>VOFB01000411.1_pt1:420000-436001 | contig 436001 bp, 390 predicted proteins | sample 5384141 | NCBI WGS metagenome assembly VOFB01 (sample SAMN12384721, study PRJNA508395) | human gut metagenome | isolation source: healthy gut A | host: Homo sapiens
TCGCCCCTTTCCTTCTCGTTCCTTTCCCTCGCATCGCAACCACCACACTCCCTTCACGGAGTCCGTTCCGCTGCGGAGGAAAGATGACTGCGAGGGAAAGGGGCGAGAGGCTGTCGGGTCTGGTTCTCAGCCCTCCTTACCGCAGGGCTTCTTTGATAAAATCTCCCTCCGATATGGAAACGGCCCCTGAGAATCTCCCGTTGAACGAAAATAGTTACTTCTCATGGCCTGAAACGAAAAACTTTTTATAACTTTGAATACGAAAATAAATGAAAACATACTAACCGAACTTTTCAATGACAACCTTTTACGACAAAACCGGTTTGCCCAAGTCGTTGGCATGGGGCTTTATCGGTGTGCTCATCTTCATGATGGGCGACGGTATTGAGCAGACCTGGCTGAGCCGCTACATCGCATCGCAGGGACTCGACCACGAAGTCCTGTTCACCGTTTACGGAATCTCGGTGGCTTTGTCCGCCTGGTTTTCGGGCGTGATCGCCGAAACTATCGGCGTGCGCCGGACGATGCTGCTCGGCTACCTGGTTTACCTCGTCGGCATGGCTGGATTCGCGGGAATCGGTATGATGGGGCTGAACTACCCGGTGTTGCTCGTTACCTATGCGATCAAAGGACTGGGTTATCCGCTTTTCGCCTATACGTTTATCGTCTGGATCGCCTATCGCGTGGACAAAAGCCGGCTGAGTTCCGCGCAGGGATGGTTCTGGTTCGTCTTTACGGGCGGTCTGAACGTATTGGGAGCCTATTACGGCGCTTATGCGATGGAGCGTATCGGCGTGGTCCCGACGTTGTGGAGTTCGCTCGTCTTCGCATCGGTCGGCGCGGTGCTGGCATTGTGGGTCAATAAGTGCGACGACCGGAACCTCTTCGTCGGGGCGGAGAGGCCGAGCTCCGGCACGTCGAAGTTCAGGGAGTTGCTGAGCGGCCTGGCTATTATGAAGCGCGAACCCAAGGTGCTCGTCGGCGGAATCGTGCGTGTCATCAATACCACGTCACAATTCGCCTTCGTCGTTTTCATGCCGCTCTATTTGAAGGATTACGGGATCGGCGACACCCAGTGGGCGTCGATCTGGGGTTCGATCTTTCTGTTCAACATCCTCTTCAATCTGATCTTCGGGATCGTCGGCGACTACATCGGCTGGGGGCGGACGATCGTGTGGTTCGGCGGCGTGGGGTGCGCCGTGAGCGTGCTGCTATTCTTCTATGCGCCGGTGATCTGCAATAATTTCTGGTTTATTCTCGCCTGCGGGGCCTTGTGGTGCATCATGCTGGCCGGTTACGTGCCGCTGAGCGCATTGGTTCCTTCGCTGGTCGACAAGGATAAGGGCGCCGCCGTGTCGGTGCTGAATCTGGGAGCCGGACTGGCGGCCTTCGTCGGCCCGCTGATCGTGGCGCTGTTCCGGAATGCGATCGGCTATGTCGGTATCGTCTGGTTCATGGCGGGACTTTATATCCTGAGCGCCGTGATGACCTACTGCATCGCGCCGCGCAATCGGTAGCGGCGAAGCGTTCCGCATGAAAATAGGACTGCCGTTCCGTACGGCAGTCCTATTCGTTTTCGAGGGATTGAGGCTCCTTACTCTTTGGGAACGAGCATGAAGAAGCTGCTGATTTCCTGCTGGTCGATGGCCTGTCGGACGTTGAACCGTTTGACCTGCGCTTCGTAGCCCGTCTTGACGACCTTGATTTCGATTTGTACGTCGCGTGAGTTCTCATAGGTCAGCCCCAGGATGTTGAAGGCGCGCGTCTCTTCGTAAGGCGTGGTCATGAGGTAGGTTTCGTTGGTATTTTTCACCACGGCCGGAATACTCGACAGCACGCGGTAGAAGACGCGCGCACCTTGCGGGTCGGAGTCGATCGCCCAGCGGATGATCGTCTGTTCGAGAGCGGTTTGGCCGGGGTTGTCGCGGCTGACGCTTTTGCGTGCTTCGCCCTGCGGAATCGAGGTGTCGGAGTAGAGTTTCAACGCTTCGGCTTGTTCTTTTTGAGCGGAAGCCTGCAATGCCGCCGTCAATGCGCGGTTGCTCTGTTTGAGACTCCTTTTCGAGACGCCGCACGACGCGAGCAGAAGGGCGGCCGCAGCGGCGTATGCCCCGACGGGCAGATAGTGGAACAATTTCATGGATTTTGATAAGTGTTTGTATGTCGCCTGTCCCGGGCGTAAATACGTTTTAAGGAAAACAGGACATATAAAAAACGTGGGACATAACTCTCATTATCGCATATCGAGGTTCTGGAATACCTTGTGGCAATAAACGAAAGTGAAGCCCACGTTGGAAACGTGAGCATCGACTTCACTTCTTTTGCCACAGGTTGAAATTTTCCAGATTTCGATATGCAAAGATGCAAAGCTAACGCTTTTTATATGTTTGTGCCGGCGCTTTTCGTGCGGTGACGGCACCGAAAGATCGGATTTTCACATCGTGACGATGCGTTTAGAATGGGGTCAGTTCTTCATAGGCGGATTGTTTTTGATTTTCATTGCAATAATAAGCATATTTCGGTTGAAATACAAATCGGAGGCGTTTGCCGTCTGTCGACCGCTTCGTCAGAACGGATATCCCACGCCGAAGTTGAGCGCCGTGTTGCTCCACTTGAAGTCGTGGATCCACCGCTTGCCGGCCGGATTGTTGGGATTGTGCAACTGAATACCCCAGTCCAGGCGCAGCACGGCGAACTTGATGTCGAGCCGGATGCCGAGGCCGGTGTTGAATCCCAGCTGTTTGTAGAAGTCGCGGATGTGGAAGACCGCTTCGGGCGGATACTCCTCGGCGCTGTTTCCCATGAACCAGATGTTTCCCACGTCGAAGAAGGTGGCGCCGTGGAAGATTCCCCAGATCGGGAAGCGGAATTCGAGGTTCGCTTCGAGTTTCATGTCTCCCAACTGGACCGGATAGGTCACCTTGTCGGGGTCGACCGGCACCGATCCGGGGCCGAGCATACGGGGGATCCAGCCGCGCATCCCATTGCTGCCGCCGCAGTAGAAGAGACGGTCGAAGGGGATCGAGGTCGAGTTGCCGTAGGCCAGTCCGCAACCGGCGTAGAGCCGCCCTGCGATGGCCGCTTTTTCGCCCAGCATGATCTTGCGGCTGGCGCTCAGATCGACGCGGAAATACTGGGAGTATTGAATACCGAAAATTTCGTAGTAGTCCTTGCCTTTGGCCGGCGACGAGAAGAGGTGTTCCAGCCCTCCGATGAGGTTGCCCGCCGTCTCCCAGTTGAACCGCACGAGCGTGGCGTTGCGTCCCGGATTCTTCAACTGGTTGTTGTAGGTGTAGCTTCCCGATATTCCGGCCACGAGCTGCGAGGTGTAGCTGTTGCGCAGGTAGAGATTCTGCAATTTCTCGAAAAAGTCCTGATTGATGTAGCTCATGTCGACCAGATTCAGGTCGACGGGCCGTACGGCGAACGACGAGTATTTCTCGTTGCTCCATGAGTAGGTCCATGTCATACTGGTCAGCGTACGGCGGTAGTAGGGTCGATCCTGATAGTTGAACGACAGTTCGAGCCGCGTGCGCGGCGTCACGAGCGACGGCCGGTAACGGCTCGAAAAGAAGGGCAGCAGGAAACGCGGGAAAGCCAGCCCCGCCGTGACGCCGAACTCCTTGGCGTTGCGCTTGCCGCTGTCGCGCGACTTCATGAACTCGTGGCCGATGCTGAATGCGATGTCGAACGATTCCATCCCCCGGAACAGGTTCCGGTTCTGATAGCCTACCGAGGCCTTCAATCCGTAGAAACTCGAAGTGGTCGTCCCTTCCAGGTCGATCTTGTAACTCTGTTTGAGCTGCGGCGTGCCGAGAATGTTGCAACGCAGATAGCCTTCCTGCGTATATTGCGTGGCCAGCGAGTCGTCGGCGTTGCCGATGTAGGAGACGAGGTTCGTGCTGTCGGGCGCCGGCAGTTCGTCGAAGGTGATGCGCGTGCTCTTGAAGTAGCCCAGCGACATGATGTTGTTGTAGGTGCGGTTGATCTGCTCCGCGTTGTAGAGGTAGTTGGGATAGAGCGGAATCGCCTGGCGCAGCACACGGGGGCGGACGTTGTGCTTCCCGTCGTAGACGACGTTCAGGCCGCGGTAAGCCACCGTATCGTAGCGAACCTCCCGATCGGTGAAGCTGACCGTGGGATCGTATCCGGGCAGCATGTTGATTTCGCTGATCCGGTAGACCTTGTTGTTCTCCATGACGGGTTCGCCGCGGTCGTTGTAGCCCGTGAGGTATTGTTTGACGACCATCGTCAGGTCGCCGACGCGGCTGCCGACCGTGTCGTAGGGATAGCGGTAGGAGATGTTGTTGACCGAGAAGTTGTAATATCCCCGATCGCGCAGGTAGCGGGTGATGCGTTCGCGTTCGGCGTCGAGCGTCGCGCTGTTGAAAATCCCGCCGGGGCGGATGAGCGTGGAAGCCGTATCTTGCAGGATGATCTTCTCGATGAACTTGTCGTTGAATTCGTAGTTGATCTTTCCGTACCGCGAGGGAGGGCCCTGCTCGGTGCGGTAGGTGATAATGGCCCGTTTGCGCCGGGAGGTCGTGTCGACGTGGTAACGGACGCGCGACGAGAAGAATCCGTGCGACTCCATGTAGGCTTTGAGGTTCTCGGCCGATTTCAGGGTGAGCGCCGGATCGTAGACGACCGGTTTCTCGCCGATCTTGCGTTTGAAGCGGTTCCACCAGTTGTCCTTGTCGGGGTTGGACTGATTGTAGACCCAAACGTAGAAATTCGTTCCCAGGAAGCGCTTGTTGGGGCTTTGCCACACGTAACGGTCGAGTTCCGAAGCCGTGATACGCTCCTTTTTGGGGACGTTCCGGTCGTCCTCGATCGTGACCTTCTGTACCAGATAGCTCCCTTCGGGCAGTTTGCGCACGACGCTGCACGCCGTGCAGAGGATGCACAGCGCCGCGACGGCGATGGGGTACAGACGGCGCATCGGAGGTTACTGGTTGAAGAATCCCTGCTCCCGCAGCAGTTCGAAATAGGCACGGGAGATCGCTATGTTGTCCTCGCGGCGATAGCGGTTGCGCGTGAAAATCTGCGCCAGATTGGGCAGTCCGTTTTCCACCAGCAGTGCGGCGGTCTCTGGCGAAGCCTCCTTTTCGGCCCACAGTTCGTCGATCTCGGCGTCGGTGTAGTCCTTGTAGCGGTCGTAGTGCACTACGGCGTCGAGCGGAAGGCGGTCGGTCAGGGGCGGCTGCTCGGCCGGATGGCCGATGACGACCGTCGTCAGGGGGATCACCCCTTTGGGCAGGTGCAGGATGCGGCAGATGTCGCGGGCCGTGTAGAGCGTGGTGCCGAGAAAGCAGACGCCCAGCCCGTGCGCTTCGGCGGCAAGCGCCAAATTCTCGGCGGCGAGCAGGGCATCGGTGGCGGCGTTGAGAAACCATGCGAAGTTGTCGTAGGCGGGGTCGGCATCGCGCTGCCGGCACCACATCGAGAAGCGGTGCACGTCGGCGCAGACCGTCACCACGCAGGGGGCCTCGGTGACCATGGCCTGATTGAAGTGGCACGGTGCTAGTTCGGCCCTCACGCGGGCGTCGAGCGTCACGACGAGACTGTACAGTTGCATGTTGCCGCAGGTCGAAGCGCGCGCGGCCGAATGCAGGATGTCGGAGAGTACCTCCTCGTCGATCGGGGAGGATTTGTATTTTCGGATCGAACGATGATTCGCAATCTCTTTAATCATGGTCGTCAGCTATTGTTAAACCGTATTTTTCGTGTAGTTCGTGCAGGGTCTCTTCGGTCAGCCGCAGCCGGTCGCAGGGCGGGTCGAGGGGAGAAGCGTCGCCCGTGACGATGCACTCTTTCCCGTCGAGCCGGAGCCGTCCCGCCGTTTCGAAAGAGGCGTCGCCCGTCAGGCGGGTGACGATTCCCTGCTGCGTGCGGCGCGGCAGGCAGCGCACGCGGCCGCCGCGGTTCCAGACCTCGACAGTCGTGTCGAAGCCGGCGAGTCCGAGCAATGCGGCGGCCGTGGCGCACGAGGTCATCGCCGTGCCGCAGGAAGAGGTGATGCCAACGCCGCGCTCGTAGGTCGCCGCGAAGATGCGTCCCTCGTCCAGTCGGCAGAAGAGGCTGACGTTGATTCCCCGGGGGAATACCCCGCGCATCCGGTTGGCCCGTTCGCCCAGCTCCGCGAGCCGTCGGGTATCGAGCCGCCCGTCGCTGCCGAAAAGCCATGCGCTGTCCGGTGCGACGAGGGCGACGATGTGGGGGTTGCCCGGCTGCAAGAAGGTGAAGGCCAGCCCTTCGTCCAATTCGGGAACGGGCTGTCCGACGAATCCTTCGGCCGGGAGCGACGGCGGGAAGTCGTCGCCGTGCAGCGACAGCGGAATCTCCGCCCCGAAGGTGGGCAGCGCGCCGAAGATCGGCTCCTCGCACGTGATGCGATATTCCCGGCCGCCGGAGGTGACGGCGAATCGTTCGCCCGTCGCTTCCGGATAACGCTCCCGCGCCAGCCGCGCCACGCAGCGGATACCGTTGCCGCACATCTCCGCCTCCGAACCGTCGGTGTTGAACATCCGCATTCCGAAACGTCCCCGCCCGTCGCGTGTGAGCAGCAGCAGGCCGTCGACGCCGAACCGGTGCAGCTCTTCTGCGGCGAAGGCGGCAATATTCAGGCCGGAAAGATCCGACCGCAACGTGTCGAACAGCAGGAACCGGTTTCCGGAGCCGGAACAGAGGATGTAGTCGTAGATTTTCATAACCCTGTTTACCCTTCAAAATTACGAATAAATCGCCGATCCGGCAAATTTCTCGCGGGAACTGCACGCTATTTGAAAAAAATATCTTACTTTGCGAAAGCGAAAACGAATTTACGTTTAACCATTTATTCGATTTACACCGGCAATGAAAGCTGACAGGAACTTCCGCCGTAACGGTTCGGCCGACGCGGAAGAGGTTTTCAAGCGGGCGACGAAACTCGCTCCCAACCGTAAAAGCGGCAAGGAGCGCCATTCGCTCTATACGCAGTTCGACGAGGAAGAGGAGGACGCCGCATTCGGCTATAAGGCCAAACAGGAGTCCGTACTCGATTATTACGACGACGGGGAGGAGTGATCGTCCGCGGATCGGGCGAGGTGCGCTGCCGGCCGCGGTGCGAAGGTGTGACGGTCGGCGGGGCGGTGCCGTTATCTGATTATCTATGATCGAAAAGTTTATTATGGCAGGGCGGACGGCCCTGCACGTTTGCGATTCGCAGCAGGGCGAACGATGCGTCGTATTGCTGCATGGCTATCTGGAATCGATGTTCGTGTGGGACGATTTCGTCCCGTTGCTGTACAAACGGGTGCGGGTCGTGACGCTCGACCTGCCGGGGCACGGCATTTCGGAGGTACGGGGCGAGTGCCACTCGATGGAGTATCTGGCCGACGTCGTCCGCGATGCGTTGCAGGCGCTCGGTATCGCCCGCTGTACCCTGGTGGGACATTCGATGGGCGGTTACGTGGCGCTGGCCTTTTGCGAACGTCATCCTGAAATGCTCGACGGTCTGGTGCTCTTCTCTTCGACGCCGAACGCCGACACGGAGGAGAAGCGCGAGAATCGCCGCCGCGAAATCGCGCTCGTGCGGGCCGGCAAGAAGGAACAACTGGCCCGCGTTGCGCCCGGTGCCGGATTCGCCGCCGACAACCGGCAGCGGATGGCCGATGCCATCGCGGATTTGACCGAACAGGTATATCTTACGGAGGACGACGGGATCGTGGCGCTTCTCAACGGGATGATCGCTCGCCCCGACCGCAACGAGATGCTGCGCCGTTCGCCCGTGCGGCAGCTCTTCGTCTTCGGCCGCAAGGATGAATACATTCCCGCCGCGGTCGCCGAGCAGTTGGCTGCCGCCCATCCGCAGGCACAGGTGGTGTGGCTCGCCGATTCGGGACACATGGGATTTTTGGAGGAGCCGGAAGCTGCGGCCGAAGCGCTGCTGCGATTCGTCGGGGCGGAGCCGGACGGACAAACCGCAGCGTCCGTTGCCGGAGCTTCGGAGATGCCTGCCGCCGAAGCGTAGCCGCCGCGGTTTCTCCGTCTCTGCATGAAACGCGAACGGGGCGGCTCCGAGAAGGAGCCGCCCGTAATTCGTTTTGTCGGAACGCCTATTTGGCGGCCGGAGCTGCGGGAGCTGCGGCGGGCGTATCCTTGATGCCCAGTTTCGTCTTCACGGCGGGCAGAATATCCGTCACCACGGCCTCGTCGAAATAGGCTACGGCATTGACCGAAGTGTCGTATACGACGGTGTAGCCGCCTGCTTTCGATACCTCCTTCACGGCATCCTGCGCCTTGACGATGATCGGTTCGAGCAACTCGCCCTGCTTTTTCTGCATGTCCTGCTGCGAAACCTGCACGAATTCGTCATAACGGGTTTTCAGGTCGTTCAGCTCCTTCTCTTTGAGCTGACGGACCGAATCCGACATGGTCGAATTCTTGTCGCTGACCTGCTTGGTGTATTCGTTGAGCTTATTGTTGAATTCCACGCCGATGGTTTCGAGCTGGTCCTGCAACTCTTTCTGGTAGGCTTCGAGGTTTTTCTGCATTTCGGCGGTCTCCGGCATTGCGAAAACCAGCTCCTGCATGTTGATCCGGCCGAGTTTCTGCGCAAAGACCGAGGTCGAACCCGCAACGAAGGCGACCGTCAGAACGATTCGATGTAGTTTTGTGCCGAAAGCGAGCCTATGGCTGCCGTGAAGGCGAGTACGAGCAAAAGGATCCGTTTCATACCGTTTATTTTTTAGTTATCTTTTATAAGTATAACCCTGTTTCTTCAAATTTATTGCCAACTTCCGCCGGTTTAGAACTGCATACCCATCGTGAAATGGATGTGGCTGCCGCTGCGCTTGGTCTGTCCTGCGGCCGGGTCGAAGCCCCAGCCCCAATCGACTCCCACCATGCCTACGACCGGCAGGAAGAGGCGCACGCCGATACCCGCCGACCGTTTGATCTTGAACGGGGAGAACTCCTTCCACGAGGTGAATCCGTTGCCTCCTTCCAGGAATCCCAGTACGTAGATGTTGGTCTGTCCCTTGAGCAGGAGCGGATAGCGGAGCTCCATCGTGTATTTGTTGTAGGCACACGAATAGTTGCTGCCTACGGGATCGAGCGCTCCGTCGTCGTAACCGCGCATGGAGATGATGTCGATACCGTACATGTTGTATCCCGACATGCCGTCGCCGCCGACTTCGAACCGCTCGAAAGGCGATACCTTGTTTTTATTGTAATGTCCCAAGTATCCCATTTCCGCGCGGGCCATCAGCACCAGGTTGCCGTTGCGGGTCAGCGGAGTGAACCATTGGCCTTTGAGCATCCATTTGTGGAATTCGATCCAGTTGTAGCGTTCCTGTTCGCTTAAAGCCGTGCTTTTGTAATCCTTGCCGTCCCACAGCGAATAGGGGGGCGTGAGCTGCACCGAAACGCTGAAATCCGAACCCCTGCGGGGATAGATCGGCTGATCCACCGAATTTCGTCCCAATACCAAGCGGATCGACAGCAGGTTTGCCGCACCGTTCTTGAGTACGAAGGTGTTCCAGTCCTTCAGCATGTAGCGCTCGTAGCTGGCTTCCGCATAGAACGTGAAGTACGGGTCGGGCCAGTCCAGACGCTTGCCGAGTCCCGCCGCGACACCGGCGGTGCGGAAATAACGAGTACCTCTTCTGCCAGGCGTAATAGGCGTTGTTCTCATCGGAATAGTGAGCCGAAATCGTGAAGGAGTTCGGTTTTCGCCCGCCCATCCAGGGTCGGTGAAGCTGATTGCGAAAGCTTTGTAGTAAGTGCCGTTGGTCTGGGCCGATACCGACAGGCGCTGGTTCTGCCCCATCGGATAGGGTCTCCATGCACCCTTCTTGAAGAAGTTTTTGATCGAAAGGTTGTTGAGTGTGACACCCACCGAACCTACGAACGTGCGAGAACCCCAACCGCCCGCGATCTGGAACTGGTCGGAGGCGATGCTCTTCGAGCGGCCAGTTGATATCGACCAATTCGTCCGAATTGACGACGGGCTGAATGTCCGGAGCGATCGCTCGGGGTTGAAATGTCCCATCGAACCGAGCGTGCGGATGGTCTGCATCAGCAGCGAGCGGTCGTAGAGTTCGCCCGGCCGCGTGTAGAGTTCACGGCGGATCACCTCGTCGTCGAGCCGCATATTGCCCGAAATGCCGACATTGTTGATGGTGAATTGTTTGCCTTCGAATACGCGGACCTCCAGGTCGATCGAGTCTTTGCCGATGATGATTTCGGCGGGGTCGATCTGCGAGGTGAGGTAGCCCTGATCTTTGTAGAGATTGGTGATGGACGGTTCGTCCGGATTGTAGTAGGCGCCGATGCCCAGGCGCTTGTACATCGATTTTTTGTCGTAAATCGAGCCTTTTTCGACACCGAACATCCGAGCCAGTTCGTCGGTTTCATAGACCGAGTTGCCGATCCACGAAACATTGCGGATGTAGTACTTGTTGCCTTCCGAAATGTCCAGCGTGATACCCATACGCTTGTCGTTGATCGCGTAGATCGAATCGGCGACGATGTTGGCGTTGCGGAAACCTTTCGAATTGTAAAAGTCGAGCAGCAGCTCCTTGTCGTTTTCGAAATCTTCTTCGTTGAATTTCGCCCCCCGGAAGAAGTTGAGGCTTTTCTGGTGGGTTTTCTTGAAGGTGCGGCGCAGACGTTTGTCGGAAAATTCTTCGTTGCCTGTGAAATTGATCTCTCCGATTTTGATTTTACGTTTGCGATCGACGATGAAGGTCACGTTTACGGCCTGCTTCAGTATCGAGTCGTTGTCGATGCGGACCGATACTTCGGCGTTGCGGAAACCTTTGTCTGCGTAGTATTTGTGAATGAGCTTCGAGTTCTTGTCGATCACGTAGTCCGAAAGCTCGGTGCCGCGCTTGAGTTTGAGCTTTTCGAGCAGGTCTTTCTGGTTGCTTTTGGAGATGCCCTCGAAACGCCAGTAATTGACGCGGGGACGTTCCTTCAGGAAAACTTCCAGGTCGAGGCTGTCGCCTTCGATGGTCGCACCGACGCGGATGTCCGAAAAGAGGCGCTGGTTCCACAGGCGGGTGATGGCTGTCGAGATGAAGTTGCTGGGCAGGTATATCGAATCGCCCGGGATAAGACCCGACGAAGCTCGCAGAATGCTGTTGTCAATGTATTGCGCCCCGTGAATATTGACGTTGCGGATGTGGTAAAGTTTCTGGGTACCGCCTTCGAGTGTCGGGGCTTTTTCGAATTGCTGTAAAAGCTGGTTCGTATCCTCGTCCTGATCCGTCTGTTCGGCCGGGGGCGGAGCCGCCTCGCCGGAGGGCTCCTGCGCGAATATCTGGGGACAGAGCAGCAGCAGGGCGGCCGTCAGTGTCAGAAATACTTTGCCTGGATGATTCATCGTGTGTCGTCTAACTTCTCTCTAGAGTTTCTTTCTTCATTCTCTCCGTTCAGTGTAGCGAGTAAACTCGTGATGCACTCGCTTACCGAATACGTTCATTATTTTTTACCAGTCCGAAACGCCTTTCGCGCCGGGCATATTCGTCGAGTGCCTGCGCGAAATCCTCTTCGGTAAAGTCGGGCCATAATACGGGGGTGAAAAAGAGTTCGGCGTAGGCAGCCTGCCACAGCAGGAAATTGCTGAGCCGTTGTTCGCCGCTGGTGCGTATCAGCAGGTCGGGGTCGGGACAGCCCGCCGTATAGAGCGCTTCGGAAACCGTTTGCTCGGAAATCTCTTCCGAAGAGAAGATGCCGGCTGCGGCACGGCGTGCCAGACCCTGCATCGCATGGACGATTTCGCTGCGGGAAGAGTAGTTGAGGGCCAGTTGCAGCGTAAGGCGTTTCCCGGTAGCCGTTCGGTTTTCGATCTGATCCAGGTGGTGTTTTACTTTTTCGGGGAAACGGCTTTTGTCGCCGATGATCCGCACGCGCACTCCTGAGCGGCCAGTTCGGGCGTTTCGTTGATTACGCTCTTGCAGAAGAGCTCCATCAGGGCATCGACCTCTGCGGCGGGGCGTCCCCAGTTTTCGGTCGAGAAAGCATAAAGCGTCAGGTAGCGAACCCCGTGACGGGTCGCGGCCTGGATTGCCCGGCGCACGGACTCCACACCCCGGATATGACCTTCGAAACGCTCCAGCCCGTGTTGCGCGGCCCAGCGTCCGTTGCCGTCCATGATAATGGCGACGTGTCGAGGTATGCGTTTTTGCTCGCTCATAGCATGCAAATATAGGGAATAAAATCCGAAAGCGAAAGAATTTCCGGCAAACAGGGATTTTTCGTCAGCTTCGGATATCCACTCCCCACATCATTTTCTTGCGTAACGTGTCGTAAAACGATATATTGTGCGGGACCGCCAGAGAAAAAAGCGTCTGGAAGCCAGTCGGACCCTGAATTCGGCTCCTTCGGGAATCGGACAGGTTTCGTTGTCGGTGGCGATCGATATTTCGGCGTGCCGGGCGTGTACCTTGAGCCGCACGTCGCTCGACGAAGGAATCACGACCGGGCGCATCGTCAGGTTGTGGGGCGCGACGGGCGAGAGCACCAGGCAGGCGCATTGGGGGGCGACGACCGGACCGCCCACGCTGAGCGAATAGGCCGTCGAGCCGGTCGGCGTGCTGACGATCAGGCCGTCGCCGTGGTAGGTGGCGACCATTTGGTCGTTCACGTACGTTTCGACCGAGATCATGCCCGCGCCTTGGCGCTGGATGACCACTTCATTGACCGCATAGCGGGTCGAGATGCCGTCGCCGAAGTCGCCCGTGACCTCGAGCATCGATCGGGGCTGACATTCGAGTTTGCCGGCGGCGATCAGCTCGAAGACATCGCCGATGCAGCCGTTGCGGGGTACGCTCGTCAGAAAACCCAGATGTCCCGAGTTGATGCCTATGACGGGGATTTCGGCCCCTCCCAGCCGGTGAATGCCATCCAAAAGCGTACCGTCGCCGCCGTAACATACCAGCACCGACTCCGCAGGCTGGGGACCCATCGGCCGCCCGTAACGGTGGGCCGCATCGATGGATATGCCGGTGAGCCGTTCGATCTGGGGAGCGAACTCCTCATTGACCGCGTAATCGAACCCGAAACGGGCGATCGCGTCGAACATCTGATGCAGGTCGCCGGCCGTGTGGACGACGCCCTGCCGGGAAAAAAGTATGATTTTCATCCGTCGTGTCTGGAAAAATAATTAACTTTACCTCCGCAAAGATAGTGAAAGGTGAGAGCAATCGTGCGGGTTTGCGGGTAAAGTTTGACGGATTGCCTGTCGTTTTTGGGTAAATAGAGTTTTTTATGACAAAGTTGAGTGTAAACATCAATAAGATTGCCGTGGTGCGCAATTCGCGCGGCGGCAACCTGCCCGACGTGGTGCGTGCGGCACTGGACTGCGAGCGCTTCGGAGCGCAGGGGATTACGGTGCATCCGCGTCCCGACGCCCGCCATATCCGTTATTCGGACGTGCGCGACCTGAAGAAAGTGCTGACGACCGAGTTCAATATCGAGGGTAATCCGATCCCTTCGTTCCGCGAACTGGTGCTCGAAGTGCGTCCGGCGCAAGTGACGCTCGTGCCCGATGCCGAGAACGCCATCACCTCCAATGCCGGATGGAATACGGTGAAGTACCGCGATTTTCTGCGGGAGGTGACCGCTGAATTTCAGGCCAGGGGAATCCGGGTTTCGATTTTCGTCGATCCCGTCGCCGAGATGGTTGCGGGGGCGAAGGAGTGCGGAGCCGACCGGGTGGAGCTGTACACCGAGGCCTATGCCCGGGATTTCGCCGCCGGGCGCGAACGGGCGATCGAGCCTTATGTCCGGGCAGCTGAGGAGGCTCGCCGTTGCGGTCTGGGGCTCAATGCGGGCCACGACCTCAATCTGGAGAATCTGTGCTATTTCGTCGAGCGGATTCCCTGGACGGACGAGGTTTCGATCGGGCACGCGCTGATCTGCGACGCTCTCTATTACGGGCTCGAAAATACCGTGCGGCTTTACCGCCGTGAACTGGCGTTCTGAAAATTCGCCCGGCATTCGCTCCGAAGCCGCTTTCCCGGCGGATGGCTCGCTCTTCGACGGGCCGTCGCGGGGCAGTTCCGTCCGTTCCGTATCGAAACGGATGCGGAGGGTAGGTCGTAATGTTGTTAAAATTCTGATTTTATTCCGTGAAAAAAAACGATTCCACAGCTCCTCTGTCCCTGCCGGTTTTCCGGCAGATCTCCGCGATTGCCGCCCGGCAGGACGTTCCGGCCTTCGTCGTCGGAGGGTATGTCCGCGATTTCTACCTCGGGCGGCCTTCTACCGACATCGACGTCGTGGTCGTGGGCAGCGGTATCGGGCTGGCCGAGGAGCTGGGCCGGGAACTGCGGACCAAGGTGTCCGTCTATAAGACTTTCGGCACGGCGGCGCTCCGAACCAGGGGTGTCGAAGTCGAGTTCGTGGGCGCCCGCAAGGAGTCTTACGTGCACGATTCGCGCAAGCCGCAGGTCGAGGCGGGGACGCTCGAAGACGACCAGCGCCGCCGCGACTTTACGATCAATGCGATGGCCTGGTCGCTCGCGGAGGAGGATTTCGGCCGCCTGGTCGATCCTTTCGACGGGATGCGGGATCTGCACGAGGGAATCATCCGCACGCCGTGCGACCCGGATGTCACCTTTTCGGACGATCCGCTGCGGATGATGCGGGCCGTGCGCTTCGCTTCGCAATTGAATTTCCGGCTCTTCCCCGAAACTTTCGAGGCGATCGTCCGCAACAGGGAGCGTATCGGCATCGTTTCGCGGGAGCGCATCGCCGTCGAACTCAACAAGATCGTTCTCTCGCCCGTTCCGTCCGTAGGATTCGACCTGCTGGAGCGGACGGGGCTGCTGGAACTGATTTTCCCCGAGATGCAGCGTCTGAAAGGCATCGAACGGCGGGGACAACACGCCCATAAGGACAATTTCTACCATACGCTCAAGGTCCTCGACAACGTGGCGGCCGTGAGCGACGATCTCTGGCTGCGTTGGGCGGCGATCCTGCACGACATCGCCAAGCCGCTGACGAAGGCTTACGATCCGCAGGTGGGGTGGACGTTCCATTCGCACGAAGTGGTCGGTTCGAAGATGGTGCCTGCCATTTTCCGAGCGTTGAAGCTGCCCATGAACGAGCATATGAAGTTCGTGCGGAAGATGGTTTTTCTGCATCTGCGTCCCATTATCCTTTCGGAAGATATGGTGACCGATTCTGCGGTGCGGCGGCTGTTGTTCGAGGCCGGGGACGATGTGGAGAAGCTGATGACCCTCTGCGAGGCGGATCTTCGGCGTTGGTGGCGTCGCAGCCGATGCCCCAGACCGTGTCGGTCGGGTAGAGGATCACTCCTCCTTCACGAAGGATCCGGACGGCCTCCGTCACGGCCTGTTCCATGGTTTCCGTTGCCATAATGTTTTTCGAATTTGCGGATACTCCCGGAGCGGAGCGATTCCCGGGAGCCGTCTTGTGTTAATGGTTCAGGGGCAGCACTTCGATCCAGTAGTCGTCCGGATCGTTGATGAAGTAGAGTCCCATTTCGTGGTTTTCGAAGCAGACGCATCCCAGCTCCTTGTGGTAGGCGCGTACGGCTTCGTAGTCGCCCGCGACGCGGACGCAGAGGTGGCTTTCGTTCTCGCCCAATTCGTAGGGCGTCGCGGCGTGATCCCGCAGCCAGGTCAGCTCCAGGCGGAACCCGGTTTCTCCGTCGCCCAGGTAGGCGAGGATGAAGCTGCCGTCGTCGGCCTGCTTGCGTGAAATCTCTTTCAGACCGAGGGCCCGGTCGTAGAACGGAACGCCCGGCCCTGCTCGCAGATGTGCTTCCAGTCCTTTTCGATATTGGCGGCGTTGACGCAGAGCATGTAGGTCTCGGCATCGACCCGGTAGACGAGGATGTCGTCCACGATGCCGCCCCGTCCGTTGGGCATGCAGGAGTACTGCACCTTGCCCGGAAAGAGTTTGGACACGTCGTTGGTGGTGATGCGTTGCAGCAGATCGAGCGCCTTGGGGCCCTTGACCCAGATTTCGCCCATGTGGCTCACGTC
>VOFB01000062.1_pt1 | contig 430000 bp, 391 predicted proteins | sample 5384141 | NCBI WGS metagenome assembly VOFB01 (sample SAMN12384721, study PRJNA508395) | human gut metagenome | isolation source: healthy gut A | host: Homo sapiens
TCCGAGCGTTCAGAGCGTCGCAGGCAATGAGTAGGGCTGCATGAGGAATGCAGGGGTGAGATTCCCGTGGGCTGCTGCCAGCAGCCGTCCGTTGGCTCATTTTTTGATTTTTAAGAAAGGGGATTTTACGATGCAAGCGAAAAAGACAAACCCTGAAAAAACAAAAAATCCAGAGGTGCTTACTCTGGATTCAACTTATCGTATTGGCAATCGCTCCTTTATCGTTGAGCCGGTGTTCAAAGAAGAAAGTTCCCAGACCTTAGGAGAAGTTCTTCTCCGGCTGATGAAATCCGAAAGCGAAAAATTATAATGACCTTTCGGGAGGCAGCGGACAGAGAAAGCGGATTGTGTTATAATATAGGTGTACAAGTGAATTTGCTATTCGACTGTCCCAAGAAAGGAGCGAGTATGAAACAGTCGAGTAACAAGAAATCCCGTGAAGCAACCGCTTTTCTCTATGAGCGTCTTTCCCGTGATGATAATTTGGAGGGCGAGAGTTACAGCATCGGCAACCAAAAGAAACTGCTCACCAAAGTTGCAAAGGAAAAAGGCTATACCAATCTGGTTCACTTTCTGGATGATGGCATTTCCGGCGTGACCATGAACCGTCCCGGTTTCGTTGAAATGATGCAGCAGCTTGAACAAGGAAAAGCCTCCGCTGTGTTCGTCAAAGACCTTTCCCGTCTGGGCCGAAACTATATTGAGGTCGGGCGGCTGACAGAAGAATTTTTCCCGGACCATGACATCCGACTTGTTGCCGTTTCGGACAACATCGACACGGCCGAGGGAGAAAACGAACTGGCACCCATCCGAAACCTGTTCAATGAGTGGTATGCCCGTGACATCAGCAAGAAACGCCGTATCAGTAATAAAATCAAAGGCAACTCCGGCGAACCGATGGGACTTCCTCCCTATGGGTATATCAAGGACCCGAACAATCCCAAGCATTGGGTCGTTGATGAAGAAGCTGCACAAGTTGTCCGGCGCATTTTTGATATGACGTTGGAGGGCTTTGGCACGGAACAGATTGCCACCCAGTTTGAAAAGGAAGGCATCCTGACGCCGCAGGCCTACTGGATTCAGAAAGGCATCGGCCGTCCCGGAAAGACCAAGACGCGCCCCGCCACCAAGTGGAATGGCTCCACGATTACCCATCTTCTGTACCAGCAGGAGTATTGTGGTGATGTTCTGAACTTCAAAGACCTACTCCAAGTCCTACAAGAATAAGAAGCGGATTCATAACGACCCGGAAAATTGGGTAGTGTTCCAAAATGTTCACGAACCCATTATTGAACGTGCCGTGTTTGAACAGGTACAGCAGAAGCGTGGAAAGATGCGCAAACGCCGTACCAGCAACGGAGAACACAATATGTTCTCCGGCCTGCTTGTCTGCGCAGACTGCGGCAGCAATCTTCACTTTCACTTCAATCAGGGCAATCCGGAGATCAAGTATTTCAACTGCTCCAACTACAAGGGCAACCGCGGCACCTGCCAATCCACCCACTACATCCGGGTAGACTTTCTGGAAGAAGTGGTGCTGGGGGAGATTCGGCGGCTGACCAAGTTTGCCAGCCTCTATGAGGACGACTTTCTGAAAGCTGTTATCGGGCACTCCCAGCAGGCGGACGAAGCCGACCGCAAGCTGAAGGAAAAAGAGCTGAAAACGCTCCTTGCCCGTGATGAAGAATTGGACGGCCTTTTTGAGCGCATCTATGAGGACAATGTTTCCGGCAAGCTCTCCGATGACCGCTTCGCAAAAATGTCCCGGCGGTATGAGGACGAGCAAAAGGAACTGGCGGAGAAAATAAAAAAGCTCCGCTCCGAGATAGAGAAGCAGAGCAGCCGTTCCATGACAACGGATATGTTTATCGGTCTTGTTCGCAAGTACACCAGAGCGAAAAAGCTGACACCCCGGATGCTGAACGAACTGGTGGAAAAAATCGAAGTGTTCAATGCAGAAAAGGTCAACGGTGTATGGGAGCAGCGGCTCCGCATTCACTACAACTGCGTGGGCACCATCGAGATTCCAAGCGCACTTCCTTTGCCGACACCCGAAAGTCATCAGGCAATGCAGCCATCGGCAAAGCTGTTGCGCTTGGCTTTCTCTTTCTGCTGGTTGCGCTTGGCGATGATTTCTTTGCTCAGGCCAATACGGTTGGTCTTGAAGTGGAAGAACGGGCGTTCCGGTACGGTGAAAATCTCCACCGGACGCATGTAACGTTCCGGCAGGCAGGCATTGATCTTATCGCGCACATCGTCCAAGGTGTAGCCATCTTTGAGCTGGACGTACAGGTACGGCAGGAAGCAGCCCTCGTGCTCATCATCCGGCACGATAACAAAGAACTCGTCCTTGATGCCCTTGATGTCGGCATCGGCCACGATGTTCTCCAGCGGCTGCACCATCAGGTCGCCGCCGCCAAAGCGCGGGGATGCGCCGCGGGTCATCGTGTAGAGCACACCGTCCTCGGACATATAGCCAATATCGCCGGTGTGCAGCCAGGTCTTGCCGTCTGCGTGGACCTGCAGTGCCTTGGCGGTTGCTTCGGGGCGGTCATAGCCCAGCATCACGCCGGGGCCCGTCATGCAGATCTCACCGGGGGTATTGTAGGTCAGCTCTTCCTGGGTGCCGGGCTTGAAGATGCTGATGACGCTGTGGATCATCGGCACACCAACGTTGCCGTCACGCACCGGGAACGGAGCCATGGGCAGAGTGGCGTTGGAGCCGGCCTCGCTGCTGCCGTAGCCGGCAGTAAAGCGCAGGTTGCAGTTATGCTGCTTGAGGAACTCCTCAACATTGCGCAGCTGCTTGTTGTTGAATGCCTCGCAGCCGGCGCCGATGGCCAGCATGTGGGACATATCATAGTCAGCCGGAAGACGCTTGCTGCGGCGGATAACCTCCACAAACATGGGGATCAGGGGCCAGTTGTTGGGGCGGTAGCGCATCATTTCCAGGTCAACATCGTACACATCCACAAACGGATCCAGAATGAGCAGCATACCGCCGGCCAGGGGCAGCAGCATCATGGAAACCACAACAGCGATCAGAGCCGGGGCAGGATGGTCAGCAGCCAGGTGGGGCGGAATTTATCCGAAGAGCCATAAAAAAGTTCATCTGGGCCAGCACGCCGATGATGCTGTGTGCAGAATGGATGACCTGCTTGGAAGGGCCGGTGGAACCGCTGGTGTAGGCGCGCAGCAGCGGGCGGTCAATGTTGACAGGAGCGGGCACAAAGCCGCGAAAACGCTGGCCCATGTTACAGAAATCAGCCCACATCATGGTATCAGAGCCACGGGCGGGAACATCCGGATACAGGGCATCCAGGGAATGCTGCAGGTAAACCGGCATAGCGGCGCGGTCGCCGCTTTCCAGAGCGGGAACGATAACATAGGTATTCACGTTGGTCTGCTCACGGTAGGCTTCGATTTCGGCCTTGGAGAAGAAGTCGTGAACAAAATCACCTTGGCATTGGCTTTCTGAACAGCTTCAATGTTTTCTTCCAGGGTGTTGTCACGGCACAGCAGCGAAGCGCCGATGCGCTCGGCTGCCAGCAGCAGATAAATGAATTCCGGCACAGAACGCAGGAACACGGGGATCTGGTCCCCCTGCTTGACGCCAAGCACCTGCAGAGCGCGGGCGGTGGCGTCCACCTTACGGAACACGGTACCCCAGGTGATATCCACGCCATAGTAGTGCATGGCAACCACGTTAGGGTCTGCAGCGCGCACGGAGAGGTACTGCTCCACGGTGCAGGCCGGAACCTGGATACCGCGCAGAACTTCTGGATAGAACTTCATCCAGGGGCGGTCAATGCTGGGCTTGCCAGTCAACATCGCGTTTTCATTCATTGCAATTTCCTCCAAATGTCTTTCCCTTATAGTTGCAGGGAATTAAATTATCCAAATCACGCCAAACCTTTATGGCGCTTTCCCTGCTGTGCACATCGTTGCACAGCGTCGCCGAACCATAATGCTATAATTATCTTCGGTGCTGAACATAGTATACCATTCCTGTTTACGGAAAGCACGAGAATCCCATGGCACAAATTTCCAGAAATTGATTCCGCATGATTCACTTTTTTCACATGGATTTTCACGCTTTGGCATGGAGTTTTCTTGCAATTTCATTTTCCTCGGTGCAACAAAAGCCCCAGCTACCGCAGCAGCCAGGGCTTTATGTTTATGCGTATGTATGTTGTATTTTTAGATTTTGTTCATCCAGGTCTCTTGCAGTTCTTCCATTTCATCACTTTTGGCGCGGGTAATCAGATGGATTCCCTGCAGGACATGATGGATGTGCTCCGCAATGGCGTTGCGTTCTTTTGTCACGTTCTGGTCATCCAAATTCCAGACCTGATCAAAATATTCACTCAGGCGGTCTTCCATCACACTGTTGTTGACCATTGCAATCCGGTTGATGGGGCAGTTGTTATCCAGCCGAAGATACGATGCGGCACCAGAAAGAAACATATTGGGGTCCGCCACATACTGGAAATCGTTCACAATGCGGCCGCTGATCAAGCGGAATTCAAGTTTTTCACGCTGCTTGCAAAGCTGCAGCACATAGCTGATGCACCGGCTGCGCTGATCCGGGGTAAGGTTGACCTTGTAACTGAAAAAGTCCAGCTCGCCGGAAACCGCCATGGAGGAAAATGCAGCTTCATAAATCAGGATGCGGATGTTTGTTTCCTCCACCACACCTTTGGCAAGGTTGTGTACGCTACGCAGCTCCGCAGGGTAGCACCCAAAAATCTTTCAGCTCGGCCTCGTGGGCGGTCAGGATCTCTTCAAACAAGTCATCCGGCAGCAGAAGCTCATTCAGGTGGCCGAACATCCACCGCAGATTGGAGGCCAGCAGCGTGTGCATATAGTCGTACTGGCTGATCAGCTGGCGCATGCTGGTATCGCGGAAAAGCTGGTCATCCCGCACGCAGAGCTTGGAGAAGTTATCATACAGGCTTTCGCAGTTCTGCGTGTCCTCGGTGGCGGTAACGGCAGCGCAGCGGCTGTGGCTGACCAGCAGGCCGGTAATGGCAAAATCGCCCTTGACCACAAACACCGCGCGCCCGGCAGCCGCGGTGCTGCCAAACAGCTTGAAATGAATATGGCTGAAGTTGGTCAACACGTTAATAATGAGCGCGGCATCATAGATGGGGTCCCATTTTTCGCGGCTGATATCGATCATCAGCTTGAAATAGACGTTATCATAGCTGCGCTGGTCCACCAGCTGGCCGTTTTGCAGGTTGGCAACTTTCAGGCGGTATTCGCGCGCCATTTCCATCAGGTCCATCACAGCCACAATGTCCAGCTGGCTGACGCGGCGCAGCACGGGGTGCGCCATTTTTGTCAGGTATTGCAGCATGTTCAGCTCGGCCCAAAAAGTCCGTATAGGGGCCAATGCGCGCCTCGCCGCTGTCCAGTTCCTCTTGCAAATAATCATATTCAGCAATCAGGTTATCATAAATGGCGGCTTTCAGGTCACTGGGGATGCTAACGCTGTATTCCCGCAGCAGCAGGTCACGGCCATCATCGGTGGCTTCATCCACCACGCAGGCACTGATGCCCTCCATCACGCGCTTTTCAGTCTTTTTGGCAGGCAGCATGCGGCCGCTGACCCATTTGCTGATATAGGAAACATCGTATTGCAGGCGCTTGGCCAGGGTATAGTTCTTGACCTCCGCAACTTCCAGCAAATGCTCCAGCAGAATGCTGAATCTATTTTTATCTTCCATTGCACCAAATCCTCTTCACCCATTTAGTTTACACTTTTCTTTTTATTCTATTATACAAGTTCCATATTTCGATTGCAAATTCAAATGATAACAGGTAAGGAGAAAACGAAGAAAATATATTAAAATCTTTCACAATTCGCGGCCGCATTCTTTGGCATTCATGCCAGTTTGTTGTTTTTTTGTTGTTTGAACTGACAAAGTTTGTTTGTTCTGCTTGTGATATCCTCCAAAAATTATACTTCGCGCGCCATAGTTACCAAATTTAGCCGCAGCTTTTTAGTAGGTTTTGCCCTTGCACCGGCCTGATGTGTTCGCCATGTTTTTGTGTGTGTTGCCTTTATTATGCGGGTAAGGTAAATTGCGATTTTTTAATCGTGTACTATTTCTAGCTTTCGGCGGGGTGGGGTCCCCCGCCCTACTGATTGTTTAAGGGTGTGCTGCCCATTATAATTTGTTCTGTAGGGAACGGTCTTGACCGTTCCGAGGCCTTATCCGATTGGTTGTGATGGGATTTGTGGCAGGGCAAGGTGCCTGCGGGCGCAGTGACTGTTCCAAGGCGTTGGATTCGATTGCTTTAGGGCAATACCGCATAATTCTAAGTGCCGATACGGCGAGCGAGGTGCGGCAGATGCCAAGCCAAAAGCGCAGATAATACTGGATGTCTTATCGAGCATTTTGGCAACGCAGATGCCGTGCCGCAGCCGCCGGAGCGGTGCTTAAGCCGTAAGGCGGGTTGTGCGGTGTTGCCTTAGGTTTGCGGCAGGAACCACCCCTCAGGCCGCTTCGCGTCCAGCTCCCCTCCAGGGGAGCCACCCAATCATAAGTAAGATATTGGCTCCCCTTTGAGGGGAGCTCCGGCGAAAGCCGGTGAGGGGTGGTTCCCCGCGTAGAGCCTGATAAATGAGATTTGTGACTGGGCTCATCCGGCGGCCAATGGGCTGGCCGCCCTACCGTACAGTTACCAACAAAAGGCCTGTAATTTATACGCTCCTCCGAGGCGTCGGGGACGCCGCCCCCTACGGCATAGCAAGGTAAATTGCGATTTTTTAATCGTGTACTATTTCTAGCTTTCGGCGGGGTGGGGTCCCCCGCCCTACTGGCCTGGCAAATATTTCGCCGAACCTATGCCCACAAATACAAAAATGCCGCAGCAGACTGTTACATCTGCTGCGGCATTTTTATTTAGAGGTTAATGGGCTGGTTACAGCTCATTGTTCGGCTGTGGGATTACTGCAGAACGCCGGTGTTCTTATCAAAGTGATAAGTGCGGCCATCGATGACTGCATCGCCCTTAGCCATGGTGCCATAAATCGGGTCGAAATAGTAACGCTTGTCAGCGCTCCAGCCCTTGATCATGTGGCCCTGTGCATCGTAACGGACCCACTTGCCGGTACCATCGGCGCGGTCAGCCCACTGGCCAGCTTCGGATTCCTGATAGACATCCTTGCTGGTGGCTTTCTTGCCCTGGTCAACGGCATCCAGCCAGTACCAAGCGTCGGAAGCCGGGTCGTAGATTTCCTTGCCGCGGCCATCCAGGCCCTGGCGAACGCCCTTTTCGTACCAGAAGTCAGCGCCGTTGATGGTCAGCCACTGGCCGTCCAGAGCGATACCGGTGTACTCGTCAAATGCGCAAGGTACACCGTCAATATCGCCTGCGCCCTTAGCCATAGCGCCGGTGATCAGGTCAAAGTAGTAGGTGCCCTTATCGGTCGTCTGCCAGCCCTTGACCATGTGGCCGTTCTCATCGTAACGGACCCACTTGCCGGTGCCATCGGGCTTATCAGCCCACTGGCCGGCGGCGGATTCCTGGTAAACGTCCTTGCTGACGGTCATTGCGCCGCCCTGGACAGCATCCAGCCAGTACCAAGCGTCGGAATCGGGATCATAGATCTCTTTGCCGCGGCCGGTGGTACCCTGCTTCACGCCCTTTTCGTACCAGTACTTCTTGCCGTTTTCTTCAACCCAGCCGTTCTTCTCGCCGTACTTGGCGGTGTAGTCCTTGCCGTTGAAGTTGACAGCAGCGGTGGTAACGCCGCTGGTCTGCTTTACCGTTGCATCCACGAACTGAGCGCTTGCGCAGTTCTTATCGGTGCAGGTAAAGACAGCCATTGCGGTAATGGTGGTCTTTTCAGCAGCGCCATGAGCGGTGCGCGTTTCGGGTTCAGTAGACGGTACCTCAGTCGGCTCCGGCACAGCAGTCGGCTCCGGCACAGCAGTCGGTTCCGGCACAGCAGTCGGCTCCGGCACAGCAGTCGGCTCTGCCGGCTTTGCGGTCGGAGTTGCGGTCGGAGTTGCAGTCGGAGTTGCAGTCGGAGTTGCAGTCGGAGTTGCAGTCGGAGTTGCAGTCGGAGTTGCAGTCGGAGTTGCAGTCAGTGCTTCAAACACAGCGCTAACGGTAACATCAGCGGCAGGCATCTTGAAGGTAGCCTTGCCCTCGGTCACGGCCAGCTTTTGGGTCTTGGTTTCGTCGCCGCTCTTATAGCTGTAGGTCAGGCTGTCAGCCTTGAGCTGGTAGTTATCAGCTGCCTTAACGGTAACGGTAACGTCGGTGCCCTCAACAGCTGCGGTCGGGTCTACGGTAACAGTGCCGTTCTCAGCAGGAGCTGCGGTAACCTTGTATTCCTTAACAAACTCTGCGCTGACGTTGACAGGGTAAGCAGGCATTGCAAAGGTGTAGGTGTTGGCTTTTTCGGTATCAGCCTTCACTTCAACGGTCTTATCGGTGTTGTCAGCGTCTTTGTAGGTAACCTTCACGCTGCCAGCCTTCAGGGCATAGCCGGTTGCGGGCTTAGCAGTCAGGGTTACGGTTTCCTTCTCAGCTGCTTCTTTAGCGGAAGCAGTGATCTCACCATTGGTCAGGGCAGCAACATTAACCACATAAGTCTTAGCGTTCTTTGCAACGCTGATGGTCACATCGCCGTCCGGCATGGTGAAGGTGTAAACCGTCTTCGCCTTTTCGGTGGTAGCCTGGGCTGCGGCTTCGTCCTGCGCTGCTTCCTGAACTTCAGTCAGAGCAACATCGGTATTGCCGTTCTTTGCGGTAACGGTAACGATATCGGTGCCTTCCTTTTCTACGGTCAGGGTAACGGTATCGTCCTTGATGTAGGTGTTGCTGGTGGTGCCCAGGGTCAGGGTAACGCCTGCAACTGCATCGGGCAGGGTAACGGTGTGGGGGGTGCTTTCGGTTGCGGTATGGCAATCAGAGCACAGGTACACATTGTTGCCAACGGACTTGGTTTCCAGCTCGTCCAGAGCCCAGGTATGGCCCTTGGGCAGTGCGCCGTCAGCGTACTTCTTTTCACCCTTGGTCAGGCCGTACTTGTTGGTGCGGGCCTGGGTGTAAGCGGGGGTATCGCACCATGCTTCAACGGAAACATTGGTGGTTGCGCCGCTGCTCAGGTCGCTGACCATGTCGGACATCGGCATGGTTTCAACCAGGTTAGCGCACCACATGAACTCTTCGTTCTTGTTCTTCTCGTCAGAGCTGCCCATGTTCTGGTTGTAACTCGGGTTGTAGTTCCAGGACTCGGTCTTGTAGCTCTTACGGTTTGCATAAGAAGTGCCGGAGGCATCGGTCTTGACTTCTGCCTTGCCGTCCACCAGTTCCTTATAGGTGTTGGACAGGTTGGTGCCGACAGAAACGACCAGCTGATCCTTGGTGGTGTTGATGCCGGTGATCACAGTCTGGCCCTGCTGGGTGGTGGTAGCAAAGCTGTAGCTGTCACGCAGGGTCAGGCCAGCCAGAGGATGGTTCTTGAAGGTGCCCAGATACTTCACACTGCTGGTATCCTGGGCGCTATCCATGATAACCATGCTCATGCCGGGAAAGTGGGTATCGGGAACCATGTTGCCGTCCTTATCCTTGGTCAGCTTAATGCCGCCATAGACGGTGTTGTATTCCTTCACTTCTTCCACTGCGCCGGTGGTCGGGTCCATACGGTAGATGGCGTTGTTGACGTTGAAGTACAGCTTGCCATCATACAGTGCGGTAGAGTGTACCAGTGCGGGGTAGATCCGCTTTGCAGCAGCGTCTGCCAGGCACTCGGTGTTCAGGTTGTTTTCAACCTTGGTATGCTTATCTTTTGCACTGGTATCGATCTTATAGATGGTGCCAGCTTCGGCCAGAACCTTGGCATTGCTGTCGTCATCATTGAAGTTGCTGCTGGTTTCCTTCAGATCGTTGTAGTACATCAAGATGATATCAAACGGGTCATCCGTCTTGGTAAAGCTGCTCATGCTGAAGCCGCCGGGCCTGCTGCTGCTGGAATCCTCTTTGCGGATATAGTAGTTCGCATTACGCGGACGTGCTTCCAGAGTATCGGGGCCCTGGTTCTGCATCTTCTTCATGAACTGCTGCATCTGGGAGTTGTTACCAGAGCTGCCGGAACCAGAGTTGCCGTTGTTGCCGTTCTCGGACTGCTGGCGGCGCATGTTGTTATACAGGTTCTGGTTGGTCGTGGTATCAACGTAATAGAAGTAATTATTGTCGAAGTAGATGGGGCTGCAGATAGAGGTGAACCAAGTATCCTCGTAGCAGGTATCGGTGTAACGGGTCTCGTTCTTGTTCTCCGCCTTGGTGTAAGAGTAATGCGGCTTGCCGTTGTTCAACACAACATTGCCGTCATCATCCACATCGGGATTCTTGTTCTTGGTGTAGGTGTAGCCATCGTACAGCGAGTCAATGTAATCATAGTACTTGCTGTAACGGCCTTCCAGACCGGAGGGAGAAACCAGGAAGTTGACATGGCGCAGGTCGCCTGCGTTCTCAACGCGGGTCTGGGCCATGCACTCGGTGTTCACGTCATCATAGCAGACGTCAACATAGTACCAGTTCTTGTTGGGTTCGCCGGTGGTCATCGTAGCAGAGTTGCTGTCGCCCTGCAGCTTGTTGACCTTGACTGCGTTGAAGTAGTGGACGTTGTTGAACATGCCGCCGCCGAACGCATTACCGGCAACACTGGTATCAGAAGTATTGCAGTAATACAGGATCTGGGCAAAGTCAACAACAGCGTTATCGCCTACTTCATCGGGGGTCTTCCAGCTGCCGTCATCATTCTTATAGATGCTCTTGTTGTCAGGCAAATTCTGGACCATGTAGTTAAATGCAGCTGCATAGCCCAGGCAGATGCAGCCATACTCAACGCCCTTAGCGCCGATCTCGCCGCCCAGCAGGGCACCGAAAGCAGTCGTCTGGATGGGGTCGTTGTTGCCGCCGCCGGTGATATCGCCCATGGAGCCCATATCGAATTCTGCAACCTGGGAGATCCAGTCGTGCAGGATCAGCAGCTTGGTGACATAGTCAGCGTCACCCAGCTTGGCAACCTGTGCCAAGCCTGCATCACGGATGGCTTTCAGAGCTTCGCCATAGTTCATGACGTAAGACATGAACGCCTGCGGCAGCATGTTCAGCATGAATGCCATGGTGGTCGGCGGGACATCATCGTTCGGATCAATGCTGCACAATACCTTGATTGCGCCCATGGTGCCGGTGATGCTGCCATCCTCGCCCTGCTTCTGAACGCCCTTGGAGGTCCAGAACGGGGCAACCACGCCGAAGTACTCTGCTTCGTCCTGGTTGAACTGCGACAGCTGGAAGTAGTAGTAGTTCATCTGCGCAGTGGAGACATCGTAAGTATTGGTGACCTGGTTGCCCTGGTCGTCCACATACACGGCAGTCTTCTGGCTGTCGTACAGCAGCAGGCTGTTCTTGCCCTTGTTGTCGCCGCTCTGATAGGTGAAGTTCACCTTGCTTGCGTCAACCGGGTTGTTCTGCATATCGTACCAGTTGCCGTCCTTCATTGCGGACACCAGGGTAACGCCGGTGCCGCCGGAGGTGGTATCCAGGGTCGGGGTGCCGCCCACATTGATGTAGACGGAATTGTTATTCTGGTCTACCACAACGCTGACCGGCATGGTCATTACCGGCTGGGTTTTGATTTCTTCGCCGCAGACAGCGCACTTGAAGGTGACGCTGGTGCATTCCCAGTCAATGGTAACGGGAGCGCCGGCAGAAATTTTGCCGGTTTCGCTGTCATAGAACAGCTGGGCGTTGCTGTAGTCATCGGCCAGCTTGCCCTCGACCTTCTTCATTTCCCAGTTGAAGGTAGCAACAAAGTTGCCATCTGCATCCTTGGACACGACATGGCTCTGGCAGGGCAGGGCGGCAATGTCGTCGGTGCGGGTGGTGGGTTCCTTGTATTCCTTCTTAACCGGGCTCTTGTCAGCGGGCACGCTGGCAGAGTAAACGGTCTTGCCGGCAACGCCGGGCTTTGCCTCGGTGGTATCCTTGGTTACGGTGCCTTCTACCTTCTGGTAGGCATCGCCCTTTTCACAGGTATACACAGCGGTGTAAGCCCAGCCGTCATCGGTCTTGGTCCAGTAACCATCGGGGGTTTCCTTCCAGGTATGGGTGTGGCCATTCTCCGGGTTGGTGTCATTCCAGTACCATTTCGGCTCGCCATAGGTATGGCCGTCTGCAGCGGCGCTGGCCGCAAAGGTATCGGAGTTTTCAGCAACGTAAGCCTGTGCGTAGCTGTCAGCCTGCTGCGCAATCACTTCATCATCGCTGTTGGTCATGGACTCCATCGCAGAGGTCATGCCGGAGCTGCCGGTAAAGGTAACGGCGGTCACAACGCCTGCGGCGTTCGTCTCATAGCCCAGGTCGGTAACGGCGCTGGACAGATGATACGTTTTGATGGTGGCAGCCATCACCGATGCCATCTCGTCCCTGTTCAGGCCATAGGCTTCGGTGTTGATCTTGCCGGCTGCGGCGTTGGCGTACATGGCATCGGCCAATGCATTTTCCAACGCTGCAAGGCTCATGCCCGCCTTGCTCTGTGCAGTCGCTTCCAGCTTGGCATCGTCCTGCTCCAGTTCATGCACTTCGCCCTGGGCAGCCAGCGTTTGGGCTGTCTGCTTGATCAGGTCTGCGGTGCTGGTGAACTTGGGCAGGGACTGCACAGCGCTGGCCGCGCTTGCTGCGCTAGCTGCAACAGACTGCGCTACCGAAGAATCAATCTTGGTAGTTTCGGCTGCTGCGGGAAGCGCCACGCTTTGGGCAACCATGGCTGCTGCCAACACGGATGCACCAAAACGCTGAAGGTTTTTCTTCATAGTTTTATCCTCCCTTAAGTGTTACTACTTTCCCCTTTTGTGTGAAAAGTGGTACGGCAGATGTGCGGCACTTTGCAGGTGTTGATTGCAAAACGCCTGGTTGTGCTCCCCTCGGTCTGGCGATCCCTTGCCGGGCTGCGGCCTGCTTTTGGGGCTTTTGGCCCCGGCACAGCGGCTGACAAAACGTTGTACCGGCTGCATGCCTTGATCATCGACGTTGTCGCCGGGCATGCACATCTCGGTGCCCTCGGGCAGGGGTGATGATACCGGTAACGTCGGTGGTACGGAAGTAGAACTGAGGACGATAGTTGTTGAAGAACGGGGTATGACGGCCGCCTTCTTCCTTCTTCAGGACGTAAACATGGCCATCGAAAGTGGTGTGGGGATGAACAGAACCGGGAACAGCCAGAACCTGGCCACGCTCGATCTGGTCACGGTCAATACCGCGCAGCAGAGCGCCGATGTTGTCGCCAGCCTGAGCGAACTCGAGGCTCTTGCGGAACATTTCCAGACCAGTGATGGTGGTGGTCAGCTTCTCTTCCTTCAGACCAACGATTTCCATCTGATCGCCGACATGAGCAGTACCACGCTCAACACGACCGGTAGCAACGGTGCCACGGCCGGAGATGGTCATAACGTCCTCAACGGGCATCAGGAACGGCTTATCAGCAGCACGGTCCGGGGTCGGGATGTAGCTGTCAACAGCGTCCATCAGCTCCCAAATGCACTTGTACTCGGGGGCGTTGGGATCGGTGCTGGTGGACTCCAGAGCCTTCAGAGCAGAACCACGGATGATGGGGGTGTTGTCGCCATCGAAGTCGTACTCGTTCAGCAGCTCACGGATCTCCATCTCGACCAGATCCAGCAGCTCCTCGTCGTCGACCATGTCGCACTTGTTCATGAAGACAACGATCTTGGGCACGCCGACCTGACGGGCGAGCAGGATGTGCTCACGGGTCTGGGGCATGGGACCATCGGTAGCAGCGACGACCAGGATAGCGCCGTCCATCTGAGCAGCACCGGTGATCATGTTCTTGATGTAGTCAGCATGGCCCGGGCAGTCAACGTGGGCATAGTGACGCTTCGCGGTGTGGTACTCAACGTGAGCGGTATTGATCGTGATACCACGAGCCTTCTCTTCAGGAGCCTTATCGATGCTGGAGTAATCCATGAAATCGGCGTCGCCCTTCAGAGCCAGAACCTTGGTGATAGCGGCAGTCAGAGTGGTCTTGCCGTGGTCAACGTGACCGATGGTACCGATGTTGACATGCTCCAAAGAGCGGTCAAATTTTTCCTTTTCAGCCATTGGAAGTATCCTCCTTTAATTCAAACATATTGGTAGTCTTGCGTAAGACTATCATACAAAATTTAAAGAGAAATTGCAAGTCTATTTTATGAAGTATGACTTAAAAAATCAGACTTTGTGAGCGCGCTCGGCCATGATCTTATCTGCAACACTCTTGGGAACCTGCTGGTAATCAGCCGGCTCCATGGAGTACTGGCCACGGCCCTGGGTCTTGGAACGCAGGTCAGTAGCGTAACCGAACATCTCGGACAGAGGAACCATAGCAGTCACGCGGGCGGTACCGTCCTGAGACTCCTGGTTGGTGATCTGGCCGCGGCGGCTGTTCAGGTCGCCGATAACGTTGCCCATGTACTCATCGGGCACGATAACATTGACCTTCATGATGGGCTCCATGATGACGGGATCGCACTTCTTCATGGCATCCTTGAATGCCATAGAACCAGCGATGGAGAACGCCATTTCAGAGGAGTCGACCTCATGATAAGAACCATCCCACAGGGTGACCTTGACATCCACGACGGGATAGCCAGCCAGAATGCCGGACTTCATCGCGCCCTGGATACCGTTGTCAACAGCGGGGATGTATTCCTTCGGGATAGCGCCGCCAACAATACCGTTGACAAACTCATAACCCTTACCCGGGTTGGGCTCAATCTTGATCTTAACGTGACCATACTGGCCCTTACCGCCGGACTGGCGGGCGTACTTGGTCTCCTGGTTGGCTTCCTTGCGAATGGTCTCGCGGTAAGCAACCTGGGGAGCGCCAACGTTGGCCTCGACCTTGAACTCGCGGAGCAGACGGTCAACGATGATCTCCAGATGGAGCTCGCCCATGCCGGCGATGATCGTCTGACCGGTCTCCTCATCGGTCCAGGTGCGGAAGGTCGGGTCTTCTTCAGCGAGCTTTGCCAGCGCAATGCCCATCTTCTCAGAGCCGGCCTTGGTCTTGGGCTCGATGGCAACGCGGATAACGGGCTCCGGGAAGTTCATGGACTCCAGAATGATGGGGTGCTTCTCGTCGCACAGCGTGTCACCGGTGGTGGTATTCTTCAGACCGACAGCAGCCGCAATATCGCCCGCGTAAACGGTGTCGATGTCCTTACGGTTGTTGGCGTGCATCTGCAGGATACGGCCGATACGCTCGTTGTTATCCTTGACAGAGTTGTAAACGGTGGTGCCTGCGTCCAGCGTACCGGAGTACACACGGAAGAAGCAGAGCTTACCGACATACGGGTCAGTCATAATCTTGAATGCCAGTGCAGAGAACGGCTGATCGTCGGAGGAGATACGATCCTCCTCCTCGCCGGTCTCGGGGTTGGTGCCCTTGATGGCTGCAACGTCGGTAGGAGCCGGCATGTAGTCAACAATGGCATCCAGCAGCTTCTGAACGCCGCGGTTCTTGTAGGAGGAGCCGCAGACAACGGGAACGATCTCGTTAGAGATGGTAGCCTTACGCAGAGCCGCCTTGATTTCTTCCTTGGTCAGCTCTTCGCCGTCCAGGTACTTCATCATGAGCTCTTCGTCGGTCTCGGCAACAGCCTCGATCAGCTTGTCATGGTACTCCTGAGCCTTCTCCTGCATATCCTCGGGGATAGGCTCAACGCGGACGTCATTGCCCATGTCATCATAGTAGATGTCAGCCTGCATATCGATCAGGTCGATAATACCCTTGAAGGTATCCTCCTGACCGACGGGCAGCTGGATGGGCACACCGTTGGCGTGCAGACGATCATGGAGCATCTGAACGCAGCGGTAGAAATCGGCACCCATGGTGTCCATCTTGTTGACGTACACCATGCGGGGAACCTTGTACTCGTCAGCCTGACGCCAAACGGTCTCAGACTGCGGCTCAACACCGCCCTTAGCGGCCAGAACGGTAACGGAACCGTCCAGAACACGCAGAGAACGCTGAACCTCAACAGTGAAGTCAACGTGACCCGGGGTGTCGATGATGTTGATACGATGGCGGTTCTTCTTGAAGAGAGCCGGATCGTGCTGGGTCTCGGTATGGCTCCAATAGCAGGTGGTAGCAGCGGAAGTGATGGTGATACCACGCTCCTGCTCCTGTTCCATCCAGTCCATCGTAGCAGCGCCGTCATGAACCTCACCGATCTTATGGTTGATACCGGTGTAGAACAGGATGCGCTCGGTGGTAGTGGTCTTACCTGCGTCGATGTGGGCCATGATACCGATGTTACGGGTCATTTGCAGAGATACATCTCTCGGCGTAGCCATGGCTTATACCTCCTCGACAGCGAATCAATAACGATAGTGGGCAAAAGCCTTGTTGGCCTCGGCCATCTTGTGCGTATCCTCGCGCTTCTTGACAGAGCCGCCGACACCGTTGGTGGCGTCGATGATCTCAGCAGCCAGACGAGCAGACATGGTCTTCTCGCCACGGGCGCGGCTGTAAGCGGTCAGCCAGCGCAGGCCGAGGGTCTCGCGGCGGGCAGGGCTAACTTCCAGAGGAACCTGATAGTTAGCGCCGCCGACACGGCGGGTCTTGCACTCGAGGTTAGGCATGATGTTCTCCATTGCCTTCTCGAACATCTCGAGCGGGTCGTTGCCGGTCTTTTCCTTCACGATGTCGAATGCATCGTAAACGATCTCCTGCGCAACACCTTTCTTGCCATCCAGCATGATGTAGTTGACCAGGCGGGTGACAACCTTGGAATTGTAAATAGGATCGGCCAGAACTTCGCGTTTCGCGACATTACCTCTTCTGGGCATCTTTCTTCCCTCCTTCACATAAATGATATCATCGGTACTCGAAAGTTAAGAAACTCCCGTTGTGCCACAAAAAAGGCGTTGGCCTATTTCATGGCGAAAAGATGTTTCCTTACTTCTTGGCACCGGCCTTGGGGCGCTTAGCACCGTATTTGCTGCGGGCCTGATTACGGTTCGCAACACCCTGGGTATCCAGAGTACCACGGATGATGTGGTAACGGACACCAGGCAGATCCTTGACACGACCGCCGCGGATCAGAACAACGCTGTGCTCCTGCAGATTATGGCCGATACCGGGAATGTAAGAGGTGACCTCGATACCATTCGTGAGGCGGACACGGGCAACTTTACGCAGAGCAGAGTTAGGCTTCTTGGGGGTCATGGTACGCACGGCAGTGCAGACACCACGCTTCTGCGGGCTGTTGAGGTTGGTGTACTCCTTTTTCTGGGAGTTGTAGCTCTTCAGAAGGGCAGGCGCGGTGCTCTTTTTGACCAGAACCTCACGGCCTTTGCGCACGAGCTGGTTAAAAGTAGGCATTTCTTTTCTCCTTTCTTCACTTATTCACGCGCTTTTTGCGGATCGTCCGGCCAGATGGCCGCACTACACCCCGCATCTCACGCAATGATTATATTACAGCATCCCGGCCGGAATGTCAAGAGTATTGCCAAAAAAATCTTGAAAAAATCGTGCAATACGGAGAATTTTTCATTTCTGAAGCAAAATGTGCAAATCTTGCGCCGGTTTGGGCGGCAGCGTTGCATTTTGGTAAGTCCGCGCATAGAATGAAGCGGACCGTCTCCCCCCCCCGCCGCCGCGCGGTCAGCTGCCGTCAATGCGCGTTTTGTCTATTTACAAGAGACAAATATACATTTTGCACAAAAACAGGCCGCCAGATTCATGGACTTGACGAGTCGATTTCTGTTGCATTGTGTACCCTGTTTTGCTATAATGAAGATACAGACAAAACCGGAACAGTTCCGGCCATGCAAGTTCTGACGCTACATTTTTGAGGAGGTCCTGACAATGAAGAAACTGCTTGCTATCCTGATTTCCCTGTGCATGGTATCCGCCTTCGCTGTACCCGTCTTTGCAGATGCCAACAGCGATTATATCGCCGCCGTCAAGGCCTACCAGGCTCAGATCGCCGCGAAGGAAGCTGCCTACACTGCAGCGGTGGATGCTTATTCCAAGAATGCAAAGGCCAAGGCAGACGCCGACAGCGCCGCAATTCTGAAGGCCGCCAAGGCTGCTCAGGCGAAGGCCGATGCAGACTGTCTGGCCGTCATCGCCGCGGGCAAGGCTGCCCAGTCCCAGGCTGACGCGCGCGTCGCCGCGGTAATTGCTGCAGGCAAGGCCACGCAGGCCAAGGCTGATGCACGCGAGGCCGCCTATGCGAAGGCCGTGAAGGCGTATCAGGATCAGATCGCCGCACGTGAGGCCGCCTACATCAAGGCCGTGCTGGGCAAGTAATTCTACCTTATTATAATAGGAGCGGAGCGCCGGGAAAGGCGCTCCGCTTTTTTGTTGCTATTTTCTTACCTCCCTCTGTGAGGGAGGTGGCCCTGCAGGGCCGGTGGGAGAGAGCCTTGCGGCGGCCCTAACTATTTCGGGCGACCACAAAGTTCTCTCCCCCACCGCCTGCGGGCGGAGCCCCCTCGCAGAGGGGGCCAGGGGGGCAGGGGCAACGGGCCAATGGGGGGGTTACTGCAGCTTTGCCAGCGTGGCCTCGGCATCGTCGAGGATGCGCTCGAACTTCTCGAGGGCGGCGTCCACGGGAGCCGGGGTGGCCAGGTCAACACCGGCGTGGCGCAGCTCGTCCAGCGGGTAAGCACTGCCGCCCATGGAGAGGAACTCCTTGTAGCGCTTGACGGCGGGCTCGCCCTCTTTCAGGATGCCCTCGGACAGGGCGACAGCGGTGGAGTAGCCGGTGGCATACTTGTAAACGTAGAACGGGCGGTAGAAGTGCGGGATGCGCGCCCACTCATACTGGATCTCGTCGTCGATGACCATATCGTTGCCGAAATAGTCGGTGACAAGGCGCTTGTACAGGGCGTTCAGGGCGGCGGCGTTCAGGGCTTCACCGCGCTCGACCATGGCGTGGGCCTCGCGCTCAAACTCGGCAAACATCGTCTGGCGATAGACCGTGCCCTTGAAGTTTTCCAGATACTGGTTCAGCAGATAGAGGCGGGTCTGGGGGTCGTTCTCGTTGGCAAGCAGCTGCTCGATGAGCAGATTCTCGTTGACGGTGGACGCGACCTCGGCGACAAACAGCGTGTAGTCCGCGTACTGCGGCGGCTGATGCCGGCGGGAGCGCCAGCTGTGGATCGTGTGGCCCATCTCATGTGCCAGCGTCGAGACACTGTCCAGCGTGCCGCTGAAATTCAGCAGGATATAGGGGTTGGAGTCATAGCAGCCGCCGGAGTACGCGCCGCCGCGCTTGCCGCGGTTGGGGTAAACGTCGATCCAGCGCTCGGCATAGGCCTTGCGGACGGTTGCCTGGTAGTCCTCGCCCAAGGGTGCAACGGCCTTCAGGACCATCTCCTGTGCGGTCTCGTAGCTGTAGGATTTTTTCAGATCGCCGACCAGCGGAGCGTAGACGTCATAGAAGTGCAGCGCGTCAACGCCCAGCATCTTTTTGCGCAGGCGGACATAGCGGTGCATGGCGGGAATATGCTTGCGGACCGTGGCGACGAGGTTGTCGTAGACCTCGGCGGGCACATTCTCCCCCGCCATAGCCATCGCGCGGGAGGACGGGTAATTGCGGGCGGCGGCCTCGGCGGTGGCAGCCTTGATGGCACCGGCGTAGGACGCGGCGAAGGTGTTGATGTGCTCGCGGTAGCTCTTGTAGTAGCTGTGGAAGGCGTTCTCTCGCAGGGTGCGGTCCGTGCTCATCTCCAGCGGCACAAAGTTGGAGCCGGTGACCTCGACGGTATCGCCGCTGCCGTCCTTGACGGCATCAAACAGCAAGTCGGCATCCTCCAGATTGTGGTAGATCTCGGACGGCGCAGACATGACCTCGCCGAAGCTGGCCAGCAGCTTTTCCTCGGCCTTGGTCAGGGTGTGGGGCTTGCCGCGCAGCAGATCCTCGAGGTTGAATTTGTAGTCCGCGACGGCAGGATCGTTGACGATGGCGGTCAGCGTCTCCTCGGGCAGGGACAGGATCTCCGGCTGGGCAAAGGACAGCGCGGCGGCCATCTTGACGTACTTGCTGCCGATGCGGGCGTACATGCTCTGGGCCTTGTCGTCGCGGGTGTCCTCGTCATGGCGCTGGGAGGCGTAGCAGTAGAGGCGCTCGACCTTGCGGCCCACCTCGGTGGAAGCGTCGAGGTATGCGCCAATCGTGACGGCATCGGTCAGCTTACCGGCGAAGGCCGCCAGGCTTTCAATGTCCGCGTCGAGGCTGTCCAGCGTGGTCTCCCACGCGGCGTCGCTCTCGAACATCGGGGTCAGGTCCCACTGAAATTGCGGGTCCAGTTCACTGCGTTCTTTTAGAATTTCGGGCATAGTTTTCTCCTTATTATAAAATATTTTGCTATGCTGAGGATGCAGGGGGCGGACATCGGCCTCCCGTGCCAGTTCGCGGCAGCGGAATCTTCCACGGGCGGATATGGAATCCGCACCTACACTGTAGGGGTCGGCGTCCTCAACGACCCGGGAGTCGTGCGGTTGCCGCAAAGCTCCGCGGGCGGATGCAAGCATCCGCCTCTACAGGTTACAAAAGAGCGTTTTCCCACTCTGTCGGCTTAAAGCCGGGCAGGACAAAATCGTCGTCCACCAGCAGCGGACGCTTGACGAGCATACCGTCCGACGCCAGCAGGGCGATCTGCTCGTCCTCGGTCATGGTCGGCAGCTTGTCCTTCAGGCCCAGATTTTTGTAGACTAGGCCGCTCGTGTTGAAGAACCGCTTGAGGGGCAGGCCGCTGCGGGCGACCCATTCGCGCAGCTCGTCGGCGGTGGGGTTGTCCTCTTTAATGTGGCGGGCGGTGTATTCGATGCCGTGGTCGTCGAGCCACTTTTTGGCCTTTTGGCAGGTGGAGCACGGCGGGTATTGCAGAAACAGCATGGTGTCACTCCCCTTTTGTATCGTTTTGCTGTCGGTGAGTTTATTATAACTGTTTTGCAAGTGTGTGTCAATCGCGGACGGTATGCAAAAAAGGATTCCCGCCGTGGCGGCGGGAATCCTTTGCGGTTTATTTAGTGGTCGTAGGCTGCCTCGGCGGCGTCGCGGGCGATCTCGGCCTGGACGAGCTCCTCCTCGACCTCCGGCAGACCAGTACCGGCGGGGATGAGCTTACCGATGATGACGTTCTCCTTCAGGCCGGCCAGCGGGTCGACCTTGCCCTTGATGGCGGCCTCGGTCAGGACACGGGTGGTCTCCTGGAAGGACGCAGCGGACAGGAAGGAGTCGGTAGCCAGACTGGACTTGGTGATGCCAAGCAGGACCTGGCTGGCCTGAACGAGCTTCAGATCAGTCTCACCGGCATCAATGCGGGCCTGGATCTCCTCGTTCTTGATCATGACATCGCGGCGGTTCACGATGCTGCCCATGATAAAGTCGCTGGAGCCGGAATCCTCAATGCGGACCTTACGCATCATCTGGCGGACGATGACCTCGATATGCTTATCGTTGATGTCAACGCCCTGCAGACGGTAGACCTTCTGGACCTCGCTGATCAGGTAGTTCTGGGTGGCGATGGGGCCCTGGATGGCGAGGATGTCCTGCGGGTAAGCATGACCCTCGGTCAGCAGTGCGCCCTTGGCGACCTCGTCGCCTTCCATGACCTTGAGGCGCTGGCCGAACGGGATCAGGTAGCTCTTGGTAACCGGAGCGCCGTTCTCGTCCGTGCCGGTGATCTCGGCATGGCGGCTCTTTTTGGTATCGTCGATGTGGACCGTACCGGCGATCTCGGACATGATGGCCATTGCCTTCGGGCGGCGGCTCTCAAACAGTTCCTCAACGCGGGGAAGACCCTGGGTGATGTCTTCGGCAGATGCGATACCGCCGGTATGGAAGGTACGCATGGTCAGCTGGGTACCGGGCTCACCGATGGACTCTGCGGCAATGATACCGACAGACTCACCGACCTTGACGCATTCACCGTTGGACATGTTGGAACCGTAGCAGTGGGCGCAGACGCCGACGTGCGCACGGCAGGTCATGACAGAGCGGATCTCCAGCTCGGTAATACCGGCGTTGACGATCTTCTCGGCGTCGAACATGTCCATCATCTTTTCCTTGCTGACGAGCAGCTCACCCGTGGCGGGATCGTGCACATCATGCAGAGAGTAGCGGCCGTTCAGACGCTCCTTGAAGCTCTCAACAACAGAGTTGCCCTCGCTGATCTCGCGGACCCAGATGCCCTCGGTAGCGTGGCAGTCCTCCTCACGGATGATGACTTCCTGAGAGACATCGACCAGACGGCGGGTCAGGTAGCCGGAGTCAGCGGTACGCAGAGCGGTATCGGCCAGACCCTTACGAGCTCCTCGGGAGGAGATGAAGTATTCCAGGATATTCAGGCCCTCACGGTAGTTGGCGCGGATAGGCATCTCCAGCGTCTTACCGGCAGTATTGGCCAGCAGGCCGCGCATACCGGCCAGCTGCTTGATCTGGTCCATAGAACCACGGGCGCCGGAATCGGACATCATATAGATGGGGTTGCGCTGGTGGTTCTTCTTCAGGTTGTCGCTCAGAGCCTCGGAGACCTCCTCCGTGGCAGCCTGCCAAATCTCAACCGTCTTGCGGTAGCGCTCCTCATCGGAGATCAGGCCGCGGTTGAAGTTCTTCATGACCTTCTCGATCTTCTTATCGGCGGCAGCCAGAATTTCCGGCTTCTCGTCAGGCATAATAGCATCGGGAACAGCGACGGTGATGGCAGACAGGGTGGAGTACTTGTAGCCCTGGGCCTTGATGGCATCCAGCATCATGGCACAGGTCTTGGTGCCGTGCTTCGTCAGGCAGCGGCTGATGATGTCGGGCAGACCCTTCTTCGTCAGCTTGTCGCTCTTGCCGCCGGATGCGATCTTGAGGGTGCGGGGGTTCATCTCGTAGTCGAACTTGGTGGCGGGATTGGTGCGGTCCACGTAGCCCAGATCCTGCGGGATGGGGGTGTTGAAGATGATCTGGCCCATCGTGGTATCGACCAGGCCGGTCTCCGCGACGCCGTCAAAGACCATCGTGCGGCGCACCTTGATGGGTGCCTGCAGCGTGATGAGGCCCTCGGAGTAAGCCATCATGGCCTCGTCCTCGTCGCGGAAGATCTTGCCGTGGCCCTTATCGTCGGGGTTGACGAGGGTCAGGTAGTAGCTGCCCAGGATCATATCCTGCGTGGGCACGGTGACGGGCTCACCGTCAGAGGGCTTCAGCAGGTTGCCGGAGGCCAGCATCAGCATCTTGGCCTCGCGCTGGGCCTCGGTGGACAGCGGCAGGTGGACAGCCATCTGGTCGCCGTCGAAGTCAGCGTTGAAGGGGGTGCAGACCAGGGGGTGCAGCTTGATGGCACGGCCCTCGACCAGGACAGGCTCAAAGGCCTGAATGCCCAGACGGTGCAGCGTAGGTGCACGGTTCAGCAGGACGGGGTGGCCCTTGATGACGGTCTCGAGGGAATCCCAGACCTCGGGGCGGGCGCGCTCGACCATCTTGCGGGCAGACTTGATGTTGTTGGCCTTCTCCTTCTCGACCAGGTCCTTCATGACGAAGGGCTTGAACAGCTCGAGGGCCATCTCCTTGGGCAGGCCGCACTGATACATCTTCAGCTCGGGGCCGACGACGATAACGGAACGGCCGGAGTAGTCAACACGCTTGCCCAGCAGGTTCTGGCGGAAGCGGCCCTGCTTGCCCTTCAGCATATCGGACAGGGACTTCAGTGCGCGGTTGTTCGCGCCGGTGACCGGGCGGCCGCGGCGGCCATTGTCGATCAGGGCGTCAACGGCCTCCTGCAGCATACGCTTCTCGTTGCGGACGATGATGTCGGGCGCACCGAGCTCCAGCAGACGCTTCAGGCGGTTGTTGCGGTTGATGACGCGGCGGTACAGATCGTTCAGGTCGGAGGTCGCAAAGCGGCCGCCATCCAGCTGCAGCAGGGGGCGCAGATCCGGCGGAATGACGGGGATGACCGTCATGATCATCCACTCAGGGCGTTGGTTGCTCTCGAGGAAGCTCTCAACGCACTCAAGGCGCTTCAGCAGGCGGACGCGCTTCTGGCCGTTGGCGTGCTCGAGCTCCTCACGCAGCTCCTTGCTCAGCTTGTCGAGGTCGATCTCGGCCAGCAGCTTTTGGATGGCTTCGGCACCCATACCGGCTTCAAACGTATCCTCGTACTTTTCGCGCATCTCCTTGTACTCGCGCTCGGTCAGCAGCTGCTTTTTCTCCAGCGGCGTGAAGCCGGGGTCGGTGACAATGTAGTTGGCGAAATACAGGACCTTGTCCAGCTGACGGGGGCTGATGTCCAGCATCAGGCCGATGCGGCTGGGAATGCCCTTGAAATACCAGATGTGCGAGACAGGCGCGGCCAGCTCGATGTGGCCCATGCGCTCACGGCGGACCTTGGCGCGGGTGACCTCGACACCGCACTTGTCGCAGATCTTACCCTTATAGCGGATGCGCTTATACTTGCCGCAGTGGCATTCCCAGTCCTTGGTAGGTCCAAAAATGCGCTCGCAGTACAGGCCGTCGCGCTCCGGCTTCAGGGTGCGGTAATTGATGGTTTCGGGCTTGGTGACCTCGCCGTAGCTCCAGGCACGGATCTGGTCCGGGGAGGCAAGGCCGATCTTAATCGAATCGAATTCTTTATTTTCCATTCAGCGAACCCTCTCAAATTCAATATGACACACGATGCAATTCGATCAATCGTCGAAGGAATCAGACTCGATGGCGGCGAGGTCGTCAGCCGTGGGGCCGGCATCCTCATCCAGATCATCGTCAAAGCCTTCGTCGGCGTCCTTGACGCTGTAATCGTCCTGCAGCTCACTCTCGACCATGACGTTATCGCCCAGGTCGTAGTCATTGTTCTCAAAGCTGCTGTCATCGTCGTCAAACTCCTGACGCATATCGACGGCGTTGCCTTCCTTATCCTGCACAACAATATCCAGGCCAAGGCTCTGCAGCTCTTTGAGCATAACGCGGAAGCTCTCGGGGATACCGGGGCGCGGGATCGGCTCGCCCTTGACGATGGCCTCGTAGGTCTTGACACGGCCCACGACGTCGTCGGACTTGATGGTCAGGATCTCCTGCAGGGTGTAAGCGGCGCCGTAGGCTTCCAGCGCCCAGACCTCCATCTCGCCGAAGCGCTGGCCGCCGAACTGTGCCTTGCCGCCCAGAGGCTGCTGGGTGACCATGGAGTAGGGGCCGGTGGAACGGGCATGGATCTTATCGTCAACCAGGTGATGCAGCTTCAGGTAGTACATATAGCCTACCGTGACCTTGCTGGGGAACTGTTCACCGGTACGGCCATCATACAGAGTGGTCTTGCCGTCGTCGGTCAGATCGATCTTGGAGAAGTCGATGACATGGCCTTTCTCGCCCATCAGGCGGTCCAGGTGGGTCGGGTACTCGGGCGCGTTTTCGCCGTGCCACTTCTCGCGGGCCTCGGCGAAGCAGTCGCGCAGGTCGGACTCGTGTGCACCGTCAAAGACGGGGGTCTGGACCTTCCAGCCCAGTGCCTTGGCAACGTAGCCCAGGTTGACCTCCAGGACCTGACCGATGTTCATACGGGAGGGAACGCCCAGGGGGTTCAGCACGATGTCCAGCGGGGTGCCGTCGGGCAGGAAGGGCATATCCTCCTGCGGCAGAATGCGGGAAACAACACCCTTGTTGCCGTGACGGCCTGCCATCTTATCGCCGACGCTGATCTTACGCTTCTGGGCGATGTAGCAGCGCACGCACATACGCACGCCGGGCTGCAGCTCGTCGCTGTTCTCGGGGGTAAAGACCTTGACGTCGACAACGATGCCGTAAGCGCCGTGGGGCACACGCAGGGAGGTGTCGCGGACCTCGCGGGCCTTCTCGCCGAAGATGGCGCGCAGCAGGCGCTCCTCGGCGGTCAGCTCGGTCTCGCCCTTCGGGGTGACCTTGCCGACGAGGATGTCGCCGGTCTTGACCTCGGCACCGATGCGGATGATGCCGCGGTCATCGAGGTCCTTCAGCGCGTCATCGCCGACGTTCGGGATGTCGCGGGTGATCTCCTCGGGTCCGAGCTTCGTGTCGCGGGCCTCGGTCTCATATTCTTCAATGTGGATGGAGGTGTAGACATCCTCGCGGACGAGCTTCTCGTTCAGCAGGACGGCGTCCTCGTAGTTGTAGCCCTCCCAGGTCATGAAGCCGATCAGGGCGTTCTTGCCCAGGCTGATCTCGCCGTTGCGGGTGGCGGGGCCGTCGGCCAGCACGTCGCCGGCCTTGACGGTCTCGCCCACATTAACGATGGGGCGCTGGTTGTTGCAGTTGCCCTGGTTGGAGCGCATGAACTTGATGAGCTCATAGGTGTCGGCGGAGCCGTCGGCGCAGCGGACAATGATCTTGTCGGCGTCGACATACTCAACGGTGCCGTCATGGGCGGCCAGGACGCAGACACCGGAGTCGGTGGCGGCCTTGTACTCCATACCGGTGGCTACCAGCGGCTGCTGGGTGACCATCAGAGGCACGGCCTGACGCTGCATGTTGGAGCCCATCAGTGCACGGTTGCAGTCGTCGTTCTCGAGGAACGGGATGCAGGCCGTAGCGACGGAAACCATCATACGCGGAGAAACGTCCATGTAGTCGACCTGAGAAGCGTCGAACTCCTGGATGTCGTTGCGGTGGCGGCCGGAGACGCGGGGACGGACGAAGTGGTTGTTCTCGTCCAGCGGCTCGTTGGCCTGAGCGACGATATACTCGTCCTCCTCGTCGGCGGTCATATAGACGACCTCATCGGTGACAGTGCCGGTGGCCTTGTCGACCTTGCGGTACGGGGCCTCAACGAAGCCGTACTTGTTGATCTTGGCGTAGGTGGCCAGATAGGAGATCAGACCGATGTTCGGGCCTTCAGGCGTCTCGATGGGGCACAGACGGCCATAGTGGGTGTAGTGAACGTCGCGGACTTCGAAGCCTGCGCGGTCACGGGACAGACCGCCGGGGCCCAGAGCGGACAGACGGCGCTTGTGGGTCAGCTCGGCCAGCGGGTTGTTCTGGTCCATGAACTGGGACAGCGGGCTGGAACCGATGAACTCCTTGATGGCGGCGACGACAGGGCGGATGTTGACCAGGCTCTGCGGGGTGATCTCGCCGTTTTCCTGATTCTGCAGGGTCATGCGCTCACGGATGACGCGCTCCATGCGGGAGAAGCCGATGCGGAACTGGTTCTGCAGCAGCTCACCGACGCTGCGGACGCGGCGGTTGCCCAGATGGTCGATCTCATCGGTGGTGCCGATGCCGTGATCAAGGCCCAGCAGGTAGTTGACGGAGGCAAAGATGTCATCGACGGTGACGGTGCGGCTGATCAGAACATCATGGTTCTGGCGCAGCAGCTCCTTCTGCTCCTCCACATCGGAAGTGGTGTCGAGGATCTTGCGGATCTCGGCAAAGTTGGCGCGCTCATTGACACCGGCCTCGGCCTCGACGTCGAAGCTGAAGAAGTTCTGGGCGTTGACGCAGCCGTTGGAGATGACAATGAACGGACGGGGCTCCTCGCCCTTCTTCTCAACAAGGATGGTAACGCGGGTAACACCGGCGTTATCAATCTCCTCGGCCTTGGCCATGTTGATCTTCTCGCCCTTGGCGGCCAGCAGCTCGCCGGTCAGCGGGGCGATGATGTCCTCGGCAGCCTTATAACCGGCAATGCGGCGGGTCAGGCTGAGCTTGTTGTTCATCTTATAGCGGCCAAAACGAGCCAGGTCGTAACGGCGCGGGTCAAAGAACAGGTTGTTCAGGTGTGCGCGGGAGTTTTCCACCGTCGGGGGCTCACCGGGGCGCAGCTTACGGTAGACCTCGAGCAGGCCCTCCTCGGTGTTGTGGGTGATGTCCTTCTCGAGAGAGGCGTTGATCTTCGGCTCGGAATCGCCGAAGAACTGCTTGATCTGCTCATCGGTGGACAGGCCCAGGGCACGCAGCAGCGTGGTAACGGGCAGCTTGCGGTTCTTATCGATACGGACGTAGTAAACGTCAGAGGAGTCCGTCTCATACTCCAGCCAGGCGCCGCGGTTGGGGTTCATGGTGGCAGTGAACAGGTCCTTGCCGGTACGGTCCTTGCTGGAACCGTAGAAAACGCCGGGAGAACGGACCAACTGGGAGACGATGGCACGCTCGGCACCGTTGGAGATGAAGGTACCGGCGTCGGTCATGAGCGGGAAGTCGCCCATGAAGATCTCCTGCTCCTTCACCTCGCCGGTCTGCTTGTTGAACAGACGGGCCGTGACGTACAGGGGTTCCGCATACGTGGCATCCCGCTCTTTGCATTCTTTAATAGAATACTTGGGGTTCTTGTCCAGCCGGTAATCGACGAACTCCAGCACGAGGTTGCCGGTGTAGTCCTCGATCGCGGCAATGTCGTGGAAGACCTCATGCAGGCCCTCCTCCAGGAACCAGTTGTAAGAGTTTTTCTGAATCTCGATCAGATTGGGCATACCAATCACTTCGTTGATGTGGGAAAAGCTCATGCGGGTCGTTCTGCCGTTTTGTACGGGCTTGACCTTTACCATAAAACGCGACCACTCCTATTCCATAGATTGACAAAGTTGGCGAAAGCGACCCGAAAGACGGCTGTGAAACTGCGGCATATTCGTCGTTTTTCACAAACTTTTTGATTTTACAGATTTTGCAAAATTCCTTTAGGGCGCTCTATTCCATTTTTGTGATACTGTTTTAGTATACAGGGTAAATGGCTTGCTGTCAAGGGTTTTTCGGCTTTTTTATGAAGTTTTTCCGTTTCATCGAACGCCCGGGCGGGTGTAACAAAATTTCGGCAATTTGCTGATTTTGCACCGTTTCCCTCCGCTTGACAAATTCGGTACAGCGGTTACAGGGTGCGGTTTTTGGCAGTTTTCACAAGGTTGGGTGTGATATTTTAAACAGGTTGTCTCTTGACAGGCGGGGTGGTTTTACGGGATAGTACTATACAGAATCCTTATTATAATTGGAAAGGCGTTTTGCACATGAATCTTCTCGGCCAGAAAATCACCCTGCGGCGCATCCTTGGCATGATTGCGGGCGTCGTCATCATCGGCATCGGCATTGCGGTGTTCAAGTTCTCGCGTCTGGGCAACGACTCCATCAGTGCGCTGAACCTGCGGCTGGCGGAGCTGGTCGGCCTGCCGTTCAGCATCGAGAATGTGCTGATGAACCTCTGCCTGTTCGTGCCGCAGCTGCTTTGGGGGCGGCGGTACATCGGGCTGGGCACCATCATCAACAGCTTCTGCATCGGGTTCATCGTCACGTTTACCGGCGACGCGATGACCGCCGTCTTTGGCTCTGCCGACACGCTGCCGGTGCAGCTGCTTTGGGTCGCTGTGGCGGTGTTGGTCATCGCGCTGGGGTGCTCGCTGTACCAGACGGCGGATTTAGGCGTCGCGCCGTATGACGCGCTCTCGCTGATGCTGGCAGACCGGCTGCCTGTCCCCTACTTCGGCTGCCGCGTGTTCACCGATGCGCTGTGTGCGGTGCTTGCCTTCCTGTTGGGCGGACTGATCGGGCTGGGCACCCTGATCTGCGCCTTCGGGTTAGGACCGTTCGTGCAGTTCTTTACAAGGCATTTTTCGGAGAAGGTGCTGCGGTACAAGCCGGAGAAGAAATAGAAGCATCGTAGGGCGGCGTACCCCCGACGGCCCGGCAGCGCTCCGGCTGCCGCAACGCTTCTGCGGGCGAGCAGTGCTCGCCCCTGCGATGCACTTTTTCGACAGGCTGCGGGTGCCTGCGGCCTCGGAGGCCGTAGGGGCGGATTCTATATCCGCCCGCGGAGCCTTGCCCTGCATCTCTAATAAGAACAAAAAAGGACCGTCTCCACACCCGGAAACGGTCCTTTTCTGTCACATTTTAATGATTCCAAACGCATTAGCCACCGAGCTTGCCAGAATGACGGCGGCAAAGACCGGGCAGAGCCAGCGGATCATGAAGCGGAAAATTCTCTTGCGGCGGAAGGGCTGGCCGTCCAGCTCAACCTCCTGCTCGATCTTGTCCACGCCGATGACGCGGGAGACGAGCAGACAGGTCGCAATGGCCGCAATCGGCATCATGACCGAGTTCGTCAGGAAGTCGAAGAAGTCGAGGAACTGCATCCCGATGACCGTGACCCCCGCCAGCGGGCCGTAGCCCAGGCTGGACAGCGTGCCCAGCGCCACCATGATGACGCCGACGAGCACCGTGGCCTTTTTGCGGCCCCAGCCCAACTCATCCTCAAACGTTGAGACGGCGCTCTCGGTCAGGGCAATCGAGCTGGTGACCGCTGCAAACAGCACAAGCACAAAGAACAGCACACCCACCACCGTGCCCAGCCCCATGCTGGCAAAGACTTTCGGAATCGTAATGAACATCAGCGCGGGACCGGCCTGCAGGGTGTCGGGGTCGCCGCCGGAGAACGCAAACACCGCCGGAATGATCATCAGGCCCGCCATGACGGCGATGAGCGTGTCGAAAATCTCGACGTGCTCGGTGGATTCCTCAATCGAGACATCCTTCTTCATGTAGGAGCCGAACGTGACCAGAATGCCCATGGCGATGGACAGGGAGTAGAACATCTGCCCCATGGCCGTGACGACGGTCATCCACGAGAAGTTGGCCGGGTTGGGCACCAGGAAATAGGCAACACCCGCCAGTGCGCCGGGCCGCGTGACCGAGTAGACCGCAATGATGACCGACAGCACGACCAGCACCGGCATCATGAGCCTGGAGACGCGCTCCACGCCGTTGCGCACGCCCGCAAAGATGATGCCCAGCGTAAAGAACGCAAACAGCAGGAAGCAGACCTCGGCGGACGCGCCATCTGCAATGAACGCGCTGAAATAGCCGTCCTCCGCAAGACCCTGGGCGTTGCCGCGCAGATATTCAAACAGATATTTGATGACCCAGCCGCCGATGACCGAGTAGTACGGCACGATCAGCACCGGGATAACGGCGTTGATCCAGCCGCCAAAGCCGAGGAATCCGTTCTTTTTGCCGGGCTTGGCAAACGTGCCGTAGGCGCTGACCGGGCTTTTGTGGGTCATGCGGCCCAGGGCAGTCTCGGCCATGATCATCGTGTAGCCGAACGTCAGCGCCAGCACAATATAGATCAGCAGAAAAATACCGCCGCCGTACTTGGCTGCCAGATATGGGAACCGCCAGATATTGCCCAAGCCAACCGAGGCGCCGGCAGCCGACAGAACAAAGCCAAGTTTGCCGGAAAACGAGCTTCTGTTTTGTTTTTGTTCCATGATTCTCCTGTTTCCTCCTAATTTCGTAATTCGCACAAAGGCAAGTGTAACACAGACGCGGAAAGTTTTCAATTACACTTTTTTTCAAGAAACACTTGACTCTGACGCAACGTCAGGGTGTATGATAGCAGTACCGCAAAGGAAACGAGGGTTTTATCATGATGACCGTAAAAGAAGCCAGCCGACTGACAGGCATAAGCATACGCACGCTGCAATACTATGATAAGCTGGGTCTGCTGCCCGCCATGCGCACCGAGAGCGGTTACAGGCTGTATGACGATGCAGCGCTGGAACGTTTGCAGCAGATTTTGCTGTTTCGGGAGCTGGAGTTTCCCTTGCGGGACATCCGCACCATTTTGGACAGCCCGAATTTTGACCGCCGCAAGGCTCTGCGCCAGCAAATTGAGCTTCTCACGCTGAAAAAGCGGCACTTGGAAGATTTGATACGGCTGGCGCGGACTTTGCAAGCCGCAGGAGGACACACTATGCAATTCAAAGAATTTGATACATCCCGCATTGACGAGTACACCCGCCGCGCCAAGGAATCTTGGGGCGACACCCCCGCCTACCGCGAGTTTGAGCAGAACGCCGCCGAACGCACGGTGCTGGAGAGCAGCGATATAAACAATCAGCTGATGGCGTTGACCGCCGGGTTCGGCGCACTGCAAGACCTGCCCATCGACAACCCCTCCGTGCAGGCGCAGGCCGCCAAGCTGCAAGCTTTCATCACCGAGCACTACTACACCTGCACAAAGGAGATTTTCGCCCAGCTCGGCCAAATGTACGGCGCAGGCGGAGAGTTCACCGCCAACATCAACGCCGCAGGCGGCCCCGGCACTGCTGAGTTCGCCGCAAAGGCGATTGCGGCGTATTGCAAGGAATAAGGCATAAATTTTGTTTGACGCCTTGTAGGGGTGAGCATTGCTCGCCCGTGGAACATTGCAGCCACCCCTACAGAGCGGCCATAACACCCACACAAACCAAAGCCCCGCCCTGCTTATTTTCAAAAGCGGGGCGGGGTACTTTTATTCACGTATCAAATCAATCCAGGAAATCCCGCAGTTTCTTGCTGCGGCTGGGGTGGCGGAGCTTGCGCAGGGCCTTGGCCTCGATCTGGCGGATCCGTTCACGGGTGACGTTGAACTCCTTGCCGACCTCCTCCAGCGTGCGGGGGCGGCCATCCTCCAAGCCGAAGCGCAGGCGCAGGACCTTTTCCTCACGCGGGGTCAGGGTCTTGAGCACGTCGGCCAGCTGTTCCTTCAGCAGGGTCTGGCTGGCGGCCTCGGCGGGCACGGGTGCGTCATCGTCGGGGATGAAGTCGCCCAGATGGCTGTCCTCCTCCTCACCGATGGGCGTCTCCAGGCTGACGGGTTCCTGTGCGACGCGCATGATCTCGCGGACCTTATCCACGGGCATGTCAAGGCGCTCGGCGATTTCCTCGGCGCTGGGGTCGTGGCCGTACTCATGCAGCAGCTGGCTGGACACCTTCTTGACCTTGTTGATCGTCTCGACCATGTGCACGGGGATGCGGATGGTGCGGGCCTGGTCGGCGATGGCGCGGGTGATGGCCTGACGGATCCACCACGTTGCGTAGGTGGAGAACTTGAAGCCCTTGGTGTGGTCAAACTTTTCGACAGCCTTGATCAGGCCCAGGTTGCCTTCCTGGATCAGATCCAGGAACTGCATGCCGCGGCCCACATAGCGCTTGGCGATGGAGACGACCAGACGCAGGTTGGCCTCGCTCAGGCGCTGCTTGGCCTTCTCGCCATCGGGGCCGCCGGCCTGAATTTTCAGTGCCAGCTCGGTTTCCTCCTCGGGGGACAGCAGCGGCACGCGGCCAATTTCCTTCAGGTAGACCTTGACCGGGTCGTCAATCGTGATGCCGTCGGCAGTCAGGCCGTCCTCGTAGTCGTCCGCGCCCTCCTCGGAGCTGGGCAGGGCGCTGCTGACGTCAACGGGCGTGTCGTCGACGATCTCGATGCCGTTGCTTTCCAGCTCCTCGTAGAGCTTTTCCATCGCTTCTACGTCAAGAACGTTGCCATTTTCCTCCATTGCGTCGCTGATTTCACTGCTGGTCAGTTTGCCGGCGCGGCGGCCCGTGTCGATCAGGCTGCGGATCGGATCTTTCTTTTCTGCCATAAGTACGTTCTCCTTTTGGTTTTCTATTGTTTGACAAAGTATGTCGGAATGTCGTTATTCGTCTGTCTCGGCGGGGCGGGCGCCCTTCTTTTTGCCGAGGTTTGCAAAGTAGCTTTCCAGCTGACCGTCGCTCATACCCTTGACCTGCTCACTGATCGGCTTGGCGGTCTGCAAGCGGTCCAGATACATATCAATATCCTGCCTTTGCAGACGGATGTCGTGGTTGTACGCCTGCCCGTGGGCCAGCTGCTGGAACGCGGCCTCATCCAGCATTTGCTGTAATGACGTCTGGTTCAGCGGCAGATGCTCGTCCACACAGCGGAAAATTGCCTCCAGCGCGCGCTGCATCTCGGGCACCAGCACGGTGGACATATCCAGCCGCGCACGGACGTAGGGCACCTGCTCGGGGTCCTGCAGCATGGCCACGGCCAGCTGGCGCGCCGCGTTGGCCGCGCCGAGGGCGGATTCCCCGCTGCTGGTGTAGGGCACGCGGATGTCCGACGCGATGCCCTCCTTGGAAAGGTCGCGCTGCTCCTTGCGGTAGCTGCGGCGCGCAGCGGCCTGAAGCGCCCCGTTGAGTTGGGAAAGGATGGCCTGTTTTGAGACGCCGGTCTCGTCGGCCAGCCGCCCGGCGTAGACGTCCCGCGCCGTCGGGCTGACGCCGCGCTCAGTCAGAATCTCGATGGCCTCCCGGATGTAGCTCAGCCGCCCGTCGTCGCTGCGCAGGTCATACTTGGCCTTGCTCTTTTTCAGCTGGAATTCTGTCGGGTTGGCCGTGCCGTTCAAGAGCATCTCGAACCGCTCGCGGCCATATTTTTTGATGAACTCGTCCGGGTCCTTTGCTCCCTGGTAGCTCAGCACGCTGACTTTCAGCGTCGTGCTGCCCAGAATGCCAAGGCTGCGCTCGGTGGCCTTCTGGCCCGCCTCGTCGGAGTCGTAACTCAAAACGACCTCGTCGGCGTACTCGCTCAGCAGCTTGGCCTGCTCGGGCGTCAGGGCCGTTCCGCAGGCACAGACCGCCGTGTCAAACCCGGCCTCATGCATCGAGATGACGTCCATGTAGCCCTCACAGAGAATGTAGCGCCGGTTTTTTGACTTTTTGGCGATATTCAGTGCAAAAAGCGTGCGGGATTTGTGGTAGACCATCGTCTCGGGGCTGTTGATGTACTTGGGCTTGGAGTCGTCCAGCACGCGCCCGCCGAAGGCAATGATGGCCCCGCGCACATCAATGATGGGCACCATGACGCGGTGGCGGAAGATGTCATAGAGGTTGCCCTTGGCGCTGCGCTTGACGAGGCCGGAGGTTTCCAGCTCCTCCTCACTGAAGCCGCGGCGCTTGAGGTAGTGCAGCAGGCCGCCGAAGTCCTCCGGTGCGTAGCCAAGACCGAACCGGCGGATGGCAGCGTCGGACAGGCCGCGCTTTTCCTTCCAGTAGCGGCGGGCCATGGCGGCCTCCGGCGTTTTGGCGTTGAGGTTCTCGTAGAAGTAGCGCGCGGCGCAGCGGTTGATCTCCAACAGGCGCTGGCGCGCACGGGACTCGCGGTCATCCTCCTCGGGCAGCGGCATACCGGCGCGGCCCGCCAGCTGCTTGACAGCCTCGACATAGCCGAGATTGTTGTACTTGCGCACAAAGTTGATGACGTCGCCCGCCGCACCGCATCCGAAGCAGTAAAAGCTCTGGGTATCCGGGTAAACGACGAAGGACGGCGTTTTTTCATTGTGGAACGGACACAGACCCGTGGCCGTGCGTCCGCGGCGGCGCAGCTGGACATACTGGCCGATGACTTCTTCAATGTCGTTGCGCCGCACGACTTCCTGTATATATTCCTGGGGTATCATGGGATAGGCTGCACCTCCGTTTCTCAAAATAAAAAATAATAAATGTGGTGGAGTTTTCTCCCTTTGGTCGAAAACAAAATCGTAGGGGCGGATTCCATATCCACCCGTGCCCGTTCGCGGCGGCGCAGACCTCCGCGGGCGCATATAGAATGCGCCCCTACGGTATTTTTTTGAGCGGAGCGCAGCGACGCGCTCCACAATCTTTCTTATTTATTATTTCTTATTTATTATTTGCTCACAAAACCTTCCACTTCTGCGGAACGAACAGTTCCTCAAACAGGCGCGTGGCGAACTCGTCGCTCATGCCGCTGATGTAGTCGGTCACGGCACGGTCCACACCCTCATTGTAGGCGATCTGCATGTAAAAGTTCGGCATCAGGGCCGGTTCGTCGCACAGGCGGGCGTACAGCTCGCTGATGAGCTTGTCCACCTTCTTTTCCTCGCGCTTGGCCTCCTTGTCGACGTAGACCGTCGCGTACATGAAGTCCTTCAGCACGGCGTAGGCGGCCTCGACCTCGGGGGAAAAATTGATTTTCCCGTTGCCGCTGTGGGCGACCAGGTCGGTGATCATCGTCGTGATACGCTCGGATTTGGTATGTCCCAGCACGGCGACGGCCTCGGGCGGCAGCTGGCGCGCGTCGAGCACACCGGCGGTGATGGCGTCCTCAATGTCGTGGTTCAGAAACGCAATGTGGTCGGCACGGCGCACAACGCAGCCCTCGGGCGTGCGGGCCCACGCGCCGGACGTGTGGGTCACAATGCCGTTGCGCACCTCCCAAGTCAGGTCAAGGCCCTGGCCGTCGCGCTCTAAGTAATCCACCACGCGCAGGCTCTGGCGGTAGTGGGAGAACCCGCCCGGGCAGAGCCGGTTGAGCGCTCTCTCCCCCGCGTGGCCGAACGGCGTATGGCCCAGATCGTGGCCGAGCGCGATGGCCTCGGTCAGGTCCTCATTCAGGCGCAGTGCGCGGGAAATTGTGCGTGCGATCTGAGAGACCTCCAGCGTATGGGTCAGGCGGGTGCGGTAGTGGTCGCCCTCCGGGGACAGAAAGACCTGCGTTTTCTGCTTTAAGCGGCGGAACGCCTTGCAGTGCAGAATGCGGTCCCGGTCCCGCTGGAAGCAGGGCCGGATAGGGTCCGGCTCCAGCGGCACACGGCGGCCCAGGCTGTTTTCGCTTAAAGTCGCGTAGCGGCTCAGGGTCTGCCGTTCGATAGCCTCGGTCTCTTCACGGATCGTCATAGTGTGCCCCCTTTTCTGCTCTCTGCTTATAAATACGACAAAAGTGCGGGAAACACTCTTTTTTTGTTGGAAAAAATTTGATTTTTTACAGAAATTTAAAACGCCGCATACTGCGGGGCAGAAATTTCCACCTCTGCCCCGCCGCGGGTCAGCTCGTTGAGAGCCGTGCGGAGCGTTTCCTCCTGCCCTGCCGGCATACGCCAGCAGAGCGTCACGGCATCGTCAAAAATCGGCTCGTCAAGCCGCGTTTCCGCCGCCGCAATGATGCGCTGGGCCTGCTCGAACTGGGCGTAGCTCACACGGACCTTGCAGTCGACGACCAGCCGCATGCTGACGAGCTCGGCGCTTTGCAGAGCGCCCGAGGCTGCCGCCGTGTAGGCGCGCACCAGCCCGCCGGTACCCAGCAGAATGCCGCCGAAATACCGCGTTACCACGACGATCACGTCTGCCACACCCGCGTGTCCGATGGTCTCCAGCACAGGCGTACCGGCAGTCTTGGCGGGTTCGCCGTCGTCGGAATACCGCGTGCGGCCATTTTGCAGCACATAGGCGTAGACGTTGTGCCGCGCCGTGCGGTTGGCAGCGCGCACAGCGTTCAGCACGGCCAGGGCCTTTTCCTCCGTGTCGGCAAAGGAGGCCGTTGCGATAAAGCGGCTGCGCTTTTCCTCATATTCAAAGGTAGCTGTGCCGCGGATGGTTTTGTAGTCGGCCATGGTGGGAAACCTCGATGTATAGCAAAAAATACCCCGGATGAAAACCATCCGGGGTACAAAAAACGGAATTACTTGCCAGACTTGGCGAAGCGGCGCTTGAAGCGCTCGACGCGGCCACCGGTATCGACCAGCTTCTGCTTGCCGGTGTAGAAGGGATGGCACTTGCTGCAGACTTCGACGTGGATCTCCGGCTTGGTGTCACGGGTGTGGATCACGTTGCCGCAGGCACAAGTGATGGTGCAGTCCACATAGTTCGGATGGATGCCCTGCTTCATGGTTATTTCACCTCTTTCTCGATCATGATAAAAGGAGCCATACTCAATATATGTGCTCATCACAATCTCCGAATTGCGGCTACCAGCACCCGGCATCCTGTCCGGGCGGAGCAGCCATCTGAACGATTGCTGAGATATTTTAGCACAAAGTTCGCTCGATGTCAAGAGATTTTGAAAATTTTTCGTGATATAGTAGGGGCCGGACATGTCCGGCCCGGCAGTTTCCCACTAGCTTGCAATTATGGGAAGGCCGCGGGCCGGGCATGCCCGGCCCCTACAGACGATTTCACTTACAGCGTCAGCTGCTCCGCTCTGTCGTCATCCTTCAAAATCGCACCGGCGGCGGGCAGGGTGCGCACGCGGTAGCGCGGGGCGTCGTTCAGCTCAAGGCCCTCGGCCAGCGTGACGCGGGCGATTTTGGCATTCTTTTTCAGCGCCACAACGCTGACACCGGCGGTGTCGCGGGTCGTCTTTTCGGGAATGAGCGCGCTGCCGACGAGCAGCAGACGGTTGTTGGTGGTGAAAATTGCCAGCTCGGTCTCCTCGGGCAGGTGGCGCATGAAGGCCAGCTCGGCCTTGTCGCTGTAGGCTTTCAGCAGCTTGCGGCGGTTTTGCTTTGTCTCGTAGCTGGACAGCGGCACCTTGGCGCACTTGCCGTTGTCGTAGAAGAAGAGCATCCAGCCCTTGTAATCGGGGGTCACGACCATATACAGCGGGACCTCGCCCTCCTCCATGCCGAGGGCGCTGGCGACGTAATCGCCGAGGACGCTCGCCTTGCTGTCGTTGAAATCATAGGCGTGGGACTTGTAAACCTGACGATGATTCGTGAAGAACAGCAGCTCGACGCTGTTCGTGCTCTCGCAGGTGAACAACACCTCATCGCCGTCCTTGAGCTTCTGCTCGCCGCTCATGCGCAGGCTCTGGGGCGTGATCTTCTTGAAGTAGCCGTCCCGCGTGAAGAACAGGTGCACGGGGTAGTCGGGAATCTGCTGCTCGGGCTCCTCGCCCTCAACAGCGGGCACCTCGTACATGATCTCGCAGCGGCGGGGCTTGCCGTACTTTTTGGCGACGTCGGCCAGCTCCTTCATGATGATCTTGTTGATGCGTGCCGGGCGCTTGAGAATATCCTCCAGGTCCGCAATCGCGTTTTCGAGTTCTTCAATTTCCTCGGTGCGCTTTAAAATATACTCGCGGTTCAGGTGGCGCAGCTTGATCTCGGCCACGTACTCGGCCTGCACCTCGTCGATGCCGAAGCCGATCATCAGGTTCGGCACGACCTCGGTCTCCTCCGCGGTGTTGCGCACGATTTCGATGGCCTTGTCAATGTCGAGCAGAATTGCCTTCAGGCCCTTGAGCAGGTGCAGGCGCTTCTGCTTGCCCTGCAAATCGTAGTAGGTGCGGCGGCGCACGCACTCAGCGCGGAAGGCGATCCACTCGTTCAGGATGCTGCGCACACCCAGCACCTTGGGCTGGCCCGCAATCAGCACGTTAAAGTTGCAGGCGAAGCTGTCCTCCAGCGGCGTGGCCTTGTACAGGCGCGCCATCAGCTTGTCGGGATCCTGGCCGCGCTTCAAATCAATCGTCAGCTTTAAGCCGTTCAGGTCGGTCTCGTCGCGCATATCGGAGATTTCGCGGATCTTGCCCAGCTTGACCAACTCGGTGATCTTGTCCATGATGGCTTCTACCGTCGTCGTGGGCGGGATTTGCGTGACGTCGATGCAGTTGTTTTCCTTGTCGTAGCTCCACTTAGCGCGGACGCGGACGCTGCCGCGGCCATTTTCCAGCACGTTCTGCATCTCGGCGGCGTCGTACAGAATCGTGCCGCCGCCGACGAAATCAGGGGCCGGAATGATTTCCCGCAAATCGGCCTGCGGGTCCTTCATCAGGGCAATCGTCGCATTGCAGAGTTCCTCGAGGTTGAAGGAGCAGATGTTGGATGCCATGCCGACGGCGATGCCCAGCGTGTTGTTGGCCAGAATCGTCGGGAAGGTGACAGGCAGCAGCGTCGGCTCCGTCGTCGTGCCGTCGTAGTTGGGCACAAAATCGACGGTGTCCTTGTCGATGTCGCGGAACAGCTCGTCGCAGACCGGCTCGAGCTTAGCCTCGGTGTAACGGGCGGCGGCGTAGGCCATATCACGGCTGTACGCCTTGCCGAAGTTACCCTTGGAGTCCACAAAGGGCACAAGCAGGCTCTCGTTGGAGCGGCCCATGCGGACCATCGTGTCGTAAATCGCGGCATCGCCGTGGGGGTTCAGGTGCATCGTGCTGCCGACGATGTTGGCGCTCTTGGTGCGGTTGCCCTTGAGCAGACCCATCTCGTACATTGTGTAGAGCAGCTTGCGGTGGGCGGGCTTGAAGCCGTCAATTTCCGGCAGCGCGCGGGAAACAATAACGCTCATGGCGTAAGGCATGTAGTTTGTTTCCAGCGTATCGGTGATGGGAGATTCCAGCACCTCGCCCGCCGATAAAATTTCGACGTTATCGCCCAGCTGCGGGCGCGCAGGGGTCAGTTTTTTTTCTTTACGTTTTGCCATTATGATTTATCCTATATTTCACAGCCGCCCGGTAGGGGCCGGACATGTCCGGTCCTTCACTTACCGGGAGCAAAGCGTTTACGGGAAGGTTGCGGGCGGGGCATGCCCCGCCCCTACACGCGCGGCAATCGTAGGGGTGTTCTCCCGCCGGGCGCGTATCAGCTCACGTCCAGATCGTCCAGATACTCCGCGCCGTGCTCGGCGATGTGCTCCTTGCGGCCCTGGAGGTTATCGCCCAGGAGCAGGTCAAACACGGCGGAGGTGCGCTCGGCGTCGGTGGGCAGCACCTTGATCAGGCGGCGGCTGTCGGGGCTCATCGTCGTCAGCCACATCATCTCGGGGTCGTTCTCGCCCAGACCTTTCGAGCGCTGGATCGTGTATTTCTCGCCGTCGATACGGCGCAGGATGTCGGCCTTCTCCGGCTCGGTGTACGCAAAATAGGTCTTGTTCTTCGTGTTGATCTCGTACAGCGGCGACTCGGCGATATAGACATAGCCCTTGTTGATGAGGGTCGGCGTCAGACGGTAGAGCATCGTCAAAACCAGCGTGCGAATCTGGTAGCCGTCCACATCGGCATCGGTGCAGATGACGACTTTATTAAAGCGCAGGTTGTCCAGATTGAAGCTGGCCAGGTCTTTGTTGTGGCTGCCGCCCAGCTCGACGCCGCAGCCCATCACGCGGATCAGGTCGGTGATGATTTCGGATTTGAAAATGCGGGCGTAGTCGGCTTTCAGGCAGTTCAGGATCTTACCGCGGATGGGCATGATAGCCTGAAACTCCGAGTCGCGGCTCTGCTTGACCGCGCCCATAGCGGAATCGCCCTCCACGATGTACAGCTCGCGGCGGGTGGCATCCTTGGTGCGGCAGTCCACAAATTTCTGCACGCGGTTGGCCAGGTCCATCTGCTGGGTCATCGTTTTTTTGATGGAGACACGCGCTTTTTCGGCGTGCTCGCGGCTTTGCTTATTGATTAGCACCTGCTTGCAGGCTTTTTCGGCTTCGTCCGGGTGCTCCACAAAGTAGACTTCCAGCTGGTGCTTGAGGAACTCCGTCATGGCCTGGGCCACAAACTTGTTCGTGATGGCCTTTTTCGTCTGGTTCTCGTAGCTCGTGCGGGTGGAGAAGCTGGACGAGACAAGCACAAGGCAGTCCTGCACGTCGGCAAAGGTGATCGCACTCTCGTTCTTTTTGTACAGGCCCTTGTTTTTCAGCCAGGCGTTGATCTGGCTGACGAATGCCGTGCGCACGGCGCGGTCCGGGCTGCCGCCGTGCTCGAGCCAGCTGGAGTTGTGGTAATACTCCAGACACTGCACGGTGTTGGAGAACGCGAACGCGACGTTCATCTTGACCTGATAGTCGGGCTGGTCGGCGCGGTCACGGCCCGCGGCGGCACCGGAGCAGAAATGCACGGGCGTCAGGGCCTTGTCCCCTACCAGCTCGTTGGCGTAGTCGGTGATGCCATGCTCGTACAGGTACTCGAATTTTTCGGCGTCGCTGCCGGACTTGTCGGTAAAGACCAGCGTAACGCCGTCGTTGACGACGGCCTGACGGCGGAGCATATCCTTGAAGGATTCCGCCGGGACGGCGATGTCGGTGAAAACCTCGGTGTCGGGCTTCCAGCGGATGACCGAGCCGGTGCGCTTGCCCTTGAACGGCTCCTTCTGCAAGCCGCCGACGTTCCCGCCCTTTTTGAAGTCGAGGTGATAGTGGAAGCCGTCGCGGTAGATGTCGGCGGTCATCCACTCACTGGCATACTGGGTGGCGCACAGGCCCAGACCGTTCAGGCCCAGGCTGAAATCATAGTTGCCGCTGCCCTCGGCGTATTTGCCGCCGGCGTACAGCTCGCAAAAGACCAGGTCCCAGTTCCAGCGCTCCTCGGCCTTGTTGTAGTCAACGGGGATGCCGCGGCCAAAATCCTCGACCTCGACGACGTGGTCCGGGAACAGCGTGACATTGATGCGGTTGCCGTGGCCGTCGCGTGCCTCATCGATGGAGTTGGAAATAATTTCAAAAATGGAATGAGCGCAGCCCTCGACACCGTCGGAGCCGAAGATAACCGCCGGGCGTTTTCGCACACGGTCCGCGCCCTTCAGCTGGCGGATGCTGTCATTGCCGTATTCCTGTTGTTTTTTTGCCATGCGGCGGGTCCCTCCGAATTTATAGTAAAACAGTGGTAGTTTTTGCACATGTAGATTTATTAAACCACAAGGCACAGCGGTTTGTCAAATTTGATTTAGTCAGATTTTCTTTCTGCAGAGGTCGATGCCCGCCTCCGCCCCTATAAGCTCAGTTTAATACAACATTCAGTTGTTGTCAAGTTGTTTTTAATTGCAGTCACAGTTGCAGTCCTCCACCCGGTTGCGGTCTCCTATGACGGCGGTCCAATATTCGGTGCCCTGATAGCGGAAGATGACCCAGTCATAGCCGTTATATTTCCGTGTGCTCTGCTTTACCACGCAGTAATTGCCCAGCGGCAGGTAGCCGACCACATCGTTGAAGTTGGCGGTATTAAAATACTCGCACCGGGCGTTGAACACGACCAGACGCTTGCCGCTGACCGTCTCCATAGAAGGGCCGGAGACCCCATAGTTGTTGTAGCCTCCGGCTCTGATCTCGGGCAGAAAGTCCTTGTAGCTGCGGTCCAGGTCGCACGCGCCGGAGATCCCGCTGGCGCTGCCGCTGCCTGTGTACTGCCACATGGCATAGCTGCCGTTGTACCCCAGCGCCGAGCGGTAATCCGCGACCCACAGCGGGTACCGGCTCAACGCGGCGGCATTCAGATAGCTGTTGATATAGTTTGTGTAGCTGTACCACCCGGCGTACCATTTGCGCTGGTAGAGAATGTCCATGGCGTACTGCACCAGACTTGTCAGTGCGGCACGGCCCAGGCTGGTAAGGCTCGAGTCCTCGACGTCCACAAAGACCGGGTACTCCAATTGCAGGCCGTCCATGACGTTCAGGAACGTCGTCAGCTCGTTGGCAACGGCGGCGCGGGTGCGGGCGTAGGTATAGTAGTAGGCCCCTACCCGCAGACCCGCGGCCTTGGCCCCGTTGACGTTCTGCAAAAAGTACGGGTCCACGTACAGGCCGCCGCTGTTGGCGGAACCGACGCGGACAATGGCAAACTGCTTGCCCGCCGCCGCCACCCTGCCCCAGTTGATATTGCCCTGATAGCGCGACACGTCAATGCCATTTTGGAAAAACGCCATAAAAAGCCCCCCTTTGCGGTATAATATGCAAAGAGGGGGCGGGGTGTGTAATATCTGTTTCCGCTGCAAGGGCGGCAGCCAGGGGGGCCTTTACGCCAGGCGGCGAATTGTATACGCATCGAACAGCTTTTCAATCTGTATATTTTTCACAGCAATTTGATCCTCAAATCTCCCAGCAGCGACACTGCCTCCGGCAGGGAGAATTTTGCGTCCTGCAGCTTGCAGCCGAAAATGTCGACTTTATACCCGCTGGCCTCTTTGAAGTTGGCCTTGCGCATATCGCACTGGAAAAACTCGGTGTCCAGCAGGTCGCATTTCTCAAAATCCGCGCTGACGAGATTGCACTTGGCGAACATCGAGCGCTGTATGACACTGCCCGCAAATTTGAACTTTGTCAGGTTCATTTCGGTGAAGGTGTTGTATTTCAGGCGGCAGTCCCGCAGGCTCTCGATGGGGTCGGCAAATGCGCCGTCGCCCTGCAGGGACATCCAGTCGATGTTGTTCAGCGTACAGTTCTCAAAATCCGTGAATTTTGCGCGTGACATAGTGGTTTTTAAATTAGTGACCGTGCAGCGCAGGAACTGGCATTCGGTCAGGACGCTGTGGTCGAGCTTGCAGTCCTCAAATGTGCAGTCGGCAAAAACGCAGTCCGAAAAGTCGCAGTCGTAAAACGTTTCCCCGGTGAAGGTCAGGCGCTCAAAGCGTTCGCCCTCGCGGTATTCGGCGCGCATCAGATCACCAGCCCTCCGTTGACACCGAGCACCTGCCCCGTGATGTAGCCGCTGGCCTCATCAGCGAGAAAGACCATCGTGCGGGCGATCTCGTCCGGCTCACCAAGGCGCTCCACAGGGGTCTCCTCCGCCAGCGCGGCGCGGTCCTCTGCAGTAAAGCCGGCCATCATGTCGGTGTTGATGACACCGGGCGCAATGACGTTGACCGTGATGCCGCTGGGGCCTTCCTCCTTGGCAAGGGCCTTGCCAAGGCCGATGAGCCCTGCCTTAGCCGCGCTGTAGGCGACCTCGCAGCTGCCGCCGGTCTGGCCCCACATGCTGCTGACGAGCAGGATACGGCCGTATTTGCGGTGGATCATGCCGGGCAACACCGCGCGGCAGGCGTAGAACGCGCCGTCCAGATCGACGGCCATCATCCGCCGCCAGTCCTCGTCGGTGGTGTCGGTGAACAGCTTGACCTGCGCGATGCCGGCATTGCAGACGAGCACCTGCAGACTGCCGAGTTCCTGCTCGGCCCGGGCAACGGCGGCGCGCACCTGGGCGGGGTCGCCCGCGTCGGCCCGGATGGCAAGATAGAGGCCGCCGGGGTTGATTTTTTCGGCCTGACGGCGCACGGCGTCGGCGGCATCGGGGTGGGAATTGTACGTAAAGGCGACGTTATAGCCTGCCCGGGCAAAGGCCAGCACCGCCGCCGCACCGATGCCGCGGCTGCCGCCGGTGATGAAAACGTTATTTGTCATGGTAAAACCTCAATTCATTGCCCACTTGCTTGCCTCCCTCTGGGAGGGAGGTGCCCCGAAGGGGCGGAGGGAGAGAGCCTTGCCATGGCCCGAAATATTTCGGATGACCGCAAGGCTCTCTCCCCCACCGCCTGCGGGCGGAGCCCCCTCCCAGAGGGGGCCAAGGAAAAAGGCGCTATTTCTTTTTTTCGTTTTTCCCGCAGCATCACAAAAAAATCCTGCAGCAGGGCCTGCGCCTCGTCCTCCAGAAGGCCCGATTCTATGACAGGATGGTGGTTGAACGGCAGGGCGAACAGATCGGTCAGGCTGCCGCAGCAGCCCGCCTTGGGGTCGCGTGCGCCGTAGACGACCCGCTTTAAACGGCTGTTGATGATGGCTCCGCTGCACATCGGGCAGGGCTCGAGCGTAACGAACAGCTCACACTGCCAGAGCCGCCAGCCGCCCAGCGCCTTGCAGGCCGCGTCAATCGCCATCAGCTCGGCGTGGTAGGTGGCATTTTTGCCGCTCTCCCGCAGGTTGTGGGCGCGGGCGACGATCTCGCCGTCCTTCGCAACCACCGCGCCGACGGGGACCTCGCCGAGGTCGGCGGCGATCTTTGCCTCGTCCAGCGCAGCGCGCATCAGTTCTTCATCGGTCATACTATCCCCTCAATGTACAAAAATGGCGGCGTAGGCCACAAGAAACAGCACCGTTGCGCAGTAGACCGGGCTGGTAAAAACGGTCAGCACATCCACGCCGGGGCGCAGTCCCGCCGAAAAGCTGAACCCCTGACGGCGGGCGTTGCAGATCATCCATGCGCCGAACGCCGGGAAGAACAGCAAAATGAACAGCTCCACACCGAAGGAGACCTCCGCCGGGGCGTAATACCGCAGATAGATCGTTAAAAATGCCAGCGCGTTGTTGACAAGGTGCAGCAGCATCCCCGGCAGGATGCTGCCCGAGCGCTCGGCCAGCCAGCCCAAAAACACGCCGCAGGCAAAGGCCGTCAGGCCCTGCGCAAGGTCGAGATGCAGCACACCGAACAGCAGCGCCGGGGCAAAGATGGCCGCCGCGCTGCCGCAGGGGCGCATCAATCCCTGAAACGCACCGCGGAACAGCAGTTCCTCCGCGATGGCGGGCATGACGCAGAGCGCCAGAAACTGCATGAGCAGCTCCGGCCCGCCGCTGGGCAGCATTTCACTGGTCGCGGGGCTGCCTGTCAGGCGGTTGATGAGTGCGCCCGCCAGATTGGCAAGGTTCGCCACGCCGAGAAAAACCGGCAGGCAGAAGCCGGGGCTCCACGGTGCGGGCAGCATGATCCGCAGGTCTTTGGTTTTCAGCCGCGTGACCTTTAACAGAAAAACCAGCGTCAGCACGATGGCCCCCAGCCCGATGAGCAGCTGAAACAGCGCCGTGCTGACCCCGCTGAAGCCCAGCGGCTTGGCCAGACTGGCACCGGGGTGGGCCAGCCCCATCAGTGCGCTGACCAGCAGCGTGAGCAGGCCGCGCGCCAGAAGATATACCAGAGATGCCACCGCGCAGCCGCCTGCCGCGCCCCGCACCCCGCGAGATTTTGTCATGATTTTTTATCCTCCATATAAAGGCTTCCCCTTCCGGGGAAGGCTTTATTATCATCATACCACAATCCGGCCAATAAAAAAAGCCCCACCGGTGTGCGGGCCGGTAGGGCAAGGTTGGAGGGAGAGGAGTCTATTCATTGCCTGCGTTGTGCGCCGCAGGCATTGACTTTCTGCTACTATAATAGTACAGTATAGACATGAAGTAAAGCTACACTTTTTCATACATCACATGAATTTTTTTCACCATAGGAGATGCAGCTCATGACACTGACAGACTGCCAGCTGTTAAGCATTGTAGCACAGCTGGGTACCTTTGCCGCCGCGGCGGAGCGGCTGCACATCACGCCGTCCGCCGTCAGCCACGCGGTATCGGGCGTGGAGGCCGAGTGCGGCTTTCCGCTGTTCACCCGCACCAAAAGCGGCGTCACGCTGACCGCCGCCGCCGAAAAGCTCATGCCCGCCATCCAGCAGATGCTCGCCAGCAGCGAGTCGCTTGACCAGTCGATTGCCCAGATCAACGGGATGCACAAGGGTGCACTGCGGCTGGGGGTGTTCAACTCGGCCTGCGTGACCTGGCTGCCCAAGATCGTGCCGGGCTTCCGCGCAGCGTTCCCGGGCATCGACGTGCAGATTTACCAGGGGTCGTATGACGACATCACGGGCTGGCTGAAAACCGGCGCGGTGGAGCTGGGGTTCCTCTCCAACTCCAGCGCCCACGATCTGGATTTTGAGCCGCTCTATGATGACCGGCTCATCTGCATCGCGCCGCCCGACTACCAGCCGCGCCGCCCCGGCGTGGTGCGGGCCGAGGAGCTGCGCAGCCAGCCGTTCGTCAGCCAGCAGTCCGACGTGGATGCCGACATCCAGAGCTACTTTAAAAAGAATGACCTGCATGTGTCGAGCCGGTGCTACATCGTGGATGACCAGAGCATGATCGCAATGGTCGCCTGCGGGCAGGGACTGGCGCTGATGCCCGAGCTGATGTTCAAGGAGGGCGCGGCCAGCGCGGGGTGCCAGGTGCTGCAATTAGAGCCCGCCGCCAAGCGCACGATTGGTCTGGCGTGCCTGTCGCGGACAGCGCTCTCCCCCGCCGCCCGGGAATTTGTGGAGCACGCGCGGGCGTTTGCAAGGAAAAGGTGAGCCCACGCGGTAACGGCCTGAACCCTTCCGGCCTGCTTCGCGGCCACCTCCCCTGATGGGGAGGCTTTTCTCGCGGGCTTTGCCCGCGCAAAAGGCTCCTCGCCATGCGGGGAGCTGGCCGAGCTTGCGAGGCCTGAGGGGCTTTGCCGGGCTTTGCGTCAACGCCTGTTACCGAGCCGCCGCGTCAACTTCCGCGGCGGCCAGAGGGCTGGCCGCCTTACATGTGTCCCGGAAATATTTCATTGCGCAGTGCAGCAAAACACCCCCGTGCCGTTAAATCGGCGCAGGGGTGTTTTTACTTAGTTTCCCTCGTCGTACTCCGCTACGGGCACATTCGCGTACTCGTCGGGGAGGTCGGGGGGCAGGGTCTGCATGTACTCGTGCATGGCCTCGGCCACGTTCTTGCTGTAGGCGACGGCCTCGACGACGGTGCGCGCACCCTTGACGGCATCGCCGCTGGCAAAGATGCCGGGGATGCTCGTGCGGCCCACCTCGTCGGTCTCAAACAGGCCGCGCGGGGTGGTTTTCAGATTCTTCGTGCTGTCGGTGATCGTCGTGCAGGGGCCCTGGCTGATGGACACAATGACACTGTCCGCCGGGTAGAGCTTTTCGGTGCCGGGGATCTCGGTCAGCGTGCCGTCCTCGGCCTCGTTCAGATCGATAAAGACGACGCCCTTGTCGGTGATCTCCAACGGCTTTTTGTTAAAGATGAAGTTCACGCCCTCCAGCTTGGCATAGCTTGCCTCGTACTCGCTGGCCGTAATGTGACTGGACAGCGAGAAGCACTCGAGATGCCGCGTGCCGTGGCGGATGGCGGTGCGCGCCACGTCCATGGCCGCGTTGCCCGCGCCGATGACGATGACCCGATTGCCCAGGTGGTAGACATCGGGGTTCTGCAGATAGTTGATGGCGTAGTGCACGTTGCCGAGGCTCTCGCCCTTGATGTGCAGCGTGTTGGGCCGCCAGACGCCGGTGCCGATGAAGATGGCCTTGTAGCCGTCACGGAACAGATCCTCAATTTTCAGCGCCTTGCCCACGTCGGTGTTGGGGCGGACCTTGATGCCCTTTAAGCGCAGATGGCGGTACTCGAAATCGTCCAGCACAGTCTTGGGCAGGCGGAACTCCGGGATGCCGTAGCGCAGCACGCCGCCGATCTTATCGTGGCTCTCAAAGATCGTGACGTCGTAGCCGTAGCGTGCCAGGATGACCGCAATGGTCAGGCCCGCCGGACCGGAGCCGATGATGGCGGCCTTTTTGCCGTTGGACGGCGCGGGGCCCTGGGTCATCTGGCTGGCGTAGGTTGACGAGATGTAGTTTTCGATGACCGAGAAGTGCACCGGCGCACCTTTGATGCCGCGCACGCAATGGCCCTCGCACTGGTTTTCGTGGTTGCAGACCAGCGAGCAAACCGTCGTCAGGGGGTTGTTCTCAAACAGCATACGGCCCGCTTCGTCGAGCTTGTTGGCCTTCAAAAGGCGGATGACCTCGGGGATATTGGTGTGGATCGGACAGCCCTGCTGGCAGCGGGGCACCTTACAGCCAAGGCAGTGGTTTGCTTCGTCCATTACGTGCAGCGCCATGTTTTACTCCTTCATTTCGTACCGATTTTGCGCGTTAAAAATGCAACAATGTTGTATCACACGCATTTTTTATCCATATAGAATTATATTACCACCGGCTTAGCCGTGAACGCAAGCCCCATAGGCTGAATTTTTTCTCTGCATAATGACGAAAAATCAACTGCCTTATTATGCAGTCTGCTGATTTTTGCCGCCTCCGGGCCGGTGCGGGCCAGGTCTGCCAGCGCTGTCGCGGCGGGCAGCGACGCCCGTTTTAAACGCGGCAGCGCCGCTTTGCGTGCCCCCAGCACATGCAGGTACGGCGGCATTGGCAGTTCCGCCGGGAAGCCAAGCGCTGCGTCCAGTACCAGCCGCCGCAGACGCGCATGGGGATAGCGCTTGGTTTTCAAGCGGGTGTAGAGGTCGTCGAGGCTGTCGGCTTCCCGCACGGCGGCGGTCAGGCGGTTTTCCAGTCCCTCACTCACGCCGCGCACCTGCGCAAAATTCGCGGGGTCCTGCATCCGCAGCAGGGCCAGAACGGCGGTCTCGAGTCTTGCGCCGTCCAGCAAAAGGCCGTCCGCCGCAGCCCTGCCGTACAGCTCCGCCGCGCGGGCGGGCACAAACGGCTCCCAGTCGGGCTGCGGCAGGCCGCGCAGAAAGCTGGCGCTGGCCATCGGCGTGCCCGCGTGCGCCCCTGCCCCGCCGCCGTGCGCCGCGCCAAGCCGCGGCAGTGCCAGCGGCGTAAGAGCCGCGTGCTGGTGCAGGATCGCCTTGCAATACTCGATGCCCAAAATGTTGTTGGGCGTGCGCAGCAGGCCGCCGGTGCCGGGGTGCAGCGCGTCGGCAGCCGCGGCCCGGGCGGCGGCATAGGTCATGCCAGTGGCAAGATTTTGGCGGATGCGGGCGTTCAGTTCCTCCCCGTCCAGCAGGCGGGCCGTGTCCAGCAGAGCCGCCGCGTCGGGGGTCTCTGCACCGAAGGCCAGCGTATCACAGCCAAGCGCGACCAGCAGGTGCACGCCCGCGGCGGCGAACTGCTCCGCCGTGGCGCAGGCGTAGGGCGCGGGCAGGGCTACCACAAGGTCAGCCCCGGCATCCAGCGCCGCACGTACCCGCACGCTCTCGGGCAGAATCGGCACACCGCCGCGCTGCACCGCGCCGCTGCTCATGCAGACGGCAATACACTGTGCCCCTGCGGCGCGCACGGCAGCCAGCTGGGCCGCATGGCCGTTGTGGAAGGGGTCGTATTCGGCAATAATGCCTGTGAAATCCATAACAATTGGCTCCTGATTCTTTGGCGATAGATTGTTAAAAAAGTACTTTGGCGTTCTGTGCAAAAATTGTGCTATCTTGCAGAACTTGCGCTTGAAAATTTATTTATACCATTATATAATAAAATCAGCATTTAGGAAAGGGCAATCTACCCTGCCAATTTAAGGAGGATATTCCATGAAAATTCTGGTTATCAACTGCGGTTCTTCCAGCCTGAAGTACCAGCTGATCGATATGGAGGGCGAGAAAGTCCTCTGCAAGGGTCTGTGCGAGCGCATCGGCATGGAAAGCAGCATGATCACCCATGAGGCCAACGGCCATAAGGCAACCACGCCCGCCATCTTCCCCACTCACACCGAGGCCTTTACCGAGGTCGTGAAGAAGATGACCACCGGCGAGGGCAAGGTCATCGACAGCGTCTCTGAGATCGACGCCATCGGTCACCGCGTGGTCCACGGCGGCGAGAAGTTCAAGGAGAGCTGCCTCATCACCCCCGAGGTCGTCAAGGCCATCCACGACCTGAGCCCGCTGGCTCCCCTGCACAACCCCGCCGCCATCCTGGGCATCGAGGCCTCCTACAAGGTCTTTGGTCAGGACAAGCCGAACGTTGCGGTCTTTGACACGGCTTTCCACTCCACCATGCCCCCGAAGGCTTATATGTACGCCATCCCCTACGAGTACTATGAGAAGTACGGCGTCCGCCGCTACGGCTTCCACGGCACAAGCCACAAGTATGTCAGCCACCGCGCTGCCGAGTTCCTGGAGGAGCCTATTGAGCGCCTGAAGCTGATCACCTGCCATCTGGGCAACGGTTCCTCCATCGCCGCAGTCGATCAGGGCAAGGTCATTGATACCTCGATGGGCATGACCCCGCTGGCCGGTCTGATGATGGGCACCCGCTGCGGCGACCTGGATCCCTCTGTGGTCAACTACCTGAAGTACAACCTCGAGATCACCGGCCACGAGCTGGACGAGATCCTGAACAAGAAGTCCGGCCTGCTGGGTGTTTCCGGCGTGTCCAGCGACAAGCGCGATGTCGAGGAGGCCGCCATGAACGGCAACAAGCGCGCACAGCTGGCCAGCGACATGCTGAACTACCAGATCAAAAAGACCATCGGCAGCTACATTGCCGCGATGGGCGGCGTGGACGCCATCGTCTTTACCGGCGGCATCGGCGAGCATGACGCCGACTCCCGCGCCAAGATCTGCCACCACATGGATTGGCTGGGCATCCGCATCGACACCGACAAGAACCGCGATGCCCACAAGCAGAAGAAGGACGTTGTGGAGGTCACCGCCTGGGGTGCCCGCGTCCGCACGCTGATCATTGAGACCAACGAGGAGCTGATGATTGCCCGCGACACGAAGGAAGTCATCGAGAAGTAAGTCTTACTTTTCTTGAAAGAAAAGTAAGCAAAAGAACTTTCAATATTTTTTCCCGGAAACGGGTTATGGCGAGAGGCTGCGGCATGGGGCTTGACCTTGTGCGGCAGCCTCTTTTTATGGTATAGTCGGCATATATGCCGACGTTTGTAGGGAGCGGTCTTGACCGCTCCGGGCAGGCTGCGGCAGCCGCCAGGTTCCTGCGGAGGGGTCAAGACCCCTCCCTACAGAGCAGACCATAAATAGGGTGCCGGCGTAAACTCGCGGGCCGGGCATGCCCGGCCCCTACAGTGCAAGCAAATTAAAAAGGGAGCCTGCCGATTCACGGCAGACTCCCTTTTCTTGTTTTATTTGTTTGGAATTTCTTCGGTTCCTTCTTTGCAAAGAAGGAACAAAACCCCCGTAATCACTGCTGGGCGGCCTCGGCGCGCTTCTTGGCGATAGCGGCGAGGGCATCCTTGCGGGACAGGTTGATGCGGCCCTGCTGGTCGATGTCGGTGACCATGACGAAGATCGGGTCGCCGACGGCGACGACGTCCTCAACATGCTCGACGCGGTGATCGTCCAGCTTGGAGATGTGGACAAGGCCCTCCTTGCCGGGGGCGATCTCGACAAACGCGCCGAAGTTCATCAGGCGGGTTACGCGGCCCTTGTAGATGGCACCGATCTCGGGGTCCTCGACAATCGTCTTGATGGTCGCAATGGCGCGCTTGGCATCGTCCTGATCGACAGCGGAGATAAAGACGTGACCGTCCTCCTCAATGTCAATCTTGCAGTTGAAGTTCGCGCACATCTCCTGAATGACCTTGCCGCCCTTGCCGATGACGTCCTTGATCTTATCAACGGGGATCATCATGCTGAACATCTTGGGCGCGTACTTGGACAGCTCGGCGCGCGGCTCGGCGATGACCGGCTTGATGATCTCATCGAGGATGTACAGGCGGCCCTTGCGGCACTTCTCGAGGGCTTCCTCAACGATGTCGTAGGTCAGGCCGTCGACCTTAATGTCCATCTGGATGGCGGTGATGCCGCGGCGGGTACCGCCGACCTTAAAGTCCATATCGCCGTGGAAGTCCTCGACGCCCTGAATGTCCAGCATCGTCATCCAGCGGCCGCCGTGCAGCGGGTCGCCGTCGGTGATAAGGCCGCAGGAGATACCGGCAACGGGTGCCTTGATGGGCACGCCGGCATCCATCAGAGCCAGCGTGGAGCCGCAGACGGACGCCTGGGAGGTGGAGCCGTTGGAGGACAGGACCTCGGAGACGCAGCGGATGGTATACGGGAACTCGGCCTGATCGGGCAGGACGGGAATCAGCGCGCGCTCGGCCAGGTTGCCGTGGCCGATCTCGCGGCGGCCCGGGCTGCGGGGTGCGCGGGCCTCGCCGACGGAGTACGGCGGGAAGTTGTAGTGGTGGATGTAGCGCTTGTACGGCGTATCAGACAGGTCGTCCATGAGCTGGGCGTCCTTGGTGGAGCCAAGGGTGCAGATAGTCAGGACCTGGGTCTGGCCGCGGGTGAACATGCCGGAGCCGTGCACACGGGGCAGCAGACCGACCTCGGCGGCCAGCGGGCGGATCTCGTTGATGCCGCGGCCATCGACGCGCTTGCCGTCCTCCAGCAGCCAGGTGCGGACGACCTTCTTCTGCAGCTTGTAGCTGATGAGATCCAGGTCAGCGGCGGTCAGCTCGGGGTGCTCGGCGGCGATGGCATCCATAATGGGCAGCATCGCGGCGTCGCGGACGTTCTTGTCGTCGGTGTTCATCGCGGCCTTAACGTCCTCGAGGTGGTTGGCGTAGACGTCAGCCAGCAGGGCGTGGTCAAGCTCCACGGGGGTGAAGCTCTTTTTCGGCTTGCCGATCTCGGCGACGATGCTGTTGATGAACGCCAGCATCTTCCGGATCTCCTCGTGACCGGCGCGGATGGCCTTCATCATGGTCTCCTCGTCGACCTCGTTGGCACCGGCCTCGATCATGACGATCTTTTCCTCGCTGGCGGCCAGCGTCAGGGAGAGGTCGCTGTGCTCGCGCTGTTCCTTCGTGGGGTTCAGCACGATCTCGCCGTCCACCAGACCGACAAACACACCGGCAATAGGGCCGTTCCAGGGAATATCAGACATGGCGATGGCCAGGGACGCACCGTTCATGCCGGAAATTTCGGCAGAGCAGTCTGGGTCCTGGCTCATGACGGTCATGGTCACGCAGACATCGTTGCGCATATCCTTGGGGAACAGCGGGCGGATGGGGCGATCCACAACGCGGGAGGACAGGATAGCGTGCTCGCCGGGGCGGCCCTCACGGCGCATGAAGCTGCCGGGGATGCGGCCGGCGGCGTAGAGCTTCTCCTCAAACTCGACGCTCAGGGGGAAGAAATCGACGCCGTCGCGGGGCTTGTCGCTCATCGTGACGTTGCAGAGCACGCAGGTCTCGCCGTAGCGGATCATGGCGCTGCCGTTGGACAGACCGCACATTTTGCCGGTCTCGACCACAAACGGGCGGCCCGCAAAGGTCGTCTCGAACTTGCGGTAGTTGGGGAAGGTTTCCAGTCTGGATGCGAATTCGTAAGCCATAGGGATTCTCCTTCTTTGGTAGATTTTTACTTTCAGCGCTCCCCTGCCCCGGTTCTGTACAATAAAGCCAGCAGCCAAGCCTGTTGCTTGGGTGCTCGATTTACTGCACAAAACGCGGCGGGGGCGGCTGTAAAATACGGGTGCAGTGGATTTTTGTAATGCGCCGCGTTGTAGGGGGCGGCAGCACACATATATAAAAAATCGAGCAGAGTGCAAATGCACCCTGCCCGTTTTTGCGAAAATTACTTACGCAGACCCAGCTCAGCGATCAGGGCACGGTAACGGTTGATGTCCTTCTTCTGCAGATAGGCCAGCAGATTACGGCGGCGGCCGACCATCTTGAACAGGCCGCGGCGGCTGTGGTTGTCATGCTTGTTGGTCTTGAGGTGCTCGGTCAGGTGGTTGATACGAGCGGTCAGCAGAGCAACCTGGACCTCCGGAGAACCGGTGTCACCCTCGTGGATGGCTGCCTTGGCGATGATGGGCTGCTTATCGATAGCGGATTTCTGGCTCATGGGTATATACCTCTTTCATAAAAATGTATTGGCCGTCGGCGCAGTAAGGGGTAGTTGGAACCATTGAGGCATACGCCCCATACCGGGCCGCGGTAACAAGAATTAGTATACCACAACATTTTGCGGAATACAAGAGCATTTGCGGCATTTCCGCAATTATTTTGCGCCGTTCAGAGCCGCAAAATACGCCTTGCTCTCGTCGGCGGCGTGGTGGATCAGCGCGGCCAGCTCGTCCATGGAATTGAACTTGCGCACCGGGCAGAAATATTTGTGAAATTCCAACACCGGCTGCTGACCGTAGACATTGCCGGAGAAGTCCGGCACAAACGTCTCGCAGGTCACGGCGGCGTTTTCACTGCTGTCCACCGTGGGGCGCTTGCCGATGCCGGTGGCTGCGGGCCGCCACTGGCCGTCCAGATAAATGCGGGTCAGGTAGACGCCCGCGCAGGGCTGCAGGGCCGCGGCGGGGTAGTTCTGGTTCAGCGTCGGCGTGCCGAGCTTTCCGCTGCCGATGCCCTTGCCGTGGACAACGGGCCAGTCGATGGCGTAGGGTGTGCCGAGCATGGCGTTGGCGTCATCGAGACGGCCCTCCTCCAGCGCGGCGCGGATGCGGGTCGACGAGACGGTCTGCCCGCCGTACTGCGCCATCGGCACGATATGCACGCCGATGCCGAGGGGCGCGCAGAGCTCCCGCAGCCGCTCCACGTTACCGGCGGCGCGGGCTCCAAACGTAAAGTTGTCGCCGCAGAACAGCTGCTTTGCGTTAAAGCAGTCCACCAGCACCTTTTGCACAAAATCCTCCGGCGTCAGCGCACGGAACTCGTCAAACGGTGCCTCCTGGTATTCCTCGATGCCTAAGCTTGCAACGCGGGCGTGCTTCTGCGGCAGCGAGAGGATGCGCCCGCCCTTCAGCGTACTGCTGGCGGGCAGCTCAAACGTGAAGGCCGCAGCGGTCAGGCCGCCGGCCCGGGCGCATTCGACGGCTGCCCCCAGCACGGCGCGGTGGCCGCAGTGGACGCCGTCAAAATAGCCGAGCGCCACAGCACTGCCCTGCGGGGCGTGGATGGGCGTCAGCCTTTGATAAATTTGCATTGGGCAGTCAGCCCCTTTCGCAAAATAGTTTTTCGACCTTGAGCACACCGCCCTCGACGCTGGCCAGACCCAGAAACGCGCCGGTCTCATCGTAGGTGCGGTAGCGGCCATCGGCGGCAGCGTAATGGCTCGTCGGGCAGCCGTTGAGCAGGTGCGCCTTGACGCCGCTGTTGACGTGCAGGGCGGGCAGCGGCGTAAAGACTGACTCAATCGGCAGTACCCAACCGTTGGTTTCGAGTTCCCCGCTCTCGGCGGCGGCTAAAATTTCCGGCAGCGTGTGGCACTGGGCCAGGCTGAACACACCGGCCTGCGTGCGGCGCAGAGCGGACAGCGTGGCGGGCACGCCGAGGGCGTCGCCGATCTCCTCGGCCAGCACGCGGATGTAGGTGCCCTTGGAGCAGGCGACGCGGACGGTGTATTCGTCGGGCGCGGGGCTGCCGAGGTATTCGATGTCATAGATCGTAATGGGGCGGGGCGTGCGCTCAACGGTCTGGCCCTTGCGGGCCGCCTTATACAGCGGTTGGCCGTTGATTTTCACCGCGCTGTACATCGGCGGCAGCTGCATGCGGTCTCCGCGGAACTGCGGCAGTACGGCGCGCAGCTCGGCCTCCCCCACCGTGACGGGGGCAGTTTCCAGCGTCGTGCCGGTCACGTCGCCGGTGTCGGTGCGCAGGCCCAGACGCAGCGTAGCTTCGTAGGTTTTATCGTGGTCAAGCTGGCGGTCAGCGGCGGAGGTTGCCTTGCCGATAAACACCGCGAGCACACCGGTGGCCATAGGGTCCAGTGTGCCCGAGTGTCCCAGCTTGCGTGTGCCCAGTGCGCCGCGCAGCTTGGCCAGCACATCAAAGCTGGTCCAGCCTGCGGGCTTATCGACGGGCAGAATGCCGTTTGGCGTTTGCATAGCAGGGTTCCTTTTCTGTTGTTAGGGTTTAAAAGGCTTCCCCCTAGGGGGGGAAGCTGTCACCGAAGGTGACTGATGAGGGGCAAGTCTGCCGTTGCAGACCGTTTACGGGTTGTTGCTGGCAGGTTCGCCCCTCATCCGGCCTTGCTTCGCGCGGCCACCTTCCCCCAATGGGGGAAGGCTTTATTGCGCTTCTTTCTCCTCATCGGCGCGGTCCAGTTCCTTTTTGACTTCCTCGAGGATCGCGTGCTTGGCGTTGTCCGGGTTGCCGCTGATCTCACAGCCGGCAGCGCGGGGATGCCCGCCGCCGCCCAGACGCCGCGCAATGTTGCAGGCGTTGGTGTCGTGCCCGGTGCGCACACTGATCTTGAAGCTGCCGTCCTTCTGCTGGCGCAGGGTCAGACCGACCTCGACGCCCTCGATGGAGCGCGGCAGGCTCGTCAGATCTTCCAGCTCGGCCCCGGCCACACCCGCGGCCTGGATCTGGTCCCAGGTCAGGCAGATGAGCGCACAGCGGTCATCGTAGTAAAACTCCAGGCTTTCTAAAGCCATGCGTTCCGCGATGACCCGTGCGTGGGAGCGGCTCTCGAACAGGCGCTCGTTCAGCCTTTCCACGTCGGCTCCGGCCTCGATCAGAGCCGCTGCCGCCTTGTGGGTCTCCGCCGTCGTGTTGCTGAACCGGAAGCAGCCGGTATCCGTTGCCACACCCGTATACAGGCAGGAGGCAATTTCCGGCGTGATCTTCGCGCCCATCTCGGGGATGAGCGTCGTCAGCAGCTCGGCAGATGCGGCAGCCCCGGCGTCCACCAGCGTCTCATAGGCATAACCGCTGTTCGAGCCGTGGTGGTCGATGCACAGATTGACATGCTCGGCGTATTCCTGAATGTTGTTGCGCTCGCCAAAAAGCTGAATGCCCGCAACATCCACCGCCACCACAAACGCGGGGCGGAAGCTGCCGTCAAACACCGTGATGGGCATGTAGTCGTACATGGCAGGGATCGGATCACTGCACAGCACGGCGGCATTTTTGCCCAGCTGCTGAAGCGCCAGGCAGAGCGCCGTGCCCGAGCCGATGGTGTCACCGTCAGGGTTTTTATGGCACAAAATCAGGATGTCATCTGCAGCAAGCAGACGCGAAACAACCGTCTCGCGATCTACGTTCTGAGTCATAGGTTCCTCTTTTCTAACTGGGGTGCTTTACTCTGCGTCAGAGTCAGGCTCAATGTCCAGCTCACCCAGCAGCTTGTTGATGTGCGCGGCATAGGCTGCGCCTTCATCTTTGACGAATACAAAGCGCGGTGCCTTGCGGATGTGCATCCGGCGGCTGACCTCGGTGCGGACATGGCCGGACGCCTTGTTCAGCGCCTTGACCACCGGCTCCGGGCCGCCCTCACGGCCCATGACGCTGATGTAGACCTTGGCCTGATCGAGGTCGGGGGTCACATCCAGACGGGTCACGGTCAGCAGACCGCCCGTCACGCGGGGGTCCTTCATCTCGCCGATGATGGCGATCAGCTCACGCTTCATATCCTGGGCCATACGGCCATGGTTTTTGGTTGGCATTTACTTTACCTCTGCAATCAATCGCGGTACTCCTCCATCTTGAAGCACTCAAAGACGTCGCCTTCCTTGATGTCCTGGAACTTGGCCAGGGTGATGCCGCACTCAAAGCCCGCGGCAACCTCCTTGGCGTCATCCTTGAAGCGCTTCAGGCTGGCGATGGAATCCTCGCAGATGACGATGCCGTCACGGACCAGACGCAGCTGGGCGTCGCGGGTGATCTTGCCGTCGGTAACGCGGCAGCCTGCGACGGTGCCGACGCTGGAGATCTTGTAGACCTGGCGGACCTGGGCCTCGCCCAGGGCGACCTCGCGGACCTTCGGGGCCAGCATGCCCTTCATAGCGTCGGAGACATCGTTGATGGCGTCGTAGATGACGCGGTACATACGCATCTCAACGCCGGTCTGCTCAGCCTCGGCCTTGGCGACGGCGTCGGGACGGACGTTGAAGCCGATGATGATGGCGTTGGACGCATCGGCCAGAGAGACGTCGGACTTGGAGATGGCACCGACACCCGCATGGATGACGCGGACGCGGACCTCGTCGTTGGAGATCTTCTCGAGGCTCTGCTTGACGGCCTCGGCGGAGCCCTGGACGTCCGCTTTGACGATGATGGGCAGCTCCTTCATATCGTTGGCAGCCATCTGGTCAAACAGGTTATCCAGCGTGACCTTGGTGTAGGCGGCAAACTGCTTCTCCTTGGCCTCGGCGGTGCGCTTGTCAGCCAGCTCACGGGCGAGGCGCTCGTCCTCGACAGCCTCGAACAGCTCGCCGGCCTCGGGGACCTCGGTCAAGCCGGTGATCTCAACAGGCGTGGACGGGCCGGCCTCGGTGATTTCCTGGCCCTTGTCGTTGCGCATCGTGCGGACACGGCCCACAGCGGTACCGGCGATCAGGCAGTCGCCCTTGTGCAGGGTGCCGTTCTGGACCAGCAGAGTTGCGATGGGGCCCTGGCCCTTGTCCAGACGGGCCTCGACGACAGCGCCCTTGCCGCGGCGGCTCGGGTTGGCCTTCAGCTCCATGACCTCGGCCTCGAGAACGATACGCTCGAGCAGGTCGCTGATGCCCATGCCGGTGACGGCGGACACAGGGATGCAGGCGACGTCGCCGCCCCAGTCCTCGGGCACGATCTCGTACTTGGTCAGCTGCTCCTTGACACGCTCCGGGTTGGCGGTGGGCTTATCCATCTTGTTGATGGCGACAATCAGCTTGACGTTGGCGGCCTTGGCGTGGTTGATGGACTCGATGGTCTGGGGCATGATGCCGTCATCGGCAGCGACGACCAGGACCGCAATGTCGGTCATGTTCGCGCCGCGGGCACGCATCGAGGTGAACGCCTCGTGGCCCGGGGTGTCCAGGAAGGTGATGACGCTGTCATTGCTCTTGACCTGGTACGCACCGATGGCCTGGGTGATGCCGCCGGCCTCGCCCTTGGTGACATTGGTCTTGCGGATGGCGTCCAGAATGGAGGTCTTGCCGTGGTCAACATGGCCCATGACAACGACAACGGGGGGACGCTCGACCAGATCGGCGGCGTTGTCCTCCTCCTGCACAAACAGGCGCTCCTCGATGGAGACGTGGACCTCATGCTCGACCTTGGCATGGAACTCCTCGGCGATCAGGGCGGCGGTGTCGAAATCAACAACATCGGAGATGGCGTGCATCTCGCCCATCTGCATGAACTTGGCAACGACCTTGGCGGCGCTCTGCTTCAGGCGGGTGGCCAGCTCGCCGACGGTGATCTCGTCGGGGATGGAGATCTTCAGCTGCGCGTTGCGGGCCTTTTCCAGCTGGATGCGCTGCAGGCGCTCGGCCTCGGTCTCACGGCGGCGGCCAAACTGCTGGCCGCGGCGGTTGTTGCGGTTGTTGAACTTTTCCTTCTTGCCGGTGGGCTGGTTCTTGCGCTTGCTGGGCATGTTGCGGCTGTCGGCCAGGTCGTCATAGCGGGCGTTGAACTTGTCAACGTTCACATCGACGGTGCGGGTGTCAACGGAGACCTGCACGCGGTTGACCTGGACCTGCTCGGTCTTGACAGGCTCTTTAATGCCGGTATCGGCGGCCAGCTCCTGCAGGGTGACGCGCTTCTCGCTGCGCTTTTCCGCCTGCTTCTCGGGCTTGCGGCTGTCTTTCTTCTGCTCGGGCTTCGGCTCCTGCTTGGCGGCGGGCTTGGGCTGCTCCGCAGGCTTGGGCTTGGCAGCGGGCTTCTGGGCTGCGGCGGGCTGCTTCTTCGGCTCGGGCTTCTTTTCTTCCTTCGGGGCCGGGGCGGGCTCCTTGCCGCTGGCAAGGTAGGCGTCGAGGCTGTCCTCGGCGTTCTCGCGGGTCAGGGTCTCCAGCAGGACGTTGAGCTCTTTTTCCTCAAACGTGCCGGCGGTCTTATAGGCTTCGCCGGTCACGCCGGAAACGGTCTCGACGACCTTTTTGGCGGGCATGCCGAACTCCTTGGCAACATCAGCGATCTTGTATTTAAAATCCATATAGTGTGGTCCTCCTCATCAAAGGTATTTTGCGCACAGCTGTGCAAGGTGTTCGTCGGTCACGCCGAACACGGCGGCGGGCTTGGGGGTAAGCATGGCCAGGTCAGCGCTGGTCAGGGGCATCTGCTCACAGGCGACGATGCCGTCGCAGGCGTCCTTCATATGGCTGACCGTGCGCTCACTGGCGTCCGAGGTAAGCAGCACCAGGGCTACTTTGCCGCGCAGTGCGTTTTCCTGTACGCGGTCATACCCGTGCAGCAGCTTGCCGGCCTTGCGGCACAGCCCCAGTGCACCCCGCAGCGGGTGCTGATCGTTATTCATGGCTCGCCGCCTCCTTTGCACTTTGCTCCGCACAGGCGATCTCCTCGGTCAGGCGGTCATAGATACCGTCCGGGATGGGGACCTCAAATGTGCGTTCGAGCCGCTTGGCCTTGCGCGCCTTGGCAAGGCAGGCAGCCGAGGGGCACAGATACGCGCCGCGTCCCGGTGCCTTGCCGCGCAGATCAATACTGATCTCGCCCTCGGGGCTGCGCACGACGCGCACCAGTTCGCGCTTGGGGCGCTGGGCATTACAGCCCACGCACCGGCGCACGGGGATCTTTTTTTGCTTTAGCTGCTGCAACTGGCAGACCTCATTTCTAGAGAATAGATAAGAGATAAAAGATAAAAAATATAGTGGACCGCGGCGCTGCACGCCGCTCGAAACTGCTCTGCCGCCGTAGGGGCGCATTCTATATGCGCCCGTGCTGCCTTACGGGAGCGGGCCGGGCGGATATGGAATCCGCCCCTACGGTTTTGGCCCTGCCAAAACTCCACATTTTATATTATCTTTTTTCTATTATCTTTTATCTTTATTATTTATTCCTCGTCCTCGCCGTAGTAGCCGGACTCGGGGCGGATGTCAATATTATAGCCGGTCAGATGGGCACACAGGCGCACATTCTGGCCCTTGTTGCCGATAGCCAGGCTCAGCTGGTGGTCGGGCACGGTCACGCGGCAGCTCTTGGTCTCGCCGGGCAGCAGTTCGACCTTGACGACCTTGGCCGGGGACAGGGCCGCGGAGATAAACTCGGTGATGTCCTCGCTCCAGCGGATGACATCGATCTTCTCGCCGTTCAGCTCCTGGACGATCTTCTCGACGCGGACGCCGCGGGCACCGATGCAGGCACCGACGGGATCGACATCGGGGTTCTTGCTCCAGACAGCCAGCTTGGTGCGGGCACCGGCCTCGCGGGCGATGGCCTTGACCTCAACGGTGCCGTCGTAGATCTCAGGGACCTCCAGCTCAAACATGCGCTTGACCAGGCCGGGATGGGTGCGGCTGATGGTAACGCGGGGGCCGCGGTCCGTTGCCAGGACATCCACGACATAGACCTGCACGGTCTGGCCCTCGGTGAAGGTCTCGCCGGGGACCTGCTCGTTGCGGGGCAGCACAGCGCTGCCGCCCTTGCCCAGATCCAGCACAACGTTGCCGCGCTCGGGGTCGATGGAGACGACGGTGGCGGCGATCAGCTCATGTGCGCGGGACTGCATCTCGCTGCACTGCAGGTTGCGCTCACCCTCGCGCAGGCCCTGACGGATGACGTGCTTTGCGGTCTGGGCAGCAATGCGGCCAAACTCCTTGGTCTTGAGGGGCGTGACCATGCGCTGGCCGACCTTGTAGCTCTTGCGGACCTTCTGGGCATCCTCCAGGCTGACCTGGGTGTGGGGGTTCTCGACCTCCTCCACGATGTCACGCAGCAGGCTGGCACGGAACGCGCCGAGCTCGGGGTCAATGTCCACAACGACATTGTCGTCCTCGACCTCGTAGTCCTTCTTGACCGCAATGACGATGGCCGCCTTGATCTTGTCGATCAGGTAGTCCTCGGGCAGGCCGCGCTCCTTTTCCAGTGCAGAAAGGGCCTCAAAAAATTCGTTGTTCGCAGTAGCCATGTTTCTGGTTTCCTCCCAATTATATTTCAAGTACACGCAATACAGTAGTTACAATCGCTCTCTTGCCTTCCCTTTAAAGGGTTTGCCTCCGTAGGGGCCGGACATATCCGGCCCTGCACAGAAGGGCAAAATCGAGTTTGCGGGAAAGCCGCGGGCCGGGCATGCCCGGCCCCTACAAGCCAGCCCCGCAGGTCAAATCAGCCGAACAGATCCTCGTCGTCGCAGAGCTTGACGTAGCCGGCGCTCTTGACGGGGAAGGCGTAGGTCTCCTCGTCGGTCAGGGTCACATTGCCGTCGGCATCCAGCCCCTGCAGGATGCCCGCATAGTCGCGGCGGCCCTGCTCGTCGGGGCGGATCAGATGCGCCGCGCACTTCTGGCCCTTGAGCTGCTCGTAGTGCTCGGGGCGGGTCAGGCGGCGGCCCAGGCCCGGGCTGCCGACCTCGAGGTAGTAGCTCTGTTCAATGGGGTCTGCCTCGTCCAGCAGCGGATCAATGGCGCGGGAGACAGCCTCGCAGGTGTCGGTGTCCAGCGGCTCATCGCGGTCGATCAGCACGCGCAGGAACCAGTCCGGGCCTTCCTTTTCAAAGCGGACATCCCACAGGCGCAGGTCCATCCCCTCAACAACGGGGCGGACGAGCGCTTCGACGACCTTGACCGCGCTGCCCTGCTGCGGTTTACCGGGTTTTGCCATAAAAATGCTCCAATCATAAAAAGAAAGCGGACCTTGCGGCCCACTTTCAGTAAAATCATCATCGAACACTAAGACTATACCACATCCGTGCGCAAAATGCAAGCCCCCGCCGGGCAGATTTGCCTTCTAGCGGGCTTTTTCAGCGTGCATTTTTTGCGGAGTTTGAGAAAACGGCGCACAACGGGCCGCTCGGCGCCGTTTTCCCCTATTTCTCATCTTGGATGTGCGGCTTGTAGGGGCGGGCATTGCCCGCCCGTGGCCGTGGGCAGCCACCGCAAAGTTCCCGGGCGGATATGGAATCCGCCTCTACGCCGTAGGGGTCGGCGTCCCCGACGACCCGGGAATGCTGCCGCTGCCGCAAAGTTCCGGCGGGCGGGCAAGGCTCGCCCCTACCCTTTCTTTCCGTGCAACCGCTTCGCAATCGGTTTCTCAACACCGTAATAGGCCGCCAACGTTACTGCAATCGCCGCGGTCCAGTACAGCGCGTGGGCCTGCTGCATCCAGACGGTGTCGCCCAGCTGGTTCGGCGGGGTCGTACCGGTCCAGGCGGGCAGGTGCAGGTCATACTTTAAAAATACGGTCAGCTGCTGGTGCCACAGATAAAAGCTGTAGGTCAGCGCCGACAGCCACGCCAGCGCGCGCCGCACCGGGCGGGGCGGGGTCAGGCCCAGCCCGAAGCAGACGAGCATCGCTGCTGCGGCCAGCGCCAGCGGCATCCGGTTGATGAGCTGGAACTGCTGGAACTCCGCCGCATACGCCTGTGTGCGCAGCTGCGCATTGAGCCAGACCAGCGCCAACACGCCGAGCACCGTACAGCCCGCGCGGGGTAAAAGCCGCTGCGTCCAGCCGCCACGGGCCAGCCGTGCAAACACCAGTGCCGCCGCCAGCCCCACGGCCAGCACGCCGCAGAACGCAGGGAACTGATTGAACAGCGAGGAATAGGCGTCGCTGCCGTACTGCGGCAGCGCCCACAGCGTATAGCCCAGCTGCACAGCGCAGAGCGCACCCAGCGTGGGCAGCGGGCGTCTGACACAGAGCGGGGCCAGCAGCGGGAATACAAGGTAAAACAGCGCAAAGACCGTCAGCGTCCAGGTCACGCCGTTGAGCCGGGTGGCAAGATAGCTCTGCGGAAACAGCTGCTGGGTCAGCGTCAGGTGCGCGGCCAGGTCGATGCCCAGCGTGCGGCTCCACCCGGCGCGGTACAGGGCCAACACAAGGCTGAACAGCAGGCTGGCGTAGTAGGCGGGCAGCAACCGCGCGGCGCGGCGGCGGTAGAACGCCGCCGGGCGGGTCAGCGGCAGGGGCCGCCCCTGCGCCGCCGCATTGGCCCAAGGCAGAAACAGGCAGAACGCCGACAGCAGCACAAGCCAGTCTACGCCGACGCTGCCCGCCCGCAGCCAGTGGGCCGGGGCCGCGCCGCTGTACCAGCTCTGCTGCCAGATGTGAAACGCACCGACAGCCCAGGCTGCCAGCACCCGCAGAAGATCCGCAGCCGCCGGGCGGTCTGCGTCAATGGGCGCGGGCGTGCGGCTCAGAACGCCCATTCGCCGTTTTCAAAGATCGTGACTTCTTCCCCGCGCTTCGTAATGCCGGTGACATGGGTATCCGCCGCGCCGATCATGACATCCTCATGGATGGCGGAGTTGTTCAGGCCCTTCTTCATCAGGTCGTCGCGGGTCATGGCAGAGCCGCCCCTGATGTTCGTCGGGTAGCCCGCGCCGAACGCAATGTGGCAGGCGGCATTCTCATCAAAGAGGGTGTTGTAGAACAGCACGCCGCTGCGGTTGATGGGGCTGGAGGCGGGCACGAGGGCGATCTCGCCGATGCGGTTCGAATTCTCGTCGGTGGAGAGCAGCTCGGCCAGCAGGTCGGCATTCTTCTCGGCACCGTGTTCCACGACAACACCGTCCTTGAAGGTGACATGCCAGCCCTCGATCAGCTGGCCGTTGTAGGCGTAGGGCTTCGTGCCGTAGACGATGCCGTTTGTGCGCTCGCGGTGGGGCGCACAGAAAACCTCCTCTGTGGGAACGTTGGCGATGAACTCAATGCCGTCCTCGGTCTTGCTGGATGCGCCCTCCCAGGTGGCGTCGTCGGCCAGACCGACGGTCAGGTCTGTGCCGTTCGAGCTGGTCATGTGGATGCGGTCCAGCTCCAGCGCGTTCATGCGGTCGCGGCGGGCCTTGGTCACGGCGACATGCTTCTGCCACGCGCCGACGGGGTCACCGGTGGAGACGCGGCAGACGTCAAAGATCAGCGCCCAGAGCTTTTCAACAGCCTCGTCGAGCGGCAGCTCCGGGAACACCTTGGCGGCCCAGCCCGGAGCGGGCACAGCCGCCACGCACCACTGGACGCGGTCATTCATCGTGTACTCCTGCCAGGGCTTCATAAAGGTACGGCGCGCGAGGTTGACGCGGTTCAGCTTACCCGCATCGAGGCCCGCCAGTGCCTCGGGATCCTCGGCATGGATGGCCAGCGTGCAGCAGCCGTCCGGGTCCTCGGCGTAGTCGAGGTAGCTGCGCAGCTCATAGGGCTTCATGGCAGTCAGGTCCTTTTCATCGGCCAGCTCCATGTTCAGGCGGGTGAGCTTATCGTCCTCCCAGCGGACAACGACGGTCTTGGCCCCGGCCTCATAGCCCGCGCGGACGCAGGCATGGGCGAAGTCGGGCATCGTGACCGGGCAGCGGACGATAAAATTCTGGCGCGGACGTACATTGACGCCCACCTTGACGATAAAATCAGCGTAGAGCTGGAGGTAATGTTGGTTCATTGCGAGTGGCTCCTTTTATAATATATTTGGTTGTATTGTACCATAAAGTGGGCAGTAATGGCAAGGTGACGGCAGCTGCGGGTGGTGCGTAGGGCGGGGTGCCCTCCCCCCGCCGGGGCGTCACGGACGCCGCCCCCTGCCGGGATGCCGCACGGTAGGGGCCGCACATGTGCGGCCCGCTGCCTTTCCGCGGGAAGCCGCCTGCCTTACACTGCCGGGCCGGGCATGCCCGGCCCCTACCGCTCTGTCACTACCAAAAAAACAGGCCGCCCGCCCGGGCAGCCTGTCGTAAAGCTTATTTTTCGACCATCATATCCGCGGCCTTGTACAGATCGCCGCAGCTCATGCAGACGACGAGGTCGCCCTTTTTGGCGTTCTGCCTGACCCAGGCGGCGGCACCCTCGAGGCCGTCCACCACGACACTGCCGGGCAGCTTGGCGGCCAGATCCTCGCTCCTGACACTGCCGTCGTCCTTCTCGCGGCCGCCCATGATGGGCAGCAGCACGACCTGATCGGCGGCACGCAGCACCTTGGCGAAGTCGTCCATCAGCATCTTGGTGCGGCTGTAGGTGAACGGCTGATGCACGGCAATGACGCGGTCATAGCCCATCTCCTTGGCCGTCGCCAGCGTGGCGGCCAGCTCGGTGGGATGGTGGGCGTAGTCATCAACGATGACCGCGCCGTTGCACTCGCCCTTGATCTCAAAGCGGCGGCCCGTGCCGTGGAACTGCTCGGCTGCGCGAACGGCGTCCTCGGGCTTGAGGCCCAGCGGGCGCACGCAGCAGCACATGGCCAGCGCATTGTAAATGTTGTGGTAGCCGGGCACGCCCAACTTGATGTGGGCGAAGTGCTCACCGAGTTCGAGGACATCGAACTCAAAGAAGCCGGGCTTGTACTCGCCGATGTTGACGGCGCGGAAACGGGCCTCCTCCTCGATGCCGAAGCTCAGGACCGGACGGTCAATGGAGTTCACGACGTCCATCGTGTTCTTATCGTCCATGTTAAAGACGACGGTGCGGGACAGCAGCGCAAACTTCTGGAACGCCAGCTTGAGCTTGCCCATCGTGCCGTAATATTCCAGATGGTCGTTGTCAATGTTCAGGATAACGCCCACCGCGCAGGTCAGATGCAGGAAGGTCTCATGGTACTCACAGGCTTCGATGACAACGCTCTGGCCGCTGCCGGCCTTGCCGTAGCCGCCGATCAGGGGCAGCTTGCCGCCGATGACCGCCGCCGGGTCCCTGCCCGCCAGCTCCAGCATTGTGGTGATCATGCCGGTGGTCGTCGTCTTGCCGTGGGTGCCTGCCACGCCGATGCTCTGGGCATGGGTACGGCTGATGTAGCCCAGCATGACGCTGCGCTCAACGGCTTTGATGCCGCGGGCGCGGGCAGCCTGCAGCTCGGGGTTATCGTCATGGATGGCGGCGCTGTAGACCACAAGGTCCGCGTTGCCGACGTTGGCGGCGTCATGCCCGATGCAGACGCGCACGCCGAGGGCACGCTCGGCCTCGGTGTTTTTGGTTTCCTCAACGTCAGAGCCGGTGATGGCATAGCCGCGGCTGTGCAGGATCTGGATCAGCGGATAGGTGCCGGAGCCGCCGCAGCCGATGAAATGGATCGTGCGGACGCCTTCGAGCAGCTTGGGGTCATACATACTAAAAACCATAACAGTGGTCACCTCAAAATTTATCCGCTGCCGTAGGGGATGGCACGCGGTATACTTAACTATATTACGGAGTAATTATACTATTTTTCTGCAACAAAATAAACACTTTTTTTGAAATTGCAGCCTGACCGACCAATTTTTGGGTAAAAGGCACAAATTCAGGGAGCCAAAACACAGCAATACGTCGAGGGTGCCGCTTGCGCCGCGGCCTTGACGGCACAAAAAACTTTTTACGGTACGATAAACGCCGCCCTTGCCCTGTGATTTTTCTGGCTTTTTCCGGCACCGCCTGTTATAATAAAGAAAACCGCAGGAGGGATGCAGAATGGCAAAGCTGATTTGGGGCATTGACCCGCTGGTCGTGTCACGGCTGGGACGCACGGCGAAAAAGCCGCCGTTCACGAAAAAGGAGCTGGCGCGCATCGGCATTCCGGCGCACAAGATCCCCCGCGTGCAGGAGGAGCTGGCGCGATTGACGGCAGATAAGACCCTGACCCGGGAGGAATTGGGGAGACTGGCGGAGGAAATCAGCTGGCTTTTGCTGTGAGCTTGCCTTCCCCCTCGGGGGAAGGTGGCCGAGGCCCCGCCCGAGGCCGGATGAGGGCGAAGTCGCCGCCATTGCTCCATAAACTGGCAGCCTCGGCAAGGTTTGCCCTCATCAGTCAGCGGGCGGGGCCGCTGACAGCTTCCCCCTCGGGGGAAGTCTTTTTCGCAAACTGCCCTTGTCCCCTCCCGCAACCTATGCTATAATAAGCGTATCGTGCCAAATTCATCCGGCGCGGTGGGAAAAACGCTTTGTGTGGCAGCCAGCCATGCGGAAGGAGTAACGTAATGAAGAACAGTGAAAAGACCCTTGACATGATCGTGAACCTGTGCAAAAACCGCGGGTTCATCTATCCGGGCAGCGAAATCTACGGCGGCCTGGCCAACAGCTGGGACTACGGCCCTCTGGGCGTCGAGTTCAAAAACAACGTCAAAAAGGCATGGATGAAAAAGTTTGTGCAGGAAAGCCCCTACAACGTCGGGCTGGACGCTGCCATCCTGATGAACCCCCAGACTTGGGTGACCACCGGCCACGTGTCCAGCTTCTCGGACCCGCTGCTGGACTGCCGCGCCTGCAAGAGCCGCCACCGCGCGGACAAGCTCATCTCCGAGTGTGAGCAGGGCAAGGGCGTAGACGTCGATGCCATGACCTTTGACGAGATGGACGAGTTCATCGCCACCCACCCCGAGGTCGTCTGCCCCGTCTGCGGCAAGCATGACTTCACCCCCATCCGCAAGTTCAACCTGATGTTCAAAACCGCCATCGGCGTAACCGAGGATTCTTCCTCTACCTGCTACCTGCGCCCCGAGACCGCGCAGGGCATCTTCGTCAACTTTGCAAACATCCAGCGCACCACGCGCAAAAAGCTGCCCTTCGGCGTATGCCAGGTCGGCAAGGCTTTCCGCAACGAGATAACTCCGGGCAACTTCACCTTCCGCACCCGCGAGTTTGAGCAGATGGAGTGCGAGTTCTTCTGCAAGCCCGACACCGATCTGGAGTGGTTCGCCTACTGGAAGGACTACTGCAAGAACTGGCTGCTGAGCCTCGGCATCAAGGAAGAAAACCTGCGCCTGCGCGACCATGAGCCTGCCGAGCTGGCTTTCTACAGCCGCGCCACCACCGATATCGAGTACGCTTTCCCGTTCACCGACTGGGGCGAGCTGTGGGGCATTGCCGACCGTACCAACTACGACCTGGGCCGCCATCAGGAGGCCTCCGGCAAGAGCCTCGAGTACTTCGACCCCGAGACGAATGAGCATTACATCCCCTACGTCATCGAGCCGTCTCTGGGCTGTGACCGTGTGGCGCTGGCCTTCCTGTGCGAGGCCTACGACGAGCAGCACCTCGTGGACGCCAAGGGCAAGGAGGACGTGCGCACCGTGCTGCACCTGCACCCCTATCTGGCACCGTTCAAGTGCGCCGTGCTTCCCCTGTCCAAGAAGCTGGGCGACAAGGCGATGGAGATCCGCAACGAGCTGGCCAAGGACTTTATGGTGGATTACGACGATGCCGGTTCCATCGGCAAGCGTTACCGCCGCCAGGATGAGATCGGCACCCCGCTGTGCATCACCGTGGACTTCCAGACTGTCGGCGACGACAAGGTCGAGGCCGACGGCTGCGTGACCGTCCGTGACCGCGACACGATGGAGCAGATCCGTATGCCCATCAGCGAGCTGCGCGACTACGTGGCCAAGAAGGTTGCGTTCTGATTTAGCAGCGTTATAAAGTAAAAACCCTGTCTGCACTGATTGTGCAGGCAGGATTTTTTTGTTTGTGGAAAACGGTAAACAGCCGGATGTGAGAACCGAACCGGTTTACCCTACCTTCTCCACCGTCACACTGTTGACGGTGACATTGGCGTCGTCCAGCGTGTGGACGGCTGTGCGCCAGTAGTGGAGCATCTCGGTGGCCGTAAACTCAAAGGTCATTTCGTTCGGGTCGATGCCAGTGAAGTCGATGTCCAGCTTGTAGGTCTCCTGATTGATGAGGCCGTACCGGGCGTAAATATAGCTGTGGTCAAAGCCGCTGCCGGTCAGCGTGACGCGGTAGCGCCCGGGGAAGAGCGTCCATTCCTCGGTCATCATCTCGCCGCCGGTTTCCAGCCCTACACTGCCGTCGGCAAAATGGGCGTTGATGAGGTCGGACTTTGTCAAATCCATCGTGTGGGCGGGCACTTCGGGCGCCGGCTCTTCCTCGATGCCGTCGATGGGCTCGATGCTGCCGATCAGGATGCCATCCAGCCGGTAATAGTGCAGGTCGTAACTGTTCCGCGCCAGCTCGTCCTCGTCGATGAAGGCATAGAGCGTGTCAGCGGAAAGCTCGTTCAGCTCACCCGGCAGCGTGACCGCCGCAAGGTTGCCGTCCATATGCGCCATGTAGAAGCTATTGGAGGTCCAGCCGTGGTCGGCGGCAAAGTCGACCAGATCCCAGAACTCGTCATGCTCAAAGTCAAATGTGGCAAAGGCCAGATGGCTGTACTTGCCACTGGCGGCGATCTGCTCCCACACGGGGTCGGTCAGCAGGGTCTTATTCTCGTAGCGGAAGCCGTAGTAGTGGTAGTCCGTCCAGCGGTTGAACAGTTCCGACCGCTGGCCCCAGCCCTGCGCCACGGCGCAGACGGCCAGCATCAAGGCAGGCGCGACACCGTTATCCCAAAAGCGCAGCACCAACCCGCAGCCAACGGCAGCCAGCAGCATACCTGCCAACCACGCCAGCCGCGCGCAGGAGGAAAACATTGCCCAGAAGTTCATCAAAAACTGCGGGATGGGCACGGTGAACAGCGTTTTTCCGTTCACCGTGATGGCGTTTCCGCCTGCGGCAATCAAATCCAACACCAGCACCACAGCCCCGGCAATGAGCCAATCGCGGTGGGCGGCAAAGAATTTTTCCGCCTTGCGGGCGTTGCAGACTATGCCGAACACCGCCAGCACCACGGCCAGCGATGTTCCGACGCCTGCATAAACATTCTGCTCCCAGCTTTGCGCCAGCCACGGCACAAACAGGCCAAGGTAGTCCGCGCCACTGAGGTAGCCGTTGGAGTAGCCCGCAAAGTTGACAGCGAACGCCCCCAACAGCACCAACTCCGCCAGCGCCGCAGCGCAGAACGCTGCAATTGGTGCCAGCACAGCCGCCGGGCCGCGTTTTTGCAGGGCGCGGCGCACCGCGTATCCCACAAGCACAAGACCGACCATCGGCAGATAATAGAGGTGGATGCCTGCGCACAGCAGCCCCATGCCGCCCCAGATAAGGCAGGCGCGGCGAGTCGTGGGCATGAGCTCGTCACTGCGCAGCCAAAGGTAGAGTGCCAGCAGCACAAGCCAGTTGGCGGCCAGCGCCGTGTGGGCAAACATGCGGATCGTAAGCGCTGGAAACAGCACGAGCACGCCCGCGCCCAGCACACTGCCCCACAGCTTGGCGGTCTGGCCGGGGCTCATGATGATGGCGATGGCGGCCTTGCTCTTGTCGTCCCGGCCAAATGTGGGCTGCACGCCCGCAATGCGGGCAATGACCGCCTGCGCCAGCCCGCCCTGCAGGGCATAGCAGAGCAGACCCCACCAGCCGAAATACTGGAACCGCGTGGGCAGAATCCCGCCCAGCAGCTTAAAGAACAGCGCCGCCAGCGGCAGAGAGTCCGTGAACAGCACGCTGGTGCGGAACGGGTAGACCGCGTTGTAATTCGCGCCGATGTAGGGCAGATGCACCGGGCTGCGGCGGAAAAGCTCCCACCCCAGATAGTGCTGGATCGGGTCGGGGCTGAGGCTGTTCAGGATCCAGTCAACGCTCGTCGGGTCAAGCACCCGCACGCCGTAAACAGCCAGAAAGACCAGCACCCCCAGCAGTGCGCCGGTCAGCGGCCAGCGGTATTTTTTCAATGCTTTCATCTGACTTTCAGCGGACAAAGGTCGTGGACAGCGTGGTGGACCAGCTCTCACCCTTCTTCAGGATCGCGGCGCAGGGGCGCTGCTCCCAGTCGATGGGGCCGTTTTCCTCGCCGGGCAGGCTGTGCCACGGCTCAATGCAGATAAAGTGCAGCGGTTTCTTGGGCGCGGACCAGATCAGGGTGTACGGGAAGTCGGAGACATCGCAGATGACGCTGCGGCCCGTGTCCTTCTCGATGACCGAAACATGCGCACTGCGCAGGTTGACCATGGCGTGGCTGTCGTTGTCAAACAGGTCGTCGGTCAGTTGGATAGCCTCGACGTTGCGGGCCAGGTAGTAGCTCTGGCCGTTGAGCAGACCGTTGGGCTGAGCACTGACGCAGAGCGGCGACTCGACGCCGTCAAACCGGATCTCGTAGTCCTCGGTGACGTGGCGGTCATCGAAGGGCAGCGCAAAAGCCGGATGGTAGCCGATGCCGAAGCAGAGCTTGTCCTCGACGGGGTTCTCGACGGTCAGCGTGTGGTGGACGGTCTCTCCCTCCAGCGTGAAGGTGGAGCGCAGCACGAAGGCATACGGCCACTTGGGCAGCGTCTCGGCGTTCGCGTGCAGCTCAAACTCCAGCAGATTGTCGGCGTGATGGGTCATCGTGTGCTCGACATCGCGGGCAAAGCCGTGCTGACCGCCTGCGTACTCCACACCCTTGGCCAGCATTTTGCCGCCGGTCAGCTTGCCTGTGTACGGAAAAAGAATCGGCGCATGACGTTTCCAGACCGCAGGGTCGGCCTGCCAGAGCAGCTCGGCCCCGGTGGGCTTATGGATGACACTGACCGGTTCGGCACCGTGGGAGTCGACAGTCAGGCGCAGAATGTCGTTTTCAATACTGTATTGCATGGGGAGTCCTCCTTTTTGAATATACAAATTGTATAGTATACGAGCTGGAGATGCTAAAAAGCCTTCCCCCGTGGGGGAAGGTGCTGAACGAAGTGAAGCGGATGAGGGGCATGTGTGCCGCAGCGACTCGTGAACGGTGGTGTTGGGAAGCCTGGCCCTCATCAGTCAGCGGGCGGGGCCGCTGACAGCTTCCTCCGAGGGGGAAGCCTTTTTGTATCAAAGCGGCAGCAGCTGCAGCAGCATACCCGTCGCAGCGCCGACTGCCCAGAGTAAGCCGGTCATGAAAAGGTTCTGCTTCCAGCTGGGGTTGACGCGCCAGAGCACAGCCAGGCCGACGCCCGCACCGGCGGTCAGGCCGGCGAACAGGCTGCCGAAGCTGATGGCTCCCTGCACGTAGAGCTGGGCCAGCAGCACGCTGACCGCGCAGTTGGGCACCAGGCCGACCAGCGCCGTCAGCATCGGCTGGAAGATGCCCATGCCGGACAGCGCCGCCGTGATGGGCTCCTCGCCGAAGCCCTCAAACAGCAGACTGATGATAAAGCTGAACAGCAGGATGAACACGAAAATTTCCAGCGTGTGGCGCAGTGCCGCCATAAAAATGCTGCTCGATTCCTCATGTTCCTCGTGGCAGTCGACGTCGTCGGCATGGCCCTCGTAGCCGCCGTAGAGGGAGTGCGGCAGGACGTGGCGCAGCGGGATGTCCAGCAGCCAGCCGCCCACGATGGCAAACGCCACCTTGCAGGCCAGCAGCAGCACGAGCGTGACCCACTGGGACGGCTCTGCCGCCAGCAGCGGGATAGCCTCGTCACTGGTCGCGATGAACACCGCCAGCAGCGTACCGGGCGTGATGACCCGGCTTGCGTACAGGTTGGAGGCCACCGCACTGAAGCCGCACTGCGGCACACAGCCCAGCAGCGCACCGGGGATGAACCCCCAGCGCCCGCCGCCTGCGAGGGCCCCCTCGATGCTCTCACCGTGATGGCGTTCGAGCCACTCGATCAGCAGGTAGGCCAGATACAAAAACGGCAGCATTTTCACGCCGTCGATCAATGCGTCCAGAAGTGCGTCTAAAAACAATTCCATGAATACCTCTCTATATAAATGGGTCACTGAAAGCTGCGCAGCAGGCGGACCGCCGGGCGCACAGCCTTATCCGGAATGCGGGCGCGGAACCGCGCCACCGTGCGGGACGAGAACGGCACCGCATCGGTGAAGCTCTCGAACCCCAAAAAATATTGCAGGTAGGGGCTTTCCTGCACCAGCGCCACGACCTCGCGGTCCGATGCCGCATAGTGCAGCTGGATGATCCGGCAGCCCAGCGCCACGCGGGCGGGCAGTGCCACCTTGCCGCCGGGGGCAAACAGCGCACTGTAGGCTTTTTCAAAGCCATCCCAGTCGATGGCGTCAGCCAGCCGCACCCAGCGGTTGGCGTTGCACAGCTCGCCGTGGTAGGGCGGCAGATAATCGTAGATCGACATCTGTTTTTCGCGTGCACGGTACATTGGGGATCCCCTTTCCTAACATCATTCTGTGCTGCCTTAACGCTGCATCAGCGGGAAGAACAGCGTAATGACCAGCCAAGCGGCCTGATACAGCACAATGCCGATCAGCGGCAGCGCGACAATGCCGCCGGTCAGCGTCATCAGCACACCCACCGCGGTGCTGGCCAGCACCGAGAGGGTCAGCGCGTAGGAGGCGTACTTCTCGCCCTGGGCGGCCCCTGCGGCAGCGACCAGACCGCCGACCAGACTGCGGAAGCTGCCCAGATGCAGCATACTGCCCTCACTCTCGGGCAGCCAGGCCACCGCCGGGGCAACAGCCTCGTGCTCGGCGCCGGACAGCACCTTGACCGAGCCGGTGGGCAGGCCGTAGGCAGTCTCCAGCAGCCGGACATCACAGTTGAAGTCGTCGCAGTCCACAACAAGGTACATTCCCGTGCGGTGCACGAGCTCCAGATCCGCGGCGATCTTGGGGTCGCTCTGGTACGCAATACGGAACATGGCGTACAGCTTGCCCGCCACCGCCATATACACGATGCGGCGCTGGTTCAGCGTGTAGTGCTGCTCATACTCCTGGCTGGGCACCTTGATGCCGTAGTCCATCATCATGGCGCGGTTGCCCAGGATCACGCGCTCCTTGCGGATCCAGCCCATATAGCCCTTGCCGGGCACAGCCTGACGATCCGTGACCTTTTCCAGCAGGCTCTTGCTGGCGACCATGCCGGTAAAGAGCTTGTTCAGCGTCGAGTCCGTATCGGCCAGCATCGAGGCCGCATAGATAATGGCGGTGTCAATGTGCTCCATCTTGACGGGATGGATGTCCCGCAGCGTGACACACCCCTCCGGGAAGAGCTGGCGCGACGTGGCCTGCACAACATTGATGCGGCCCAGCTGACGGATGTCCCGCCAGCCGGGGATGACCGCGCCGACCTTGTAGGCGCGCTGCTGCATCATGCGGGCCGGTACCGCCGACATCAGCGTACCGGCCAGCGGCGCGGCCAGGCAGAACAGGCTGGTCATGGCCGTGGCCGCCGTGGCTGCGCTTTTGGACGTGATAAGCGTGAACAGGAAGGCTGCCAGACCGCAGCCGCCCAGCAGCCAGACAAACTGCTGCTGGTTCTTATCGCTGGTGCCGTGGGCGGCACTGTTGGTCAGAAAGCTGCGGAAGATCTGGGTCGGGCGGGTGACGAGCACGCAGGGATGCGGCTCGGACAGCCCCTGCGAGATCGCGCGCAGGGCTCCGGCGTCCTTCAGGCGGTAGGCAACGGCGTAGCCATCCTGCCCGCTGACGCTCTCAAAGGCATCGCAGACCGTGGCCGCGTTCAGGGCGTGGCCCGCCGCGTTCATGCAGAGCATCAGCGCTGCCGGACCGGCCAGCATCAGCGTGCCGTCGGTGTAACCGCCGGTGGCCAGAACGGCCAGGCACTGCACCGCAGCACCCAGCGCCGGTAAAATCGAAAGGCTGTCCGGCGAGGGGGTCTTGCCCAGTCCCCTGAAGCCGTCCAGAAAAGTCCGCCAGTTGACGGCGCAGCTGACCAGCAGCAGCACGAGCAGCGCCGCCGGGTAGACCATGGGGTCGTTCAGGGCGGCGGGGCGCACCGGCAGCAGTGCCAGCACGATCATGACAAGAGACATCGCACCCGAGACGATGCAGGCAATGCCTGCCCGGGCACGCTTTTTCGCCAGCAGAGCGCGGATCGCCGGGGCGTCCTCGGCACGCTCATACTCGCGGCTGTGGGGCACGGGGATCTCCGCTGTGTCAAACGGGGAGGCGGCGTTGTCCTCTGTCTCGTCGTCGGCGCGGCCCGTCAGGCGGGCAGCGGCCTTTTTGACCTCTGCCGCCGTCGGGATGCGGGCGCGGGTGCGGGTGGCTGCGGGATCATCCGCCAACGAGTCCGTCAGCCGCGCCGCAGCGCTGTCATAATCGCGCGTGTCCCCTGCCGGCTGCTGCGTGTTGATGGCCGCGGCGATGCCGTTGACAAAGGAGGCCGTATCCGGCGCGGCGGAGGCCTGTTGGTTCAGGTTCTGGGTGTAGCCGCTGTGGGTGGGCTGCGCCGGGGCCGGGTCCAGCCTTTGGGTAAAGCCGGTGTGGGCAGGCGCGGGGGCCTGACTGCCCGCGTTGGCCGGACTGCCGGGCGCAGGTGCGGCGGGCATATCGATGCGCTGCGTAAAGCCGCTGTGCGCCGGGGCGGACGGGGCCGTCCCGGAGGCACTGTTTTGGGTATAGCCGGAATGCTCCGGGGCCGTCGGCGTCAGGTGGATGTTCCCGGTCAGCGTGTTGACCAGCGTGTCCACGTCGTCCCACTGGCGGGGCACGGGCCACTGGTCGGTGCCGTCGTGCTTCGCCCAGGAGGGCTCATCAACGGCAGCCGACTCGTCATAGGCATCCGCCGCGGGGGGCGTCTGCACGGGCGTGGGAGCCGGGCGGCGCTGCGGGCGCACGGCGTTGTAGGCGGCCATAAAGTCCTGCGTGCTGTCCACGGGGACGGCGTCCAGCCCGCCGATCTGCATCGTGTAGCCGGTGGACGTCTGGCTGCGGGGCGTCTCGATGGGCTCACCCACAGGCTCCCCGCTGCGCTGCGGCACAGGCTGCGGCGGCGGGGCCTTCTGGATCTTCTGGCCGGGGGTGAACTCCACAGTGTTCTTCTTTTTGCGGTAGATCGTGCCGGTCATGCCGGAGGGCGACGGCGCGGACGGGTGGTTTTTGGCATAGCCCACCGTGCCCTGGATGATCTCCACGGTATGGCCGCTCTCCTCCGCGGCGCGGCGGGCCGGGCGGGTGTACTTGCTGCGCCAGACCTCCTGCGTGGAGATTTCCTCCTGTGCAGGCGGCACGGGGGGCTCCGGCTGCACAGGCACAGCTGCCGCAGAGGGCGTCTGCACAGGCTGCTGCGGAGGCACAGCAGCTCCCGGGCGGTACGGGGAAGGCTCCTCGGCGCGCTCCTCGGGGATCATCAGCTCCTCGGTCTCCTCCTCGCGGTCAAACAGGCTGCCGAAGAAGCCGTGCTTTTTCGCAGCGCGGGCGGGCTGGGCCGGGGTCGGCTCAAGCTCGGCATCGGGGTAGTACTCCTCCTCGGGTTCCGCCTGCCCGACGGCTCTGCCGCCGCCCATCGTGACGTTGATAGGCTCAAAGGCACCCGTATCCTCGGCGTGCTTTAAGCCGAACAGGCTGCGTTTCTTCTTGCCGGGCTCGTGCAGGCGTCCGTTTTCATCGGGCACGACGGCCACCGAGGTGCCGAAGAATCGCTTGAACTCGTTCTTGCCCTGGTCCAGCGACTCGGCATCGCCGCCGGGGGCCATCTTACCGAGAAAGCCCTTGATGATGCCGGTGCCGGTGGTGTCCCCGCTGAAGGTCTGCGTGCCGGTCTTGTCCACCGTCGGCAGCGGCTGCTCCGGCGGGCGGGTCGTCCGCGCGTCGGGCTGCACCGGCTGCGGGTCAGGCTGCTGCACCGGGGTATACGGGCGCGGCTGTGCCGGGGCGGGCGCAGGCTGCGACACCGGCTTTTGCAGCAGGTCATCCAGCGCGTCTCCCTCCGGGAAGGCGAGTTTGTCCTCGGGCAGCGGCTCGTCAGGCAGCGATAAAATGCCGACGCTGCGCAGGATCTCATCGACCTGGTGGTCGGTGACGCTGTCCCGCAGACCGGCCTGCGCCTGCTGCATATTCAGTTCTTCCAGGATCCGGTCAACCGAATCATTGGTACGTTTGCTTGGCATGTTGATTCCTCTTTAGTAAAAGGACGGCTTTCCTGCCCCGCTCTCCGGGGGCCAGGTGGAATTTAGGCAATACCGCATAATTCTAAGTGCCGATACGGCGAGCGAGGTGCGGCAGCTGCTAAGCCAAAAGCGCAGATAATACTTTGTGTATTATCGAGCATTTTGGCAACGCAGATGCCGTGCCGCAGCCGCCGGAGCGGTGCTTAAGCCGTAAGGCGGGAATTATGCGGTGTTGCCTTTACTTCTTTGCAAGACGGCGGCGCATGACATCATAGCACAGGATGCCCGCCGCAACGCTGACGTTGTAGCTGTCAACGCCGGTAGCCTGGCCGGGGGCCATCTCCAGCGTGACGGCAGCGTCACACAGCTTGCGGGTCAGCGCACCGGGGCCGCCGCCCTCACTGCCCAGGACCAGCGCCACCGGGCCGGACAGGTCCGTTTTTGCCAGCGGGGCACCGCCGAGGTCCGCGCAGTAGACGAAGATATTGTGCTCCTTGATCGTGCGGATAGCCTGGGCCAGGTTGGACACGCGGGCAATGGGCAGACGGGCCGCAGCACCGGCACTGGCCTTCATGACCGTGCCGGTCACGCCGACGCCGCCGCGCTTGGGGATGACCACGCCGTGCGCACCGCACAGGTAGGCGGAGCGCACGATGGCCCCCAGATTGTGCGGGTCCTCGACGCCGTCGCACAGCACCAGAAAGGGCTGCTCGCCCCTGGCCTCGGCGGCGCGGAACAGATCGTCCAGCGCGGCGTACTCGACCTCGGCGGCGCGGGCGGCCACCCCCTGGTGGTCCGGCGTGCCGCACATTTTCTGCAGCTTATTGCCCGGCACCCGCTTGACCACCGCGCCGCTCTCCTTGGCCAGGGCTGTGTAGTAGCCCGCCACGGCCTGGGGCATCGTGTCCGTCAGGTAGACCGTATCCACCGCGCCGCCGCTCTTGAGCAGCTCTGTCACGGCATTCTTGCCCCACACAAGGGTATCGGTGCGCTCGGCGCGCTCAGGCGCCTGCTCGCGGGCGAATCTTTCCATAGCATCCTCCATCTGGCTTGTAAAATCGGCCATAAGCCGACAGTAACCGACTATGCTTTATAATCAAATAACAGTATAACACAAAGCAGGGGCATTTGTCATCTTTTTTTACAGCTTTTGGGCGCATGCGGCGGCAATTTTACAAGTTTGCCGGGCAAAATGCGCCAAAAGTGCAAATGCCTTTTGCACCTTGTCGAAACAGCGCTGTTTATACAAAGCGTAGAGGACGCACCGCTTTTCCACCTGTTGAAAACTCTGTGGAAAGTGTGCAAAACCTGCTTTGTGATGGGCTTTTCCACCGTTTCCACAGAGTTTTCAACAGCCGTTGTGGAGAAATTTTCCACATAACAGCCCGGATAAACCGCGCTGTCAATCTGGAATAATGCCGATTTTGGCTGCTTTTCCGCCCCGTTCCCTGACAGAATTTACAAATTTGCCACAAATTCCGCAGGTTTTGCCCCCTGGTGACAAAAGTACATCCTCCGCAGCGAAAAAACCTGTTGATTTTTTGTCAAAGTCGGGTTATAATAAACTTGATGGCGCACCGGACCTCGGTACGTCAACCACTGATAACGTTTTACGTGGAGGTATGAACTATGCTGGTAAATGCTACCAATATGCTGCTGAAAGCGCGCGATGGCCACTATGCAGTCGGTCAGTTCAACATCAACAACCTGGAGTGGACCAAGAGCATCCTGCTCACTGCGCAGGAGATGAACTCCCCTGTCATCCTCGGTGTCTCTGAGGGCGCAGGCAAATATATGACGGGCTTCAAGACCGTGGCTGCCATGGTCAAGGCCATGGACGAGAGCCTGGGCATCACCGTTCCCGTTGCCCTGCATCTGGATCACGGCACCTATGAGGGTGCGAAGGCCTGCGTTGCCGCCGGCTTCACCTCCATCATGTTCGATGGCAGCCACTACTCCATCGACGAGAACGTCGCCAAGACCACCGAGCTGGTCGCCCTGGCCCATGACCACGGTCTGTCCATTGAGGCCGAGGTCGGCTCCATCGGTGGCGAGGAGGACGGCGTCATCGGCATGGGCGAGGTCGCTGACCCCGCTGAGTGCGCCAAGATTGCCAGTCTGGGCATCGACTTCCTGGCTGCCGGCATCGGCAACATCCATGGCAAGTACCCCGCCAACTGGAAGGGCCTGGACTTTGTCGCGCTGGACAAGATCCACAACGCCACCGACAACATTCCTCTGGTCCTGCACGGCGGCACGGGCATCCCTGACGAGATGATCAAGAAGGCCATCTCCCTGGGCGTCTCCAAGATCAACGTCAATACCGAGTGCCAGCTGAGCTTTGCCGATGCTACCCGCAAGTACATCGAGGCCGGCAAGGATCTCGAGGGCAAGGGCTTTGACCCCCGCAAGCTGCTCGCTCCCGGCGCAGAGGCCATCAAGGCTACCGTCCGCGAGAAGATCGAGCTGTTCGGCTCTGCCAACAAGGCCTGATTTCCTAGCTGCTGCTTAAAATAAACACCACCGCCCGCAGGTATGGTTTAGCACCACGCCTGCGGGCGGTTTTTTATTTAAATTCATCTTTGTGGCTCTGGAAAAATTCCCACGTTGCCCGCACGTTTTCCAGTTCCGTCCAACGCTTTGTTGCGATAGGCTCGCTGTCCAAATCGTAAATTCGCGCCCCCGGCATCGCCAGCAAAAACGGCGAGTGGGTCGCTATGACAAACTGGCAGTTGTAAAACCGCGCCGAATCATGCAAAAACCGTGCAAGCTCCAGCTGCCGCTCGGGTGAAAGACTGTTTTCCGGCTCATCCAGCAAATACAGCGCGTTCTCGCGGATGCGTTCGCTGAACACGGCCAATGCGCTCTCGCCGTTGGAGCGGGTGCGCACATTGGCGGGCAGCGTGCGGCGTGCCATCTGGGATTGGCTGTATCGCCGCGCGGCGCTCACCTGCTTGAGCCGGTCATAGTCCTTCATGCCGTGCATCTGAAACTTTTCCCGCCGAAGGTCGTTGTAATCCGCAAACATCTGCTCACGCCGCGTGTCCACGCCATCGTTCAGCGCCCGCAGATCGAGCATATAATCAAACACATCGTCACTTGTCAAAATCATGCTGCCCGTGGGTATGGGGCGCATAGTCCGCGGCTCACACAGGCGCGCATAATCGTCAAAAAAAGGCGTGCGATTATACTCTGCGCGGCGGTAAAGCCGCAGGGCATCGGCCATTACATTTAATAAAGTCGTCTTGCCGCTGCCATTGCCGCCGTACAGAATCGTGATCTCAAGAAAATCCAGCTCGGGCAGCGTGCGGCCCTCGAACAATCCAAACGGATAGTACGAGTCATAACAGGTCTGCCTCGCGCGCGGGCTGAACGCCATGTAGTTCGCTTCTTGTGCCCGGTCTGGGAACCGGAACCCGGAAAGATATACCATAATCGCTCCTCCTGCCCCCATTGTAACACAGTTGTGCGCGTTTGCATAGCGTGGGGCAGGAGGTGTTTTTATATGTCCAAAGGCAGTATACTGATCTATACCTCTGCTGCCGGGCAGGCCGCGCCGCTGCCCAGCGTGACCCTGACCGTAACGGATGCGGGCGGCAGCGTCCGCGCCCGGCTCGTCACCGATGCGGACGGCTTTGCCGAAGCCACCGACCTGCCCGCCCCCGATGCCGCCTACAGTCTGGACGCCGCCAACACAACGGTGCAGCCCTACGCACTCTACCGCATCGAAGCTGCATTGGACGGCTGGCAGCCCCTTGTGCTGAACGGCGTGCAGGTCTTTGACGCCCAGCAGACCGTGGCGCGGCTGAACCTGTTGCCCGCAGGGGCGGCCCCCGCTTCCGCCATCAGCCGCACGGGGGAGGTCGAGACCGACATCGTCACGATCCCACCGCACACCCTTTTTGCCGGGAACGGCGGCAGCGGCCCTGCGCCGGAGGAACTGCTGCCCGGCAGCGTGCTGAACCGCATCGTCGTACCGAAGAAGATCACAGTACACCTGGGCAAGCCATCGGCCAACGTCCGCAACGTAACGGTCAGCTTCCAGTCCTATATTGCCAACGTCGCATCGAGTGAGGTCTACCCTACCTGGGATAGCGCGCCCGGCACACGGCGCACTTCTATTTAAAGCTCCACCGCAGCTCTATACGGCGTGTGCCGTCCTGCGGCGGGTAAACGGTAATGCTTTGCAGCAGGGCCGCGGCCTGGTCCTGCGTCAGCTGCCCCGGCGCAGCGGCATAGCGGGACAACTGCTTTTCGACAAGCGCCTCGGCGTCGCACAGCGGCCAGTAGGGCTGGCCCGGGCAGGCGGTCTTGCTCCGGCGCGCCGTGCGGCAGCGGAAGTACCGCCGCGCCGCCGCGCCGGTCAGCTCCATCTTGCCTCCGCAGACACCACACCGGACAAGCCCAGCCAGCGGGTGGCGAGCTGCCGCTGTCTGTCCGCCATGCGCCGCCAGCCGCGCCTGCACCGCTGCAAAATCCGCCCGGCTGATGAGCGGCAGGTGGGTGCCGGGTACGATGATCCAATCCTCCCGCGGCAGGCGGATGACTCTGCGGGACTTGTAATTCAGCTTGCGCACGCGGCCCTGCTCCAGATCGCCCGCGTAGGTCTGCGTGGACAGAATGCGCCGCACCGTTGCCTTGCACCACAGCGGCGCGGGCGTGGGGCGCGGCTGGCCAGCACTGACCGCGCGGTAGGCGGACGGCGGCGGCACGCCCTGCGCGTTGAGGGTCTGGGCGATCCTGCCCGCGCCGCTTCCCTGCAGATACAGCGCAAATATCTGCCGCACGACCTGCGCGGCGGGTTCGTCCGGGAGCAGACGACTGTGATCCTGCGGGTCCTTCCGGTAGCCGTAGAGCGCAAAGCTCGCAATGTAGCTCCCGCTGCGCCGCTTGTGGTCCAGCACAGCCCGCACATTCCCGGACAGATCCTCCAGGTACCACTCATTGATAAGTCCGTTGATCTGGCGTGCCTTTTTGCCTGCAGGGTCGCAGGTATCCACATGGTCCAGCACCGCGATGAACCGCACGCCCCATTCCGGGAACAGCCCGTGCAGATATTTTTCTACCAACTCCATGTCACGGGTGAACCGCGACTGCGTTTTTGCCAGAATGACCTCAAATTTGCCCGCCCGCGCGTCGGCAAGCATCGCGTTGAAGCCGGGCCGCGCACGGTCAATGCCGGAGTAGTCCTCGTCGGTGTATACCCTATAAATGCGGTAGCCGTGCTCCGCAGCCCAGGCCAGCAGCAGCGCCCGCTGGTTGCGGATGCTCTCGGACTCGCGCGCGGTCTTTTCCTCGTCCTCCTTGCTCAGGCGGCAGTAGACCGCCGCCCAGCCCTTACGCGGGGGCATCGGTGCCGCCGTCCTTTGGGCCGTTTATCAGCCGCAGCTGTTGTAAAAGGCGTTCAAGGTTTCGCCGCCGCTCCTTCTCGGTTTCCGACTGGAAAAACTCGATAACGGTATACTGCATTCTCACCCCTCCCCTGCTGCATTGTACGCCGTATCCTGCCCAGGCAGCACAAAAGCGGCACAGCCTTCGCCGTGCCGCTTTTTCCTATCGAATCCGACGCATTACGCCATATAAGGCGCAATAAAATCAAACACCGTATCCCAGTAGCTGTCCCCCAGCGCGTACATGGCCTCACCGTGGCCCGCGCCCTCAGCGGTCAGCTCGGCCTTGTTGTCGCCGGGCTTGGCATTGTACAGTGTATCCATCATCTCGTAGGGGATGAAGTCGTCCGCCGTGCCGTGGATGAACAGCATAGGCTTTTCGCAGCGCGCTACCTGCGCAAGGGCGCTCGCCTCGGTGAAGCTGTACCCTGCGCGCAGCCTGGCGACACCGCTGGCCGTATACAAAATCGGGAACTCCGGCAGCCCGAACCGCAGCTGCAGCTCACTGGAAAAAATATCCCACACACTGGTGTAGCCGCAGTCCTCCACGAAGGCTTTCACATTGTCGGGTGTGCTCTCCCCTGCCGTCATCATCGTTGTAGCCGCTCCCATTGAGATGCCGTGGACGACGATTTTTGCTTCGGGGTCCTGCTCGATAATATAGTCGATCCATTGCAGGACATCCTTGCGGTCCAGCCACCCCATGCCTACATAGTCGCCCTCGCTCTCGCCGCAGGCCCGCAGGTCGGGTGCGATCACCTGATAGCCAGCTTCATAATAGGGCGCTGCCAACTGCAGCGCACCTGTGTAGTCACCGCGGTATCCGTGCAGTACAAGGGCCCAACGGTGCGTATCAGCGGTCTCTGCATTGGCGTAGTAAACGCCGTGCAAGGTCAGGCCGTCGTCCGCGGTCAGGGTCACATCCCGGCCAGGGTGTCCCTTCGTGAAAGTATCGATCTTACTTTTATATGCCGCGCGGTTGTCCTCCATGACCGCCTCAACACTGTCCGCCGGTGCATCCACCTCCAGTGCCACCTCTCGGTCACCACCGTTGCCGCTGCGGCCAATCGCATAATTGACCAGATAATTACTGATAAATACCAGCGCCGCAGCCAACGCAACGACCACTACGCCCGCTGCGATTAGAAGTTTCTTTTTCGTGTTTGCTTTCGTTTTCACTTTGCTTTCCCTTTCTACCATTGCATGATTGCTCAACAATAGTTGCCAGTATACCGCAGAGTTCTTGATTTGTCAACAGAATAAATAAAAAAGTAAAGCTGGGCGCTCTTGCAGGCGTATCGCTTCCTCCGGCTGCTGTACCCGCTTACAGCAGTAACAGGCTTTCCGAAGAATCTCTGTAGGGGCCGGACATGTCCGGCCCGCCGCCTTCCTCTACCGTCCTTTTCCGTTTCCGGCATTCTGCATAAACAAAAAAGCCCTGCTCAAATCTGAGCAGGGCTTAAAGAGAAGCCGGCATCTACCTATTTTCACAGGCCGTTTCCAGCCAACTATCTTCGGCACAAGTGAGCTTAACTTCTGTGTTCGGAATGGGAACAGGTGGAACCTCACCGTCATCGACACCGGCCATTCACATGGCGCTTGTCATGCTTCTCTTTTGTTGAGGATGTACCCTCAAAACTGAATATCGAACCGCTTTCTTAGCAAATAGAGTATCTGATCAAGATGGGGTCAAGCCCTCGACCTATTAGTACACGCTAGCTGAACGGATCACTCCGCTTACACTGTGTGCCTATCAACCTTGTAGTCTTCAAGGGGTCTTACTTCCTTGACGGAATGGGATATCTTATCTTGGGCCGGCTTCACGCTTAGATGCTTTCAGCGTTTATCCGATCCGCACTTAGCTGCCCAGCTGTGCCACTGGCGTGACAACTGGTGCACCAGAGGTTCGTCCATCCCGGTCCTCTCGTACTAGGGACAGCGCCTTTCAAATATCCTGCGCCCACGACAGATAGGGACCGAACTGTCTCACGACGTTCTGAACCCAGCTCGCGTACCGCTTTAATTGGCGAACAGCCAAAACCCTTGGGACCGAATTCAGCCCCAGGATGCGATGAGCCGACATCGAGGTGCCAAACCTCCCCGTCGATGTGGACTCTTGGGGAGATCAGCCTGTTATCCCCAGGGTAACTTTTATCCGTTGAGCGATGGCATTTCCACTCACATACCACCGGATCACTAACTCCGACTTTCGTCTCTGCTCGACCCGTCAGTCTCGCAGTCAGGCTCGTTTATGCGTTTGCACTCAATCATCTGGTTTCCGTCCAGATCGAACGAACCTTTGAACGCCTCCGCTACTTTTTAGGAGGCGACCGCCCCAGTCAAACTGCCCACCTGACAATGTCCCCCGCCTCGATTCAGAGGCGCAGGTTAGAATTCCAATGTCGCAAGGATGGTATCCCAACGTCCGCTCCAGAAACGCCAAAGCGCTTCTTTCCCAGCGTCCCATCTATCCTGTGCATGCAACACCGAAACCCAATATCAGGCTACAGTAAAGCTCCATGGGGTCTTTCCGTCTTGTCGCGGGTAACCGGCATCTTCACCGGTACTACAATTTCGCCGGGCGGGCTGTTGAGACAGTGCCCAGATCATTACGCCTTTCATGCGGGTCAGAACTTACCTGACAAGGAATTTCGCTACCTTAGGACCGTTATAGTTACGGCCGCCGTTCACTGGGGCTTCAATTCAATGCTTGCACATCTCCTTTTAACCTTCCAGCACCGGGCAGGCGTCAGCTCGTATACGTCATCTTTCGATTTAGCAGAGACCTGTGTTTTTGCTAAACAGTCGCCTGGGCCTATTCTCTGCGGCTCACTCTCTTGAGCACCCCTTATCCCTAAGTTACGGGGTCAACTTGCCGAGTTCCTTAACAACCCTTCTCCCGTTGGCCTTAGAATCTTCTTCCTATCTACCTGTGTCGGTTTGCGGTACGGGCACCTAAGATATTCACACAGCTTTTCTCGCCTCTCATCCAGCCGGACTTCGGTACTATATTTCCCTCGATCACTACCAGAACCAACACCTGGCTCCGACCTTCAAAAAGTGTCCCTGTGCTTAAATCTTTCGGTGGGGACGGAATCTCTACCGTCTGTGCATCGGCTACGCCTTTCGGCCTGACCTTAGCTCCCGCCTAACTTGGAGCGGACGAACCTTCCTCCAAAAACCTGAGGTTTCCGGCCATGTGGATTCTCACCACATTCGCGCTACTCATTCCGGCATTCTCACTTCTGTAAACTCCACAGCCGCTTACGCTACTGTTTCTCCGCTTACACAACGCTCCCCTACCCCGCATCTTACGATGCAGCCTAAGCTTCGGTTTGTATCTTAGCCCCGTTAAATTTTCCGCGCAGAGACGCTCGACCAGTGAGCTATTACGCACTCTTTAAATGAGTGGCTGCTTCTGAGCCAACATCCTGGTTGTCTGCGTATTTCCACATCGTTTTCCACTTAGATACAATTTGGGACCTTAGCTGTAGATCTGGGCTGTTTCCCTTTTGACAATGAGATTTATCTCACACTGTCTGACTCCCATACATCAATACTCCGGCATTCTTAGTTTGATAGGCTTCGCTACCCTCTCGGGCGCTAGGCCATTCAGTGCTTTACCTCCGGGTATCTAATATGAGGCTAGCCCTAAAGCTATTTCGGGGAGAACCAGCTATCTCCGAGTTCGATTGGAATTTCTCCGCTACCCACAATTCATCCGCCGCCTTTTCAACGGAGGTCGGTTCGGCCCTCCATGAAATTTTACTTTCACTTCAGCCTGATCATGGGTAGGTCACCCGGTTTCGGGCCCATTGCATGTTACTGAACGCCCTGTTCAGACTCGCTCTCGCTACGCCTCCAGTCCTTAAGACCTTAAGCTCGCAACATACAATCGCTCGCCGGACCGTTCTACAAAAAGTACCATATCACACGTTGATGTGCTCTATGTGCTTGTAGGCACAAGGTTTCAGGTTCTATTTCACTCCCCTCCCGGGGTCCTTTTCACCTTTCCTTCACAGTACTATACGCTATCGGTCACTGGGTAGTATTTAGGGTTGGAGGGTGGTCCCCCCATCTTCCGACCAGGTTTCACGTGTCTGGCCGTACTCTGGAACTCGCGCAGCTCTCGCCGTTTTCATCTACGTGACTCTCACACTCTTTGGTTGGCCTTCCCATGCCATTCGATTAACAGCTTAAGTCCTAAAAGCGGTCCATACCCCGGAAGGATTTCTCCTTCCGGTTTGCCCTCTTCCGCGTTCGCTCGCCACTACTAACGGAATCTCGTTTGATGTCTCTTCCTCGCCCTACTTAGATGTTTCAGTTCAGGCGGTTCCCCTCCTGTACCTATGGATTCAGTACAGGATACCAGAGTATGAACTCTGGTGAGTTTCCTCATTCAGAAATCTCCGGATCAAAGGATGTTTGCTCCTCCCCGAAGCTTATCGCAGCTTACCACGTCTTTCATCGGCTCCCAGTGCCAAGGCATTCTCCTTGCGCCCTTTGTAGCTTGACCGTTGTCTTGCTCTCGCAAAACATATCTTATTTCAGATTCTCCATTTGCCAACGAGATTTTACCATTTACTGTCGAACTTTCGTTCTTCAGTTCCGCTTGGTGAAATTATAGATTTTAATTTAAAATCAGGAATTTTACATAGCTAATAAAATCTCATTTCGCAGTTCTATATTCAGTTTTCAAGGTACATCAGCTACTTGCGTAGCTCCATAAGGGATTTGTGGGTTGCCCTCACAGGCAACCTGTGGTGGGCTGAAATGGACTCGAACCATCGACCTCTCGGTTATCAGCCGAGTGCTCTAACCAGCTGAGCTATCAGCCCAAATGGTGGAGATAAAGGGATTCGAACCCTTGACCCCCTGCTTGCAAAGCAGGTGCTCTCCCAACTGAGCTATACCCCCGCGTTTTCACGTTTCGGGTTTCGCTGTCCCTTATGCTTTGAAGATCTCGCATTTCTGCAAGGCCTTCAAAATTGAACAATACTGAAACTTGCTTTCCTGTCCAGTGTCATTTAGACCAGCTAAATCACACTGTCTGACTCCCCTAGAAAGGAGGTGATCCAGCCGCACCTTCCGATACGGCTACCTTGTTACGACTTCACCCCAATCACCAGTTTTACCTTCGGCGGCGTCCTCCTTGCGGTTAGACTACCGACTTCGGGTCCCCCCGGCTCTCATGGTGTGACGGGCGGTGTGTACAAGGCCCGGGAACGTATTCACCGCGGCATGCTGATCCGCGATTACTAGCAATTCCGACTTCATGCAGGCGAGTTGCAGCCTGCAATCTGAACTGAGACGTTGTTTTTGAGTTTTGCTCCACCTCGCGGTCTTGCTTCTCTTTGTTAAACGCCATTGTAGTACGTGTGTAGCCCAGGTCATAAAGGGCATGATGATTTGACGTCATCCCCACCTTCCTCCGTTTTGTCAACGGCAGTCTCGCCAGAGTCCTCTTTCGTAGTAACTGGCAATAAGGGTTGCGCTCGTTGCGGGACTTAACCCAACATCTCACGACACGAGCTGACGACAACCATGCACCACCTGTCTCGATGTCCCGAAGGACTTCACTTATCTCTAAGCTATGCATCGGATGTCAAGACCTGGTAAGGTTCTTCGCGTTGCTTCGAATTAAACCACATACTCCACTGCTTGTGCGGGCCCCCGTCAATTCCTTTGAGTTTCAACCTTGCGGTCGTACTCCCCAGGTGGATTACTTATTGTGTTAACTGCGGCACTGAAGGGGTCAATCCTCCAACACCTAGTAATCATCGTTTACGGCATGGACTACCAGGGTATCTAATCCTGTTTGCTACCCATGCTTTCGAGCCTCAGCGTCAGTTGGTGCCCAGTAGGTCGCCTTCGCCACTGGTGTTCCTCCCGATATCTACGCATTCCACCGCTACACCGGGAATTCCACCTACCTCTGCACTACTCAAGGCCAGCAGTTTTGAAAGCAATTTATGGGTTGAGCCCATAGTTTTCACTTCCAACTTGCCGGTCCGCCTGCGCTCCCTTTACACCCAGTAATTCCGGACAACGCTTGCACCCTACGTTTTACCGCGGCTGCTGGCACGTAGTTAGCCGGTGCTTTCTTGTTAGGTACCGTCATTATCGTCCCTAACGACAGGAGTTTACAATCCGAAAACCTTCTTCCTCCACGCGGCGTCGCTGCATCAGGGTTTCCCCCATTGTGCAATATCCCCCACTGCTGCCTCCCGTAGGAGTCTGGGCCGTGTCTCAGTCCCAATGTGGCCGTTCAACCTCTCAGTCCGGCTACCAATCGTCGCCTTGGTGGGCCGTTACCTCACCAACTAGCTAATTGGACGCGAGTCCATCCTGAAGCGAATAAATCCTTTTCCCTCAATCCGATGCCGGATCGTGGGCTTATGCGGTATTAGCAGTCGTTTCCAACTGTTGTCCCCCACTCCAGGGCAGGTTACTCACGCGTTACTCACCCGTTCGCCACTAAGCTGAGAAAAGCAAGCTCCTCTCAGCTCCGTTCGACTTGCATGTGTTAGGCGCGCCGCCAGCGTTCGTCCTGAGCCAGGATCAAACTCTTTATAAATGGTATTTAATCGCCATTTAAAAGCGTTAAATCTCTGTAATCACTCAGACACAATCGCTTGCGTCCTGTATGAATTACTTGTAAATTTGGAATTGATTAACGTGGGTTTCCAAACCCACGATCAAGGTTCCACAAGTTTCAGTTTTGTTCAATTTTCAAGGTCCTGCTGCGCTGTCGTGTTTCCGTGACAGCTTGTATATTATATATCAGATTCTCTCGTTTGTCAAGAGGTTTTCTGAAAGTTTTTTTGAAGAAGTTTTCTTCAAAAAACGGCGTACAAGCTGTAGGTAAAGGCTCCAGCGGCTGCCGCCGCGGGCTGGGCTCGCGAGACAGCTTGATTATTATAGCAAGTAGTATGACCTTTGTCAACAGGTTTTTGCAAGTTTTTTTGATTTTTTCGACAAAGTTTGATGGTGAAGTTTGGGCAAGGTGTATATTGGGGTGATGGCAGTTGGTGGGCACAAATTATGGGGGTGGTGGGCGGCAAGCGGGTTGCGGGGTTAGGTGGTTTGGGGGAATGGGTGAGCGGTGGAAGATTGACGGCAGGCGGCGGGAAGTTGCGGGCCGGGCATGCCCGGCCCCTACGGGGTGGTGGAAGGGTGAGCGGGTGTGGGGTGGTTTCGGGCCATCTTTGTAGGGGGCGGCGTCCTCGACGCCCCGCGGAGGGGTCAAGACCCCTCCCTACGATGTAGGGGTGAGACGGGGTGTGTAAAGCCGTAACGGGCGGCGGCGGAAAGCGTGCGGGCCGGGCATGCCAGGCCCCTACGGGGGCGGAGGGGGAAGCGGGTGCTTGCTGGGAGAGGTGAATTTTCCCACTACAATAAAAGAGGAGAGGCGGGCCTCTCCTCTACTTATTTATATAGCTTACTTTTTATGGTACATCCTGTCGTCTTCCTCATAGGTCGGTTCGCAGGTCAGGTACATGCCGAGTTTCTTTAAAGTGTCAGCATCCACGCTGGAGAGGATGACGGTGGAATGGATGTCGCAGCCCTTCAGGTTGGGGATCTGCTCCATGGCCTTGGCGGCGTATTCATTTTCGGAAACCGAGCTGGACAGGGCGATCAGAATCTCGTCGGTGTGCAGGCGCGGGTTCCTGCTGCCGAGGTAGTTCGTCTTGAGCGTCTGGATCGGTTCGATGGCGCGGGCGGAGACCAGATCCATCTCCTGATCGATGCCGGCCAGCTTTTTCAGAGCGTTCAGCAGGGCCGAGGATGCCGCACCCAGCAGCGGGCCGGTCTTGCCTGTGACAATCGTGCCGTCGGCCAGTTCAATCGCAGCGGCAGGCTGACCGGCAGTGGCTTCGGACATGGCATGGGCGCGCTTTTCGACCTCACGCTCACCCAGGGCAATGCCCGCCTGGTTCATGAGAAGCTCGAGCTTGAAACGTTCCGGCTTGGTAACACCGCTGGCCTTCTGGTCGCAGAGGCACTTGAAATACCGGCGCACGATCTCATTCAGCGACGCTTCACGGCAGACATCGTCATCGATGATGCAGTTGCCTGCCATGTTGACGCCCATATCTGTCGGAGAGCGATAAGGGCTCTTGCCTGCGATCAGCTCAAACATTGCATTGACGACAGGGAAAATCTCCACATCGCGGTTGTAGTTGACCGTCGTCTTACCGTAGGCTTCCAGATGGAACGGGTCGATCATGTTGACGTCGTTCAGATCGGCGGTGGCAGCCTCGTAGGCCAGGTTGACGGGATGCTTGAGGGGCAGATTCCAGATGGGGAAGGTCTCGAACTTAGCGTAGCCCGCCTTGACACCGCGCTTGTACTCATGGTAGAGCTGGGACAGGCAGACCGCCATCTTGCCGCTGCCGGGGCCGGGAGCCGTGATGACCACCAGCGGGCGCTCGGTCTCGATGTAATCGTTCTTGCCGTAGCCGTCATCGCTGACGATGTGGGCCACATCGTTGGGGTAGCCGGGAATCTTGTAGTGGCGGAAGGTGCGGATGCCCAGGCCGTTGAGCTTCTGCTCAAACGCCGTGACCTCGGGCGCATCGGTGTACTTCGTCACGCAGACGCTGCCCACAAACAGGCCGACGCCCTGGAAGGCATCGATCAGGCGCAGCACGTCCACATCGTAGGTGATGCCGTAGTCACCGCGCATCTTGTTGGCGACGATGTCCTCGGCGCTGATGACGATGACGACCTCAGCCTGCTCCTTGAGCTGCAAAAGCATATGCAGCTTGGAATCAGGCTGAAAGCCCGGCAGCACGCGGGACGCATGGTAGTCGTCAAACAGCTTGCCGCCAAATTCCAGATAGAGCTTATTGTCAAACTGGGCGATACGCTCCCGGATGTGGGCGGACTGCATCGCAAGATATTTGTCGTTATCAAATCCGATCTTCATCAACATTCCCCTTTTCCTGTGCTTAAACCAATATGAAATCAGTATACCATTTTTCGCGGCGGCTTGCAATGGGGTGGGCGCGCTTTCCTGGCCGGAAGAGGCCCTGCGCGCCAACATTATCGCGCAGGTCAGTCTGGCGCTGAACCGCATCTGGACCGAGTGGTACCCCAGCCGCGGGTACAGCTTCAACATCACGGGGTCGCCGGGGTACGACCAGGCCTATGTCAACGGGCGCACGGTGTTTGCGGTCATGGAGCGGCTGACCGCCGAACTGTTCAACACCTTTGTCCAGCGCAGCGGCGACGCCGAACCGTACTTCACCGAATACTGCGACGGCAAGACCGTGACCTGCCCCGGCATGAAGCAGTGGGGCACGGTGGACCGCGCGCGGGAGGGCATGAACGCGCTGCAAATCCTGCGGTACTACTACGGAAACCGCGTGCAGCTGGTCACGACCGACAACATTGCCGCCATCCCGTCCAGTTATCCGGGCAGCCCGCTGCGGCGCGGCAGCACCGGGACGAATGTGCGCATCCTGCAAAAGCAGCTTTCCCGCATTGCCAGGGATTACCCGTCCTTCGGCAAGCCCGCCGTGACCGGCACCTTCGACGAGGCCACCGAGAACAGCGTGAAGAAATTCCAGAAGCAGTTCAGCCTGACGGCGGACGGTGTGGTCGGCAGGGCAACGTGGAACAAGGTGAGCTTTATTTATGTCAGCGTCAAGGACCTGGCTGAGCTGACGAGCGAGGGCGAGACTGCCGAGGGCACCCAGAGCGCGGGCGGCTGGCCGGGGACTGTTCTGCGGCGCGGCAGCACGGGCAGCAGCGTGGAGCAGGTGCAGTTCTGGCTTTCGGATTTAGCGCAGTTTGATTCGTCGCTGGTGCGCGTGACGGTGGACGGCAGCTACGGCGCGGCAACTGAGCGGGCCGTGCGGGCGTTCCAGCAGAAGCAAAGCCTGACGGCGGACGGCGTCGTCGGGCAGCGCACCTGGAACACGCTGTACGCCGCGTGGGTCGACGCGCAGAGCGACTTGGGCGGTACAGCGTGGCCTGGCACGGCGCTGCGGCGGGGCGCTGCCGGCATGGAGGTGCGGCTTGTGCAGTTCTGGCTGCGGCTGGCGGCGGACAACTACAGCGCACTGCGCACCGTGACCGTGGACGGCAGCTACGGCGCGGCGACAGTCAGCGCGGTGGAGGCATTTCAAACGCTGTTTGGGCTGACGCCGGACGGCGTCGTCGGGCGCAGCACGTGGAACAAGCTGAAGGAGGTCGGGCTGGCCGTGGCGAACGAAATTGTGGCCGCCAACGTCGCGCCCGGGCAGTTCACGACCACCACGCGGGCGGGCAGCAGCGGCACCGCCGTGCGGGCCGTGCAATACTACCTGCGGCGGCTGGCGGCCTACTACAGCGATGTGCCGCGCGTGGCCGTGGACGGAAAATTCGGTGCGGCGACGACGCGGGCCGTTAAGGCGTGGCAGTCCCGCGCCGGACTGACGGTGGACGGCGTCGTCGGGCGGCTGACGTTCCAAAGCCTGTACGACGCCGCGCAGGCACTCGAAGCCAGCGGCCCCGTTGTGCGCACGGTCAGCCTGCCCGCGCCCGCCGCCACGCTGCGCCCCGGCGACACCGGCGCGGCGGTGCTGCGGCTGAATCGGCTGCTGCTCTTTTTGAGTCAGTGGATACCGGAAATCAACTTTACGGCCAGTGACACGCCCGACAATACCTTTGACCTCGAGTTGGAAATTGCCGTGCGCAGTGCGCAGCGGTACTTCGGGCTGACCGAGACCGGCGCGGTGACGGCGGCGGACTGGAAGGTGTTCCGCGATGCCGCCGAGCAGCTGTTAGCCGCGAACCCCGCCGGGCCCAGCCCCAAACCGGGCGGCGTCTGGCCCGCCAGTGCGCTGGCACCGGGCAGCGCCGGGCCCGCGGTCCTGCAGGTGCAGAAGTGGCTGAACATTATTGCCGCTGCGGACCAGACCGCCGATTTTGTGCCCGAGACCGGCCTGTTCGACACCGAGACCCAGGCCGCGCTGGAAAGCTACCAGCTGACCGCCGGGCTGGAAACGCTGGGCGTCGTGGACGCCGACACATGGGAGAGCCTGCGTCTGGCCGCGCAGGGGCTCTGCCGCGAATGTCAGGAGGGATAAGCTATGCCAAAGGTCTACGTGTATGACTCCTATGACAACAAGTTTTTCCGCTATACTTTGCGTGAGAACGACCCGATGCCCTACAGCACAGATACAACGCTGCGGGTGCGGGAGTTCCGCGGGTCCAGCAAGAGCAACGTGCTCTGGACGACCACCGCTGCCATGGAGGCGTGGAACCTGACCCGCCGCACCTACGGCAGCGGTATCCCGGTGGGGTACGCCTTCAAGCGCATCTGGGAGGGCGGCCACGGCACGACGAGCCAGCACTATGCGGGCGTGGCGTTCGACGTGGGGCAGAGCAGCACTGCCGCAAAGCGCCGCAAAATTTACAACGCCGCTGTGCGGACCGGGGCGTGGGGTTACGTGGAGCCGCTGTCGATGACACCCACCTGGGTACACTTTGACCGGCGGTACGGCAAGCCAGCGTGCCGCAGCACAACGGCAGGCTACCCCACCGTGCGGCGCGGCAGCCGCAGCACCTACGTGCTGATTTTGCAGGACGCGCTGAACGCGCTGGGTTATACGACGAACACGCTGGACGGCATCTTCGGCCATGCGACGGAAAACGCGCTCAAGGCGTGCCAGCGGCGGTTCGGCCTGACTGCCGACGGCGTATGCGGCTGCGCCAGCTGGAAAAAGATCGCCGAGGCGACGGTGGGGATCGGCAAAACGGCTACGGTTATTGATTCTTGATGTATCTGCTGGTATAATAAACTTGCCTCCTTCTGGGAGGGAGGTGGCCCCGCAGGGCCGGAGGGAGAGAACTTCGACTGTGCCCGAAGCATTTCGGATAACCGCGAGGTTCTCTCCCCCACCGCCTGCGGGCGGAGCCCCCTCCCAGAGGGGGCCAAGGAGCTGCATTATTGCATTATATATAAGGAAGTGTTCCCACATGGATATGCTGGAGTTTTTGCGCACCCGCCGCACCTACCGCCGCTTTGAACAGCGCCCTGTTGCGCCGGAGATCCTGACCGAGGCCGTCGATGCGGCACGGATAGCCAGCTGCGGTGCCAACCGCCAGACCGTGCGGTACATCGTTGTGCAGAGTGCCGACGCCGTGGCCGCCGTGCAGCCGCTGGTACACTGGGCCGCCTACCTGCCGCCCGAGCAGGGCCAGCCGAAGCCCGACGAGCTGCCCACCGCGTTCATTGCGGTTTTGCAGGACGATAACCTGCCCGGCGCGTCCGATGTGGACGTCGGCCTGGCACTTGGCAGCCTGACCGCCGCAGCCTGGGCACACGGTGTGGGCAGCTGCATCATGGGCGCGATTGACCGCCCGGCCCTGACCAGGCTGCTGGCCCTGCCCGATGGCGTGCGCCTGTGCTACATGGTCGCACTGGGCTACCCGACGCACGTGAGCAAGCTGGTCGAAATGCAGGACGGCAGCGTCAAGTATTATCTCGATGAAAACCGCGGCTACTGCGTGCCGAAGCGCAGCATGGACGAGGTGCTGCTGAAAACGCTGTAAAAGTAAAAATCGCAGTCCCGATGATGAAATCGGGGCTGCGATTTTTTGTATCCGTCAGAAGCGGCGTCTTTCAGCCTTATCCCAAAATAGCAAAGCTCTGTGCGCCCAGGGACAGCGTGTCGTTGACGATCTCCGCCTTGCCGATGGTGTACTGAATTTTCAGATCCTCGGCCAGCTCCAGCGGCAGCTCGATGGAGACACCCGCCGGGTTGACGGCGCAGATCAGATCGCCGCGCTGCCAGACGAACGGGCGGTAGTCGTCCTTCGCCTTGGGTGCGTACAGCACCTTGAACGGCGCGTCTGCGTTCAGGTCGGCGTGTGCATGACGGAAAGCCAGCAGCGACTTCACGCTGTTCAGCAGGCTGTCGGGGTCGTCCGCCTGGGCGGCCACGGTGGGCGCATCGGCGGCAGTGTCCACAGGCAGATAGATATCCTGTGCGTCGGCGGTGGAGAAGCCGTGGTTGGCCGTGTCGTCCCACTGCATCGGCGTGCGGGAGCCCGTGCGGAAGTAGCCGCCCTCCTTGGTGGGCAGCGGCAGATAGCGCATACCGATCTCGTCACCGTAGTAGACGAAGGGTGCACCGGGCAGCGTGAAAATTGTCGCGTAGGCCAGCCGCAGCTCGTCAGTCGTCAGGCCCGCGGAGGGGCGGATCGTGTCATGGTTGCAGGTGATGAAGCACCACAGACCGTCCTTGTGGGTGGCCTTGTAGGCCGGCAGGTAATCGTCCAGGAATTTGTCAATGCCGGTGCCGGAGTTCTTGCAGAAGTACGCCTTGCCGATGTTGTGCGGGTTCGAGTCCATCGCACCGTCATAGTTGCGCATGAGCCAGTTGTAGCCGTTGCCCTGCCAATTGAGATAAAAGTCCATGTCAAAGCCGTTTTTCAGCGACATACGCGGGCCGTTCCACTCGGCGATGAGCGCGGCCTCGGGGTACTCGACGTCCAGCATATCCCGGATATTGCGCCAGATTTTGCAGGTGTACTTTTTGTTCTTAGTGTCATTCTTTACAAGGCTCGACGCCATATCGACGCGGAAGCCGTCGCAGCCCATGTCCAGCCAGAACCGCATGACGTCCTTCATGGCCTCCACCGTCGCCACGCAGGCGGGATCGTCGGTGGGCTTCTGCCACTTCTCGTTGATCTTTCCATAGCCGTAGTTCAGCGCGGGCTGGCACTTGAAGAAGTTCAGGATATACGTGCCGTTGCGTTCTGTCTCGCCGCCGATGAACGGCATCCCGTCGCCGGAGGCAAAGCAGGAATCCGTCCAGATAAAGCGGTCCGAGTATTCGTTGTGCCCGGGCTTGCAGCTGGCCTTGAACCACGGGTGTTCCTCGCTCGTGTGGCCGGGCACCAGGTCGAACAGCACACGGATGCCCTTCTCATGCGCGGCCCTGAACAGCGCGGCGGCGTCCTCGTTCGTGCCGTAGCGCGGGGCGATCTTTTTGTAGTCGCGCACATCATAGCCCGCATCCTTGAACGGCGAATCAAAGCAGGGGTTGATCCACAGGGCATTGCAGCCCAGGTCCCTGATATAGTCGAGCTTAGCAATAATGCCCTGCAAATCACCGATGCCGTCGCCGTTGGTATCATAGAAGCTCTGGGGGTAGATTTCATAGAACACTGCGTCTTTCAGCCACTGTTTCATGAGATGTCTCCTTTACTATAATAGACAGATAGAATATCCACGGCAGCCCGCAGGGCGCATTTCCTGTGCGCTCGGGAGGTTTTCCCCGCTGCGCACGGCCACGGGCGGATAGGGAATCCGCCCCTGCGGCGCTCCCTGTCAGTTTGCCGCTTCATGAGTATGGAAACGTTTCATCCGTTTCTACCCCTATACTATCCCCTTCTTCTCCCTTTGTCAACGCAGCAAAACAGACAAAATAAACCACAAATTTTCTACATTTTGCATCAAAAACCGACATATTGCTAAATTGTGAACATTTCATTGACAAATTACGAACATCGCGGTAAAGTAGTAGCCACAAGCGATTGTAAAATTTAATAGGAAAGAGGGATTCATTCAAATGAATACGCTTGTAATCGTTCTGATTGCCGCGGTTGTCCTGGTATGTGCGTACGCCGGATATGGCCGCTGGCTCGCCAAGACCTGGGGTGTCGACCCCAACGCCAAGACTCCTGCTGTGCGGCTGGAGGATGGCAAAGACTACGTTCCCACCAACGGCTGGACGGTGTTCGCCCACCAGTTCTCCTCCATCGCAGGTGCAGGCCCTGTCACCGGTGCCATCCAGGCTGCCGCGTTCGGCTGGCTGCCTGTCCTGCTGTGGGTCCTGATCGGCGGCGTTTTCTTCGGCGCTGTCACCGACTTCGGTGCGCTGTACGCCTCCGTCAAGAATGACGGCAAGTCCATGGGCCTGCTGATCGAGAAGTACATCGGCAAGACGGGCCGCAAGCTGTTCCTGCTGTTCTGCTGGCTGTTCTGCGGCATCGTCATTGCTGCTTTTGCAGACATGGTTGCCGGCACCTTCAACGCCTTTGACGCCGACGGCGCACAGGTCGAGGCCGCCTTCACCAACGGCTCTGCGGGCATGGTCTCCATCATGTTCATGGTGTTCGCCGTCATCTTCGGCCTGATCCAGAAGAAGTTCAACTTCTCCGGTTGGAAAGAGGCCGTCGTCGGCATCGCCTTTATCGTGCTGTCCTTCGTGGTCGGCATGAACTGCCCCATCATCCTGGGCAAGGCTGCCTGGAGCTACATCACCTTCATCTACATCTTCTTTGCGGCGGTCCTGCCCATGTGGCTGCTGAAACAGCCCCGTGACTACATGACCACCTTCATGTTCGGCGCTATGATCGCCGGTGCGATTGTCGGCCTGCTGGTCGCCCACCCCACCATGAACCTGCCCGTTTTCACCGGCTTCAACAATGAGAAGCTCGGCACCATGTTCCCCATCCTGTTCGTCACGGTTGCCTGCGGTGCGGTCTCCGGCTTCCACAGCCTGGTTTCCTCCGGTACTTCTTCCAAGACCGTTGAGAACGAGAAGGACATGCTGAAGGTCGGCTACGGCGCCATGGTGCTCGAGAGCCTGCTGGCTGTCCTGGCCCTCTGCGTTGCCGGTGCTGCCGCTGCTGCGGACGGCACCCCCGCCGCCGGTACCCCGTTCCAGATCTTCAGCCGCGGCGTCGCAGGCTTCTTTGAGATGTTCGGCGTGCCCGTTTCCATCGCTACCGTCTTTATGACGATGTGCGTTTCCGCTCTGGCCCTGACCAGTCTGGACGCCGTGGCCCGTATCGGCCGCATGAGCTTCCAGGAGCTGTTCAGCGTGGATGACATGGAGCACGCCGAGGGCTGGCGCAAGCTGTTCTGCAACGTCTACTTCTCCACCTTTGTCACGCTGGCGTTCGGCTTCCTGCTGACCCAGATCGGCTATGCCAATATCTGGCCTCTGTTCGGTTCCGCCAACCAGCTGCTCAGCGCTCTGGTCCTGGCTACCCTGTGCGTCTTCCTCAAGGTCACGGGCCGCAACAACAAGATGCTGTTCCCGCCGCTGGTCATCATGCTCTGTGTCACCTTCACCGCTCTGGTGCAGCGCCTGATTGCAATGGTCAAGGCCATCTCTGCCGCTGCCGCCACTGCCATCCCCGCCGGTGAGACCACCTGGGGCGCTGTCTTTATCGCCAACGGTCTGCAGCTGATCCTTGCGATCCTGCTGATCGTCCTGGGCCTGAACATTGTGTTCCACAGTGTCAAGAGCTACAAGTCCAGCGAAAAGAACAGCGAAAAGGCTGCTGTTTAATCCAAACAGCACTTGACAAATATACCGTATTGAGGTAATATTTATACGGCCGCAATGGCGCGGCATTACACTGCACCATTCGGCAGTCATAAGGCATTTGGCCCCGGTGATCCGCACAGTGGAACACCGGGGCTTTTTGCATGAATATGAGGGAAATTTATAAAGGAGAACACAAACCATGAAGCTTAAAAACACGCTGGCCCTGAGCCTTGCCGCTGTGATGGCTACCGGTCTGACCGCCTGCGGCTCCGGCGCCGACACCGCCTCCGCCGCCTCCCCTGCTGCGGATTCCACCGCAGCCGAGAGCACCGAGGCCACCGCTGACACCACCGCCGCCCCGGACGGCGACGGTGACCCCACCACCCTGACCGTTGCCATGGAGTGCGCCTACGCCCCCTACAACTGGACCCAGAACGATGATGCCAACGGCGCTGTGGAGATCCGCGGCTCCAGCGACTACGCCTACGGCTACGACGTCATGATGGCCAAGAAGATTGGCGAGGCGCTGGGCCAGAAGGTCCAGATCGTCAAGCTCGACTGGGACAGCCTGATCCCCGCCGTCATGAGCGGCGATGTGGACTGCGTCATTGCCGGTCAGTCTATCACGGCGGAGCGCGCCGCGCAGGTCGATTTCAGCGACCCGTACTACTATGCCTCCATCGTCACCCTGACGAAGAAGGACAGCGCTTATGCCAATGCTGCAAGCGTGGCTGACCTGGCCGGTGCCACCGCCACGAGCCAGCTGGGCACCATCTGGTATGACACCTGCCTGCCGCAGATCGAGAACGCCAACATCCTGCCCGCGCAGGAGACGGCCCCCGCCATGCTGGTAGCCCTGAACAGCGGTGCGTGCGACATCGTCGTCACCGACCACCCCACCGGCCAGGCTGCTCTGACCGCCTATCCCGACCTGGTCATGCTGGACTTCGGCGGCGGCGACGGTGACTTCCAGGTCAGCGACGAGGACATCAACATCGGCATCTCGATGAAGAAGGGCAACACCGCCCTGAAGGACGCCATCAATAAGGTGCTGGCCACCATGACCACCGACGACTACAACACCATGATGGACGAAGCCATCAGCGTACAGCCCCTGAGCGAGTAATTTTGCCCGCCTGCCCCTGCCGTTTTGCGCGGCAGGGGCCTTGGTGTTGGTGAAGCTGAGGAATCATAAAGGAGAATCTCATGCAAGACTTTTTCGCAAACTGTGCCACAGTGCTGCAAAAGTACGGCTTCTCGTACCTGCGCGGCGCGGGCACGACCCTGCTGCTGGCGCTGGTCGGCACGTTTTTCGGCTGCCTGATCGGCTTTGCGGTGGGCGCTTTGCAGACCATCCCCGTTGACAAGCAGCGTGACCCCGTGTGGAAGCGCGTGCTGCTGAAGATCCTGCACATCTTCCTGCGCTGCTATGTGGAGCTGTTCCGCGGCACACCCATGATCGTGCAGGCAGTGTTCATCTACTACGGCCTTTTGCAGGTGTTCGGCATCAAGATGGGCATGTGGCAGGCCGGCTTCTTCATCGTGTCCATCAACACCGGCGCGTACATGGCCGAAACGGTCCGCGGCGGCATTGTCTCCATCGACCCGGGCCAGACCGAGGGCGCGAAGGCCATCGGCATGAACCACTGGCAGACGATGCTGCACGTCATCATGCCGCAGGCGCTGCGCAACATCATCCCGCAGATCGGCAACAACTTCATCATCAACATCAAGGACACGTCTGTTTTGAGCGTTATCTCGATCACCGACCTGTTCTTTGTACACAAGAGCGTTGTCGGTGCGCTGTACACCTACTTTGAGAGTGCGGCCATCGTCATGGTCATCTACCTGACGATGACGCTGTTCGCCAGCTACCTGCTGCGCCTGTGGGAAAAAGCGCTGGACGGCCCGCAGAACTACGACCTGAACACGACTGACTCGCTGGCCTACACCAGCGGCATGTACAATGCCCCGGACCCGAACCATGAGTCCCAGAATCTGGATATGAAGGGAGGCGCAGCCCATGTCTGAGCCTGTTATCGAGGTGCGCCACCTCTCCAAGAGCTTCGGCACCCATGTTGTTTTGCGTGACGTGGACTTTACCGTCAACGCGGGCGACGTGACCTGCATCATCGGCGCGTCCGGCAGCGGCAAATCCACGCTGCTGCGCTGCATCAATCTGTTGGAGACGCCCACGAACGGCAAGGTGCTGTTCCATGGCAGTGACATCACGGCCAAAGGGAGCGACCCCTGCGCCTACCGCGCCAAGGTGGGCATGGTGTTCCAGAGCTTCAACCTTTTCAATAACATGACCGTGCTGGACAACTGCACTGCGGGCCTGCGCTACGTGCTGCACCAGGACAAAGAGACCACCAAAAAGACCGCACTCGAGAATCTGGAAAAGGTCGGCATGGCCCCCTACATCCACGCCAAGCCGCGCCAGCTTTCCGGCGGCCAGAAGCAGCGCGTTGCGATTGCCCGTGCCCTGGCCATGCAGCCCGAGGTGCTGCTTTTCGACGAGCCGACGTCCGCCCTTGACCCGCAGATGGTCGGCGAGGTATTGGCCGTCATGCGCCAGCTGGCCAAAGAGGGCCTGACGATGATCGTCGTCACCCACGAGATGGCCTTTGCCCGCGACGTTTCGAGCCACGTCGTCTACATGGCCGACGGCGTCATCTGCGAGGAAGGCACCCCCGCCGACATTTTTGAGCACCCGCAGAATGCAAAGACCGTGGAGTTCCTGAGCCGGTTCCGGCAGGCGTAAATTGGTATAAATACGAAAGGTCGTGCTGACGATGGATCGTCGGCACGACCTTTTTTGTTTGTGATATTGGGATACGGCCCGGGGGAGGAATCCCGCCCCTACGGCGTGTTTTTACGCCAGCGGCACATCGATCTCATCCTCGATGGCAAAGCTGTAGATCGTCAACTTTGTCACCGGTACGGCCAGCCGCTGGGCAAATGCGCGGCGGTAGAGCCTTAACTGCGCGGCGTACTCGTCAATGTAATATTGGGCGTCGCGGCTGCGGTCCGTCTTGTAGTCAAGGATCTCCGCGTGCTCGTCAAAAACCAGCACCAGATCGGCAATGCCCTGCACCAGCACCTCCGCCGCGGCGGCACTCCCCTGCCCTGCGGCGGGCGTGACCTCGGCGGCGGGCAGGGCCGTGATGAACGGTTCCTCCCGCAAAATCTGCTTTGCCAGCCGGATGCGCCGCCAGACCGCACTTGCAAAGAAGGGCCGCACGGCGTCCAAATCGAGCTTGTCCGCCAGCGCAGGGTCAAGCAGCTGCAAGTTGGTCTGCCGCCTGACCTCGGCGTCCAGATCGGGCGCGGGGCCGTCAAACGGCACGCTCTGCATAAAGGCGTGGATGGCTGTGCCGCGCTCGGCCCCGGTCATGCCGGTTTTCTGCAAGAACGCGGGGCGCTCCAGCGCTACGGGCCGCGCCGCGTGAGCCACGGCGCTGACGCTGACCTTGGCGGGCACCTTTTCCAGCGCCGCGCGCGGACTGCACCAGGCAAAGCTGGCCTTCAACATTTCCACCACTGCCGGGTCTGCCGCGGGGGCGGGCGGTGCGGGCAGCTGTTCGGTCTCCTCCGGCAGGGGCAGCACGCGGATGGCGAGCGGTGCGCGGTGCAGCCCGTAATGCGGCAGAAAGCTCGTGTACTCCCACAGTGCGCTGCTGTCCGGGTGGAGCAGCGCCGCGGTCAAGATCCAGCCCGCCCAGCTCGTCATGCTGCGCATGGCCTCGGGGCCGGTGGCCTCGGCGGCAGCGCAGAGCGCCGGGAGCTTGAGGGAGGACGCCGTCTTTTTCAGCGGCACCGTGATAAGTAAAGCGTCCTGTGCGCGGGTCAGCGCCACATACAAAACGCGCATTTCCTCGCTCAATGTCTCGGTGCGGATGGCCTGTGCCAGCGCCGCGTAAGGCAGCGTTTTGAACCGCTTGGCCGCACGGGGCGCGCGCAGCATGACGCCGACGCCCAGCCGGCTGTGGGTCAGCACCGGGCGGATGGCGTCGCTCTGGTTGAATTTGTGGTCGGTGTCGGCCACGAACACCACGGGAAATTCCAGCCCCTTGGAGCGGTGTACCGTCATGATCGAGACGCACCCGGGCCGGGTCTGGCCGCCTGCGCTCTGGCTCAAACCGCCGTTGGCCGCGGCGGCGTCCATGGCGCGGATGAGCGACGGCAGACCCGCCCGGCCTGCACCGGCAGCCCAGGCCGTAAAGCTCAACAGGTCCTCGCGGCAGCGCGGGCCGTCGGGCAGTGCGCCCACCGCGGCCAGATAGCCGGTGCGGGCCAGCAGCTCCTCGATCAGCTCGTCCACCGGCAGTGTGCGGGCCAGGCGGCGGTATTCGGTCAGGGCGTCGGTGAACAGCGCAAACCGCTGCGGCTCGCTGTAGAGCACCGCGCCGTACAAACTGCCTGTGGGCCGGGCGCGGCGCAGCGCCACAAGGTCGTCCGCCGTGTAGGGGAACATCGGGCTTAACAGCACCGCCGCCAGCGGGATGTCCTGCGCGGGGTTGTCGATGACGCGCAGCAGCGCCGCAAACGGGCGGATGTGCGGCTCGTCCAGCAGGTCGGTGGCGGAGTCCGCAAACACCGGGATGCCCGCGGTGCGCAGCGCACCCTCGTAGGCTGCAAAGCCCTTGCGCCCGCGCAGCAGAATGCAAAAGTCATCGTACCGGCAGGGCCGCGGGCCGTCCTTGCCGCGCACGGGGAAGCCCTGCCCGACCATCTCGGCAATGCGGCGGGCAATGACGGCGGCGTCGCCGTCCACGTCTGCGCCGTCGATGACGTCGATCTCGCACATACCCTGATAGGCCGCGTCCTTATCGCCGCCCACCACAAGCCGCTGGCCGTCGCCGTAATCGACGCCGCCCAGCCCCCGGGAGAAGAAGGTCTCAAACAGATAGTTGATGCCCGCAATGACGCCGGGCGCACTGCGGAAGTTCGCGTCCAGCGCCAGCGTGGACGGCAGCGGCGCGGGCTGCGGGTGGGGCTGCCAGCGCTGCTGCTTGTCCACAAAGATGCCGGGGTCGGCCAGTCGGAAGCGGTAGATGCTCTGCTTGATGTCGCCGACAAAGAACAGATTGTCGGCCTCGGGCCGTGCCAGCGCAAAATAAATCGCGTCCTGCAGTGCATTTGTGTCCTGGTACTCGTCCACCAGCACAGCGGCGTACCGTGCGCTGACCGTGGCGCAGAGCGGTGTGCGCTCGTTGGACTCGGTCAGCAGCAGGTCCAGCGTCAGGTGCTCATAATCCGCGTAGTCCAGCACCTTTTCGGCGCACTTGGCCGCAAAGCAGCTGTCGGCAAACGCCTGGGTCGCCAGCACCAGCGCGGTCACCAGCGGCGCGGCGCGGCGGCGGTCTGCGGCGAACTCCTCCGCCGTGCAGAGCAGCACGTCCTTTTGCAGGCTCGTCATCTGGTCCTTGGCACGGTCCCGCAGCTGGGACGCGGCGGACGCACACTGGTTGGCATCCTTGCCGCCCTTAACGCTGCCCGCGCGCCGCCAGCCGGTCAGGACGGCGTCCAGCGCGGCCAGGCTCTTGTCCCAGTCGCCTTCCTTTAGATAGTAGCAGAGGTTTTTCACCCGCGCGGCGTCGTCCTGCATGACGGCGGTGTAGGCCCGGTCTGCAGCCTCGTCGCGGGCCGCAATGGCTGCGCCGCTTTCCAGCAGCGTTTTGGCACCCTGTGCACGGGCCAGCGCAATGCCCAGCAGTTCTTTGCCCCAGAGCGTATCCTTCGGCGGGGCGTCCTGCTGCCACATTGCGGCAAAGGCCGCCAGCGATGCCGCCGGGTGGGGCAGCGCGCGGGTAAAGTGGTAGAGGTCGAGGATCGCGTCCCCCGCCGTATTGTCGGTGCGCCCCCGGTCATACAGGTCGGCAAAGGCGCGAAAGTCAGGGTCCTGATAGGCAGTCTCCAGCGTCGCGGCCAGCGTCTCCTGCTCAATACGGGCCAGATCGGCCTCGTCCGCCGTCTCAAAATCCGGCGGTACATCGAGCATCGCAAAGTGCTGCTGCACAAAATGCAGGCAGAACGCATCCACCGTGCCGATGGACGCACGCTGCAACAGCAGCTGCTGGCTGCGCAGATGCAGATCGCCGGGGTGGGCGCGGACCTCCTGCGCCAGGCGGGTTGTTATGTCGGCGCGCAGCTTGGCCGCGGCGGCATTCGTGAAGGTCATAATGAGCAGCTGGTTCGCGTCCACCGGGTGGACCGGGTCGGTGATAAGCCCGACGACGCGCTCGACCAGTACGCGGGTCTTGCCGGAGCCGGCAGCCGCCGAGACCAGCAGACTGCCGCCCCGCGCGGAGATGGCCGCCGCCTGCGCCGGGGTAAATTGAATTTTGGGTTGTTCGGGCATGGGGGTGTCTCCTTTATATGAAAAGGCTTTCCTTGCGGGGGAAGCTGTCGCCGCAGGCGACTGATGAGAGGCAGCCTTGCCGCGGCCTCCCATTCACGGGCTGCCATGGCCGCGCCGCTCCTCATCCGTCTGTGGTCGGGGCCGCAGACACCTTCCCCAAGGGGGAAGGCGTTCTCATTCCGCAAACGGGTCATCCTTGATGTTGATCGTTCTCTCGTGCTCACCGTCGCGGTGGGTGCAGGCGCAGCGGAACTCACAGTAGGTGCAGGGGGATCTGCCGCCGGTGCAGAGCGGCTCGGCGTCAATGCGGCCGCTGTACAGATTCTTCGCCATATCGATGAGAAGTCCGTCCAGATGGTCGCGGATGCGGCCCAGCTTGGCCGTGTCGGCCAGCGTGCTTTTGGCGTTCAGCGGCTTGCCGGTCTTGGCGCTGAAGGACAGCGGCACAAACTCGCCGGTGCCCTTCGTGTCCATGGCGCGGTAGATGCTCTCCTCATCCAGCAGCAGGCCGTTCATCGGGTAGGTCGGGGCGGGGTCGGCATCGTCGCCCAGCTCGCTGCGGTCCACGCTCTTGGGCGCGGGGTCGGCCAGCAGGTATTCGACGCCCGCCGCCGTCGCGCCCGGGAACTGCCGCTTGGCGTTGCGCTCCAGCGTGAAAAGATACAAAAGCATCTGGCAGTCGAGGCCGCAGTAGACCTCCTTCAGCTTAAACTCCTTGCCGCCGGTCTTGTAATCGACGACGCGCAGATAGGTGCGGCCCAGCTTTTCCAGCGGCATGGCATCGACGCGGTCCACCGTGCCGACGATGCGCACGGTATGACCCGCGCCGTCGTCCAGCTCCACCGGGTCAACGCGGGGCGCGTCGGGGTCGTCGGCGTCGGGACGGTCATCAATGCGCAGCTCAAACGCGACGGGCTGAAAGCCCGACTGCCGCAAATCGCGCTGGATGAACCCCAGCAGCCCCACCAGATTGCGGCGGATGCGCCCGACAAGGTACTCCATCCGCAGTGTCATGCCGGGCAGGTTGGCTGCGGTGTACTCGTCCACCAGATCGTTGACGAGCGTCTCCAATTCCTCCGGTGTCAGGTCCTTAAACGCCTCACCCTGGCGGCGCAGGGCGTTTTCCAGTACCCAGTGGGTCAGCGTGCCGCTGATGTTGGGGGCCAGCTCGGCCTTCTGGCGCGGCGCGGCCTTTAAAATGTACTGCAAAAAGTAGCCGAACGGGCAGTATTGGTATTTTTCGAACCGGGTCGGGCTGATGTGCAGCCCCGGGCCGAGCAGGGTCTCCAGCGCAGCGGTGTCCTCGACGCGCTGCTCCGCACCGGCGGTGTCGGCGGCGCGGCGGACGGCCTCATAGCCGGGGGCCAGATTCGGGCTTTCGTCCAGCACAGCGCGGACGGCGGCACCGGCAGCACCCTGCCCGGGGTCCTGCGTCAGCGTGCCGAGCATATCCAGCGCGGCGGCGGGGGCCGCCGCCAGCTGCACCGCGGTGGGCGCACAGGGCGGCACCTGCAAATATTGCAGCACCGGGGCCAGCGCGGCGCTGGCGGGGGCCGTGTCCCCGGCATGGGCGGCGGTGGGCCAGCTCAACCAGAGATACTTCCGTGCGACGGTCAGCGCCTTATAAAAGCAGATGCCTTCGCGCAGGACCTTATTGGCAAAGCAGTCGGGCAGCTCGGCCCCCTGCGCCATCATCAGGTCGCGGTCCGCGTGGGTCAGTAAGCCTTGGTCGCCGGGCGTCTGTGGGAACTCACCCTCCAAAAGGCCCACCACAAACACGGCATCGGTCTCGGGCAGGCGCATACGGCCCGCCGTCGTCACAATGACGCTGTCAAGGCTCTGCGGTATGTGTCCCATATCCGTCGTGCGCAGCAGCAGCGTGAACAGCTCGGCGTAGTCCGCGGGGGCAAAGACCTCATCCCCCAGCAGCCGCGCCAGCTGGTCCAGCAGACCCATGACAACGTTCCACTCCCGCAATACCTCATCTGCGTCGGGCAGACGGCCCCGGTCACGCAGCGCGGCGGCCAGACGGTTCAGCGCATCCTCGGCTCCGAGGGACTGCAAGAACAGATAAAGCTGCTTTGTCAGCGCGGCGGCGGGCGCACCGGCGGCCTTTTTCACAAAGGCGGCGACGCGCTCCATCAAAAACGCGCGGGCGGCCTCGGCGTCGGCAAGCGTCTGCACGTCCTGCTCTGTGTCGCGCCCGGCATAGCCAGCCGCGCTGCGGGTGAAGGTCCCGCGCCAGTCGGCGGCGGTCAGCGGCCAGGTGTAGGCATAATTTTCCAGTGCGCACTGCTGGGTGTCAGGCAGGTCAACAAGGCCGGTTTTCAGCAGACGCAGCACGCTGCGGCTCGACACACCGCGCAGCAGATCCAGCGCGGCGTGCACGGCGCGGGCCGGGGCGGTATTCTCGGGGCTGGTTGCCTCGTCGCAGAAAAGCGGGATGTTCTGCAGGCGGAACTCATACCGCAGCGGCGCTAAGTACTGGTCGGCATTGCGGCAGATGACCGCCATGCGGCTGTAGGGCGTGCCCTGCCGTGCGCGGGCGGCGATCTCGGCGGCGACAGCCTTGGCCTCGGCCTGACGGGACGCCGCGGCGTGGTAGGTGATGGCCGGGTGCGCGGGGTCAACGGTAAGCTCCGGCGTGTAGGCCGGGTCGGCCAGCAGCAGGTTCAGCTCGGCCAGCGCGGGGGCGTCGGCGTGGCGTCGGTCCGCGGTCAGGACCTCGGTGTGGGTGGGGATGTTCGCATCGTTCGCCATCCGCTTTAACGTGTGGATGACATGCTTCGCGCCGCTGAACAGCCCCATGCCGCCGTCTGAATCCTGCTCACCGTCGCAGCACAGGCAGACCGTCACGTCGGCCACCGGCAGCATGGCCGCCAGCAGGGCACGCTTGGGCGCGTTGAAGGTGTCGAACTCGTCGATGAAAACGGCCCGCCCCGCGAAGAATTCCGCGTCCAGCCGCTCCGCCGCGCGCTGCTGGCGGTCCCCCGGGTCCATGGCGCTCTGGGCCAGCAGCCCCTCGTAGGCGTTGTAAATGAGTGCCAGCTCGTCGAGCTTTTCGCGGTCCGCGCCGGGCGTTTTGGCGTATTCCGCCAGCATTTCCGGCGTGACACCGGCGCTTTTCAGCTCGCTGATCGTCTGGGCGGCCTTCTCGCAGAAGGCCGCGCTGCGGCGCTGGCGGCTGTAGTAGACGACCTTGTCCAGCAGCGAGTCCGCCGCGCGGCGCAGCAGCAGCGCGCGGCCCGCCTCGGTCAGCGTCGGCACCGCCGCCCCGCCGTAGCGGCGCAGCAGCGCCTCCGACAGTGAGGTGAAGGAGTAGCTATCCACATAGGCGGACAGGCTGTCGCCGAGCGTGCGGTAGAGCACGCCTTCCGTGGAGGATGTGAACTGCTCCGGCACGATCAGGATGCTGCGCTCTCCCCGCTCCGCGCGGGTGCGCAGCTCTGCCAGCATTTGATAGGATTTACCGGACCCGGAGGGGCCGAGGATAAAATTCAGCATGGTAGTTTCCTTTTTAAAAGGCGTTTTTAAATAAAAAATAATAAATAAGAAATAATAAAGAAGGTGGCGTTTTTGCCTGCGGCAAAAACAAAATGTAGGGGCGGATTCCATATCCGCCCGGGGCGTTCCCGGCGCGATACACCTTGCGGGCGCATATAGAATGCGCCCCTACGGCTATTTTTTTGAGCGGTGCGCAGCGCCGCGATCCACCGCATTTATTATTTATTATTTTTTATTTATTATTTGCATAACGGCGTCTTTCACCGCCCATCGCACCTCATATCTTCCAAACACCAGCGCGTTTTCCGCTTTCGTGGGGTAGTCAGACTGTGCGCCGGAAAGGCAGAGAGCCGGGTAGAGGACGCAGAACCAGTTGCGGCCCTGTGCGCCGCCCAGTTCAATGCGCAGGGCAGTGTACTCCCCGCCGGGCAGGGCAAAGCTGCCGTAATCCCGGGCCGCAAAGGCAAACCGCTCCAGCCGCAGGCGGGCGGTCTGGGCACTGTGGGCGCGGTGCAGGGCATTGTCCGCGGCGTTTTGCAGCGCGGGCAAAGCGGTTTGCAGCGCCGCCGCGGCCTGCTGCGGGGTGTCGGCCCGGGTCACTGCTTCCGGGATGGCCGCCAGCACGGCGTCCCGCACCTGCAATTTCAGCAGCTGGTCGTCCCAGGTATCGCTGTTGGCCAGGATATGCAGCCGGATCGTATCAGCCCGCACCCGGGCGGCGGTGCGCTGGTGCCAGTCGGCCAGCGCGGTAAGTACAAGCGTCAGTGCCAGCCCCAGGCCAACGCCCAGCTCCAGCACACGGCGGGTATGGCTCGTCATAACACATTTCCCCTTTCAACCGGAGTATGGGATGAAAGGGGAAACTCTAAGCATTATTTTTTTGCCCCAAACAGGCGGCGGACCGTCACACGGGGGCCGCCGTGGGTCGGCTTGCAGAGATAGACCTGCTTGTAGCCGTTTTTCAAGGCGGCTACAGCGCTACGGGCGGCGTTCTCGTCGTCAAAAATGCCGAACACCGCCGCGCCGCTGCCGGTCATCTGGGCCATGACGGCCCCATGCTCCCGCAGCGTCTTGCAGATAGCGGGCGTCTCCACCGCACCAGAGCAGTGCTCCAGCGCGTTGCCGCCCGCGGCGCAGACCCCGGCCAAATTGCAGTCACGGATGGCCTGCTCCTGCGCCTCGCAGTCGGGGTGGACAGGGCTGCCCATCGTGTCATACCGGGCGAACGCCTCAGGCGTCGAGACACCGACGCTGGGCATCGCCACCACGAACCGGCAGTCCGGGCAGGGCGGCAGGGCCTTCATCAGGTCGCCCACGCCGCGCACGCGGCAGGTGCCGCCCAGCAGCGCAAACGGCACGTCCGCGCCGATGCCCGCACCGATGGCACACAGTTCGCTCATGGACAGGTGCGCACCGTACAGCTCATTCAGGCCGACGAGCACGCCGGCGGCGTCGGCACTGCCGCCCGCCATGCCCGCGCGGACCGGCACGCGCTTGTAAATCGTCATATCAACACCGGCCAGCAGGCCCGTGTAGTCAAAAAAGGCCAGCGCCGCCTTGACGGCGGTGTTCTTGTCGTTGACCGGCACAAAGCTGCCGGGCAGCGTCAGGGACAGATCATTGCTGCGGCGCAGCGTGATTTTTTCATACAGATCAATCGTCTGCATGACCATATCCAAATCATGGTAGCCGTTGGGCAGCGTGCCCACAACGTCCAGCGACAGGTTCAGCTTAGCCGGGGCCAGCACCGTTACCGAGCGGTATTGCATAGGGGTCACTCCTGTTTTTACTTTTTTATCCAGCCGTGTTCGGTCAAAAATTCGCGGATGCGCTTCATCGCGGTCTGCAAATGGTCTACGCTGTAGGCGTAGCTGATGCGGGCATAGCCCTCGCCGGAGGCACCGAACGCCGAGCCGGGGATGATGGCGACCTCCTTTTCCCGCAGCAGCTGCTCGCAGAACTCGCTGCTGGTCAGGCCGCTGATCTGGATAGACGGGAACACGTAGAATGCACCCCGCGGCTCAAAGCAGGTCAGGCCCATATCGTTCAGCGCCTTGACGACGTAGCGGCGGCGGCGGTTGTATTCGTCGCGCATCATCTCGATCTGGTCGTCGCACTGGCGCAGCGCCGTGATGGCTGCGTACTGGCTCGTGGTCGGCGCGGACATGATGCAGCTCTGGTGGATCTTCGTCATGACTTTGACAAGCGGTGCCGGACCGGCGGCGTAGCCGAGCCGCCAGCCGGTCATGGCGTAGGACTTGGAGAAGCCGTTGACCACAATCGTGCGCTCCGCCATGCCGGGCAGCGACGCAATCGAAACGTGGCGGTCCAGGCCGTAGGTCAGCTCGGAGTAAATTTCGTCGGACAGCACCAGCACATTCGTCTCGCGCAGGACGGCGGCGATCTCCTCCATCTCGGCGGCACTCATGACTGCGCCCGTGGGGTTGTTGGGATACGGGAAGATCAGCAGCTTCGTCCTGGGCGTGATAGCCGCGCGCAGCTGGTCGGCGGTCAGGCGGAACTGATCCTCGGCGCGGGTGGCAATATGCACGGGCACGCCGCCGGTCAGCTGGGTGATCGGCTCATAGCAGACAAAGCATGGCTCCGGGATGATGACCTCATCCCCGGGCTGGACCACCGCACGGATGGTCAGGTCGATGGCCTCGCTGCCGCCGACGGTGACCAAGACGTTTTCCTCTTTATAGTGCAAATCAAAGCGGCGCTGTAAGTAATTGCAGATCTCGCCGCGCAGCTCCTTTAAGCCGGAGTTGGCCGTATACTTGGTGCGGCCCAGCTCCAGGCTGCGGATGCCCGCGTCGCGGACGCTCCACGGCGTTTTAAAATCCGGCTCCCCGACGCCCAGCGAGATGCAGTGGGGCATATCGGCTGCCAGATCAAAGAACTTGCGGATGCCGGACGGGCGCATAGCCTTGGCGGCAGGGGCAAGCAGCTCATCGTAGTTCATCACAGGACGGTACACTCTCTTTCATCGGGTTCTTCGGCCAGGTACAGGCGGCCGCCGCGCTTGTAGGGGCGCAGCACAAAGCTGGTCGCGGTGGAGAGCACGTCGTCCAGCGGGGAAAGGCGCTTGGCCACGAAGATGGCGATTTCCTGGAAGCTGCGGCCCTTGATGATGACCTGCAAATCATAGCTGCCGCTCATCAGCAGCACGGTGTCTACCTCATCAAACTGGGCAATCGTCATGCCGATGTCGTCAAAGCCGCGGGCCTTATGGGGGGTCACGCGCAGCTCAATGACAGCCTCGACGAGGTTGACACCGGCTTGTTCCCAGTCCACAAGCGTCTCATAGCCGCGGATATAGCCCTTTGCGGCGGCCTCATCCATCATGGCGGCGATTTCTTCAGGCGTTTTATCCAGCATCGCCGCGATGTCCTCGATCGGCATACGGGCGTTCTTTTCCAGAATGCGAAGCAGTTCTTCCATAGTAGGTACACCTCACTCAAGTATATATAGATGTATTATAGCATATTCCGCAGCGGATTGCACTAGTGTTCGGCGGATTTTTGCAGTCGTAAAAAGTTGTACTCTTATGTCACCAACAAAAACCGAGTTGGTGAACACAACAGGGGCAGTAAATACGCCCCGGAAAAAGAAAGTAAGGGTACAAAAATGAAGTACGAAATCGTTGGTATCGAACACGCAGTTGGTGATTTCACTCCGACCTCTGGCCGGAACGCAAACACCGTCCAGCATTATGACGTTTACCGTCTGCACACGCTGAAATACAGCAAGGACGCCTACGGCAAGATTACCGCAGTCGTCCGCGCCACTCCTGACCAGATGGGCCAGATTGTTGCCGACCTCGGCGGTAACATTGCCGATGTTCCCGGTCACGTTCTGGACATGGAAATCCGTAACAGCTTCGGAAAAATCAATCTGACTGATTACGAGGTTGTGCGCTGATATGGACGCTGCCCCACCACCGCTTGTACGGCCACCACCAAAATAAGCTGCCGTGGGGCGGCTCCTGATATGCGTTAGTTCTCGAATTGTTGATACCTCCAATTTCAACTACTCGGCCTGTACACATTCTAGCGCGTATCAGGAGCCGCCCCACAATTTTGCCGGGATTCCCGGCATTCCTTGGCACTACGTCCAAGGAATGCCAAATTCCATGCCAAAATCAAACAGCAGAGGTGGTACAGATGCCAGAACCAAGCACAAAAAGCCCAAAAGCCTATCAGTTCATGTTCGTTCTCTACCCAGAGAGCCAGCAGCCCGCAATCGACTACATTCAAGCTAACTGGCCTTGCGCATGGGCACTGCATGACAAAGATACACATACCGAGCAAGAATTTCTCGACTACGGCAAACACCATGACGGCAACTGCCCTGATTGGCAAATAGGCGACCTCAAAAAGCCACATTACCATTTCGTGGTAAAGTTCAAAAATGCCCGCTACATCACGGGCGTTGCAAAAGAGATTCGCAAGTACTCCGAAATCAATGATGCTGCTATCAAGAAATGCTACAACCTGTACAAAGCGTATGTGTATCTCTGGCATCAGAACGACCCCGACAAATTCCAGTATGACCCGGAACAGGTTGTCGGTCTGCACGACTTCGACCCACCTCAACAGAATGAAGGTGTCACCGAGGAAGAACAGGTAGAGACAATGTTCAATGCGCCTGTGTTCTCCACGGTCAAGGAACTGGCCCGCTGGGCTTATGATAACGGTTGCTGGTCAACTTTCCGCAAGAACTATGGTCTGTGGAAAGACATTCAGAATGAATCCAAGGGCGGTACAGAAAATGCCTAGTATTTTCAATGTATGCACCCAACCGCTGGACGAACAGGGACAAGCTAAACCTTGCCCCTGCCGCTATACCAGAAAATGCCCCGATTCCACTGTAAAGTGTGATTACGGGGAACGTTACTGTAAAAACTGCTACACGGATGAAAACGGTAAGTTCCACCACGAACCTGCAAAGCTGAAAGACGGAACATTCTTCCCCTGCAACAACTTTGCCCCTCTTTCCCGTGACTGCAATCTCTGCGCATTCAACTACAAACGTCCGTTCTATTCTTCGATTCTGGGCGAGTATCGTCCGTTTGAGCAAAGAGCAAACAGAGATACGGACGGAGATTTACCCTTTTAATGGAGGTATCAACATGAATCCCAAAATCAGCTACAATCCCGACCATATCCACGCTTGGGTCAATCTTCCTGACCTGCCGAAGCTGGTCGATTTGTTTATTCGTCGTGGCTTTTTGAAAGAAGCTGCGACCTGCTGTCAACTGCTCGACCATGCCCGCAAAGACCCTGACGTACAGGATTTTTACGATGATGGCAACGAGGTTCTCTTGCAGCTGGACATTGATACGCTGCATGATAAGATGGACGTCTGTTCCGTCGCTGTCAGCCCGCAGTTCCTTGGGATTGTGCCCGACGAGGGGGACGATTAAATGCGTGTCATTCAAAAGTCGCTGGTCGATTATAACGCAATCGACACCCTTATTCAAGTTCAGCGGTTCATCGGCAGTAAGCAGAATGCAACGCTGCTTTTCGACGCTAAACAAAGTTTGGCCCGCTGCTATGGCCGTCAGGCCGCTAACTACTCTCTGTTGGTATCCAGCTATGAGGACAATTCTATTCACAAAATTGAGTTTGTCCCCCATGACTACCAGTTGTAACGCAAGCCCCCAAGCTGCGATTACATATAAAAATTTGAAGGAAGGAGGAAAGACAGTATGAATCCTTATATTACCGCCTATGCGGTTGCAGGTGATGCTGTCGCAGCCACTATGCCTGAAGCTCTTACCTCTGGTATCACTGAAGCTGTTTCTCTGGTCGGTACTGCGTTTAGCGCTATCACCAGCAACACCGTTCTGTGCGTGTTCCTGGGCGCTGCTCTTGTCAAGGTCGGCATGAGCATTTTCCGCTCTATGAAGCGTGCCGTTCGCTGATTTCAGCCCGCTGGGGCAGGGTGCAAGCCCTGCCCCTTCTTTTTTTGTTTCAACTCGAAAGAGGGTTTATATATGTTCGCTACTATTGACGCGTTTGTGATGTGGCTTGTAAAACAACCGTCTGTACCGTTTTGGGTCGGTTACATTGGTATCGCGGTGTTCATGCGCATTTGGGACGCGCTTAAATCGCCCGGTGTTTTCGATGACAGGCAAGAAGAAAGCAAGGATTCCACCGATGACTAAAAACTATCGCCTTATTGCTATTCGCCGCTTCTGTTCCCGCATTGCGTGCGGTAGGCTGTCTCTGCTGTACGCGCAGGCGGTTTGTTCCTCGGGCAAATAAAAATGCCGCCATTACTGGCGGCTGTTGATGTCAAAACGCTCTTGCAACCAATAAATGATGTTTGCAAAATTAGCATCAATTATTTTTATTGCTATTCCTATGATAATTGCTCCTGTTATAACTGCGTATAAGTTTAGATGTATTATCATTGCCACGATAAGATATAGCACCCAAATAATTGCTTTGTCTTTTGTATCCATATATATCGTCCTTTCGACCTTTTCTATATTTTACAACTTCTTGTAGGTGATGTCAATGAAAAAGCGATTACTTTCCTTACTTCTTGTTTTGGCAGTGGTGTTTTCGTTTTCCCTTTCTGCCTTTGCTACGGATACCGGCATTGATATTATTGATGACCCGCTATCATATTATTTTGAAAATCAGATGCTAGGCGTGCAAAAGGGTACTGGTGTTACTCTTGTTTGTCCTAAATGTGATTATAAGGTTGTTTATACTGGTGGCACATTAGTTACTTGCCCCTATGACGGTGAGGCTTTGGTACTTGCTGACCTTGCAGGTGTTCATGCCGAAAAAGTCCCCTCTGGCATCGGCCGCAAAGACCTTCCCGGCTACATCGACAATTCCGGTACGGCCCACGTCAGCAAAGAGGGAAAGCTCAAATTTGTGGCTCATCCTTGCTGGCTTGATGTTGGTGAACAAGAATCGAATAAATTTACTTTAACTGACCCCTATAAGCCTTACCGCGTGCAGGAAGAAGATGAAGATTACGGCCTATATGTCTATGACTGGCTTGGATATAATAACGGTATTAGCCATTTTTCACTTTATACACAGCCGTTGTCAGATGATATGTATTATGGAAATTTTGATTTTTACTGGATTATTGATAGTGGCTTTGTTCCCGGAACATACTATGTCGCTGCCGACCAGCCTACTGTGAAAAATTTCTATTCTAAGTATGGTGCAGAGCCTCAAATTCTTAAAACAAAAGCTGGAGAATATAACCTTCCGAATGATAGTTATTGGGGTCTTGGCAACTTAGGCTTGTCTGACTATAACGCTGTATGGCATGAAAGACGTTGGTTTTATGCTGAAAACGCTAAGAGTACTTCAATCGACATTTATCTTTATCCCTTCCTCGTCACCTGTGACCCTACAGAAAACCCCGTGGAAGAAAAGAAAGAAGTCACGATAGAGGACAATAAATTCACCGGTAACATTTATGTAGATAATAGTACCAATATCACGTACATCTACCCCAAGTACACCACGGTAAATGTAAACAACGAGACAGTGATTGAGGTTGCCGACCATCCGCTGATTTATAATCCCGAATCGAAAACCTACTATGTCTACGACCAAACCACCAATAACTACTATTACATAAACTATGAAGCAGACCCCACGCCGACGCCCAGTCCTGCACCTACGGTGACCCCCACGCCGACACCTGCTCCGACAGAAGTACCTACGCCCAGCCCTGCTCCGACAGAGGAACCTTCTCCCAGTCCTGAACCCGGTAACGACCATTGTGACCATACCGGCATTATTGCAGTTCTTGAAGAAATTCGGGATAAAATGGTTGTCGGCTTTACAGATATTACGGCAAATATACACGCCGATATGGTAGACTTCAAAGCAGCGGTTGTTGCTGGTTTCACCGATATTACTACAAATATTACGGCAGTGGTGGCAGATTTCAAGGCCGCTGTCGTTGCTGGCTTCGCTGACATTTCCGCAAACTTCCAACTGGCAATAGATAACTTGAATATCAACATTCAGAACTTCTTTAACAAGAAAATGGAAGATTTGCCCGAGCCGACGCCAACTCCCAGCCCGACGCCGGAGCCTTCCAATCCGACACCCAGTCCGTCCCCGTCTCCTGCGCCACTTGACCCCATTCTCCCCGAAACGCAAAACTTAATTATCCCGAAGATGAACAGCAATTCCTTTGCCGATGAACACGGCACATGGATTGCTTCTGGTTCTTCAAAGTATAGTGACGTGTTCGACTTCTTCCATGCTTTTGACCGTTCGACTTCCGATTTTTGGGAAACAAATACAAACCTCGGTGTACAAGGGGTACAAACAAGATAAAATAGAAATGATGGGTGATAGAGCGGAAATGTCAGATTTTCCACTCTATCTGAACACGGTCGCTGGTGGCCTTGATCGTAGAGATCAAACCATCGGCGGCTTTTCTTTTGTCGTCAAAATCTATGCTGTCCCAGTTGTCGAGATAATAGGATAACTTCTTTATCTGCTGGGGAGATATGGTTTCAACGCTCAATTCAGCGATTGCCTTTGAAATGGTCTGGCGTCGGGTGTCCAGTTCTTCAATTTTTTTGTTAGCGTAGGCAAGCAAGGTCGCATTGGCTCCGGTCAGCGTATCCAGCAGCTTTTCAATTTCTGCCTCCACCTGTGCCAGCTCCACTTGATAGGCGGTCAGTTTCGGATTGACTTTTTCCTCTCTGCCGTGGAGTATCTGAAAGTCTTTGAACTTCTCCTGCATGGCCGAGAAAATGAATTGCTCAAATTCTTCTTTGCGGATTTTCCCGCAGCCCGGACAGCCTTTGTTTTCCGTCCGTTTGGTACAGCGGAAATATCCAGTGCTGTTTGGTACATGGGTGGCTTTCAGAGCATACCCACAATGCCCGCATTTGATTTTTCCGGCCAGCCAAGTGTTCTTCGGTTTCCGTCCCTGCTGGAAGGTGGTATTTGCCATAAGTTTTTTCCGGCATTTCAGCCATGTGTCAGAGGAAATGAGTGCTTCATGGGGAGCGATAACAAGTATCTGGTCTTTTAAGCACCTGTCCTTGTCCTCCTTCACATCCCGCCCCTGATAGAGATAGCAGCCGTTTGTTCCGGCAAAGTCAGAAGCGTCATTGACAATCGCTGCACCCTGACTCTTGAAAAATTCGTACAGCTCCAAGTCGGCCTGTGCATAAACGGGGTTTCGCAAAAGCTGGGAAAGAAAACTCCGAACCATTGACTTCTCGTAAATCTTGATACCCTGTTCCTCGAAGTATCGGGTAATATCTCCGAAGGAGGTTTCCGGTTCAGCGTACATTTCAAACATCAGCCGTACATGGTCGGCGGCTATGGGGTCGGCAACCATTTTCTTTGTACGGATACCCTCTACCACAGTAGGCTCTAACTGATAACCGTATGGTGCCTGTCCGCTCATGTGGAAACCTTTCAGACACCGGGAATAGTAGGCGTCTGTGACACGCTTCTGAATTGTCTCACGTTCAAGCTGGGCGAATACAATGCAGATATTCAGCATGGCCCGGCCCATCGGGGTCGAAGTATCAAACTTTTCTGTGGATGATACAAACTCCACATCATACTCTTGAAACAGCTCCATCATCGTTGCAAAGTCCAGAATAGAGCGGCTTATACGGTCCAGTTTATACACGATGACCCGCCTGACCTTTCCCTTGCGGATCTCGCCCAACAGCTTTTGAAACTCCGGCCTGTCCGTATTTTTACCGGAATAGCCTTTGTCCTTGAATACCCGGCAGCTCCCACCTTTCAATTCATACTTGCAAAAGTCGATCTGACTTTCAATGCTGATACTGTCCTTGCGGTCTACTGACTGTCTTGCGTAAATACAATCTTCTCTGATAAATTCCATATTGGGCTCCTTTCCTTGTTGGAATGGAGCTACCAACCTTACAACTATATTATACCATCAGCAGCCCCGGACAACAATGTTGCGAATGATTAGGGAAATCTGTCTCCATATTTGCGGAACACCTCATAAAGACAACGCTCAATTTCTTTTTTGCGCTGTGCTTTCTCCTTCGGGGGAAGTACTGGCGTGAGGCTTTCCAGCACAATGATCTTCCCTTGAAATGCGACAGACTTTGTTTCTCGTTCATAAGTGACAGCTTGCGTCATTGAAAACCTCCTTTGCGAAAGTGCGTGTATATGCCTGCCTTTCCCGCTTGTCCTGTGGGGAAATGTCAAAAGGCGACACCCAGCAGGTGCCGCCCTTTGAGCTTTCTCCACTTCGGGTCGATATGGCCCGAGGTCAGTAAGGACTGGAATGGTACTTTTCTTTGGCGTCCTCCACGCTGTTGAGGTCAAATACTTCATAAAGCTGCCCCACAACACGCCGTATATCCTTCTTTGAAAATCCGCAGTCCTCCATTGCCATAATGACATAACCACGGCAGGCGTCATTGCTCCATTCGTCCGGTTCCAAGCCAGGGATCATTCCAAACGCATTTCCCATAAAGTGCTCCTTTTTTGAAAAGATGGGGAGCCACGCCGGATCGGTTGGCCTATCATCAGACAGCATTGCCGGGGGCTCCCCATAGGTTTTCACTTCATTTCAGACACACCGGACGGGCATAGGCTTCATGCCCCATAGTATTTCAACTCTCCCCATTCTGATGGCAAGGCGTTCTCATTGCCTGCGACGGCTCACGGCTTGCAAGGCCGCTTCAACGCTCGGACTGTGACTAAACGCAAGTATCCGGGTTCTGCGCCTGTTCCGGTGGAGCCAGCCTTTCCCCACCTATGGCATGAACCTGTTCGCTCGCCGTTTTACAAAGCGGAGGGCGGCGGGGAGAGTCTTTTTATTCAATTTTCAATCTGCAGGCTTGTCTGAACCTCGGGCCATTGTGACCCGAAGTGTTTTACCTCTCATAAGCCATTTCATTTTCCGGACTTAAGCGCCGCAGACCTCGCTCGATTGCGGAACCACCATGGACGCCCTCTGCCCGGGGTCATGCCGAGAATGAAATGAGCGTAAATCCGTTTTGCCTGTTTGGTTCGGCAGACTGGCAATCGCCGTCATCCATCAAGGAATAGTAGGCTCGGTATGTACGCAGTACTTCCATGAAGCAATCCGATGTATAGAATGGGTAATAGTCCCGCAAATTGATAATAGCCATATTGACCTCCGTTTCGGTTGTTGGTTGACGAGCGACCGAAGCGGAGGGCGGCGGAGAGCGACGGGGATTGCAGACGCATGAAATTACATTATCATAATTGTACTGATATATTGTACCTTCATAGCCAGACTGTCCCGGAGGGGGAGCTACGCTTTTTTTAGCTGGTGAAGGTCATGGGAATTGTGAGAAAGTAAGATGGACACGGCGACACCCTCCTATGGGCCGCCGTGGGGTTACTGAATATCCAAAGAGAAACGGCGGCTCTGAAAATTGAGCCGCCGTTTCAAATAGACGTATTGATAGGCTGCTGTACGATTATCATAATTTTTTTTCTTTTGCCGTCGTGCGGCAGTTAAATGCTTTATTTAGTTATGGCTTGCATTACCTATGGATTTCCAGACATTCCGGCCTGTGTATGCTCGTCAAACTCCTCTTGACTGTATTTCTCGATGCCAGTTAATGTTCCGTGATGTTCGCTGTTCAAGTGGCCGTAATCACGAACGGTATAAATGTCTATTGTACCAACACCACTTCCAAGCGTTCTCATTTCGCCTCGGAATTTTCCGCTGGTGAGGCTTTCACCATTAGAAGTGAGAACATCCCGGAAATAGCGGACTTCCTCACCATTGAAATACCACTGATCTTTTTCGGCATCATAGGTTACTCCAAATGTCTCATACTCTGCAACGAGCTTTGCAGTTTCGCTATCTTCAAGCGGCGTTCCTGCCATAGCAACGGATGTGCTGTTTTTCAACGCCTCAATATCCCGTGCGTCAAATTCCTGCTGGGTAAACTCTTTTAAGCCAATCAGTTTACCCGCCGGATCAACGGAGCCGTCAGCCGCTTTTGAAAAGCTCTCTAAATCCCGTACAGCATACACATCTACTGTGCCGTTCTCATTTAGAAAATCAATACCGGCGGTTTCGTTGTTACTGATGGGATAATAGTCCTCAAACCAGCGAACCAAATTCCCGTTATAGGTAAGTTCATCTTTGACCGCGTCATAGGTCATCCCGTATTGTTCATAAGGTGCAAACATTTTTTCTTTGTCTGCGGCGGAGAGTGCCGAGCTGTCCTCGCTGTTTCCCAGCGCCTCAGAACCGCCAAGAGGTTGACTGATTTCTTCCTTGATAACGGGATTACCTTGTTCCTGGCTGTTCTGTGGTGTCGTACTGCATCCAGCCAAACAGCCTAACAAGAGCATGGACGCAGCGCATAATGCCATTCTTCTCATAGTGTTTACCAATCCTTTCTTTGAATGTACCCCAAGTATAGCAAAGCATTTTGGGATACCTTTGGGATTAGTTTGTGATTTATGTGTAGTTAAAAAAAGCGGCAGGTTGTTCACCTGCCGCTGATTGTCCGCTAAATCGTGAAGAAGAATTTAACACCGTTTTCTGTGTTGCAAGCCTCACAATAGCTGTTATGTTGTTGTAAAATTCTTTGAACCATATAAAGCCCTAAGCCGCTACCGCCTGTTCTTCTACTGCGGGATTGCTCCATACGATAAAAAGCGTCAAACAATTTGGGAATATCATCTTCTGGTATATGTGTACCTGTGTTCTCTACGGAGAACAAAAAGCGTCCGTTGGTATTTTGTAAAATAATATCAACGCTTGCTCCATGCGGCGAATACTTTACAGCATTTGAAATCAAATTGGAGAACACCTTTTCAATCAGTAATTTGTTCCCATTGATAAAAGCGGGAGACTGTATAGCAAGATGTATTTGTAGCTCTTTTGTTGCCACTAAATCATCAATCTCCCTCAAATAGCCATGTATCATGGGAGCGCAATCAAAATGCTCCATTTTGAAATCGACATTGGTTTCCAGCCTTGAAATCGTTAATATTTCCTGCACCATCGTTTCAAGCGTAGCTGCAACTTCCAAGGATCGGGCAAGATACTTTTCGTGGTCTTTATATGCCCCTATACCCAATAGCATCCCCTCTAATTGACCCTTGATAATGGTGATAGGGGTTTTCAGTTCATGGGAAGCGGAAGAAAAGAAATCCTGTTGTGCCCGTTCCAGCGCCTTTTGATGTTCAATATCCTTTTGGAGCTGGAGATTTGCACTTTGCAACTCCTCCAAGGTAGCAGATAGTTTCCGGGACAGCGTATTCAAGCTATTCTCCAGTACACCCAGCTCGTCAGAACGGCGTTCCTCAAGTTGCCATTCCAGCCGCATATCAGACATCTCTTTAGAAATCCGACTGATTTTTAATACCGGGTTTGTAATAATACGAGAATACACCCAAGCAGTTGCCAACGATACAAGGAGAATAACGCAAAACAAAATCGGTAATACGCTTACAAATGATTGCCGCAGTTCTGCGATTTGAGAGGCTTCTCCATAAACTGTTAAAATATATTGGCTATTATCATCTGCAAATGAGAAGTAATAGCTGTTGGATATAATCGGCGCACTTTCATAAGATGCTCCGCCAAGAGCCTCCCCGGTGATCCCATCGTTAAAGCTATTTTGGTTAGACGGTGTTTCCACCAGAACACCATCAGCAGTATAAAGCTCCACCATGCTAATTGTCGTGTTTTGAAGAAACTGATCAAAAAGTCCGCCGCTATCCTGCATACGGATATGTTCTAATTCATAAATAAAGTCGCTTGTCTGTTCATCTAATGCGCATTGAGATTGTTAGAATAGGTTTGAGGCATATACCAAGCCAAAACGCCATAGACAAGAAAGCTCACGCAGAGCAAAACTGCCACAGTCAGAATAAAGACTTTAGCAAACAGACTGCCTTTAATTCTCTTTATCAACTTTATATCCCACCCCTCTGATTGTTTGAATGAAATCTATTCCCAATTTTTTTCGTAGATTTTTGATATGGGTATCAACAACACGCTCGTCCCCATAAAAATCATATCGCCACAGCTTATCCAACAAGTTCTGCCGGGTCAATATCCGGCCCTGATGGGTCAGCAGTTCCCGCAGTATTTCAAATTCCTTTTGTGTCAGTTCAAAATTAGCTCCGTCCACGGTGGCGGTGTAGCTGTCACAGTTCAAAAGCAAATTGCCATAAGTAATGATTTGATACTTTTCATCTGTTTCCCGGTTACTGCGCCGAAGTACAGCCGCAATTTTGCGGAGCAGGACAGGCATAGAAAACGGTTTTGTGATGTAGTCATCCACCTGCAAATCCAATCCTTTAATCTGATCTTCTTCTCCGCTTAATGCGGTTAGCATAATGATAGGAACATCAGATTGCTTGCGTATCAATTCACAGACACCGTAACCGTCAATTTTGGGGAGCATAATGTCCAACACAATCAAGTCATATCGTTCTCCCGCAAATAAAGATAGTGCCTCGACACCATCATTTGCAACAGCTACTTCATATCCTGCTTCTTGTAAAAAATTCTGTAAAAGTTCTTGAATATCAAAATCGTCCTCAACGACTAAAATCCTTTGCATAATAACACCTCCAAAGATAGCGTATCATAGATTTTTGTGATTAAAGTGTAGTTTTCAAATTTTCTTTCTGTTATTATACCTTGTCCGTGTAACATCGGCAACCTTGCCGACGGGCAATAAAATACTACTAAAACATAAAATTGTGTTTCGTTCTCATAGTCAAACCCGAAATGTAAAATAATATAGGGGTGATATGAGAATGTACCAAGACACCAGACGGCTTGACTTCCACGCATTAGGCCGGGAGATCAAGCGCAAGAGAGAGGCGAAAGGTTGGACGCAGGAATATCTTGCACAGCTTGTAGACCGTACCCCACGCTCTATCATGTATTTTGAAAACCGGGGTCAGCATCCAAGCCTGAATACCTTTTACCAAATCGTCACCTTGCTGGACATTTCCGTAGACCAATTCTTTTATCCTGACAGGCAGAATAGCGAAAGCGACTGCCGCCAGCACATTGATAGACTGCTCAACTCAATGGACGAAAAGGAATTGACGGTCATGGAGGCCACAGCAGAGGGACTACAAAAAGCCAGAGAAACGGAGGTCAAGTAAAAAGGGCCTTCGTTTTTCTTGTTTTTGGGGACTTTCCGGGGGTGCCGCTAAATGGCAAGCAATGCCTCTGTGGCCACAAGTGGCACAAAGGCGGCTTGTTGGGGCTCGCCCCAAACCCGTATCTTCGGGCCAACATGGCCCGAAGTGTCAGCGTCGCTTTGCTCCTTATTTTCATAACCTTAACGCTCCTTTTCCTGCTTTCTTCCTGGCTCGGTGTAGCCCATCAGAGTGTCAATGTTCGCCTTGATCGTGACGATCTCCTGCATATCCCGTCGTGCCTTCTGGTATTCTCCATAGAGCTGTTTTTTTCTTTGCTGTGAGCTTGCGGCCTTCCTCCTTCAGCACATCCATTTTAGGGAGCTTCGCCCCGCCCAGCAGAGAGCGCATTTCCGCTTGTGCAGCCCGGTACAGTTCAAGGTCGGCCTCATGCTCCGCAAGGAATTTCCGGCTGTACTTCGTCGCCTTATACTGCTCAAAGACTGGGCGGGTTTTGGCATACTGAACCGTTGCGGCCTTTAGCCCGGCATTGGTTTTCATGGCCTGTTCCGTCTGCTTGATCTGCTCGGAAATGGTATGAAAACGGTCTGCTGCCTCGGTGGCTTTCTGTGCCAACTGCTCATAATCGGTCAGGCCATTGTCCTGTATATAAGCAAGAGCGGCGGCCATCTGCTTAATGTTAAATACCTTCGCCCAGCGTTCATATCCCGGCCCCTTACCGGCAGCCAGCTTTGCTTGAATATCCACCGCCAGACTGATTTTCCGCTCCGAGCGCCCGGGGCGTTTTTCTTTGCCCTCAATGGCGGACAGAACATCTTGCAAGTCGTAGCCGTCCCCCAGCGTGGAGGCACGCAGACGGGTGAAGCGTTCCTGCCCTTGCCCGGTCAGCCGGAAACTGATACCACCGCCCCGAACCTTCTTGACTTCATATCCGGCCCGTTTCATCAGAACAAGAAATTCATCCAGATCGGCGGGGCGTTCGGCCAGTGCGGTATCAATGGCAAGGCGCAGTCGGTCCTGATAGGAAAGCGGTCCTTTCCGGTCTTTCTGCCACTCCCCATAGTTCCGATACTTGCCCTTGCTCCGGGGCTTCGGGTTCTCCACGATGGACAGCCCGTTTTCAAGGCACAGCTTGTCAGAGAGCCGCCGAAGGGCGAAGCTGGAGCCCCAAAAGTTTCGGAATTTCCGGGTGCAGTCAAGGGTGGTGGAGTTATAATAAATGTGACAATGGATGTGCTGGCGGTCTGTGTGCGTGGTAACGATAAAAGCGTGCCGCCCCTTTGTCCAGCGCATAGCCAGATCATAGCCGATACGGTTCGCCTCCTTCGGTGTGATCTCGCCCGGATAGAAGGACTGTCGTATCTGATAGCACAGCACATCATTGGCCTTTTTCTGTTCCCGGCCTGTCATGGCGGCATAGCTGGCCTTTGCCAAAAGGAACTCGTCCGCCACAGTGACCGGATCACATTCATAAGCGGAGATGTACTTTCCGCTTTCTGTTTTCTCCGGGTCCTTGCCATAGTCCAGACAATCCCGGATAGCCTCAGCAATCGTTTCGCCTTCGCCCGCATGGCGCTGCAACAAAGTTGTGGTAGCCAAAAATCATTCCTCCTTTCCATGAGAAAGGGGCGGCCCATTCAGACCGCCCCGACTTCGGGTCAGTATGGCCCGAGGCTGCTTAACTTGCAAGAAACCGGTACAGAGCGGATTTGCCTCCGTCCAGCGCCCAAAGAAGGGAGCCCACCGCCGCTTGCAGTCCATACGGCGAAAGAAGGAAGGCAAGAAACAGAAATACAATCCCGCCTATGGGCGTCGGCGTGAAAAAGAGAGCGACACCCAGCACCGCCAGGATCACAGAGGCAATCGTCAGCAAGACGGCACAAATATCAAACAGGAATACCAGCAGAGCCGCCAGAAGGGACAACGCCAAAGCAAAGGGAGCAACCAATATTTTCAGCAGTATCTTCATCTTCAAAACCTCCTTTATCTATCCTTCCTACCTCTATTTTATCATGCCCGCCCGGGGACATAAATGTTGCGAAAGATTAGTAAATCCTGTCCCAAACCTTCGGGTCATACTGGCCCGAAGTGGTAAAAAAAGAGCAGGGCGGCAAGCCCCGCAACGGAAGCCTGCCGCCCTCGTCTTACTTTGCCACCAGCTCGGAAAGCTCCCGCAGCACCTTTGACACCTCGCCCCACAGCTTTTCATAGTCCCGCTTCAATCCGTCGATTTCCTCCGGGTACACGCCATAGGTGTGTGCGTGTACGGCGACCTGATTGAGATTGTTGGAACAGCGCCGTTGTAGAGAAATCAGCTCTTTTACGGGCGTAAGGTCGATGTGCAGGATATACCCGTTCAGAGCCATTTTCCGTACATAAGCCCCGGCGTTGGAAATGCCCGCCTCGGTCATCCGCTCATGGATGGCCGCCAGCTCGTCCGGCGTTACCATAACGTGCAGATGGACATTCCGCTTGCGGTTCTCCATCAGCGTTCCAGTTCCCGGCCTTTCCGGCGCTCTTTGGGCTCCTTTACCTTGTCCAGCGGCTTTGCGTCCAGCTCCGGGGGCGTGGGCGGGATGGGCGTATTGTTGGGTACGCCGTCGATCATGTTGCAGTTCTGCTCCGTGGAGAGCTCGGCGGTTTTGAGATAGTTGTCTTTTTCGTGCATAACGATCCTCCTTTATCGTTCCTCATGGTTTTTATGGCTCCGCTTCTGGCCGGGCTCCTTCGGGGGTTTCTGCCCTCTGGTTCCTTCTTTAAGCCGGGCGGTAATGGATGGGTGCACCCGGTCAGGATTGCCCGGTGCTGGTTTCAGCTCGTAGTCCTCCATCTGCTTTTCGGTCAGCGGCTTTGCATAAGCAGGGCAATTTGCGCAAGACTGGCAATCTGGACATTTTCTGCGGTTATTTCGGCAATGGTAAAACTCTGTCACTCGTCAAGCAGGTTGTCTGCCGGGAATATAAGCGGTATGACGGTCTTACAGTCTGGTGCAATCGTCGGCAGAAATTTGTAACACAGCGTATCTTGATTCTCTCTAATGTTGATTTGTGTGTTCCGTATGAACGACTCACTGGCCTTGCGCAGGTTTGCGCAATTAGTAAAGCCAATGAGATTTACGACGATGAACACGACACTTTGACTATCACTATCGTCTGCATGGATGAATTGAGTGTGCAGATGAATAGCCGTTCTTTCAAGGATAATATCAATGCTTATTTCCTCAATACTCTCATGTGCTGTCGGCATTATCATATTAGTTTTACGGTAGTGCTCAACGGTTCCAGCATGTAGATAAAATGCTGCGCGACGTCACGATGAATGTTGTTCAGTGCAAGAAGGTCTGGCGTTTTCAGTTCAATTCCTATTACGACGGTTTTCAGTTGGAAAACGCGCAAGACCCTACTCTTGTTCGTCCGCTGCGTAGAGCGTGCTGGTTTGTTACGGATGCAGATTATAATGCTTACGATACTTTGCAGGTCGTGGATAATCTGCAAAAATCCTTTAATGAGAATGATATGCTCACCGAAGCAGAAATTCTTGCTAATCAGGCTGCACCTGCTCCCGTTGGCATGGATGCTGTTACTCCCAGTAGAAAAGCCAAAAAGATTATGAGAGAAAAGGTAAACAGATAGTATGGATGTATTGATTTCGCAAGGATTTTTGTATCGTCTTGCATTGTTCGTGTTGGTGGCAGTAGCTTACGTGTACTGCATAACCAGACCGTGACAAGGCGGCAAGCGCGCGCAAGGGGCACGGGGGCTTTGCCCCGCCCCGGCGCGCGCCTTGCCGCACACTTCCCCCCTCCGTGGGGTTCACAAAAATAAGCACCCTGTACCCGGCATTGCTGCCAGATACAGGGTGCTTTTTAGTTAATCTTCTGAAACTCTATTTACAGTTACTATGTTGTATGCGTCCGCTCCTTCGTCCGTTTCCTCATTCAAACGCCATCTGGTCATAGTTTTTGCGTCCGTAACGCTCCACGCCCTGACGAGGTATCTGTCCCAAAACTTGTCAACCTTGTTCCAAACTTCAACTTCGTATAAATCCATTTTTCAATACCTCCATAAGCCCGTATAGCCTGATAGCACAGCTTTGATTTTTAATTTGTCAGAAGTCTTTGTAAATGCGTAATAAATCATTTAAGTAGTTATCATCGGTTAGTATATAGATACAATCGAGGAATCCAATTATTTCAGTATTTAAACGTTCCTTCTCGTGTTCATCTTTTGTTGCATCCCTTACCTTTCGTTTTTTATCGACAATAGTATTTAGTGCTTCAAGTACCTTTTTCTCATGCTTCGTCATTTCAAATACCTCCATAAGCCCGTATAGCCTGTTAGCACAGCTTTTAAATTCAGAATTTACTTAGAACGGGCAACCATCCCGGTTTCCCATGACCTCAATCAACAAATCGTTGATTTCATCTGCGATTTCAGACGGCAGCCAGCGCGTGACCTGCTCCGTCCCCCAATGCCCGACAACCTCGTTGTCATGAGTGTCTACGTAAATCGTAGGCCCTCCGAGCGTGATATACAGCCGAGCACCAATCAAGGTAAAGTTGGAATCCAGAATGTACTCCGTGTCTAGCACGTCGCTGACATAATCAATCAGGTCAATGTTTTCGCCTTCTTCCGAGCGGCGGTCATACTCCGCTTCGCTCATGTCGTACAGCGTTTTCAGTTCCTTAACCTCGTTGCCAATCATCTTTTCCAAATCAGTCATTTTAGTTACCTCCAAATTTTGTAGTGAAAATGAAAAAGCCCTCTTTCGAGGGCAACGAACCAAAATCAAATACGGATGAAATCAGATAACGGAATCCTATAACCGTGAATACGGATATAAGCATCCCCTTTAGCCGAGTACAGTACCTTCACACGATGGTAACTATACTTGCCAACCCAAGCACCAGAAGCACAGTAGACATAATCGTCAACACCGTACTCAATACCGTGAATCTCCAAACCCGACAACCCGCTGTAATAAGCGATAGCGTCGTGAGAAGTGCAATACTCTTTAGCAGTCATTTTCAAAACCTCCAAAAACAAAAAAGAAAAAAGAAGAAAAGGGATAAGGTCTTTAGGGTGTTTCCCTTGGGCAATCGAACCTGTCTGTCCGTACCCCTCGTACCCCAGAAACGTAAAAGAAAAAGCCCCCTTTCGGGGGCAACTGCTTACTCATCATCAGATTCAAGTAAATCTCTGAAAGATGCAAAACCGACGATGTTTGCGATGTAGTCACGGTCATACTCGAAGATGTCGTTCAGCGTACAAGCGCTTATCGCGTCGCCGTACTCGTTGCGAAGTACCATCTCTACCATGTCGCACTGCTCATCAGAAAGAACACAGCGCGTGTTGAATGCGTCGCCCCAGAACGGGAAACTACGAACGGAAACATTGTAACGAACGGTCATGTTGATTACCTCCAAATGCCCGTATAGCCTGTTAGCACAGCTTGTAAAATAAATAAAGCCCCCTTTCGGGGGCTGCGAACCTTAGCCGTTTGCTCTTGCCGACCTGTAAGCCTTCAAGAGCGCGTTCATCTGATTGATGCCGTAAGCATCTGTTTCAAGCTGAAACTCAACCTGATGCAGCTGCTTGTTGCATCTGAACCAGAGCGTCATGTTCAGTTCCTTTGCTGCTCGGACAATGTCCTTTGCGACCTGCTGATGTTTCGTTGCCATCTTGTACGTTGCTGTCATTTGAAATACCTCCAATTCTGTTTAGAGCCTTGTGTGGCTCTTTGAGCCTAAGAAACACCTTGAAATCAAGGACGCTCGGAGAGCGCCGCGCCCAATTTATAAAAGCGCGGGGATTGGAAACGCAGCACTTGCAGTCTGGGGGGCTTGCATATATGGCCCCCCAGACGTACCCTATATGAAACTAATGCGTTTCCAATCATCCTTGATTCAAGGTGTAGAAATAATGGAAAGAGCCACACTTTAGGAACCTTCCCTTATGCGCGGGCCCGTTTACAGGCCCCCCGCTGGGGCTGCGACGGGGGCCCAGTACGGATTGTTGGGCCCCCACGAGCAGTCCCACCAAAGGGAACGCTTACTCTGCCTTTCCGTCAGCTTATATTTGGGGCACGCTTGGCAGGAACAGAAGTCAAGAGAGGGTGGAGATTTTCTCCGTGCAGCAAATACTACCCCGGAGGGGTGGAGATTTGCGGAGCGGAGAAAATACTACCCGACCTTTACTTCTGCGACGGACAAGCCATAATGTCCATGAAGCTGACGGAAGGAAGTACATAGAAATGACAACTGAACCACGACCAAAAGGAAAACACTTCACCAAAGACGAACGTGCAAAAATCGAGACACTGCGCAAGGCCGGACACACTCACCAGTACATAGCAGACTTCTTAGGCTGCTGCCGTTCTGCCGTTACCAAAGAAATAAAAAAAGGCCAGGTTGACCACTTGGATGGTGCAACTTGGCTCATGACAAAAGTATATGACGCTTACGCTGCTCAGAAATACGCAGACTACCAGAAAACAGCCCATAGCAAGGGCCTAAAGCTGGGCAATAACCATGCGTATGCCGCTGCCGTTGCGTCCTGCATTAAACAGAAATACAGCCCCTACGCCGCTATTCAGTTGGTTGGCGACATCTACGGCCTGACAGTTTCTAAGCAAACACTTTACCGCTACATAGCAGAGGGCCTTATCCCCAACGTGAGTTACAAACATCTGCCTGTCGGACATCCCAAAAAGCGAAAAAATGCCGTACAGGCAGACGAACAGCCTATCCGTGCACGAAACACCCTGCACCGCAGTATTGAACAGCGTCCGAAAAATGTAAACCTCCGGGATGCCTTCGGTCACTGGGAAATTGACAGTATAGTCGGTAGTAGTAAAGGCAAAAAAGAATCCTGCCTTGTCATTACGGAACGAATGACCCGACAGGAAATTGTGCTGAAAGTGTCCGATAAGACCGCGGCCAGCACTACCAAAGCCATGCAGCGATTGAAGCAAAAACTCGGCAGAGACTTCAATAAACTGTTTCTGACCATTTCCAGCGACAACGGCTGCGAATTTGCCGACCAAGACGGTTTTGATAATCTCGGTGTCCCGGTGTTCTACTGCCATCCGCAAGCACCGCATGAACGCGGCAGTAACGAGAATAATAATAAACTCCTGCGCAGACATTTCCCCAAAGGGGAAAGCATGAAAAAGAAAACACAGTATGACGCCACACTAGCCCAGCACTTCATCAATGGTTACCCCAGAGAAATGTTCGACGGCAAGAGCAGCGGAGACCTGTTCCGGGATGAACTGCAAAAACTGAATCTTTCCAATCCAGAGAAAGTGTATTCTTTCTTCAATCTCGCTGTTTAAGCAGCATAGAAAAAGCGTAGAGAAATAAAAAGACACCTTAGACACGCGGCCCGCGAACGCGGGCACTGTGCATCCTTTGATAGCCGACCCACAATTTATAAAGGGTCGGCGTTTGAGCGGCACAAGCGCCGCAGGCACCTTATTCCGTTTTTCTGTCGGAGAGCAACTAAACAAAAAAGTCGCCCTGCGCCAGAGCGCAGAGCGACCCAGAAGATGCTCACCGACAGAAAAACAAACCTAAAAATCAGAACCCGTGAAGCCGTAATAGCCTGACAGTACAGACACCCATTTTTTCAAAGTGCCTGTACTGTCAGGCCATTCGGCGTGCTTTTTTTCTCCATTTTCCCCACACCTTGCACAACTTCACAATTCCAACCTTGTGCACCTCTACAAAATGTTACGTAGCATCTTGACGGCAGCGGATTTTTGCAGTCGAGCTGTAGGGGCCGCACATGTGCGGCCCGCAACCTTGCCATAGATGACCTCTTATGGGATGGCCGCGGGCCGGGCATGCCCGGCCCCTACAACATTGCCGCAAAAAAAGCGCCCGCTCATGCGCATGGCACAAGCGGGCACTTTTCAAATTCAGGGTTACCCCTCTGCCGGGGTGTCGCCGGTATCGTCGAGGTTTTCGGCATCCGGGGCGGCCTCAGCGCCTTCCTCGGAGACGGGCGCGGGCTCGGTGCTCGCGGCATCCGACGTGCCCATTTCCTCGTTCTGCATGTTATCCACAACGGCATCCGTCGGGGCGGGGATCGGCGTGACCTCAACCTGCATATTGCTGTCGCGCAGGGCGGTCAGGTACCACTGGCGGTTCTCGCCGCGGGTAAAGACATAGTCCATATACTTCGTCGGCTCAGTGGGCGCGGTCAGGGACAGTTCACCGGTGGCGTTGTTCGACGACGTCGGCACATAGCCGACGGTCACAATGCGCTGGCCGTCCTTCTTGGTGATCTTTTCCACCGTCGGCGTGTACAGCGCCACCGAACTGGTGACGGGCACCAGATAGGCCTGCTTTTCTTCGTCGTACTGGTAGACGAACTCCGCCGTGCTGAACGTGCCCTCCGTCACCTGGTAGTCCGGCCCGAGCAGGTTGGAGATGTAGGTGTCGATCTCCAGCGCCGGGATCAGGGCCGAGCCGGTGTCGGGGTCGCGCTCGTACTGGTCCAGGCTGCCGCCGCTGTTCTGCACCTGATAGACAGTGCCCCAGATGGCGGCCTGTTTGAAAATGCCCTCGTCCACGCTGTTCACGTCGTCAAAAGCGACGGGGTCCAGCATGACCATGCCGTACAGGCGGTCACGGTATTCATTGCGCAGGTCCGTGTCGTCCAGCGCTGTGCGCACAAGCCCGACGATCCAGCCCAACACGGTGAACAGGCCGATGAGTGCCAGCAGCAGTGCCGCCGCGCCCACGACCTGCCGTGCCAGACGGCGGTTATTGCGGATATGTTCTTCTCTGTAATTTGCCATTGTGGATGTGTTGCTCCTTTTGGGGGATTGAGTGAAAAAGCCCTCCCCGAGAGGAGGGTGGCCCGCAGGGCCGGGTGAGGGACCGAGCGGCAGCCGCAAGGCTCCCGGGGCGATGACGAGCATCGTCCCCTACACGTAGGGGCGGATTCCATATCCGCCCGCGGAGGCTTCCGCTGCCGCAAACGGGCACGGGCGAGCACTGCTCGCCCCTACATTCTCTGCAAGGGGGAAGGCTGCGTGTGCTTACTTATTCTTATACATCTGCTCGTAATATTTCTGGTAATCGCCGCTGGTGACGTGGGCCATCCAGTCGGGGTGCGCCAGATACCAGTCGATGGTCAGGACGATGCCCTTCTCAAACGGGGTCTCGGGGTACCAGCCCAGATCCTCCTTGATCTTGGTGGGGTCGATACCGTAGCGGCGGTCATGGCCGAGGCGGTCTGCAACGTGGGTGATCAGCTCCTCGCTGATGCCCTCGTCCTTCAGGCGGTCATGCAGCTGGGCAATGACGGTCTTGACGATGAAGATGTTCGGGCGCTCGTTGTGGCCGCCGACGTTGTAGACCTCGCCGTCCTTGCCGCCATTGGCGACCATGTCGATGGCCTTGCAGTGGTCCATAACATACAGCCAGTCGCGGATCTGCATACCGTCGCCGTAGACGGGCAGCGTCTTGTGCTGCTTGGCGTTGTTGATGAGCAGCGGGATCAGCTTCTCGGGGAACTGGTAGGGGCCGTAGTTGTTGGAGCAGCGGGTAATGTTCATCGGCATGCCGTAGGTGTCGTGGAACGCCTTGACGAACATATCGGCGCTGGCCTTGGAGGCAGAGTACGGGCTGTGGGGGCACAGCGGGGTCGTCTCCATGAAATAGCCCTCGGCGCCCAGTGCGCCGTAGACCTCGTCGGTGGAAACCTGCAGGTATTTTTTGCCTTCCTTCCAGGTCTTGGCGGCGGCGTCATACCAGGCATCCTTGCAGCACTGCAGCAGGTTGACCGTGCCCAGCACGTTGCTCTCGACGAAGATCTCGGGGTTCTTGATGCTGCGGTCCACATGGCTCTCGGCCGCAAAGTTGATGACGTAGTCGGGGTCGTACTTTGCAATCAGGTCGGTCACAAGCGCCTTATCGCAGATGTCGCCCTGTACAAAGATGTGGCGGGCATCGTCCTCGATGTCCTGCAGGTTCTCGAGGTTGCCGGCGTAGGTCAGCTTGTCGAGGTTGACAAGGCGGATGTCCTCATACTTTTCCAGCATGTAGTGGACAAAGTTCGAGCCGATGAAACCGGCGCAGCCGGTCACAAGATAGGTTTTCATATATTAAAGTTCTCCATTCCAGTTTGCAAAAAAGTCTTTGAGGGCGTCCTGCCAGTCGCGCATCTCGTCGCCGACGGTGCAGCGCAGCATCCGGTTTTCCAGTGCGCTCCACGCCGGGCGGTTGGCGCTGGCGGGGTTGGCGGCGGCATACTCGGCGCTGGTCACAGGCTCGACCTTGCAGCTAAGCCCTGCGCCCTGCATGATGGCACAGGCAAAGTCGTACCAGCTGCAAATGCCGTTGCCGGTGCAGTGGTAGATGCCGTAATCGTGGCTGACAGCCAGCTTGAGAATGTGGTAGGCCAGGTCAACGGCGTTCGTCGGGTTGCCCAGCTGGTCATTGACGACGGTGATCTTATCGTGGGTCCGGCCCAGACGGATCATCGTCTTGACGAAGTTTTTGCCGTAGCTGCTGTAGAGCCATGCCGTGCGCACAATGAAGTGCCGGCGGCAGAAGCGCTCGACATACTGTTCTCCCAGCAGCTTCGTCTGGCCGTAGGCCGAAATCGGCGCGGGCACGGCGCACTCGTCCAGTGCGACACCGCCGTTGGCGGTGCCGGGGAACACATAGTCGGTGGAAATGTGGATCAGGCGCGCGTTGACCTTCTCACACGCCAGCGCCAGATTGCGCGGGCCGATGGCGTTGACCTTAAAGGCCGCGTCGCGGGCGGTCTCGCAGCCGTCCACGTTCGTGAAAGCGGCGCAGTTGATGACGGTGTCGGGCTGGTGGCGGCGGATGTAGTTGATGGTGGCCTCACGGTCCGTGATGTCCAGCTCATCGACATCCACCGGGATAACGGTGGCCTTGCGCAGGCGCTCGGGCAGCGGGCCGATGGCGCAGCCCTCCGCGGAAAGCTGGTGCTGCAGCTCGGTGCCCAGCTGCCCGCGGCAGCCGGTAATCAGAATTTTCATGCGTATTCCCCTACTCTATCAGTATTGCAGCTTGTCGTCGGCGACATTCTTCAGATGCTGGCCGTAGGGGGATTTTCCGTAGCGGGCGGCACTTTCCAGCAGCTTTTCCTTGGTGATCCAGCCGTACTTGTAGGCGATCTCCTCGGGGGCGGAAATCTTGATGCCCTGGCGCTGCTCGACGGTCTGCACAAAGGTAGCCGCCTCGACGAGGGAGTCCATCGTGCCGGTGTCGAGCCAGGCGTAACCGCGGCCCAGCAGCTGGACGTCCAGCTTGCCCTGGTCGAGATACATCTGGTTCAGCGTCGTGATCTCCAGCTCTCCGCGGGCGCTGGGCTTGACCTGCTTGGCCATTTTGACAACGTCGCTGTTGTAGAAGTACAGGCCCGTGACCGCGTAGTTGCTCTTGGGGTTAGCGGGCTTTTCCTCAATGTCGGTGGCATGGCCGTCCTTGTCGAACGCGACGACGCCGAAACGCTCAGGGTCATTGACGTAGTAGCCAAAGACGGTGCTGCGGCCATTGGCAGCGTTGGCGGCGGCATTTTTCAGGCGCTTGGAGAAGCCCGCGCCGTAGAAGATGTTGTCGCCCAGGACCATGGCGCAGCAGTCGTCGCCAATGAACTCCTCGCCCAGAATAAACGCCTGGGCCAGGCCGTCGGGGCTCGGCTGGACCTTGTACTGCAGATGCAGGCCGTACTGGCTGCCGTCACCCAGCAGCGCCTCAAAGCGCGGGGTGTCGGTGGGGGTGGAGATGATCAGAATGTCCTGAATGCCCGCCAGCATCAGGGTAGACAGCGGATAGTAGATCATCGGCTTGTCATAGACGGGCAGCAGCTGTTTGGATGTGACCATCGTCAGCGGGTAAAGTCGGGTGCCGGCGCCGCCGGCCAGGATAATACCTTTCATCGTTTACAACTCCTTTTTTATTCTCGGTGCCGTGCGCGCCGCCCATCCCATTGGGGCATAATCTCACACAATACGATTAAGGGTATTATACCGCATTTCAGGGCCGCACGCAAGAGGGGAAATAGAGCGGTTTAAGCCTTCTTCTTCGGGGGAAGGCGCAGCGTGTCGAAAAACCTCCCTCTGCGAGGGAGGTGCCCCGTAGGGGCGGAGGGAGAGAACCTTGCCATAGCCCGAAATATTTCGGGTTGCCGTACAGTTCTCTCCCCCACCCGCTGCGGCGGGAGCCCCCTCGCAGAGGGGGCCAAGGGGTAAACGCACCTTTTTCGACAGTCTGAGCCTCCCCCCTCGGGGAAGGTGGCCCCGCAGGGCCGGATGAGGGCGGGCTTCCCGCAAGCTCCCGTAAGCGGGCAGCGTTGGCAGACTTTGCCCTCATCAGCCCGCTCCGCGGGCAGCTTCTCCCGAGGGAGAAGCCTTTTTTTGCGCCCAAATTGTTGCCATTTTGTTACTATTTCTTTGCAATAGCTTGACGAACCCCCTGCGCTGTGCTACAATACAGAAAAGACAAATCACGATGGCACGTTATTGCATCGTTTTTCATACAGATAAAAAGCTGAAATTAAGGAGGCGTTTTCTCGATGAAGCGCTTTTTTTGTGCGGCCTTTTTTGTGGTCGTCGTCGCGCTGCTGGCTGCCTGCGGCGCGCTGAATACATCCTCTGCCGCAGCACAGGCCACGGCCACCCCCACCAGCTCCACCTCCCGCACCCAGAAGTCCGACTCCACCGTCAAGGTGAATGAGACCGCCGCCAAGGTCGAGGTCGTAACCGCGCAGAGCAGCGCGACGCCCAGCGCCACCGCGGCTCCTGCCCCTGCCGAGACCCCGGCCACGGGCGATTTCCCCGTTATGTATCTGGCCGGTGTCGTCGGGCTGATTTTGATCTGCTCTGCCGGTCTTTTGATGCTGCGTAAAATTTGAGCTGTGAACGCCCTGCGGGGCGTTTTTTTGTTTTTAGGAAAGAAGTCGTCCATCCCCTTGCCTCCCTCTGGGAGGTGGCCCCTGCAGGGCCGGAGGGAGAGAGCCTTGCGGCAGCCCGAAGCATTTCGGGCCGTGACAAGGTTCTCTCCCCCACCGCCTGCGGGCGGAGCCCCCTCCCAGGGGGGCCAGGAAACCACGAAAGGAGCCGCCGCCATGCCCAAGCGCTACCGCAAGCTGCGCGGGGATACCGCCTACTACCCCTTTGCAGCCCGCACGGGGCTGAGCGCGCGCCAGCGCCGCCATGTGCGGGTGCTGCGCGGTGCGGGCCTGGCGGCGCTGGCCCTGGCCGCCGTGCTGCTGGTGCGGCAGACGGTTTTCCGCGGCGGGCAGCCGGACGCCCCCGCGGCGGTGCCCACCGCCCCGGCGGTCACGGCCCTGCCCGCCCCCACCCATGTGACCGTGCAGCCGCTGGCCGCGACGCGGGACGCCCTGGCCGACACCCAGCGCGCCGACGCAAGCGCCCACACCACGCCCGAGACCGCAGCAGTCCCTGCCGCAGCCGCAGGCGAAATTCTGCCCCGGTACCGGGCACTCTACGAGAAAAACCCCGACCTCATCGGCTGGCTGCGCATCGACGGAACAGACATCGACCTGCCCGTCGTGCAGACGCCCGGCGATAACGAATACTACCTGCGCCGCGGCTTTGACCGTTTCTATGCCGTGGGCGGCACGCTGTTTCTGGATGAGCGCTGCTCGGTCAGCGCCGACGCGCCGACGGCCAACTGGCTGATCTACGGCCACAATATGCACGATGGTTCGATGTTCGGCCAGCTCGTGCGCTACCGGGACGAAGATTTTTACAAAGCCCACCCGACCTTCACGTTTGACACACTGTACGAGGGCGGCACCTGGCAGGTCGTGGCCGCGGTGGATACCGCGCTCGGCGCGGACGCGCTGCCCTACTACACCTTTTTTGACGCCGACACCAAGCTGGACTGGCAGCACCGCGTCAGGGCCATCACCGAAAAGGCACTGTATGACACCGGCGTCATGCCGGAGTACGGCGCGCAGCTGCTGACGCTCTCGACCTGCGGCGACACCCGCCCCGACACCGACGCGCGCTTTGCCCTGCTGGCCGTGCGGATCGATTGATTTTGCTCTTGCATTTTCCGGCAGAATCGGCTATGATGTTGCTTGACCCAGTATTATTGATAAAAGGAGTCTGTAATCATGGCAGAATTCACCTATGAAGTTACCGAACGCATCGCCGTTCTTTCCACCAACGCCCGCGGCTGGGAGCGCCAGCTGAACATGGTCAGCTGGAACGGCAACCCGCCGAAGTACGACATCCGCGACTGGTCCCCCGACGGCAGCCGCATGGCCAAAGGCATCAGCCTGACCGAGGAGGAGCTGAAGACCCTGAAGGGCATTCTGGACGACATGGAGCTGTGAGGTTCGTATGCAGGACTATCACGCCGAATTTGTGGAGATCTACAACAAAAACATCACCCGCCCCGGCGCTGACCGCCTGCTGAACTGGCTGGAAACGACGGATTTTTTCACTGCGCCCGCGTCCACCCGCTTTCACGGCGCGTGCGAGTGCGGCCTGGTCATGCACAGCATCAACGTCTACAATGCGATGATGCAGCATTTTTTCACCGAGGGTGAAAGCGCCGAGAGCTACGCCATCTGCGGCCTGCTGCACGACCTGTGCAAGGCGAACTTTTACAAGGTCGGCACCCGCAACGTCAAGAACGACGTTACCGGCCAGTGGGAGAAGGTCCCGTTTTATCAGGTGGCTGACCAACTGCCCTACGGCCACGGCGAGAAAAGCGTGTATTTAATTGAGCATTTCATGCGGCTGAAAACCGCCGAGGCCATCGCCATCCGCTGGCACATGGGCGGCTTTGACGATGCCGTGCGCGGCGGCAGCTTTGCCGTCAGCGACGCCTACAACACCTATCCCCTCGCCGTCAAGCTGCATATCGCCGACCTTACCGCCACCTATCTGATGGAGCAGGGCACAAGCGAGGTCGAGAACGGCCATCCGAAAAGCAAATAACCAACAAAATAAGCGCTGCCGCACGGAAAGTTCTTCCGTGCGGCAGCGCTTTTTCAACTTTTCAACGGGTCAGCTGTCCATGTCCTCAAAGGCCGCCAGCCCCTTCTTCGCCTCGGCTCTGGCGTCGCCGTGTTTGACGAAGCACATCGTCACAAAGCTCAGCGCCACAAACAGCGCGGCATACGGGAACAGCACGCGGTAGTCGATGGCCCGCATCAGGGAGCCTGCCACGATGGGCGTGACGACCTGCGCCGCCATCGAGAAGGTGTAGTAATAGCCGGTGAACTTGCCGATGTCACTGCCGCGGCACATCTCGACGACCATCGGCAGCGAGTTCACGTTGATGGCCGCCCAGGCCAGACCGACCAGCGCAAACACCACGTACATGATCGGCTGGATCGAGGTGTACATCGTCGTCAGCAGGTAGCCCAGCATAAAGCAGGTCGCCAGCAGCACAATGCCGCACTGGATCGTGCGCTTGCGGCCAATTTTTGCAGCCAGCGCACCGATGGGAATGTACGAGACAATGGCACCCGCCGTTGCCACCAGCAGGCATGTGGACGCGCCGCCCAGGCCCTCGCCCATGACGGCCTCCACGTACTTGGTAAACCACGTCGTAACGCCGTTATATCCGATGAACCACAGCGAAATGGAGAGCAGCAGAAACGCAAGGCTCCGCTTGACCGGCGCAGGCAGGACCTCATGGCCGGCGCCGTCGTCGGTGGCCAGGTTCCACTCGGGGTGGGCGGCCTCGAGCTTTCGGTTTTCCTCCCCGAGCTTCGGCTCCCGGATGGTCAGGTACAAAATTGCCACCGCCGCGACCATGATCATCGAGACGATGAAGAACAGCGGGCGGTAACTGACATGCCCGACCCCCTTGGTTTTGGACACCGGATACATCAGCGCCGCCAGCCCCAGATACAAAATGCCGCCCACGGCCCCCATCAGGTTGATGATGGCATTTGCACGGCTGCGCAGCGGCTTAGGGGTCACGTCGGGCATCAGTGCCACCGCGGGCGAGCGATAGGTGCCCATGGAAACCAGCAACAGACCCAGCACTATAATGAACAGCACCAGCGTGCCGGTGCCGGGGTTTGCCGCATAGCGGTCATCCAGCAGCGGGATCAGGTTCATCAAAATGGCCGCCAATGCAGTGCCGCCCACAATGAACGGCATCCGCCGCCCGATGCGAGTGCTGGTCTTATCGGACAGTGCGCCAAAGAACGGCAGCAAAAACAGCGCCAGTACGTTATCTGCCGCCATAATAGCCCCGGCGAAGGTCTCGTTCAGTTTAAAGGTGTCGGTCAGGATCAGGGTCATTACGCTGTCGTACATCTGCCAGAACGTACAGATCGACAAAAACGCCAGGCCCACCAGAATCGTGCGACGGTTGTTCAGCTTCACGGCAATGCTCCTTCTTGACGGGGCCGTTTCGCCCCGGATTAGGAATATTGTAGCATTGTTTGGTCGTTTTGTCTATAATTACGCGACGATTGTTTTTTATTTTGCGCGAATTTGACGATTTTGGTAGGAAAAGGGTTACCCGCGGGCCGACAGACGCCGGATCACCCTTTGAAATCCAGACATTTCCCATCATACTCACAGATAATTTCCTGTCCGGGAACGATTGTTACCATATAGCCATCTTTTCCGAAATTCAACGCAATGACTTTGCCGTCAACCGTATGAAAAAGCTGTATGATTATGTCCGTGGACTTTGGTGTTTTATCAAAATACGTACTTGGCTTTGTACCGTTGGTGATTAACTTGCCCTCGTAAAATGTATAGCGCGCATTGTTTTTGTTTGCACTGTCCAAATACGCCAACACCATGGCGGAAACTCTGCGGCTTGCCGTCCCCGCTTCCACCGTATCCTTTGGGTTCTTTTGCAATGCATTCAGCGCGGCGTTAGAAATTTTGCCTACATTGTCTACCCATTTATTGTTTATGTAGACAGAAAACCTGCAGTTGCTTTTATTGTTTGCAGAGTTGGCGGTAAAACTCTCCGGGTACAGGGCATAGCACTCCGACAAGGCAGCCTGCGACGCTGTCCACACATCTCTTGCCTCCGTTATCACAGCTTTCTTTTTTGCTTTGTCTATATATCCGGTAAGCGATGGTACAAGCAGAGCTGCTAAAACCGCCAGAATTACCAGCACAACAATAAGCTCAACCAATGTGAACCCGCGTTTGCGATTGTTTCTTTCCATGTAAGCCCCTGACAATTTGCCGTCCTTCCATTTAATGTCACTTTAATCCATTATAATGATAGCACATTTGCGAGCAACCGTCAACAAATGCTCATGGTTGGTAAAGAAGCAACAATAAATTAGATATGACAGTACCCCTGCTATTCCGTATAATTTGGGGAACACTCCATGTTTCTGCATTTACAGAAATTGAAAATCAAACACGGTCACGCTATAATATATTTTGTTGATGTTATCTTCAAATATTTTTTGTAACAAAATGTTACTTGCCTACTCTTATTGCTGAAAGGAGGTGTGCATAATTGAATACCCCTAATTTTAGTGACATATATACCTTATATTTTGAAGATGTATATAAATATCTGTTAGCTCTTTGCCACGATGAAGAACTTGCAGAAGAATTAGCGCAAGATACTTTTTTTAAGGCTATGAAAAGCTATGAGAACTTTCGAGGTGACTGTAAAATAACGACTTGGCTGTGCCAAATTGCGAAGCATTCATTTTTCTTGTATGAGAAGCACAGGAAAAGAAATATCGACCTTAATTCTGTAGAGAATGAAATAGTTGATACTAATTCCATAGAGATTTTGTTAGGACAAAGAGAGCAGGCGTTTGGAATACATAAACTGCTACACAATTTACCAGAGCCATATAAGGAAGTCTTTTCTTTACGGGTGTTAGGAGAATTAAGTTATCAGGATATAGCAAAACTTTTTGGTAAAACAGAAAGTTGGGCAAGAGTAACCTTTCATAGAGCTAAATTAAAAATCATTGAACAAGTAAAGGAGGAAAGTTATGAGTAAAATTTCATGCGACATCATTCAAGATATGTTGCCGCTGTATTATGATGAAGTTTGTTCAGCAGACAGCAGAAAAATGATTGAGGAGCATTTGCAGGAATGTGAAAAGTGTTCCAATATTTTTCAGAAGCTAAAAACAGAATGTGTGGTTGATACAAAGGAAAATGCTGAAAGCATACAAAGCAGTGTCATGGGGAAGATGGCACATTCATGGAAACGTTCACTATTAAGGTCATTTATCATAGGAATTGTAATAACGACTATCGTCCTTACAGCGATATTTGGAACATATTATGCCTTGTTTATAAGACAAAATAGCATGGTAAGCCCAGAGCAAATTTCAATCTCGGCATATTCACTGACCGATGAACAGATTACTTTTAGATTAGAACTACTTGACGGATACTGTGGAGGAACAATTAAGACTTACACAGACGAAAATAGAAACTTGTATATTTCTGTATTAAGAACGGTTATCAAAGAAGAATTATCCGATGGAGAAACCGAAATAATGAATTATGGGTTTAACCATGAAAAAAAGGACTACATTGCTGTATATTATGGTACACCTAATAATTGTGAGCTTATTTGGAAGAAAGGCGATTTATTACCTACTGCACCAAAAGATATTTTCGAGTAAAGCTGCATAAAATTTGAGGGTAGCTATCTTTGTGTGAGGTAGCTACTCTTTATACTTTAGAGCTTAAAAAACTGCAAATCATGTGTAACATTCTGTGATGGTGCTGCTCTTATGGGTGAAAGACTAACTATTAAAAGTCAAGCCCCAAAACAAAATTTTCGAGAGAAATTTTAAGGTGGTGAAAATTGGTATAGCAAACAAGAGCATCCGTTGTCGGATACTCGCTCCGTATAAAATCGCACGCTTAATAATCAGCTAAGAAGGCTTTCCCAGAACGCTGCATAGCAAAAATAAGCCTTACCAGCTTTTTAGCAGCATGAGAGATGGCAACATTGTAATGCTTTCCCTCAGAACGCTTCTTTTCAAGATAGGCCGAGAATGTAGGACACCAAAGGCAAACATATTTGGCGGCATTGAAAAGAGCATATCGCAAATATCTGGAGCCACGCTTTTCCATGTGAGCATAACAGTTTTGCAGTTGCCCTGACTGATATGTAGATGGAGAGAGTCCAGCATAAGCCAGCAGCTTGTCTGCGCTTGCAAAGTTGGAAAAATGTCCAACTTCAGCAAGAATCATTGCACCCATATGTCGGCCAATACCGGGGATTGTAAAGATGGGAGAATCCATCTGAGATGTAATCTTGTCAATTGCGGATTCTACCTCAGAAATTTCTTTGTCCAGTTCGCGGATGAGAGCAATCGTGTGTTTCAACTCCATAGACTTAGCAGGCATTTTCGAGCCAATGGAGACCCCTGCGGCTACTTGGATTTTCGCGGTTTTAGACTTGGTATAACGACCTTTAGAGGCGGTGCAAAGAGTCTCAGCGAGTTCTTCAGTATTAGCGTTTGCGATATAGCTTGCACCTGGATAGTTGCTCAGCAGTGCGTATACAACAGCGATGTGCAGGCTTGAGACCAGCTTTTCGAGCTCCGGAAACAGAATATTCACTAACCGCGCAACGGAGCTTTTCAGCTTGGCGCGCTCTTTTACCTTATCAAATCTGTATCTGGTTAGTGACTTTAGCTCTTCATTGTGGTATGCTGTATTTGAGTAGGACTTGAGGTCCACATCAGACATGAGCATCATTGCAATGGTACGCGCGTCTATCCGATCTGTTTTGGTTCTTCGCAGGCTGAGACTTTTCCGGTAGAGGTTCGTGTGCAGAGGGTTAATGACATAGGTTGTCAGGCCGCTGTCTAAAAGAAACCCCAGCAGATTGTAGCTGTAATGTCCTGTGGCTTCAAGCCCTACTTTTATTTTGCTTTCACCTTGGGAACAGCTTTGGATTCTTGAAAGAAGCGTCTCAAAACCGATACGGTTATTGGCAATGGTAAATACATCTGCCAAGACCGTTCCTTCCGAGTTGAGGATAAAGCAATCGTGCTTGTCCTTTGCAACATCGATACCAACAAAAATCATTTCTTTTTACCTCCGGCGTTTTATTTTACAGTGCTGCTTAGAGCCACACCTCTTTGCTATGTAACCTCGTTCTATATAAACCGTCTGGCGGTATCTAACTGATTAACACTAAAAACAAAGAGCCGTGGTTGGAGCCTTTCGCAAACCGTCTTGCGGTAGGAGGTTTAAACCAATCCACAGCACCTTGTCTATTGTAGCATTTTGTCCTTGGAGAGGGAATTTAATAACTACTACTTTATAATACGAGGAGGAAAACACTATACTATACTTATCAACTTGCAAAAAGAAGGGATTTAATATTATGATGAAACAGAAAAAAATAATTGTTCCTATTCTCACTCTTGCCGTAATGCTTTTGCTGTGTTCACTTGAAAATGTCGATGAAAAAGGAAACTTTATCAGCAAGTCGGATATGTTCACCAAAAGGACTATCCGCTCTGCACAGATACCAGACCACGCCGACACGGCATCGGACGCTCTGGCACTGAGCATCGGGGAACGTGCCAAGGTCGATATGCCTTACATGATGCACCTTACCGGGAAAGATGAAGCAACGCTTGCTAAGGAACTGGCGGGCGTTATTTTTGTAGAGCCTTTCCGCAAACAGGAGGACGGCAGCCCTGTTTACCTTATGGCGGACGAGTATTTATCCGGCAATGTGCGCGAAAAGCTGCGTATTGCTCATGTTGCAGCCGACCAAGACCCAGCGTTCCGCATCAATGTAGAAGCGCTGGAACAGGTGCAGCCCAAGGACTTGACGGCGGGCGAAATAACGGTTCGGTTGGGTGTCACATGGATCGGGCCGGAAATCATCAAGCAGTTTGCCGATGAACTTTTTCAGTCAACCTACCGCGAACAGAAAATAGCTGTCAGTTACAATGAATACCTGAATAACTGGTATATTTCCAACAAGAGCCAGGGCAACGATAATATCCGCGTCACGAACACCTACGGCACAAAACGTATCAACGGCTATCATTTGTTGGAGAACGCACTCAACCTGCGGGCTACCAAAATTTACGATACAATCTATGACGAAAACGGCAAGGAGCAGCATAAGCTCAATGGTCCTGCCACCGAAGAAGCACAGGCCAAGCAGCGGATGATAGAAGATGCTTTTAAAGACTGGATTTTCAATGACCGTGAACGCCGGGAAAGCTTGGTGGCGCTGTACAATGAAAAGTTTAACTGCATCCGCCCCCGTGAGTACGACGGCAGCCACATCCAGTTTTTCGGTATGAACCCGGAAATCGCACTGCGGCCCCACCAGCGCAATGCCATTGCCCACATCCTGTACGGCCACAACACCTTGCTGGCCCATGTGGTTGGCGCGGGTAAAACTTACGAAATGGTTGCCGCCGCAATGGAAAAAAAGCGATTGGGATTATGCAGCAAAACACTTGTCGCCGTGCCAAATCATCTGACAGGCCAATTTGCCAGTGAAGCGCTGAAGCTGTACCCCAATGCAAACATTTTGGTGACAACGCAGCGCGATTTTGAAAAGTCAAACCGTAAACGGTTTTGTGCAAAAATTGCCACCGGCAACTATGACATTGTGGTAATCGGTCACAGCCAGTTTGAAAAGATTCCTCTTTCCGATGCCAGAAAAGCCGAGTTTATCCGCAAGCAAATTGACGAACTGGAGATGCAGTTGGAGAACATGGATAACAGCGACAGCCGTCTGACCGTCAAGCAGTTGGAAAGTAAGAAAAAGCAGTTGAAAACCAAGCTGTCAAATTTGCTGGACGCCCCGAAGCGGGATGATGTGGTGACTTTTGAGGAACTGGGTGCAGACTCCCTCATGGTCGATGAAGCACACAATTTCAAGAATCTCATGACCGTTACAAAGATGCACAACATCGCGGGTATCAGCACCACCGAGAGCCAAAAGGCCAGTGACCTGTTTATGAAGTGCCAGTACCTTGATGAAATCACCGGGGCGCGGGGCGTAACGTTTGCCACGGGCACCCCCATTTCCAACAGCATGACCGAGCTGTATACCATGCAGCGCTATTTGCAGCAGTACACCTTGGAACGCAACGGCCTTGCAAACTTTGACAGTTGGGCGGCCACCTTTGGCGAAACCGTCACAGCCATCGAACTTGCGCCGGAGGGAACCGGTTACCGCACAAAAACACGCTTTGCTCGTTTTTTTAATCTGCCGGAACTTATGGCAATGTTCAAAGAATGCGCTGACATTCAAACAGCAGATAAGTAAAAGCACAGGGCTAAATCAAGAGCAAGTGCTGCGCAAAGTATTGATGGACGCTCCACTTCTGGAGCGTCCGACAGCCGACTACATAAAAATGTCACGCCAAATTGCAGCCCTTGGCAACAATCTAAACCAGCTTGCCCACATTGCCAACGCCAGCGGAAAAGTAAGTAATACCGACTTGCTGACTGCAAAACAAATCATGGAGCAAATATGGAGGTACATTAAGGGAGGTGGGGTCCAATAGCTTATACAAAAATCAAAGCAGTAAAGCATCATCTGCAACGATGTCTGGATTATACCAGCAATCCAAACAAAACTGAAAAATTTGCTGATGATGATTTAAGGCGTCTCTTATCCTATACACAGAACCAAGATAAGACAGAGCATCAACTGTATGTGACAGGCTTTCATTGTGACCCGGAGACAGCCTGTATGAGCATGGAATTAACCAAACGATTGTGGGAGCAACCCACGGATAAGGGAGTTTTGGCCTACCACATCATTCAAAGTTTCAGCCCCGGTGAAGCCACGCCCAATCAAGTACACGAGATTGGCTGTGAATTTGCACGGCGGTTTCTTGCGGATCGGTTTGAGTGTACGGTCAGCACCCATTTGGACAAAGGACACCTGCACAATCATATAGTCGTCAATTCGGTATCCTATGCGGACGGAAAAATGTTCCGCAACAACTTTGACACCTACTACCACGGAATCCGACAGGTATCGGATGAACTTTGCAGAGAGAATCGGCTGTCCGTCATCGAAACGGACGGCAAGGGGAAATCTTATGACGAGTGGCTAAGCGGTCAGACCGGCAAGCCTACCATTCGTGGTATGGTACGCAAAGATGTGGAACAGGCTATTGCTGCCGCCGACAGCTTTGATGGTTTTATTCTCGAATTGCAGAACATGGGCTACACGGTCAAATATGGCCCGCGTGTGGAACACATGGCCGTGCGCCATAAAGACGCTCAACGAAATATACGCATTGACCGGCTCGACCCGCGCTTTTCCGAGACAGCGCTGCGGGAGTACTACCACAAACTGCACCGTATGCCCACCGAAATACAGCAGGAATACCGGCAGGAAAACGCCCCGGCAAAACCGAAATGGCAGCCCACAGAATTACAGCCCACTGTGAGGCAAGCGCGGTATCGCGGCAAGCTGCCGCGCCGGTATCCGAAAGTATCCGGCTTTATGGCTTGCTACTATCACTACTGCGCCCTGCTGCGGAAAGCCTACCACGGCAAGAGCACAAAGCGCTGCTACTTTTTGCTGCGTGAGGATTTCCTGCTGTTCAGCCGATACCAGCAGCAGACAAAATTCCTATGGGAAAACCATATTGAAACTATGGATGAACTGCTGGCCTACAAGGAAAATGCAGAAGTCCAAATCCGACAGCTTGCCCGCCAGCGCAAAGTTCTGTATCGGCAAAAGCGTGAGCCGGAACGTGCCGCGCGGGAAGAGAAAATCAAATCACTGACCCAGCAAATGAAAGCCCTGCGCCATGAGGTTTACATCTGTTCCGACATCGAAACAGATGCCGCCGAGGTGCAGGAAAAACTACGGCAAGCAGAACTTGCCGCACAGGAAGAACGAAATGAGGTGAAACAGGATGAACAACGGAGGCGAAGCAGCCGATCAGATGGTGCGGGAAGCCTTACAGGTTACAGAGGTGGCCATTAAGCTGTCTGCGCTGGGCATTAAAAACGCACTGGCCTTATCGCTGGCCTACGCCAAGGAAAATCCTAAAGTGAAAGGCAAAACCAGCCTTGACCGTCTGCTGCGGGAGGGCAAGGAACTAAAAATTATTGCCCTGCAAAGCAAAGACGTGGGACAGTTTAAGGAATTGGCAAAGCAGTACGGCGTTCTGTTTGCTGTTGTGAAAGATAAGGCACAGAACGAAAAAGTAGACGTTATGTTTAAGGCTGAGGACGTTTCCAAGTTGAATCGCATTTATGAGCAGCTTGGGTACGCTATCCCCAAGGTCACCACGGCAGACCGAAAAAAAGACCCAACCCGCCGTCAATCCGACAGCAGCTTGTTGACGCGCGGGAAGAATCCTTTGGATATTGACCCGCGCCCATCTGTGCGGGCAACCATTATGGCGCTGAAAAACGCGGCGCAGAAAGCAGCACAGGCGCAGGAAAAAGTGCAGGATATTACTGCGAAGGAGGAACGATAAATGTACGAACAGCGATTGCCCATCGAGGAATGGAAAGCGAAAAAGCAAGCCGAACTCAAAGAAACCATTGCCGCACAGAAATCCGCAATGCAGAAAGTCGTGCAGGACGGCCAGCGTCTTGCCGATTATCTGTACGGCAGAGGACGGCTTGGCAGCCATATCACATCCGGCAATGCCGCACTTGTGCTGCAAACCCTGCCGCAAGCGCGGGCCGTATTGACCGCCAGAGACTGGGATAAATTCGGGCGGCGCGTAAACAAAGGGGCAAAAGGCATCCCGCAGCTTGTGCGGGTCAACGGCTATTATAATGTCGGTTCGATTTTCGATGTGTCCATGACCTACGGCAACAAACCGTATCCCATCCCCGAAATCAAGCCGGAACAGATGGACAAGGCCATCAAGGAACTGGAGCGCCTTTCTCCTGTCAACATCATTTTTCAAAATGAGGGCGTTGTCGGGTACGATGCCGAGCAACACGCGATTGTGTTTCCAACGGCCATGCCGCAGCGTGAAGTGCTGGCACGACTGCCCGCCGAAATCGTTATTGCAACCGCAGAGCAGCACACGCCGGGTATCTCCCAAGCGCCCTATCTACGAAAAACGGCGATAGCAGTATCGGTGGAATTTTGCGGGCGGTTTTCCCTGCCGATGCCCGATACCGCTGCTGCTGTTTTGGACGGGATGGATACCCACATTCCACCCGGCGAGGAACGCAAGGCGCTGGAGGAAATTCGGGAACTGTCTGTGACTATTGGAGACACTATAGAAAAAGCACTTGGCCTGCAGCGCGGCCAGAGCGCACCGCAGCGGGACGAGGCCCGCTAAACATCATGCGCCCGAATAAGGACCGTCGCACAGAAATTATTCTGTACGGGCTGTTGCTGATACCGCTGCTGTTTGCTGCCGCAGCGCTGGCACAGGCAACTGAACAGGCGCATGGGCTGGCAGAAATCACCGCAGTGTTGTCCGAAATTCTGCACACCCCATCCATGCTGCGCTGGTGCGCCAGCACTCCAAAATTTCTGCTGGCGGTGCTGGTGCTTTATCCATTGGCCGTCTACTGCTATATGCTCGACCAAGCAGACCGCCACCCCGGCGCAGAACACGGCACAGCCAAGTGGGGCAATGCCCACACACTTAATCTGAAATACCGTAATGCAAAGCAACCGGCAGAGAACTACATTTTAACCGAGAATGTACGCTTCAGCACCAACAGCCACGCGCATAAACATAATCTCAACATTATCGTAATCGGCGGGTCTGGCAGCGGCAAGACACGCTTTTATGTAAAGCCCAACGCGCTGCAACTGATTGGCTCATATCTATTTCTGGACCCCAAAGGGGAGTTGCTGCGCACACAGGGCAAGGTTATGGAGATGAACGGTATCAGCGTAACTGTGCTTGACCTTGTTCATTTCCAAGGCCATTACAATCCGATGGCCTATCTTGAAACTGACGAGGACGCTATCAAGCTGGCCTTTGCTATTGTCAACAATACGAAGCCCAAAGATGCCCCCAGCGGCGGCGACAAATTTTGGGATGATTCCTCGGTGCTGCTGATCTCCGCACTGATTCTCTATCTCATGTACGAAGCCCCCGCCAGTGAGCAGAATTTTTCCACATTGATGTATATGATTCTGAATTGCCAAGTCAGCGAAAATGAAATGGTCGAGAACCCCCTGATGATGCTGTTTGGAGAACTGGAGCGCCGCGACCCGCAGCACCCCGCTGTCCTGCAATTCAAGTCTTTTATGTTGGGTGCGAAAAAGACGCTGCAATCTATTTTGATTTCCGCTGCGGCCAATCTCTATATGTTCAACAGCCGTAAGTTTGCGGAAATGACTTCTCGTGATGAAATGTTCCTGCCGCGTATGGGGCTGGAGCAGCGGGCATTATTTATTGTTTTGCCCGACAATGATACAACTTTTAATTTCATTGCAACGATGCTCTACACACAGCTTTTTGACCAACTTTTCCGTTTGGCAGATTCCACGCCGGAATACAACGGTGCGCTGCCGGTTCATGTGCGGCTGATGATGGATGAGTTTGCGAATGTCGCTCTGCCCAAAAACTTCAAAAACATTCTGGCCGTATGCCGCAGCCGAAATATCAGCTGTGACATTATTTTGCAGAACATCGCCCAACTAAAAAGCCTGTTCAAAGACGATTGGGAAGGCATAATCGGAAACTGTGACACCCTGCTTTACCTCGGCGGTAACGAGTACGGCACATACGAATATCTTTCCAAGATTCTCGGCAAGGAAACCGAACGCACCAAAAGCCAAAGCATTGGCAAAGGCAGCCGTGGCAGCAGCAGCGACAGCCTGCAAACCGCTGGCCGCGAACTGTGTATGCCGGATGAAATTCGCCGTATGCGTGACGATGAGTGCCTGCTGCTGATGCGCAGCGAGGACCCGGTAATTGATCGAAAGTATAACCTATTAAAGCATCCCAATGTAAAATATACGCCCGATGCAGGAGGTGAGCCTTATGTAATGCCGCCCGACTATATGGGCGACGCCGTCACTATCACGATGGACGCTGTTGCCGCAGCGACAGCACCCGAAATCACCGAAGAAATGTACGAACAACTCGACTACTTAGAAAAACACCCGGAGGAAAATTATTATGAAAATGAAGAAAACTTCTCTCAATACGACCAAGGTGACTGACCGCAAAATCAAGCGCCTTTATCTTGTGGCGGCGACGGTGGTTGCCGCTGCTTTTGTTATGGCCATGCCTGCCTTTGCAGATGATCCGCTGACGACCATCAACAATCTGAGCGACTTTGTGTTCAGCGCCATCAAAGCCATCGGCGCAATCCTGCTGGGCTTTGGTATCGTGCAAATCGGCCTTGCTCTCAAAGGCCACGATGCCAGCCAGCGCGCGCAAGGCTTTATGACGTTCTTCGGCGGCGTGGTCATTTACTTTGCAAAGGATATTCTCGACATGATTCTGTAAGCAAAGATGTCACACGCATTATACTTGATTATTTTCTCGGAAAATGCTATATTATATTGAGCAAGATTCTGAGATTTTTAATCAGTATAATGAGGTGATGGACGTGGCGCTGGTAACAAACGAGCAAGTAATTAAAGCCCTGCGAAATTACAATCCTTGGTGGAGAAATCCAAGCGCAGCAAAAGAAGAAGATAGGCCCCAGCATCGTGTTGCCTATCATGAAACACTGCGAATCATGCAGCATAAAACGATTCGGCGCTTTGCTGTTCTTTCCGGCGCACGCCGCGTAGGAAAAACAACAATCCTTTATCAAATCATCAACCACTTAATTGATAACGGTGTGAATCCGCGAAATATCTTTTACGCAACCTTTGATAACCCTGTACTGAAAATGGCCGGGGTCGATATGGTTTTATCCGCCTATGATTCCATGTACCCGGTGGATGGTGTACGCTATGTTTTCTTTGACGAAATTCAGTACACCGAAAATTGGGAACTATGGATGAAAGTGATTTATGACAGCCGTAAAGACATTCGGATGGCGGCCACAGGTTCGGCAAGCCCTATTATTGAGGATGCGTCAACCGATAGCGGAACCGGCCGTTGGACAGTCATTAAAATTCCTACACTTTCCTTCTATGAATACTGCCAGCTTTTGCAGTTGGATGATATGCCCTTGCTGCCGAACCACTTAAAAGTTACCGATATTCCCAAAATGGAAAATGCCGAGGTTGCGGATTTGATGGCGCGATTTGAACCGTTGGTTAAGCACTTCAACCGCTATCTTACCATCGGGGGCTTCCCGGAACTTGCTCTGTCCGATGATGATCTTTATGCGCAGCGTATGCTTCGTGAAGATGTTGTGGATAAGGTAATAAAGCGCGATGTGCTTACCTTGTTCAAGGTTCGTAGCCCGCTGTTGATGGAAAAGCTGTTCCTATATTTGTGCATGAATTCAACGGAAATCTTTAGCGCCACAACTGCGGCCAAAGAGTTGGACAATATATCTCCGAACACCATTGAATCCTATGTGGATGCCCTTGTAAAATCCAACTTGATTTATATGGCATATCCAATCGCTGTTGGAAGCAAGTCGGTTTTGAAAGGGCGGCCTAAAATTTATATAGCGGATGCCGCTATCCGCAATGCTGTTCTGATGGTGGACGATGTTCTGTCTGATGAGCGCGAGTTAGGACTTTTAATTGAAACTACTGTATACAAGCATTTGGTGTCGTTTTATCAAGGAACAGGCGCACAGCTTGGATATTATCGAAAAGCAAAGGATAATCAAAAGGAGGTCGATGCCGTAATTGAACTCCCACAGCAGAAAATTCTGTGTGAGGTCAAATACAAAAACAATTCGCATATACCGCAGACGGATGGCATTGTAGAATTGTGCAATGATTCCAAAGCCGGTATTACAGATGCCTTTGTCGTCACGAAACAACTGGAAGACTTTGGTGTAACGCGCCATGAAACCTCTCCGAAAATCTATCGGATTCCGACCATCGCATTTTTGTACCTTATTGGCAAGGAAGAATCCGAGGGGATGAGTGGCAAACTTTAATCGCTATATTTTCGCCAGCATTCCCAATCGTGTGATATGTACTAGTGAGAAAATCAGAAAATAATTTATAGTGACCGTTTTGCTTTCGGGCAAGGCGGTCATTTCTTTTACAAGAAAGTAGGTGAAAACTTGAATCAAAACTGGATCGTTGAGAATCTGAATAATGCCTTTTCTACATGGAATGGAAAACTGGGCGAGTTATGGGGGCTGGTGACAACCGGCCCCCAAACTTTTAAGGGCGGCGCAGTGTGGAGCGTGATGCAGACCTTGCACAATGGTATGGTTGGCATTGGCTATGCACTGGTTGTGCTGTTCTTTGCTATATCGCTATGCAAAAACACAATGAATTTTCACGAGTTAAAACGCCCCGAAGCTGCAATCCACTACTTTCTCCGCTTTGTGGCGGCAAAAGCGCTTGTGGGATACGGCATGGAAATTATGCTGAATGTGTTTTCCATCTGTAACGGCATCGTCACAGATATGGCCAACAGCATGGGCGGTATCTCGGAGGCTATGGTGTCGCTGCCCGCAGAAATGCAGACGGCCATTGAAAATGTGGGATTCCTCGCCAGCATACCGTTATGGCTCGTGACGATTCTCGGCAGCTTGTTCATCACGGTTTTGTCGTTCGTGATGATTCTGACGGTGTATGGAAGATTCTTTAGGCTCTATATGTACACCGCACTTGCCCCGCTGCCGCTGGCAGCTTTTGCGGGGGAAAGCACACAATCCGTGGGCATATCGTTTTTGAAAAGCTATGTCGGCGTGTGCCTAGAGGGTGCGGTCATTGTGCTGGCCTGCGTGATTTACTCGGCGTTTGTCAGTACGCCGACTGTGACAAGCGGTGAAGCAACCACTATTGTGTGGAGCTATCTTGCAGAAACCGTATTCAATATGCTCGTACTTGTGGGGCTAATAAAAGGCTCTGACCGAATTATCCATGAAATGATGGGGTTGTAATATGCAAATTCCGATAAATAAAGAAATCCGCCATTACCAAGAGGAAATCTTTTTAGGGCTGAATCTGCGGCAGATGATATGCTCTGGCGCGGCCATTGCCGTGGCTGTTGCGGTCTATTTAGGACTGACTCCGCTGTTGGGTCATGAAACGGCGGGCTGGATCTGCACTGTAGCCGCCGCGCCGATTGCGGCAGCAGGATTTTTCACTTATGACTGTCTGACCTTTGAAAAATTCCTGCTTGTTGTAATAGACAGCACAATTATCCGTAACGACTGGCGGTTGTGGAAAACCGAAAACAAATATTGCAAAAAGAAAAAGGGTGATAAGCATTGAGATTAAGTGAGTACGCATCTACGCGAAAAACACGCGGCAGTTATAAAATGCCGCATTCGGTGCAGCAGAGCATCCCGATTGACAGAATCTATGCAGACGGTGTATGGCAATCGGAAAATGTGTTCAGCATGATGTGGCAAATCAGCGACATCAACTACGCCATGCAGAGTGACGCAGCCAAGCAGAATGTTTTAACGCAGCTTGGCACGGTCTACGCGGGCATTCCCGCCGACTGTTGGATGCAAGTCTGCATCGTTAGCCAGCGCATGGATGAAAAAGCCTTTGCCTGTGATGTGCTGTACCACCGCGAGAACGACGGCTTTGATGCCCTCCGCGCCGAGCGTAACCGGCAAATCAAGGCTAACGCCCGCGAAAATGGAAATGTGGTGCAGCATAAGTACATCATCGTGTCCACGAACAAACCCGGCGTAAAAGAGGCCCGTGAACGCTTTGTACAGGTGCAGGGACATCTTTTGTCCGCGTTTTCCGCGCTGGAGTGTGCCGTCATGCCGCTGGACAACCGCGCACGGCTGGAGGTACTGCACAAGTTTTTCCGCATTTCTGAGGAGGGGCGTTTTAACTTCGACTTTGATAATTGCGCCAAACTGGGGCAGGACTTCCGCGATTCTATCGCGCCAGACTGCATCCGCTTTTGCAAAAAGCATATTGAAATCGAGGATTTCTTTGCCAAGTGCATGACGGTCAGCGAGTACCCGCAGCAGCTTGATGATAAGTTTATCTCCGCACTGCTCCAGCAAGTGCCATACATTGTGTTATCAATCGACATTGAGCCGGTGGAGACGGAAGATGCCTTTAAGGAAATTGACAATGCCCAGATGAAAACCGATGCCGAGAAAGTCCGTTTCAATAAGAAATCCGTGGAAAATCTCGACTTCACTTCCTCCGTACCGCAGCGGACGCAGGAGCAGGACCGCATCATTGCCAACATCCGCAAAGAAATGACGGAGAACGACCAGCAGATGTTTTTGAGCCTGCTCACCGTCACTTACTTTGCTGACACACTGGAAGATCTCGCGTTGGAAACCGATGCACTGAAAACCACGGCGGCAAACTATAACTGCCGATTCACCGAGTTGTACTTTCAGCAGGAACGCGCCTTTAACACGGCCATGCCCTACGGTCTGCGCCGCATCGAGAGCGTGCGAACGATGCTGACGAAATCGCTGACAGCACTTGTACCGTTCAATACCCAAGAAATTCTCACACCGGGCGGCATTTGTTACGGCAGAAACGCCGTGACCGGCAACCTCATCATCGGGCTGCGCACTAGCCTTGTCAACGGCAATGCGATGGTTGTCGCCACCTCCGGCGGCGGTAAATCCATGTTTGTTAAGCTGGAAATTTTGATGCTGTATCTGCGCTTCACAAAAGCACGTTTCTATGTCGTAGATCCCGAAAATGAGTACGCGCCGCTTGTGCAGGAATTGGGCGGCGAGGTTGTGAATATCTCGGTGGACAGCGCTACGCACTTTAATCCGCTGGACTTCAAATACGATAAGGCAACGAAAATTCCTCCCCATGTTGCCAAGGCAGAATTTGTGTTGAGCCTGTGTGAGCAGATAATGGGCAAGGAGCATATTCTGGCCGGTGATAAAAGTCTGATTGACGATGCTCTTGAAAACATCTATAAACCCTTGATGGAATCCCACTATACCGAGCCATGCCCGACTATCAAGGATTTGTGGATGGCACTGAACAGTCAGCGCGATAAACGGTCAAAAGAAATCGCGCTTGCATTGCGAATTTTCGCCACCGGCAGTATGCAAGCGTTCGCCCAGCCCACGAATGTGGACATGAGCAACCGCCTTATCTGCTTCAACATCCAGAGCTTGGGGGAACAGCTAAAGCCAGTTGCCATGCTGTCCATGCTGGAGTACATCAACACCGCCGTTATGAGCAACGAACGCAACGACCCCAAGGCCGCCACATGGGTATACTTTGATGAAATCTATCTGCTGCTGCGCGATTCTTTGAGCGCCAATTTCCTGTACACAAGTTGGAAGCGATTCAGAAAGTACAACGCCTACGCCACCGGCATCACGCAAAATGTGCAGGACTGCCTTACCAATGACACCGCCTATGCCATGCTGGCAAACTCCGAATTTGTGGTCATGCTGCGCCAAACCAAGGACATCGACAGCGTGGTAGAACTGTACGGCCTGTCCGAGCCGCAGCGAAAATACTTGCTTCTGGCCCAGCCCGGTGAGGGCATCATCAAGATGGGCAACAGCCTTATCCCGTTCAACAATCCCCAACCCAAGGACACCAAAACATACAAATTGCTCACGACCAAACCCGGTGAAATGGAGTGAAAATATGAGCGAGAATGAGATCCGTGTACTGTATGTACAGCCCGGTAAATACCCGGAAGAACGAATGATTCCTAACACATTAAGCGCATCACAGAAACTTGTCGGCGGCAATATTGAATGTTGCTACCCGTGGAAGGATAACGTCTGCGTTGTCTGCAATGACTCTGGAAAGATTGATGAACTACCACCCAATCGCATTTACAGAAATACGGATTTTCTTGCAGGTTCTTTTTTTGTTTGCGGTAGTCGCAGGGGCGATTTTGTCAGCCTGACAGACAAACAGCTTGCCCGATATGAAAAGATATATCATTTCCCAATCGTCTTTCTCCCTACGCCGCACGGTCTACTGGCAATGAAATGTACCCCGGAGCAGTACGAGCAATTCCAGCGCGACGGCAACAAACTAAAGATCAAACCCATCGACCACGGAGAGCGCTAACCCTATGATTTTGCACAAACAAAAGGCAGGATGCCGTTCGCCTTAGAAATAAGGAAACATACCTTATATATAAAATAGGAGGATACCCCCATGACCGAACCCAAGTTTATGACACCCGCCCACCGTAGGGCATACTTAACCCACCTCAATCGCTGCAAGACAATGGACAGCTACCACCGCGCACTGATTTACACTCTGACCGCCGTACCCGCGCTTCGCAACAACATCGACGCTTGTTTTGACTTTGCAAAAGACGAAATCAAGCTGGAATCACTGGCTGCCGGTTGGCAGACCACCGGCACAACGAAATTGACCCGTTTTGCTTACAACCTCTGGAATGGGTACGATGATAAATCCTGTACGCCCTATGACCTGTTCGACTGCTCCTTTGCACCGTATATGTATGAGGCGGTGAAACTGCGTTACCCGGAATACACACGCCAGTTGGACGATGTGGTGATCGACGATGCCCGGAATTAAAGGAAAGCGCAAACAGCTTGTGCGCAAAACGCTTATGCGGGCCAAGGCGCAGAGCCAACGCACCGCCGAGCAGCGGCAGGAATCACCCGAAGAATACGCACAAACCGAGGTGCAGCAGGGCATTTCCGATGCGGTTGCCCGTGTAAACGGAACAGCGCAAAGCACCGCCCGAATGAGTTATCGCAAATTTCGTATGATGCGGGAGCGGCGCAGAAAGATGGATGTGCAGGACAGCGCCACAACCGCGCCAAAGCTGACTGAAAAAGAGAAAGTCACCGTTCCCACGCAGACCGAGCGCCGGGAACTGTTCAAAAAGCAGCGTTTCCGGCAAAAGGCTGTTGCAGCCAAAAAGACCGTGCCGCAAGCCCCCGCGCTGCCCGCTGATGTTCCTGCACCAACACCGCCGCCCTACCGCGCCCAAATGCGGCGGCTGAAGCGGCAGCATTTGACCCGCGAAGCCGTCCGCCGCTATCTCCAAAAGCAGACGGCCACCACAGCGGCGGGCAGCGCCGCGCCCATCGTCACCCATGCACCCAAGCTGCCTACAATCAGCAACAAACAAGCCACGGTTGAAGCAATCAGCCGTGGCATTCATTATATCGCAGCCAAAATCAAAGCCCTGCTCTCCCAAACTGTGCGGCGCGCCGCGCAATCGCTGCTGGCGCTGCTTGGCGCAGGCGGCGTGGTGCTGTTGCTGGCGATGGTCATAGGCGCGGCTGCGGCAGTGATCGGCTCACCAATGGGCATCTTGTTTGCCGATGAATCCGGCGACCCGAACAGCATTCGCATTGCCGAAATCGTTGCCGAAACTAACGCTGACTTCGGCACGGCAATCAACGACATTGTGTCGGCGCATCCGGAGTGCAGCGAAACCACCATCACCTACGACTACGAGGACGGTCACACATGGGCAAGCTACTGGCCAGAGGTGCTGGCTATCTTTGCGGTACATACCAACCTTAACTCCGATAGCGACGTTATCGTTATCAATGCCGCCCAAAAGCAGCGTATTCAAGACGCCTTTTGGGCTATGCACGAGATCACCTACGAGGTCGAAGAAGTAGACACCACTCCCGAACCCACCGAGGACGACCCCGGCCCGGAGCAGCAAACTGAATACATCCTGCATATCACCGTCAACAGCAAAACCGTGGATGAACTGGCTGAGTTGTACAATTTCACCCAAGACCAAAAAGACATATTGCACGAACTTCTCTCCGATGAAATGCGCCCTACGCTGCTTTCCCTCTGCGGCGGCATCGGCATCATCGAGGATGGCGAGTTATGCTGGCCGCTGCCCGGCCACACCTATATTTCCTGCAATTTTGGTGACGACGATGCTTACGGCAACTCCGGGCATCGCGGTACGGACATTCCCGCGGCGGAGGGTACGCCAATCCTCGCCGTCCACAGCGGCACGGTCATTATCTCCGGCTGGAACAACAGCTACGGCAATCAAGTTTTGCTGGACAACGGCGCGGGCCTGTCCACGCGGTATGCCCACATGACGCAAACTGCCGTTACCGCAGGGGAAGCGGTAACGGCAGGGCAGGTTATAGGGTATGTAGGCAACACCGGCGACAGCACCGGTTTCCACCTGCATTTTGAGGTGATGCAGAACGGCGTGCGCGTGAACCCACTGGATGCAGTTACTCCACAATAAGAATAAATATTTTCCTGCAAAATGTTGAAAATATAGTTGTAGTCCAGATTATAGGATAAGTAAATGTGTATAATAGAGACAGTGACCTTCGTATGAAGATAAAAATGCCTGAAAGGAACTTCTCTATGTCATTCAAAATGAAACGAACCATCGAAATGCGACGTGTAGAAAGTGCGTTTGCTGACTACTTGGAAAACGAAGGCAGTATTGACCTACTCTGGTCGGATAAGGTTGGCTATGTATTTCTTACCATCAATGAGAAAACCCACGAATCTGAAAGTTGCGATGATTTACATACCGCAACGCAGCTTTGCCACCGACTGCTGGATGATATGGCCATCACCGTGTTGTTGCAGACAAAGCGCAACCACAACTTTTCTACTATGGATAATGACGAAGCTGCACGAGTGCGGGCCGCTTGGAAGCCTGTAATCGAAAAACTGCCGGACTATGCTTATCTCTGCGATGAAATTCTCCGCGAAGCACAAGAAAATGAGGAGGAAAACGGCATTGATTTACAGTGAAGTCGAAAGGAAAGAAATCGAGCGCGTGTACGGCGTTTTCAAGGATTATATTCACGCAAGCAAATTCTTGGATTTTGTCTGGTCTGAAAAGCTGGGGTATCTGCTGCTACATATCGACCCAACAGAAAACACCATCGAGGAGGACCAAATCATTGCTTCTGCGGATGAATTGTGTGCCGAACTATTCAACGAAGTTGCAACGGATGTTTTTCAAGAAGCTAAGAGAGAACACTTTTATCCTGATGCAGATGATGACGAGATTGCGGAGATTCGCAGACGTTGGCAGCCGTATCTCGACTTACTTCCTGAGTATAGGAGTTCATGCAGAGCGTTTCACACAGCAGAATAAGTGAAAAGAAGCCTTCAGCATGATATGCCCCCTATATAGTTTTCAGTGCTTTATTTCACTGTTCGCTATATAGGGGGCATATCATTGCGCGGGCTGCTATTTGTTTTGGTAATTTTGAGTTGTACTTGCTTGCAGAACCACAGTAGAAATATTTGCTGTCGACACAGTCAATACATACGAAACGTGGCAGATGCTTTGAATCTCGTCATCAATGACAGAATAATTTGACAAAAAACGTCAAAGTGTGCTATTATATGCCGACTTTTAGTTTGCGAGATTGTTTCGCTTATAGGAAGTGGACATCAAAATTTCACTTGGTTTGCTTTACGATATTCTGTCGGGGATGTTCCCTCTATGTTGCTGAATGTCTTGCAAAAGTAGCTGGACGAAGAAAAGCCAAGAATGCTGGCAATCTGGGATGGCGCAAGGTCGGTTTCGGCCAGTAGCCGCTTCCCCTCCTGGATGCGGCAGTCAATGATATAGTTGATGGGTGAGACCCCATATTCACGCTTAAAGGCGTGTGCCATATGATATTTGCTGATACTAACCTTTTCAGCAAGTTCATCTAGCGTAAGATTTTCTTTATAATGGTGGTCGATATAGCGCTTTACAGTTGCACACTGACGGTTAGCAGGCAGCCGGGAATGAATAGGAACAGCGGATACACTGGCATTTCGCATAAGCTGCACCACAATAATATCCATATAAGCCTGACAAAGTATCTGAAAATTGGATTCCCGATTCTGCATTTCCGTAAGAATCTTTCTCATGCAGGGCAGTACATCGTTGTTCCCGTCAAACGTATAAACGCAAAAGCTGCCCTCGGAGGTATCGGAAATCGTAAATTCTAACCCCTCGATACCCAACACAATATATTCCAGCGGGTGGGATTCCAAGCTGACCTCTGTGTGAATAACATTGGGGTTTACAACAACAAGCTGATGAGCCCGAACCGGGAATAATCTATCGTTGATTTGAAACTGTCCCGCGCCATCTACAATATAAAATAACTCAGCATAACTGTGAGAATGTGGAATGGAGGGCCAATCCCCGCTATACCTTGTGGAGGCAATATTGCGTAATTTCATCTTATCGCGGGGCAGGGAATCATCATCCTGATTGAAGGAGTAGTTGATATGGCTCATGGGGTCACACTTCCTATTCTGTAGTATATTGTCATTATATTGCACAAGACTGAAAAGCGCAAGACGGTATTCGGCATTTTTGTCAACAACCAACTTTTCCAAAAAATAGTAAATGGTAAAAGTGCACAATAAATACCTGCAAAAATCCGGCGATGTGCCGAAAAGAGGCGGAATAGCAAGATTGTAAAACAGGTGGGCAAGATAATAATTGCTAAAAAACCGGAAAAGCACTACACTTAAATCACCGCGAAAGGGATGTAATCCCGACACAGAATTTACACTTAGGAGGAAAACACAAATGAAGAAGATCGTTGCACTTTTGATGGCTTCTGCTATGGCAGCATCTCTGGCTGCTTGTGGTGGCAGCGCTCAAAGCTCGGAAGCTACCTCTGCTGCTCCCGCTGAATCCACGGCTGCCGAGTCTACGGCCACCGATGGCAAGAAGTACGAGGGCATTGAGCTGACCATGTGGTCTATGTGGACCGCTGGCGAAGCACAGGCCAATGTCATCCAGGCTGCTGCCGATGCTTTTGAGAAAGAGACCGGCGCACATGTCAACATCGAGTGGAAGGGCCGCGATGTCAACACCCTGTTGTCCGCTGCTCTGGAGTCCGGCGAGAAGCTGGACATCTTCGAGGATGACTACAACCGTATCGGCAATGCCTACGCTCCCTACACCTACGACTTGACCGAAATGGCTGCTGCTGCCGGTTACGATGACTTCAGCTACGCCTGCTTTAATGAGCAGTCCAAGGCATGGGCTGGCTACCTGAACTCCATCGTTGAGCAACCCCAGATTGGTGGCGTATTCTATAACAAGGACGCTTTCGAGGCCAGCGGCATCACCGAGACCCCCAAGACCTGGGACGAGTTCCTGGATGTCTGCCAGACCCTGAAGGACAACGGCTATGAGCCTCTGGCCCTGGACGGCGCTTACGCAAACTTCAACTTCTACAACCACCTGGTTCGTCACCTGGGCGAAGATGCCATCAAGGAACTGGGCGAGAAAGGCGGCTGGGCTGACAATGAGGCTGCTGTTGCTGCTGCACAGGAGACCATCGACCTGGTGAACGCTGGCTATCTGGCCGAGGGCGCTCCCGATGCTTACCCCGCAAGCCAGACCAAGGTTGGCCTTGGCACTGCTGCTATGATCGTCTGCGCCAACTACGTTACCTCCGAGGTTGACGCTGCTGTTGGCGAGCCTGTGAACTGGGGCTTCTTCAACTACCCCGAAGTCGAGGGCAATGTTGATGCTTCCGCTTACGCCGGTGCAAACTCTCTGGCAATCTCTTCCTACACTGAGAACGCTCAGGCTGCTTTCGACTTCATTATGACCGTTGTTACTGGCACCTATGGCCAGCAGCTGGCTGATGATTGCGCCCAGATCCCCGCAGATACCCGACTGAAGGAGTCCGTCCTGGAAGGTTCCGTTGAAGCTCTGAAGAACACCACCACCCCGATGAGCTGGTGCGGCGCTCTGAACACGCTGGACAGCTGGTCCACAATCAAGAGCTCCATGGTTGAGCTGTTCGAAGGCAAATACGCAACTGGCGCTGACTACTGCGCTTACCTGGATACCCTGTGCGGCTAATCCTATAATAAATCTCAGTACGCCGCTAAGCGGTGCGGCTGCCATAGATTTATTCAGGATTCCCTCAATCTGAACGGAGGCGGCACCTGAATGGGTGCCGCCTTTGCTTATGACATTTCATTTTTGAGGTATTACCAGTATGAAAAAGAACAAAACGATGATTTTCCTCTTTATTTTGCCCACCGTTCTTTGCCTGCTGTTCATGTATGTCTATCCGATTGTTCGGACAGTTATTATGAGCTTTTTCAAGGTGGACAGCCTTACCGCGCCTACCAGTGCATGGAGCTTCTACGGGTTGCAAAACTATTTCAAGATCATGCGCAACGCGGGCTTCATCAGCTCCATGAAAAACATGCTGATGATCTGGCTGGTTGGCGGCATCATTACTATGTGCCTGTCCATGTTGATGGCCGTAATTTTGACCAGCGGCATCCGCGGCGCAAAATTCTTCAAGGCCGCCATTTATATGCCCAATATCATCAGCGCCGTAGCACTGGCCACCATGTGGATTCAGTATGTGTTCAACTATGATTATGGTCTGCTGAACCAGATTGTCAAAGCATTCGGCGGCGAGAATGTCCGCTGGCTGGGTACAGACCTGATTTTCTGGGCTATGATGATTGCTTTCATCTTTGGCAGCGTTGGTTACTATATGCTGATTTTCATCAGCGGTATCGAAGGTATCCCGCAGGACTTGTACGAAGCTGCCACCATCGACGGCGCGAATATCTTTGACCGCTTTTTCCAGATTACGCTGCCCCTGCTGAAAGGCGTCATCCGCACCTGTGTTACTTTCTGGAGCATCAATGCTACCACATTCTTCCTGTGGACGAAAATGTTCTCCCCCATCAACACGGAAACGGCTACCATTGTGCCCGTTGTGTATCTGTACGATACGGTGTTTGGAGGCAAGGGCGTTGTCGAGCGCGATGCTGGTGCAGGCGCAGCGGTTGGCGTTGTGCTGACTTTGATTATCATTGCTGTGTACGTTATCACCAACCTGATCTTGAAAGACTCGGATCTGGAGTATTAAGGTAGGAGAGCAGTTATGGGAAAATATCACGATAGAATCAACTGGAAGAAAGAGCTTCGGCTTCTGCCCGGTTATATCATTGTTTGCGCGTGGGTCGCGCTTACGGCTGCCATCCTGTTCTGGATCATCTGCGCCAGCCTTTCCTCAACAAAGGAAATTCTGACGGGCAGAGTTATGGACTTTTCCAATGGCCTGAAGTGGGATAACTACGTTACAGCTTGGAACACCCAAAATGTATCGCTGTATTTCTTCAACAGCTTGGTTTATGCCATTGTTTCCTGTGTGGGCGTATTGCTTATTTCCGCGCCCGGTGCTTATGTGCTTTCTCGCTGGAAGTTTGTCGGCGGTAAGGCCATCCGTATCGGCTTGGTCATTGCCATGAGTGTTCCCACCATTATGATCATCATGCCGCTGTACTCTTTGGCTGTGCAGTGGGGCATCAAGGGTCGTGTGCTGTTGGTTGTGCTGTACATTATGCTGCGCGTACCATACACCACGATTTATCTGTTGGATTTCTTCTCCTCGCTGTCCCGGTCTTATGAGGAGGCAGCCTACATTGACGGATGCAGCCATTCTCGGACATTCTGGCAGATTATGCTGCCGCTGGTTCAGCCCGCCATTATTACGGTTACGATTTTCAACTTCATGTCTGTGTGGAACGAGTTCTTCATGGCGTTGATTTTCACTACCAGCGATTCTATGACCCCTGTTGGTGTCGGTTTGTTGCAGATTGTCAACGCAATGAAGTATTCCGGCCAGTACGGTGCTATGTTTGCCGCAGTTATCATTGTGTTCCTGCCTACTTTCCTGCTGTATCTTTTCCTGTCTGAAAAGATTATTGTCGGTGCTACCAGTGGCGGCGTTAAGGGCTGATTTAACTTTCCTCCATTCAAAATATTACGTTTTAAGGAGAATCCTTATATGAATGATGTAAGAAAAATGGGCCGTGTAACGATCCCCACCGATATGGACGCCGTCCCTGAGACCCTCGACCTGCTCAAGCGCTGGGGCGCGGATGCCATCCGCGACTGCGACGGCACCGAGTTCCCGCAGGAGCTGAAGGACACCGGCGCCAAAATTTACGCCACCTATTACACCACCCGCAAGGACAACGCGTGGGCAAAGGCCAACCCCGACGAAACCCAGCAGTGCTACATTATGACCCCGTTCTACACCGCTGCGGACGGTGCGCTGACCATCCCCCTGATGACGGGCATCAGCCGCGAGCTGATGAAGGTCAACGACCACGACGACATTGCCCGCTGGTGGGAAGTCATGGACCGCACGACGGGCGAGCCCGTCCCCACTTCCGACTGGTGCTACGATACTGCGGCTGAGAGTGTTGTCATCGACGCCCCTGCCGCCTACCATGAGTACACCGTCAGCTTTCTGGCCTACCTGATTTGGGACCCTGTTCATATGTACAACTCGGTCATCAACGACTGGAAAGACGTCGAACATCAGATTCCGTTTGATGTACGCCAGCCCAAGACCCACGCCTACACGATGCGCCGTCTGCGGGAGTACCTTGAAAGCCATCCTTATGTAAATGTTGTTCGTTTCACGACGTTTTTCCACCTGTTCACGCTCGTCTTTGATGAATTGCGCCGTGAAAAGTACGTTGACTGGTACGGCTACTCTGCTTCCGTCTGCCCCTACATTTTGGAGCAGTTCGAGAAAGAAGTCGGCTACAAGTTCCGCCCGGAGTTCATCATCGACCAAGGCTACTACAATAACCAGTACCGCGTACCCAGCAAGGAGTACAAGGACTTTCAGGCATTCCAGCGCCGTGAGGTGGCCGGTCTGATGAAAGAAATGACCGACATCGTCCACGAATACGGCAAGGAAGCCATGATGTTCTTGGGCGACCATTGGATCGGCTGTGAGCCGTTCATGCCGGAATTTCAGAAATCCGGCGTCGATGCCATCGTCGGCAGCGTCGGCAACGGCAGCACGCTGCGCCTGATCTCCGACATTCCCGGCGTCAAGTACACCGAAGGACGCTTCCTGCCCTACTTCTTCCCCGATACTTTCCACGAGGGCGGTGACCCTGTGCGCGAGGCCAAGGAGAACTGGGTCACGGCCCGCCGCGCGATCCTGCGCAAGCCCATTGACCGCATCGGCTACGGCGGCTACCTGAAGCTGGCCTGCGAGTTTCCGGAATTCCTCGACTACGTCGAGAGCGTCTGCAACGAGTTCCGCGAGCTGTATGAGAATATCAAGGGCACGACGCCCTACTGCGTCAAGACCGTGGCTGTGTTGAACAGTTGGGGTCAGCAGCGTGCTTGGGGCTGCCACATGGTCCACCATGCGCTGTACCAGAAGCAGAACTACAGCTATGCGGGTGTGATCGAAGCGTTGTCCGGCGCACCGTTTGACGTGAAGTTCATCAGCTTTGACGACATCAAGGCTGACCCGAAGGTGCTGGACGGCATCGACGTCCTTATCAACGTCGGCGACGGCGACACTGCCCACACCGGCGGCAAAGTCTGGGAGGACCCGGAGATTTCCTCTGCCGTCAAGGGCTTCGTCCACCGCGGCGGCGGTCTAATTGGTGTCGGTGAACCCGGTGGCCACCAGTATCAGGGTCGGTATTTGCAGTTGGCTGCGCCTCTCGGTGTAGAGAAAGAAACCGGCTTCACCCTCAACTACGACAAGTACAACTGGGACGAGCACCGCGACCACTTTATTCTGGCCGACTGCCCTGACCATGACGTAGACTTTGGCGAGGGCAAAAAGAGCATCTTTGCGCTGGAGGGTACCGAAATCCTCATTCAGCGTAACAAGGAAGTTCAGATGGCTGCCCACGAGTACGGCAAGGGCCGCGGCGTGTACATTAGCGGCCTGCCCTACAGCTTTGTGAACAACCGCGTGCTGTACCGCGCCATCCTGTGGGCTGCCCACGATGAAGCCGACCTGCACAAATGGTTCAGCACGAACTACAATGTCGAGGTGCACGCCTACGTTAAGAACGGCAAATATTGTGTGGTAAACAACACCTATGAGCCGCAGGACACCACCGTCTACACCGGCGATGGAAGCAGCTTTACCCTGCACATGGACGCAAACGAGATCAAATGGTATAATCTGTAAAGCAGGAAAAAGGCGTGCCGTACTGTGCGGCACGCCTTTGACTGCAAAAACATTGATATGAGGTTTGTTATGGATAAACGTCCTAATATTATCCTGCTTATGGCAGACCAGATGCGCGGCGACTGCCTTGGTATTGCCGGACACCCGGATGTAAAAACACCGTTTCTCGATGCACTGGCCGCAGAGGGCGTGCGCTATGAAAACGCCTATTCTGCCTGTCCGACCTGTGTTCCCGCACGTGCCTCTCTTTACACAGGTATGTCACAGGAACACACTGGTCGCGTCGGGTATGAGGATTTAGTGCCGTGGAACTATACCCACACGCTGGCTGGGGAACTGAGCAAGGCGGGCTATTATACGCAGTGCGTCGGTAAAATGCACGTCCACCCGCTGCGCAATAATTTGGGATTCAACGATGTACGGCTGCATGATGGCTATCTCCATGCCTACCGTCGCCCCACTACGCCCAGTTATGAAGACCAGCGTGTAGCCGATGACTATTATTGGTGGCTCAAGCAGCAGCTTGGTGTGAATGCAGACCCTGTAGATACTGGCTTGGACTGCAACAGTTGGGTGGTTCGTCCGTGGATTTACGAAGAAAAGTACCATCCCACCAACTGGGTCGCCAGCGAGTGCCGGGATTTTCTGCGCCGCCGTGACCGTTCCAAACCATTTTTCTTGATGGCCAGCTTCGTGCGGCCGCATCCGCCGCTGGACGCCCCGGAATATTATTTGAATTTGTACAAAGATAAGCCGCTAGCCGAACCTTGGCGCGGCGACTGGAACGACTGCGTCCGCTGGGAGCGCGACGGTCACAGTTACCATGCCCAGACTGCACCCTCAGATGAAAGCTATATTCAGCAGCTACGGGCGGGCTATTATGCTGCCATCACCCATATGGATCATCAAATCGGACGCTTGATTTCCGCGCTGGTGGAAGAACAGATTATGGATAACACCGTGATTTTGTTTGTCTCCGATCACGGTGAAATGCTGGGCGACCATTTGATGTTCCAGAAGGCAAAGCCGTTCCAAGGCAGTGTCCATGTACCACTGTTTATCTCCGGGCCGGAGCGTTACATCGGAAAGCGCGGCACGGTTCGCACGGACTTGGCTGAACTGCGGGATGTTATGCCCACGCTGTTGGAACTGGCAGGAGCCCCGATTCCCGAAACGGTGGACGGCACCAGCCTGTTGCACCCGCTAGACCGCGAATACCTGCATGGGGAACACACGCTGGGAGAGGATTCCATGCACTTTATCCTGACAAAAGAGGACAAATATATCTGGTACTCGCAGACCGGGCGGGAACTGTACTTCAACCTGCGCGACGACCCGCATGAGACGAAGAACGTGCTGGAGGAAAACCCGGAGCGCGTGGCGGAGCTGCGCACTCTGCTGATTGATGCTCTAAAAAACCGCGAAGAGGGTTACACCGATGGGCACACCCTGCTTGTGGGCAAAACACCCGTGACCGTATTGCAGCATACCGAGGTGCTATGAAGCAGCTTCAATTTCTGATAAAACCCGCAGCCGGATTTTGCAATATGCGCTGCCACTATTGCTTCTACCGTGACGAGCAGCAAAACCGCAGCACTTCCGAAGATTGCATGATGAACTTGCAGACAGCCGAAACATTGATACGGCGCTGCTTTGCTGAACTTGAGCCGGGCGGCTTTGTTTCGTTTGCCTTTCAGGGCGGAGAGCCAACCTTAGCAGGGCTGGATTTCTTTCTGTTCTTTACGCAGACAGTGCGAAAGTACAACCAAAAGTGTGTAACGGTGCAGTATGCCATCCAGACAAACGGCCTTGCCGTTGCCGAAGAATGGGCGAGATTTTTTCGCGAAGAAAACTTCCTTGTTGGTATCAGCTTAGACGGTACTCCAGATGTACATGATGCTTTGCGCCCAGATGTTTCCGGCAACGGAACATGGACAAGGGTCATGCAGATGATCAAACTGCTGGAGCAGTATCATATCGAGTGCAATCTTTTATGTGTTGTCACCAAGCGTCTGGCTAAAAAGGCGGAACGTGTGTATAAGTCTATGAAAGCAACGGGTGTGCGCTATCTCCAATTCATTCCTTGCTTAGACCCCTTGGGCGCGCAGCGAGGAATCGAAAATTACTCTCTTTCGCCGGAACTGTACGCGCAATTTTTGTGCGCTCTGTTTGACGCATGGTATCGTGACTGGAAAACAGGTGTCTATGTCAGTGTTCGCCTGTTTGAAGATTATATACAACTGCTCATGGGCGCACCAACGGGAACTTGCTCCACTACCGGCGCGTGCGGTTCTTACATGGTTGTGGAGGGCAGTGGCGCTATTTACCCGTGCGATTTTTACTGTTTGGACGAGTACAAACTCGGAACGATTCAAAATGACTCTTTACAATCGTTGCTTTTGGGGGAGAAAATGCGCACCTTTATAAAGGATGGCCGGAATGTCCCCGCAGAATGTCAGCAATGCAGATGGGTAAACCTATGTTACGGCGGCTGCAAGCGTGACCGTAATACAGCAGACAAAGCCCAACGCAGTTACTATTGCAAGGCACTGCAAAAGTTTTTTGCCTACGCTGAACCCCGAATGCGTGAAATGGCCCGTGCGGTGCAGATGTACCGCTGAAAAGGAGACAGATTCTATTGGACAAGAAAAATAAATATTGGCAGTTGTTCCTTTCTACCTTTAAACTCAGCGCGTGTACATTCGGCGGCGGGTTTGTCATTATCCCTCTCATGCGGGAGCGCTTTGTGAAAGAACTGCACTGGATTGAGGAGGAAGAAATGTTGGATCTGACGGCCATAGCCCAGTCCAGCCCCGGCTCTATCGCCATCAATGCCTCTATTCTGGTGGGTTACCATGTGGCAGGAATCCCCGGTGCATTGATTACCGTAGTTGGTTCAGCACTGCCGCCGCTGATTATCATTTCCATCATTTCTGCTTTCTACCAAGCATTTCGCTCCAACAAGTATGTGAGCATGGCTATGGCCGGTATGCTGGCCGGTGTGGCGGCAGTCATCTTTGATGTGGTCATCAATATGGCATGGCCCATTCTGAAAAAGAAGCGCCTGCTGCCCATCGCTGTGATGCTGGCGGCTTTCGTGGCGACTCGCTTTTTCTCCGTGAACATTATCCTGATTATTCTGGTCTGCGGTGTGATTGGTGCGTTGGATACGCTGTATCTGCAAAGGAAGGAGGTCGAGGAATGATCTATCTGGAACTGTTCTGGAGTTTCTTTCAAGTCGGCCTGTTCAGCATCGGCGGCGGGTATGCAGCCATGCCTTTAATTCAAGACCAAGTCGTGGATATTCACCCTTGGTTGACAATGACGGGGTTTGCCGACATTATGGCCATTGCTGAAATGACTCCCGGCCCTATCGCCCTTAACGCGGCAACCTTTGTGGGAATTCAGGTGGCTGGGCTGCCGGGAGCGCTGATTGCCACTATCGGCTGTATCTTCCCATCCTGTGTCATTGTGATGACTTTGGCTTATGTGTATTACCGCTTCCGTGGTTTGAGCATTGTGCAAGGCGTTTTGGCAGGGCTGCGCCCCGCTGTGATCGCAATGATTGCCTCTGCTGGTATCTCCCTGTTGTGCATGGCCCTGTATGGGCAGCGCACTTTCCCTGCGGATTTGGGCAGCATGGATTTGATTGCAGTAGCTATTTTCCTTGTGGGCTTCTTTATTTTGCGCAAGTGGAAGCCCAGTCCCATCAAGGTCATGGCGGGGGCCGCCGTGGCCGGTATCATGTTGTACAGCATCGCGGCATAAACGAAACCTGAGAGGATATTTTATGATGAATGAAATTTTAGCTGCCTGGCAATGGAATGGCTCGGTATCAGAGCCGGTTCCCTATGGCGAAGGGCATATCAATCAAACATATGCCATTACGGTAACCTCCGAGCAGGGTGCAAAACGCTACATCCTGCAAAAAATCAATACCGATACATTCAAAGACCCGGCCGGTTTGATGGAAAACATCTGCGGCGTAACAGATTTCCTGCGTGAAAAAGCCAAGCAACGCGGGGCCGACCCGGCGCGGGCAACGCTCCATGTTGTGCTGACCAAAGCTGGAAAGCCTTATTACCAGGCCACCGATGGCAGTTGCTGGCGCATCTATGATTTTGTAGAGAACACCGTCTGCTTGCAGCAGGTGCAATCCGCCGAGGATTTTTACCAAAGCGCCGTTGCTTTTGGTGATTTTCAACACCAGCTTGCCGACTACCCGGCAAATACCTTGCATGAGACGATCCCGCACTTCCACGACACGCCCAAGCGCTTCGCCGATTTCCAGCGTGCCGTGGCTGAGGACCGCATGGGCCGTGCTGCACAGGTACAGCGAGAAATTGAATTTGTTCGCGCTCGCGAAGCAGATTACCATGTCATGGTGGACCTGCTGGCGGCTGGCAAGCTGCCGCTGCGCGTCACCCACAATGATACCAAGCTGAACAACATCCTGTTCGATAAAACGACCGGCGAGGGCCTTTGCGTTATCGATCTCGATACCGTCATGCCGGGCCTTGCCGCCAACGATTTCGGTGATTCCATTCGCTTCGGTGCCAACCACTGCGCCGAGGATGAGCCAGACCTCTCGAAAGTGAATTTCAGCATAGAACTGTTTGAAATTTACACGAAAGGCTTCTTGCAAGCCGCAGGAGAAGCATTTACTACATTGGAAAAGCAGACCCTGTCTTGGGGTGCCAAGCTGATGACGATGGAGTGTGGTATGCGCTTTCTTGCCGATTATCTGGAGGGCGACCACTATTTCCACATCAACTACGAACAGCAGAACCTCAACCGCGCCCGGACGCAGTTTAAGCTGACTGCAGATATGGAAGAAAACTGGGATGCTATGCAGAAGGTAATTGAGAAATACTGCTAATAGACTTATTATGCCCTTTTTGATTTTGCGTTTTGCGAAATGCTAAATCGCGTTTTCTCCTTTTTATAACGCCCGCGCCTGAAAAGCGCGGGCGTTTTTTACTCTGCGTCGAGGGTAATACATTGAACACCGGGATTCTGGATGCCTTGGTGAAAATGTGCGGCACAAGCTGTGCGTTTTGCAACAATGGTGTAGAAAAAATAGCCCCTTGCACTGGGCCACCCTTACGCACCGAAATACGATGTAAGTATAGTTACATTACGTTTCAGGCCCGACAGCCAAATTGGTTGTCGGGCCTTTTTCGTGCTTGTCTTTTTGAATATGCACGTTGAAACGCGATATTTACGATGCTCGCGCACCTCCGATTTTGAGTATCACTTAAGTGAAACTCAAAATTTTGGAGGTAAATATGTCCAGAAAAAAGGATGCCAATAAATATTGGATTTATGGTGAGGATGCCGCACTGGCCGCGCAGTTTACCGCATATCTGGCCAAGGTGCTGAAGAACCGCAGATTGACCTATATCCGCCATCTGAACAAAATCCAAGCCGCAGAATGTTCCTATGAGGACATTGCCGAAACCATTGAACACGTAGATTCCATCCGGGAGGAATCCTTGGAATCTGCAGTAGAAGCCAAACTGATGTGGGAGGCTATCAAGCCCTATTTGCACAAGCTCTCCCCGAAAGAATGTGAGGTTATGATTTGCCTGTACATTGAGCGACTTTCGGTTACTGATACGGCGGCCAAACTGAAAATCAAACCCGATACCGTAAGCACACACAAGCACAACGCAATCAATAAAATCCGCAAGGCAATGGGGGAACACTGATGGGAGCATATAGAGAACTGCTGGCACAGGCGAAGAAAGGCAACCACACCGCCATCGAAAAGCTGTATGAGCGCTACTACACATTGCTGCGCAGTTACAGCTTTGTAAATGGCCGCTTTGACGAAGATCTGTTTCAAACACAGGTCATTGAATTTCTGATTGCGGTTTCCAAATTTCGTATGTGAGCAGCCGAAAAATAGTTTTAATTTTTCCCTCAAGGTTTTTATTTTTGCAGAGTATATAAGTTATAGAGGGTGTTGAAAGGCCCTCTCCCCTTGAGAGAACCTTGAAAGCAGAATAACCAGACCATTGGCTACATAAATTCGATCTTGCCGCAACCCACGGAGCGACGGCAAGCAGACTCTAAGGCGTGTGCAGCGGTTTAGCTATGATAGGATATTCCTGTCGCTATAAACGCGCTCACAGGCGCTCAGAGGGGCGGCGTGGAACACCGCCTATGCGATGAAAGGGTCGATCATTATGATACGCACCGTTGCGATGCCCTCAAGGCGTCGGCGGTACTGCCAACAATGTGGTACAGGAAGTGGGAGCTGTTTCCAGCAGCCGGGCCGGTGGTTCGCCCTTATATCCGGGAAGTAGTGTCGAATAGGATATACAATTTGATTTCAGATTATGGCGGTCACTTGTTTTCAACAAGTGACCGCCATGCTTGTGGAATTAAATCCGCAATTATTATGAGAGGAGTTGACGACTATGGGAGAGCCGATTGGAAAACGAGAAATTTTCCGCAAATATCCCGATGTGGTGGACGTACCGCAGCTTTGCGAGATGCTGGGCGGTTCGCGGCCCGTGAGTAAGAAAACGGCATATCGTATGCTGAATGCAGGGAAAATCAAGGCGTTTCGCATTGGGCGCAGTTACCGCATCCCCAAGGTAAACGTAATTCGCTTTTTGCAGAACGAAACACCCGAAGATTGCAATACTGTCAATGCGACAACCGACAGTGTGGAGTAAAAGGCATATATCCGCTATCATATAGATGCCATCTATACCGTTAGATAGTCGGAAAGGAGCAACGCAATGAAAACGAAAGTAACAGGCTATCTTACGCAAAAACACGGATTCTATTATGTCGTTCTGAATCTGCCCACAGATGAAAAAGGAAAGCGAAACCGCAAAACGCTGAGTACAGGGTTGTCCACCGACCGCAATGCAACCAAGGCCAAGACGCTGCTCCAGACGATGATCCGCGAAGCCAATGCCGGAGAGGACGTGCGTGGTGTAAACGAGCGTCAACCAAAAAGCCAAAACAAAACGGAAGATGAAAGATGGAATTCACCTTGGCCGGGTATGCTGTTCTCCAATTATCTTGAATTTTGGCTGCAATGGAAACGAAAAAGCTGGGAAGAAGTTACTTATTCCGGCTATTGCCAGAATGTCAGATCGTGGATTGGGCCGTATTTTGCTAAACGGAAAGTACGTTTGAATGAAATCACGGTGCTGGATATTGAGATGTTCTACACCCATGAAATCAACAAGCGTGGAGTAAGTGGGAACACGGTACTCCATTACCATGCCAACATCCGCAAGGCTTTGTCGGACGCAGTAAAACTCAAACTGATTCCCTATAACCCTGCTGCCGAAGTGGAGCGCCCCAAAAAAGACAACTTTGTTGCCAGCTATTATTCAGCGGATGAATTGATGGAAGTGCTGCCTATTTTTGCAAATACCAAAATGGAACTTCCTGTCATGCTTGCTGCGTTCTATGGATTGCGCCGCAGCGAGGTAATCGGTCTGCAATGGTCGGCCATCGACTTTGAACGGAAAATCGTCACGATTTCACGCACCTTTGAACGCATCAATGTGGATGGCAAAATGGTGGACGTTTCCAAGTGCCGGACGAAAAACAAGTCCAGCTTCCGCAGTTTGCCGCTGATTCCCGCAGTTGAACAAGCTTTACTGAAAGCCCAAAAACGCCAGCGCCAGCAAATGAAACTTTGCGGCAACAGCTATTGCAAGGAATATAAGGACTATATCTGCGTTGATGATATGGGGCATCTTGTGACCCCGGACTATGTGACACGGGTTTTCCGCGAAATGCTCTTGAAGAATGGTTTTCGCCCGATTCGCTACCATGACCTCCGCCACTCCTGCGCCAGTCTGCTCATCAAGAACAAAGTCACGATGAAAGAGGTACAGATGTGGCTGGGGCATTCCAGCTTTTCCACCACGGCCAATATTTACGCCCACATTGACGTGGACAGCAAGATGGAAGCCGCGAATATGATTGCCAGCAAAATCAATCTCAACGGATTCCCCGAAAAAAAGAAATCTCCCAAGCGAAAAATTGCTTGAGAGAACCGACAAGCCCAGCGGAGATTGAATCCGTTTTGTCTGCCATTTGGGGTAAAAGTGGCAGACAAAATGGCAGACAAGCCTAAATCTTGTCTGCCACACAAAAAATACCTAAGCCGCTAAAAGGCTTAGGTATAAGAAATGCCGGTGATGGGGGTCGAACCCATACGGTGTCACCACCAACGGATTTTGAGTCCGTCTCGTCTGCCAATTCCAACACACCGGCGTATGTAGGTACTTTGCTAGTATACCAGCCCCATGCCAAATTGTCAAGGCATCCGCGCCGGGATTTTGCGGACAAATTTTCCGATTTTTTTTCAAAAGGCATTGACAAACGGTTTTGATGCCGCTATAATAATTAGCGTCGCCTGACGGCGTCATGGATATTGCCCCATAGCTCAGTTGGTTAGAGCACCTGACTGTTAATCAGGGTGTCGTCCGTTCAAGTCGGACTGGGGCAGCCAACAAAAATCACCGAGTCATCTTCGGTGATTTTTTATGCGGCCGTAGCTCATCTGGTAGAGCGCCACCTTGCCAAGGTGGAGGTAGCGAGTTCGAGCCTCGTCGGCCGCTCCATTTAACAACAGCCCCGCAGAAGCAATCGTTTCTGCGGGGTTGTTTTGTTTTTTCGGTGAATGTCAAGAGTAAATGCGAAAATTTCATAATTTAATTTTTTTAAAGGGCGGCAACGCACGTTTGATATGCCATTTCGGCAGTCAGATAGCCAAGGACTTTACGGGGATAGTTGTTCATCCAATCTTCGACATTCTGAACCTGTTTCCGTGTCACATCTGCAAAGCTTGTGCCTTTTGGGAATTTCCGCCGAATCATGCGGTTTAGATTTTCGTTTGAACCGCGCTCCCATGAACTGTACGGGTGGCAGTAGTAGAATTTCGTGCGAAGTCCGCTGTACAGTATAGATTTTTTCATTCCTTCCAGATCGGAAAATTCAGTTCCATTGTCTACAGTAATTGATTTAAAGATTTTACGAAACTTGGCACCGAAGCGCCGTTCTAACCGATTCAAGGCAAGAACGGTGCTTTTTGCTGTTCTGTCGGGCATAACGATAATGATTTCCTTGCGGGTCTTTCTCTCCGTTAGAACCAGCAGAGCGCGCAGGCTGGTTTCTGCGGCGCTGTATACAGTGTCCATTTCCCAGTGTCCAAATTCTTCACGGTTGTCGATGATCTCCGGGCGCTTTTCGATGCTTTCGCCACGCGGCGGGCGGGAACCCTTTTTGTTTTCCTTCGCCTTGCGGTGGCGCTTTGGTTTGTCCGGAAGATCTGAATCCGTCAAAGACGCAAAAACACCCTTTGAAATGTAACTGTAAATCGTAGTTACGCACACAGATGTTTTGAATGTGCGCCCCTCTAAGGCTATGTCAGCCAAAGCAGCAGCCGGGGAACGATTTTCATATTTGATTTTGTTCTGTATGTATGCGGCAAATTCGTGATCGTTCCCGATCTTCAAATCTGCGCCTTTCGCGCTCAAATTTGCTTGATAGCGTTCTTCGGCTATATCGGGGCTATACGCGGGATAAAATTCATAAGTTGCGCCGTTCAAACGCTGATACTCGCCCTTCTTGATTTCTCGATAAATCGTGCTGATATGCACGCGCAGTACATCCGCTATTTGGCGGTATGTGTACCCCTCGTTTAAGCATTTTTCAATGCGCAGTCTGTCGGTGCGTGTCAGATGCTTAAAGATGCGCGGCATGTCAAATCCCCCTGTCAGATCAGCGCAGACGCGCCCTGTGCAAGCGCAAGAAGAAATTCAAGCTGTTGGACTGTAAGCGCCGCATGGCCGCAGAAACCGCGTGCACATTCGCGTGCGCACGCATCTGGAAGCCATTCGGCAACAGCATAATCTGATGAAAAGTAATTTTTCATATAGTAGGCCCTCCCATGGCCTTGATTTTTCCCGCCAAATTGATTATAATAAAAAATAAGCAAGGGGCGGTTGTAGTCTCTTAGCGGCTAAAGGTTAGATGGTTACTTTTGAACGGGTCTCCATCTGGCCTTTTTGTTTTTTAACTGCATCCACGCGATGTAAAGGTTGAAGTATTGCTGTTTTGATTTCGGGCTTAACTTTTCAAACTCTTTACTTTTCATTTGGCGGTTCCTTTCTGTTTGTACCGCCCCTTGCTATGTTTATATTGTACTATATTTAGTGTAATATTGCAATATGCAATATGCACTAACTCTAGTGCATATTCTTGTGTGTTCTTGTACTTGCTTTAGTACGCTTTCCTGTGCTATAATAGGGATACTGAAAAAGGCCACTTTATAGCGAGGTGTTTATATGATAACTTATGAAGGGCTGTATAAGCAATTATCAAAGCAGGGCCACAACAAATACTGGTTGCGAAAAAACGGAATCAGTCCGTCCGTTCTGGACAAACTCGGCAAAGGCGGTGGACTTGATTATCGCTCAATAAACAAGCTGTGTGCCTTGCTGAACTGCCAGCCGGGCGATCTCATGGAATATGTTCCAGACCCAGCGCCGCAGGATACAGCAGAATAAACAGAACACGGCAGACAACCCATGCGGGCGGTCTGCCGTGTCCTGTTTTAGTCGTTGTCTACATCATCGGGGATGCCGTCGCCGTCACTGTCGGGCACTTCGGGCAATCCCGCAATGCTTGTCAGCAGAGACAGCAGGCCAGCAAGGGCGGATGCACTGACAACGATACGCCAGTCAACAGCCCCCAGAACGGCAGCGCTGCCGATGGTCGCAATGGCCGTCTGTGCAACGGTCTTGATCGCGCGAACGGCAGCAGCTTTTGCAAGAGCGCGCAAATACTTCTTTTTCATGTGTTTACCTCCGTTTCTCCGCTATGCACGGGGAGACTTTCGCACGTTTCGACAATGTGCTTGATGGACGGGTCGCCATCTCCCAAAGCAACATATGGGTCATAATAATTGCGTAGGGTTTCCAGCCCGTAAGGCGGAATGTAGCCCTTACTTACCGTCAGCATCGTACAGTGCAGGATTCGCACGGTGGTCAGTCCATCCGTACTTGATGCCAGCTTCAACCGCAGCGGCCTGCGCAGGCGTGGCCGTGCCGTAACACTGATTCATGGTGCGGCATACCGTGTGACGAATTGCCAGTAGTGCGGCATCCTCTGCATCCACTGCGCAGAGCGGCGCACCTTTCACGCAATAGTAGGTATTGTCACCGGGGTAGACCTTGGCGGGCCGTCCGCAGTCGTATGGGTTGGGAACATAGGCGAACATCGGCATTCCGGGAAACACGCTGGGGAACATATCGCCGATGCAGGCTTTCGGGGTTTTGGTGGTAGTGTCCATCTTTCAATCCTCCTGTTTGGTTTTTCTTCCTGCCTTTGCTTCATGCGGCGTTTGGCAGTTCATATAATGCCGGTCTTTCCCGGCTGTCAGCTAAGGAAAAGTATGGAGAGAAAAAGGGGCAGCGGGCTGTCAGAATCGAACTGACCGATGCTGTGAAATCTGCGCCAGCACCCGCACATGTACCCGGCAGGCGCGAACAGGTTTGCCCGCCGGGGGATGTGGGAAAATCCCACTTAGGTGTCCGGCACCTCTGCGCGGCAGATCAGCGGCCCGCGCAGTGCCCGTTCAGTCGTTCGTACCCCTTTCTGCAAGATGCGTCCGACTGCTGGTAGCGGTCAGTTCTGCGCCGATACCGCCAAACGCGCATAGAGTTGTTATTGATGACACATTTCTTCACACCGCTTATAGCCTATGTCGTTCCGCAGCATGTCCGCATTTGTGACGGCCTGCGAAAGAATGCAGATTCGTGTGCAACCAGAAATCTGAATTTTATGGGACGAAAAGCCGTTCTTATAGTGCAGCACCATCCAACTGCCGCCGCCAGCCGTGCAGTTATAACCTTCCGAAACAGAATATTCCAACTTCTCAAATTCCGGCATACTGATGCGCAGCATTTCCGAAATACTGCGCATGAAGTTTTTAGTCGGCGGGCATCCGTGGCGGATGGCGGTGACAGCTTCAACGGCTGACGGCGGCATAATCTTTGCGGCGCGGTCTGCCTGTTCGGCTATGCTGGTGAACAAATCGGCAAGGCCCTGCGCCTTGGCGGTAAGCTGTTCTAATTTTTCGTTGGCTTCGTCAGTGTTCAACGTGACGGCAATTTCGAAGTCTTTATTCATTCTGTCCCTTTCTTTGTATCCGCCGGGGAACGGCCACGGCGCTTGATGTTCTGATCTACAGTCTGCTGTGCCTTGGCGGCGCTGTAGACTTTACGCCCGCCGGGGAACCGTTCGTCGGTATATCCGCGCGGCAGTTCTCGGTAGATGGTCGCCAGCGAAACGCCGACGACGGATGCAATGTCAGACGGCGCAATGCCGCGCGCATATAGCTTTTCAATAAGTAGGCGGTCATCGTGGGTGAGATACCTATATTCGCGCACTACTGCACCTCGCTTTCGGTAAAAAAATAATGCGAAAAAGGTTTAAAACCTCTTTCGCATTTAATACTAATATTTTCATTGTTTTGTTTTTTCCAAAACAGGTCTGGAAAGTTGCCGCAGTGCCTGCTATAATAAAGGTAACATCTAAGGCAACACCGCATAATTCCCGCCTTACGGCTTAAGCGCCGCTCCGGCGGCTGCGGCACGGCATCTGCGTTGCCAAAATGCTCGATAATACACAAAGTATTATCTGCGCTTTTGGCTTAGCAGCTGCCGCACCTCGCTCGCCGTATCGGCACTTAGAATTATGCGGTATTGCCCTAAAATCCGGCAGGGCCGGGCACAGAAAGGGTACACTATGCTGGAAGAACTCAAGCAGCAGGTCTACGAAGCCAATATGCAGCTGCCCCGCCGCGGGCTTGTGACTTACACCTGGGGCAATGTTTCGGGCATTGACCGCGAAAAGGGGTTGTTTGTCATCAAGCCGTCCGGCGTGGAATATGACGAATTGACGCCCGCTATGCTCGTTGTTATGGACCTGAGCGGCAACAAGGTTGAGGGCGATTTGAACCCCAGCAGCGACACCAAAACGCATCTCGAGCTGTACCGGGCCTTCCCGCAGTTGGGCGGCATCGTGCACACCCACTCGACCCACGCGGTAGCCTTTGCCCAGGCGCGGCGCGACCTGCCCGCCTTCGGCACCACCCACGCCGATTACTTTTACGGCCCTGTCCCCTGCACGCGGGAGCTGACGCCGGAGGAAATCGACGAGGGTTACGAGAAGAACACCGGCAAGGTCATCGTCGAGACGTTTAAAGCCCGCGGCATCGACCCGCTGTATGTGCCCGGTGTGCTCTGCGCCAGCCACGGCCCCTTCACCTGGGGCAAGGATGCCGCGCAGGCCGTATACCACGCCGCTGTACTGGAAGAAGTCGCAAAGATGGCAATTTTGACCCTGACCATCGACCCTGGTGCCCTGCCCGCGCCGCAGCATGTGCTGGACAAGCATTTTATGAGAAAGCACGGTCCCAACGCTTATTACGGGCAAAAGTAAACAGGTTCTTTCTCAAGTATTGAAACGCCCGGGGGCCGATGCCTTTGTGGTATAGCAGAGGGGTAAGAGCTTATGCCCCCAGGAGGAACAACGCATGGTTATAAAGCACGCTTCCCGGAAGGATATTGCCGCACTGACTGCTGTGGAGACGGCATGCTTTCCGCCCGCAGAGGCCGCGACAGAGAAGGAATTCATCGACAGAGTGCAGTATTACGGCAATCACTTCTGGCTGCTGTATGAGGGGGATAAGCTGCTTGCCTTTGTGGACGGCTTTGTCACGGACGAGCCGGACCTGACGGATGTGATGTACGAGGACGCCGCCCTGCACAACGAGCAGGGCGCGTGGCAGATGATCTTCGGCGTCAACACGCTGCCGGAGTACCGCAGGCACGGCTATGCAGGGCAGCTGCTCCGCCGGGCCGTTGCCGATGCCAGGCAGCAGGGCCGCAAGGGGCTTGTGCTGACCTGCAAGGAGCGGCTGCTCCCCTACTACGCAAAATTCGGGTTTCAGGATGAGGGTGTGACGGACAAATCCACCCATGGAAATGCCGCGTGGCACCAGATGCGGCTTTCGTTTTGATAAATCGGAGCTCGCCGCGGCAGAGCGGCTTTCTTCAACTTTTTCAACTTTTTTCGCAAATCCACTTGACAATGGCGCTCGAGGTTGCTATACTATAAAAGTCGTCTGACGGCGACAGCAATTGAATATTGCCCCATAGCTCAGTTGGTTAGAGCACCTGACTGTTAATCAGGGTGTCGTCCGTTCAAGTCGGACTGGGGCAGCCATCAAGGCTTGAAGCATTCGCTTCGAGCCTTTTTGTTTTGCCCCGAATCGGCTGAAAATTGGCCGATTTCATCGTTCTGTGTCAATTTCTTGCGTTCCCCTCTTGCAATCCCTATAAAAATAGTATAGTATAGTTCGGTAGAGCAAAACTATCCGGGGGACACTTGTGCCCAAAAACCCGGTTATACCACTTGGAGGTGTTTTTTCCATGAGCAGCCCGCTGCTGGAAGTTAAAGATTTACAGGTCGTCGTCGGTGAGGAAAATAAGGTCCTTCTCGACGGATTGAACCTGACGGTGAACGCCGGTGAGACCCACGTACTGATGGGTCACAACGGTGCCGGCAAGTCCACCCTGATGAGCGCCCTGATGGGCGATCCCCGCTACACCGTCACCCGCGGTCAGATCATCTTCCGCGGGCAGGACATCACCCACGAGACCGCCGACGTGCGCGCCCGCGCGGGTATGTTCCTGTCCTTCCAGACGCCGGAGGAGATCCCCGGCATCACGCTGGAGAGTTTCCTGCGCACGGCTGCCGGTGCTGTGACCGGCAAGCCCGTCAAGGTCATGAAGTTCCGCCGCGAGATGGCCGCCCAGATGGAGGCCCTGAACATGGACCCGTCCTACGCGGACCGCTATCTGAACGTCGGCTTCTCCGGCGGTGAGAAGAAGAAGGCTGAGATTTTGCAGCTGCTCATGCTCAAGCCCGCGCTGGCCCTGCTGGATGAGACCGACTCCGGCCTCGACGTTGACGCGGTCAAGACCGTTGCCAGCGGCATCAAGGCGTACCACAACGCGGACAACGCCCTCATCATCATCACCCACAACGCCAAGATCCTGGAGGGGCTGCAGGTCGATTACGTCCATGTGCTGGACGACGCCCGCATTGTCCGCACCGGCGACGGCAGCCTCGTCAATGAGATCATTGAGGAAGGCTTCACCGCGCTGAAGGAGGACGAAGCCAAATGAGAGCCTTCGAGACTGAAAAGACCGAGGTCGCCGAGATTGACCGCAGTGTTTACGACATCAAGGACAAGGTCAACGCGGCGTTTGAGGTCAACTCCGGCCTGACGGCAGAGATCGTGGAGCAGATCTCTAAAGAAAAGCACGATCCCGACTGGATGCGTGAATTCCGCCTGAAGGCGCTGGACATTTACAACAAGGCGTCCATTCCCAACTGGGGCCCGTCCCTGGAGGGGCTGGACATGCGCAATATCGTCACATACGTGCGCCCCAACACCGAGATGCGCGGCAAGTGGAGCGAAGTACCCGATGACATCAAGAACACGTTTGAGCGTCTGGGCATTCCGCAGGCCGAGCGCTCGAGCCTGGCGGGCGTCGGCGCACAGTACGACTCCGAGGTCGTTTACCACAACGTCAAGGAGGAGGTCGCAGCGCAGGGCGTCGTCTACACCGATATGGAGAGCGCCCTGACCGGCCCCTACGCCGACATGGTGAAGGAGCACTTCATGAAGTGCGTGCCCCCCACGGACCACAAGTTTGCGGCGCTGCACGGCGCTGTGTGGAGCGGCGGTTCCTTCGTCTACGTCCCGGCGGGCGTGCATGTGGACATTCCCCTGCAGTCCTACTTCCGCCTGAACGCCCCCGGCGCGGGCCAGTTCGAGCACACCCTGATTATCGTGGACAAGGGCGCATACCTGCACTTTATCGAGGGCTGCTCGGCCCCGAAGTACAACGTCGCCAACCTGCACGCAGGCTGTGTCGAGATTTTCGTCGGTGAGGGTGCGCGCGTGCGCTACTCCACGATTGAAAACTGGTCCAAGAATATGTACAACCTGAACACCAAGCGTGCGCGGGTCGAAAAGGGCGGCACGATCGAGTGGGTCTCCGGCTCGTTCGGCTCCCACACGGGCTGCCTGTACCCGATGAGCGTCCTGCAGGGCGAGGGTGCCCGCATGGAGTTCACCGGCATCACGTTTGCCGGTGCCGGGCAGGATCTGGACACCGGTGCCAAGGTCGTGCACGCCGCGCCGAACACGACGAGCCATATTTCCACCAAGAGCATTGCCCGCGACGGCGGCGTGTCGAACTTCCGCTCGTCCGTCGTTGTGCTGCCGAACGCCAAGGGCAGCAAGTCCAGCGTGAGCTGCGAATCCCTGATGCTGGATGACCGCAGCCGCTCCGACACGATCCCGGCCATGGACATCCGCTGTGATGCCGTGGACGTCGGCCACGAGGCCAAGATCGGGCGCATCAGCGAGGAGGCCATCTTCTACCTGATGAGCCGCGGCATGACCGAGGAGGACGCCCGCGCCCTGATCGTCGGCGGCTTTGCCGAGCCCATCGCCAAGGAGCTGCCGCTGGAATATGCGGTGGAGATGAACAACCTGATTCATCTGGAGATGAAGGGAAGCATTGGCTGACGCAATGCGTCAGAAATAAAAAATAATAAATAAGAAATAATAAAGAATGTGGAGTTTTCTCCCTATGGTCGAAAACAAAACCGTAGGGGCGGATTCCATATCCGCCCGTGGCACCTTGTCAACGGCAGGGCGGGCGCATATAGAATGCGCCCCTACGGCGGCAGAGGAATTTCGAGCGGTGCGCCAGCACCGCGCTCCACCACATTTATTATTTATTATTTTTTATTTATTATTTGCAATAGATAATATTTAGGTGATATTGCTATGACTACAACCATGAACCGCCTCCCGGTTTCCACCTGGAATCCGCTGGGCGTGAATTATGCCCCGGCGGCGGCGGCACTGCCTGCCGTGCCCGCCGCGGGCTGGGCTAAGGCCGAGGCGCTGTTCCCTGCCCTGCCCGCCGGTGTGACGGCCCCCGCCGCGGCTGACTTCGGCAGCTTTGCCGCCAGCGGCATGGGTGCCGAGACCGACGCCTGGCTGGCCGCAAACGCCAACCTTGTCAACCATCTGGCCGTGACCGGCACCGCCGACGCGCCCGTCGTGTTTGAGACGGCGCTCGACGCCGACCACCCCCACGCACTGACCTATCTGACCATCGACGCCGCGGCGGGCAGCAGCCTGACCGTCGTGCAGGTCGTGCGCGGAGATGCCGAGGGCGGCGTCTCCGCCAACCTGACCCGCATCCGCGCCGCCGAGGGTGCGCATGTAGTTTTGGTGCAGGTGCAGCTGCTGGGCAACCGTGCCCGCCGTTGGAACGCCGTTGCCATTGAGCAGGGCACCTCCGCCCGCGTGGAGCAGGTCCGCATTGAGCTGGGCGGCTCCGTCGTCGCCTGCGGTGCCCGCACGCTGCTGAACCACAACAAGTGCGAGTACGATCTGGATGCCGTCTACTTCGGCCACAGCAATGACGTACTGGACTTCAACGACGTGTCCGTCCACACCGGCAGGGATACCCTGTGCGAGATGCACACCGCCGGTGTGCTGACCGGCAGTGCTGATAAAATTCTGCGCGGTACTGTCGATTTCCAGCGTGGTGCCAAGCGCGGCGTCGGCCATGAAAGCGAGGACGTGCTGCTGTTCAGCCCCAGCGCCCGCAACCGTACCGCCCCCCTCATCCTCTGCGGTGAGGAGGAGGTCGAGGGCCAGCACGCCGCCAGTGTAGGCCGTCTCGACGAGAACAAGCTCTACTATCTGCGCTCCCGCGGCCTGAGCGAAGCACAGGCCCGCCGCCTGATGGTGGACGCCCGCTTTGCCCCGGCCATTGATAAGATCCCGTTGGATTCTTTGCAGGATGAAGTACGTGAAAATGTTGCACGGAGGCTGAATGATGAACTGGACGGCTGATTTCCCCATTCTGGCTGCCGATGAAAACGGCAAGCGCCTTGTCTATCTGGATAGCGCCGCCACCACCCAGCACCCCACGCAGGTCCTGAACGCGGTGGTCGATTACTATACGAAAGAGAACGCGAACCCCCACCGCGGCGTTTACGAGCTGGCCATGCGCGCCACCGACGCCCACGAGGGAGCCCGCCACACCGTAGCGCAGTTCTTTAACGCAGAGGACGACGAGATCGTGTTCACCCAGAACACGACGGAGAGCCTGAACCTCGTCGCCTACAGCTACGGCATGAATTTTCTGCATGAGGGCGATGAAATCGTCATCTCCGTGGCCGAGCACCACTCCAACATGGTGCCGTGGCAGCGCGTGGCCAAGGCCACCGGCGCGAAGCTGGTTTATATGTATCCCGGCGAGAACGGCCGCCTGACCACCGAGGAGCTGGACAAAAAAATCACCCCCAAGACGAAGGTCGTCGCCGTGGCGATGGTCTCGAACGTGCTGGGTCTGCGCGCGCCTGTGGAAGAAATTGTGAAGCGTGCCCACGCCGTGGGCGCTGTCGTCGTGCTGGACTGCGCCCAGAGCGCGCCCCACACCCCCGTGGACGTCAAGAAGCTGGACGTGGATTTTGCGGCCTGCTCTGCCCACAAGCTGTACGCTCCCATGGGCGTCGGTGCGCTGTACGCACGCGCCGGACTGCTGGAAAAGATGCCTCCGTTCATGAGCGGCGGCGATATGATCGGCGCTGTGCATGAAAGCGGCGCGACCTGGGCCGACGGCCCCCGCAAGTTTGAGGCCGGCACCCGCAACGTCGGCGGCGAGGTCGGCTTTGCCGCCGCCATCGACTATATGAAGGGCATCGGCTGGGAGGCCATGGAGACCCATGAGCATGCGCTGCTGGACCGTATGCTGGCCGGTATGCGCGCCATGCCGTGGCTGACCGTCTACGGTGAGCCTGTGGCCGAGGGCCGTTACGGCGTTGTCAGCTTCAATGTCAACGACGTACATCCCCACGATGTAGCGACGATTCTGGACGCGGGCGGCGTGGCCGTGCGCGCCGGGCATCACTGCGCCCAGCCCCTGATGGAGTTCCTGGGCATCGGCAGCTGCTGCCGCGCCAGCGTGGCGATCTACAACACACCCGAGGACGTGGACGCCCTGCTGGAAAATCTTGAAAATGTCAGAAAGGTGATGGGCCTGTGAACCTGAACGAACTGTATACCCAGATCATTACCGAGAACAGCCGCAGCAAAGAGAACCGCCACCCCGTCGAGGGGGCGACCCACAGCCTGGAGGGTGTCAACCCCAGCTGCGGTGACGACATCACGCTGCAGCTCCGCGTGAAGGACGGCAAAATCGAGGACGCCGGGTTTATCGGCAGCGGCTGCGCCATCTCGCAGGCGTCGGCTTCGCTGATGATCGACCTTGTGAAGGGCCGCACCGTCGAGGACGCGCACCGCCTCATCAGCCTGTACTTCCAGATGATCAAGGGCAAGATCACGCCCGAGGAGCTGGACGACCTGGAGGACGTAGCCGCTTTGCAGGGCATTGCCCACGTCCCTGCCCGCGTCAAGTGCGCCGTGCTGGCCTGGCACACGCTGGAGGAAGCGCTGGACGGCGAGGGGAAAACCGATAAGGTGACGACGGAAGAGGAAGCGTAACGTTATATTTCTGTGGCAGGATGTTTCGGCATCCTGCCGCTTTTGTTTGTCAGGCCTTCCCCTTCGGGGGAAGCCATTTTGCGCTTCACTTTTCTTCACATATTTTCCCCGTCTACTTTTCTTTTCACCTCATCTGTGGTACAATATACAAATATATAAGTTAAAATCCTATGATTGCGCCTATAGAGAGAAAGGGAATGTACCATGTGTGGTTTTGTTGGCTTTACCGGTCTGCGTGAACAGCGCGAGGCCATCCTGCACAGAATGGCGGACCGCATTATACACCGCGGCCCCGATATGGAAGGCTACCATATCAGCGGTGACGACCCGCGCACGGCCATTGCGCTGGGCTTCCGCCGTTTGAGCATCATCGACCTGGCCGCAGGCAAGCAGCCCATGTACAATGAGGATGGCACCGTCGTCTGCGTGTTCAACGGTGAAATTTACAACTTCATGGACCTGCGCACCGAGCTGCAGGCCAAGGGGCACATCTTCAAGACCCACTGCGACACCGAGGTCATCATCCACGGCTATGAGGAGTACGGCACAGCACTGGCCGCCAAGCTGCGCGGCATGTTTGCCTTCGTCGTATGGGACACGAAAACGAACGAGATGTACGGCGCGCGCGATATTTTCGGCATCAAGCCGTTCTATTATACCCAGACCGACGCGGGCGAGCTGCTGTTCGGCTCCGAGATCAAGAGCCTGCTTGAGCATCCCGGCTTCCGCCGCGAGGTCAACGCCGAGGCCCTGCGCCCCTACCTGACCTTCCAGTACAGCGCCATGAACGAGACGTTCTTCAAGGGGACCTACAAGCTGCCCCCGGCCCACTGGTTCACCTACAGGGACGGCAAGATGCAGATCGAGCGCTACTGGGATGTCGATTTCCGCCATCCCACGACGCTCTCCTACGAGGCCGCCGCCGATGAGATCAATGCCCGCGTGCGGGAGAGCGTGGCCGCCCACCGCATCAGCGACGTCAAGCTGGGCGCGTTCCTGTCCGGCGGTGTCGATTCCAGCTATATCACGGCCTGCCTGATGCCCGACGAGACCTTCTCCGTCGGCTTTGCAAGCCCCGACGGCACGCATAAATTTGACGAGACCACCGAGGCGGGCGAGCTGAGCCAGAAGCTCGGCATCAAGAACTACCGCGAGATGCTGACGAAAGAGCAGTGCCTCGACGCTTTCGCCGACATCCAGTACCACATGGACGAGCCCCAGTCCAACCCGTCCAGCGTGCCGCTCTACTTCCTGTGCCAGCTGGCGCGCCAGCATGTCACGGTGGTGCTGTCCGGCGAGGGCGCGGACGAGATCTACGCCGGTTACGAGTGGTACGCCGACACCCCGCTGATGCAGAAGTACAAGCACATCCCCGCGCCGCTGCGCCATCTGGCCAGCGATGCCAGCCAGCACCTGCCCTATTTCAAGGGGCACGACTTCATCATCAAGGGCAGCGGCCGCCCCGAGGACTGGTTCATCGGCCAGGCGCACGTCTTTGAGGAGAAGGATGCCTACGACATTCTTAGACCTAAGTACCGCGTCGGCCCCACGGCCCGCGAGGTCGCCGCGCCGATCTATGACCGCGTTAAGGACTTGAGCGAGCTGGAAAAGAAGCAATACCTTGACCTGAACCTGTGGCTGCCCGGGGACATTCTGCTGAAGGCCGACAAGATGAGCATGGCACACAGCCTTGAGCTGCGCGTGCCCTATCTGGACCGCGAGGTCCTGCGCGAGGCCCAGACCTACCCCGACAGCTACAAGCTGCGCGGCGACACGAAGGCCGTGCTGCGCACCGCCGCCAACAAGACCCTGCCCGACGCCTGGGCCAACCGCACGAAGAAGGGCTTCCCCGTGCCGATTGCCAAGTGGCTCGAGGACCCGGCGTTTTCCGCCAAGGTGCGCAAGAGCTTCATGAGCGATGTGGCGGCGGAGTACTTCGACCAGGACAAGCTCGTCGCCATGCTGGCCGACCCCAAGCACGAGCGCCGCAAGATCTGGACTGCCTACACGTTCCTGACGTGGCATGAGCAGTTCTTTGAGAAGTTTGATGCGTGAATCTTATGAGCCTTCCCCCGAAGGGGGAAGGTGGCCGAGGCCCCGACCGAGGCCGGATGAGGGGCGAGTTTGCGCTAATTGCCCGCAATCGGATTGTCACCGCAAGGCTGCCCCTCATCAGTCCGCTGCGCGGACAGCTTCCCCCTCAGGGGAAGCCTAATTTGAAAAATTGGAGATGCACATAACCATGTCCGACATTATCCCTGTATTCCTTGGTGCAGACCTGAACTGCTACAACTTTGCCCGGGCGTTCCATGAGGCTTACGGCGTCGAGAGCTACGCCTATGGCCGCTACCCGATGGCTCCGACCAAGTATTCCAAAATCATCCACTTTACCACCGTGCCCGATATGGACAACGAGGACACGATGCTGCGCATCCTGCACGAGTTTGCGGCACAGCATAAGGGCAAGCGGCTCTATCTGTTCGGCTGCACCGACGATTACGCCGCGATGATCATCCGCCGCAAGGCCGAGCTGACCGAGTATATCGCTCCCGGCCCTGCCGCCGACCTGTACGGCTCCATCCAGAAAAAGGCCGAGTTCTACGAGGTCTGCGAGAAGTTCGGCATCCCCTACCCCGACTCGAAAATCCTGACCGCACCTGTCGATGCCGCCGAGCTGACCGAGGCTAAATTGGGCTTTGCCTACCCCATCATCGTCAAGCCGTCGTCCAGCGTTGATTACTGGAAGCATCCGTTTGACACGATGAAGAAGGTCTACACCGCCGCCACCCCCGCCGAGGCCGCCGAGATCGTCAAAACGATCTATGCCAGCGGCTACCCGGACCGCATGGTCCTGCAGAAGATGGTGCCGGGCGGCGACGACCACATGCGCGTGCTGACGGCGTTCTCCGACGAGAACGGTAAGGTCCGCGCCATGTGCCTTGGCCATACGATGGTCGAAGAGCACACCCCCCACGGCCTGGGCAACCATGCCGCCATCGTCAGTGAGGACACGACCTCCCTGCCGCTGGTGGAGAACATCCGCAAGATGCTGGAGGCCTGCCATTACACCGGTTTTTCCAACTTTGACATCAAGTACAGCGGCACCCCCGGCGACTACCGCGTGTTTGAGATCAACCTGCGCCAGGGCCGCAGCAACTACTATGTGACCGCCACCGGCATGAACATTGCCAGGCTGGTTGTGGAAAAGTGGAACGACGGCGGCACCGACTGTGTGCTGAACAAGAACGAGGTGTTCTGGCACCACGTCCCCGCGCAGGTGGCCTTCACCTACACCGAGGACAAGGACCTCGTCGCCCGCGCCAAGGCGCTGAAAGCACAGGGCAAGGAGGCGTGCAGTCTGCTGTACAAGCCCGACCTGCGGTGGAACCCCGTGCGCTATGCCTGCGTGCTGGAGCAGCTGAGAAGGCAGTTCAAGAAGTTTAAGACGTATTACCCGGTACACAAGTGAGTAAAGGCTTCCCCCTAGGGGCTGCGCCCGCAGGCGCGTGTCGGAGCGCAACCGCCGAAGGCGGCTCTTAGCGCGTAGACTGAAGCTGTCACCGAAGGTGACTGATGAGGGGCGACCTTACCACTACAGCCTGCAAACGGGACAATACCGCAAGCCTTGCCCTCATCCGGCGCTTCGCGCCACCTTCCCCCTCGGGGGAAGGCTTTTTAATAAAAAGGAAGTTTCACATGAAATTAAACGACCTTGTCCAACATATCTCCCACACGGGTGCCTCCGAAACGGACATCACCGCCATCACCTACGACTCCCGCAAGGCTTGCGCCGGCTCGCTGTTCGTCTGCCTTGTCGGTGCGTGGCTGGATGGGCATACCTACGCCGAAAGCGCCTACCAAAACGGCTGTCGTGCGTTTTTGGTGGAGCATAGGGTCGACCTGCCCGCGGACGCCGTGCAGATCGTCACCGACGACACCCGCGCGGCGCTGGCCGTCATCGGTGCGGATTTCTACGGCAACCCCGCCGACGAGCTGCACCTCATCGGCATTACGGGCACAAAGGGCAAGACGACCACCGCCCTGCTGACCGCGGCCATCATGACCGAGGCCGGTCTGCCCTGCGCCTACATCGGCTCCAACGGTGTCGACATTGCGGGCGTGCACGAGGCCACCGCCAATACAACGCCCGAGAGTCTCGAGCTGCACCGGCTGTTCCGCAAGATGCTGGATGCGGGCGTGCGCCACTGCGTACTGGAGGTCAGCAGCCAGGCGCTGCGCCACCACCGCGTGGACGGCGTGCCGTTTGAGGTCGTGGCCTTCACGAACCTGTCGGAGGATCACATCGGCCCCGGCGAGCACCCCGATTTTGAGGACTACAAGTGCGCCAAGCGCCGCCTGTTTGCAGAATACAACGCCCGCACGATGGTTTACAACGTGGATGACCCCTACAGCGCTTTCATGCGCGAGGGCTTTAAAGGCGAACAGATCAGCTTTGGCATCCAGAATGCCGCCGACTATCACGGGCAGAATCTGGCACAGTACCGCAGCCAGACCGCCCTCGGCGTTGACTTTGACTGCGTACACGCGGGCGAAACGACCCACATCGAGGTCATGTCCCCCGGCACGTTCAGCGCTTCCGATGCGCTGTGCGCCGTCGCACTGTGCGGCGCGTTCGGCGTGACGCCTGCCCAAGCCGCCGCCACGCTGGCCCACACCCCCGTGCAGGGCCGCTTTGAAGTCGTCGAGGGTCTGCCCGGGCGCACCTTCATTGTGGACTACAGCCACAACGGGCTGGCCCTGACCAGTGCGCTGAAAACGCTGCGGGCGTACAATCCGCACCGTTTACTTTGTGTATTTGGGTCGGTGGGTGGCCGCACGCAGGTGCGCCGCAAGGAGCTGGCCGACGCATCGAGCGCCTACGCTGACTATACGATCATCACGAGTGATAATCCCGACAACGAGCCGCCCGAGGACGTCATCCGCGACATTGCGGGCCACATGGCTCCCGGCGCACCCTACACCTGCATCACGGACCGCCGTGAGGCGATTTATGCCGCGGTGAAAATGGCCGAGCCCGGCGACATTGTGCTGTTCGCGGGCAAGGGGCACGAGGATTACCAGCTGATCGACGGCAAAAAGCTGCATTTCGTCGAGCGGGAGATCATCAAAGAGGCTTGCGCGGAGATAAGCAAATAAAACAGCGGCCCACACTTCGGGAGATACGAAGCGTGGGCCGCTGCTGCGTTGCAGGGGCCGGGCATGCCCGGCCCGCGGCATGTACGGCGGACGGGTTCTGCCGGAAGGCTGCGGGCCGCACATGTGCGGCCCCTACCGTGTTGCAGGGTTTTTATTGTGTGTCGCAATGGTAAGCGGGCACGGAGCGGTCAAGACCGCTCCCTACAGAACCCTGGAAAGCGGTATCGTAGGGAGGGGTCTTGACCCCTCCGCACAAGTTTTCGACAGCAGAAGCATACATCCTTTACGCCCCGGCTCTTGGCAGCAACAACGCGGCGGCCAGATACGCAAAATACAGCGCCAAACACCCCCATCCCTGCCCGCGCTTCAGCTTGTACCTGCACAGCGGCGGGAGCAACAGCACCAGCGCCATGGCGGCGCAGACGGGGACTTCATAGCTGCGGAACTGCGCGCCGACGGGCAGCTTGTGGCGGTACATCAGGCTGGAAATCGGCAGCGCCAGCGTCAGGTTCAGGATCGCACTGTTCAAAAGCTGGATGGGCAGCGAATCCGGCGGGTAGTAGCGGCAGCGAACCGAGAACCACTTCCAGACCGAGCCCAGCGGGTGATTCAGCGCCTCGACCAGCAGAGGGATACAGAACCCGAAGCTGATGAGCGTCGCCGCCCAGAGGGCCTGGATCGTGCCTGTGAGGTTTGCCAGCGTCGTGGCGCTGTAGAGCAGCGCCTGTGCACCGCCCGCCAGCAGGGCCAGCCCACCCACGACGCCCGCCAGATTTGTCAGTGCGTTCCGGACGTTCATGACCGGGAAGGCCATCGTGTGGGCGGTGTAGCCGTATTCCTGCGCGGCCAGCTGCGGGCTGGGATGCTTTTCGGACGTGGAGACCGCCTTGATCGTATCACCGTAGGTGAATTTGTGCTGGAACACAATGCTCATCATGACAAAGAGCACGAACAGCAGCATCAGCAGTCCGGTGCCGGTGTAGCTCAATTCGCCGTCCCGCACAAACACGGCCAGCACGCCGCAGGCCGCCAGCAACAGCAGGCATTTGCGGCAGAACTCGTCCCGGTCCGCCACGGCGCAGTGCCTCTTGCGTAGCAGACAGACGGAGAGCGCCAGCCCCAGATTCGTGACAGCGCCCGCCAGTGCGGTGCCGACGGCCAGCGCCGTGACCGACATGCCCGCCGCCAGAAATGCTAGCATCAGCTGCGGCAGCGCCAGGCAGAACGGTGCCACCGTGCCGCCCACGACCCACATGGGCAGCCCAAGCAGGGCGCAGCACCAGGTAGTGCACCGCCCCGCCAGCCGACTGCCCACCGCTGTAAACAGCAGGCCGAGGGCGTAGACTAATAAAGTTGCAACTAAAATTTTCATCATTGTATCGTAGGGGCGGATTCCATATCCGCCCGAGCCGTGCCGCCGCTTGACGGGCGGATAGGGAATCCGCCCCTACGGTTGTAAACAAAAAAGCGGTGCCGGGGCACCGCTTTTTTCTTAGGGCAATACCGCATAATTCTAAGTGCCGATACGGCGAGCGAGGTGCGGCAGCTGCTAAGCCAAAAGCGCAGATAATACTTTGTGTATTATCGAGCATTTTGGCAACGCAGATGCCGTGCCGCAGCCGCCGGAGCGGTGCTTAAGCCGTTAGGCGGGAATTGTGCGGTGTTGCCTTAGTACGCTACGCCCCAGACGACCATCTTCTGGGCGGGCTTGCCGCAGACCGGGCAGACGTCGCTCAGATGCTCCTGGGCAAAGGGCATGCAGCGGCTGGACAGGCCAGCGTCGGCCTTCATGGCCTCCTCACAGGCGAGGTCGCCGCACCACATCGTCTTGATAAAGCCGGTGTGCTCCTTGGCAAGCTGCTTGACCTCGTCCATCGTGGTGGCGCTGTAGGTGCGGTTCTCGCGGTTCTGCAGGGCGCGGTCATACAGGTCCTTTGCCAGGGCCTCCATGGCAGCGGGGATGGCCGTGGCCAACTCCTCAAACTTCACAAACTGCTTCTCGCGGGTGTCGCGGCGGACCAGCACGCACTGGCCGTTCTCGATGTCGCGGGGGCCGACCTCCAGGCGCACGGGCACGCCCTTCATCTCCCACTGGGCAAACTTCCAGCCGGGCTGCTTGTCGCTGTCGTCCAGCTTGACGCGGGCATACTGGCCGATCTCGGCGGCCAGCTCGCGGCACTTGTCCAGCACGCCGGGCTTGTGGGCAGCCACGGGCACGATCACGACCTGAATGGGCGCGATGGCCGGGGGCAGGATCAGGCCGTCGTCGTCGCCGTGGGTCATGATGATGGCGCCGATCAGGCGGGTGGACGCGCCCCAGGAGGTCTGGAACGGATACTGCAGGGTGTTGTCGCGGCCCGTGAAGGTCACGTCATAGGCGCGGCTGAATTTGTCACCAAAGTAGTGGCTCGTGCCGCTCTGCAGGGCCTTACCGTCCTTCATCATCGCCTCGATGGTGTAGGTCGCCTCGGCACCGGCAAACTTCTCCTTGTCGGTCTTGCGGCCCTTGACAACGGGGATGCACAGGTCGTGCTCGGCAAAATCGGCGTAGCAGTTCAGCTGCTGCTCGGTCTCGGCCTTGGCCTCCTCGGCGGTCTCGTGGATGGTGTGACCCTCCTGCCACCAGAACTCACGGGTGCGCAGGAACGGGCGGGTGGATTTCTCCCAGCGGACGACGCTGCACCACTGGTTGTACAGCATGGGCAGGTCGCGGTAGGAGTGCAGCACATGGCTGAAATGGTCGCAGAACATCGTCTCGCTGGTGGGGCGCACCGCAAGGCGCTCCTCCAGCGGGTCGCTGCCGCCGGCGGTGACCCAGGCGACCTCGGGCGCAAAGCCGTTGACCAGCTCGCCCTCCTTCTTCAGCAGGCTCTCGGGGATGAGCACGGGCATGGCCACGTTCTCATGGCCGGTGGCCTTGAAGCGGGCGTCCAGATTTTTCTGGATGTTTTCCCAGATGGCGTAGCCATAGGGGCGCAGCACAACAAAGCCCTTGACGCTGGAATACTCGACCAGCTCGGCCTTCGTGCAGATGTCGGTGTACCACTGGGCGAAGTCGACCTCCTGAGCGGTGATCGCCTCGACCATTTTTTTCTTATCGTTTGCCATTTCTCTTTTCCTCACACTTTATAAAACCGGGGACAGGCGCTCAGATACGCTCCTCCAGATAGTTGACCACATCACCGACGGTGTGGAAGTTCTCGATGTCCTCATCGGGGATCTCAACGCCGAACTCGTCGGACAAGGTGGTGATCATATCAATAACGTCAAGGCTGTCTGCGCCGAAATCGTTGACAATGTCGCTGTCGGGGGTAATCTTTTCAGGCTCGACCTCAAGCTGGTCGGCCAGATAGTCACGGATGCGGCTGAAAACTTCGGAATCCATAATTTAACTCCTTTATAAACACAGATATACATTTAATATATAGCGTATCTGCGGGTGAATGTCAAGGGGGTAAGTGTTAATTTTATGCCATATTGCATAGGATTTGCGGGGAGGTGGGCAAGTGAAGCTGAATTTTACCAAAATGCAGGGCGCGGGCAACGATTATATCTACATTGACTGCCGCGCTGCGGGGCTGCCGCCCGACGCCGCCGCGTGGGCGGTGCAACTGTCGCGGCGGCATTTTTCGGTGGGTGCGGACGGGGTGATCTACCTCTGTCCCCCGCTGCGGGCCGACGGCGACGCGGCCATGCGGATGTTCAACGCCGACGGCAGCGAGGGGGTCATGTGCGGCAACGGTGTGCGCTGCGCGGCGGAATTTTTATACACCCACGGCGTGCGGCGGGACTGTATCCGTATCGACACGCCCTCAGCCGGGCAGCGGGTGCTGCACCGGGTCGGGGACGGGCTGTGGCAGGTCGAGATGGGCCGCTTTACGGCAGCACCGGACGCTGTGGGGGCCGTGGGGCTGGGCGGCGGACCGCTGCTGGATGTGCCGCTCTGCGCAGGCGGGCGCGCGTGGCGGGTGCACTGTGTAGCCGTGGGCAACCCGCACTGCGTACTCTTTACGCACGAGCCGCCGCCCGCCGGGGCGGAGCTGGCCGCCTGGGGCCGTGCGCTGGGGCACCACCCGGCGTTCCCGGGCGGCATCAATGTGGAATTTGCCCAGCCCATCAGCCCCACCGGGCTGGCTGTGACGGTGTGGGAGCGCGGCAGCGGGGCCACGCTGGCCTGCGGGACCGGGGCCTGCGCCGTGGCCGCGGCGGCGGTGCTGACTGGCCGCTGTCCGCGCGGCGCGCTCATTTTAGTACAGCTGCCGGGCGGCACGCTGGAGGTGTGTGTACAGCGGGACGACACCGTGCTTTTGACCGGCGACGCCGCAGCAACATTTAGCGGAACCGTTTTGATTCAGCCTTGCAAAGCACCGCGCGGTGTGGTATGATGTAAGTAATAACAATTTGAACAGTATTTCAGTCTGGAAGGGGGCTTTGCCCATGAACATTCACGAATCCGCAGAGGACTATCTGGAAAAAATTCTGATGCTGCAGGAGCAGAAGGGTTCTGTGCGCTCCATCGACATAGCCGTTGCGATGGGATTCTCCAAGCCGAGTGTCAGTGTGGCGATGAAAAATCTGCGTGAGAACGGGTATATTTCGATGGACCCGGACGGTTTCATCAAGCTGGAGCAGCCCGGTATGGAGATTGCACAGCGCATCTATGGCCGCCACCGCAAGCTGACCGCTTTTTTTGTGGCGCTGGGCGTTGACCCGGATGTTGCCGCCAAAGACGCCTGCAAGGTCGAGCACGACCTGAGCGAGGAGACCTACAGCAAGATGATCGCCTTTGCGGAAAAGGCGGAAAAAGAGCTGTAATTTGGCGATTACGAAAAGGAACACCCCGAAGGCATGACGCTTTCGGGGTGTTTGTAATTTTGGGAAATACATCGTAGGGGCGGGTTCCATATCCGCCCGTGGGGCTTTACGGCTGCCGGAACGTTGCTCGGCGGGGCGGGGGCACCCGCCCTACACCAACGATACCGTTGGCAATATCCACTTATACGCCAAAAGGGGCGAACCTTGGGTTCGCCCCTTTACGCATCTTACAAAATCAATACAGCGGCTTGCTCTCCGGCTCCTGCGCGGGCTCGGTCGGCTCGGCTGCGGGGGCAGCGGCGGGCTGACGGCGCGCGGCGGCGACCTCCTGATGGAAGGTTACGGGGTTCGCGCGGTAGCGCTTCTCGATCTCAGCGTTGTAGCCGATCATCGCATCGGGATAGGTGCTCTGCATCTGGCGCAAGATCTCCTGCGCCTCGTCCTCATTGCGGACGTAGATATCGTGGCAGGCACGTTTCTCCTTCGCGCCGAAAACGCGCACCATCACCTCTTTTCTCACGGTCAGGATGCCGTAAGCTTTGTGGCGCACTGTGTGCTGGTAGGCCCAGACCACGTCGTCACCGGCCAGCACCCAGGAATTGCCGCCCTTGTCGTACATCAGCCAGCTGCGGCTCATGCGGACCTTGCCATCCTGCATCGTGTCCTCGTAGAAGCGGTCGAGGGCCTGCTCGGTGGCCTGCGGGTCGTCCGAAGCCTTGATGTAGTTTCGAATCTGCTTCTGGAAGCCGCCCGTCAGGGAGCGGACGACAAACCAAATCAGCAGTGCCAGCACCAGCAGCATCACAATGCCCATGAAGCCCAGCACAAAGGTATCGCTGCCGTCGATCTCGTCATCGGTCAGCACCAGTGGCAGGAAGGTGCAGCCGTCCTCCAGACCGATGTCGTCATAGCTGAAACCGGCGTCGATGAAGTAGTTCTCCCACAACTGCTTGGTCTCATCGTCCATCCGCTTCAGGGTGCCGCGCACGGTCATGTAAGAGCCGTCCCACTCGTAGCTGCCATCCTCGTCGTCCAGCATGCGCGCGGTGTCGTCGACGATCGCCTCGGCGTCGTCGATTTTGGACGCGGGCACTTCCAGACCGATGTAAATGGTTGCACCCGGCGTATTGATGGGCATAATGTACTCGCGCGCGGAGACCTCATCGCGCTTGCCGCTCTCGCTGCGGACGGTTTCGGCGTAATAGTCGATCAGGGTATCGACATCCATCGTGATATATTGTCCCTGCAGGGAGAGGATGTCCTCGTGGTCGTCCAGCGGCTCAAAGTAGGCGGGGCCGGCCAACATCTTGACGATGCCGGAGCCAAACAACACGCCGAGGGTGGCCGTGACGATGCCCAGCACGATGATGCACCACAAATTGCCGAGCAGGGTTTTCTTTTTCAGGGATTCCAGCATTTTGTTTTCTCCATTCTTTTTGTTAGGTTTCACAATAAGTGTAACATTTTGTTCATATATTGTCAACCGGTCGCGCATGTTTGCGTAAAAAATCTCTGGGTGTTGCTTCCTAAAGCCGGTCATACACAACGCGCAAAAAAACGCCCCTTCCAGTCAAACCGGAAGGGGCGGGGTTCAGCTATCTAATTCGCAGTTAAGCTACTCGCAGATTACAGCTCAGCGAAGTACTTAATGGTGCGGACCATCTGAGAGGTGTAGGAGTTCTCGTTGTCGTACCAAGAAACGACCTGAACCTGATAGGTGTCGTCGTCGATCTTGGCGACCATGGTCTGGGTGGCATCGAACAGAGAGCCGTAGCGCATGCCGATGACGTCAGAGGAGACGATCGGATCCTCGTTGTAGCCGAAGCTCTGGGAGGCAGCAGCCTTCATGGCAGCGTTGATGGACTCCTTGGTGACGTCCTTGCCCTTGACAACAGCAACCAGGATGGTGGTGGAGCCGGTGGGGACGGGAACGCGCTGAGCAGAGCCGATCAGCTTGCCGTTCAGCTCGGGGATGACCAGGCCGATGGCCTTGGCAGCGCCGGTGGAGTTAGGAACGATGTTCTGGGCACCGGCACGAGCGCGGCGCAGGTCGCCCTTGCGCTGCGGGCCATCCAGGATCATCTGGTCGCCGGTGTAAGCATGAACGGTGGTCATGATGCCGGAGACGATGGGATAGGTCTTGTTCAGGGTGTCGGCCATGGGGGCCAGGCAGTTGGTGGTGCAGGAAGCAGCGGAGATGACCTGATCTTCAGCGGTCAGGGTCTTCTCGTTGACGGAGTAGACGATGGTCTTCAGGTCGTTGCCGGCGGGAGCAGAGATAACGACCTTGCGGGCGCCAGCCTGGATGTGAGCCTCAGCCTTAGCCTTGCTGGTGTAGAAGCCGGTGCACTCCAGAACGACGTCGATGCCCAGCTCGCCCCAGGGGCAATCCTTAGCATCCTTAATTGCGTAGATGGTGATCTTCTTGCCGTCGACGACGATGTAATCCTCGCCAGCCTCAACGGTGTGCTTGTTCTCGCCGATCTTGCCCAGGAAAGAGCCCTGTGCGGTGTCGTACTTCAGCAGGTGAGCCAGCATAGCGGGGCTGGTCAGATCGTTGATGGCGACGACTTCGTAACCGTCAGCCTCGAACATCTGACGGAAAGCCAGACGGCCGATACGGCCAAAACCATTGATAGCAACTTTAACAGCCATAGTGAAATCCTCCCAAGATTTGTCTTTTTCACCTTATGAGCGGTCACCCGCTCGTCGGTATGGTATTATTGTACCCCATTTTTCACAATTCTGCAAGGGGGTCTGTTATTCTTTTAACACAATTTTTCAAAAAATCCACAGAAATTTTGAAATCCCAGCCATTTCCAGCGCAAAACCGTTTCCTGCGGGGCAGACTAACCCCAGAATTTGCACAGAAGGTGAGGGAGTGCTCATGCCGGTTTTCGGCCCGACACGCGCGGCGCTGGCGGCTGCGGCGGCCCGCGGGGCGGACATTCTGCCGTCACTGCGGCTGGTGCTGACGGCGGAGGCCCTGACCGCGCCCCCGCCGTCCCGCGCACTGGAGCTGAACGCCGAGCTGGACGTGCTCTGCGCCGCCGTGCGGGAGCTGGCGGACTGCCGTGCGGGGTGGCTGTACTTCTGCCCGGCATACGCCCCGCTGCCCGCTGCCGTGCCCCGGGCGCTTCTGCATGGCACCGTACTGACGTTCCTGCGCGGAGTTTTGCGCAGTGAGCGCCGCGCCGCCGTGCGGCTGGCGGCACAGCAGGGTGCTGCGGTGCTTGCCCTACAGGGCGGCGATCCGGCGCGGATGCCCGGCGACCTGCCCGCGCTGCTGCACCGCTGCGGGGCGTATGTCACAGCCACCGGCAGCGGTCCCTGGGCCGCCGCGGTGCGGCTGCCGCTCTCTCCCGCCCTGCCCCTGCGCGAGCCGCCCGCCCCGGCAGATCTCGTGCTGGACCGCTACAGCGCGGCAAAGGTATATCTGGACGGGCTTTGCGTGGAGGATGTGGAATAAAGGCAATACCGCATAATTCTAAGTGCCGATACGGCGAGCGAGGTGCGGCAGCTGCTAAGCCAAAAGCGCAGATAATACTGGATGTCTTATCGAGCATTTTGGCAACGCAGATGCCGTGCCGCAGCCGCCGGAGCGGTGCTTAAGCCGTAAGGCGGGAATTATGCGGTGTTGCCTAAGAACAGTTTCTTCCCGGAAGCAGGAAAAGCCCCTCAGACCTCGCAGGCTCGGCCAGCTCCCCCCACAGGGGAGGTGGCTGAGCGACAGCGATGGCCGGAGGGGCTTTTTCACCACCCGCCAACGGGAGTGTTTTTTGCTTTATTCCGTCTCTTTCCCGCACGCCTCCCACGCACACACCAGACCGCACAGGCCGAACAGGCCGATGCCGATGCCGGTCAGCAGGTCGGGCAGGGTCAGTATGCCGCGGGCGGCCTCAAACAGGGTCTGGGGCAGCTCCAGTCCGGTGCAGAGCAGGAACGCACCCGTCCCCGCCGCGTAGAGCGTATGCCCGCAGGGCAGACCCGGCACAAGAAAAATTTTGATCAGCACCACAGCCAGCAGCAGTGCGGCGGCAGCGCTCAGCACCCGCAGCGTGCAGGGCATACGGCAGAGCGACGCGGGCGCAAACTGGAACCGCCAGATGAGCCGCCACAGAAACACCAGCGGCACAGCGCCCGCCAGCAGCGAGCTGCCCAGCCTTTGGCGCTGCAGGCCGAAGCCGCTGAACGCCCGCACGGCGTAGTTCAGCAGCCACGCGCCGGCAAAGATCGGCAGCAGCAGGTCCGCCCACGCGGCCCAGACCGGGCAGCTCCCGGAGAGTACCTCCGGGTACAGGATGGCATACCGGGCCGTATTGCCCGCCGCCACGCCGGAGGCCAGCAGTACCGCACCGGCCAGCGCCATGCAGACGCCCAGCGGCTTGTTGGTATCCTGCAGGCCGGCAGGCTGCGCCGCCGCCCGCCGCGCGGGCAGGTAGGGCAGCGCAAACGCCGCCAGCCACGGGATGTACCGCAGCCAGACCGACCCGGCAGCGGCAAAGCCGGTGTCGGCCTCGGACCAGAGCAGCAGGTCGGCCAGATGCAGCCCCGCCATGGCCAGGCCCAGGACCAGCACCGCAACGGCGTGGGGATGTTTATTTTTCATGGTGTTCCTCTTTCATAGCAGCGGCGGCCCCCGCGTATATTGGGACAGGCCGCGCGGAATATCCTTATTGTACAACCGCGCGCCGCAAATTGCAAGGAGGGTCTGCCCCTTGAGGAAAACATTGCGCCGGGCGGTGGTGCTCGGCCTTTTGGCGTTTGCCGCGCCGTTTGCCGCCCTGCCGCTGGCAAAGCCCGCCGCCGCGATGCCCGAAGCGTCGGCTCCTGTGCTGCCGGACGCCGTTGACACCCCTGCCGCCACACCGCAGCCCGTGCTGCCCGCCGTGCCCGAGAGCTGCAGCTTTGACGCAGATGCGCCGATTTTGCTGAACGACGGCGGTGAGGAGATTACCGTATCCGTGCAGGAGTTTCTGATCGGCACTGCCGCCAGCGAGCTGCCGCCCGACTGGCCCGACGACGCGGTCTTAGCCCAGATGGCCGCCGCCCACAGCTATGCCCTGAGCCTGGGCGGCGCGGCGTTCACCTGCAACAGCGCCCAGTGCGCGGGCTGGACGAGCGCCGAGGTGCTGCGTGTGCGGTGGGGCGGCGATTTTGCCGCGTATTACAGCAGACTGGCCGCGCTGGCAGACGAGGTCTCCGGGGCCGTGCTGTGCTGGGACGGTGCGCCTGCCGCGGCCTGCTACCACAGCAGCAGCGCCGGGCAGACCGAGGCAAGCCAGAACGTGTGGCTGACCGCCGTGCCGTACTTACAGGGTGTCTCGTCGCCGTGGGACGCCGATGCGCCGGGGTTCGAAACGTCCGTCACCTACAGTGCCGAGCAGGTATACACGATCCTGACCGGGCTTGGCCTGGACACCGACGAGATACCAAACGCCCCCGCCGGGTGGTTCGGCGAGGGCGTGTTGGACAGCGCGGGCTATGTGGCGCAGATGCCCGTCTGCGGGCAGGTATTTACGGGCACACGTCTGCGCAGTGCGTTCAGTCTGCGAAGCGCGGCATTCACCGTGGCGTATGACGCCGGGGAGAATGCGTTTGTTTTCACCACCCACGGCTACGGCCACGGCGTCGGCCTGAGCCAGTACGGCGCAAAGGTAATGGCGGAGGACGGCAAAACGTGGCGGGAGATTCTGGAGTGGTATTTTCCGGGGTGTGAGGTTATAGAGTGATTCCCTGCCTTCCCCCGAGGGGGAAGCCTCTCGCCATTTACGGCAGCTCCGCCGTAAACGTCGTCAATTCCGCATCTGTATCAAAATCATACACCTTCACCGTCAGGCTGCGGCAATTTTCCGGCACGGCAGCAAAGTAGTCATAGCTGGCCTTGGTGCATTGTTCCGGGTGGTCGAAGTCCGCCGGGTCGGCCGTCCATGCGCCGTCCGTCCACCAGCCGCCTTCGCCGCGCTCGTGGCCCAGCTCTGCGCCGTCTGCCGTGTAGAGCTTTACGCTGACCCAATGCTGCTCCGGCGGGAAGGTCAGCAGCACTTTTGTCGCAGCGGGCGTGGCCTTGATGCTTTGCAGCGTAACACCGTTCTGTTCCACAGGAGTATCCATTGTGCGCACGCCCGCGTCGCTGACTTCCGGGATCGTAAACGTCAGCGTGTAGGTGCCGGGCAGCGGGGTCTGGTCGGCATAGTCATAGTGCCAATAGCTCTTGCCGTCGGTCTCCACGATGCTCCTGTTGCAGGCCATCAGGTTGGACAGCGTCAGCGTCGCGGTGTGCCCGGCCAGATCATCGTGTGTCAGGAACAGCTCATAATTGATGCCCGTCACAAAGGTGCGGTCATCGCGTTTTTCAAAGGTAACACCGCCGTTCAATTCCGTGCCGTTGTCCAGCACCAGCGTGCCGTACTGCCCGCCGCCGTTCTGCAGTGCCTTTTCTACGGCGTCTTCGCGGGGGCCGATGGCGTTGAACCCGGCCAAGCTGTCATCCTCACTCGTCAGCATTAAACTGATGCGCAGCCAGTCGCCGTCGTTGAAGACCTGCCCCAATGTCAGGGTGTAGGGACTGTCGGCAGTCTCGGCGGTGGATTCCACCGTCTCGGCGTATTTGTTCAGCTGCTCACTTTGCAGCGAAACATAGTCGTCCTGCCCGCCGCGGTTCAGCCAGCTGAACAGGCTGCCCACCACGGGCAGCTGCTCGGCCACGGCGGGGGCGGCAAAGTTGATGCTGCCCAGCCCCACGGCCAGACAGGCCGCGGCGGCTGCGGCCACCCGTTCCCACGGGAACCGGCGGTGCCCGGCGGGCTTTTTCTGCGGCAGCCGCCCGCAGGCAGCGTCCAGCACGCGGGTAAACTCGTCATCGGTCAGCGGGGTCTCCGGCATAGGCTGGTCGTTCAGCGTTTTCAACAAATCCACATCAAAATTTTTGTCACGCATGGCTGTACACTCCCTTCTCGGTCAGTTCACGGCGCAGACGGTCCCGTCCGCGGCTCAACCGGGTGTTGACGCTCTCCACGCTCATACCCAGCGCGGCGGCGATTTCCTTACCCGATTGCAGCAGATAATATTTGCGCAGAAAAATATCCCGGTCCGGCGGCGCCATAGCCGCCACCAGCGCACCGACAAGGTCGGCGGCTTCGGTGGTCGCGCTGTCAAACTCGGCCAGCTCGCCCAGCGTCTCGGCCAGACCATCGTCCAGTGTCACCGTCTCGCGGCGGCGCAGCGCGTTGTAGCAGTCAATGCCGCGGTTGCGCGCCGCGACGGCCAGCCAGGGGCGCAGCGGTGTGCGAGTGGTCTCCAATTTTGCGGCGCTGCGCCAGAGTGCGACGAACACGTCGGCCATGCACTCCTCCCGGTCACAGGGGTTCTGCGGCAGGATACGGCAGAGAATGCCCTTGACGAGCGGCGCATATTCAAGCATCGCCGCCTCCAGGCCCTCCTCCGGGTGTGCCTGCAGCAGGCGGGTCAATTCCCGGTCCTTCATGGGTGGTTCCTCCTTTTTTGTCGTTCCAACTATATAGACCGGGACGGGACGGGAAATCTTACAGGTTCGAGGAAAAATGTAGGGGCCGGGCATGCCCGGCCCGCGGCTTTCCCGCAAACGCCTGTCTGCCGTACAGTGGCGGGCCGCACATGTGCGGCCCCTACAGGGCGGCGCAAGGCTCATACAGGCGTTGTAGGGGGCGGCGTCCCCGACGCCCCGCGGGCGGATGCAGGCATCCGCCCCTACAAGGCGCACAAAAAAAGCAGACGCCGCTTTTGTGCAGCGTCTGTTATGCGGTTGCTTATTGCCCTGCCGGCAGCGTAAACACGAACCGGCACCAGTTGCCTTCCTCGCTCTCGGCGTGGATCTGGCCGCCGGAAAGGTTGACCAAAATCTTGCAGATATGCAGCCCCAGTCCGCTGCCGCGGGTGTTCATGCCGCGGGAGCGGTCCTCCTTGTAGAACCGCTCAAACACAAAGGGCAGCGCCTCGGGGGCAATGCCTGCGCCCGTGTTCTCGATGCGCACCTCCACCATATTGCCGCGGCGCTCGGCGGCAAAGCTGATCGTGCCGCCCGCCGGAGTGAACTTGATGGCATTATCCACAATATTATACACGACCTGATGCACAAAATCCGGGTCCGCGTAGATCAGCAGCGGATCGCCGCCCAGACCCTGGATGTCGATCTTGCCGTCCTCGATGCGCTGCTCGTCGGAGAGCACGACGTCGGTGACGGTTTTCCACAGATCGTAGGTCTGCGCGTGGATGGGCACCTCGCCCGCCTCGAGCTTGGTAATATCCAGCATGTTCTGCACCAGCCGCGCCAGGCGGCCCGTTTCCTGCGAGACGATGCCCAGATAATGCTTTGTTTCCTCGGGCGGGATCGTGCCGTCCAGCATGCCGTCGATGAAGCCCTTGATGGTCGTCATGGGCGTGCGCAGCTCGTGGGCGATGTTGCCCATGAATTGCCCGCGGGAATTGTCGATGGTTTGCAGCCGCGCAGCCATGTTATTGAAGGTGGTCGCAAAGTCAGCCAGCTCCACGCAGCCGTCCACCGGCGCACGGGCCGTAAAGTCCCCGCTGCCCAGGCGGCGCGCGGCCTCACTGATGTCCTCGATGGGGCCGGTGATGCGCTTGGCCAGCACCCAGCACAGGATGCTGCACAAAATCAGGATGACCGCCGCCGAGATGCCGAACATCGTCAGCATATCGGTCATGTAGCTGCCCAGCGCAGCCATCGGGCTGGCGGCAAACAGGTAGCCGTCCTGCCCGCCCACCGTGATGCGGCGGCCCGCCGTGTAATACTTGGCGCAGTAGACACCGTCCAGCGTGCCAGTCTCAAAAATGTCGTATCCCTCGTTCAGCTCGTCAATGTAGGACGCGGGCACGCCTGCACCTGTAAAGGCGTCGTCCCCCGTATGCAGCAGGATCTGGCCGTCCTCGTCGGCGATGAACACCAGCGCACCGGAGGCCGTGTTGAACAGCTCAAACCCGCTGTGGGCGCGTTCCAGCACATCCTCCCCCTGCAGGGGCTTTGTGACGATGGAGCCCTCATCGGCGAATCGCTCACTCAGCGCTGTCGCGCCGTTGAGCACATCAGTCAGCGAGCTTTTGCGCTCCGATGAAGTACGCCGCCGACAGTGCCGCCTGGATCGCGCACATAACGCTGAGCCCCAGCACGAGCACGGCGGCGATGGTCGCGAAAAATTCGCGGCTGATCGTGTTGCGGCGGCTCATTCCCTGACCTCGAACTTATAGCCGACGCCCCAGACGGTTTTCAGGCTCCACTGTTCGGACGCACCCTCCAGCTTTTCGCGCAGGCGCTTGACGTGGACGTCGATCGTGCGGGAGTCGCCGTAATACTCAAAGCCCCAGACCTCGTCCAGCAGCTGGTCGCGGGTGTAGACGCGGTTCGGGTGACCGGCCAGGCAGGCCAGCAGCTCCAGCTCCTTCGGCGGGGCCTCAACGACCTTGCCCTTGACCTTCAATTCATAGCGGTTCATGTCAAGGTGCAGATTGTCAAAGTCGTAAACGCCCTTGTTTTCCTCCTCCTTGGCGGAGGAGCGGCGCAGCACGGCCTTGATGCGGGCCGTGACCTCCTTGGCGTCAAACGGCTTGACGATGTAGTCATCCGCGCCCAGCTCAAGACCCAGCACCTTGTCGTAGGTCTCGCCCTTAGCGGTCAGCATGATGATGGGGGTGTTGTCCTTGGCACGAATTTTACGGCAGACCTCCCAGCCGTCCATGACCGGCATCATAACGTCCAGCAGCACAAGATCCGGGTGCAGCTTGTCGAACTCTGCCAGCGCTGCGCCGCCGTCGTGGACCATCGTCACGTTGTAGCCCTCCTTGACCAGATACAGTCGGAGCAGCTCGCAGATATTTTTATCGTCATCAACGACCAGAATTTTCTCATTTGCCATCTTAGTTTCCTCCTTGCCCGCCTGCGGCGGTATCGATACAAGGATATTATACCGCATAATTGTGGACAAAAAAAGAACAGATCGTCGGGTTCCTGGGAAATTTTTGCGGTTTTTCTGCGCAGGCGGCGCACCCCGGGGAAGATTATTTCAAAAACAGCTTGAGAGAAAAGAACGCATCTGCTATAATACATTTATATATGCAAATCGGCCTGTGCGCCGATCCGCATGGCAAAAATTCAGCAAAAATTCAAAGGAGAATTTTGAAATATGAAATTAGGTATTGTGGGTCTGCCCAACGTGGGCAAGTCTACCCTGTTCAATGCGCTGACCAGCACCCAGAACGCGCAGGCGGCCAACTACCCCTTCTGCACGATTGAGCCGAACTCCGGCATCGTGCCCGTGCCCGACCCGCGGCTGGACAAGCTGGCCGAGATCTGGCAGACCGACAAGAAAACGCCTGCCATCGTTGAGTTTGTTGACATTGCAGGTCTGGTCAAGGGTGCCAGCCAGGGCGCGGGTCTCGGCAACAAGTTTCTGGGCCACATCCGCGAGTGCGACGCCATCGTCCATGTTGTGCGCTGCTTCGACGATGACAACATCATTCATGTTGTGGAGGACGTCAACAAGCCGGAAAGCGTTGACCCCATCCGCGATATTGACGCCATCGACCTGGAGCTGATCCTGGCCGACCTGGAAGTTGTCAGCAACCGCCTGGGCCGCCAGCAGAAAGCCGCCAAGACCGGCAACAAGGCCGCTGCCGCCGAGGCTGCCTGGCTGGCCGACCTGGCCGCCTGGCTTGAGGGCGGCAAGCCCGCCCGCAGCTTTGACTTTGACGAGAGCGACGACGCCGTGAAGGCCGCCCGCAAGGAGCTGGGCCTGCTGTCCGCCAAGCCCGTCATCTACGCCTGCAACGTGGGCGAGGATGACCTGCTGGGCGGGTTGGACGAGAACCCGTACTTTCCGCTCGTCGCCGCCCGCGCCAAGGAGGAAAACGCCCAGGCCATCCCCATCTGCGCCAAGACCGAGGAGGACATTGCCGGTTCCACGCAGGAGGAAAAAATTGCGTTCCTGCAGGAAATGGGCATCGAGTCCACCGGCCCGGACAAGCTCATCAAGGCCAGCTACGAGCTGCTGGGCCTCATCAGCTTCCTGACCGACGGCAAGAAGGAATGCCGCGCCTGGACCATCAGGAAGGGCACCAAGGCCCCGCAGGCTGCCGGCAAGATCCACAGCGACTTTGAGCGCGGTTTCATCCGTGCGCAGGTCATCGCGTACAAAGACCTGGAGGACGCCGACTTCAACTATGCCGCCGTCAAGGCCAAGGGCCTGCAGCGCACCGAGGGCAAGGAGTACGTCGTGAACGACGGTGACGTTATCGAATTTTTGTTCAACGTTTAACGGAGGTTTGACCGTGATTATTGGCATTATGGGCGCTATGCCCGACGAAGTCGACCAGCTGTGCGCACGGCTGGAGAACGTGACCAAAGAGAACTACGCCGGGGTCGAGTATCACTGCGGCACGCTGCAGGGCAAACAGGTCGTCGTCTGCTGCGCAGGCATGGGCAAGGCCAACGCCGCATCCACCGTGCAGGTGCTGTGCACAAAATACGGCATTGATAAGCTGATTTTCAGCGGCATTGCGGGCAATATGACCAGCAAAATCGGCATCGGCGACGTCTGCGTCGGTGAGACCGTCGTCTACCACGACGCCGAACTGAGCATGATTGCCCAGAGCGCACCGTTCCAGACCGAGTACCACGGCGATCCTGCGCTGGTGCAGGCCGCGCTGGACGCCTGCACTGCCTGCGGCGTGAAGGCCATCGCGGGCAAGATCGCCACGGGCGACACCTTCGTCGGTGACGCCGAGACGAAAAAGGCGATTGAGGAAAAGTGCCACCCCGACTGCGTCGAAATGGAGGGCGCGGCGGTCAGCCAGATCGCGGGCCGCAACGGCGTGCCCTGCGTCATCCTGCGCGCCATGAGCGACAACGCCGACGAGAGCGGCTATGAGGTGCTCGTTGTCAAGCAGTTCAGCATCACCGAGTACGTTAAGACCGCGACGGAGATCGTGGCAAATATGATCGAAAGCCTGTAACAGGCAAAATAAAAGCGGCCATCTGAGAAACAGGTGGTCGCTTTTTGTTTTGCACAAATACTTTTGGGGCAGCCTGTAGAGGGCGGGCTGCCGAAAAACGCTTGTAGGGGCGAGCATTGCTCGCCCGTGCCCGTTTGCCTTGCAAGAAGCTTTCCCAGAAAATGCGTTGCTGCGGCAAGTTGACGGGCGACCAATGGTCGCCCCTACACACGCAAAAAGGCAAGAATGCAATTTTTTGACGGTCTGGGAGGGCTCAAGACCCCTGCCTGCAAATCGGCCCATAAAGGGGCATCCCGCGTAAACCTCCGGGCCGGGCACGCCCGGCCCCTACGGCTCTACCGATTTAAAAATATGCCTTGATCTGGAACTTATCTGCCGGGGCGGTGTCCTCGATTTTCAGATGCTCATGGTTAAAGTCAAATTTTACGCTCTTGCAGTCGTCGGTGTTGCGGGTCAGGCGCAGAAGCTGGTCCACGCGCTTTTGCTCCTCCTTCGTGTAGAACAGGTAGCTCGCGCCCTGCTTGCGGGCGCGGCCCGTGCGGCCAATGCGGTGGGTGTAGTGCTCGTTTTCCTCTGGCACGTCGTAGTTGATGACGGCATCCACATCGGAAACATCAATACCGCGCGCTGCCACATCGGTGGCGACCAGCACGTCGATCTCCCCGGCCTTGAACCGCGTCATGATGCGGTTGCGCTCAGCCTGGGACAGGTCGCCGTGCAGGCAGTCCACGTTGAAGTTCAGCCGGGCAAGCTGGTTGGCCAGCATCCCCGTGTTGTACTTGGTGTTGCAGAAGATCATGACCCGCTTGTAGCCCTCGTCAATGATGATCTGCGCGGCGTCGGCCAGCTTGTCACGGCCCGTGGTCAGCAGCTTGTACTGGGCAATTTTCGGGCTGGAATCCTCGACGGGCTGGACGCTGACCTCGGCGGCGTTGTGCTGGTAGAGCCAGCCGATGTCCAGCACCTCGCGGCTGATGGTTGCCGAGAACATCGACAGGCTCTCGCGGTGCTTCATCAGGTCGATGATGTACTTGACGTCCTTGTAAAAGCCCATGTTCAGCATCTCGTCGGCCTCGTCCAGCACGACGGTTTTGACGTCGGAGACATCAATGGCGTGGTGGCGGTAGTGGTCCATCAGGCGGCCCGGCGTGGCAACGACGATCTGGCAGCCGGCTTTCAGCTGGCGCTGCTGCTTGTCCATGCCCGCGCCGCCATAGACGCAGACGATTTTGATGTCAGGCAGAAACTGCGCCAGATTTTGCAGATCCTGGGCGATCTGCTGTGCCAGCTCCCGCGTGGGGCTTAAAATGACGGCCTGCGGCTTGAGGCTGGCAGGATCGACCTTGGACAGAATGGGAATGCCGAACGCCACGGTCTTGCCGGTGCCCGTGGGGGCTTTGGCGATCATATCGTGCCCGGCCAGCATCAGCGGGATGGCCTTTTCCTGGATTTCGGTCATATCGGTAAAGCCCATTGCCTGTGTAGCGCGGATGATTTCGGGTGAAACATTCGTAAGTTCGGTAAACTGCATGGTCGTACTGCCTTTCGGTTTTATTCGCCGCCTTGTAGGGGTCGGGCATGCCCGACCCTTACAGTATTCTTTCCTGTTTTTATTATAGCAACATTTTTCTATCCCCGCAAGCCAAAAAAAGGCTTCCCCCGTGGGGGAAGCTGTCACCGAAGGTGATTGATGAGGGGCAAGCTCGCCATTCTTGCCCGTTTGCGGTTGGCCCGCAGGAGGGCCGCCCCTCATTCACCCGCGGGGGAAGGCTTACTTATTTTTACTGGTTCTTCTTGCGGCCTTGCCGGAGGTTTTCTTCTCGGTCTGCGTCCGGGTCGGCTTGGCGGCGGCCTTCCTGGGCGCGGCCTTCGGCGTCGGGGCGGGGGTCTCCTTGTTCAGCAGGCGCTCAGGCACAGGGTCGAGCTTCCAGAGCTGGTTCTCTCCAAACACATCCTGCCAGATCTGGGCCTGGGTACCGTTATCGACCCGCATGCCTACCAGGTCAATGACCTTATCAGCCAGCACATTGCGGATCTTGGCCTTGCCGCCGCCCGCCTCCACGATCTGCCAGCGCTGACCCGCGCCCGCGGTCTGGGTCCACTGGTGGACCCAGGTGCCGTTGCAGACGCCGGACATGGCCAAGTCCATGACCTTGCCCGTAAAGCGGTTCCTGATGCGGTACTCGCCGTCCCCCGCTTCCACAAACTGCCACTGCTGCCAGGGCTGACCCTCGTAGCTCCACAGGCGGATGGATGCGCCGTTCTCGGTGTTGAAATCGGCCACTTCCAGCACGCGGCCATTGGCGGCGGCGATGGTATAATAGGCATCCGGGCGGATGACGGTCTGGGCTGATTTCCTCATGGTGAATCCTCCTTTTAGACAGAAAGCTGTACATTGTTCTGTCCGTTTTTTTCATTATAGCACAACTGCGGCGCGCTGTTTTACCAAAATTTTGCGGTACTGTTTGGGCAATCCGCCAAGCACTTGGCCGGACGGCGCATTTTTTGTCAGTTTTTGCGGCTGCCGCACTTGCATTTTTTGTGCATATATTATATTATAGAATATATGCTTGTTTTACGGCCACGCGGTGGCCGCTGTAGGGGGAGAGTTCAGCCATGAGAATTGCCTTGATTGCCCACGATTCCCGCAAGGAATTGATGGCTCAGTTCTGCACTGCCTATGTGCGCATTTTGTCTGAGAATGACCTGATCGCCACGGGCGTGACCGGCAAAATCGTCCATGATGCCACCGGTCTGCCGGTGCGCACGCTGTATCCGGGAGGCCGCGGCGGTGCCGAGCAGATCGCTGCCATGATCGGCTGCGGCGAGGTGGACATGCTGCTGTTCTTCCGTGACCCCGTCGGTGCCAAGCCCGGCGAGCCGAACGACATGATGCTGCTGCGCCTGTGCGACATGCACACGATTCCTGTCGCCACAAACATCGCCACCGCGGAGGTTCTGATCCACGGTCTGGAGAGAGGCGACCTGGCCTGGATCGAGCTGCAGCGTGGTCGGAAATAACTAAAAAGCAACTGACATAGGGCAAAACAATCCGTCCAAAAAGGCAGAATGTTGAGCAAAATAGGATTAGGCCCCGGCGCTCCGCGCCGGGGCTTCTTTTCTTTCCCTAATCGATTTCAGATTATATGTTTCCCGTCGTTTCTCCGCCGATTTTTCAGATAATAATCAGAAAATATTTGAAGAATGGCGCTGCGAGCGGAACGGAGTGGAGCGAGCCTACACGAGAAAAAATTTGGAAAATCGCTTTGCCTTTCTGGAATTTTTCAAGTGCCTCTCCATATAGTATATTTTATCGATTTTGGGAAAATCAAGAAAACGGCTTTGCCCCACAACACAAAATTGTGCGTTGCAGCACTGTGTTGTTGGGGCAAGGCCGTTTTCCTGTTTTGCCAAAAGGCACACTCATTTTCCATTTTTCGCAGAAAATCCGCATTTTTGTTTGATTTTTGGAAAAACAGGAAATTTTCTGTGCCCCAATAGGGCAAAGATATTTTCCTTTTTTGGCGGTTCAAAATCCAGCCCCGGAAAGGGGCGCTATTATGCGCAAACAAGTTCAAAAAGAGCGTTGCACCAAAATCAAACTGGAAAAATGTCCGCGTGTCTGCTGTCTGTATGACAAAGTACAGCTTGCCGCCGCGCGGATGCTCAACGCTGACCCGTCCATCGTCCAAGTAGAGTGCAATATTCCACTTCAACTGAACGAAATTCCGTCTGACGACTTAAATCTGCCGAGCGAAACCTACACAACGGATTTTGTTATCCATTTTGCAGACGGAAAAATCGCCGTCCGTGAAGCCGTTTTCCGCTCACATCTAAGCCGCCCATCTGTCGCTGAACGATTGGAATTATCCCGCCGATACTGGAAGCAACAGGGCATTGACGACTGGGGTATCATCATCGACAAGGAGCGTATACCATGAGACAAAATGATTTGCTCAAATCCGACACAGGTGACCATCTGCGGGTCTTGCTTTACGGCGACCAGCAATCTTATGTTGTCAACTGTCAACGCTGCAAAATGCCTTTTCCAATCTCAACGCCGAGCCTTTTACAGATGGAAAAACTGCCGCAGGATATGTACCGTTTACTCTCACTCGACGAGGATATTTCCGAGCGTCAGCGCCAGCAGCGTGACCGCCGCGCTGAATTGATTGCACCGCTTTTGGTTGAGGAATGTATCTGCGATAAATCCTATCGCAACAGGGTCTTGCGCGAGATTGTCTCTGGCAATTCCATTTCTCGCAAAACCGTCCTGCAATATCTATGGTTATACTGGGTCTACCAAAGTAAAAATGCACTCATACCCGCAGAAAAGTCTCCCACAGAGAAACGCCCTTTGTCGTCAGATGAAAAAACTATCCGCTGGGCGCTAAACAAATTTTACTACACCCCGCAAAAGCAGAGCTTGCAGACCGCTTACAAAATGATGCTTCGTGCAAAATATTGTGACGCTAAAGGCAGGTTAAAACCAGACTATCCCTCGTTTTGGCAGTTCCGCTATTTTTTCCGCCAGCACCGTGACCCTATCAGCGAGAGCATCAGCCGCGAGGGTATCAAGGCATACCAGCGCAATCACCGCCCATTTACCGGGGCTGTCAGCGACTATGCGGGCACGATTGGCACATACATGACCGATGCCACCGTTGCGGACATCTACATTGTCAGCCGTCTGTCTCGCCGCCCTATTGGCAGACCTGTTATCTACACAATGGTCGATGCGTACAGCCGTCTGATTACCGGTGTGTATGTCGGCATAGAGGGCGGGCAGTATGCCTTGCGTTTGTTGCTGCAAAACACCTTTGCCGACAAAGTATCCTTTTGTCGCCAGCACAACATAGAGATTGACCCGCAGGACTGGCCGAGCCATCACCTACCGACAAAAATTATGACTGACCGGGGAAGTGAATTTCTCGGTGGCCCGCTGGAAAACCTTTGTGAAAGCTATGGAATTGAAATTGAAAATCTGCCCGCCTATCGCCCCGATTTGAAAGGTGTAGTTGAAAAACTTTTCGACCTTATTCAGAGTGCATACAAGCCGTTGCTGAAAGGCAAAGGCGTTGTAGAATCCGACATACAGGAGCGCGGCGCTCCCGACTATCGCAGACAAGGCACACTTGATTTAGAGCAATTTACCGCTGTCGTTCTGCGCTGTGTTCTCTTTTACAACTCTCAATATATCCAAACAGGTTTCATTCGCACCCCTAACATGGCAAGCGCTGGTATCACGCCCACCGCTGCTGCCATCTGGTCGTTTTGCTTGGCACAAGATGATTGCCCTGTGTCAGTTGCCAGTGACCCCCATTTGCTTTACGCGCTACTCCCCCGCGCGGATGGAAAAATCACACAACGCGGGCTTGAACTATTTAATTTGCGTTTTTCAAACTGCACTTTTAAAAAGCGTTTCGTAACTGCCGGGCTGAATGGCCGGGAACTTGTCAAAGTCGCATATAGTCCAGATTGCCTTGATAACGTTTATCTGTACGAAAACGGCGACTATATCCCGTTCACATTGGCACAAAAAATATATCTTGGCAAATCCTTAGCTGAAATCGCAGATATGCAGCAGAACGAAAAAAGCGAGAGCGCCAACTGGAAACGGCAGGAATTACAGGCGCAAATCGACCTAATGAACGACATAATGCAAATCGCAGACAACGCCGAGCGCGGCATCAGCGACAAGGGCAAAATCAGCCCGCAGATACAGCGCGGACGCACGATTGCGCGAGCGCAGGAGCATATGTCCATGATTGATTTGCTGACCGCCGAACAGGAGGAACACTTTAATGACCGCTGAATACACAACTAGTTTATTGTACCCCGGCAATCCCTATGTCGAAGCCCTGCCACCTATGCTCGCAGGTCAAGAGTTAATCCGCGCATTGGCATCCGTGCCGTTGTACAGCACCAGTGACCGAGACCGCAGCACCGGGGAGCGTCTGCAACTGTTGTCGGCGCTGTATGAGTTTTACCAACCGCTGACAATGACCCTTGACCTATATTGTGAGGTCTATAACGCCATGCAGCACTGTTATGGGCAATACACACCGCAGCGAGAGGCTGCCGCTCTCCAACAGGGCTACGCCGCTATGCAGGGCAAGGCTGTTGCTGCATCCATCGGCGGCGGCAACTCCTTTTCCGTTGTTGGTGTGTCTGGGCTGGGCAAGTCAACGGCATTGCAGCGGGTTTTGTCTCTATTTCCTCGAATTATTCACCACGAACGCTACAAAGGGCAAATGCTATGTTGTCAGCAAATTCCCTATCTGGTCGTACAGACTCCGCACGACGGCTCGGTTAAAGCCATGATACTGGACATATATTTGCAGCTGGACGCTCTGCTGGGCACAAGCTATCAGCACTACGCACTGGCTCACAAGCTGACCTTGGATGTACTGGTAAGCCAGCTTAATCAAATCGTCCGCGTCAACCATGTCGGGCTTTTGGTAATCGATGAATTGCAAAATATCGCTTACCGCAAAAATGGCATCCGTTTTATCAATTTCCTCGTCCAGCTAATCAACGGCGCGGGTGTCAGCATCTGCATGGTCGGAACGCCCCGTGTGCTGCAAGTGTTACAGCAGGAGTTTCGTTCCGCTCGCCGCACGACTGGGCTGATATATGACAGGCTGCCCGACGACAAGGAATTTGCCCTGTTGCTGCACGGCCTATGGCATTATCAGTACACCCGCTTTGCAACGGATTTGACCCCCGAAATGCAAAGCTGGCTGTATCGCAAGACGCAGGGCATCCCGGACGTACTAGTTAAACTGTTGTACAACGCACAAAAGCTGTGCATCTTGGACGGGCGAGAAAAACTTGATTTTGAAGTTTTTGAAAGTGCGTATTTAAAGAACTTGGGCATGGTATCTGACTATATGGCAGAGCTTGCAACAGTCCGCGTTCCCCGCCCGCAAAGAGAAGTGAAACACTCCCCGGCAGCGATCCGCTCACCCGAAGCCGCCTCTCCCCACGATTTGCGGGGAACGCTACGCGCTGCTAAAAAGAGCGGCAGACCGCCGTTAGAAGTGTACAGCGAGTACATCAAAGGCGAGGTCGAGTTATGATTCCATTTTTTCCCGCGCCTTACCCAGACGAGCTATGGTACAGCGTCATTTGCCGCTATCATATCCGCAGCGGCAATCCATCGGTCAAGTATTCCATCCGCGAATTGTACGGTACAAATCATATCAACGTGCCTGTCGAGTTATGCGGGGCGCTCTCTCCGTTGCTTGAGGCAATTCCAACAAAAGCCCTCACCGCCAAAGACATTATTATGCAGCACACACTTTACCCTTATTATACCCGCTTCTTTTCCACCAACCGCAAAAAAAGTGCCTATATGCTGGCGTTGAACGGCAATCGCCATGCAGGGCAGCATATAGGCATCTACCAGAGCAGCAGCATGGACGCGCGGCGGCTGCGCTACTGCCCCGAATGCTTTGACGAGGATATTGCAGCTTATGGCGAGCCGTACTGGCATCGGCTGCACCAGATACCCGGTATAGCCGTCTGCCCCCGGCACGGCTGCTGGCTGGCTGACACCGAAGTCACACTGACCGGGCACAGGCACAATCTGCTGTTTCCCGCCCTGCCGGACTGCCACCTGCTCCCCACGCCGGACACCACGCCCACCGCAGCGCAAAAGACCTTTGCTGCGTTGATGCAGGACGCATTGACCGCGCCGTATGATTTCCACGGCGGCGGCGGTTATCGAGCCATCATCAAGCGAGCCTTGCGCAATCGCGGCTATGCGTCAGTGACAGGCGGCAGGATTTACGCCGCCAGAATCGCAGAGGTGGTCAACGCTTTTTACGGCGGAAATTTTGAAAGTGTAGATTCAAATGAGATTTACGGTGTCGCGTCCAACAATCGCACGGTATCTGTCCGCAAGATTTTACAGCTTGCTTGTTTCTTGGGGCTGTCACTTACTGACCTGCTTGCCCCGCCACCAGAGGACAACACTCTCGTGGAAATCCGGGAAATGTATCAGCAGGGCGTCAGTATGTACCATATCGCCCAATTGTACGGCACAGACCGTAAGACGATTGCCCGTTGGGTCAAGCCTTAAATGCAGCCTTACGGTTTCTTTGGCGAGGTAGGCAGCCCCACCGGAATGAATGGTTTTCCGTCGTTGTAGGGGGAAAGCACCCGAAATCGGTAGCGTTTCAACTTGGCCTCATTTTCTGCTTGTACCCCCGTATAGCGGCGCTCTAACACTTTCTGTTTCCGCTTATTTCCATTGGCAACCACGAGGGGGTTAATCATCCAGTTACAGTTACAATATCGTATTATCAGATTCCGTTTTTTTAACTTTTTAACAGCACGATTGACAGTCGGAACAGATACTCTCGCCTCGTCAGCAATCACCGTTAGTGGCCTATTATAAGTGCCGCCACCTTTTGATTTGTTTATATCCATCATGTGGAGCAAAACTCTCAATTCGTTTTCGCTCAATCCTGCAATCGCTCCAAAAAACACATCGTAGATTTTCCAGAATTGCGTATTCCCATCAAGAAACATCAACTTGTCGTCGCACTCTGGCGGCAGCGGGAGTTCTTCCGCCGTGACTGGATTTTTCAAGACATACTTTCCCACAACCAATGCAGCACCCGTCCGCTCACTGACGTACTTATCGTACTCGGCCATCAATAGTGCAATCTGCGTCTGATTACCCATTGCCAGCATACGCGGGTTCAACATCCACACGCCCTGCCCTATGCCGATAATCAGCCGCTTGCTTTCCATCTTTTTTATGGCGCTCGCAACGGTATCTCTTGTGCAGGAAAGTTCCTTTCTAAGCTCCGGCAGGGTACACGCTATATGGTTTGTTTTAGGGTCTGTGCGGTGCAGCAGATTTGCCACAACCTTGCTCTCCACCGTGCCATACCCCAGCAGCGCGGCGAAAAAATCCTTGCTGGCTTGCCAAAAATGCGTTTCTCCGCGCGTGATGGACTGCGGGGCATCAATGCCTGTGTAGACCTCGCCCGTCTCTAGGTTGATTGCAGTATATGTGGTTTTGACTGTCTTAGGCATAATTTTACCGTTCCATTTGATATATTGTGTGCTTGTTTGTGATAGATAAAACTATCATATTTTCGTTTTCACCATTTTATTTTTATCGAATTATCGCTGTATTTTAGAAATTCCCGTTTTGCCTTTCTTATTATAATATTAGCACCTTTTCCCCCTAGTACACACTTTATGGGTAAGCGCCTTTTTCCTTTTCCCTTATAGGGGAGATTCTGTTTAATATTATTATATCGCACCAGAAATATTGCTTGCAACCGTTTTAGCGGCAATTACTGCATGGGTACGCTGCTTGTTTATAGCGTCTGTTCAACCCAGCAACGGGTCGATAGGGGCAAGGTTTCTCTGTCCTTTGTGTGAAAAAATGGGCTTGGTAGCTACGCTCACGCCACACCGATAGCCGGGCGGCAGCGGCAAACCATCTATTATTACAGCGACAAAGGTCAGCAATCAATTTAAGGCAAGCAACAACTTTCCTACCCACGAATGTTTTGCGCAGTAGCAACTTGGGTGGGGGTGGTTGCTTTCCGGCAAGTGATCGCTGTGGGGGGGAGTGTTACTTTCCCATGCGCAAAACATAACATCTACCCTATACAATAAAAAGACCGGGGCTGTTGTAGCTCCGGCCTTGTAGATGGGATTTACTTTATTCTGCTGCGGTCTCCGTGGTTGCAGAGTCCGTGACAACTACAGCGGCAATCTCCACCGGGGTGGAGGTGTCGCTGGCGGCAGACTGGGTGCTTGCGGTGTAGTTCGGGTCATTAACAAAAATCTGGATACCGAAAACCAGACCATTGTACTCGCGTACAGCGCAAGCCATACCATTGGCATTGGGATTTAGCATTGCGTCGCGGTGACCTTCAGAGTTGTACCAAAGGTAATATAGATGTTCCTCGTCGAAAATGCAACTTTCCATTGCCGCGTTCTCGCCGCAAGCCAAGTCAGACTTGTCGCCTAGAGCTGTACCAGCGCTGCTATGGTCGGGTCTCGTATGAGCGCCCCACTTTCCATCAATAGAGCCATAAATAATGTAATTTTGTAGAATTTCCTCTACACGAATGTCGGCAGCAAACTGCAAGTCAGAGCGATATGTAAGTTCACTAAGGCCGGAATTCACACGCAAGCTGTTCGTCTTTTCAAAAATATCCTGTTCGTATGCTTTCTGGTTATAATTACTGTTTAAACCACAACGGCTGCAATAACCGTAAGCGAAATCATGCCCCAGCGCGGCAATTTCCTCGGTCTTGGTCTCGTTGCAGACAGTGCAGGTAAACGTCTTGACGCCCTTGCCGTCGCAGGTGGCCTCGGTGGTAATCTTTCCGGCATCCCATGCGTGATTGCCGGTTGCGGGCAGGTCTTTTACGTGTTCCGTCGTGCCGCAGGTCTTGCAGGTGCGGTCAACGCTGCCCGCCTTGCCGCAGGTGGCCGGGGTGGTGGTCTCGTTCCAATCGTGGCCCGTGGCCTCGATGGTCTCCGCCTTGGTCTTGTTGCAGACGGTGCAGGTGTACAACTTCTCGCCTGCCTCAGTGCAGGTAGCAGCTTTAGTCACAACGCCGTCGTTCCACTGGTGGTCTTCGGTAACAGGCAGTTCTTTAACAAGCTGGGTATCGTTGCAGCGCTGGCAGACATTTTCCACCTTGCCTGCGTCCTTGCAGGTGGCCGGGGTGGTGACTTCCTTGTAATCATGGCCCAGCGCGTCGGTGTAGTTGTCCTTGTAGGATTTTTCGGCGTTCTGGTTGCAGGTGTGCAGCGTGTAGCCCTGCTCGGTGCAGGTGGGGTCAACCACAGTCACCGTAAATGTGTACTTCTTCGCCGGGATGGTCTCGGTGTAGGTGTGGGTCGGGTCGTTCTGGCAGGTAAAGGTCATTGTGCCGTCGCTCTCGTAGGTCGGTTCTTTGGTAACCTTGCCCGCATCCCACTTGTGGCCGAGCTTGGCAATAGTTTCGGTCTTGGTGTGGCTGGCATCATTTTTACAAGTGTAGGTTTTAACACCGTCCGTCTCGCAGGTTGCCGGGGTAGTGACCTCGCCGTCGTTCCAGTCGTGGCCCAGCGCGGGGATGTTCTCGGTCTTGGTGTGGCTGGAATCGTGCTTGCAGGTGTAGGTTTTCACGCCGTCTGCCTCGCAAGTTGCGGGTGTCGTGACAACACCGTCATCCCAGTCATGGCCGAGTGCTGCAACGGATTCCGTCTTTGTTTCGGTGCAGCCATCGTTGGTGCATTTGTAGGTTTTCTTGCCCTCGGTCTCGCAGGTGGGCGCGGTGGTAATCGTACCGTCATCCCACTTGTGACCCAGTGCGGGGATAGCCTCGGTCTTCGTGTGGCTGGCATCGCGCTTACAAATGTAAGTCAACACACCCTCTGTGGTGCAAGTTGCCGGGGTCGTAACCGTGCCATTATCCCATTCATGGCCGAGTGCAGCAACAGCCTCGGTCTTGGTCTCGGCGCAGCCATCGTTTGTGCATTTGTAGGTCTTTTCACCCTCGGTCTCACAGGTCGGCGCGGTGGTGATTTTGCCGTCATCCCACTTGTGCCCTAGTGCAGGGATGGTCTCGGTCTTCGTTGCGCCGTCGCGGGTGCAGGTGTAGGTCATCACACCCTCTGTCGTGCAGGTTGCCGGAGTCGTGACAACGCCGTTGTCGTAATCATGGCCGAGGGCGGCAGTATAGTCGCGCTTCTCGGTCAGGTTCTTGTCCTGGTCGCAGATGTAGACGGTGTAGCCCTGCTCGGTGCAGGTCGGAGCGACGGTCTGGCCCTTGTGCCATGTCTTATCCAGCACCGGAATGTCCTCGGTGCGGGTCTCGCCGCAAACCGTGCAGGTAAAGGTCTTGACGCCCTTCGCGTAAATCGTTGCGGCCTTGGTGACAACACCGCCATCCCAGCTGTGGGGCAGCTTGGCGGTGTACTCGCCCTTGTAGGTCAGGCCGGGAACCTCGTTGCACTCGTAAATCGTGTAGCCCTCAGATGTGCAGGTCGGCGCAACGACCTCTTTGATATGGTAGGTTTTATCCAGCTCCGGCGTTTCCTCGGTGCGGGTCTCGCCGCAGTTTTTGCAAGTGTAAGTAATTGCACCCTTTTCGTAGTAGGTGGCTTGTTTGGTGACAACGCCCGTGCCCCAGTCGTGACCATTGGGGGCAACATAGTTGTCGTTGTAGTTCATACCGCCCCACTCTTGGCAGATGTGCTCGTCGTAGCCCGCCGTCGTGCAGCTTGCGGGGTGCTTGCGGACGACGTAAGTGTAGGTAATGGGCTTCGGCGTAGCCGTGGGTGCAGGAGCAGCAGCCTGTGCAGGTGCTTTGGCCGTATTGGTCGTTTTACCGGACTGACTGCCCTTGTTGGAGCCGGAATTGTTTTTGCCGCTGTTGGCATTGCCGCTCTGCGAGCCGGAAGACAAGCCGCCGTTATCGGTGCTGCCCTGCTCGCTCTTGCTGTCGGTGGATTCTGCTGCCGATTCCGCTGGGGCGGGCGTGGCCGTAGGGGCCGGGGTTGCAGTCGGTGCTGTCGTAGCGGTAGGCGTTTCAGCCTCCGAGCTGGCCGCCTCGCTCTGACTGGTGGACGTGTCGGCTGTGTCCGCCGTGGATTTTGACCCACAGGCAGTTGCGCTCAACGCAACGGTTGCCGCCATAGCCACAGCGACAACGCTCTTGGCATAAGACTTTCTTCGCATCGTTGACATACTCCTTTGAATTTTCGGCGGGAGACAGAGCTTATCCTTACGGAGTGTACACTCCGTAAGGGAAGGCGCCTCTTCCCTTACGGAGTGTACACTCCGTAAGGGAAGAGGCGCCTCTTCCGCGATTTCTTTTTTAATTGCCATAACATAGCAACTTATAAGAAATATATCATACTCTTGCCAGTTTTGCAACACTTTTGAGACATTGACGCAAGAAAATTGCGGTTTGATTTCACTTTAAAAAGGCTACCGCTTTGAGTGGCAGGTATATTTTTTCACAAAGGATGTGGCGTTTGGGTGAGGGCGCGGGCCTCCCGGTAGTGATCCGCTAATGGGGAGACGGCAACTCCCCCGTGCCCCTATTGGAAATAGAAATTTTTACGCAAACGGATTGCACCATCATCGCAAATCACAAACAAGTCCTGCTCCAGATGTGCAAGGTCGGCGGGCTTGATTATCGGCTGGGGCTTGGCGCTGGAATCCGTTTCCAAGGGAGAGCGTTTTTCTCCTATCATTTTTGAAAAATACTCCTGCGTTTCTGTGTCCTTGCACCCCAAAAGAACCGTAAATTTAAAATTACCGAGCATTGCTTTCCGCTCATCCTTGCCATAAATCATGTCTAGGTCAGCCAACGATTGCGTCAGCACCATTATACGGATATGACGTTTGCGCAACTTGCGCAGGGCTTCGGTGATTTGCAATTTCCCAAAAGACGCGAACTCGTCCAAGCAGAACAGAATCATCTGCGTATGCTCTTTTGGACGCGAGGAAAAATACTCCATCGATTGCGCCGTGATGATACGCAGCAGGTCGCCGTAGATTTTCAATTTTTCATCCGGGATGTAGATATAAACGCTGTTGGTTTCCAACGTGGCCGGGCTGATGGATGGCTCGTAGCTGGCAGATTTTCGGAGTGCATTTTTAATTTTTTCATTTGTGGCAAATAATTTTAGCGCATCGTCTGCCGCCTGTTTGCAGCCCGCCGTGTTCTGTTCACTTGCTCCGACAAAGGAACTGATATACATATTGGCAATTTTATTCTTTCGCTGTGCAATATCGTTCAGCAACCCGCGCCAGTCGTGGCCGAGGAAATGCTCGCAAATCTCGACAAATCCCCAACCCATGCCATAATAACAAATCAGCGCCGCCGTTATCATCTTGCGACCATTTTTCGCAAAAAATATACCCGCCTCGCTGTCATTGGCTTTGTCTGGCAATAACAGGTAAGCAAGCTGCTCCAGCCGCTCCTGGCGTTCGCTCTCGTCCGGGGCAGCGTCAATGGATGCGAACACATCATAAGGCACACAGTCTTTGGCCGTTGGGTCAAAAATAATTTTGTTGGGCATGCCCACATTGGCGGATATGTCGCCGGATATATCCACGACAAGGGCAGTGCCCTGCCAACTCCTTAATGTTGGAATCAGCAGGGCACTTGTCTTGCCAGTGCCGGACGGGCCCATCACGATAATGTGCCCCTCGTCTGGCTCCGGCGAGTACGCCAACAGACCATATTTTTTCCCCAGCAGCACGCCTCGCGCTTTGGGGGCTGGCCGATAGACAATATTTTTTCGCGCAAATGGATTGGGCAGGTGGTTGGCCTGTCCGTGCAGATAGACCAGCACGAGTAGCACAACGGCCAGAATCGCTATTGTGCCGTACAGATAACAGTCGATAAGTAACACGGCCTGTTTCATGGTGTATTCCTCAAAAATGTAGTTCTTGTTCGACCCTTGGCCCGCCGAAATCAAGCTCTGGACGCTCGGTTTCCTGCTCATATTCCTGCTCACGTTCAGCCTTGAGTTCTGCGACGGTTCGATTACCGCCCTGTGCGCGGGTCACGCCAGTCATAACGTGGGCATCCTCTAGGCCGTGTTCGTCTAAGTAGCGTTGCAAATCCGGGTGAAAATTGCGAAGCTCTCGACGGTCTAATACGTCATTGGCGCACACCTTATATCCCTCCTCGTGTTTTTTGTCCTCGACCACAGGCACAAAACAAAAATGCAGATGCGGTTGACCGCCCTCGTCATCGTGGACGACAGCCTGTATGACGTTTTCCTCGCCGTATCGATTTTCGAGAAAATCATAGACGGCTAGAAAAAAATCGTCGAACTGTTCCTGTTCTAAGTCCTGCGGTGCGGTTACAACCCAGCCCGCCATGACCTTAACATCGTTACGGCCATAGACGTACAGTTGGCTTAACCGCTCTTGGAAATAGTCGTAATCGCTCATGCCCCTGTCGGGCGACAGCACATAGTCCTGCCGCAGCCGCACCGGGTCAATGTCCGGGTTGCTAGAATGAGCGATTTGCCTTAGGTTGTGGCGCAGTTGATTGTAGACTGCGCCCGCCGTAAATTTTGTTACGCTCGCCACGTCGCGTTGCTCCTTTCTCGCGCTTGCCGCGCGCCCTTAAATCTGCCGGAGCTTGCGGGATGTCTATTGCAGCTGTAATCTGCAATACAAGGTATGGCAGTTTCCCCGGAAACTCCCACCGCCCTTGCGGGCTTACCTTGCCAGAGGGGCGTGACCCCTCTGGGCTCCCCGCTGCCGACAAGACCCTCTTGCCGTCAGTGGGGGCTGCGGCCCCCATCAGAACGACTTCCCGCCGTTCCTGCCCCTCGGGATTCTCAACGATGCAATTCAGCGCAGATGTATTGCTGCATCTCCTGCAACACGCACTCGTAAGCCGCCATCTGCACATCCTGCGCAGATAGCTGGCTTATGTCGTATGCGCGGGCCATATGTATCGTGCAAACTTTATCTGGCTTTTCCGTCGGGTCACAGATGACCCGAACGTGCGCTGTACGCATCCCGTCTACGGTTTCAATGTGAGCAAAGCCGTCATAACATGACACCTGTGTACTGTCCTGCTTTGATTTTTTGCGGCGATACCAACGGACGGTGTGGGGATAAAATTTAATATCCAATACAGTAATCTTTTTCATTATTGGTTTCTCCTTTTTCGATTCTCGCGTTGTAGTGTGCTGCGCGAGATACCTGTCATTTTGGTAACTTCCTTGTAGCTGTGATTTTCAAGTAGGCAAATCGCATGGTCGATTTGTTCACGAGAAAACTTAGGCGGGCGGCCATCCCGAAAACCTGTCCGACTGCGAGCGGCGGTCTTGCCTGTTTGTGTGCGCTCAATTATCAATGAGCGTTCAAATTCTGCGAATGCCAGTAGCATCGTCACCATCAATCGCCCCATTGGGCTGTTGTCAATCACGCCCATATTTAGGATGTGGACTGCCGCGCCTTTGCCGCGCAGATAATCCACATAACCCAGCCCCTCTTTGGCTGTCCTACAAAAGCGGTCTAATTTGCAGACGACGAGCGTATCACCCGTTTCCAACTGCTCACAGATTTTTGCGAACTCTGGTCGCTCTGACGCGCCGGAGGCCACCTCACGAACGATAACAGCCGTGGGATACTTTTCTAGTATCTCCGCCGTCTGCTCGTCTAGTGACGTTCCCGGCGCTTGACCTTTGGTCGATACACGAACGTACCCGTAGACCCTCAATAAAACCAACTCCTTTTGAACCTATCTTTTGGAGCGGGATAAACCCGCTTGTCAGTTGGAAGATTTCAAAGCATCGGAAGTTTGAACTTTTGATGCTTTTGTGCTGACATTTGTACTATACCAACATTGCGCACCAAAAGCGTTTTATTAGTACGGAAAAGCGAAAATTTTATATTTTAAAAGGAACACCGCTGCGGCGGGAGGGGAAGCGTGACCCTGCCGCTCAAAAAAGTATATAAGCCCACACCCTTTAGTCAACAAACTTTCACGGCATATTCTCGCACTTTGCGGGGGTGCTGCGATATTCCACGTTCTGTTGACACCGGGTTGGGGGCTTTACTTTTTCTTTTCGCCGGCAGGGGTCAAACCTGCAAACCGCTTCGGCGGGGAATTAAAAGTAAACTTTTAAGACGAAAGGAAAACGAAAATGAAGCAGACAGTTAAAACAAGTCGCGTGGCTGGACAGTTGGAGAAGATGTTCCGACTTTTGAACGCACACTTTTTTGACGGCGAATTGCCGGAGGTCGTAATCAGCTTGAAAAAGACAGTCGGCGTGTATGGACATTTCACTTGCGGCAAGGTCTGGCAGGCGGGCGATGAGCGGCGGTATGAAATCAACATCAGTTCGCCCACGCTCAACCGCCCAATCGAGGAAACCTGTGCCACGCTTTTGCATGAGATGTGCCACCTTGCCTGCGCAGTTGGTTACGGCTCAAAAATCCTTGATGCGGACGGAAACCCCGAACCCATCAAGGACACCAGCAATAACGGCGTATACCATAACAAACGATTCAAAGTGATGGCCGAGGCTCACGGACTGGAAGTAGAACACCATCCAAAATACGGTTGGACAATCACCAACCCCGGTATCGACCTATTAGACTTCATTGAATCGCAAGGCTGGCAGGATTTGCAAATGGTCGAGGGTGTTTCCCTGCTAGATGTTCTCGGCACACTCCCCAAAGGCGGGAACAGAAGAAAAAAGCCCAGCAGCACCCGCAAATACGTTTGCCCCAAATGCGGTAATAGCTGCCGAGCCACAAAGACAATCAATATAATTTGCGGTGACTGCATGGACAAAATGATAGTCGCCGAGTAATTTCCCACAAACAGAGAAAATGGTCGAGTGAGAGTAGACCAAGATTTTATTATATAAGGGGTATACTTAATGTGTTACGATTTCTATTCTTGTCCGTTTGAACCAGATATTTGCATCCCGCCATGTGGAGACCATGAAGAATGCAAAAACTGCGAATGGATAAAAATCGTCAAACTCAAAAATTATAAGTGTACATATAATAGTTACAGTTTTGACCCTATTATTGACACTCCCTCTATCGTATGTTACTATGACATAGGGCAAAACAGTTCCGCCAAAAAGGCAGAATGTTGGGCAAAATAGGATTAGGCCCCGGCGCTCCGCGCCGGGGCCCCTTTTTTCTTTCCCGAATCGATTTCAGATTATATGTTTCCCGTCGTTTCTCCGCCGATTTTTCAGATAATAATCAGAAAATATTTGAAGAATGGCGCTGCGAGCGGAACGGAGTGGAGCGAGACCACACGAGAAAAATTTGGAAAACTCCTTTGCCTTTCTGGAATTTTTCAAGTGCCTCTCCATAAAAGCAACGCCCTGTCTTGAAAAAGACAGGGCGTTTTATTGTATGGCTGTAGGGGCGGGCATTGCCCGCCCGCCGGAGCTTCGCGGTGGCCGCAGGCTCCCGCGGGTCGTCGGGGAGGCCGCCCCCTACAGGCTCTATAAATTACTGGTACACGATCGCGCTCTTGACCCTGTTGGCGGCGTCGGCACCGGCCAGGATGCGGGCAAGGGCCAGCGCAAACGGGATGGCGGCACCGAGGGCCTCGCCGGTGACGATGCTGCCGTCGATGGTGAGGGGCAGTCCGGTGTAGCTGGCCCCTGCGGCAGTCAGGTCGGCGTCCATGCCGGGGTAGACCGTGGCCTTTTTGCCGTTCAGCACGCCGAACGCCGCCAGCGCGGTGGGCGCGGCGCAGATGGCGGCCACGACCTTACCCTCGGCAGCAAAGTCCCGGCAGACCCGGCGCACCGTGGCGTCGGCCTTCAGGTTGGGCACACCGGGGATGCCGCCGGGCAGGATGCAGGCGTCAAACACCGTGTAGTCCAGCTCCTCGGCCAGGGCGTCGGCCACAACGCTGATCTGGCGGGCACTCTTGACGATCTTCTCCCCGCCGACGGCGGCAATCGTGACCTCGACACCGGCGCGGCGCAGGATGTCCACGCAGAGCAGACCCTCGCACTCCTCAAGGCCGGGGGCAAAAAAGATAACAGCTTTAGACATACTAGCATCTCCTGTTCAGTTAAAAGGATGGAACGCGCGGGTGATGCGCCGGATGCCCGGCAGCGGGCTTTTGAGTCCGCGCAGGGTCTGCACCAGCCCGACGAGGGACAGCACATCCACCAGCAGCGTCAGGGTCAGGCCCAGCTCACTGCCGTGGGGCAGGAAGCCGACGCAGGCGCAGACCGTGGCCAGCGCCAGCACAACAAGGCCCTGATTCAGGTGGAACTTTACAAACTCATCGTGCCGCCATTTTGTGCAGGCGGGGATGAGGATGAGCACATTCAGATAGCACAGCGCCGCCATCAGCTTAGCCGTGCGGGGCGGCTGCTCCGGCGCGGGCGCGGTTTGGGCGGGCTTGGCCGCCGGGGCCTGCGGGGCAGGGCGCTTTTTCTTTTTGCTTTTGTTTTGCTTTGCCACGGCTTACCTCCATCCGAACAGAAATGCAAAGCAGCGCCCCAGCTGACGCCGCCAGTCGGCCTCGCAGTGCCTGCCGTCCAGCTGGCAGTAGGGGTAGACCGTCGCGCCCCTGGCGGTCAGCAGGTTCGTGACCTCCAGCGCCTTGCCGGTGTACTGGGCCAGCGCGCGGCGGCCATTGCCCTCGCGCTCGCCCCAGCTGATATAGACCCGCGTGCCGGGAGCCAGCTTTGCTTTTTTGATGCCGGCCTTCACCTCGGTAAAGCTGAACCGCACCGACGGCGACAGGCAGGCCGCGCAGCTGAACGTCTCGTTATGCGCCGTGACGCCGTACAGGCTCATCAGCCCGCCCATGCTCGACCCGCCGATGGCTGTGTTCTCCCGGTCCGGCAGCGTGGGGTATTTTGCGTCGACGAGCGGCTTTAATTCTTGAACCATCCAGTCCAGATACGCCTTGCCGCGGCCCTTTATATCGTATTCCTGCCACACAAAGTCGTAGGGGCTGTACTCCTCAAGCCGGGCGTTGCCCTCATGGTTGCACTCCGGCGCAACGATGATGGCCTGCGGGTGGGCGTCCATGTATTCTTTCAGCCCCCAGCAGGTGCCGTATGTGGCAGTGGAGTCAAAAAACAGGTTGTGGCCGTCAAACATGTACACAACGGGGTAGCGCCTGCCGGACGACTGCCAGTCATCGGGCAGGTAAACAAAGGTGTTGCGGTCCAGCCCAAACGGTGTGATGTGGGCGGTAAAATTTTCGACCATGGGTATCTTTCCCCTTTTTGCTGGTTTATTTATAATTGTAGCGCATTTGCATGGCTTTTTCAATCAAACGGATTGCTTTTTGCGGGGCAAAATGCTAGAATTTTTACAATTCAGAGGAAAGAGGAGAGTATACCTATGGAACAAGCAATCCAATCGGTACAATCGTTTTTCAAGCGCAAGGACGTCGTGATCTCGGCGCACCGCTACGGCATCGACGCCATGGGCGCGATGGCGCAGGGACTGTTCGCCAGCCTGCTGATCGGCACGATCATCAAGACGCTGGGCCAGCAGCTGGGGCTGGCGTTTCTGGTCACGGCGGGCGGCTATGCGGCGGCAGTCGCGGGCCCTGCCATGGCCGCGTCCATCGGCTACGCGCTGCACGCGCCGCAGCTGGTGCTGTTCAGCCTGATCGCCGTGGGCGGCGCTGCCAATGAGCTGGGCGGCGCAGGCGGACCCCTGGCCGTCTACCTGATTGCCATCATTGCCGCCGAGGTCGGCAAGCTGGTCAGCAAAGAGACGAAGATCGACATTCTCGTGACCCCTGCCGTCACAATTCTGGTGGGCGTCGGCCTGAGCGCGCTGTTTGCGCCGTCCATCGGCGCGGTGGCGTCCGCCGTGGGCAGCCTCATCATGTGGGCCACCGAGCTGCAGCCGCTTCTGATGGGCATTGTGGTTTCTGTGCTGGTCGGCATGGCGCTGACGCTTCCCATCTCCAGTGCGGCCATCTGCGCAGCGCTGGGCCTGACGGGTTTGGCCGGCGGTGCCGCCGTGGCGGGCTGCTGCGCCCAGATGGTGGGCTTTGCGGTCATGAGCTATAAGGAGAACGGCGTCGGCGGTCTCGTCAGCCAGGGTCTGGGCACCAGCATGCTGCAGATGCCCAACATCCTGCGCAACCCCCGCACCTGGATTCCCCCGACGCTGGCCGCGGCCATCACCGGCCCCATTGCCACCTGCCTGTTTCATCTGGAGATGAACGGTCCTGCCGTTTCCTCCGGCATGGGCACCTGCGGTCTGGTCGGCCAGATCGGCGTTTACACCGGCTGGATCGAGAGCGGCAAGGCCGTGACGGCCTTTGACTGGATCGGTCTGGTGCTGATCTGCTTTGTCCTGCCCGCCCTGCTGAGCACGATCTTCTGCGAGCTTCTGCGGAAGAAGGGGTGGATCAAAGAAGGGGATTTGAAGCTGTAAAATTGCAAACGGCCCGCCGGGTTATCCATCCGGCGGGCCGTTTTTGTCATATCCACGGTAGGGGCCGGGCATGCCCGGCCCTCGGCTTTCCCGCAAGCGGGTGTTTGCCATACAGCTGCGGGCCGCACATGTGCGGCCCCTACTACGCTGCCTTACACAAACCCTCTCCAGGTCTCCTCGGCATCGCTCTGGAACGCGCCCAGCTCATGGCAGAGTTTGAAGGCACCGGGGCTGGCCTGGGGGTAGTCGCTTTCGGCGCGCTTGCAGTCCAGCACGCCCTGGCCGCTGCCCTCGGCCAGCATCGTAGCCAGATTGCGGGTCGATTTGTCCATCATCGTCCGGGTGCGGATACCCATGCTCACGCTCATGCGGACGGCGGCGCTCTGGCCGTGGGCCTCGGCCCCGATGGCGTCCAGCGCAGTGTGCGCAGCCTGGTTGATGCGGCGGTACTCCCGCTTCTGGCGCAGCATCTCGTCCTTGAGCTTCTGGTCATGGGTCAGGCTCATCAGCTCATCCAGCGTGTTCTTGCCCATCTCGGTGTTCTGCACGATCTCCTGCAGCATTTTTTCATTATCGCTCTGCATAACAAAATCCCCCTTGTGTACGTTTGGCGGTCAATGCCAGTATGTACACAAGGGGGATGTTTTATTCGGTTTACAGGCGCTGCTGTGCCAGAGAGAGCGTCATATCCCAGGAGGCCGTCTCGCCCCACTCGGCGGAGGCGATGGCCACGGTAAAGCTGCCGCGGCGGGACAACGAAATGTTGAACTCCCGGCGGGAGGCATTCATCGCCTCGTGCACAGTCCGGGCCATCCGGGCGGCGGGCGTGCCGATGGTGACGATGGCAAAGAAGCCGTCATTCAGGCGGGCCAGCACAGCCTTGTCGTGGTCGGGGCCGACTACCAGCTGCAAAATGCCGGACGCCATGTTCAGGCAGCAGTTCGCGGCAGAGTCGCTCTCCTGCTCGCGCAGCTGCCAGTACTCATTCACGCGGACCATCACCACACCCACGGGCTTGCCGTCCAGCGCAGCGCGCTCGGCGCGGGGGCGGAATGCCTCATCCAGGTAGACGGAATTGTAAACGCCGGTCACATAGTCGCGGTGCAGGTCATCCTGCATCTGGTTCAGCGCGCGGGTGAAGGCATCCTCCGCGCCGTCGGCCTGCAGGTTGCGGGGCAGCGGCATCCCCAGCAGCAGCACGCAGGGCGTGTCCGCCACCGTAATGCCCTGGGCAATGACGGTGCGCAGACCGTCCGCGGCCTTTTCGATCTTCAACCCGCGGCCTGCGGCGTCCAGCGCGGGCATCGCAGCCACCTTATTCAGCGGCTGCAAAGTAGCCGGGTCCAGCAGACCCATGCAGGGGTCTGCGAGGGTCACGCTGTCAAACAGCTGCGCCAGAGCTGTCATCTCTGTCTGCAGCTCGTCAAGGGTGTAGTCCTGTTTCATGTTGCTTCCTAACCGCCGGATTTCCCGGCCTCGCACATCTCGGCTTTTACATAATATAGTTTTATTTTACCACAGTGAAAAAGATTTTCCAAGATTCCCACTGTACAAACTTTCTTCGTCAAACCGAGGAAATACCGTGCGAACTTCACAAATCACTTTGCTGCGCGGAAGTAGCGCTCCGTCAGGACGCGGATTTCAGCGGCCAGCGCAGGGGTCAGCTTTTTGGCATCGGCACGCCACTGCCAGTTGCCCTGTGCCTGGCCCGGGGTGTTCATGCGGGCGGCGGCGGTTTCCTCCAGCCAGTCGGCCATCGGGATGATCGCCAGCGCCGCGGTGCTGGCCAGCACGCCGCGCAGCATACCGCGCACGGTGCCCTCCTGCTTCGTCAGGGCAAAGTAGTCCACGACCTGCTTGCGCTGGGCGGCGGTCAGCTCCTCGGCAAACCAGCCGGTCAGGGTGTTGTTGTCGTGGGTGCCGGGGTAGGCCACGCAGTTGCGCGGGTAGTTGTGGGGCAGGTCAACGCTGTCCTCACCGGTGAAGGCGAACTGCAGCACCTTCATGCCGGGGAATCCGCTTTCCGCCAGCAGCACACGGACGGAATCAAAAATTTCGCCCAGATCCTCGGCCACAATGGGCAGGTCCCCCAGAGCGGTGCGCAGAGCGCGGAACAGGTCCATGCGCGGGCCCTGCTCCCAGCGCCCGTTGCGGGCCGTCGTCTCCCCCGCCGGGATGGCCCAGTAGGTGTCAAAGCCGCGGAAGTGGTCGATGCGCAGGATGTCATAGATGGACAGCGCATGGCGGATGCGCAGGATCCACCACGCATAGCCGGTGCGGCGGTGGTAGTCCCAGTCGTAGAGCGGGTTGCCCCACAGCTGGCCGTCGGCGGCAAAATAGTCCGGCGGGCAGCCTGCAACGCGGCGGGGGTGGCCCTCGCTGTCCATCTCAAACAGCTCACGGCCTGCCCAAGCGTCGGCGGAGTCGGCGGCGACATAAATGGGAACATCGCCCATGATGGCGACGCCCTTCTCCTTGGCGTAGGCGTGCAGGGCGCGCCACTGGCGGTCAAACTCATATTGCAGGAACGCCCAGAACTCGATCTCCCCGGCGTGTTCGGCCTTGAATTCAGCCAGCGCCTCCGGCTCACGCACGCGCAGGGCGCGGGGCCACTGCTGCCAGTCCACCATGCCGTTGGCCTCCTTGATGGCCATGTACAGGCAGTAGTCGGGCAGCCAGTCGCTGCTCAAAAACCGGAAGCGGTACCAGTCGTCGGGGTAGGGCGTCTCGTAGCCGGGCACGGGGCGCTTTCAGGAAGTTTGCGTAGGCTTTGCGCAGCACAGCGAAGCGCTTTTCGTAGAGGGTGCCGTAGTCCACATGAGCCGCGTCGCCGCCCCAGTTGATGGCAGCGTAGTCCTTTTTGGTCAGCAGGCCGTCGGCGGCCAGCAGGTCCAGATCAATAAAATAGGGGTTGCCCGCGAAGGCGGAGCAGCTCTGGTACGGGCTGTCAGCGTAGCCGGTGGGGCCGACAGGCAAAATCTGCCAGATGGTCTGCCCGGCCTTGGCCAGAAAGTCCACAAAGTCATGGGCCGGCTTGCCCATGCTGCCGATGCCATACCCGCCGGGCAGACTCGAGATCGGCATCAGAATGCCGCTGCAGCGTTTGAATTCCATAGTGTTTTTCCTCTTCTCTGTATATGTACGTTTTCAGGTTCAACCATGCCTTACCGCCCCTTTGCGGGCTGTGCGTAGGGCGGGGTGCCCTCACCCCGCCGCGGCGGCCTGTGGGCAGGCCGCCCTACAAGTCCCCGGGAACTGCGGCTTTCCTTGTCTTACTCCGCCCCCAGCGCGGCCAATGCACCATCCACAAAGGCGGTGCGCTCGGCCTTGGTGTGCTTTTCGCTGTCCTGCAGGGTCAGTTCGTTGGCAGTCAGGGCATCGGCGGCGGCAGTGTCCAGCGCCACGCCGGGCAGGATGCCCGTGCCGACCTGCTGCACCTGCATGGCCGTGACCGCCGTCGTGCCGGCAGCCGTATTCCATGGCGTGACGACGCCCAGTGTCTCGGTCAGGGCGTCCTCTCCCGCGCCGTTGGAGTAGAGCCACAGCGCGGCGCTCTTGGCGGCCTTCAGGCCGTCGGCGCTCGTGTCGGCATTGATGGCAATACTGCCCACATCGGCCAGAACGGGATAGTTCAGCAGCCCCTCGGCGTTGTAGTCCTCGGCGGTCAGGTCGCTGTCGTCCAGCTGGCACTTGAACGGTACCAGCACAAGTCCGTTGCAGGTGTCTGCGCCGTACTCGGCCAGCAGGTCGGTCAGCTTGGCGCGGCGGAAGATCCCCTCCCCGCCGTCGGCGGCCATGTGATCCCATTCCAGCGTCACGGCGCTGTAGACGCCGTTCAGCGGGCCGGTCAGCGCGTCCGCCGTGTAGGTGCCGTCGGCGGCCAGCAGCGCCGCCGTGTAGCCGGACGCGCGGTCCAGCGGCGCGGCAAAGACACCGGTGGCCGTAAGGCTGCCGGGGCGTGCGTCGGGCAGGGTGTAGTCTGCGCCGCTCAGGGTCACCGTGGCGGCCTTCGGCTCGGCCATCCAGGCGGAGAGCGTCTCGACAAAGTCGCTCCACTCCTCCCAGTTTGCGGTCTGCAGGGCCGCCGCAGCGCCGTCGCCCAGCAGGGCGTTCAGCACATCGGCGCGCGCCCAGTAGCCGTACAGGCTGCGGCCCAGCGGCAGGGCATTGGCGTTCTCGGTAATACCGGCGCGGGCGGCAGCGGCGGCCAGCAGTGTGTCGCTCGTCACATCCAGCAGACTGCCGCCCGGCGCGTGGTCAGTCAGCAGCAGGTCTGCCGACGCGGCTTCGTCGGTCAGCGTCAGCGTAACGCCCTGCGCCTCCGCGTAGGCCTGTGCCGCCGGGGCCAGCGAGGCTGAAGTGTAAACTTTCAGCGTCTGGGGCGCGGCAGCGGCGGCGGTTTCAATCGTAGCGGTGTTCTCGGCGGGCAGCGCCGCAGCACAGCCTGCCAGCAGCAGCGCGGGCAGAGCCAGCGCCGCAGATTTGATTTTTTGCATGAAGCAGTTTTCCCTCGCAAATGGTTGTAAAAATTCAGTCTATCCTTTATTATATAGGATAAGATGGTTTTTTTCTACACCTGTTTTATGTTATAATAAGAAAAATCGCAAAAATTTAAGGGAGCGTTTCTTTCTGTGACAGAAAAATTATACGAAGTAGATTCCTATGTGCAAAATTTCACCGCGCAGGTCGTAAGCTGCACCCCCGTGCCCGGCGGTTTTGCGGTGGTGCTGGACCGCACGGCCTTCTTCCCCGAGGGCGGCGGCCAGCCCTGTGACACCGGGCGGCTTGGCGGCGCGCGGGTGCTGGCCGTGCATACCGACGGTGAGACCATCACCCACACGACGGACGCACCGCTGACCGCGGGCGAGACCGTGGACGGCTGCCTTGACTGGCCCGCGCGGCTGGACGCCATGCAGCAGCACACCGGCGAGCATATCCTGAGCGGCGCACTGCACCGGCTGTTCGGGGCCGAGAACGTGGGGTTCCACATCGGCAGCCCGTATGTGCGGATGGACACAAGCATCCCGCTGACGCAGGAACAGCTGGCACAGGCCGAGGCCGAGGCCAACGCCGCCGTGCGCGCGGATACGCCCGTACACTGCTGGGTGCCTGACCCGGAGACGCTTGCCCGCACCGACTACCGCAGCAAAAAGGAGCTGACCGGCGACGTGCGGCTGGTCGAGGCCGGCGGCGACTGCTGCGCCTGCTGCGGCACCCACCTGGCCCGCACCGGCGAGGTCGGGCTGATCAAAATCATCTCCTTTGCCCACTACAAGAGCGGGATGCGGCTGGCCGTGGCCTGCGGGCAGCGCGCTTACGACGCGGTAGCGGGCATCTGGGCCGACACCGAGGCCGCCGGGCGGCTGCTGTCCAGCCCTGTCGGCTCGCTGACGCCCGCTCTGGAACGGCTGCAAAACGGCGAGGCTGCCTTAAAGGCCCGGCTGGCCGCGCTGCAAAACACGCTGGCTGCCGCCTGCGCGGAGGCTGCTGCGCCCGGCACCCCTGCCGTCTTATGGGTGGACGGTGCCGACGGCGACGGCCTGCGCCGCGTGGCAATGGCAATCACCGCCAAAACAAACGCCCCCTGCTGCACGCTGGGCCCGGGCGGGCAGGGCCTTGCCTACGCGCTGGCCGCTGCCCCCGGCGGCGATGTGCGGGAAACCTGCAAGGCGCTGAACGCCGCCTATCAGGGCCGCGGCGGCGGTAAGCCCGGCTTCTGTCAGGGGAGTTTGGCGGAAGGCAGTTTTGAACAAGTCAAGGCGTTTTTGTTGAAAAGCCTTCTCCTTCGGGAGAAGGTGGCCGAGGCCCCGACCGAGGCCGGATGAGGGCAGAGCTTTCGAGACTGCCCGGCAGCGGGCAATACGGCAGACTCTCCCCTCATCAGTCCGCTTCGCGGACAGCTTCTCCCCCAAGGGAGAAGCCCTTAGGCAACACCGCACAATTCCCGCCTGACGGCTTAAGCACCGCTCCGGCGGATCTCCGCGCCAAGAGCCGCCGCAAGCGGCGGTTGCGCTCCGAAGCGCCTCGCTGCGGCTCGGTGTGCGGTACGGCATCTGCGTTGCCAAAATGCTCGATAAGACATCCAGTATTATCTGCGCTTTTGGCTTAGCAGCTGCCGCACCTCGCTCGCCGTATCGGCACTTAGAATTATGCGGTATTGCCCTTACTCTACAACCACACAAGGAGACCTCATTATGCGCATGCGTTTTAAACCCTACGCACGGCCGGAGCTGCTGGCCTGCGATTTCCATGTCCATGAGCCGCTGACCCACGGCGGCCACTGGCATGAGCTTTACGCCCGGCCCGGCCAGCCGTGGCATCTTGAGCTTGGCTGCGGCAAGGGCGGCTTTCTGGCTCAGATCGCCCCGGCCCACCCGGACATCAACTATTTAGGCATCGACATCACCGACAAGGTGCTGATTTTGGCCAAGCGCAAGGTCGAGGCCGCCTACGCCGCGCGCGGGATCCCCGCCGACAATGTGAAAATTGCCAGCCTTGACATTGAGCGCCTCGGCAATGCCTTCACGCCGGAGGACCGTGTTTCGCGCATCTACATCAATTTCTGCAACCCGTGGAGCAAGAATGCGGGCAGCAACAAGCACCGCCTGACCCACCCGCGCCAGCTTTTGCAGTACCGCCAACTGATGGACGAGGGTGCGGAGATCTGGTTCAAGACCGACGACGACGACCTGTTCCGCGACAGCCTTTCCTACTTCCCCGCCGCTGGGTTTGAGATCACCTGGCAGACCTTCGACCTGCACAAAAACGAGCCGGACTGGAACCTGCGCACCGAGCACGAGGGCATGTTCAGCGAGCAGGGCATCCCCATCAAGGCGCTGATCGCCCGCAAGGGCCCCGACAGCACCGTGACCTGGGTGGAGCCGAAGGCGCTGGCCAAACAGCAGGAGGCCGAAGATGACGCCGATTGAATTTGCCGTTAAAACGCTGTATTGGTTCTTCCTGTATGGCTTCATCGGTTGGGGCGTCGAGGTCGTCTATGCCGCCATCAAGACGCACAAGCTCGTCAACCGCGGGTTTCTCTGCGGGCCGATCTGCCCGATCTACGGCTTTGGCATGGTGGGGCTGATCTACAGCGTCAGCCTGATCCCGATGCCGGACAGCGGCAGCATGAGCGCGGTTGCCATCTTTTTCATCGGCATGATCCTGACCACAGCCATCGAGCTGGTCGGCGGCTGGGCACTGTTTAAAATCTACCACATCCGCTGGTGGGACTACTCCAACATGAAGTTCAACCTCGGCGGGTACATCTGCCCGCAGTTCTCGCTGCTGTGGGGTCTGGGCAGCGTGCTGATGATCAAGGTCATCCACCCGCTCTTAGCCTGCGGCTCCAGCCCGATGCCGTTCAACATCATGCTGATCGTGGACGTTGTGCTGTTGGTTTTGTTTGTTGTGGACGTTGCGGCCTCCACCGCCGCGGCCATTGGCCTGAACAAGTACCTGCGCGAAATTGACGAGCTGCGCGCCAAGCTGCGCTTGACCAGCGACAAGCTGACCACCGTGCTGGGCACCGGCGCCATGACCGCCGACACGATTCTGGACGAGCAGAAGCTGCAGCTGGCCCTGGCCAAGCTGCAGGGCCGCGAGAACGCCGACGTGATGCGCACCGAGCTGACAATCCGTGCGGCTGCCCTGCGCGAGAAGCTGACCGCCGCCGAGCACGACCACCTTGGTACCCGCCGTCTGCTGCGCGCTTTCCCTGACATGAAGAGCCTGAACTACGCGGACACGCTGGCCGCGACCCGCGCCGCCATGCTCCGCCTGCGGGAGCTGGCTGCTGCCGCGAAGGACGCCGCCAGAGAGACCGCCGCCAACGCGAAGGAGAAAATCAAGAAGGCATAGGCAACACCGCATAATATTTTATCAACAAAGCCGCCCGGGTTTGTGGAAAACCCGGGCGGCTGTTTTGTATGCATGTAGGGGCCGGGCATGCCCGGCCCTGCCGTATAAGGCTAACGGGCGCTTGCAGGAAGGCCGCGGGCCGCACATGTGCGGCCCCTACCCTCTGCCCCTCACACCTTCTTCTTATCAAATGCGATCTGCAGCACCAGCCAGGCCGCGACGAGGCAGACCACCGAGATCAGCCCCAGCATCTGCCAGGAGTGGGTCAGGTTTTCCACCGTGGCGTCGTACATCGGGCCGTCCAGACCGGCCTGCAGCCATGCCATACGGCTGTTCAGGTCGGTGGATGCGCCCAGCGCGCCCATACCCCAGCGGCAGACGATGATGTTGGAGATCGTCGCCGCCGCGCCCGTCACGGTGAACATGATGTTGCTGAAAACGACCTGCCCGATCATAAGCACCAGCACGGCCAGTATCGCGCTCTCGCCGCTGGTGAACAGCGCCGAGATCAGCAGGCCGATGCAGCTGGACGAGAACATCGTCAGCAAAACCGTGATAAAGATTTCCATATCCGTTTCCAGCAGCAGGTGGTTCTGCGGCACATGCACGATGGAAACAAAGCCGAAGGCCAGGATAGCTGCCTGCAAAACTTCGACCAGCAGCAGCACCGCCGCCTTGCTCAGCACGACTGCGGGCAGGCTGACGCCGACGGATGCCTCGCGCAGGATGATCTCGCGCTCCCTGCAGATCTCGCGGTAGGAGTTCAGCGTGCCCATAAACGTCGCCATAGCGGCTAAAACAAAGAGTGCCGTCCGGCTGCCGATGTTGACAAGGTTCGAGGTAAAGCAGTTCGGGTCCGCCGTCAGCTTGACGACCAGCACCATGAACGGGGACTGCAGCGTCAGGCTGGCCAGCAGCAGCTTATCGTTCCAGATCAGCTGTAAATTGCGTTCAACCAGAACCACGAACTGGCGCAGGAATTTCAAAAATTTTACTGGCTGCATCGCTTGTCTGCCTCCTGCGCTGCCTCCGGGCAGACCGCCAGCAGGCGGTTGAACTCGGGGGTCGTAAAGTATTTTTCACGGTAGTGCTCGATCTGCGCGCGGTCGCGCAGCTTTTCAAAAATGTCGCTCGTCATCTCAACGTCAAAGTACTCGTTCAGCTTTTCGGGCGCACCGTAGTAGCACAGCACGCCGCCGACGCCCAAAAACGCGATTTTGTCGCAGAGGTTGATGTTGGACATGTTGTGGGTGACCATCAGCACGGTGCAGTTTTCGTGGCTCAGCTTGCGGCACAGCTCCATCATGCTGCGGTCCAGATCGGGCGAAAGGCCGCTCGTCGGCTCGTCCAGGATCAGCAAACGCGGGTTCGCCAGCAGTTCCATGGCGATGGAAACACGCTTTTTCTGGCCGCCGGACAGCTTGGAGATGAACGTCTTTTCACGCCCCTGCAGATCGACAGCCTCAATGGCGTGGGCCACGGCGGCGGCGATCTCGGCGCGGGTCGCATCGTGGGCAATGCGCAGCTTGGCCGTGTAGGTCAGGCTCTGCTCCACGGTCAGGTTGTCGTGCATGATGTCCTTCTGCGGCACGTAACCGAGCGCGGCCTCAAAGGCGTTGCGGTTGGAGCGGGTGTCCAGCCCGTCAAACTTCACGCTGCCCGCCGTGCAGGGGGCCGTGCCCGTGATGCAGGTCAGCAGGCTAGACTTGCCCGTGCCGGAGCCGCCCACCAGCACGACAAAGCTGTTGGGCTCGACCTGCAAGCTTGTGCCGTCCACGATGTTCAGCGGCTTGCCGGTGTTGGCATTTTTAACCGTTTTGTATACATTTACAAGCTGTATGCTTATGCCGCTCTGGTGGGCATGATAGTGGAGCATCCCGCCCGTGAAGGCAAAAACCTGCGCAGGCACGTTGATGACCGCGCCGTTGCGCAGCACCGTGCGGGTCACGCGGACGCCGTCCACATAGGTGCCGTTCGTCGAGCCGAGGTCATGCAGCTCGTAGTGGCCGTCCTTGTACAAAATCTCGCAGTGATGGCGGGAGACGCGGTCATTGACGAGCTTGATGTCGCAGTCGTCGCCGCGCCCGATGAGTACGCGGCGCTTGCGGCGGATGTCTGTCTCGCGCAGGACGGCGTCGGTGGTCTGCTCCTTTTTCGGGGCCATGCCGTCGCCCTGCACGCTGGTGATCTCCTCGACGCGGAAGGTGATCTCCTGCGTGTCCGCGTCGCCGTCGGTGTTCAGGCCGACGACATCGCCGCTCTGCAAAATACTCGTCTCGCCGGGCTCAAGATAGCGGTTGTTGTACCAGGTGCGGTAGTCGCTGCCGCCGTCGGTGACGCCCCACTGACCGTTCGCAAAGCTGACGGTGAACTGGTGGTCGCCGACGTTGTTGCGGCGCAGCACGTACTCGCACTGGGCGCTGCGTCCAAAGCGGTAGCTGCCCGCGGGCAGCGTGATGCGCTGCTTATTGCGCAGCTCGGTGATCAAAATTACGATCTCACTCGTCATGGCGCGCCCCCTTACCAGTGGAACTCCGCGCCGCAGAACGGCACAAATTTCATCGCTGCACCGCCCATGCGCAGCGTCTCGCCGCCGGTGAGCGGCTGGGGCGTGAGCACGGCGTCCCCGCCCAGATAGCACAGCTCCTGCGACGAGCCGGGCAGCAGGGTGAAGGCAGACTTCTCCTCATCGTAGACCAGCACCGCCCGGCGGGTGCTCAGCGGGGCGTCGGCGCTCAGAGTCACAGGCGTGCCGTCGGCGTCCAGTCCCAGGAAGCTGCGGCCCACACCCAGACGCAGATCGCGCCCCTTCGCCGGGCCGTCCAGCACAACGAGCCACCCCGTAACCGGCCCTGCCGGGGCCGCTGTCTCCACCGCAGCGGGCTGCTCGGCCTCGCCCGTGCGGACGATGGAACGATCCCTGAGCAGGTCGGTGTTGCAGTAGGGGCATTCCGGGTATTTGTCACTGTCGTAGAAGTGACCGTTTTCGCATTTTGTCAGTTTCATGGTAAAGTGGCTCCTTTGGGAGGGGGTGAACAGGTGGTTGGTGTGAGGCGGCACGTTGGCGGCAGTCGGCCGGGAGGTGGCGGAGGGGTCAAGACCCCTCCCTACGGAATGAGCCATAAAAGGGATATGGCGGTAAGTGGCGGGCCGGGCATGCCCGGCCCCTACGGGGTGGTGTGGAGGGGTGAGGACGAGAGGGGCAAGGGAGGGCGGCAGCCCGCCCCCTTTCCCGTTGACGGGTGGCCGCGGTAGGTTGCGGGCGGCATATATGCCGCCCCTACAGAGCTGCCGTTCACCCCTGCGGGGGTTCGGGGGAACACCCGAGTTTAAGGTGGAGGAAGGGGCGGGGGCGTTAAGAACGAAAAGTAATACTGCTTTCGTTTAGCCCCCGCTCCTTCCGACTTCCGCTTTGGGGTTCTTAGGGGCGTGCAGCCCCTAAGGCGGGGTCCGCTGCATCCGCAACAGCGGGACTTTTCTTTGCTACTTTCTTTTGGTCACAAAAGAAAGTAGGAGTTCCCGGGAGACTGCCGTTCCTCTCACAGCACCAGCCTGACCGTAGTCTTACCGATCCGCAGCGTATCATTATTCTGCAAACGGTGCTCGCCGTCGATGCGCTCACCGTTGACGTAGACCTTGGCCCGGTCAGAGAGCGGCTGCACGAGCAGCGCGTCCCCCTGTGCGGCCAACACACAATGCTGCGGGGAGACCTTGCGGTCCGGCAGACAGAGGTCACACTGCGCGGCGTCGCTGCCGATAATCAAGCTGCTTTCCACCATGCCGGCCCAGCGGCTCTCGGCAATCGAGGAGCGCTGGCTCCAGAACAGCGTGACCCAGCGGCGGGGCAAGGCGTTCGGTTCCCCCGCACCGGCCAGCAGATGCTCGGCCTCGGCCTCCTGCTCGGCGGCGCGGTCCCGGCGGCGCACGCCCCACCAGCTGCCCAGCAGCACCAGCAGCAGCACCGCCGCAATCAGCAGCGGCACCCGGAACCGGGCAAAATAAAAGGCTCTGTCCCGCGGCCAGACGACCACCTTGAACGTGGCCGTGTCGCGGCTGCTGCTGACGTTGGCCGCGCTCATCTTGCTGGACACCCGGTTCAGCGCTACCGTGTAGTCGCCTTTGTAGAGCGGCTCGATTTCCAGCTCCGCCGTGCGGGCATCCTCGCTGATCGTCACGGATTTGACCTGCACGCGCCAGTTCCATATATCTTTGCTCCGCACCTCATAAAGCTGCGGTTTGTTCGCGTTCTCGTTGATGGGCTGGTTGAAGGTCAGGCGCAGCTTGTCGCGGCGCAGCGTTTCGACCTTCGTCACCTGGGGCTTGGCCAGACGGTAGCCCATATAGACGGTCTGGCTGCTTCTGATGGCGCTGCCCAGCTGCGGCATGGCCAGCGTCAGTGTTTCGAGGCGCTCGCCGTAGAGGCTTTCGGGCACCTCCGTCTTGATTTCCAGCGCTGTAGCGAAGTATTCCTGCTTTTTCTTCAGCTCGTCGCCCAGTGTCGAGGCTTCGCACAAAACCAGCCTGCCGTCGGCGGCGCTTTCCAGCGTCTCAAACGCGCCCGGCCTGTCGGTCATCAGGTAGATGTACGCCGCCATACCGATCTGGTCGCTCACGTCGCTGGCCAGCGTTGCAAACAGGGCCATATTCGTCAGCACCTGCCCGGCGTCGGTCACGATCATGGCCGCCTTGCGGGGGGCCAGCGCCTGATAGTCGCTCTGCAGCTCACTGTAGACCGCCGAAATCAGCCGGGCCGTGTCCATGCTGCCCTCGACCTGCTTGATGCTGCCCAGCGTCTTGTACATCAGGTTCTTGTCCGACGTTGCCGGCAGCACGCACTCGGTACTGCCTGCCGTCGTGTACAGCATCAGCTGGTCATCGTCGCCCATCGCGTTGATGAGCTTGCGCACCCCGCCAAGCATCGTATAAAACTCCGATGGTGCGATGCTTTTGCTGTTGTCCAGCGCCAGAATGTAGCAGATCGGGTCGCTGGCCGCCGCCACAGAGCGGACCTCCAGCCTGCGGTCCCCGAGCGTCAGCTCCGGTCCTGCCGCCTGCACCTTGATGGGTGAGTAGGAGTTGCCGTCCCCGTCCAATGCGTAAAAGTAGACGTCCAGCTCCGGCACATTGACATAGACCTGCTCCATCTTGAAGCTGCCCGCGCCCGACATGCCGACGGTGGTTTCCGCCGCCGCGCCGAACGCGCCCAGCGCTGCCAGCAGAAGCACCAGCAGTGCGCAGAGCCAGAGTTTATGCTGTCTCATGGGGTCCTCCCCTCGTGTGGTCAATCACCGATCTGTGCAGGGCGCGCAGCGCCATGATGGCCTTGCGGCGGCGCTTCGTTTGGACCTTTGCGGTTTTTTGCGGGGCGGGGGCCGCCGGGGCCGTCGGGCGAGTCATCGGCGCGGGGACCACACTGCCGCTCTCCTCGTCGTCCTCATCGGCCAGCGTGATGCTGGGCATCAGGGGGCGGTGCGGGGTGGGCGGGGGGCGGCGTGCCCTCGTCCAGAATCGGCTCTCCCTGCTGGCGCAGGATCGGGTAGGAGAAGATTGCACCGGGAATCTCCACTTCCTTATGGGCGTCGCCGGGCTGGGGGTTTGGGGTGGTGTCAAAATAATCCGGCGACGGCGTGACGACCGTGTTCGTCCGCGGCTCCTCGTCGTCCAGACCGGGCGCTACAACGCGGTTCGCGTCCGGGGCGGGCGGCTCCTCCGCGGTGGCTTCCTCGCTGCCGCGCAGCGCAGATGCCGCTGCATCGACCTTGTTGGCCGACAGATCCAGCCGCGGTTCGGCATCCGCCTCGGCCAGCTCCTCCTTATGGGGGACCAGCGGGGCGTTCTGGCTGGCGTATTCCTGCGTTTTTTGCAGTTCCTCGATCATTTTTGCCAGATAGTCCATCATCTCGCCGCGGGTCTTTTCCATCTCCGAGATGCGGCTCTTTAAATCCTGCAGCCGCAGACGGTGGGCGTTCTGGATCTCGCGCGTTTCGTCGGTGGCGGACTGCACCATCTTGCGGGCCTGGGCAATGGCCTGCTCACGCGCAAGCTGGTCGATGGCCTCGGCCTTGAGGTTCGTGTCCTTCAAAATCTGGTCCGCGTCGTCCCGGGCCTGCTGGCGGATGCGCGCAGCCTCGGCCTCGGCGTCGGCAATGACCTTATCACGGTCCGCGATGACCTGCTGGCGGGCCTGGTCATGGGCGCGGCCCTTGACGCGCAGCGCGGAGTTTGCTTCCTCGCAGCGCTCGGTCAGCTCCTTATTTTCCCGCGTTAGGTCGCTGTTTTTTAGGCGCAGCATATCAACCTGGTTCGTCAGCGAATGGCTGCGCTCCTTCACGGTGGAGAACTGCATTTCGAGATTGGCGCGGTAGCTTTGCAGCCTATCCACCTGCCCGGCCAGCGTGGCGTTCTGGGTCGAGAGGGTCTGGTTCTGCATGACCAGTCCCTGGGCGTGGCGGCGCAGGGCGTCGTTCTCCTGCCGGAGCGTGCGCAGCTCCGACGTCATGGCGGTCAGGTGCTGCTCATAATCGGCGCAGAGGTCCTCCATGGCCTGATGCACGTCCTCCGGCTCATAGCCGCCAAAGCGCGCCTTGCGCATACCGCTCTGCTCTATGTAATTGTCGATGTCGATTTTGGGCATTGGTAACTACTCCCAACTAAAATTTACATATACTCCATTTTATTATAGAGCAAGATGTGACGTAAAGCAAGGGAAAAGGCAAAAAAGGCGCTGCTTTGCCACACACAAAAAAACCGCCCGCTCCATGGCGGAGCGGGCGGCGAAAAGCCTAATGATTCAGTTCAAATCAAGCGTTGGCCTGGGAAGCAGCAACAGCGCAGGCGACGGTCATACCGACCATCGGGTTGTTGCCGGCACCGATCAGACCCATCATCTCGACGTGAGCCGGGACGGAGGAGGAGCCAGCGAACTGGGCATCACCGTGCATACGGCCCATGGAGTCGGTCAGGCCGTAGGAGGCAGGGCCGGCAGCGACGTTGTCGGGATGCAGGGTACGGCCCGTGCCGCCGCCGGAAGCGACGGAGAAGTACTTCTTGCCGTTCTCGATAGCCCACTTCTTGTAGGTACCGGCGACCAGATGCTGGAAGCGGGTGGGGTTGGTGGAGTTACCAGTGATGGAAACTTCAACGCCCTCAGCCTTCATGATGGCAACGCCCTCCAGAACGTCGTTAGCGCCGTAGCACTTGACAGCAGCGCGCTCGCCGTCGGAGTAGGGGATGGTCTCGACGACCTTGAGTTCGCCGGTGGCGAAGTCATAGTCGGTCTTGACGTAGGTGAAGCCGTTGATACGGCTGATGATCTGGGCAGCGTCCTTGCCCAGGCCGTTCAGGATGACACGCAGGGGCTCCTTGCGGACCTTGTTGGCGGTACGGGCAATGCCGATAGCGCCCTCAGCGGCGGCGAAGGACTCGTGGCCGGCCAGGAAGGCGAAGCAATGGGTGTCCTCATGCAGCAGCATGGCACCCAGGTTGCCATGGCCCAGACCGACCTTGCGCTGCTCAGCGACAGAGCCGGGGATGGTGAAGGCCTCGAGGCCCTCGCCGATGGCAGCTGCACAGTCGGCAGCGCTCTTCAGGCCGCGCTTAACGGCAATGGCGGTGCCCAGGGTGTATGCCCAGACAGCATTGTCGAAGCAGATGGGCTGGATGCCGCGGATGATCTTATCGCAGTCGATGCCCTTGGCCAGCAGCATCTCGTTGCAGGCGTCGAGGCTCTCAAGGCCGTTGGCCTTCAGGCAGGCCTCGATCTTGGGCATACGGCGATTCTGGGATTCAAAAGTTGCCATAATCTATGTTCCTCCCTCTCTTATTCTTCACGCGGGTCGATGTACTTGACAGCGCCCTGCTCGGCAGAGAAGCGGCCGTAGGTGCCGATGTTCTTCTCGTAGGCTTCCTTCGGGTCCTTGCCGTGACGGATGTCCTCCATCATCTTGCCCAGACGGACGAACTGATAGCCGATGACCTGGTTGTCCTTGTCCAGAGCGGTCTTGAGGATGTAGCCCTCGGTCAGCTCCAGATAGCGGACGCCCTTGGCCTTGGTGGAGAAAATGGTACCGGTCATGGAACGCAGGCCCTTGCCCAGGTCGTCCAGACCAGCGCCGACAGGCAGGCCGTTCTCGGAGAAGGCGGTCTGGCTGCGGCCGTAGACGATCTGCAGGAACAGCTCACGCATAGCAACGTTGATAGCGTCGCAGACGAGGTCGGTGTTCAGAGCCTCCAGAATGGTCTTGCCGGGCAGGATCTCGCCTGCCATAGCGGCAGAGTGGGTCATACCGGAGCAACCGATGGTCTCAACGAGGGCCTCCTCGATGATGCCGTTCTTGATGTTCAGGCTCAGCTTGCAGGTACCCTGCTGGGGAGCACACCAGCCCACACCATGGGTGTAGCCGCTGATATCCTCAATTTTATACGCCTTGACCCACTGGCCCTCTTCGGGGATGGGCGCGGGACCGTGCTTGGGTCCTTTTGTGATCGGGCACATTGCGTTGACCTGTGCGGAGTATTCGATCATAATTTTCTCTCCTTTGCATATTGTTAGGCTTTTCACAGCTATCTTTATTATAAAGGGTCGAATCCTGTTTTTCAAGATGTTAGTTTATGCTAACCTTTTGTTTTTTCGCATTTTGTGCCCCCGGGCGGCATAGCGGGCGGCGAAACCGCATGGCGCAGTTGGGAGAGAGGCGTGCGGAGTGTAGGGGCCGATGCCCGCATCGGCCCGCGGCATACGGGAATGTGCCGGGTCGTGATAAAGCGGCAAAAGCCCCTTTGGCCTCGCCACACAAAAAAAGCGCCGCCCTTTTCCCCAAGAGCGGCACTTCCCTATTCAAAACCGTTCAGTACAAAAACCCAAAAATCACCCGCGACGCTGCGCCGCAAACTGCCATCATCACAACGGCGGCAAGGATGGGCGGCAGCCATTGCCGGGCCAGACCGTAGTGATCCGCCGGGACGTCGGACTTCGCCTTTTTGCCATACTTTGCCGGGGTCTTTTCTGCCGCGGCATCCCATTTCTCCGGCAGGCAGAACACCTGCAAAAGCGCGAAAAGCAGCATAATTTCCGGGAAGATCATCGACACGCGAATCGAAATGACCGCATGGGCCAGGTAGCTGACCAGCGCCAGCGTGACGGGCGCTACGCCGGGGCGCAGCCAGTTCTGCGCGGCCCTGCGCAGGTGCGCAATGACAAACCACAGCCACGCCGCCAGCCCGGCAGCGCCGGTGGTCAGCAGCAGCTCCAGATATTCGTTGTGGGCGGCATAGAACGTTTTCATCCGGTCCGTGATGCCCGCGCCCGCCCAATCGGCCACCGCCGTGTGCATCATGCCGGGGCCGACGCCCAGCAGCTTGCGCCAAACGGGCTGCGCCAGCCAGCTTTCCACCGTGATGCGCCAGGCCGTGCCACGGTAGGTGCCCCAATTGTCGTTGAAGATCAGCACATCGTCCAGGCGGCCCAGACTCGGGAAGCCCGGCACACAATTGGCCAGCAGCGTCAGCACCGCCGCACCGGCGACGATGCCCCCCGCCAGCACGCGGCCCGGCCTATACAGCGGCAGCTCCCGCCCGCGCAGGCCAAAATACAGCGCGGCCCAGACCACAAGGCAGACCACAAACCCGCGCTGCGCCACATGGCCCAGCGCCGCCAGCATCGGCTTGCCGCCCTGGGTGTAGACATGGGTGCGCATATACTGCATCCATCCGGCGTGGAAGAAGAAGAACGCCCCGATGACCGCCAGCCGCCGCAGCGTGCGGGTCGTAAAATTTTTCTGGCAGATCAGCACGAGCGCCGCCACGCCGACGCCGAGCATCAGCCCCTCGGCATCCACCACGGCCAACGCCAACCCGCCGAAAAATGCCGGAATACCGTAAAATACCGTGTGCCGCGGCCCGCGCGCGACGAGGAACGCATAGAACACAAGCGGCAGCGCAAACGCCATGAACCCGGAGCAGAAGTTTTTCTGTCCCAGCGTCGAGAAAAACTGCGCGCGCTCGACAACTGCCGTGTCCACATACGTGCCGATGAGGTCGATATTAAAGATGTTGAGCACATACAGCACCGTGACCAGCGCCGTCGTGACGCCGACGCAGAACGTCAGCCCGTTCAGAATTTTCTGCGGCGCAAACGCGCGGACAGCCAGATACCCCGCCGCCGTGAACAGCACCATCATACAGCCGCCGTAGTAGCCGCCAAGCCCCCAGAACGAGGCCCCCGGCGAGAGGGAGAGCACGGTGGACACCGCGCCCGACGCCGTGACCGCGCCCAGCGCCCAAAGTGCAGGGTCGGCTTTCCACGGCAGGCGGCCCGGGTCCGGCCTTGCGCCGACACAGGCCAGCGCGCCGAGCCAGAGCGCGAACGCCCAGCTCAGGGTGCAGATGCCGGTGAATTTGACAACGCCGAGGTTGGAGAATTTATCGATATACAGCGGGAACACGCAGAGCGCGGCCAGCAGAAACGCCGTGGCCGAGCGCGCGGCCAGCTTGCGCAGTTGTTGGGATTGGGTCATAGAAAGCCTCTTGAAATACATACTTTGTTATCGGAGCCGCTATGTAGGGGCCGCACATGTGCGGCCCGCCGCCTAACGGAAAACGCCCATCTGCAGGAAGGCCGCGGGCCGGGCATGCCCGGCCCCTACATGTCTCCCGGCAACACCATATTTTACCCCGTGCCACGCAAAATTTCAACCATTCTCCACAGGTTTTACAAGACTGACACAAATCAGCCCCGCTGCGGCACAGATCCCGGCCAGCCAGTGCCGGGCGGCCAGGGGCAGGGCCTGCGCACCGATATAGCTCAAAATGCTGCCGCCGCTCATGCCCAAAGCAATAAAACCGTAGTTCACCCCGGCGTGGGGCAGGCCGAACAGGTCGGTGTTGAAGGACGGCTGTACCGCCGCGCCGCCCGAGTAGAAAAACGTGAGCACCGCGTAGGCCGCCAGCACCCACCACTGCCCCGCAAACGCAAACCACGCACTGCCCGCAGCCAGGCCGAGATACACCGCGTACAGCACCGGCTTGCGGCCCAGCCTGTCACTGACGGCAGGCAGCAGCATCCGCCCCGCCGCGCTGGCCGCCGACCCCAGCACGATGCTGTACGGCGCGGCGGACTCCGGCAGACCGCGTTCGGCTGCGATTTTGAAAATTTCCGGGCTGAACAGCAGCACCGCCGGGGCCGACAGCGCCACCGCCGCCGCGCACAGCTTATACTGCGGCGTGCGGAGCATCTGTTTGTAATCAAGTCCCGGCTGCGGCGGGCCGCTCTGCGCTTTGGGCGGCGGGTCCTGCAAAATCAGCGCCCCGGCGCCGCAGACGACGAGCATGACCGCCCCTAACGCGGCAAAGCAGACCCGGATGCCCCACACCCCGCCGACACCCCTGACGAACACCGTAAAAAACGCGCCGGACAGCCCCATGGCGACGCCCGCCACGCCGGTGGCCCAGCCCTTTTTGTCCTGATACCATTTCTGCGCACACGCCAGCACCGCCGGGGCTAAAAACGCACTGCCCAGCCCCGCGGGCACGCTGTAGACGACGAGAAACAGCGCGGCGTTCGCGGGCGGCACGAGCGCCGCCGCAAAGAACCCGCCCGCCAGCAGCGCCGTGCCCCACAGCCCGGCAAACCGCGGGCCGCGGGCGTCCTGCAAAAGCCCGCCCACTGCGCAGCCGACACCGTAGGCCGCAACAAGCACCGCGAACGCCAGCATGGCCTGCCCGCGGGAAAACCCGTACCCCTGCATGACAGGCTGCTGGAACACGCCCCACGCCGCCGGGATGCCGGTGAGCAGCTGCGCCGCCGCCCCTGCCGCCAGAATGTACGGCCCGCGATTTTGTTTTGGCACACGTATCCCCTCCCCTTTTCGTGTTAGTATGCCCGGTTTGGATTGACAAAATGCAGCGCAAAAGGTATCATTATAAAGTATATAAAAAGCAAAGAGCCTTCCCCCCGAGGGGGAAGGCGGCCAAGGCCCCGCCCGAGGCCGGATGAGGGGCGGCTTTACCACCATTGCCCGTTTACGGGTTGCAATGGCAAGGTTTGCCCCTCATCAGTCACCTGCGGTGACAGCTTCCCCCTCAGGGGAAGCCATTATACAGTATAAGGAGAATACCATGAAAACTCAGCCTTTAAAAGGTATGCGTGATCTGCTCCCGCGGGAGCAGGCGTTGCGTGACTATATCCAGGGCCAGATTTTGGCCACCTACCGCGCCGCCGGTTTCCAGCGCATCTCCACCCCCATTCTGGAGGACATGGAGAATCTGGACAAGAGCGACGGCGGCGATAACCTGAACCTGATCTTCAAGGTCCTCAAGCGCGGCGACAAGCTCGAGCATGCGCTGGCAAGCGGCGACGAGAAGCAGCTGTCCGATATGGGTCTGCGCTATGACCTGACCCTGCCGCTGTCCCGCTACTACGCGGCCAACCGCAACGAGCTGCCCAGCCCGTTCAAGGTCATCCAAACGGACCGCGTCTACCGCGCCGAGCGCCCGCAGAAGGGCCGACTGCGCGAGTTCGTCCAGTGCGACATCGACATTCTGGGCGACTCCTCCCCCAACGCCGAGGTCGAGCTGATCGACGTGACCGCCCGCGCCCTGCTGAAGATTGGCTTCACCGGCTTCACCGTCAACATCAATGACCGCCGCATCCTGCGCGCGATGCTCGAGAAGATGGGCTTTGCCGCTGACCAGCTGGACTCCGTCTGCATCAGCTTTGACAAGATGGACAAGATCGGTGCGGACGGCGTTAAGGCCGAGCTGACCGAGAAGGGCTTTGCCGCCGAGGCCGTGCAGGCGCTGGACGACTTCCTGCGCGCGGGCGATTTCAGCCTGGACACCGTCGCCGCCAGGGTCGACGACGAGGCGCTGACCGCCGACCTGCGCTATGTCATCGCCGCCAGCGAGAAGGTCGCGGGCGGGCGCTACGGCATTGCCTACGCCCCCAGCCTCGTGCGCGGGCAGGGCTACTACACCGGCATGGTGTTTGAGGTCACCTGCCCGCAGTTCAGCGGGGCCGTGGCCGGCGGCGGACGCTACGACAACATGGTCGGCAAGTTCATCGGCCAGCAGGTGCCCGCCGTGGGCTTCTCCATCGGATTCGAGCGCGTCTGCGGCATTTTGCTGGAGCAGGGCTACCAGATCCCCGGCGCGAAGCCGAAGATGGCGCTGCTCTACCTGAAGGACGCCGACTTTGCCGCCGTGCTGGCCAAGGCCGAATCCTTACGCGCCGACTACGACGTGACCGTGCTGCCCCAGGCGAAGAAGCTGGGCAAGCAGTTCGGCACGCTGGAGGCCGCGGGCTACAACGCCGTTGCCTTTGCAGACAACGACGACGTGAAGCTGCTTGGGCAGAAAGCCGAATAATTGCCGTAAAATTTGTGGGATGTGCCGAAAGTACGGTACATCCCACTTTTTTGTATTTGCTTTGTAACACACAGGGCGCGTTTTCCGTGTTATATTGGTGAAAAGGGAAATACAGGATGCCTTCCCCCTTGGGGGAAGGTGGCCGAGGCCCCGTCCGAGGCCGGATGAGGGGCGAGCTTACCGCTATTGCCCGCAAACGGCTTAGTGTCGCAGGGTCCACCCTCATCAGTCAGTGGTCGGGGCCACTGACAGCTTCCCCCAAGGGGGAAGCCTTTACAAAGGAAAGGAGCATCCACATGAAAAAACGCATCGTCCGTATCACCGCTACCCTGTGCGCCGCCGCACTGCTGGCGGGCTGCGGGGGCAGCATCGGAAGCAAAGACGGCGGGTACTACGCCACCGAAGCCGCCGCGCAGGAGAGCTACGCCAATTACGACAGCGCCGCGGGCGGTGTTGACAGCGGCCTTGTGCCGGAGAACGCCGCCGAGGCCGCCACCGACGAGACCGCACAGAAGATCATCTACAACGCCAGTCTGTCGATGGAGTCCACCGACTTTGACACGACCCGCGAGGCCCTGATGACCGCCGTCGAGGCCAACGGCGCATGGCTGGAATCCACAAGCCTGTACGGCACCGAGAAGGACCATGACCGTACCGCCGACTACACCGTGCGGGTGCCGGTGGGCAGCTACCGCGCGTTTCTGGCCGCCGTGGGCGACGCGGGCAGCGTGCTCAACATCAGCGAGAGCGCCGAGAACATCACGAGCAGCTACATAGACGTGCAGGCGCGGCTGTCCGCGCTGGAGGCCCAGCGGGACCGCCTGAACGCGCTGGCTGACCAGGCCGAGACGACGGCTGACCTGCTGGAAATCGAGAGCCAGCTCTCCGACGTGCAGTACCAGCTGGAAAACTACACCCGCCAGCTGCGCAGCATGGACCAGCAGGTCAGTTACTCCACCGTGGACATCTACCTGCGGGAGGTCGCCACCCTGACCCCCACCGGCGTGACCTTCGGTGAGCGGATCGCCGACGCCTTCGGCGGCGGCTGGGATGCCTTTGTCGGGTTCCTGCAGGGTCTGGTCATCGCGCTGGTCTACCTGTGGCCGGTGCTGCTGATCGCAGTGGTCGTGGTGTTCATCCTGCGCAAGGTCTGGAAAAAGCGGCCCAAGAAGGAAAAGCTGCCCAAGCCCACGCAGACACCCCCGCCCGCCGAGTACCCGGTGAAGCCGGGCGACGAGCCGAAGCCGAAATATTGACAGAAAACACAAAACCTGCCCAGCCGCGTGATATGCGGTTGGGCAGGTTTTTATCTTTGTGTGCGGTAGGGGCGAGGCATGCCTCGCCCTGCACCTACCCGCAAAAGGGAATCCTGTGGGCAGGCTGCGGGCCGGACACGTCCGGCCCCTACAGCGCAATTACTTCTGACTTAGTCCTTCAGCGTCAGCGCGATGCTCAGATCCTTGAGCTGCTGCTCATCGACGACGTCGGGGGCACCGCTCATCGGCTCACCGGCGTTCTGCACCTTCGGGAAGGCGATGACGTCGCGGATGGAGTCCTTCTTGAGCATCAGCATGACCATGCGGTCCAAGCCGTAGGCCATACCGCCGTGCGGCGGCGCACCGAACTTGTAGGCGTCCATCAGGAAGCCAAAGCTCTCGCGGGCCTTCTCCTCGGTAAAGCCGAGGGCGTGGAACATGCGGTCCTGCAATGCGGGATCATTGATACGCATCGAGCCGCCGCCCATCTCGACACCGTTCAGTACGATGTCGTAGGCCACGGCATGGCAGGCACCCGGGTCGCTCTCGACCTTGTCCAGGTCCTCGGCCTTGGGCAGGGTGAACGGGTGGTGCATGGCCATCCAGCGGCCCTCCTGCTCGCTGTACTCAAACAGCGGGAAGTCCACGACCCACAGGAAGTTGAACTTGTCGGGGTCGATCAGGCCGTGCTTGCGGGCGATGTCCAGACGGACCTGACCCAGTGCGGTGCAGGCCTTGACCCAGTCGGTGTCGCTGACCAGCAGCAGCACGTCGCCGGTCTCGGCGTTCAGCGCGGCGTACAGGGCGGCCTTCTCGGCGTCTGTCAGGAACTTTTCAAAGCTAGAGGACGTGCCGTCGGCGGTCAGGCGGCTGTAGGCCAGACCCTTGGCACCGTAGGTCTTGGCGACCTCGCCGAGCTTGTCGATGTTCTTGCGGGAGAGCTTGTCGGCCAGACCCTTGGCGTTGATGGCTCGGATCGTGCCGCCAGCCTCCAGCACAGCGGCGAAGGGCTTGAACTCGGTGCCCCTGAACACCTCGGTCACGTCCTGAATCTCAAGGCCAAAGCGGGTGTCGGGCTTGTCGGAGCCGAAACGGCCCATGGCCTCGTCCCACGGCATACGGTAGAACGGGGTCTCGACGTCGACGTTCAGCATTTCCTTCCACAGGCGCTTGATGAGGCCCTCGTTCAGGGTCATGATGTCGTCCTCGGAGACAAAGCTCATCTCCTCGTCCACCTGGGTGAACTCGGGCTGGCGGTCTGCGCGCAGATCCTCGTCGCGGTAGCAGTGGGCCAGCTGGAAGTAGCGGTCAAAGCCTGACAGCATCAAAATCTGCTTGTAGAGCTGCGGGCTCTGGGGCAGCGCGTAGAAGTGGCCCGGCTGCACACGGCTGGGAACGAGATAATCGCGCGCGCCCTCGGGCGTGGACTTGATGAGGGTGGGCGTCTCGATCTCGGTGAAATGGTTCTCGCAGAAATAGTTGCGGATAATCTGCATGATCTTGCTGCGCAGCACGATGGGCTCATGCATGGACGGACGGCGCAGGTCCAGATAGCGGTAGCGCAGGCGCAGGTCGTCGTTGACGTTGATCTCGTCGCGCAGCTCAAACGGCGTGGTCTGGGCCTCGCTCAGGATGCGCAGCTCGCTGACGTAGAGCTCTACGTCGCCGGTTGCGATCTTATCGGTCTTGGCGGCGCGCTCACGCAGCTTGCCGCGGCAGATAACAACGTACTCGCTTTTCAGGCTCTCGGCCTTGGCGAAAACGTCCTTCGGCGTATCCTCATCGAACACCAGCTGCAAAATGCCGGTGGTATCGCGCAGGTCGGCAAAGATGATGCCGCCCTTGTCGCGGGCGCGGGCGATGGAGCCGCAGACGGTCATTTCCTGACCGGCCATGGCAAGCGTGACTTCGCCGCAATAGTTTGTGCGGCGCAGACTGCCCAAAGTTTCCATATTTCCTGTCCCCTTTACGGTTTTATCTTTTACTAAAGTATTATTATAACGCGCCGCTGTGCATTTGGCAAGAGGGCGGCGGGCAAACACGTGCGGATTTTGCCGGATTTCCGGCTAATTTGTTTTGCAAAGCGTATTGACAATTTTCATTTTGCCTGCTATAATAGTAAAGCTGTGAGCACCACAGTGTATACGTGCCTGTAGCTCAGTTGGTAGAGCATCTGACTTTTAATCAGAGGGCCCAGGATTCGAGTTCCTGCAGGCGCACCAAAACAGCCGCGTGTTATCGCTATTTTTTAGCGTAACACGCGGCTTTTTTTGTTTGCATCCCCGCCACTGACTACATAATGACTACTCACCCGCACACAATGCAGTGGTAGTACCGCCCGGCCCTGCCGTGTATGGCGGGCGACTGCTTACGGGCGGGCCGCGGGCCGCACATGTGCAGCCCCTGCATGGCAGCAATGGTTTTTTTTGAATATCTCCGCCCGCAAAAAAGGCATGTACGACCTATCCAATCGTACATGCCTTTTTATTTTGTATTCATTTCCACAGCAGGAACAGCACGGCCAGCAGCACACCTAAACCCACCAGATACACCCCGGCAATGGCCAGGGTGGCCTTCAGCACACCCATGACGGCCCAAAATTTTTCTTTGGGCGTCCAGTCGGGGGCCTGCTCCCAGGGGCGGTCATTCGCCGGCTCCGGGGGCGGGGCGTCCGCCTTGCGGCGGTGGGGGCGCAGCGTCGGCGCAGGGCCGATGCCGCTCATATCGGCGATGGTGCGGCCATCGTCCTCGAAGTCGTCGCGTTTCCTCATTTTTCGTACAGGTGGCAGACCACGTAATGGCCCGGCTCGACCTCACGCTGCTTCGGCGCTTCGGTCTTGCAGCGCTCCGTGGCATAGGGGCAGCGGGTGTGGAACTTGCAGCCGGACGGCGGGTTGGCCGGGGACGGGATGGAGCCCTGCAGCACCACGCGCTCGCGCTTGACAGTCGGGTCCGGGATGGGAATGGCCGAGAACAGCGCCTTGGTGTAGGGGTGCAGCGGGTGGGCAAAAATGTCGTCGGTCTCGCCGTACTCCACCAGATTGCCCAGGTACATAACGCCGACAGTGTCGGAGATATGCTCGACGACGGACAGATCGTGGGAGATGAAAAGATACGTCAGGTTGCGCTTTTCCTGCAAGGATTTCAGCAGGTTGATGATCTGCGCCTGAATGGAGACGTCCAGCGCGGAGACCGGCTCATCGCAGACGACGAACTCGGGGTTCAGGGCCAGCGCACGGGCAATGCAGATACGCTGGCGCTGGCCGCCGGAGAACTCATGCGGGTAGCGGGTCTTGTGGTAGGGCTGCAGGCCGCAGTCGTCCATGACCTGGTCAATATAGTCGTTGAACTCGTTCTTCGGCACAAGGTTGTGCTCGCGCACGGCCTCGCCGATGATCTCGCCGACGGGCAGACGCGGGGACAGGCTGGAGAACGGGTCCTGGAAGATGATCTGCATCTTGGTGCGCAACTCACGCATCTCGGCGGGGGTCATGTCGTAGACCTCCTTGCCGTTGAACAGCACCTGGCCGCCGGTCTTTTCGCCGCCCAGGCGCAGGATCGTGCGGCCCGTGGTGGACTTGCCGCAGCCGGACTCACCAACAAGGCCCATCGTGCAGCCGCGGCGCAGGTTGAACGTCACGCCGTCCACGGCCTTGACGTGGCCCACGGTCTGGGACAGCAGGCCGCCCTTGATGGGGAAATATTTCTTGAGGTGGTTGACCATCAGGATATACTGAGGGTCATAGGTGACGGGGGTGTAATCGTTTTCAATCAGGTGCTTACCCTTGTTTGCCATGCGTCACTCACCCGCCTTTCTGTTTTCTTCATAGTAGCGGTAGCAGCTGACCTTGTGCGTCGGGGACAGGCTGATCTCGCAGGGGTACTCGCCGCTGCAGCAGGGCAGCTGCAGCTCGCAGCGGTCCTTGAAGTAGCAGTAGTTCGGCATATCAACGGGGTTGGGGACCTTGCCAGGGATGGAGTACAGGCGGTCCACTTTTTTGCCGACAACGGGCTTGGACGCCATCAGGCCGATGGTGTAGGGGTGGCTCGGGTGGGCAAAGATCTCCTCGACAGTGCCCTTCTCGACGACACGGCCCGCGTACATGACGACGACATAGTCGGCCATCTCGGCAATGACGCCCAGGTCATGCGTGATGAGCATGATGGACGAATTGATGCGGTCCTTCAGGCTGCGCAGCAGGTCGAGGATCTGTGCCTGGATCGTCACGTCCAGCGCGGTGGTCGGCTCGTCGGCAATAATGATCTTCGGGTTGCAGGCCAGCGCCATGGCGATCATGACGCGCTGGCGCATACCGCCGGACAGCTCATGGGGGTACATCGCGTAGACGCCCTCGCTGTTGGCGATGCCGACCATCTCGAGCATCTCGATGGTGCGCTTCTTGATGTCCTCCTTCGTCTTGCCCTCGCCCTCGTGCAGGGCGATGACCTCGTCGATCTGGGCACCGATGCGGAATACCGGGTTCAGGCTCGTCATAGGCTCCTGGAAGATCATCGAGATATAGTTGCCGCGCAGGCCCTGCATCTTGTCCGCCGGGGTCTTGGCAATGTCGTAGGCCTTGTCATTGCCGAGGTTCAGCCGGATGGCACCCTCGACGATCTGGCCCTGGGGGCGCTGCAAAAGCTGCATCAGGGACAGGCTGGTGACAGACTTGCCGCAGCCGGACTCGCCGACGACGCCGACGGTCTTGCCGATGGGCACTTCAAACGAGACGCCGTCGACGCTCTTGACGACACCGGTGTCGGTGAAGAAGTAGGTGTGCAGGTTATCGAACTCCACCGCGTTGGCGGGGTCCTTCATCTGGGTGGTGTACTCGGACTCGGGCACGTTGCGGCGCTTGCGGCGCTTTTCGTACTGGTCCGTGATGCGGCGGTTTTCCTTGGAGATACGCCGCGACTCTTTGGCGGAAAGGTATCCGTCCTGATTTTTAGCCATCGTGTGTTTCTCCTTCCAATCAGCGTTTCATCTTGGGGTCAAACGCATCGCGCAGACCGTCGCCCACAAAGTTGAAGCCCAGAACGGTGAGCAGCAGGCAGACACCGGCAGGGATCCAGATGAACAGGTAGTTCGTCATGACGTAGGCGTTGTTGACGTCGTTGATGATGTTGCCCCAGGAGGCAAACGGGTACTTGACGCCCAGACCCAGGAAGGACAGCGTGGCTTCGGTCAGGATGGTGGAGCCGAGGCCCATCGTGCAGGTGACGATCAGCTGCGGGATGACGTTGGGGATCAGATGGCGGAAGATGCGGTGCCAGACCTTGATGCCGCAGGCCTCGGTGGCCAGCATGAACTCCTGCTCGCGCAGGGAGAGGATCTGGCCGCGGACCAGACGGGCAATGCTCGGCCAGCCGAGGAAGCCCAGGATCAGCATCAGGTACATCATGCGCTTCCAGGAATCGACGCGCATCGCGTCCATGGCCGCACCGATGATGATGATGACGGGCATCGAGGGGATGCAGTAGAAAACATCGACGATACGCATAATAATGTTGTCGATCCAGCCGCCGAAGTAGCCGGAGATGCCGCCCATCAGGATGCCGAGGGACGCTTCAATGACAACAACGATGAAGCCGATGATCAGCGAGACACGTCCGCCGTACATCAGGCGGGTCAGCATGTCCATACCGTTCGTGTCGGTGCCGAGCCAGTGCTCTTTGCTGGGGGCGGCGTAGCGGTCATAAACGTAGGTCTCGGTCATCTGCTTGACGCTCCAGACCTTGGTGGAGGCGTCGTAGACAATGTCATACTCGGCCTCGTTGCCCTCGGCGTCGGTGTAATTGAACTTGGCGGCGTTGTCGTCGATGGCCTCCTCGAGGCGGTTCTTGAAGTCACGGGTGACGACGACACTGGAATCGGCGGCGGAGACGACGAGGCGGCTGACGTAGCCCAGCTCCTCACCGCCTGCGAGGATGTTGCCGTCCGCATCGAGGGTGTAGTCCACGCCGTCGGCGGCGAACTCCTTCTCCCCTGCCGTCATGGCGGTCAGGGCAGCCAGCTTGACGTCAAAGCTGAACTTCGGCGCACCGTCGGCCTCGTTCACGAGGTCGCGGCTGGCGTAGCCCATGATGTCCCTGCCCTGATAGACAACGTAAAAGTCGTCGCTCTGGATGTCGACGGTGTAGTCAACATCCTTATAGTTGAATTCCGTATTGCCCTTCTTGACGGCCTCCAGTGCCTTGCTCTGGGCGATGGAGCCGAAGTTCTGCCCATCGGCCACAACAAAGCGCATCGTATCGTTGCGGGTAACGCCGACGAACTCCTTGGACATCTGGGTGTAGGTGAAGAACTGCTCGTCCTGGCCGTAGGGGCTGACAAGGCCGCCGACGAAGGAGAACAGGAACATGGCCACCAGAATGGACAGACCGACGACAGCCAGACGGTTGCGGAAGAACCGCTTGGCGACGAGTGCGCCCGGGGACAAAACCTTGACGCGGCGGTCATCGTTCAGGGAGTACTGCTCCTGCTTCGGGTTCTGGTTCTGCGTATTTTCGCTCATGGGTGTGCAGTCTCCTTTCTTTAAGAAATGCGCACGCGCGGGTCGACCACGCCGTACAGAATATCGGTCAGCAGGTTGCTGGCCAGCGTCAGCACCGCCATGAAGGACAGGTAGAACATCGTGAACGGGATGTCGCCCGCGACCATGGACTGGTAAGAGATGTAGCCGATGCCCGGGATGGAGAACAGTGTCTCGGTGATGAGGGCGCCGCTGAACAGGCCGGGCAGGCTGCCGCCGATGATCGTGACCAGCGGGATCAGCGTGTTGCGGAAGGCGTGCTTATAGATGACCGTGCGCTCCGACAGGCCCTTGGCGCGGGCCGTGCGGATGTAGTCGGCGTTCAGGACCTCGAGCATGTTCGTGCGGGTATAGCGCATGTAACCGCCGATGGAGACAATGACCAGCGTGACGATGGGCAGGACCAGATGGTTGGCCTTGTCCAGGAACTGGCCCATCGAATCCAGCTGGGCGTAATCGCGTCCGACGAGGCCGTACAGGTCGAACCAGCCGAGCTTGACCGAGAAGAACAGCTTGAGCAGCGTGGCAAAGAAGAAGGTGGGCAGCGAAATACCGACCAGCGCCACGGAGGTGATGACATAGTCCGCGCGGCTGTACTGCTTGGTAGCAGCCAGCACGCCGAGGGGCACGGCGATCACGATGGACAGCACAAAGGAGATGCCGCCCATGATGACAGACAGGCCGATGACCTCGGTGAATTTCTGGGTGGCAGGCACGTTCCACTTCCAGCTGTCGCCGAAGTTGCCGACAACGGCTTTGCTCAGCCAGGTGAAGAAGCCGGGGACGATGTCCAGGTCAAGGCCGTAGGAAGCGTTGAGCTGGGCAAGCCATTCCTCATAGGGCTTGGCGCCGGGGGCCTGAGCCAGCTGCATTGCCATTGTCTCTGCAAAGGAGCTGGGCAGGCTGCGGATCAGCGCATAGATAATGAACATGACACAGAACAGGATCAGTACCGACTGCGCGACACGCTTGATGATGTAGTTTCGCAAGAGTTTTCGTTCCTTCCTTGCACGGTTAAACCGCGTTTATTTTGCAGGGAAATGCCGTAATGTGGGCATCCCCATCCCACGCAGGGACGACGCCCTGCGTGGGAGTGGGACGACCATATTAGTGGTATAGGGGAAGAATGGCGATTACCGCCGGGCAGAGGGCCGGGCATGCCCGGCCCCTACAGGGCAGCGCATTCGTAGGGGCGCATTCTATATGCGCCCGCACAGGCTGCCCGCTCCCCCTTTCCTCGGTTCGTCCAATACAGCAAGCAACCGCCCTTGGCGGGCGGTCACCTGCGTTTCACAACGGTAAGTTGAACTTAGTTCAGCTCGAGGTTGTTCAGCTCAGACTTGTAGGTCCAGTACGGGGTCTGATCCTTCGCGATGGTGTCGATGTTGACACGCTCGGTGGAGAAGATCGTAGCCTCGCTGCGCTGGTATACGGGCAGCTCGACGCCCCAATCCAGGATGATCTCCATGGCCTCTTTGTACATGGCCTTGCGGGCCTCCTGGTCGGTGGTCGCGCGGGCAGCCATGATCAGCTCGTCCAGGTCAGTGTCGTTGATGGCGTAGTAGTTGGTAGCGCCCTGGCTGTGGTACAGCTGGTATATATCGGGGTCATTGGTGGACTGCCAGGCTGCGACCCAACCCTCGGCAGCGCCGGACTGGTAAGAAGCGAACAGGTCAGAAGCGTTGGCCATATCGTTGACAGTCAGGGTGAAGCCGATGGTCTTGAGAGCGGCGGCAGCGTTGGTCAGGGTCTGGAAGGAGGGGTGATCACCGTTGCCGGAAGCACCGATGTTGATCTGATACTCCATCTTGGCACCGGCGGGAGCGGCAGTGATCTGGCCGTTCGCGACGGTGTAACCGGCAGCCTCGAAGTAGCCCAGGGCAGCCTGCAGAGCGGCGGCGTACTTGTCCTCGCTCTTCATGTCGGAGGTGTAGATCTCGTTGCCGTCCACGTCGGTGGAGTAGGCGATCTGGTAGCCGTCGTCGGTGACGGACGGGGCAGCCCAGGAGGTGTTGGAGATCGGGTAGTTGATGACGGTGGCGGTGTCGCCGTAGTAGGAGTCGATGCCCTCATCGCGGTAAGCGGCGATGACAGTCATGATGGCCTTGCGCAGGTCCTTGGAGGCCTGGGAGGAGGGGTCGCCGCCGACGTTGACGTTCTTGGCGCTCAGGGCGATGTAGCCGTAGCCGCGGTAGTCCTTCAGGCGGGTGGTGATGACGGGGCCGTCCTCACCCTCGACGCCGTTGATGTCGGCAATCTGGTCAGCAACCTCCAGAGAGTAGGAAGGATCGGAGATGTCGATGGTGCCGGCCTGAACGCCGGTGATCTTATCGGCCTCCTGGGTCTCCTTCATGTTGACGTGGGCGACCTTGGGTGCGCCGTCATAGTAGGAGGGGTTGGCATCCAGATAGACAACGCCGTCGCTGTACTTGGAGAAGGTGAACATACCGGCACCCATGGGAGCGCTGGTCTTGGCGCGGACGCTGCTCAGGTCGCCCTTGGCAAAGCCGAAGGAGTTGTTGTCGTAGTCGTACAGGCTCTCATCGCCGTAGTAGTGCAGCGGGGCGATGGGCATCTGCAGCTGGTAGATCATGGTGGTGGACAGCTCGGTGGTGGTCAGCGTCATGCTGTAGTCACCGGTCTTGACGATACCGGCCACAGAAGCAACGGCGTCACCGACGTTGACACCGGTGGTGGAGTAGGCGTAGACGTCCTCGGGGATCAGGTCAGACAGGGCGGTACCGGCAGTCTCGGCCTCCATGGCAGAGAAGTTCCAGTCGTAGTTCGCGCCGATCAGCTCGAACATATCCTTCGCGGTTGCGCCTGCGGGCAGCTCGCCAAGGTTCCAGGCGGCGGCGGCACCGGCAGCATCGTTAGCGTCGGCGGCAGCGCCGCTCTCAACGCACTTGTCGATGATCTCCTGGGCAAACTTCACACCGCCGTCGTTGACAGCGTCCCAGAAAGCCTTCTGCTGCTCGGCAGTGAATTTCGTGTTGTCGGTGTTGTCCTCGCCGGCCTCAGCGATCAGCTTGGACAGCGTGGTCATGGAGCTGCGGTACTCGTCCAGACCAACGATGGGGGTAGAGTACATGGTTACAGAACCATCATACGTAGGATCGAGGAAAACATACATCGAGAAGATGACGTCGTCGATGGTGACAGGCTCACCGTCGGAGAACTTCAGGTCCTCGCGCAGCTTGATGTCATAGGTAACGGTGCCGTCGGCGTTCTCGGTGACAACGCAGTCGGCAGGACCGTGGTAGGTGTAGTCAGTGCCGTTGTACTCGCGGGTCTCGCCCTCGATGCCGTTCAGGACCATCTCACCCTTACGGTCAGCGCCCAGCAGGGCGATCTGGGTCAGGTCGATGACATCCTGGTCAGCGGCAGAAGCAGCAAAGAAGGGGCTGAACTTGCTCTCAAAGCCGGTCTCGGCCAGAACGAGCGTACCGTCGGAAGCGGCAGTGGTGGATGCCTCGGCAGTGGCCGTGCTGTTGCTCTCACTGGACGCAGTCGCAGCGGAAGAAGCAGCACCGCCGCAGCCTGCCAGCATGCCGACGCTGAGAGCGGCAGCAGATGCCAGTGCAATGGCTTGCTTTGTGTTTTTCATGTGGTAAAACCTCCTATAAATTTGCCCTCACCCACAAATCAATATTGTGCTCCCCAAGAGCGCAACACGAGAAAGGGGGAACCCCCTCTCCGCACCCTGTATCTCTTTACAGTGTACACTTGTCGGTAATGACTTAGCTTATAAGATACCTTAAAATTGACAAAAAGTCAACCATAAATCACACTTTTGTTGCTTTTTGTACCTTTTGCCGAATTTGAGAGGAAAATTTTGTAACCCCCAAAGTCTTTTTCCCCTGTGGGAAGACTTTTCCTGCTCATCTAAAAAAGCGTGCCCTGCGTTTTTCTGCGGAGCACGCTCTATTATAATACTGTATAATTATTCTTCTTTTTCCCACGGCATCCGCTTGAGGAGCCGCGCAGCAGCGGCAAAAGCAGCGCAGGAGAGCAGTTCAAAAAGTATAAAAACACCTTGCATTCCCCAAAGCAGCTGTGCGTCCGCTGCAAACACAGCCACCCCCTGCCCCGCGGAGGCAGCAGCGCAGAGTACCGCTGTCGCCCTGCACAAAGAGGGCAATTTTTGTGCGGTCTGTTCGTGGATATAAGCCCGCACGCGCACGCCGCCCCGGGTCAGCCGCACCAGCAGCACCACCGCATACAGCGCCAGCACCAGTGCCGCCATGTAGGGCAGCAGCAGGTACACAGGTGCGTGGGCCGTGGCCCCGGGCAGTGCGCCCGCGCCGACGGTCAGCGCAGCCCCGCCGCCGCAAAACAGCCACAGCAACGCCAGCACCCTGCTGTGAGGGGGCTCGCCCGCATAGCGGTAATGCGCGCCGCGATACTGATAATTGCCGTTCAGATCCTTTTCAAAGTCGTCGAGATAGGCGCGCTTCTTTTTCTTCTCGCGCTCGCGGTCCGCCATCAGACGATCCCCGTCAGGTCGTAACTGTCCAGCCACGCCTTGGCCGCCTCGCTGACGCCGCGCAGACAGCTTTCCTCAAACGGCGTGGTCAGGCCGGCGTTTTTCAGCAGTTCGGTGAAGGTGCGGCTGCCGCCCTGCTTCGTGTAGGCCATGTAGTGCCTCCACGCATCGGCGCGGTCCTTTTGCAGCATCGCCCAGAACTGCAGGCTGACGGTCTGGGCCAGGCAGTAGTCGATGTAGTAGAACGGGCTTTGATAAATGTGCATCTGGCGCTGCCAGTACTCACCCGCGCCGTAGAACGGGATCTCACCGTCCAGACGCATCCAGGGCTGATAGATGGCAGCCAGCTTTTTCCATTCCTCGTGGCGCTGGGCCGGGGTCAGCTCGGGATGCTCGTAGACGATGTGCTGGAAGTGATCCACCATCGTGCCGTAGGGGATGAAGGTCAGCGCACCCGCCAGATGGCTGTAGCGGAACTTGCGGGCATCCGCGCCGAAGAAGCCATCGGCCCACGGCCAGGCGAAGAACTCCATCGACATCGAGTGGACCTCGCAGGCCTCCATGCTGGGCCATACGTAGGAGTACGGGATGCGGTCACGGTTCATGTAGGCGGCAAAGGCGTGGCCGGCCTCGTGGGTCACGACCTCAACGTCGTGCTGGGTGCCGTTGAAGTTGGCAAAAATAAACGGCATTTCGTAATCACCCAGGCCCGTGCAGTAGCCACCGCCCGCCTTGCCGGGGGTGGACAGCACGTCCATGAGCTGGTCGTCCAGCATTTTGTTGAAGAACACGCCGGTCTCGGGGGAAAGCTCCTCATAGAACTTTTTGCCCTGCTTGAGGATGGCGTCGGCGTCGCCCGCCGGGCGGGGGTTGCCGCTGCGGAACATCAGGGCGTTGTCGGCTGCGTTCATCGGGTACTGCTTGCCCAGCCGCCCGGCCTGCTCGCGGTAGATGCTGTCGGCCAGCGGCACGATGTACTTGACGACGGCGGCGCGGAACTTTTCCACATCGGCCTTCGTGTAGCAGTTGCGGCCCATGCGGTAGTAGCCCAGCGTGGTGTAGCCCTCATAGCCGAGCTTTTTGCCCATGGTGTCACGCAGGTGGACGAGCTGGTCGTAGAGGCCGTCAAACTCGGCCCCGTGCTCTTTGTACCATGCGCCCTCGGCCTTCCAGGCGGCCAGACGGCGGGCATCGTCGGGGTCGTTCTTGAACGGGGACAGCTGGCTCAGCGTGTAGACGCCGCCCTCAAACGGGATCTGCGCCGACGCGATCAGCTTGCCGTACTCGGTGGTCAGCTTATTTTCCTGTGCCATCTCGTCGAGAATGTCGGGCGAGAACGCCTTGTCCGCAATCTCGGCGTTGACGAACATCAGGTCGCCGTACTCGGCGGTGAAGTCAGCGCGGAACGGCGAATCGAGCATCGCGCGGCTCCAGGCGTTCTGGCACTCCTGCAGTTGGGGAGTGGCCTCGTTCCAGAAGTTCATCTCCTCATCGTAGAATTTGTCGCGGGTGTCAATCGTATTGCGCACGCTGGCCAGCTGGGCGAGCGTGTCCACATGCTTGTTGAGCTTTTCCTCCTCCAGAAAAACGGCGTGGGCCTCGGCGTAGGTGGCAGCCGCCTTGAAGCGGGCCAGCAGGTCAGCAAACTGCTGCTTGACGGCGTCCAGGTCGGGGCGTGCATAGGGCATTTCCGAAAATCTCATAGTGTAGCTCCTTTACGGACAGTTTTGTCTGTATTATAGCACAGCGGCGGGCAAAAAGCAAAGAGGCGCATTTTGCATTTCTGTATAAAAATTCTGCGTTTTCATCTTGCAAATTTGGCGCATGTTGAGTATAATAGAGCTAGTAATATCATAATGAAGGGGAGAATTGAAATGCCGATCTCTGAACCTACCGCCGTTTTTTCCATCCGTGATGACCGTGATATGGAGATCAAGCAAGCGGTGCTGCAGGTGTACCGTGCGCTGGAGGAGAAGGGCTACAACCCCATCAATCAGCTCGTCGGCTACATCCTGTCGGAGGACCCGACCTACATCACGACCTACAAGAACGCCCGCGCCATCATCCGCCGCATTGACCGCGACGACCTGCTGCAAGCGCTGGTCCGTGATTTTGTGAAGCACTAAAACAGTAGAATGTAAAAAATCTCCCGCGTATCGGTTAGGATACGCGGGAGATTTTTTACTTCAAAGCTTTCCCCAAAGAGGAGGTGGCCCCGCAGGGCCGGATGAGGGGCGAGTTTGCCGCGGTTTCCCGTTTATGGGTTATAATGGCAAACCTGCCCCTCATCAGTCAGCGGGCGGGGCCGCTGACAGCTTCCCCCGAGGGGGAAGCCTTTTTACTCTGCAAAAAACGCATTCTGCACGGCGTTCAGCACGGCGGCACGGCCTGCGGTAAAGTTCACGCCGCCCTGCAGATAGCAGGTGTAGGGCGCGCGCAGGGGGCCGTCGCAGGAAATTTCAATCGTGCTGCCCTCGGTAAAGCTGCCAGAGGCCATGACGACCTTGTCGGTGTAACCCGGCTCATCGGCAGGCTCGGGGCTGGCAAAGCTGTCCACGGGGCTGTTGTGCTGGATGCCCGCGCAGAAGCCCGTCAGCGCGGCGGCACTGCCCGAGTCAAAGCAGGTCACAATGTCGTTGTGGTCGGCGGTGTAGCGCGGCACGGGATTGACGCCCGCCAGCTCCAGCAGACACTGGGCATAGATGGCGGTTTTCAGCGCCTCGCAGACGACGCCCGGCGCGTAGTAGAAGCCGAGGAAGGTATCCCGCAGGCTGTCCTGCGTGCAGCCCAGGTCCCCGCCGATGCCGGGCGCAGTGAAGCGGTGGCTGCACTTTTCGACAAGGTCCTTACGGCCCGCAATGTAGCCGCCCGTAGGGGTGATGCCGCCGCCGGGGTTCTTGATGAAGCTGCCCGCCATGATGTCCGCGCCGAAGGCGACGGGCTCGGCGGTCTGGGTGAACTCGCCGTAGCAGTTGTCCACGAAAATCACCGCGTTCGGGTTGGCTTTGCGGGCGGTGTCCGCGACCTTTTGAATCGTGGCAAGGTCAAACGCATTGCGCTGGGTGTAGCCGCGGCTGCGCTGGATGTGTACCACCGTGGCGGTCTTGGCCTTCTCGGCGATCAGGTCATAGTCGGGGGTGAAGTCCGGCAGCAGCGGGCACTCGTCGTAGTTCACGCCAAACTCCCGCAGCGTGCCGCAGCCCTTGCCCGCGTCTCCGATGCCGATGACGCCTTCCAGCGTGTCATAAGGGCGGCCCGTGGCGGCCAGCAGGGTGTTGCCGGTGCGCAGCAGACCGAACAGCGCGACGGTCAGCGTGTGGGTGCCGCTCATGAATTGCGGGCGTACCAGTGCGGCCTCGGCCCCCATGCAGCGGGCAAAGACCTCCTCCAGCTTGTTGCGGCTGTCGTCCCAGACGCCGTAGCCGCTGGACCCCCAGAAATGCCGTGCCTCGACGCCGCAGTCGGTGAAGGCGCGCAGCATTTTGAGCTGGTTATAGTCGCGGATCTCCTCCACATGGGCAAACTGCGCACGGCAGAGGTTGAGGGCCTTGCGGTCCAGCGCCAGCACTTCGGGGCGCAGGTCGTAAAATTGTTCGATCATGTAGTATTCCAATCTGTAGTATAATGTTGAATTTTGCCGATTTGTAAAAATCCAAGCTGTGCATAAAAGCCGCACAGCGCCGGGAAGCAGGCGAACCGCACCGCGCGTTCGGCGGTCAGCTCATTCGCCAGCCCGACAATCAAATACCGCGCCAGCCCCCTGCCCTGCCACGCGGGGTCGGTCACGCCCGCGGCCATGTAGCTCTCGGTATCGCTCTGCTCGTAGCAGCCCACCGTGCAGACGGGTCTGCCGTTGTGCAGCAGCGCGCGGCAGGTGCCCACCCCGTGGGCCAGCGCCGTGCAGGCCGCGGAGTAGAACTCGTCGGCCTCGGCGTCGTTCTCGGCAAAGACAAGGCGGCTGACCGGCAGCATCGACGGCGCTTTGTCCGGGACAAGCTCCGCCGGGGGCGCGGGCGGCAGCGGCAGGGCACGGCCCTTTGGCAGCTCCCACAGCGTCAGCGTCGCGGCAGGCTGCCAGCCGGGCAGGGTCAGCGGGTGCTCGGTTCGCAGGGTGTCGGCGTGCAGAAAGCGGAGAAAGCCCGTCAACTCCTCCCGGGCGTCCTCCCCCGCTTCCCCGCCGGGCAGCGCACCGCAGAGCACCGCCGACCCGCCGCGCAGCTCCAGCACCGCGGAGCCGGGCAGCAGGTAGAACGCCCACCCGCTGGCAGGGTGGTTGCCGAACAGGTGCAGGTGCGTGCCGAGGGTGGATTCAAAGTAGGGCTTGTGGGCGATGCGGCGGAGGAATTCGGTTTTATCTTCCGCAGTGGAGACGGATTGAATCATAGGGGGACCTTTTCCAGCGTGGGTTTCGGGCAGTGGGCAGACGGCTGAGCCCTTCAGCCGCTTACTTCAAATTCTTCACGATATTCTTATAATCCCGTCCTCTGACCTCAAAATTCGGGTACAAGTCAAACGACGCGGAGGCGGGCGAGAGACTGACTACATCGCCCGGTTTGGCGGCACCGCGCGCCAGCTCGACGGCGTGCTGCATACTGTCGGCGTGCAGGATGGTCAGGCCGCTCCCGGCAAAGCCATCGCACTCGCGGACGGCCTTCTCGATGCGGGGGCCGGTAGCGCCCATCAGCACCAGCGTCTTGACGTGGGCGAGAACCTCCGGGGCCAGCGGCTCATAGGGGATCTTTTTGTCGTAGCCGCCCGCGATCAGGATGATCTTCTGGTCAAAGCTGCGCAGACCCGCAATCGTGCGCGTGGGGCTGGACGCGATGGAGTCATTGTAGTAGGTCACGCCGTCCAGCGTGCGGACCGGCTCAATGCGGTGCTCGACGCCGGTGAAGGTCGAGCCGACCTGACGCATAGCCTCGATGGGCACGCGGCCCCAGACGGCGGCGCAGGCGGCCAGCAGGTTTTCCACATTGTGGAGGCCGCGCAGTTGAATCTCCTTGCGGGGCAGGATCGGCGTCACAACGCCGTTCTCGGCATAGCAGAGCGTGTCGTCGCTCTCGCGCAGGAACGCGCCCCTGTCGGTCTCGTGCAGGCGGGTGAACCAGACCTGCTCGCCCTTGCAGTCCTTCTCCATGCCGCGGGTGATGTCGTTCTCAAAGCCCAGCACGGCGCGGCAGGGCGGCACCTGCCACAGCAGAATGTTACGCTTGGCGTCGATGTACTCCTGCATATCCTTGTGGTGGTCGAGGTGGTTGGGGGTCACGTTCGTGACGACGGCCACCTTCGGGCTGCGGCGCATGCTGATGAGCTGGAAGCTGGACAGCTCGACGACGGCCACGGCGTCGGAGGTCACGTCGGCCAGCTGGGGCAGCAGCGCCGCACCGATGTTGCCGCCCAAAAAGACCTTGCGGCCCGCAGCCTCGAACATCTTGGAGATCAGCGTCGTCGTCGTGGTCTTGCCATCGGAGCCGGTCACGGCCACGATCTCGCAGGGGCAAAACTCAAAGAAAAGCTCCACCTCGCTCGTGACCATTGCGCCGGCTTTCAGCGCAGCCTGCAATTCGGGCTTGTAGTACTCATAACCCGGCGTGCGCATGATGATGTCCTGCCCGGCGAAGCCGTCGGTATAATGCTCGCCCAGACTCAAATTCACTTTCAGGCGGCGCAGCGTGTCGGCGTAGTCACCGAAGTCGTCCAGGCTCTTTTTCTGGTCGCAGAGCGTGACCTGCGCGCCCAGCTCGACAAACTGCTCAATGCAGCGCTTGTGGCTGACGCCCGCACCGATAAAGGCAACCTTTTTGTCCTGAATAAGCTCTTGCAGCTGTTGGATCGGCAGCATAAATATCTCTCCTCTGGCGTAGTTTCTACTTCTATTATATACAAAATGCCGTATTTCTGCAACAAAATTCGGCCCGCCAAGGCGGACCGAAGGAAAATCATGATTACTGCTCGCCGCCCATGGGGATGCCGTGCTTGTCCAGCAGGGTGCGGATCTTGGTCATCGGGTCAATGATGGAGGAAACGCTCTTGTCGTGGTTGATGGCCGCGATGAAGTAGGCGGTATACTTCGAGACGTCGACGTCGTAGTACCACTCGCGCTCCAGCAGTTCCGGCTTGCGGTAGGTCAGGTTCGTGCCCAGAACGGCCTTGATGATGCCGTCGTTGTAGGCCTTGTCGAACTTCTCCAGACCGGCGGTGAACAGCGGGAAGGTGCAGCAGGTGAAGATGTTGCGGGCGCCGCGCATCTTCAGCTCGTAGGCGATGTCCAGCATGGACTCGCCGGAGGCGATGATGTCGTCGGCGATAAAGACGTCCTTGCCCTCAACGCTCTCGCCCAAATACTCATGGGCGACGATGGGGTTGCGGCCGTTGACGATTCGGCTGTAGTCGCGGCGCTTGTAGAACATGCCCAGGTTGCAGCCCAGCACGCTGGAATAGTACATATTGCGGTTCATGGCGCCCTCGTCGGGAGAGACGATCATGAAGTTATCCTTGTGGAAGGAAACGTCCGGCACATGATGCAGCAGGCACTTGAGCACCTGATAGGTGGGCATGACGTTGTCGAAGCTCATGGTGGGCACGGCGTTCATAACGCGGGGGTCATGGGCGTCAAACGTGATGATGTTCTTGACACCGACGTCGCGCAGCTGCTGCAGCGCAAAGGCGCAGTCCAGGCTCTCACGGCTGACGCGGCGATGCTGGCGGCCGCCGTACAGGCTGGGCATGATGACGCTGATGCGGTGGGCGCGGCCGGCAACGGCCTGGATCAGACGCATCAGGTTCTGGAAGTGGTCGTCCGGGGAGAGATGGTTCTCATATCCGAACAACTGATAGGTAACGCTGTAGTTGCCCGGATCGACGAAGATATACAGGTCGTCGCCGCGGGTGGACGCCTTGACGAGACCCTTTGCGTCGCCGGACTGGAAACGCGGGCAGTCGGACGGGATGATGAAGGTGTCGACATCCGTGTTGCCGACCTCGCGCGCCCAGCGGACGAGGTGACTGTCAACGAGTTTGCAAAGCTCCTCTGCACCGGGACAGGCAATCAGACCGAGATCGGCGATTGCGTCCTCTTTGGCAAAGAAATCACGCGGGCCAAGATTCTGTTCAGCCATTACAGGTACTCCTTACTTCCATCTTGTGTTGTCAATACCACAGGGGCGCGGCGTGCCGCAATGCCCCATTTACTAGTATTGTAGCACAGCGGCGGCATAAAATCAGCCCTGCAAGGCAAGAATTTCTGCATTTTCGACATTTTCCGCGGTTTAAACATTGTAAGCCACGCAAGTAGCAAAAAATTCTGGCGGATTTTACAAAAAATTTGCAAAATGGAAGTTTTCCCCTGGTTTGCGTGGAATTTTATCGGGCGCTCACATCTTTCCTATTTTATTATGTGCCACGCTTCTTGTATACAATTTCTCCGTTCTCTTTCAAATTAAGGTCTAAGACATCCCCATCTTTTAATTTCAAAGCTTCAAGAACCCATTTAGGGATACATATTTGCCCATTACTGAATATAGTCGATGCTTCTGTTCGCAAAGAATCTTTTGTCACACCGGGGATTTCCCCTGTTATAATACTATGGTATATTGTCTGCTTCGTAAGTGAAATTTTTGAAAAGCGTGGATTTTCCTTTACTACATTTACAATTTTTTCAGGACTTAACTTTTGATTTAAAATCAATTTTGCGATATAATTCGCCAGTTCCGGATTTTCTTCCAGAACTGCTGTCGGCCCTTTTTCCGCCAATTTTTCCTGATAGGCTTCTTCCGCAGCAGTTGGGTCGTAGTGTCCATTCACCGTTCCCCTATCAATTTCCCTATATATGGTGGACGTATGCACACCAATGCTCTCTGCAATCTCCTTTTTGGAATTTCCTCTCTCAAGCATTTGTTTTATGGCTAACCTCTGGTCGTACGTCAAGTGCATATAGACTCGTCCCACTGGTCGGCTCCTTTCTTCGTCAACAAACAGTTTTATACTATAAAAGCTCATACTGTTTCCAGCATGAGCTAGTGTTACCCGTGTGTCGAATATACACACTTTCGAGGACAAGAATACATTTCTTAATTAAATACATAGGGGCGGGGCTCTGCTCCTACCCTACTGCGTTTCTTGACAGTTTGAATTGTTTTATATATTTTTTTACTTCTCGTTCTCGTCCTGAACCTTGCGGGGGGTCAGGCGGACCTCCTGGACGCGGCGGTTCGTGGCGCGGGTGACGGTGCCGTCAAAGTCGCCCCAGATGAACTTGTCGCCCACCTTGGGCAGACGGCTCAGCTTTTCCTGGACCAGGCCGCCGATGGCGACGGCGTCAATGTCGTCGTCCTCCTTGATGCCCAGCTCGTCGGCGGTGTCGTCAACACTGGCGCTGCCGGAAATCAGCCAGCTGCCGTCGGACTGCTGGCGGACGTCCTCAACCACGTCGTCGTGTTCGTCCCAAATCTCACCGACCAGCTCCTCGAGAATATCCTCCAGCGTGATGATGCCCGCCGTGCCGCCGTACTCGTCGACGACGACGGCCATGTGGTGCTTGCTCTCGCGCAGGGTGCGCAGCAGCGCGGAAATCTGGGTCACGCTCGTCGTGTAGAGTGTCGGGCCGATCAGGTCCTCCAGCTTGACATTTTTGTCATGCTTCTGCAGGGCCGCAAAACAGTCCTTCTCATGTACGACACCGATAATATTGTCAATCGTATCGTGGTAAACCGGCAGACGGGAATAGCCGCTCTCGGCAAAGCGCTCGGTGACCTCGTCCATCGGGGTGTCGTCGGCCACGGCCACAACATCCACGCGGGGGGTCAGCACATCCTGAGCCTCGACGTCGTCAAACTCGATGGCGCTGCGGATCAGCTCACTCTCGCGGTTCGTCAGCTCGCCGTCCTTCTCGGCCTCGCTGACCATGGTCACCAGCTCACCCTCGGTGATGGTGTCCTTTTCTCCGGTATCAAACCGTTTGGCGAGGAACTTTTTCCACGCACCGAACAGGGCGTTCAGCGGTGTAAAAATCGTGACCAGCGCACTGAGCACGGGGGCAAAGGCCATGGCCATTGTTTCGGGCATTTCCTTGGCCATGCTCTTGGGGGTGATTTCGCCAAAGGCCAAGACCAGCAGGGTCATGACAACCGTCGAGACGGTAGGGCCGTAAACGCCGCCGACAAGGCGGGTAAACAGCACGGTGGCAAGAGAGGACGCACCGATATTGACAATGTTATTGCCGATCAGAATGGTGCTGAGCAGGCTGTCGTAGCGCTCAACCAGCGCCAGCGTGTGCGCTGCTTTGGCGTCGCCGTCCTCCGCCTTGCTCCGCAGGCGGATCTCATTCAGCGAGTTATACGCTGTTTCTGCCGCCGAGAAAAATGCAGACAAACCGATCAGGATTATCAGTGCGACGATCATAAATATACTGCCATCGTCCATTGGGGAACTATCAACTCTTTCTGTATGTTATTTATGTGTACAACTACACATTTTACTTATTATAGCATAGATATGCACGCAACGCAAAGGGTACGCCGTCAAATTTGTGTACAAATTTCTGTAAAAACGTGTTTTTATCTAATAATTTAGAATTTCTTCGGTTCCTTCTTTGCAAAGAAGGAACAAAAAAGACCTTGCGGCAGGCATACACTGACGTGACACCGAGGGTGCCGCTCCCCTGCTGCATCATTTTTTGCTCTCCCGCGATAAAAAGCCTCCCCACAGCGTGGGGAGGTGGCCGAGCGAAGCGATGGCCGGAGGGGCTTTGCGCGTTCTCCCTTTTCCACAACAAAAGGGAGAGCAGTTCCCCGCTCTCCCCTTTTGTTGTTTTAATAACCCGGCGTCAGATGCTCTTTTGTTACCCAGCCGTAATGCAACTGGCCATCATCCTCCGATGTGTACTCCACATAGACCCACTCGGACTCCATGTCAAAAGCGGTAACCTGCCCGATCCAGGTTCCATACGGTATGCTCCCGATCTTGTCATACTCCGTGCCGGGGCCGCCTCGTACATTGAGAGCAGGTTCCGCGTCCACGCACCATGGGGAGCGCGTCTCCCCTATTTCCTCGGGGGTCAGCACATTATCAACCCAGTAATATGTGCCGTAAACTGTCTCAGCACCGTAATCCGTCCACTGCGTCTCCTTGTACGGGATTTCTGTCGGAATTGCATCGTATGATTCCCCCGCAGGAGTTTCCGTCGGTTCAGGCGTTGGTTCCTGTGTCGGTTTCGGGGTTGCTGCCGGGGCCGGAGTGGAGGTCGGTGCTATAGTCGGTTCGGGCGTAGGTTCAACCGTTTCATAGCTGGTAGCGTCGTCGGTGTGCGCCGTTTCCGTGTTCGTCGTCTCGGGTTGTGCTGCATCCGGGGTGAGCGCCATTGCCACCTTATTCTGTAAAGCAGATACCAAGAATCCCAGCACAATCAGAATGACGGCCAGAATCATAACGCCCTTAGAATCTTCTACCTGCTGCCGGGCGTCGTGATATTCTTTCGCCTTTCCCTGCGCTTCTGGGTTATCAGCAAGTAGCTTACGTTCTTCCTCGGTCGTTTCGCCCTTTACCTCGGGTATTGTCCCGTCAGGGTAGGCTTCCAACAGATTTTTTTCGGCGTCGTCCAGTGTCTCGCCACGCTCTTTTTTAGCAAGCGCTTCGGTTAATGCCGTCTGCCGCTTTGCCAACTCGTCAGGTTCCGGAATATCCTTTTTCTCGTCTGCATCCTGATGCTTAAGGGCTTCGTCCATGCCAGCCAACGGCGGATAGGTCGGGTCCCAGGCGGATTCTGTTTTCTTTGCTTTATCCCAGCTTGAAAAATAAGTACAGACACCAATGGCCAGCACCAAAAATCCACCGATCAAGAAGCCCCATTTGGTAAGGATGAGTATAAAATTCAAGATATGCAAAAGAATAGTAACTACATAGGTAACCATAAGCCAAACAACAAAAATGACTGCAATATTGATCGGAATCGTTACTGCCATCGCATCCAGAAAGTCCTTTTTCGCAATAGCGGCTTTCATGTTCAGGTAGGATCCCGTATAATACACAGTTTCCCCTTCGTGGCGCTTATGGAACATCGAATAGAACACAGCTAATTCGATAACGATTGATATTACCCACACTACCATAAATATATTATACAGTATTGCCATTTCCACATTCCCCTTTTTGTTATTCTATATTATATGATAGCACATTCACTACTTATTGTAAATTGCCGTTGCGTACAAATCACTATAAAGTTATTTGTATACTATCATTAAGTAGGAGAAAACCATGGCTGAGAGTACGCAAATTGCGCAGGAGATTGGCGCGAAAATTCGGTATCTGCGTTTGAAGCGCGGAATGAGTCAAGAGACACTGGCTCTGAACTGTGATATGAACCCGGCGTTTCTCGGCCATGTAGAACGTGGAATGCGCTGTCCGACAGTTAATACGCTGCAACGTATCTGCAATGGGCTAGACATCACACTTACAGAATTGATCTTAACACAATCCGGTGAGGAACAGACCCCGGATGATCCGCGCAACGCGTCCGTCCAGCATGTGCTGGATGTCATGTCGCACTTGACACCGACACAGGCCGAGCGGATGGCCGCTATTGTTGAAAATGCATACCGACTGTTGGACGACGAAAATGCGTAATTGAGAGACCGCCCCGGGCCGGGCATGCCCGGCCCCTACGGGCGATGGCCCGGTGTAGAGTTGCTGCCGGGGCGGGCGGATATGGAATCCGCCCCTACGGAGGGCATAGGGCGAAAAGGCAATAATAATGAGGTTCCACAGGCGAGCAATGCTCGCCCCTACATAGTCCTGCAGTTCATCAAAACAAAAACACCGCCTGCCCTTGCGGGCAAGCGGTGTCTTTTTATCAAGTTATCTGACTAATCAGACCAGCTCGATGATAGCCATCTCGGCGGCGTCGCCGCGACGAGGGCCGGTCTTGTAGATGCGGGTGTAGCCGCCATTGCGGTCAGCGTACTTGGGGCCGATCTCATCAATGACCTTCTTGGCAACGTCCTCCTTGGTGATGTAGGAGAAGACCTGACGCTTTGCGTGCAGATCGTCCTGCTTACCGAGGGTGACCATCTTCTCGGCCATGGAACGAACTTCCTTGGCGCGGGTAACGGTGGTCTCGATCTTGCCGTTCTCAAACAGGTAGGTCACCATAGCGCGCAGCATAGCGTTGCGGCTGTCGGTGGCACGACCGAGTTTACGGGTACCGGGCATTTCGATTCACTCCTTATCAATAGAATCCGCGTGTCGCGGGGGGTTAGTTTTCGTCTTCCTTGGTCAGAGAGAAACCAAGGCTGTCCAGCTTTGCCATGACCTCTTCGAGAGACTTGCGGCCCAGGTTGCGGACCTTCATCATCTCGTCCTCGCTCTTGCCGATGAGGTCACCAACCGTGTTGATGCCGGCACGCTTGAGGCAGTTGAAGGAACGGACGCTCAGGTCCAGCTCCTCAATCGTCATCTCCAGTGCCTTCTCACGGCCCTGGTCGTCGTTTTCCACCATGATCTCGGTCTCGCCGGTCTCATCGCAGAGGTTCACGAACAGGTTCAGGTGCTCGGTCAGCACGCGGGCCGCCAGGCTCAGGGCCTCCTGCGCATTGCAGGTGCCGTCGGTCCAGACTTCCATAATCAGCTTATCGAAGTCGGTGATCTGGCCCACACGGGTACGATCCACCGTGTAGTTGACCTTGAGGACGGGGGTGTAGATGCTGTCCACAGGCAGGGTGCTGATGTCGTTCTTCTCAATCAGCGCCTGCTTGTTCTTCTCAGCAGGAACATAGCCGCGGCCCTTGTCAAAGGTCAGCTCCATGACCAGCTTAGCGCCCTCGCCCAGGGTGGCGATGTGCCACTCGGGGTTCAGGATCTCGAGGTCGTCGCCGCCCTTGATGGTGCCGGCAGTGACCTCGCAGGGGCCGACGGCCTCCACGCGGACGGTCTTGGGGGCTTCGCCGTAGATCTTGGCAGCGATGCCTTTGAGGTTCAGGACGATTTCGGTGACATCCTCACGCACGCCCTCGATGGTGGTGAACTCATGCACCACACCGTCGATCTTGACGCTGGTGACAGCCACACCGGGCAGAGAGGACAGAAGCACACGACGCAAGCTGTTGCCCAAGGTCGTGCCGAAGCCGCGCTCGAGGGGCTCGACGACGAACTTACCGTAGCGGCCATCCGGGGAAAGGGCAGCCGTTTCGATCTTGGGGCGTTCGATCTCCATCATAAAAACCCTCCTTGTTAAGCCGGTGCCCGAAGGCACCGGTTCGGTTGGAAAAATCGTAGAAAACAGTTAAGAGGATTACTTGGAGTACAACTCGACGATGAGGTGCTCTGCGATGGGCACATCGATGTCCTCACGAACGGGCAGCTTGGTGACAGTGCCCTTCAGGGCGTTCTTGTCACGCTCCAGCCAGGAGGGCAGCAGCACGACAGGAGCCTCCTCGCCCAGCAGCTTGCTGAACTTGACGGAGGAACGGCTGGACTCGATGACTTCGATCACATCGCCCGCCTTGACCTGGTAAGAGGGGATGTTGACACGCTTGCCATTGACAGTGAAGTGGTTGTGGGAAACCAGCTGGCGGGCGTCGCGGCGGGTCTTGGCAAAGCCCAGACGGTAGACGACGTTGTCGAGACGGCGCTCGACGAGGACCAGCAGGTTGACACCAGTCTGGCCGGGCATGCGGGAGGCCTTCTCGTAGTAGGTATGGAACTGGTTCTCCAGGATACCATAGACGAACTTGACCTTCTGCTTCTCGTTCAGCTGGGTGGCGTACTCGCTCTTCTTCTTTCTCATCTGGCCGCCGGGGTTACGATTGGTGGTCTTTTTGCCATAACCCATAACAGCAGGAGAAATGCCGAGAGCACGGCAGCGCTTAGCGATAGGTTGGGTATTCTTAGCCATATCTCATGTTCTCCTTTCAATCAAACGCGGCGGCGTTTGGGCGGGCGGCAGCCATTGTGGGGGATGGGGGTCACGTCACGGATCATGGTGACCTCCAGGCCGGTTGCCTGCAGGGCGCGGATAGCGCTCTCACGGCCGGAACCGGGGCCCTTAACGTAGACCTCAACGGTCTTCATGCCATGCTCGATGGCGGCCTTGGCAGCGACCTCAGCAGCGCTCTGCGCAGCGTAAGGAGTGCTCTTACGGGAGCCACGGAAGTTCAGCGCACCAGTGCTGCACCAGGAAACGGTGTTGCCCTGGGTGTCGGTGATGGTCACGATGGTATTATTAAAGGTGCTCTGGATGTGAGCAGCACCGGCGCTGATATTCTTGCGCTCTTTTTTCTTAGTGCGGGTTTTTGCCGCAGTAGCTTTGTTAGCAGCCATGTCTCAGTTCCTCCTTACTTCTTTTTGTTAGCGACAGTGCGCTTGGGACCTTTGCAGGTACGCGCATTGGTCTTAGTGCGCTGGCCGCGGCAGGGAAGACCCTTGCGATGGCGCACACCACGGTAGCACTGGATCTCGGTCAGACGCTTGATGTCAAGCGCGACGTTACGGCGCAGGTCGCCTTCCACCATGATGTTGTTTTTGTCGATGTAGTCACGGATCTTGGCCTCTTCATCAGCGGTCAGGTCCTTGACGCGGGTATCAGGGTTAATTCCGGTACCGGCGAGAATCTCGTCGGCAGTGGACTGGCCAATGCCGTAAACATAAGTCAGACCAACCTCGATCCGCTTCTCGCGAGGCAGATCAACACCAGCAATACGTGCCATAAAGCACCTCCATTAGTAACATCCCATGTCCTGGTCGGGGCCTGCGCCGGGAATCTACGCACTTGGCCCCCAAGCGTTTTGGGTACGGTTTCCGCGGAATGCTCCGCGGACCTTTAGCCCTGACGCTGCTTATGCTTCGGATTGGCGCAGATGATCATCACGCGGCCTTTGCGCTTGATGACCTTGCACTTCTCGCAAATGGGTTTCACGGAAGGTTTTACCTTCATGATGTTAACCTCCTTTATAACACAAGGCGCTTCTTACTTGGAACGCCAGGTGATCCGGGCTTTGGTCAGGTCGTAGGGAGACATTTCCATCGTGACCTTGTCGCCGGGCAGGATGCGGATGAAGTTGGTCCGCAGCTTGCCGGAAATGTGAGCCATAACCACATGGCCGTTGGGCTTACCCTCTTTGTTGAGGAGTTCGACCTTGAACACAGTGTTGGGCATGGCCTCCCGAACGATACCTTCTACTTCGATGACATCTTCTTTAGACAAGCTGATTGCCTCCTTGAAGGGTTCCGTCAGTTCTGCGCCGCGTCATAGGCGCGGATCGCATCCCTGAGTTGTTGATCGCTTTTCAGAAGCTCGTTCTCAAGAACGGTGGTCGTAGGTGCAACGTGCTGCTTCTTTTTGCGCTTGGGGTTGTCCAGCTTGCGCAGATCCCCGTCCGCGAGCAGAAGCATCTGTTCCTCCACAGCCAGAACAGCCAGTGTGCGGGTCTTATCCCGCCCGGCTTTCGAGCGGACCAGTTGGCCTTTTACAAAGTCCATCCGGGTTCCTCCCAGCCGTGGGTCAGGACCTCGGCGCCAGCCGTGGTGATGGCCATGGTGTGCTCAAAGTGAGCCGCCAGGCCGCCGTCACACGTCTTGACCGTCCAGCCGTCCTTCAGCGTCTTTACCGCGTACTTGTACTGGCATACCATCGGCTCAACGGCAATGCACATGCCCGGCACCAGACGCGGACCGCGTCCGGCATTGCCGAAGTTCGGGACCTCCGGGTCCTCGTGCAGCTCCTTGCCGACACCGTGGCCGACGAAGGTACGCACGACGGAGAAACCGTTCTCCTCGACATAGGACTGTACAGCGTGACCGATATCCCCTACCCGATTGCCGCCGCACGCCATCTCAATGCCGCGATGCAGGCTTTCTTTGGTAACATCCAGCAGCCGCTGTGCCTCGAGGTCGATCTTGCCGCACGCATAGGTGCAGGCATTATCGCCGTTGAAGCCGTCGATCTTGCAGCCGGTGTCGATCGAGACGATGTCGCCGGGGCGGATCTGCTGCTGTTTGTTGGGGATGCCGTGAATGACCGTGTCATTCACGCTGATGCACGCCGTGGCCGGGAAGCCGTACAGGTGCAGGAAATTGGGTCTTGCACCGTGGCGCACGATAAAGTCATAGATGATTTTGTCGATCTCTGCGGTAGTGATACCGGGTTCAATCGCTTCGCCGCCAGCCTTCAAGGCAGCAGCGCTGATCGCGCATGCCTTGCGCATTTTCTGCAGCTCGGCAGCGTTTTTGATTTGGATCATGGATGATTAAGCCTCCAAAAGCTTGAGAAGGAACGCAGTCGTGGCCTCGATGGAACCCTGGTCGGGTACCTCCACAAGCTTGCCGCGCTGGCGATAGAACTCGACCAGCGGCTCGGTCTGCTCGTGGTAAGCCTTCAGGCGATCCAGTACGGTGGCAGGCTCATCATCCTTGCGGATGGCAAGCTCACCGCCGCAGCGGTCACAAACGCCCTCTTTGGCACTGGGTTTGTTGACGATGTGGTAGCTGGCGCCGCATTTTGCGCAAACGCGGCGGCCGGACATGCGGCGGGTGATGGCCTCGTCGGGAACGATCAGGTTCACGACCTTGTCGATCTCCACGCCCATCTGCTCCAGGGCCTCGCCCTGGGCAATCGTGCGCGGCATACCGTCGAGGATAAAGCCCTTCGCGCAGTCAGGCTCGGCCAGGCGCTCCTTCACGATGCCGACGATCACGTCGTCAGGCACCAGAGCACCGGCGTCCATAAAGCCTTTTGCCTTTTTGCCCATCGGGGTGCCGTCCTTGACGGCGGCACGCAGAATGTTGCCGGTGGAAATGGTCGGGATGCCCAGCTTATCGCAGAGGATCTCTGCCTGGGTACCCTTGCCGGCGCCGGGGGCGCCCAAAAGGATCAGTTTCATCGCACATTCCCTTTCTCTTATTCCAAGAACCCTTTGTGGTAACGGGCGGTCATATAGCCTTCCAGAGAACGGCCGGTCTCAAGCGCCACACCCACGACGATCAGCAGCGTAGTACCACCCAGCTGGATGGAGGTGCCGGTGATGTTGCCGAGGATGATGGGGAAGCCTGCCACGATGGCCAGGAAGACCGCGCCGATCAGAGTAATCTTGGACAGGGTCTTCGTGATGAAATCGCTGGTGGGCTTGCCCGGACGGATGCCGGGGATGGTGCCGTTGTTCTTGCGGAGCTGGTTGGCAATGTCCACGGGGTTGTACTGGATCGCAACGTAGAAGTAGTTGAACGCAACGATCAGCAGCACGTAAACGATGAGGTAAAGAGCGCTGTTGTAATTGAACACGCTGAAGAAAGCGTACAGCGCCGGATGCGAGGAAGCATCCAGATTGATGAACCGGAAGATCAGACCGGGCAGGCTGCACAGCGTCGAGGCAAAGATGATGGGCATAACGCCGGTCATGTTGACCTTGATGGGGATGTAGCTGGCCTGACCGCCGTACATCTTGCGGCCCATAACGCGCTTGGCATACTGGACCGGAATGCGGCGCTCCGCGTTCGTCAGGATGACGACGAAGACCACAGCGACCAGAGCCAGAACGACCAGCAGGGGCAGCATGATGTAGAAGAACGGCTCACCGTTCTGGGCGCGGGCCAGGATGTTGGTCGTAGCAGTGTAGATGCTGGACCAGCGGGCCACGATGCCTGCGAAGATCATCAGCGAGAGACCGTTGCCGATACCCTTGGAGTCGATCTGGTTGCCCATCCAGGTGCAGAGCTGAGAGCCTGCCGTGAAGGACAGCACGATAACGACTGCGCTGAAGATGCCCGCAAAGCCCTCCGTGTAGGACAGAGCGCCCATATTGCGGATGATGAAGTAGTAGCCGATGGACAGCATCAGACCGATGCCCGCGCCAACATAGTTGGTGATGCGGCGCATCTTGCGCTGGCCCTCCTCACCTTCCTTGGCGAGGTTTTCCAGATACGGAATGGCTACCGCCAGCAGCTGCATAATGATGGAGGCATTGATGGCGGGCTGCACACCCAGGGCGAACAACGTGCATTCGCTCAGAGCGCCGCCACTCATCATGTTCAGGTACTCCAGCATATCGCCGTTGCCGCCGGCGAACATCGAGGTAAGTGCGCCTGCGCTGATGTACGGCACAGGGAGCGCACAGCCGAGACGGAACAGGACGAGGATCAGAAGGGTGAACAGAAGACGCTTGCGCAGATCTTCAATCTTCCATGCGTTACGGAAGGTTTCCAGCACCTTACATCACCTCAGCCTTCCCGCCTGCTTTCTCGATTTTTTCCTTGGCGGAGGCTGTATAAGCAGCGACCTTGACATTCAGAGCCTTGGTCAACTCGCCATTGCCCAGCACCTTGACGCCGTCCAGCGTCTTGGAGATGATGCCGGCTTTCAGCAGGGCCTCGGTATCAACGGTAGCACCGGCCTCGAACTTCTCGAGGTCAGACACCTTGATGGTAACATACTTGGTTGCGAAAATGTTGTTGAAACCGCGCTTCGGCAGACGACGCTGCAGAGGCATCTGGCCTCCTTCGAAGCCAGCCTTCTTGACGCCGCTGCGGGCCTTCTGGCCCTTGTGGCCGAAGCCAGCGGTCTTGCCGTTGCCGGAACCAGCACCGCGGCCCTTGCGGGTCACGGCCTTACGGGCGCCGGCGGAAGCTTTCAGTTCGTGAAGTTTCATGCTTGCACCTCCTTGCATTAGCCCTTGGTCACGACGACCAGGTGAGCGATCTTGGCGATCTTGCCCTGGGTAGCCGCGTTGTCGGGCTGCTCGGTAACCTCACCGGGGCGGTTCAGGCCCAGGGAGTGCGCAACGGCGATCTGCTCTTTGCCGCGGCCGATCAGGCTCTTGGCGAGACGAATGGTAACTTTCTCCATTGTGGTACCCTCCTTAGCCCAAGATCTCGGCAACGGTCTTGCCGCGCTTAGCAGCGACGCTCTCGGCGTCGGTCAGGCCGCACAGGCCTGCGAAGGTAGCAGCAGTGACGTTGATGGGGTTGTTGGAACGCAGGCTCTTGGCGCGGATGTCCTTGATGCCGGCGCACTCGAGCACGGCACGGACGGGGCCGCCGGCCAGAACGCCGGTACCGGGGGCAGCGGGACGCATCAGGACGCGGCCTGCGCCGAACTCGCCGACGATCTCGTGAGGAATGGTGGTGCCCTTCAGGCAGACCTTGCGCATGTTCTTCTTGGCAGCGCCCTCACCCTTGCGGATAGCCTCGGGAACCTCGCCGGACTTGCCGACGCCGTAGCCGATGTTGCCCTTGCCGTCGCCCACGACGATCAGAGCAGCGAACTTCATAACGCGGCCGCCCTTGACAGTCTTGGAAACGCGGTTGATGGAGACGACCTTGGTGATCATGCCGTCATCTTCTTGTCTTCTCTGCATGGCCATTGTATCTTCTCCCTCCTTACAGCTTCAGACCGGCCTCGCGGGCACCCTCAGCGAGAGCCTGCACACGGCCGTGGTAAACGAAGCCGCCACGATCGTAGACGACCTCAGTGATGCCCTTCTCGAGGCACTTCTTGGCGATGTTCTCGCCAACCTTCTTAGCAGCTTCGACGTTGCCGCCGTAAGCGTTGAAATCTTTGTCCATGCTGGAAGCGCTGGCCAGGGTCACGCCCTGCTCATCATCGATGACCTGAGCGTAGATGTGCTTGGCAGAGCGGAAAACATCCAGACGGGGACGAGCAGCAGTGCCGCTGATCTTGCCGCGTACACGACGGTGGCGGCGCAGACGAGCAACGTTCTTATCAGCCTTGTTGACCATAATGTTTCTCCTCTCCTATTATTTACCCTTGCCGGCTTTGCCTTCCTTGCGGATGACATACTCGCCAACATAGCGGATGCCCTTGCCCTTGTACGGCTCGGGCGGGCGGACACCGCGGACCTCGGCAGCGAACTGGCCGACCTCCTGCTTGTCGATACCGGTGATGCTGAAATGCAGAGCATCCTTCAGCTCGATCTTGATGGTATCGGTGTCCTCAAACTCAACGGGATGAGAGAAGCCCAGGGTCAGGGTCAGCTTGCTGCCCTGCTTGGCGGCACGATAGCCGACGCCCTGAATTTCCAGATCCTTGCGGAAGCCCTCGGTAACACCGACGACCATGTTATGGATCAGGGTGCGGGTCAGGCCATGGAGGCTGCGTGCCTCCTTCTCGTCATTGGGGCGGGTAACCAAAATCTCATTGCCCTCGACAGCAACAGTCATCAGAGGATGAAATTTGGAATGCAGGGTACCCTTGGGGCCCTTAACGGTGATGGTGCGCTCGGCCTCATCGACCTTCACTTCCACACCGGCGGGAATGACGATGGGTTTTCTTCCAATTCTCGACATTGTCTATACCCCTTTCTTACCACACAAAGGCGAGAACTTCACCGCCGACGTGAGCAGCGCGGGCTGCCTTGTCGGTCATGACGCCTTTAGAGGTGGAGATGATTGCGGTGCCCAGGCCCTTCATGACCTTGGGCATATCCTCGCAGTTGGTGTAAATACGCAGGCCCGGCTTAGAAACGCGCTTCAGGCCGGCGATGACCGGAGTACCGTTCTCCTGGTACTTCAGGGTCAGGGTGATGGTCCCCTGCTTATTGTCCTCGGTCACTTTCATACCCTTGATGTAGCCCTCGTCAACCAGAATCTGGCAGATCGCCTTCTTCAGGTTAGATGCGGGGATGTCCACGGAAGGGTGTTTGGCAGTGCTAGCATTGCGGATGCGGGTCAGCAGGTCCGCGATAGGATCGGTGATTTGCATGCCACTAACCTCCTTAGGTTGTGTTTAAGAGTGTTGTTAATTCGTTCAGACAGAAGCAATCAAGGGCTTACCAGGAAGCCTTCTTGACGCCGGGGATCTCGCCCTTGTAAGCCAGCTCACGGAAGCAGATACGGCAGACACCGTACTTGCGCAGGTAAGCGTGGGGACGACCGCAGATCTTGCAGCGGTTGTAAGCGCGGGTCGAGAACTTGGCGGGACGCTGCTGCTTGAGCTTCATAGAAGTTTTTGCCATGTGAGTTCCCTCCCTTAGTTAGCGAACGGAGCGCCCAGAGCCTTCAGCAGCTCCTTGGCCTCCTCGTCGGTCTTAGCGGTGGTGACGAAGCAGATGTCCATGCCGCGGATCGCATCGACCTTGTCGAAGTCGATCTCGGGGAAGATGATCTGCTCCTTCAGGCCGAAGGCGTAGTTGCCGCGGCCATCGAAGGAGTTGCCGTTGATGCCGCGGAAGTCGCGAACGCGGGGCAGCGCGACATTGAAGAGGCGGTCAACGAACTCGTACATACGCTCACCACGCAGGGTGACCTTTGCGCCGATGGGCATGCCCTCGCGCAGCTTGAAGTTTGCAACGCTCTTGCGGGCCTTGCAGACGATAGCCTTCTGGCCGGTGATCTGGCCCAGGTCGGCGACGATGGCGTCGATGACCTTGGCGTTCTCCTTGGCCTCACCAGCGGCAACGTTGATGATGACCTTATCCAGCTTGGGGATCTGCATAACGCTCTTGTAGCCGAACTTCTTGTTCAGGGCCGGAGCGATCTCGTTGACATACTGTTCTTGCAAACGTGCCATTGTGTACTCCTCCCTTACAGTTCAGCGCCGCACTTGCGGCAAACGCGGACGGTCTTGCCGTCCTTGACAGAATGGCCCACGCGGGTGGCCTTGCCACACTTGGGGCAGACGGGCATGACCTTGCAGGCGTACATGGCGCCCTCGGCCTTGACGATGCCGCCCTGCTCACCCTGACGGCGAGGCTCGACGTGCTTCGTGACCATGTTCAGGCCCTCGACAATGACCTTGCCCTCTTTCGGGGAGGTCTGCAGGACCTTGCCGGTCTTGCCCTTGTCCTTGCCGGAGATGACCATGACGTTGTCGCCGGTTTTAACATGAAGATTGTTCATTTAATTAAAACCTCCTTACAGCGATTCCGGAGCCAGGCTCAGGATCTTAGTGAAGCCGGCGTCGCGCAGCTCGCGAGCGACGGGTCCAAAGATACGAGTGCCCTTGGGGCTCTTGTCGGCCATGACGATAACGGCGGCGTTCTCATCAAAGCGGATGTAGGAGCCGTCGTCACGGCGCAGGCCGTGCTTGCTACGGACGATGACGGCCTTGACCACGTCGCCCTTCTTCACGGTACCACCGGGAGCAGCCTTCTTGACGCTGCAAACCACGATGTCACCGATGTTTGCGTATCTCTTGCGGGTACCGCCCAGTACACGGAAGCACATTAACTCCTTAGCACCGGTATTGTCGGCCACTTTGAGATAAGTTTGCATCTGAACCATCTTTCAGGTCCTCCTTTCAAAGTACCAGGCTGATTATTTTGCCTTCTCGATGATCTTCACGAGACGCCAGTTGACGTCCTTGGAGATCTTGCGGGTCTCCATGATCTCGACGCGGTCGCCGATGCCGGCTTCGTTGTTCTCGTCATGGGCCTTGAACTTCTTGGTGCGCTTCAAGATCTTCTTGTACAGAGGGTGCTGGACGCTGTCCTTAACAGCGACAACGATGGTCTTGTCCATCTTGTCGGAGACAACGACGCCCACACGGGTCTTTCTCAGATTACGTTCCATGCTTTACCCTCCCTCTTAAGCGTTCTTGGCATTCTTCTCAGCCAGGACGGTCATCACGCGGGCGATGTCCTTCTTAACGGCCTCGATGCGAATGGGGTTGTCCAACTGGTTGATGGCGTGCTGAAAGCGCAGGTTGAAGAGTTCGGCCTTCAGGTCCTTGAGCTGCTTGTTCAGCTCGACATCGGTCATTTCGCGCAGTTCAGTGGCTTTCATTCAGCGTCACCCTCCTTTACAGTGTCAAGCTCCTCGCGCTTGACGAATTTGCAGCGAATCGGCAGCTTGTGGCTGGCCAGACGCAGGGCCTCGCGAGCGGTCTCCTCGTTGACATCAGCCAGCTCGAAGAGCACGCGGCCCGGCTTGACGACGGCGACCCAGTACTCGGGGCTGCCCTTACCGGAACCCATTCGGGTGCCGGCCGGCTTCTCGGTAACGGGCTTGTCGGGGAAGATCTTGATCCAGACCTTGCCGCCACGCTTGATATAACGGGTCATGGCAACACGGGCTGCCTCGATCTGGTTGGAGGTGATCCAAGCCGGCTCGAGAGCGACCAGGCCGTAATCGCCCTGGTTGACCTTGTTGCCGCGCATGGCCTTACCGGTCATGCGGCCGCGCTGGACGCGGCGATACTTAACACGCTTCGGCAGTAACATTACTGTTTGCCTCCTTCCTTCTTGGCGGGGGCTTTGGCGCCCTTCAGGATCTCGCCTTTGTAGATCCAAACCTTGACGCCGACCTTACCGTAGGTGGTGTTGGCCTCAGCGAAGCCGTAGTCGATGTCAGCGCGCAGAGTCTGCAGGGGGATGGTGCCCTCATGGTAGCTCTCAACGCGGGCGATGTCCGCGCCGGCCAGACGGCCGGAGCAGGTGACCTTGATACCCTTGGCAGGCGTGGCGCTGCGGTCACGGGGCTGCATGGCATTGCGGATGGCCTGCTTCATAGCGCGGCGGAAAGCGATGCGGCGCTCCAGCTGGGAAGCAACGTCCTCAGCAACGAGCTGTGCATTGGTGGTGGTGCCCTTGACCTCAATGATGTTGAGGTTGACGGCCTTGCCGGTCAGCTTTGCCAGCTGCTTCTCGATCTTGGCGCTCTCAGCACCGCCCTTGCCGATCACGATGCCCGGCTTTGCGCAAAAGACATTGACCTTCACGCGGGGGGCACCGGTCTGGGAGTCGACGGTACGCTCGATCTCGATCTTGGGAACGCCGGCAGCGTACAGCTGCTTCTTCAGGGTCTTGCGGATCTTGTAATCCTCGACCAGGGTGTCGCCGAATGCCTGCTTAGAGGTAAACCAGCGGCTGTCCCAATCTTTGATAACACCCACGCGCATGCCGTGGGGATTGACTTTCTGGCCCATTTGTTTACCTCCTTACTGTTTCTCTTTCAGCACAACAGTCATGTGGCTGGTGCGCTTCAGGATGCGGTATGCACGGCCCTGTGCGCGAGGCATGATGCGCTTGAGCGTGGGGCCGGGGCAGACGTAGCATTCTGCGACGTAGAGATTGTTGCGATCCATGTTGAAGTTGTTTTCCGCATTAGCGGCAGCAGAATTCACCAGCTTGAGAAGGGGCTCGCAGGCGGCCTTCGGGGTGTACTGCAGGATAGCCAGCGCTTCGTCCAGGGGTTTGTTACGGATGAGGTCCATCACGATCGAAACCTTGCGGGGACTAATGCGGGCGTAACGGAGAATAGCCCGTGCTTCCATTCGATGTTCCTCCTCTCTTATTTGCCGGCGGTCTTAGCGCCGACGTGGCCGGTGAACTTGCGGGTAGGTGCAAACTCGCCCAGCTTGTGGCCAACCATGTCCTCGGTAACGTACACGGGCACATGCTTGCGGCCGTCATGGACGGCGAAGGTGTGACCGACGAACTCGGGGAAGATGGTGGAGGAGCGGCTCCAGGTCTTCACGACGCTCTTCTTGCCAGCCTCGTTCAGAGCCTCAACCTTCTTGTACAGGGAAGGCAGAACGTAAGGGCCCTTCTTAGTGCTTCTAGACATTGTTCAAAAACCTCCCTTAGCCGTTGGCGCGCTTGACAATGAACTTGTCGCTGCGAGCCTTGTGTTTGCGGGTCTTCAGGCCCAGAGCGGGCTTGCCCCACGGAGTACGCGGGCTGGAATGACCAACCGGAGCGCGGCCCTCGCCGCCACCATGAGGATGGTCGCAGGGGTTCATGACGGAACCACGGCTGCCGGGGCGGACGCCCATGTGGCGCTTGCGGCCGGCCTTGCCGAGGTTGACGTTCTCGTGGTCGAGGTTGGAAACAACGCCGATGGTGGCGATGCAGTTCAGACGAACGTTGCGCATCTCGCCGGAAGGCAGGCGAACCAGTGCATAACCGTTCTCCTTAGCCATCAGCTGAGCCATAACACCAGCGGAACGGACCAGCTGGCCGCCCTTGCCCGGGTAGAGCTCGATGTTGTGGATCATGGTACCGACGGGGATGTTCTCAAACGGCAGAGCGTTGCCCGGCTTGATATCGGCGGTGGGGCCAGCCATAACCTTATCGCCAACCTTCAGGCCGTCCGGAGCCAGAATGTAGCTCTTGGCGCCGTCTTCGTACTCAACGAGAGCGATGAAAGCGGAGCGGTTCGGGTCATACTCAAGGGTCTTGACCGTTGCGGGAACGCCGAACTTGTTGCGCTTGAAATCGATTACGCGGTACTTGGCGCGGTTGCCGCCGCCGTGATGGCGGACGGTGATCTTGCCGGTGTTGTTGCGGCCGGCATGCTTCTTCTTGGACTCGAGCAGGCTGCGCTCCGGATCGACCTTGGACAGCACGCTGTAGTCAGTAACAGTCATGCCACGGCGACCGGGGGTAGTCGGCTTGTACTTCTTGATAGCCATGTTGATCTCCTTGTTGTTATCTTATGAATTTTTATCGGGGTCATATCCCCATAACCGGGCCCCTCGGCGGGGCCCTCAAGACGGCCTTGCGGCCATCCGGTCATCAAACCATGGAGTTGAAGAACTCGATCTCCTTGGAGTCGGCAGTCAGGGTGACGATGGCCTTCTTGCTCTTGGCAGTGTAGCCGGCGTGCATGCCCTGGCGACGATAGCGACCACGGACGGAGATGGTGTTGACCTTGGCGACCTTCACGCCGAACAGCTCTTCAACAGCGTTGGCGATGTCGATCTTGGTGGCGTCGGTAGCGACCTTGAAGGTGTACTTCTTATCGGCGATGCCTGCCATGGAGTTCTCGGTGATGACGGGGGCGAGAACGATGTCCTGTGCGAATTTCATCACGCATATACCTCCTCAAGTTTCTTGGCAGCGTCAACGCTCAGGATGAGCTTGTCGGCGTTGACAACATCGTAGGTGTTGATGCCGGTAGCGGCGGTCTGGACACCGGGGATGTTGGCGGCGCTCTTGACGAACTTGGCGTCCAGAGTGTCATTGACGATCAGGTTCTTCTTGCCTGCGCCGACAGCGGCCAGGAAAGCAACAACGGTCTTGGTCTTGTACTCGTCAGCGGCGATCTTGTCGACCAGGATCATGTTGCCGTTGGCAGCCTTGTCAGACAGGGCGCTGAGCAGAGCCAGACGCTTGACCTTCTTGTTGATGGTGTAGTAGTAGCTGCGGGGCTTGGGGCCGAGAGCAACACCACCGTGGGTCCACTGCGGAGCGCGGATAGAGCCCTGACGTGCGTGGCCGGTGCCCTTCTGGCGCCAAGGCTTCTTGCCGCCGCCGCGGACTTCCTTGCGGATCTTGGTGTTCTGGGTGCCCTGGCGCTGGTTGGCCAGGAAGTTGACGACTGCCTCGTGGACAGCCTTCTCGTTCGGGGTGATCCCGAACACGGCGTCGGAAAGCTCAACGGTGGAAACTTTCTTGCCGCTCATATCAACGACATCAAATTTAGCCATTGTGTTTTCCTCCTTTACGCTTTGACGCTGTCGTGGATGGTCACGACCGAGCCCTTCGGGCCGGGGATGGCGCCCTTGATGGCGATCAGGTTGTTTTCGGCATCGACTTTAACGATGCTCAGGTTCTGAACGGTCACGCGCACAGCGCCCATGTGGCCGGGCAGACGCTTGCCCTTGAACACGCGGGACGGGGTGGAGGTGGAGCCGTTAGAGCCGGCATGGCGGGCAACGGGGCCGGTGCCGTGGCTCTCGCGCAGGCGGTGCTGGCCAAAGCGCTTGATAACGCCCTGATAGCCCTTGCCCTTGCTGGTGCCGACAACGTCAACCTTGTCGCCCTCTGCGAAGACATCAGCCTTGAGGATGTCGCCGACGTTGACGGCAGCGATGTCATCAAAACGGAACTCACGCAGGGTGCGCTTGGGAGCGACGTCAGCCTTGTCGAAGTGGCCCTTGGCGGCCTTGTTGACCTTCTTGGCGCTCACTTCGCCGTAGCCCATCTGAACAGCCTGGTAGCCGTCGGACTCGACGGTTTTCTTCTGCACGACGGTGCAGGGGCCGGCTTCGATGACGGTTACGGGAACGACCTTGCCGTTTTCATCAAACAGCTGGGTCATGCCCAGTTTCTTGCCGATGATACCTTTTTGCATTGTGTTTGTCCTCCTGTAAAGGTTATTGGTTGGTGGTTTCCCATCAACATGACCTCTCCGCTGTTTGCATTGCAGCGAGATGGTGCTTTACCGTGTCTTTCCATTACACGCCGACCGTTCACGGATCACGGCCGCGCGTATCGGCCATTATAATGTAGAAACTCGATTACAGCTTGATCTCGATGTCAACGCCGGCGGGGAGCTGCAGGCTCATCAGAGCCTCGACCGTCTTGTTGGACGGCTTCAGAATGTCGATCAGACGCTTATGGGTGCGGGTCTCAAACTGCTCACGGCTGTCCTTGTACTTATGAACAGCGCGCAGGATGGTGACGACTTCCTTGTCGGTCGGCAGGGGGATCGGGCCAGACACGCGAGCGCCAGTGCGCTTTGCGGTCTCCACGATCTTCTGTGCCGCGGCATCGATCAGGGATGCATCGTAGCTCTTCAGACGGATTCTGATTTTTTCTTTGACTGCCATTGCATTCGCCTCCTATAAAATTTTGCGCCTTAGGCGAGCCGATAAATTACACACGTTTCCGGGTGTTCAACCTTTTCGCATGACAAAATCCGGTGAACCGTGTTCGCACAGTTCTCCCGGAAAGAATCATCACAAAGTAAGGTGAACATTGGTCCGCACCGCAGAATGCAGTGGCGTACATATCCCTTTGTTTCCGTAATTCTTTCGCCCGGTTCTAAGATCGGACATACTCCGCGGAAAAACCCGCCAGCCTTTCGGCTTTACGGCGGCAACCTCCCGCATCAACGCATATCGCGGCTTGCGCAGCTTGCTTATTCTGCACAAGCCTTCCGCAGCCAAGATGTATTATAGCACACGTCTCCCGGTGTTGCAAGTGTTTTTTGGCATTTTTATAAAATTTTTTTGAGAAATTTTTACGTTATGCCGAAAGTAGTAGGGGTTGTATGAGTTTTCAACAGAGTGCATGGTTTTTGGGGAAAGTTTGTTGGATTTGTGGGCAATTTGTAAGGAAATTGTCACTGTCTGCTCCTTGCCTCCCTCTGCGAGGGAGGTGGCCAAGGGGGTTAATTCGGCAGCTCCAGCGCATCCACCCGCCAGCCATTCTCCGTCGGCACCAACCGCACCGTCGTTACAGTGGCGGTATCGGGCACAATCGTCTCCTCCCCTGCCCAGCCTTTAAAATCGTCGCTCTCGCAGGTCAGCGAGAGCTGCCAGAATGCAAGGCTGCCGTCAGGCTGCAGCTCCGGTTCGGTGAAAAGATGCCCGCAGTAGGCGATGTTGCCGCCGCGGTCACCGTCCAGCGTCAGGATGGTGTCGTTTTCGCCCTCGGCAAAGAGTGCGGGGTCCATGCTCAGCATATCGTCCACCCAGGCATCGGAGTAGACCGTGTGCAGAAAGCTGCCGAACTCCGAGAACTTCGTGTAAAACGCGCCATCCGCCGCGCGGTAGTTGAAAAACCCAACCGGCTCGTCCAGTTTCTCATAGGGCAAAAAGCCCGCGTGCATCCCCCACCAGTGATACTGGAAGTAATACGCCGAGGCCAGCGCGGCCCGGGCCTGCTTGTCCAGCGACGCGGGAACATCGCAGACTTCGGTGCGGTCATAGTAGCTCTCGACCCACGGTGCATTGACTGTGACCGTCACCACATTGTTCATGGGCAGGGTGTAGGGGTCGGCCTGTACTTTCAGGGCCCAGTAGCACCCAATGGCGCGGCTGTATTTGTCCTGCCAGTCCGGGTTCAACTCCTTTAAGTTTTCCACCGTGGTGTGGAAAATCTCCGCTGCTTCTTCCAGCGTCTTTGCATTATAGCAGAGCGTCACGCCGTCCGTGGGCCATGTGACCTGTTCCTGCGGTTGCGGCTTATGCGGAGCGCTGAACGTGTAGTCCGGCATCGTGCAGTCCGCACCGTCCCGCCAATCGTCGAAGGAGACCTCATCGTACACCGCCATCGTCGGCGCAGGCGTCGGGGACGGGGTGGCCGTCGGCTCCGGGGTCGGCTCTGCCGTAGGCGCGGGCGTTTCCGTCGGCACGGGGGTAGCCGCCACACTGTCCGCCGGGGCGGCAGAGCAGGCGGCGAGCAAAAAGGCAAGAGAGGAAAGAATTACAGCGTACTTTTTCATGACACACACCTCCTACTAAAGGCACCCGTAGGGGCCGATGCTTGCATCGGCCCGTAGGCTCTCCCATAAGCGACTGTTTTCCTTTAAGCCGCGCGGAGCGGTCAAGACCGCTCCCTACAAAGCAGGCATGAACGGCAGGTTGTAGGGGCCGATGTTCGCATCACCCCGCAGGCGGATGCCTTGTAGGGGCCGCACATGTGCGGCCCGCAGCTGTTTGGCAGACGACCTCCTGCGGGAAGGCCGCGGGCCGGGCATGCCCGGCCCCTACCGTGCGGCAGATTGTAGGGGGCGCTGTCCGCATCGGCCTGCGGGGCGTCGGGGACGCTGCCCCTACATTTACCGTTTTTTCAGCTGCTCCTCCAGCCCTTCACGCGGCGTCACGTAGACCGTCGTGTAGACCTCGTACAGCACCATGCCCGGTTTCGCCCCGTTGGCCTTCCATATATTTTTGACCTCGGTGGTGTCCACGGCGACCTTTGCACCGCCGTTCTGGCTCGAATGCAGGACGGCCAGCTCGGCGGCCTCCTGTTTGGTCGTGTCGGGGATGTCCTCTCCGCGGCTCATAACGACGCAGTGGCTGCCGGGTGCCTTCTGGACGTGGAACCACAGGTCCTTGCCGCGGGCGGTGTGCAGGGTCAGCTTGTCGTTCTGCAGGTTGTTGCGCCCCACCAGGATCTCAAACCCGTCGCTCGAGGTATACCGCAGGAAGTCCGCGGGCTTCTGCTTGCGGTCCCGCTGCTTGTAATACTTTAAGTAGCCCTGGCTTTTCAGCTCGGCGCGGATCTCGTTCAGTGCCATCTCGCCGGGGGCGCTCTCCACCTCATACAGCACCGTGCGCAGATACTCGATCTCGGCCTCGCCCTCCACCAGCAGCTTTTGCAGCATGGCGTGGGCGGTCTGCTTCTTTTTATAATCGCGGAAATACTTCTGCGCGTTCTCGTTGCCGCCCAGACGCGGGTCCAAGCGTATGGTCACATCCTCGCCGGTGTAGTAGTTCTGCACGGTCACCTGCCGATCACCCTTGTGGATGGCCCAGAGGTTCGCCTGCAAAAGCTCGCCGTACAGGCGCAGCGTGTCGGCCTTGGCGGACTGGCTCAGTTCCTCCTTCCGCGCGGCCTGCTTGCGGACGGCGCGGTCATACATATTGTGGACGGCCTTGTACAGCTCACGGCTTTTCTGGCGCAGGCGCTCGGCGCGGTCCTTCGTGGCGTAGTAGTCCTCGAGCATCTCGCTGTAGGACGGATACCGGGTCAAAATCGCCGCACTGCCGTACTGCTGCGGCACAAAGAAGCTGAACTCCACGGGCTTCGGTGCGCCGTCCGGCTGGGGCAGACGCACCGCGGTGGGCGTGCCGCCGTGGGCGTGCTCGTCCTTCAATTCGTCGATGGCCGCGGCCAGCCCGGCCTTCTCCTCGGCGGTCAGGTCGCAGGCCAGCGCGGGCGTTTCCCCCAGCGCGCGGCAGACGGCCTCCCGCACGACGACGGGGCCGACGCCCGCCACCGTCTTGCCCAGCGCCTGTGCAACGGGCAGATCCTTCTCGCACGCAGCGGCCACGATGGCGGCGGCGCTCGTCTCCAAAAAGTCAGGCCGCGCAGGCTTGGGCGGCAGCGTGTAGGCCAAACCCGGCAGCAGCTGGCGGACCTCGCTGTCGTCAAAGTCCACCCGCTTGAGGGCATCAATGATGCGCCCGCCCTGCACGAGCACCAGATTGGAGTAGCGGCCCATCAGCTCGACGGCCAGCGTGTTCGTGACCAGGTCGCCCATCTCGTTCGTGCAGCGGAAGTCAAAATAGACGATGCGGTCCCCCGGCTCGCGGCGCAGCTCAATGAGCCGCCCGCCGGTCAGGTGCTTGCGCAGCAGCATACAGAAGCCCGGCGGCGTGAGCGGGTTCTCGAAGCTCTCCTTCGTCAGGCAGACGCGGGCCGAGCCGCTGCGGGCCGACAGCAGCAGACGGTGGGTCTCGGTGCGGGTGCGCAGCGTCATAAGCACCTCGTCGCGGGTCGGCTCAAAGATTTTGTCGATCTTGGCATCGAGCAGCGTGTTTTTGAGTTCACCGGCGACCAGCGCCAGCGTTGCGGCATCAAGGGACATGGGAATGGCTCCTTATTATAATAGGTAGGAATACGGATCAACATCAGCCTCGGCGTGGGCGACGGTGAGGGCCGGGAACTGCTTTTCCAGCTGGACGGCCAGCACGTCGGCAATGGCGTGCTCGGTGCCCCAGTGGCCCGCGACCACAAGGCCGATGCCCTTCTGCCTGGCCAGCAGCGCAATGTGGTGGGCCGCCTCGCCGGTGACAAGGCAGTCCGCGCCGCGCGCGATGGCTTCCTCTAAGTAACTGCCGCCCCCGCCGCTGACCTCGGCCAGGCAGGTGACAGGCTTTTGGCCGTTCACGTACTTGACGCCGCTGTGCAGCGTGGCGGCGCAGAATTTGGCCAGCGCCTCCACCGTGGTGGGCATCGTGGTGCCGATGCGCCCACAGCCTTCGGCGAAGCTCTCGCGGCCTTCGGCGGCGATGCCGAGGATGTCGCAGAGTGTATCGTTGACGCCGCCCGGGGCCGCGTCAAGGTTTGTGTGCATACAGATGGCCGAGATGCCGTTTTTCATCAGCAGGGCGGGCACATCATCGGCGGCCAGCGTCCTGAGCGGATGGAAGATGACCGGGTGATGGCTGACAATAAGCTGGCAGTCGTTTTCGACAGCCTCCCGCACGACGGCGGGGGTGATGTCCAGCGTGGTCAGCACACCGTCCACGGGCTGACCCGCATCGACGAGCAGGCCGACGTTATCCCAATCCAATGCCAGCTCCTGCGGGGCCACCGCCCGCAGAAAGCCCAAAATCTGCTGTACGCTTACTGACATGTTTTTACCTCCTGATGGATTCTGTTTTACCGCAGACTTGCGGAGATTGCCTGTCTGCGGGTGCCTGATTTGACGCTGCGGGCCGGACATTCCCGGCCCCTACGGCAAGGCGATGGGGAACGCTGTGGCTTTTTCCGCTGTGCGCAGGGGCGGATCTTATATCCGCCCGCGGGCGTTTACCGTGCCGCCAACGCATCTAATTCGGCGATAAGCTCCCCCACCGCGTCCCGTTCTGTTCCCTCCGGCAGACCCAAACGGTACTTTTTCAGCTTCTCATTCTGCACGGCGTAATACTCGCTGCACCCGAGCTGACCGTTCGTCAGGCCGGTCAGGCAGAACAGCCCGTCCGGCTCGCGGGCGGCACCCGTGTACTGCGCGTTCATGACGGCGTACCACCGGCCTGCGGCTTGGCAGAGGGTCTCGGCCCGCAGTGCAAAGCCGCGGCGGGCCAGCCAGCGGCGCAGGATGCTGTGCTTCGTCGCGGGGACCAGCACCAAATTGTACCGCGCATCGAACACCCAGGGCGCTGCCTCCAGAATCTCAATGATCGTCTCCGCGCCCATACCGGCGATGATGATGTCATCGACTTCGCCGGGTTCTAAAACCGAAAGCCCGCTGCCCAAGCGGCACTGCACCTTATCCCCGTAGGGCGCACAGGTCACGCGGGCCTTTTCCAGCGGGCCGGGGCGCAGGTCGCAAGCCAAAACAAGCGGGCAGCGTCCGCTGCCCGCCAGTGCGGCGCTTAATTTGCCGTGATCGCAGCCGATGTCCGCCGCCGCGTGCCCCGGACGTACAAAATCATAGGCAGCGGCCAGGCGGGCATCGAGCCGCGGCGCATTACAGGTGTGCAAAGTAGTCGTTCAGCTCGTCGACGAGCTCGTCGGCGTCAACGCCGTGGACAGCACAGGCCTCCTCGACGGTCTCACCATGGGAGGCCATGCAGCCCAGGCAGTGCATACCGGTGGACAGGAAGATGGGCACGCAGCCCTGGGTGGGGTCGTTGTTCAGGATCTCGGCGATGATGGTATTCTTCGTAACAGTCATGAGAGTGTCTCCTTTATAATAGTGTAGGCAGATTTATGATACCGGCTGCCAGCTTGCGTATAGGCTATAGCCCTGCAGCAGGGTCAACAGTGTACAGGCGGTGACGGCCAGTGCCGCCCCGCGGGAAAGGTCGCGCCGCGCACAAACGCTGCGGTTTCCCTTGACGAGCAGAAGCGCCAGCGGCAGCACAGGCAGCCAGTAGCGGCCCTGCATACCGAACAGCGTTTCATAGTTGATGGGCGTCCAGTTCAGCGCCACGACGAGCGACGCCGCCGCAACGCAGAGGATGATGCCCAGCACGCCGAAGCCGGTGCGGCGGCCCAACAGCGGTTTATCCGGTTCGTCCCGCACCGGCAGGGCTACCGCCAGCAGTGCCAGCACCAGCCCGACGCCCAGCAGCCAGCTGACGTCGATGCGGTAAACGATCGGTTCCCCCAGCGTCGTGCCCAGAATGCCCTGCAGCCAGAGCGCCCCCTGCGCGGGGATCGTGCGCAGCAGGAGCTTCGCCGTGGCGGGCAGGTTGCGGCAGATGTACCCCAGCGAGAACGTCCAGATGGAATCGCCGTTGGGGTTCGTCATCAGCAGCTGGTCGGGGGCCAGCCCGCCGCCCATGCGGGACAGCGCAAGCACCCCGCCGACGACGGCCAGCACAACGGCACAGGCCAGCGCGCCCTTGAACAGGCGCAGCTTTTTGGCGTCATCCTGTACCTTTTCATACAGACGGCGCGTCAGTGCCAGCAGCAGGATAATGCCGACTGCGCCGACGGCCAGAAGCATTTGATTCGTGTCGCGGGCGGCATAGACCAGCTCACCGAGGTTGGCGGAGAGCCACAGGCAGCCCGCCAGCACGAGCACGGCCTCCCGGATCAGCTGCCCGGAGCGCACGCGCGCACCAAACGAGCCCCGGACAAATTCCGTCGGCCCCACAAGGTTGTCCGCCGGGATGATAAAGCAGAGCAGCACCACCGGCAGGTAGATGGCCTTGGCCGGGCCGACGGCCCCGCCGAGGGCGATGAGCAGGATTTTTTCCCACCACACGGCTTTTTTGGTGCGCAGCCTCAGGCAGAGCGCCGTGTAGCAGAACACCATGCCCAGCACCGACGCATCGGGCGAGAGACTGCCCGCCAGCTGCAGCGGCATCGGCAGCAGCGCAATGCAGGCCAGCAGCCCGCGCACCGCCGCCGGGGCCAGCGCCGCAGCCAGCACGGCCAGCAGCAGATAGAAAATCAGGTTGAAGGTCCGCGCCTGACGCAGCATCGTGTAAAAGTTAGCACCGGCATTGCGGGCCAGCCGGATGCCCAGCGCCTGCGGCAGGTAGTTGCCGCTGCCCTGCCCGGCCTTGGCCTCGCTGACGGCGGTCAGCGCGTCGGGACCACCGGCTTCCTTCTGACGGGCCAGTGCCTCGGCCTTGTAGGCCAGAATGCCGATCTCGCCGCTGCGGGTGCCGAAGTGCGGCGCATCGCTCTCCCGCACCAACAGACAGCCGTTTTCGTCGGCGGGCGTCTCGCCGCCCAGGCGGCTGGCCAGCTCATAGGCCGCGGCCAGATGGGTGTATTCATCGGGCGCGACGAGCGCCGGGGTGACGCGCACAAACAGCAGTCCGCACGCAAGGCCGACCACCGCCACGGTCAGCGGCAGCGGGGCACGCAGGCCGAACAGCAGCACGGCGGCAAACGCTGCGAACGCCAGCAGCGGGGCCAGCCCGTTTGCCAAATCGGACGGCCAACTGCCGGTATCGTCGGTCATATACTGCAATGCCAGCGTGGCGTCGGCATCAACGCCGTCCGCGATCAGGGCCAGCGCCCCCACCGTGCCGGTGCTGGCCCAGAGGCCGAGCGGCCCCTCCCACTCGACGACGTTATAGATGTGCAGGCAGAGCGTTTCCGCCTGTGCCGCCGTGTAGGCTGTGCCGAAGGCAAAGCCCGTGAAGTTGTCATCAAAAATGTTGGCGTAGTTGCCCGCCGCTTCGCGCAGGATCGTGCCGTCGGCATCACACAGATCGACCATGACCATACCGGCGCGGTACAGCTCCCCGTGGGTGCTGAACCGCAGGCGGCAGCCATAGAGCGTCTGCCCCGCCTCCAGCGGGACGGCCTGCCAAAGCCCGTCCTCGGGTACGTCGATGATCTGGGTATAGTCATCGTTTGCGATTTCATAGACCGGCTCATTGCCGATGCGCAGCTGCAAATCATAGCCGACCCAGCGGCAGAGCAGCCAGACCGTCGCAGCGGCAGCCAGCGCCGCCACAGCGCTGGCGAGGACGCGGCGCAGGGTGAGTTTTTGTTTCATAGGCATTGCCTTTCTGGCAGGATGTACAGGGATCAGTGCTATTATACCGCATAGGGCACAAAAACGCAAATCACCGCTGCAATTGGTAGAGATACCAGGTCACTTCGCCCTCGCCGCCGTCATAGCTGCACCGGTCAATGACCGCATACTGCGGGAAATCGCCGTGCAGGTCGCCGGTCAGCGCCACGACGTAGTCCACAGCACCGGCCTTCAATACGGCCTGCTGGTCGGTCCACTGGTCGTCCAGCGGCATGTTCGTCACGCAGAAATATTTGCAGGGCGGCAGCACCCCCGCCGCCGTGTAAAAGCCGCCGTCCAGCGTGCCGTAGTTCAGCAGGCTGCCGCCGTTGATCTGCGCTGCAAAGCGGTATTGGGGCAGGTCGGCGCGGGCACGGCCCCGCAGTGCCCGGTTGGGCGTCAGGGCATAGCAGGCGGCAGCGCACGCGGCCAGCACAGCCCAGGGCAGCGCGGTACGGACGGGCGCGGGGGTCTTTTCCACAAGGCGGACCAGCGGCACAAGGCCCAGCGGCGCAAAGACCGCCAGCACCAGCCCGTAATAGACCAGGTAGCCGCCCATCAGACTGGTAGCGGCCAGCCCCGCGGCCAGTGCAGCCACGCCCCCCGCTGCGGCAAAACGCCGGGTCAGCAGCGCCCAGAGCAGGAACGCCGCCAGCAGCAGCGCGGCGGGCAAGCCGTCCCGCACCGCCCACCACAGGTGCTGCGCCAGCGCGGGCAGACCGCCGCCCTCCCCCTTATAAAGGAAGAGATTGTCATAAAAGTAGGCGGTGAACCAGTCCCCCAGCGCACCGTGTACGCCGAAGTAGACGACCCACGGCAGCGTGGCCAGCGCCAGGCCGCCGAGGTACGCCCCCACGCTGTGGCCCAGCTGCGCAAGCCAACCGCGCCGCAGGTAGAGCGCCGCCAGCACCACGACCCACGCGAGGTAGAAGCCCAGCACCGTGTACTTGAGCCAGAGCGCGCACCCGGCCAGAAGGCCTTGCACACAGACTGCGCGCAGCGGCTTGGCGCCGGGACTGTGCAGCGTCCTGACCAGGCTGAACAGCGCCGCCGCCAGAAGCGGCAGCAGCAGCTCCTCGGCACTGCCGCCGTGGGAGAACGCGCGGCTGGCCGCCAGCCCTGCCGCGGGCAGCGCCATCCACCACACCGAAAGGCGACGGCCCGCCAGCAGCTCCGCCGTGCGCAGACCCGTGTACAGAAACGACGTCATGGCGATGATTTCCAGCACCAGCACGCCGCGGAAGTCTGTGCCGCCGACAAGGCCCGCCAGCCCGTACAGCAGGTAGAGCACCGGGCCCTTGTGGTCGAACACGTCACGGTAAAGCACCCTGCCGCCGAGCATGGAGCGGCCCATCGTGAAGAAGATGTTTGCGTCCATCCAGTCGTTGAAGGCGTAGAGCGGCGACGACTTGCTGCACAGAGCCAGCAGCACCGCCGACAGCGCCGCCAGCCGGACGACGCGCGGCAGCCTTGAGAGAGTTTTTTTCATTCTATCAACCTGTAATCGTCCTGATAACAAACCACGCCCCGGCGGTAAGGCCGGGGCGCGGAATGGAACATTCAACTCAGTTTACATGCAAAAGCGCGTAAATCAGCCGTTCTCCTTCATCTTAGCGAAGCACTCGCTGCAGTAGACCGGACGGTCCTCGCGAGGCTGGAAGGGAACCTTGCAGGCCTTGCCGCAGCTGGCGCAGGTAGCGTCGAACATCTGGCGCTCACCGCGGGTAGCGTTCTTGCGGGCATCGCGGCATGCCTTGCAGCGCTGGGGCTGGTTCTCGAAACCACGGCTTGCGTAGAACTCCTGCTCACCGGCGGTCCAAACGAACTCTTTGCCGCAATCTTTGCATACCAAAGTCTTGTCTTCGAACATAGTGGGTATCTCCTCTGTGTTTATCTTGCCCGCGGAAGAATCTAAAACAACGCAATGGGAATGGACCAACTGAACTGATTTTAGGCGCTACTGGGGGCAGGTTGATATATGACGCAGGCAAATCGCCTGAATCCTAGGTTGTGGGCGCACCGCGCAGCTTGCGGCGCGCACGGGCCAGCGCATTGGCCACGTTTTTGGCGGGAAGTCCCAGCTCCCGCGCGGTCTGCGCGGGGGTGCGGCCTTCCAGCCCGGCCATTAAAACCGTGCGTTCCAACGCGGAAAGCTCGGTCTGCATACGGCGGAGCGCGTCCGCGTACTGTTCGCCGAAGATAGCAAGCTCCTCGGGGCCGGGGCGGGTATCGGTGCTTTCCTCGGCGGCGGGCAGCGGCACGCTGTAGTTCAGCGGCGCGTGCTTTTTGCGCAGAGCCGCCCGGCGGGCGTCCTGCTGCGCGTGGCGGATGCAGGCCGCGGCGTAGGCCGTGAAGGTCTGCCCGGCAGCGGGGTCAAACCCGCGCACAGCATGGAACAGGCCGATCAGCCCCTCCTGCACGGCATCGTCAAAATCGAGGCCGGGGGCAGTGCATTCCGCCGCACCCTTGCGGATGGCCGGCATCATGCGGGCGATCAGTGCGGCAAGCGCGTTCTCGTCCCCCTGCTGTGCGCGGGCGGGCAGATCCTGATCGAGTAAAGGCATAGCGTCCCTCCGGGTATATGCGAACAATCTAATAATAGCCGGATTTTCCCCATTTGTCAATCTTTTTTTCGGTTGAAAAGGATACGCTCCCCTGCCTCCCTCTGCGAGGGAGGTGGCCCCGCAGGGCCGGAGGGAGAGAACCCTGCGGCCACCCGAAATATTTCGGGCAATGGCAAGCTCTCTCCCCCACCCGCTGCGGCGGGAGCCCTTCGGGCCCGGGCCCCTCTGCCGCTTCGCGACATCTCCCCACACCGTGGGGAGTCACCCTCGCAGAGGGGGCCAAGGGGCGTTATAAGTAGCTCATTTCCTCTTTCCGGCGTCCGGCCAGATCGGGGTTGTCGAGGACGGCACCGGCGCCGAGGGCTACACAGTCCAGGGGGCTTTCGGCAATGTGGACCTCGATGCCCGTCTCATTCTGGATGAGGGTATCCAGCCCGCGAAGCAGCGCACCGCCGCCGGAAAGCATGATGCCGCGGTCAATGATGTCGCTGGACAGCTCGGGCGGGGTGCATTCCAGCGTGTCCTTGATGGCCTCGACGATGCGCAGCAGGCAGTCGTTCATGGCGTCGCGGACCTCCTCGGAGCGGATCAGAATGTCCTTCGGCAGGCCGTCCACAAGGTTGCGGCCTTTAATCTCCATGCTGGTCTCGGGGTCCTGCGGGCAGGCCGAGCCGATTTCGATCTTGATCTGCTCTGCCGTGCGCTCACCGACCAGCAGGTTGTATTTGCGCTTGATGAAAGCGATGATGCTCTGGTCCAGCGCGTCGCCCGCGCAGCGCACGCTGCGGCTGGCGACGATGCCCGACAGGCTGATGACCGCGACCTCCGCCGTGCCGCCGCCGATGTCCACGATCATGCTGCCGACGGCGTCGGTGGTGGGCAGACCGCTGCCGATGGCGGCGGCCATCGGCTCCTCGATGACCGTGACCTGGCGTGCGCCCGCCTTGGCTGCAGCCTGGCGCACGGCGCGGCGCTCGACCTCGGTCACACCGGAGGGCACGCAGATGACGACCCGGGGGCGAGCCAGAATGCTGTTGCCGCAGGCCTGACGGATGAAGCTCTGCAGCATGGCCGCGGTAACGTCAAAATCCGCAATAACGCCGTCCTTGAGGGGGCGCACCGCCACGATGGAGCCAGGTGCGCGGCCAATGACCGCCTTGGCCTCATGGCCGACGCTGCGCACCCGCAGCTCGTCGCTGCGCGGGTCCACGGCGACGACGCTTGGCTCGCGCATGATGATGCCGCGGCCCTTCATGTACACAAGGGTGTTGGCGGTGCCCAGATCAATGCCGATGTCTTTGGTAAACATAGCGTGTATTCTCCCGAAAAAGCATGTAAAAAAGTTGCAGATTTTTCCCATACAGACTCCCGTTTCCGGGGCTGTCCGGGTCAGGTAAACTCGCGCAGCAGCTGCGCCGTGCGGTGAACCGGCAGCCCCATGATGTTGTAGTAGCACCCTTCGATGCCCGCACACCACAGCGCCGCGTGCCCCTGGATGGCATAGGCTCCCGCCTTGTCGTAGGGCTCCGGCGTGCGCACATAGGCGCACAGGTCGTCCTCCGCGATGGGCGAGAAATGGACAACGGTTGTCTCGACAGTGGCGGCGGCACGGCGGCCCCGGCAGATGCAGACGCCGGTGTGGACGCGGTGCTCACGCCCGGAGAGCGCGCGCAGCATCCGCACGGCGTCGGCCTCGTCCTTCGGCTTGCCGAACACCTCGCCCTCACACTCGACCACCGTGTCAAAGCCGCAGACGACGTCATCGGGGTTTTCCTCGGCCACGGCGCGGGCCTTGGCAGTGGCCAGAGCCTTGGCGAGGTGCGCCGGGGAATCTGCCGCGATCTTCGTCTCGTCCACGTCGCTGGTGATGACAGTATAGTCGGGGGTGATAAGGGACATCAGCTCACGCCGGCGCGGACTGCCGGAGGCAAGGATCAGAGCCATAGTGTGCTTCCTTTCTGGTCTATTATAAAAAGTCGGAGTGTGCAGAGTTTGCCGAAACAAGGTGTGAGCAGAAATTTTAGGAAAAGGGCACTGCCGGAAGGTTCTCTCCCTCCGGCGCTGCGGCGCCACCTCCCTCGCAGAGGGAGGCAAGGGGCTCTTGGCCCCCTCTGCGAGGGGGCTCCGCCCGCAGGCGGTGGGGGAGAGAACCTCGCGGCGAATGGCGTTTATTTCCCCGTCGACCCAAACCCGCCTGCACCGCGTGCGGTGTCGGTCAGCTCATCGGCGGGTGCAAACGCCGCCTGCCAGACAGGGGCAATGCAGAGCTGGGCGACGCGCTCACCGGGCTGGATGGTGTAGGGTTCGTTGGACAGGTTCACCATCGGCACGCGCAGCTCACCGCGGTAGTCGCTGTCAATGACACCGACGCCGTTCGCCATGCAGAGACCGTACTTGATGGACAGGCCGCTGCGGGCGTAGACAAGGGCGACGCACGCGGGGCCGGGCAGCTCGATGGCAAGGCCGGTGGGCACGAGGGCGCGCTGCATCGGGGCCAGCGTCAGCGGTGTATCCAGCACCGCGCACAGGTCCGCCGCCGCCGCGCCGGGCGTAGCGTACTGCGGCACAACGGCGCGGGCATCCAATTTTTTGTACTTCACAATAGGGGTCATGGGAGCCTCCAAAAAAGAGGAGTTAGGAGAGAGGAGATGTTTCCGGCGTAAGGCCGCAGCCTTCCCGGCAGTTCATCTCCTATTTCCTATCTTCTCTCTCCTATCTGTATCTGATAATTTTAGTTATTTGTATAGTATAACCCACGCGTAAACTCGCTGTCAAACGGTTGGGCGTTGAAAAGCAGGTCCAAAATCTGGGATACGCGGGCGGGGGTCTCTGTCGTGAAGGCCGCTACCGCCACGTCCACGGGCAGCTCACGCAGACGCTCGCCCATGTAGAGCGGCACCGGGTTGAACACTGTGCGCACGCCCGCCCCGCCGGGGGCCGAGCAGGTCACGGTGAAGTCGCGGCCCTTGCGGTCCCGCAGCGTGCCGCCGCCCGGGCATTTGCCGCAGTCGCGCACATTGCGCAGGGGGCAGGCGCGGGTCAGCATCAGCGGCAGATGGCCGTAGCAGAGCGCCGCCGTGGGCACGCCGGGGGCCACGGCCTGCATGGCCGTCAGCGCGGTCTCGGGCTGCAAAAGCATGCCCTGCACCCCCAGGGACGCATACCGCGCGGCGCTCATCGGGTTCGTGACGTTCAGGCCCAGGCCGCCGTACAGCGTCCAGCCGTCGGTATAGCGCAGCTGTGCGGGGTTGTTGACCACCGCCCCGGCAAAACCCGCGTCCTGCAGGGCGTCCAGCCGCGCGGCGGTCTTTTGCTCGAGTCTGCCGAACATGACCCGCGGCAGCTCCAGCAGCGTTTTCCCCCGCCATGCCTCGGGGATGCTCTCGGCTTCGGTGATCGGGAAAATCAGGTATTGCAGCTTCTCCGCCGCCTCCGCCGGGCACTGGGCCGCATTGGCAAAGCGGGCGGCCAGCGCGGGCAGCTGCCCCACGGTATGGGCGGGATAGTTCGGGATTTCAAACGCCTGTACGGCGTGGGGCGTGACCTCGCTGCGCTTTTCCAGCAGCTTGTCCAGCGCCTCGCGGCGCAGCTCGTTCCAGGCGGCGCCGGGCAGGAAGCCGAAGCCCCCCTCCCCCGGCGCGGCGGCAAGGCCGTCCATGACAAACGGCGTGCCGCCGGTCTTGCCGAGGGCGCGCTCAATACCGGGCAGCGGATCCTTCTGGGCAGGCTGCGGCTCGTCGGCGCTGTAGACGCTGACCCTGTGGCCGTCGTCGTCGCGGGCGGTCAGCTTGACGCCGCCGTCCTCCACGCCGCCGCTCAATTCATAGTGTACGGGCACGCGTTGCAGCTCGCGGCGGAACAGCTCGCGTGCCTTGGGCGTGGCGGCGCGGGTCGCCGCGGCGTCGGCCTCGGTGCGCACGCCGAACATCTTGCCGTCGTTGCGGTTCGTCAGGTAGCCGTCGGTGAAGCCCGAGCGCGAGAAGATGTCCCGCACGAGCTTTTCGTCGTAGGGCTGGCCCGCGCAGACCGCACGGCAGGCTGTGACGACTGCCGCCGCGTACTCGGGCGTGCGCAGGCGGCCCTCGATCTTCACGCTGGCGACACCCGCGTCCATCAGCTCCCGCAGGTGCGGGATGTAGTCCATGTCCTTTAAGCTCAAATGGCAGGCACGGCCCGGCTGGCCGGGTTTCAAACCGGCACTTGCGTCAAACGGCAGGCGGCAGGGACCCGCACAGGCACCGCGGTTGCCGCTGCGCCCGCCGAGGAACGCGCTCATCATGCACTGGCCGGACACGCTCATGCAGAGCGCGCCGTGGACAAAGACCTCGACCTCGATGGGGCTGGCCTCGCAGACGGCACGAATCTCCTCCAGCGACAGCTCACGCGCCAGAATGACGCGGTCATAGCCCAGCGCGGCAAGCTCCTTAGCGCCCTCGGGCGTGTGGACGCTCATCTGGGTCGAGCCGTGCAGGTGCAGCGTCGGTGCAATACTTTTGACCAGCTGCGCCGTCGCCAGATCGTCCGCAATGACGGCATCCGCCCCGGCTGCAGCCACGGCGCGCACGGCGTCGGCCAGGCCGGACAGCTCCCGGTCATAGACCAGCGTATTCAGCGTCACATGCACCTTGACGCCGCGGGCATGGCAGAACGCCACGGCCTCCCGCAGCTCGTCGGGGGTAAAGTTGCCCGCCGTGCGGCGCGCGTTAAAGCCCGTCAGCCCCAGATAAACAGCATCAGCGCCGCTGAAAACAGCGGCGCCAAGCATCTCACGGTTGCCCGCCGGGGCTAAAATCTCGGGGCGGCTCATTCGTCCTCCGCCGGGAACTGATTGCGGCGCAGGCGGCGCTCCAGCTCATCCACACGGCGTTTGAGCGACGCATTCTCACGGCGGGCCTCCTCGGCAGCCATCTTGGCGCTGGCCGCATCCTCGAGGTAGTCCTTGATCTGGCGGCGCATATTGTCGGCGCTGCCGCTGGCCTTTTCCAGCTCATCACGATAGTTCAGCGCGGTCATGACTGCCGCCGTCGTGATGGAGACCGAGTTCGAGGACGCCATCAGCTCGTTCATGTCCAGGTTCAGTCGGTCCGCGAGGTTCTTCATGTAATCCTCGCTCTCACTCGTGTTGACTACATAGCTGGAACCGCAGATGTTCAGCCGCACTTTTGAGGTAGCCATACCCATAATCATACTCCTTCCGGTCTCTGCACGCCTTTATTTACAGTGGGGGCGCAGAATCTTACATCTATTATAGTACAAATTACCGATTTGCAAAAGCCCTTTTTGACGGAATTGTATAAAAAACCCGCAAACAGGCAATTTTGACTTGCGCAATCCGCTAAATATCGTTATAATCTAGAGTGTGGTTTATTGAAAGCACCGAAAAGAGCGCAAAAATCATGAATTCTCATGACTGCAAAGAAGGAGAGAACGATTTTGAAATACACAAAGCGTGAATTTGAGAAGCTGCTCAAGGACAAGCTGATGAGTGAGTGCAATGTCACTCTGGACATGGCCTCCGCCGATCAGATCTACCGCTGCCTGGCCATGATCACCCGCCAGATCATGTCTGACCGCCAGAAACAGTACCAGTCCAAGGTCCTGGGCGAGGGCAAGAAGCAGGTCTACTACCTCTGCATGGAGTTCCTCATGGGCCGCAGCCTGCGCACGAGCCTGTTCAACCTTGGCCTGAACGAGGTTGCCGAGAGCGTGCTGGCTGATGCCGATGTCAAGATCGACACCATCTATGAGCAGGAGCCCGATGCGGGCCTGGGCAACGGCGGTCTGGGCCGCCTGGCCGCCTGCTATCTGGACGGCATGGCCACCGACGGCATCCCCGGCACCGGCTACTCTATCCTGTACGAGTACGGCATCTTCAAGCAGAAGATCGTGGACGGCTGGCAGCAGGAGACTGCTGACAACTGGCTGCCCGGCGGTCAGGTCTGGATCAAGAGCCATCCCGACCAGGCCCAGGAGATCCGCTTTGACGGCCAGGCCATCGAGACCTGGGAGGGCGGCTTCCATCACGTCAAGTATGAGAACTACAACTCCGTTATCGCCGTGCCCAACGATATGTATGTCGCCGGTTACGCCTCCAACGGTGTTTCCAAGCTGCGTCTGTGGCAGGCTAAGGCCCCCAGCTTTGATATGAGCAGCTTCAACGCCGGCAACTACAACACGGCTATCAGCCAGTCTGCCTCTGCCGAGCTGATCTCCAAGATCCTCTACCCCAACGACAATCATACCGAGGGCAAGATCCTGCGCCTGCGCCAGCAGTACTTCTTCTCTGCCGCGTCCATCGCAGACATCCTGCAGAACCACCTGAACCAGTACGGCACGCTGGACAACCTGGCCGACAAGGTCGCCATCCAGCTGAACGATACCCACCCCACCGTCGCTATCCCCGAGATGATGCGCATCCTGCTGGATGAGTGCAGCTACGAGTGGGACGCTGCCTTCGACATCTGCCGCAAGGTCTTTGCCTACACCAACCACACCGTCATGAGCGAGGCACTGGAGAAGTGGAACGCGGACATCTTCCGCAACACCCTGCCCCGCATCTGGCAGATCGTCTGCGAGATGGACCGCCGCTGCCGCGCCGACCTGGCCAAGGCCTTCCCCGGCGACCAGGGCAAGATCGACTATATGGCGATCATCGGCGACAACCAGGTCCGCACCGCCAACATCTGCGCCTACACCTGCCACGCCATCAACGGCGTTTCCAAGCTGCACAGTGAGATCATCAAGGACAGCGTTTTCCATGATTACTTCCTGTACAAGCCGCAGGCATTCAAGAACGTCACGAACGGCATCGCCTACCGCCGCTGGCTGCTCTGCTCCAACCCGGGCCTGACCCATCTGCTGGAGGAGACCATCGGTGACGGCTTCAAGACCGATGCCTCCGAGCTGAAGAAGCTGGAGAAGTTCGTGGACGACAAGACCGTGCAGGCTGCCGCCGCCAAGGTCAAGCGCGAGAACAAGGCCAACTTTGCCAACTACCTGCAGAAGGCCACCGGCCAGGTCATTGACCCTGATTCTATCTTTGACTGCCAGGTCAAGCGTATGCACGAGTACAAGCGCCAGCACCTGAACGCGCTGAACATCGCTGCCGAGTACCTGTACCTGAAGAACAATCCCAACGCCGAGTTCACCCCCAAGACCTACATCTTCGGCGCGAAGGCCGCCCCCGGCTACTACATGGCCAAGCAGATGATCCGCATGATCTGCAAGCTGGGCAAGCTGATCGACGAGGATCCCGCTGTCCGCGGCAAGCTGCGCATCGTCTACCTCGAGGACTACTGCGTCAGCCTGTCCGAGCGCCTGATGCCCGCCTCCGAGGTCTCTGAGCAGATCTCTCTGGCCGGCACCGAGGCCTCCGGCACCGGCAACATGAAGTTCATGCTGAACGGCGCGATCACGCTGGGCACGCTGGACGGCGCGAACGTTGAGATCGCCGACGCTGCCGGCCATGAGAACGAGATCATCTTCGGTATGCTGACCCCCGAGGTCAACGCGCTGAAGGGCATGGGCTACCACCCGAACGCCTTCATCAACGGCGACAACACCGCGATGGCAGTTCTGGACTTCCTGGAGAAGGGCTGGAACGGCGAGAACTTCAGCGAGGTCACCAGCAACCTGCGCAACTCCGACCCGTACATGGTCATGGCGGACTTCAAGGACTACCGCCGTGCCCAGCACGACCTGCAGGAGCTGTACCGCGACAAGCAGAAGTGGAACCACATGAGCCTGAAGAACATCTCCAACGCAGGCATCTTCAGCGCAGACCGTTCCATCATGGACTATGCGCGTGACATCTGGGGCGCTACTCCCGTCAAATAATCTGGTTATCTGATTTTTGCCGTGCCCTGTTCGGGGCACGGCTTTTTTGTGCAGGCTTCCCCATCGTGGGAAGCTGTCACCGAAGGTGACTGATGAGGGCCAAGTCTGCCCTGCCGCCCTTTTGCCGGGCCATAGCGGCAGGCTCTCCCCTCATCCGGCCCTCCGGGCCACCTTCTCCCCCAGGGGAGAAGGCTTTACGCTAACGTAAAGGGGAGACTTCCATGTCCCACACATTCTACAACAGCCTCGACCTCACCTGCAAATCCCCGTTCGGGGCGGTGAAGGCCGGTCAGCCTGTGACCTTCAACCTGACCGTGCCGGAGGACCTCGGCTACGTTGACCCGCATCTGGTGCTGACGAAAGACCGCGAGGACCCCGTCCACTACCGCATGGAGTTCACGGGCCAGACACCCAAGGTCAACCACTTCGCGCTGACCGTCACGCCGACGACCTCGGGGCTGTACTTTTATCACTTTGACCTCTACACCGACTTCCGCCGCATCTACCGCACGCCGGGCGGTGAGGGTGTTCTCAGCTGGACTGACGGTCAGGACTGGCAGCTGACGGTCTACGAGCCGGACTTCAAGACGCCCGACTGGCTGAAAAACGGCACGATGTATCAGATTTTCCCGGACCGCTTCTGCGAGGGAAAGCCTAACAAAGCGATGCCGTTTGCAGACCGCATCTACCGCGCCGACAAGACCGGCGAGCCGTATTTCTGGCCCACCGAGCAGAGCGAAGGCTACCTGAACATGGACTATTACGGCGGCGACTTCACGGGAATCCAACAAAAGCTGCCGTACCTGCGCGATTTAGGTGTGACCTGCATCTACCTGAACCCGATTTTTGAGGCCCACGCCAACCACCGCTACAACACGGCGGACTACCTCAAGGCCGACCCGCTGCTGGGCACGAACGAGGAGTTCAGCGCCCTGTGCGCCGCTGCCGCCAAAGAGGGCATCCGCATCATCCTGGACGGCGTGTTCAGCCACACGGGGTCGGATTCCCGCTACTTCAACCGCGAGGGTCGATACGGCCCGGGCGGCGCGTACCGGGACCGCAGCTCTCCCTACCGCAGCTGGTACGACTTTGACTCGGGCTATCCCTGCGGCTACCGCAGCTGGTGGGGCTTTGAGACGCTGCCCGAGGTGCAGGAGGAATCACCCTCCTACGTGGAATTTATCTGCGGCAAGGGCGGCGTCATCGACACCTGGCTGAATCTGGGCGCGTCCGGCTTCCGGCTGGACGTAGCCGACGAGCTGCCCGACGATTTTATTGAAAAAATTCGCGCTGCCGTTAAATCCCACGGCGAGGACAAGCTGCTGCTGGGCGAAGTGTGGGAAGATGCGACGACGAAGGAGGCCTTTGGCCGCCGCCGCACCTACCTGCGCGGGCACGGTCTGGACGCCGTGATGAACTACCCGTTCCGCAGCGCCACGCTGGATTACCTGCACGGCGCGGACGTCACCGCCGTGGCCGACGCTCTGATGCTGATCTGCGAGCACTACCCTGCCCCGGCGCTGAACTGTGCGATGAATTTCCTGTCCACCCACGACACCGAGCGCGCCATCACAGCGATTGCGGGCGAGCCCTGCAACGGCCACGACCGCTACTGGCAGAGCAAGCGCTGCATCCCGTCCGGCCTGATGGACGCGGCCATCCGCAGACTGCTGCTGGGCTATGCGATGATTTTCACGCTGCCCGGCGTGCCCTGCGTCTACTACGGCGACGAGATTGCCATGCAGGGCTACCGCGACCCGTTCAACCGTGCGTTCTTTGACTGGAACTCCACCGAGCAGCGGCTGCGCGGCCCGATCAAGACGCTGGCCGCCCTGCGCCGCAGCTGCGACGCCTTTGACGGCGGGCGGCTCGAGATCGTCCGTGCCGAGGGAGATATTCTCCACTACCGCCGCGTCGGCGTTGTCCAGACGGCGGAGATCATCCTGAACCGCGGCCCGCATCTGATTGCCGAGGAAGCCTTCGGCAAGAACACCGAGGTCAACCCCGGCGGCTTCACCGTACTGGTCGAGGACAACCACCCGGAGCATGTGGGGTATTTTTCGGTCTACTAATCCGGGGACGGGTGCCTCCCTTGCCCCTCTCGGCCACACCCATTTATAGCAGTCTGTAGGGGCCGGGCATGCCCGGCCCGCAGCCTTACGCTAACACCCTTTTCCGCTTTACACCCCTTTTCACCCCGCATCGTAGGGAGGGGTCTTGACCCCTCCGCGGGGCGTCGGGGACGCCGCCCCCTACAAATTTGCCGCAAACCTTCTGGCTGCTTGCAGGGGAGGGATTCATCCCTCCCGTCTCCCTCACCCCCGCCTTCCTCAAAAGTTTTTCTTGCAAAATCCCCTTTTCCGCGTTATAATACCCTCAAGGTAAAAGGGAGTAAGGGACGCGCCCCTGCCGCGCGCCGTATCGCTTCGTCACCACGGGTGGCCTGCCGCCCCGGGGCATACTGTGAACACTGAGACTTTTGCCGCAGACTTTTTCTGCGGCAGGGGTCTTTTTTTGTACCCTGCCGCCCACAAACGGGAGGTATCATACATGCAATTTCTGCAAACCTTCGCCGGGCTGTTCGCCAACTTCGGCAATCTCACATGGCAGATGGTGGTCATGTGGGTCATCGGCGGCCTGCTGATTTACCTGGCCATCGCCAAAAAGATGGAGCCGAGTCTCTTGCTGCCTATGGGCTTCGGCGCGATCCTTGTCAATCTGCCGCTGTCCGGGGCCATCACGCAGGGGACTACCGTCGGCCCCATCAGCGCACTTTTTGACGCCGGTATGTCTAATGAGCTGTTCCCGCTGCTGCTTTTCATCGGCATCGGCGCCATGATCGACTTCGGCCCGCTGCTGGAAAAGCCGTGGCTCATGCTGTTCGGTGCGGCGGCGCAGTTCGGCATTTTTGTCACACTCGTGCTGGCGGGGCTGTTCTTTGACCTGCCCGACGCGGCGTCCATCGCGGTCATCGGCGCGGCGGACGGCCCGACGGCTATCTTCGTGGCGAACACCCTGGGCAGCAAATACCTGGGTGCCATCATGGTCGCGGCGTACAGCTACATGGCGCTTGTGCCCATCGTGCAGCCACCGGTCATCCGCCTGTGCACGACCAAAAAAGAGCGGCTGATTCGGATGCCGTACCAGAAGGGCAGCGTCAGCAAAACCACCAAAATTTTGTTCCCGATTGTGGTCACTATGCTGGCCGGGCTTGTCGCGCCCGCCAGTGTGGCGCTGGTCGGCTTCCTCATGTTCGGCAACCTGCTGCGCGAGTGCGGCGTGCTGAACGCACTGTCCGAGACCGCGCAGAACGTACTGGCGAACCTTATCACGATTGTGCTGGGCCTGACCGTGGCGGGCCAGATGACCGCCGACAAATTCGTCCGGCCCGACACACTGCTGATCCTGGCGCTGGGTCTGGTCGCGTTTATTTTTGACACCGCCGGCGGCGTTTTCTTCGCCAAGCTGTTGAATTTGTTCCTGCCCGAGGGCAAAAAGATCAACCCGATGATCGGCGCGGCAGGCATTTCTGCGTTCCCGATGAGCGGGCGCGTCGTCAACCAGATGGGCCTGGCTGAGGACAACCAGAATTTCCTGCTGATGTACTCGATCAGTGTCAACGTCTCGGGCCAGATCGCGTCGGTCATTGCCGGCGGCCTGATCCTGACCCTTATGAGCAGCTGCGTATAAGGAGGTCAACCCATGTCAACCGCACTTCTTCCCGTCACCCTCTCGATGCTCTGCGCCGGTATGGCCGGCATCTTCCTCGTCCTCGGCATCCTCGTGCTGGGGGTGTATGCACTGAATAAGTTTTTCAGCGGAAAATAAAAAAGCTTCTCCGAATGGAGAAGCTCAGCTTACAGGGGCGGGCATTGCTCGCCCCTGCTTTTTTATATTTTACAGGTTTACTCCTTCGCCACAAACACCACGCCGACCACGCCGGGACCGACATGGGTGCCGATGGTGGGGCCAAGCTGGGCCACCCGGCCGCCGGTCAGCTGGAGATTCTGGTGCATGTAGTGGTGTACCGGTGCAATAAGCTGCTTATTATCGCTGTAGAGCAGCGTATAGCCGTAGCGCGGGTCAATACCGCCGAGCGCGTCCAGCTGCTTGAACATGGCGACCAGCGCGCCGGGGCGTCCGCGGCCCTTGTCCACCAGCTTGATCTCGCCGTCCTTCAGGGCCAGCACCGGCTTGATGCCGAGCGCGCCGCCCACAATGGCTACGGCGGCGGGCAGCCGTCCGCCCTTTTGCAGATGCTTGAGGCTGTCCACCACGGCGACGATGCGCACCCGCTTTTTGAACTGCTCCAGCACGGCGGCGATTTCCTCCGCCGTCAGGCCCTCCTCATCGCGCAGGCGCACCGCCTCACGGACAAGCAGCGCCTCAGCCTGCGAGGCCGCCTCAGAGTCCACGATATGCACCTGCAGACCGACATCGGCGGCGGCCAGATGCGCGCACTGGTAGGTGCCGGACAGCTTCTGGCCGATGGTGATCACAAGGACCTCATCCCCCGCTGCGGCGGCATCCTCATACACCTGCATAAAGCTGGCCGGGCTGGGCTGGCTGGTGCGGGGCAGCTTGCTGTCCTCTGCCAGGCGGACGAAAAATTCATCCTTCGTCATCGTGCCGTCATCGAGCTGGGTGGTGCCGTCTGCAAAGGTGACAGACAGCGGCACAACAAAGATGCCGGGGACGGACAGCTGCTCCGCAGTCAGATCGGCGGCGGAATCGGTAACAATACGGATCATGGCAGTAACTCCTTTATGGGCGTGCGGCAGCGCCGCATGTTGTTGACTGTTCAATAACTTGTTTAGTATACCACAGTTTTTCCGCGCTGTAAAGTGGATAAGGGCATAGAAAAAGCCCCCTTGCGGGGGCGGATTCTGGCAAAAATGACAGCGTGGAAAGCAAACAACCACACTGTAGGGGCCGGGCATGCCCGGCCCTGCCGTGTATAGCAAATGACCATTTGTGGGAAAGCGGCGGGCGGATATGGAATCCGCCCCTACGGAAGATGTGATTTTGGAAGAAGCTATAAATAAGGGCAGAGGGCGGCGCAAGGTAGCGGGCGGCATATATGCCGCCCCTACTGCGCTATAAACATTTTAACCGTGCAATATCCATACACGGCCCGGGAGGGATACTCCTCCCCTACTCCTCGATGCCCAATAGCTCTGTGGCCGTATCCGGGTCAAGCTGCTGGACGGATTCGAGCTTGCGGGTGATGGCGCGGCTGCGGGGGCCGATCAGCTCCTCCAGATCGGAGCCGGTCTGGTTCAGATGGCGCTGCATCTGCTGCAGACCCGCGCCGAACTTTTCAAACTCGGTCTTGACCGCACCCAGGATCGTCCAGACCTCGCCGCTGCGCTTCTGGATGGCCAGCGTGCGGAAGCCCATCTGCAGGGCGTTGAGCAGCGCCGCCATTGTGGACGGCCCGGCCACCGTGATCTGGTAATCCCGCTGCAAAAGCTCCGTTACACCGCTGGAAACCACCTCGGCGTACAGCCCCTCAAACGGCAGGAACAGGATGCCGAAGCTCGTCGTGTAGGGCACCTCAATGTACTTGTCGTGGATGTCCCTGGCCTCGGCGCGCAGGACGTTGTTCAGCGCCTTGCGCATGGCGGCCACAGCGGCAGCATCGCCGCGCTCCTGCGCCGCCTGCAAATGCGCATAGGTATCGCCCGGGAATTTCGCGTCGATGGGCAGCCAGACCGTGCCGTTCTGCCCCGGCATCTTGATGGCGTACTCCACGCGGTTCGTGCTGCCGGGCACGGTGGCAACGTTGCAGGCGTACTGGCCGGGGGCCAGGATCTGCTCCAAAATCGCGCCGAGCTGCACCTCGCCCAGGATGCCGCGGGTCTTGACGCCGGACAGCACCTGCTTTAAGCTGCCCACGTCGGCAGCCAGATTCTGCATCTCGCCCAGACCCTTGTAGACCTGCTCAAGCTGGGCACTGACCGTCTTGAACGAGTCGTTGATGCGCTGCTGCAGTGTGTCCTGCAATTTTTCCTCGACTGTGCCGCGGATCTCATCCAGCTTTTTGTTGTTGTCGGCGCGGATCGTGTTCAGACCCTGCACCAACGCGCCGCGCACACTGTCCATCCGGGTCGCATTGGAGTCCTCAAGATTTTTCAGCCGCGTTTCCATCATCGTCAGCTGGGCCAGCAGGGCATCGTTCGCGGCCTTCTGGCGGGCGGCCCCGGCTCGGTCAATGGATTCCAGCCGCGCCGTGCTGGCGGCGGCGTTCTGGCGCTGGTTCTCGGCCAGAACGGCAGAGAAATCCCGCAGCGTCGCCGTCGTTGTGCGGGCGCTCTCGCCCTGCATAGCGCGCAGCTGCTCGGCCAGCAGGTCGGTCTCGCTCTGCAAAACCGGCGTCACCGCGCGGACAAAGTCATCCGCCGTATCAATTTTCTGCTGTGGTTCGTCATTTTTGTGCATTACCTTTGCCAGCACCACGGCCAGCAGGATGTCCCCCGCCACGGCCAGCACCAGCAGCACATACAAAATCCAGCTCATAGGCACCTCACCGGATCAGCAGCAGCGCCGCGCCGATCACGGCCAGCACCGCCGCAAAAAATTCCGTCTCCCAGCTTTTGCGTTCCACACAGCGGGCGTTGGGGTTGTACCAGACCTGCAGCACCTTACCCTTGTCCTTGTCGTGCCTGAACCAGAAGGCGTCGTTCGTCTCCAGCTCCAGCCGCCGACCGTTGGCGTACAGCTCCACCAGATAGCGGTAGCCGCCCGCACCCCGGCTGTTGCTGGTGGATGACGCACGGCGGCATTCCAGCACGCGGGCGGGCAGCAGCGCGGCCCCGCGGACCGTGCGGTATTTTTCCACAATGGCGGCTGCGGCCAGTGCAAAAAGCACGGTGCCCAGCACGCGATATACTATAAGTAAGGTAGTCGGCATGGCAGTCTCCCTAAGGCAACACCGCATAATTCCCGCCTTACGGCTTAAGCACCGCTCCGGCGGCTGCGGCACTTAGAATTATACGGTATTGCCCTTACATTTGATGCTTCTATGATACAACATTTTGGTGTTAAATGCAAGCGGTTTTAACACACTTTCGTACTTTAGTGTATTGACTTGTTTAGGCAAATTTGCTAGAATATTAAAAGATGCCAAGACCGAACAAATGCAAATTTTACAAAGAAAGAGGTCGGCGCACCGCTGTGCGCCTTTACGCTATGCAGCAGAATGAACGTAACACCGCCCTGTATGAGGCGATCCTGCGACTGAACAGCCTGGATGAGTGCATCCGCTTTTTTGACGACCTGTGCGCCGTGACCGAGCTGCGCACGATGGAGCAGCGCTACGCTGTGGCCGGGTGCCTTTTGCAGGGCAAGGTCTACAGCGAGATCCGCCGCGAGACCGGCGCATCCAGCGCCACGGTCAGCCGCGTGAACCGTATGCTGAACTACGGCACCGGCAGCGTGGCCGAGAGCGTGCGCGAGGACCTGGCCGCACAGGGCGTCACCGCCGACACAAAGAAATAAGGAGGGTCCCATCATGTCCGTTTCGATTCAGGATTTCGGCAAGTCCACCAGCGGCCAGACCGTTAAGCTGGCGACGCTGAAAAACGATTTTATCGAGGTGCAGCTGCTGAGCTATGCCGCCATTATCCATCGCATCATCGTAAAAGACCGCAAGGGCAATCCCGTGGACGTCGTGCTGGGCTATGACACCGCCGCCGACTATGAGTTGAACACCGACAGCATGGGCGCCGCCGTGGGCCGCTTTGCCAACCGCATTGCGGGCGCACAGTTCCCGCTGTATGAGGAGATCGTCCATATCACGCCGAACCAGAACGGAAACTGTCTGCACAGCGGCCTGCACGGATTCAATCACACGATGTTTGACGTGGCGCTGACCCCCGGCGAGACCGACAGCGTGACGATGACGGCCACGAGCCCCGCCGGGACAGACGGCTTCCCCGGCAATTTTGATCTGACCATCCAGTACAGCCTGGCCAAGAGCGGGCTGGTCATCCGCTACGGGGCGACCACCGACGCGCCCACCGTCTGCAATATGACGAACCACAGCTATTTTAACCTGAACGGCCACGCCAGCGGCAGTGCGCTGGGCCATCGCGTGACGGTGGACGCCGATTTTTACCTCGAGGCCGACGCCGCCAGCATCCCCACCGGGCGCAAGCTGCCGGTCAAGGGCACCCCGATGGACTTCACCGAAGAAAAGACGCTGGGGCTGGACATCGGCGCAGATTTCACCCCGCTGACCGATTGCTGCGGCTACGATCAGTGCTATGTCATCCGTGACAGCGGTCTGCGCCACGCCGCCTGGGCTGTCGGCCCCGAGACCGGCATCCGCATGGAGGTGCTGACGACCCTGCCGGGCGTCCACCTGTACACGGCCAACTTCCTGGCCCCGGTCACGGCGGGCAAGGACGGCGCACACTACGCTGCCCGGGATGCCGTCTGCTTTGAGACGGAGGACTTTCCCGACGCGCCGAACCACCCGAACTTCCCCGACACGACGCTGCTGCCGGGCAAGCCGTACAGCTCGACGACGATCTACCGGTTTGATTTGGCGGAGATGTGAAAACGGGCGAACGATGTTCGCCCCTACAGCACCCCTTTTTCACTCGCCTTGTAGGGAGGGGTCTTGACCCCTCCGCGGGCGGATATGGAATCCGCCCCTACGGACCGGCAAGCAGCGTCGTAGGGGCCGCACATGTGCGGCCCGCGGCCTTCCCACAGACGCTCGCCTGCCTTATCCTGCCGGGCCGGGCATACCCGGCCCCTACCGCGTAACCGTAAAAAAACCGCCCTGCACGTTTTTTCGTGCGGGGCGGTTCTTTTTTACTTCTCTTTGCTCAGCAAGATCCGGTCATTGTCCAGCGCGTGGCCTACGTTCTCTGCGAAGCGGTCCAGCAGGCCGTCCACGGTGGTGTGGGCGCGCTCCTCGCCGCTGATGTCCAGCACAATATGACCGTGGTCCATCATCAGCGTGCGGTTGCCCAGGGTCAGCGCGTCGTGCATATTGTGGGTGATCATCAGACAGGTCAGGTGGTTTTCGGCCACGATTTTTTTTGTCAGCTCCAGCACCTTGTCCGCCGTGCCGGGGTCCAGCGCCGCCGTGTGCTCGTCAAGCAGCAGCAGCTTCGGCGTGACGAGGGTTGCCATCAGCAGGGTCAGCGCCTGGCGCTGGCCGCCGGACAGCAGACCCACGGGCTGCTTCATGCGATCCTCAAGCCCCAGACCCAGCGCGGAGAGCTTTTCGGCAAACAGCTCCCGGTCCTTTTTGTTGATGCGGGAGAACGCCGAGGTGTGCCCCGACGCGCGCAGGAAGGCCAGCGCCAGATTTTCCTCAATCGTCATGTGCGGAGCCGTGCCGCGCAGCGGGTCCTGGAACATGCGGCCAATCGCCTTGGAGCGCTTGAAGTCCGGCAGGAAGGTGATGTCCCTGCCGTCCAGCGTGATCGTGCCGGTGTCGGCGATGAACTCGCCCGCAATGGCGTTGAACAGCGTGGACTTGCCCGCGCCATTGGAGCCGACAATCGTCGCAAAGTCGCCGTCGTCCAGATGCAGGTTCACGTTTTCGAGGGCGACCTTCTCATTGACAGTGCCCGGATTGAACGTTTTGTTGATGTTTTTCAGATCAAGCATGGCGGGCACCTCCCTTCTGGGCGTTGGCGCGGCGGCGGCGGAAATCTGCCTTGGCCTTGAGGGCCGGGGCTGCAATGGCCAGCGCGACGATGACGGCGGAGATCAGCTTCAGGCACTCCGACGGGACGTTGGCACGCAGAGCCAGCGCAATAATGAAGCGGTAGATGACGCTGCCCGCGACGGCGGCCACAGCCTTGACCCACATGCCGCCGCGGCCAAAGAGCGTCTCGCCGATGATGAGCGAGGCCAGGCCGATGACGACCATGCCGGTGCCGAGGTTGATGTCCGCCGAGCGCTGGTACTGGGCCAGCACCGCGCCGGACAGCGCGGTCATGGCGTTGGCGATGCAGAGGCCCACCGTGATGGTGAAGGCGGTGTTGATGGACGACGCACGGACCATGTCCGGGTTATCGCCGGTAGCGCGGATGGACAGGCCCAACCGGGTGCCGAGGAACGCGATGAGCAGCGCACATACCACAACGGTGACAAGCGCCGCCACGATGAGCTTATAGGGTGCGCTCTCGCAAAAAACGCCCTGTGCCGCGGTAAAGACCGTTTTGGTTTTCAGCATGGGCACGTTGGAGGAGAAGCCCATGACCGCAAGGTTGACCGTGTACAGCCCCGTGTTGGTGATGATGCCCGCCAGAATCGACGGCACAGCGAGCTTTGTCTGCAAAAACGCGGTGATAAAGCCCGCCGCCGCACCGGCCAGCATGGCCAGCGGCAGCCCCAGGAACGGGTGGCCCGCCACGGCGGCGGTGGCCGACACGGCGCAGCCCAGCGTAAACGCACCGTCGGTGGTCATATCGGCGATGTTCAGCACGCGGAAGCTCAAAAACAGCGCCATAGCGACCAGCGCGTAGATAAAGCCCAGCTCCAGTGCATTCAGCACGGTGGCAACGGTAAACATAGGGTGACTTCCTCTCTGATTAAACTTGTCCCCCTCTGCGAGGGGGATGTCCGCAGGACAGGGGGAGAGAATCTTGCCACTGCCCGAAATATTTCGGGTGATGGCCAGGCTCTCTCCCCCACCGCCTGCGGGCGGAGCCCCCTCCCAGAGGGGGCCGGGATTTTTTTATTCCGCCGTGGTGACCTCGACGACCTGGCCGGCCAGATCGTTGAAGGCGCTGTAGTCGATGCCCAGGGCGGCGGCGGTCTCGGTGTTGACGGTGATGATGCCGCCGTCCATGACGTGGTACGCGGGGACAACGCCGGTTTCGAGGATGTCGAGCGCCATGTCGGCGGTGTAGGTGCCCAGCTCGGTGTAGTTGACGCCGCAGGTTGCAAACGCACCTGCCGTGACGAAGCTGTCCGCGCCGGTGTAGAACGGGATGCCGCCCTTGGTCAGCGTCTCGGAGACAGCGGCGGCAGCGGCCATGACCACGTTGTCCGTCGGGGTAAAGACGGCATCGACCTGGCCGACCATGCTGGACGCAGCGGTCATGATCTCGTCGTTGGTGTTGCCGGTCTTTTCGACGTAGGCAATGCCCTTGGCATCCAGATACGCCTTGGCCTCGGCAATCGGGGTCGTGGAGTTGGCCTCGGAGTTGGAGTAGAGCAGGCCGACGGTCTGGATGTCGGGCTGAACGGCGAACATCATATCCATGACGGACTGGGTGTTCAGCGCGTCGGACGTGCCGGTGACATAGTCAATGTCGGTCAGGTCTGCGGCGGCGGGGTCGGAGATGGCCGCGTAGATGACCGGGGTCTTGGTGGACTCGGCGGCGGTGGTCATGCACTGGGCGGCCAGCGTTGCGATGGGAATGATGGCGTCATAGCCGTCGGCGACGACCTGTGTGCCGATCTGGTTCAGCGTTGTGGCGTCGTTCTGGCCGTTGAAGTCCTTGTACTCGATCGTGATGCCCTTCTCGGCGGCCTTGGCGTCCAGTTCTTTCTCAATAGCCACGCGGATCTCGTCGAGGCTTGCGTGGTCGAGCTGCTGGACAATGGCGACCTTGTAGCTGTCAGCGGCGGCGGTGTCCGCGGTGCTCTCAGCAGCGGACGCGGAGGTCTCGGCGGAAGATGCGGCAGTATTGGCGGTATCGGCGGTGTAGCCACAGGCGGCCAGGCTGGTCATCATGGCGGCGGCGGACAGAACAGCAACAAACTTTTTCATGGTAAATTCTCCTTACTTTGTAAATTGTAGTGAATGTCAGGTTTGTAGGGGCGGTCATTGCCCCTATAGTGCCCGGTGCGTTCCCGGGCCATCCAGTTTTACAAATTCAGGCTTGCCATCGCTCTTTCATCAGGTTCATGTTCCCTCTCCCACATTGTCAAAAACAAAACTGCCCTTGCACAGAACTTCTCCTGTGCAAGGGCAGATAAAACAAATCTGTGGTGCCACCTTGCTTGCCGTGCTTACTATACAATCACGGCCACTCTGTAGGGAACCAACATTCCCCTGCTCTGTAACGGGAGCTGCCCGTCAACGGATACTGCGGGCCATGCCCGTTTCCCCGTGCCCTCCGCGAACCATTATGCAGACCCGCTCTGTATCCCCTTCCCAGCATCGGGGACTCTCTGTAACTGCGCTGTGTGCTTTACTTTCGCTTCATTGGTTTAAAGCATTTATACCACACACGGGCGTGTTTGTCAACACCCAATTTCAAATTTTATTCAGATTCTGCGGTTTCCGGCGACGCCATGTTGTTTTTATCCAGCACAAACAGTTTTTGCACCTGTTCGGCCACGGGGGTGTCAGTGTCCTTCAGCAGGCAGTTCTCCGTCAGGTAGGGGCTGTCCTCGCCGTCCAGCGCCAGCAGCATATCTTTTCCGCGCAGGGCGTCGCTGCCCAGGTACTCGGTCAGGCTGTCAGCGTCCCAGGCGGTCTCGGTATCGTCGGGCGTGAAGCTGCCGGCGTTGCTCCAGGTGCCGTAGACTGCGCCAATGGCGCAGACGCGCTGCGGGTCCTCGTCCTCGCCGTATTTCTGCTTATCCAGCTGCGCCTGCAGCTCGGACGCCATGCTGCCCTCGGTCATCAGGGCGCTGGCCTCGTCGGTAAAGATCAGGATGCCGTCCTTCTTATAGGTTTTCAGCAACTGCTTCGCGTCGTAGGTCGGCAGCTCACTGTCGTCCGCGACGTTCAGCGTGCCCTGCATGGCGTAGTACAGGCGGGACACGGCGGCGTAACTGCTGCCGAAGAACCGCTCCATCTGGCGCGGATATTTGGCCATCGCCGTCTTGAACCAGTAGACGGCATTGCTGGTCGTGCCGCTGCGTATGGCCTGCACAGCCTCGGCGATCTCTGTCTCGGGCGTGTTGTGGCTCGTATTGGCCAGCACGGTCAGCGCTTTGCCCACTGTCGCACTGCGGGCATCTGCCCCCAGACCCGCGGCGTGGAAAACACCGGGGTAGCGCGTGCGGACGTGCTCCCACAGGGTGCGGGCGCTGTCGCGCCGGTCGGCGGGCAGCACGGACAGGTAGCTGTCCAGGCTCCCGGTATTGCCGGTCTGCAGATAGTTGTCCAGCAGCACGCCCGCGGCGGCGCCGTCCGGCACGGCCACGACCCGCACGCCCGCGCTGTACAGCTTGTCGATCAGCGCACCACGCAGCTCATTGCCGCGCAGGTTGTCGGTGTCGGCCACAAAGACGCGGTACTCGTCGTTGCCGAAGTCCGACGCATCGAGCGCGTAAGTCATATCAATGCGGTGCAGATACTTACTATTGTACTCATCCACGGGGTTGGTCACGTCGGCGCTCTCGCGGGTCGCAATGACCAGCTCGCCCGCGGCCTCGGCGGCAGCGGTCTCCGGCGTGGCGGCAATGACCTCCTCAGCGGTCTTATCATCGTACAAAAAGTCCTGCAATGCCTTAATATTCACGACCCAGTCGGGGTCGTACATCAGGCGGTCATCCATGCCCGTGCGGATGCCGTAGGTGCCCTGCAGCGGCATGGACATCTGCTGCACATCGCAGCCCAAAAAGCCCGGCAACTGCACGAGCAGCGCGGCGATCTCGGACTTGGTAAAGTTCGTCTGGATCAGCGGCAGAATGGTGTTGAGCAGGTTGTCCAGCTCCATGACGCTGGCGTTCTGCACCTGATCCAGCACGGCCTTAATGACGGTGCGCTGGCGTTCGACGCGCTTCCAGTCGTTGTCGATCTTGCGCAGACGGGCGTATTGCAGCGCCGTGTAGCCGTCAAAGTGGTTGGGGCCCGGGTCAACGTGGTTGACGATCAGCATCGAGTTGGAGGGGACCTCCCAGTTCAGGGCCTTGGCCTCCATCTCGGTAATATCAAGGTCTACGCCGCCGACGGCGTCCACGATCTGGACGAAGGAGTTGAAGTTGACGCGGACGTAGTGGTCTACCTGCACGTTGAAGCAGTCCTCGATGGTTTTCATTGTCAGCTTTGCGCCGCCGTAGCGGAAAGTGTGGGTGATCCAGTCGTACTGGCCCTCATAGCCGTCCAGCAGGATCGGCACGCCGGTGCCGCGCTCGATGGAGACCAGCCGGATGACGTGATCCTTGATGTCGAGCGAGACAAGGATCATGCTGTCGGAGCGCGCGTCGTCGCTGAACTCGGTGGTGTCCTCCGTGCCGTCGAGCTGGTTCAGGTGGGTGAAGGCATCGGCGTCGTTGACGGCCTCGGTGCGCTCGTCGGTGCCGACGAGCAGGATGTTCAGCACGTTGTCGTCAGAGAACGGGCTGCCCTCGGGCATTGTCATCTCGCTTTCGGTGTGGGTCAGGCCGGTTCCGTCCAGGTCCTGGTCCTCGTCCGCGCCGATCTCACCCATCTCGCTGACGCTGCCGTCATCATAGCGCAGCAGGTCGAGCTTGCCGTTGACGTAAAGGGCCGCCAGCACAGCCAGCACGGCCAGAATGCCGACAACAATGACTGCGATTTTGCCGCCCTTGGGCAGGCGCCGCCACGGGTTCCTTTTTGGCGCTTCATCGGTTGTTTTTTCGGTTTTCGTTTTCAGTTCGTTCATATTTTTACTTTCCCCTGTTGTTGCCTTACCTATAATCCTGTTGTGTAGGGGCGAGCATTGCTCGCCCCTACACGTATTACGTGCGTTTTAAACGTTTGGCGATTTGCCGCACATCACAACAATAATACAAAAACGCCAGCCCTGCAAAGACGGTTAGTCCCAGTGCGCGCCAGGTGAACCAGCCGTGCTGGATGCTGTGGGTGCGCAGCACGATGAACCACGCCGGGGTCATCAGCGCGCAGAGCCCCAGCGGCAGTGCGCGCGCGAGCTGCTGCCTGTCCCGGATGCTGGCCGCAAACAGCGCCAGAAGCAGAACGGCAGCCAGCACCAGCGGCCAGAACAGGTGTTTGTCCGCCAGTGTCGTGTATACAAAATGTAAAATATTACCCCAGGTCAATTCCATGCCGTGCCAGCTGTCAGCGGCAGTGCGCACGCCCACCTGATGCAGCGCGTCAGCAATGACGTTCTGCCCGGTGACAAGCCCGGCCAGCACCCATTTGGATGCCCAGCAGAGCAGGTAGCCGACGCCCCACGTCAGGCTGCCGCCCACAACGATGCCGCACTGCCTTGTACCGGCCCGCAGGCGCTGCTGCGGCTCAAGCAGCCAGCAGACAAGTGGCAGGCCAAGGGTCAGGACCGGCGTGACGAGCAGGTCGCAGAACGACGTCACAACGCCAAGAACCAGCAGTGCCAGGCAGACATCATCGCTGCGGCGGGGCTTGGACAGCACCCAGACGCAGCCCGCGTAGGCAACGGCAAAGCAGGTGAAAAACTGTACCTGATGCGGTGCCCAGAACGCCGTGACCAGCAGCTGACTGACCGCGAACCACACCGCGGCCCGCAGCCCGCAGCGGCGGCGCAGCAGCACCGCCACCGCGGCAAACAGCGCCGCCAGCACCAGATACTGCACCACGCGCACGCCGGTGATGTCGGTGACCAGCAGCAGCGGGCGCAGCCAGATCAGGTAGCCGTGCCAGTACCGCGCGTAGGAGAACGGCACAAGCGCGGGCGCGTCGGTGCGCTGTGCGCCCGCGGCCCAGTCCCTTACTATGTACCATTGCAGGTCGTCGGCCAGCGTCTCAAAGTTATCGACGTTGTAGGCCGTATTCGTCATCATGGCGGTCAGCGGCGGGGCCTCGTCGGCGGACGCGGCCTCGGTCAGCATGATCGTGTCGGTGTAGTTGTCCATCTGGAACAGCTTGAAGTTCAGATATTCCGGGTACAGCCCCTCATCGGCGATTTTCACCGCTGAGTCGTAGACATGGTCCCGCACCGGCTCCCCGGGCAAGGCGTAGGCCGCCAGCAGCAGCACGAAAAGCGCCGCCAGCGTCACGGCGAACGCCGCCAGCGCCCGCAGGGCAAAGGGTAGTTTTTGGTTTTGTGGTTTTGCCATGCGGCACCCCTTTCACACAAAAATACAGTTAAATTATAAAACAAAACTCCCGCCGTTGCAACGGTGGGAGTGTGAAAAAAGGTTGAACAAATATTGGGACGTCCTTGCCTCCCTCTGCGAGGGAGGTGGCCAGGGGAATGTTCCCTACACCATATCCGTCTGCCTGGACACCGACAGCACGATGCCCATCTCCCCCAGCAGCATCAATAAGCTGGTGCCGCCCGACGAGAAAAACGGCAGGCTGATGCCGGTGTTCGGGATCGTGTTCGTCACAACGGCCATGTTCAGAATCGCCTGCAGCGTGACCTGCACGACGAACCCGACGACGAGCAGTGCGCCGAACTTATCCCGCGCACGCACCGCAATCGACATGCCGCGCAAGAGCAGCAGCAAAAACAGCGCCACGACCAGCACAGCCCCGATAAAACCAAGCTCCTCACACAAAATCGAAAAAATAAAGTCGTTCTGCGGCTCCGGCACGTACAGATATTTCTGTCGGCTGTTGCCCAGCCCCAGCCCGGCCAGCCCGCCCGACGCGATGGCGTAGAGGCTCTGGATCGTCTGGTGACCTTCGCCCAGCGGGTCGGCAAAGGGGTCGCGCCACGACGCGAGCCGGTCCGTGGCGTAGGGCACCAGCTCCGGCAGCGCAATGACCGCCGCCGCAATGGCTGCCGCGCCCAGCCCCCCGGCCAGCCCGAACCATTGCAGCCCCGTGCCGCCCACAAACATCAGCACCGCGCCGATGGACAGAATCAGCAGCGTGCCGGACAGGTGCGGCTCCAGCAGCATGAGCACCGTGACGACCCCCAGAATCAACGCGAACGGCACAACGCCTGTGGAAAACGACTTCATCCTGTCGTGGTTCAGTGAGATGATATGCGAGAACACCAGCACAATCGAGAATTTTGCGATTTCACTGGGCTGCAGCGTGCCCAGCCCCGGCAGCACGATCCACCGCTTGCAGCCGTTGTACTCCGGCATGAAAAGCACGATGGCAAGCAAAAGCAGCGAGATCCCCAGCATCGGCCAGGCCAGCCTGTGCCAGACGTGGTAGTCCACCAGGCTGGCCGCGTACATAGCCAGCACGCCCAGCGCCGCAAACAGCAGCTGCGGGCGGATGTAGGTGTAGGCGTCGCCGCGGCGGTAGAGCGCCACCGCGTACCCCGCGGAGAACAGCATGATGAGCCCGTAGCTCAACAACAGCAGCAAAATCAGCAGAAACGGTATGTCGAATGTCGGCAGCGATGCCGCCCGCGCCCGAATCCTTTGTACAAGTGCAGCCATAACAAAGCCCCCTGCGCAGAGTGTACGCAGGGGGCGGCGGGTTTATGCTTTTGTCAGCGGTTCAAATCAAGGCTCAGCATCGTGTAGCCGTTGGCGCCGTTCTGGATGCTCTGGGCGCTGGCCTCATAGCAGGCCTGCAGGACCTCCATGTTGGGCTGGGGCGCGTCCGGGTCGGTGATGGTCCCGGTGGCAAGGGCCTCGTTATAATTCTCAATAACCTGGGCACAGATGCGGCGGCGATCCCGCAGCGGTGTCAGCAGGTTGGCCATCCACTGCTGGTACATGCCGTGGTAGTCGCTGCCGTGGTCAGCATACAGAAAGTAATATTCCTGCTCGACCTCCATGGGCGACGCCTGGCAGCGGTAGAAATCCCCCAGTGCCGCGCGCTTTTTATCGGTGGAGTATTGCAGGATGTCCGACAGACCATTGGGGAAAAGCTCTGGGTGCCGAATCCATTTGGAGTACGGCTCCACCTGCACTTTTAGCGCATCAAAGACGGCCAGAAAATCCTCAAGCGCGATTTTCATCTCGCCCTTTTCCCATTTCTGGATCGTGCGCTTATCCCGGCCCAGGCGGTCTGCCAGTTCCCGCTGTGAAACACCCGCTGCCTCCCTCGCAGCGGTCATTGCTTCTGCCACACGGTATCGATATGCGGACATAACATCTTCTCTCCCCTCAAAACGCGATTCACCGCCGGAAAAACAGCAAAGCGGCGGTGCAAAATGCGCCGCCAAAATTTCCGGCACTGGTTGTGTACTTTGCACACCGGGATATGCTATATTGTGAAGGGCGGCATCTATAAGTACACTAACACTACCACAATTTTACTCCGGTTACCATTTTTTGTCAATATATTTTGTTATGTAGCATAGCAGGAGTGGGTGAAAATCGTGTATACCTATCGCGTTGTCTGTCAAAAGCTATCCGCGCCCGAGCTCGGGTCCTACACTACCTACGGCATTCTGGCCGCGCGGGACCTCCGCGGCTGCCAGCAGGTCGTACAGTTTATCTCCGACGTATCGTTGGATCGCGCCTTCGTCGAGGCCCTCGCACGCCGCTGCACCGCCGCCCAGCTCGACCCCTGCCACCTGCTGGATGTGGTCGAGGATGCCATCAGCGGGTAAAGCCTTCCGCCCCCAAAGGCTCCGACCAGGGGCGAGGTGTGCCCTTTTGCCGGGTGTCCTATAGCGCAAGGGACACCTCTCACATACTGTTCCCGGCAAGCGCAGTCCTTGCCCGGGTGTGTTTGCCGTGCGCCTTTTATGCGGTCACCGTAACTTGCTTGTCAGCTCCTGCTCATACTCCGGCGTGTCAAAAAATCACATTCGTGACCTATTGAATATGTAGGGGCGACTATTGGTCACCCGCCAACTTGGCGCAGCAACGCCTTTTCCGGGTAAGTTTTTTTCACAGGCAAACGGGCACGGGCGAGCAATGCTCGCCCCTACAAGAGTTTTTTGACAGTCTGTATACTCATTGTCAGGCTCTTTGGCCAGCCTGACCTTTTGTCAGACCTCAAAAGGCTTGCTACCAAAACGGAACTTCCATCCGGTGATCGTGATACAGGTCGTCAGCGTAACGAGCATTGCGCAAAGAATGCTTTCCAAATCGTCTTTTTCATGGTAAAGGCAATACCGCATAATTCTAAGTGCCGATACGGCGAGCGAGGTGCGGCAGCTGCTAAGCCAAAAGCGCCGATAATACTGGATACTGCAAAGGTGAGCGCCGCCAGTGGCGGATACAGCGAACCGAAGCAGGGGCAGCGGTCGCAGAGTGCGAGGGGCTTTTGTCCCCGAAGCACGATGCGGGTACCGCAACCCGACATTATCGAGCATTTTGGCAACGCAGATGCCGTGCCGCAGCCGCCGGAGCGGTGCTTAAGCCGTCAGGCGGGAATTGTGCGGTGTTGCCTAAAGTCCTTTCTGTCATGTGTGGTATTTTACCGGTGATGTTTTCCGTTAGAAATCATCACCGCCGAAATCATCAGAGTCAAAGTCGTCTGAACCAAAGTCATCAGAATCAAGGCGTGAATTCGTGAATCATCTTGCAACTTCAAAAGAAGACATACTAGCTGCAAGCAGAGAACTGATCAAAGAAAGCGGATGGACTGCTGTGAGCATACGTACTGTTGCGTCCCGATGTTCTGTTTCGGCTGGGACAATCTACAATTACTATGAATCCAAGGCCGATTTGCTTGGGGATACAATTGAGAGTATTTGGCGTGAAATCTTTTTCCACTCTGAAGATGAGCAGGTCTTTTTTAAAGATGTTGCGGCCTGTATCTCATGGATTTATAAAAGACTGGAATATGGAAATGAGCAATTTCCAGGCTTCTTTTCTCTGCATTCGTTTGGATTTGTGAAGGATGAAAAAACGGATGGAAAGAAGAAAATGTTGCAGACATGGGGACACATTCTGAATGAATTGTGTAATATATAAAGAATGATTCCAAGATTCGTTCAGATGTATTTGATCAGCAATTCACAGAAAAACAGTTTGCAGATATATTATTTTCTTTAATATTAGTATCAATGATTCGTCAGGATTATGATCCGTCTGCGATATCGATGCTGATCAATAAAACACTCTATTAAAATTCTCCCACCTTTGATTGTGGGGATTTTTTTAAGCAAAGTGAACAGCGTTCACTTATGCGTTTAAAGCTGTACCCGGTTGTAATTATGTGAAAGCTGCTTTAACAGCAAGACATAGTTCCATATAAAATTTCAGAATAAGGATGCTTATTATGCAGGCAATTGTAGAAACTTTATTTGATATCGTATATTTGTTTTCGGTAATCACAATCGGGATTTTAATGATCCGCAAAAGCAAAGGAAACCGCCAGTTTACCATGTTTGTAATTATGGCAGTTCTTTTAGGAAGCGGAGATGTATTCCATCTGGTTCCTCGTGCAGTAGCGCTTTGTACAACCGGCCTTGAGAACTTTACCGTACAGCTGGGGTTAGGCAAGTGGATCACCTCTATCACTATGACTATCTTTTATGTCGTACCCTATCATATATGGCGTGAGCGTTATCAGATTAAAGGCCATAAAACAACTACAACAGCCATTTATGGTCTTGCAGGGTTAAGAATTGTTCTGTGCATGATGCCTCAGAATGCCTGGCTCAGTGCAGCTGCCCCGCTTTCCTGGGGAATCTATCGGAATATTCCGTTTGCACTGATGGGATTGATTATCATCGTTTTGTTCTATAAAAGTGCAAAAGAAAATAATGATAGCTCTTTCCGTTGGATGTGGCTGACAATCGTACTGAGCTTTGCCTTCTATATTCCAGTTGTACTGTGGGCGGATGTAATTCCGATGATCGGCATGCTGATGATTCCAAAAACCTGTGCATACGTGTGGACAGTATTGATCGGCTACAAGGCAATAAAAAAAAGAAATAGCGTAAAAATAATCTTTGCTTTTAAGAAAAAATCAGAATATAATTGCTTAAAACAAGCAGCAGGTGAGCCCAAATCCAGACACTCCCCCGCTGCTTGTTTTACATTTATTGATGCTTAATTTTGATTTGCAAAACCGGATGCCGTCTTAATCGATCAATGTTCTCAGCCATGTCCAAAGCCTCAAAATAATAACGCGGTTTACCCACGCTTCTTTTGCCATACTCGATAGCCTTCGATGTGGAATCGCATCCCACAATCGCAAAATAGAATTTTCGTCCATTTGTTCTGTGGAAAGGACACACCAAATTTATGGGCACGGCCATCTTTTCCTTTTACAAAAGCAGCACGCTTGCTGCGGATCTGATTGCAGGTTTCCCATAGCTCCTCTGAGACGATTGGCTCAAAGTCTCCCTTTAGCTCAAAGTCTCCCTTTACAAGAACAAAATCCTCCTCGCTGTGATTGATACGGTTATGGCTGAGGAAGTCATCAACATGGGATTTATTATAGGTCATACAGCTCTTGTAGCCAACACCAACCTTTGGTCTGACGATGATGGGCGTAATGATGCCGCTCTCTGAAATACTGTCTACCAACTCACTGAATTCCAGATCATGTCGGATATGGAAAGGATGATTGGAGAATGGATGCAACTTATTTATTGGAATAGTTTCCTCTTTGCTTGCTCTGTAAGCAGGCGATGTTTTCTTCGTCATGCTGCGTACTCCTGCGGTTTTTTGATAGCTCTTAAGTACCCCGATTTGACCCCAAAAATGTACCCAAAAATCGTATACTTTTTGCTGAAAATGTACCCAAAGGGCATTTTTGCATAAAAAAAGCCCCTAACCACTGTAGTACAGCGATTAGGGGCTTGCTATGATTTATAGATTGACCTTAACTGTCAGGTCTTTCCATTGCTTCGGCCAAAGCACGCAGCCACGCGAATTTCGATAAGAACGAGCCTTATCGTAATCCACATTTAATTGTAAAAATCTACGTGATTCAAGAACGTGGATTTTTAATTGCTGCCTGTGCGGCGGCCAGGCGGGCGATGGGAACACGGTAGGGAGAGCAGCTGACGTAGTCCAGGCCAACGTTGTGGCAGAACTCGACACTGCTGGGATCGCCGCCGTGCTCGCCGCAGATGCCCAGACCCAGGTTCGGGTTGGTCGCGCGGCCATCGTGGGCAGCCATCTTGACCAGCTTGCCAACGCCGATCTGATCCAGATGCTGGAACGGATCGCTCTCGTAGATCTTGTTGTCGTAGTAAGCAGTCAGGAACTTGGCAGCGTCGTCACGGCTGAAGCCGAAGGTCATCTGGGTCAGGTCGTTAGTGCCGAAGCTAAAGAAGTCAGCTTCCTTGGCGATCTCGCCGGCGGTCAGAGCGGCACGCGGGATCTCGATCATGGTGCCGACCTCGTACTTCATGTCAACACCGGCAGCGGCGATCAGGGCATCGGCAGTCTTGACGACAACGTCCTTGACAAACTTCAGCTCCTTGACCTCGCCAACCAGAGGAATCATGATGTGGGGGGTGATCATCTTGCCGGTTTCGGCAGAAACCTTGAGGGCAGCCTTGATGACAGCGTTGGTCTGCATCTCGGCGATCTCGGGATAGGTAACAGCCAGACGGCAGCCACGGTGACCCATCATGGGGTTGAACTCGTGCAGGCTGACAACAACGTTGTTCAGCTCCTCGGTGGACATACCCATGTCCTTAGCCAGAGCCTCGATGTCCTCGGCCTTGGTGGGCAGGAACTCATGCAGCGGCGGATCCAGATAACGGATGGTCATCGGACGCTCGCCCATGATGCGGTACATAGCGGTGAAGTCGGCCTCCTGGAACGGCTCGACCTTAGCCAGAGCAGCCTTGCGCTCCTCAACGGTACGGGCGCAGATCATCTCACGGACAGCCTTGATGCGGTCCTCGGCGAAGAACATGTGCTCGGTACGGCACAGACCGATGCCCTCGGCACCCATGTCAACGGCGTTCTGCGCGTCGCGCGGGTTGTCGGCGTTGGTCATGACCTTCATCTGGCGGTTTGCGTCAGCCCAGCCCATGAAGCGCTTGAAGTTGGCGTTCTCGGTGGAAGCGACGGTAGCGATCTGGCCCTCGTAGACGTTGCCGGTGGAGCCGTCGATGCTCATCCAGTCACCCTCGTGGAAGGTGTGGCCGTTGATGGTGATGACCTTGGCGTCATAGTCGATGGCGACGTCGTTATCGTTGCCGCAGCCGGAGACGCAGCAGGTGCCCATGCCGCGGGCGACAACAGCAGCGTGGCTGGTCATACCGCCGCGGACGGTCAGGATGCCCTGAGAGACCTGCATGCCGACGATGTCCTCGGGAGAGGTCTCGAGGCGGACCAGAACGACCTTCTTCCAAGCATCGTCCTTGACCTTCTCCTCGGCGTCCTCAGCAGAGAAGACGACGCGGCCGCAGGCAGATCCCGGAGAAGCGGCCAGGCCCTTGCCGATTGCCTCGGCGGCCTTCAGAGCGGCAGCATCAAACTGCGGGTGCAGCAGGGTGTCCAGCTGCTTGGGCTCGACGCGCAGAACAGCGGTCTTTTCGTCGATAACGCCCTCGTCGACCAGGTCGCAGGCGATCTGCAGAGCAGCCTGGGCGGTACGCTTGCCGTTACGGGTCTGCAGCATGAAGAGCTTGCCATCCTCGATGGTGAACTCCATGTCCTGCATATCCTTGTAGTAGTTCTCGAGGCGGGTAGCGATCTCAACGAACTGATCGTAGACCTCGGGCATCTCCTCATGCAGCTTGCTGATGGGAGAAGGAGTACGGATACCGGCGACGACGTCCTCGCCCTGAGCGTTGATCAGGTACTCGCCCATCAGCTTCTTCTCGCCGGTGGCGGGGTTACGGGTGAAGGCAACGCCGGTGCCGGAACGCATACCGGAGTTACCGAAGGCCATCTGCTGCACGTTGACGGCAGTGCCCCACTCGTAGGGGATCTCGTTCATCTTACGATACACGTTGGCGCGGGGGTTATCCCAGGAACGGAAAACGGCCTTGACGGCACCGATCAGCTGCTCCTTGGGGTCCTGCGGGAACTCCTCGCCCTGCTTCTCAAGGTAGATCTGCTTGAACTCCTTGACGAGCTCCTTCAGGTCGTTGGCGTCCAGCTCAACGTCCTGCTTGACGCCCTTGCGCTCCTTCATAGCGTCGATGCGCTCCTCGAAGAAGCTCTTGCCCAGCTCCATGACGACGTCAGAGTACATCTGGATGAAGCGGCGGTAGCAGTCGTAGGCAAAACGGGGGTTGTTGGTCTTTTTGGCCAGACCCTCAACAGCCTGATCGTTCAGGCCGAGGTTCAGGATGGTGTCCATCATGCCGGGCATGGACTGACGTGCGCCGGAACGGACGGAAACCAGCAGGGGGTTCTCGATGGAGCCGAAGGTCTTACCGGTCTGCTCCTCGAGGATGCCCATGTATTTGAAGATGTCTGCCTTGATCTCATCGTTGATCTCACGGTTGTCAGCATAGTACTGGGTGCAGGCCTCGGTGGTGATGGTGAAGCCCTGCGGAACCGGCATGCCGGCGTGGGTCATCTCGGCCAGGCCGGCACCCTTACCACCCAGAGTGTTCTTCATGGTGGTCTGGTCGCCGCCGAAGGCGTCATGGCCCTCTTTGAACAGATACAAGAATTTCTTGCTCATAGTTACCTCCCAAATTGGTGACGTGTTTGCATCACATAAATCATGTTTGCATAGTCCATTATAACAGACCGAAAGACAGATTTCCAGTAGATTGTTAAAAAAATGCTCAATAGTTTCGCTGAAAAGTAGCCAAACTTTTTTGGTTCAGGTATTGCAATTTGCACAAAAATCGTGTATTTTATAATGGGTGGGAAGTTCGAAATATTTTTCGAGCTGTCACTTTTTTCTTTTTGAGTGCCGCGGTAAATTTTTACGGCGAACGGCGTTTTTCGGCTTGCTAAAATGCGCCGCATGTTATACAATATATAGGTATAAGGTCCGTCGGCAGCCCCCGTGCGCCGCGGGCACGAAATGAGTGTATAAAGGAAGAACCGCTATATGTCTACCGCAAGAGAGAATTTCGAGCTGGCACAGCAGCGCTATGCCGCCACGTTTGAGCGCCATCTGGATAACGGCGTGAATTTTATCAGTGATAACGTCTGCATTGAGCCGGAGGTCGTCATTGCCCCCGGTGCGACCATCCTGCCGGGCTGCATCCTGCGCGGCCAGACGGTCATCGGCCCGGACTGCGTCATCGGCCCCAACACCCTGCTGGAGGATACCGTCGTTGACGCCGGGTCCACGATCAATGCCAGCCAGTGCTATGGGAGCCACATCGGCCCCAACAACAAGATCGGTCCCTTCACCCATGTGCGCGTCGGCACCAAAACCGCCGAGGGCTGCCATCTGGGCGCTTATGTCGAAACGAAGAACGCCGACTTTGCCGAGGGCAACACGGTCAGCCACCTGACCTACATCGGAGATGCCACGGTGGGCAAGTACTGCAACTTCGGCTGCGGCACCGTCACCTGCAACTACGACGGCGAGGGCAAGTTCCACACGACCATCGGCGACTATGCGTTCATCGGCTGCAACACGAACCTAGTTGCACCCGTCACCATCGGCGACCATGCGTTCACGGCTGCCGGCTCCACCATCGGCCATGACGTGCCCGCCGGTGCGCTGGGCATCGAGCGCGCTAAGCAGGCCGAGATCGACGGCTGGGGCGAGCGCAAGCTGGAGAAGTATATCGCCAAGAAGCAGAAGCTGGAAGCGGAGAAGAAAGGGAAGTAAAGCGTTTCAGGGGGCGGCGTCCTCGACGCCCCGCGGCCTTCCCATAAGCAGCCGCTTATCTTACGCTGCCGGGCCGGGCATGCCCGGCCCCTACGGTACTTCACGATTTTTCAAAGGATATATCTATGTTCGAAATGACCTCCGGGGCGGACTGGCTGATTGCCGGACTGGGCAACCCCGAACCGAAATATGACGGCACCCGCCACAACGCCGGTTTTGAAGCGCTGGACTATCTGGCCGCGCAGTGGCAGTGCGACATTGCCAAGGCCAAATGGCAGGGCCTGTACGGCACGGCACAGGTGAACGGCCACAAGGTCGTGCTGCTCAAGCCGCTGACCTACATGAACCTGAGCGGCCAGAGCATTGCCCCCGCCGCCAACTTTTACAAGATCCCGGCAGACCACATCATTGTGCTGTGCGATGACATCACCCAGGAGCCGGGGCATCTGCGCATCCGGCCCCACGGCTCTGCCGGCGGGCACAACGGGCTGAAAAGCATCATTGCCAGCCTGGGCACCGACCATTTCAGCCGTATCCGCATCGGCATCGGCGCCAAACCGAACCCGCAGTACGACCTGGCCGCCTGGGTGCTGGGCAAGCTGCCTGCCGCAGACCGCAAGGCCATGACGGACCGCTACCCGGACATTGAGGAAGCCTGCAAGCTGCTGATGGACGACAATCTGCAGTACGCCCAGAACAAGTTCAACCACTAAGGGGACGTGAATCATGAGTGAAATCCGTAAAAAAGCAATGACCCGTCTGGTGCTCTGCGCTGTAGCGCTCGTCGCCTCCATCATTTTCAGTGTCCTGCTGCTGAACGGCACCTTTGACGGCAAAACCGGCGGCAGCCAGCCTGCCTCCGGCGATACCATCAGCAGCAGTGCCCCCGCGGAGGGCGTTGACGATCCCACCGCCGACAACTTTACCGCAGAGAGCACCCCTGCCGAGGAGGTGCCCGCCGAGCCCGAGGCTACCCCCGAGCCGACGCCGGAGCCCACGCCCGTGCCCGAGTACGAGGGTCTGAGCGTGCAGCCCACCACCTATTATAATGAGGGTGAGCAGCCGACCTACACCGTGACCGACGGCAACAACCTGAACATGCGCGGCGGCCCCGGCACCGACTATGACAAGATCGGTCAGGTGCCCGCCTCCACCGGCGTGACCGCGCTGGGCACCAATGAGGACGGCAGCTGGGTCGTTGTGAACTACAACGGCACCTACGGCTGGCTCAAGACGGAGTTCTTGAACGGGTAAAAGCTCTCTTGCCTCCCCTAGCAGGGGAGGTGGCCCCGCAGGGCCGGAAGGGTTGAACCTTGCGGCCATCCGAAATATTTAGGGCAATGGCAAGGTTCTCTCCCCCAGCCGCTGCGGCGGCAGCCACCTCGCAGAGGGGGCCAAGGAGAAATGTATGTTCAACGCACTTTTCACCAAAACAGACGAATACGCAAGACTGGCGCAGGCGCTCGGGGGTCCGGGGGCTTGCGCCTTATTTGGCATACCGGGGTCGGGCCGGGCGATGGTCTATGCCGCGCTGGCGAAGGCCCTCGACAAGCCGCTCTGCATCGTGACGCCCGGCGAGGCCGAGGCGACCCGGTTTGCGGGCGACCTGAACGCGCTGGGCGTGGCAGCGGCAGTGTTCCCTGCCCGCGACTATGTGCTGCGCCCCATCGAGGGCACGGGCCGCGAGTACGAATACCGCCGTCTGGCCGTGCTGGGCGACCTCGTCGGCGGGCGGCTGCAGGCCGTCTGCGTGCCCGACGAGGGCCTGACCCAATACACGACGCCGCGGGCGGATTTCTGCGCGAACACCCGCAGCCTGCGCCCCGGCGACACACTGCCCCGCGCTGAGCTGACCGCGCTTTTGTACGGCGCAGGCTATACGCGGCGCGACCAGGTGGACGGCCCGGGTCAGTTTTCGATCCGCGGCGACATTGCGGACATCTACGCGCCCGACATGAAGCAGCCCGCCCGCATGGAGTTCTGGGGCGACGAGATCGACACGATGCACACCTTCGATCTGGCGACCCAGCGCCGCGACGAGCCGATCGAAAAAATCTACGTCTCCCCCGCGCGGGAGATACTGTTCGGTCAGCCCGCCGACGCAGCGGAGAAGATCCGCTCCTATATCAAAAAGGCCCGCGGCAGGCGGCGCACCGCCTTAGAGACCTGCACCGCCGCGGACCTGGCACTGCTGGACGGCGGCGCGATGCCCGTCAACATGGACAAATATCTCACGCTGCGCTATCCCGAGCCTGCGACGATTTTAGACTACTTTGACGATCCGCTGCTGATCCTGGAGGAGCCGGCCTCCCTGCGGGAGGCCGAGCGCGCCACCGCGTTCCGCCGGGGCGAGGAGCTTTCCGCCCTGCTGGAGGACGGCGTGCTGGCGGCAGGGCTGGATAAGCTCTACGCCGAGAGCGGCTGGCTCTGGGCGCAGTGCGCCGCGCACCGCACGCTCTGCGCCGAGAACTTTGCCCGCAGCATGCCCGATGTGCCGCTGAAAACCATCGTCAACGCACCCGCCCACACGCTGCCCGCCTGGGGCGGCGAGGTCGCGGCGCTGCTGGAGGACATCCAGCCGCTTTGCAGCGGCGGCACGGCGGTCACGGTCATGGCCGGCACGCCCCGTGCGGCGGCAGGTCTGGCCGCCGACCTGCGCACCAAAGGGCTGAACGTCACGACGGACGCGGCGGCGGAGCCGAGCGCCGGGTTGGTGCAGATCCTGCCGGGGCAGCTTTCCGCCGGGTGCAGCCTGCCGTTTGCGAAATACGCCGTGTTTACGGCCCGCGCCTTCGGCGTGAGCGGCGCACAGAAGAAGAAAAAGCGCAATAAGGACGCGCTGAACAGCCTGAGCGAAATCTCGGTGGGTGATCTGGTCGTCCACCAGAACCACGGCATCGGGCGGTACGCGGGCATCCAGCGGATGGCCGTGCAGGGCGTCACAAAGGACTATCTGCGCATCGAATACGACAAAAAGGACGTGCTGTACGTGCCCGTCACCCAGCTGGACCTTTTGTCCCGCTACACTGCGCCGGGCGACAGCGACAACGTGAAGCTGAGCCGCCTGGGCGGCAGCGATTGGGCCAAGACCCGCAAGAAGGTCAAGGCTGCGACGGAGCAGATGGCGAAGGAGCTGATCGAGCTGTACGCCCGCCGCAAGCAGGCGCACGGCTACGCCTTCCCCGCCGACGACACCTGGCAGGGTGATTTTGAACAGCGCTTTGCCTATGAGGAAACGCCCGACCAGCTGACCTGCGCGGCGGACATCAAGCACGATATGGAGGAGCCGTGGCCGATGGACCGGCTGCTCTGCGGTGATGTCGGCGTCGGCAAGACCGAGGTCGCACTGCGCGCCGCGTTCAAATGCGTGATGGGCGGCAAGCAGTGCGCGATCCTGGCCCCCACGACGATTCTGGCGTGGCAGCACTTCAACACCGCGCTGACCCGCATGGAGTCCTTCCCCATCCGCATCGGGCTTTTGTCCCGCTACCGCACCGCCAAGGAGCAGAAGGAGACGCTGCGCGGGCTGAAGGACGGCACCGTGGACATTGTAGTCGGCACGCACCGGCTGCTGTCCGGCGATGTGAAATTCAAGGACCTGGGCCTTGTCATCATCGACGAGGAGCAGCGGTTCGGCGTCAAGCACAAGGAAAAGCTCAAAGAGAGCTTCATCGGCGTCGATATGCTGACGCTGTCGGCCACGCCGATCCCCCGCACGCTGAACATGGCGCTGTCGGGCATCCGCGATATGAGCACAATTGAGCAGCCGCCGTTTGAGCGCCAGCCGATTGAGACCTATGTGCTCGAGTACGACGAGGGCATCGTGTCCGAGGCCATCCGCAAGGAGCTGGCCCGCGGCGGGCAGGTATACTACCTGCACAACCGCGTGGACAACATTGAGGAATGCGCCGCGCGGGTGGGCAAGCTCGTGCCCGGGGCGCGTATCGGCATTGCCCACGGCAAGATGACCGAGGAACAGATTTCGTCGGTGTGGCAGCAATTGCTGGACAACGAGATCGACATCCTTGTCTGCACCACCTTAATTGAGACCGGCGTGGACGTGCGCAACTGCAACACGCTGATCATTGAAAATGCGGACCGCATGGGATTGAGCCAGCTGTACCAGATCCGCGGGCGCGTGGGACGCAGCTCCCGCAAGGCGTATGCGTATTTTACGTTCACACGCGATAAGGTGCTGACCGAGATCGCGGCCAAGCGGCTTTCGGCCATCCGGGAGTTCACGTCGTTCGGGTCGGGCTTCCGCATTGCGATGCGCGACTTGCAGATCCGCGGTGCGGGCAGTCTTTTGGGCCACAGCCAGCACGGCCACATGGAGGCCGTCGGCTACGATTTGTACGTGAAAATGCTGGGTCAGGCCATTGCCGCGGCCCGCGGCGAGGCCCCCGCCCCCGACAAGAGCGACTGCCTGGTGGACATCACCGTGGACGCATTCCTGCCGGAGGAATATATCCCGGACGCTGCCGGGCGCATCGAGGCATACAAGCGCATTGCGGCCATCGAGACGACGAGCGACGCCGAGGACGTGCTCGACGAGCTGATCGACCGCTACGGCAGCCCGCCCAAGAGCGTGCAGGGGCTGGTGGACGTCTCCCTCGTGCGCGTGACCGCAGCCCGCGTCGGCATTGCGGAGATCGTCCAGCGCGGCGACCAGCTGATTTTGTATAGTGACATCGTCGGGCCAAAGCAGCTGGGCGAGGTCATGGAAAAGTTCCCGCATCGGGTACTGTACAATGCACTGGGGAGACCCTATTTCAGCCTGCGCGTGCAGAAGGGCGAAAGCCCGCTGGTACTGCTGCGGGATGTGGTGACCCTGCTGCCGGGCGCACAGAATCAGCCACAGACAAAGCCATAAAAAATAAGCACCTGTTTGCTGCGGCAAAAAGCAGTAAACAGGTGCTTTGCTTTTGGGGTAAGACGCTGAAATTTCTTTGGTCCTTTCTTTATAAAGAAAGGACAGAGGGGGCCAAGTGCCGGGCAGCCGTAAACGGGCAGAGTCCCTCAGGCGGCTTCGCCCGCGTCTAAAGCCTCCCCTCACAGGGGAGGTGGCCGAGCGCCAGCGATGGCCGGAGGGGCTTTGCCGGGCGTGAATTACACCGCCCGTTCCCCCCTTGCATCATTCAAACACGTTCTCCTCATCCTCCACCACTTCACCAACGTGGTTTCCCTCGCTGTCCAGCCCGCGCTTGTCCAGCATATAGTGCACAAATTCCCGCGCCAGGCCGTAGAAGGTCGCAAAGAGCGGCACGCCGACGACCATGCCCACAAGACCGAACAGGTCGCCGCCGACCACGATGGAAAACAGGATCCACAAGGCAGAGATGCCGATGGACGAGCCCAGGATCTTCGGGCCGATGAAGTTGCCGTCCACCTGCTGGATGACCAGAATCAGCACGCCGAAGATGACCGCCTGGATCGGGTCAACCAACAGCAGAATGAAGATGCTGGGGATCGCGCCGATGAAGGGGCCAAATACCGGGATAATATTCGTGATGCCGATAAACACACTGATGAGCAGTGCAAAATCGAGCCGCAGGATCGCCATTGCCACAAACGTGATAACGCCGATGATGGCCGAGTCAATGATCTTGCCCACAAAGAAACCCGTGAAATTCACGTTGGCATAATGGCAGATGCGCAGCGTGTTTTCCGCAGCCTTTTCCGGCAGGAAGGCGTGCGCCAGCGTGCGCAGCTGATGGAGCAGATGCTCCTTGTCCGCCAGCATATAGATACTGGCCGCAATCGAGGTGAAGATCGCCACAAAGTTCGATGCCACGCTGCCGATGCTGGCCACGATCTGCGGCATGGCGGCGCTGGCCATACTGTAGATTTCCTTGACCATCGCCTCGGAATCGTCCAGCACTTTTGTGGCCGACGACAGGTCAACGCCGAAGCGATCCTGAATCATGCCCAGCATATCCTGTACGCTGTGTATGTAGCTTGGGAAGTTCGTAACCAGCATGGCGATGCTGTCCACGATCTGCGGGATGACCAGCCATGCCAGCAGCACAAGCAGCAGAATTGCCACCAGATACGCCAGAAGAATCGCGAATCCGCGCGTCTTTTTCTTCTCTTTAAACAGCTTTGTGTAGAAGAACTTGACCATCGGGTCAAGCACATAGGCAATGACTATGCCGCCCGCAAACGGCGACACGATGCCGATAAACACACCGATTTTCCCCAGAAAGTACCCCAGATTGTTCAAAGTCAGATACAGCGCAATACAGGCCCCGACCACGCAGAACCAGTCCAGCATCGTCTCCGGCTTTTTGGTCCAGATATGTTCCTCTTTCAAATGCTCCGCTCCTTTTACATCATTTTACAAGAGTATTGTACGCTATGCACGCCTGTATTGCAAGGAATAACTTGTTAATTTTCTTGCGGCCCGCCTGGTAAATTCCGGCGCGGCTCACCGTTTTCATCCAGGCCGCGGGCCGTCAGCCCTGCCCCGACAGCCTGTTTGAGGAGCGCCGCCAGCACGGCCAGCGTCGGCACGCCCAGCACCATGCCCGGGATGCCGAACCACGCCCCGCCCACCACGATGGCCAACAGCACGCCCAGCCCCGGCAGGCCGGTGGCCCCGCCCAGAATGCGCGGCGCAATAAAGTTGCCGTCCACCTGCTGGACCACAAAAATAATGATGGCAAATTCTGCCGCCTTCCAGGGCAATTCCAGCAGCAGGATGATGAGCCCCGGCACCGCACCGAGGAACGGCCCCAGCACCGGGACAATGTTTGTCACGCCGACCAGCACGGACAGCAGCGGCGCGTATTCCAGCCCGAAGATCGACATCAGCGCAAATGTTTCCCCGCCCACGAGCAGGGCGTCCACCAGCTGCCCGCCGATATAGCCGCTGAAAATTTTGTTGGCAAGACGGCAGATTTCCAGCACACTGCCCGCGGCACGCGGCGGCAGCGCCGCGTGCAGACACGCCCGGGCCGCGCGGAGCAGCGCCTCCTTGCCGGAGAGCAGGTAGATGCTGGCGGCCAGTGCCACCACGGCGTTGCCCGCAGCCCCCGCCGCGCCGGAGACGAAATCCGCCGCCGCACGCGCCGCACTGCGGGACAGACCGCCGAACCAATTTTGCAGTGCCGTGCCCACCATCTGCACAAGCTGTTCCGCCGTGGCCGTATCGATGCCGAACGTATTTTGCACCCAGACCAGCAGGCCGCGGATGGTCTCCTCATACGCGCCGAGCCGCCCGGCAAAGGTCGTCACGCTCTGCACGAGCTGCGGGACGATGAGCGCCGCCAGCAGCGCCAGCGCACCGAAAAACAGCGCATAGCTGACGGCCATCGCCCCGCCGCGCCTGCCGCCAAAGAGCTTTTTCGCAAAAAAGCGCGTGGGTATGTCCAGTACATAGGCCAGCAGCAGCCCCCAGCCAAACGGTGCCAGCAGCCCGAGAAACGCCCCGGCCCCGCGCAGTACGCCCGGCAGCCAGTCTGCCGCGGCAAACACCGCCGCGACGCCCGCCGCCAGCAGCAGCCAGTCCTTCATCGTGTGGGGTGTGCGGTCAAAACAGTTTTTCATTGTCGCTCCTCCTGTTTTGTGGTACACTGTTTACAGCGCGTAATTTTCTCACCTTACTTGCTTCTGTTATACCACTTTTTTTCAAAAGGTAAAGAGCCGTATGATTGGAAATTACAATAATTTACGGAAAACCGATGTTTTTCGTGAAAATCCGCGTCAGTGCCCGCCTGCCGGGCGCGTCGGTGCTGTATGGGGGCGGCGTCCCCGACGCCCCGGGCACTTTGCTGCAGCCGCACACATCCCGGCGGCATGAGGGCATGCCGCCCTACATCCCCCCTTACAAGCAAACTGTAGGGCGGGGTGCCCTCACCCCGCCGCGGAGGGGTCAAGGCCTCTCCCCGCAAAGCCGCTCGAAAGGGGGGTGCGATCCTTTGCACTTTTCCTGCAGTTTTGTAAAATTTCTTCGGCAATCTTGACAGAATACCGTCATAATGTTAAAGTGGTCACAAAGCCGCTTTCTGTCCCTGAAAGGAGATTTCCATGTGGTTTGATACGATTTTATGGCTGGTTGCCGTCGTGGCGTTCATCATGGTCGAGGCCGCCACAACGGCGCTTGTCTCGGTCTGGTTTGCGGTGGGCGCTGCCGCGGCCATGCTGGTCAGCTTTTTTAATGTCGGCTTTGGCTGGCAGATGCTTGTTTTTGCCGTTGTATCGGCCATTACGCTCGGCCTGATGCTGCCCCGGCTCATCAGTCGGCGCGGCGCGCACCGTGCCCCTGTCACGAACGGCTCGCCGCTGACCATCGGCAAGCAGGGCGTTGTGCTTGTGGACATTGAGCCCGGCCTTCCGGGCCGGGTCCGCGTGGACGGTCTGGACTGGCAGGCCCGCGCCGAGGTCACACTCCCGCAGGGCACCCGCTGCAAGGTCGTGGCCGTGGACGGTGCGATCCTTATTGTCGCTCCCGTGACCGCTGACGCGGCTGCGGTTTAAATCACAAAGGAAAAAGGAGGACCCCCAAATGCTGTTAGTCTTTGCCATCCTGCTCATCATTATTCTGGTGGTTTTGGTGCGCTGCATCGTTATTGTGCCGCAGTCCAACGCCTATGTCACCGAGTGGCTCGGCGTCTACAAGGATACCTGGGGCGCGGGCCTGCACATCCGCACACCGTTTGTCGAGCGCATCTCCCGCAAGGTCTCGCTGAAGGAGGAGGCCGCCGACTTCCCGCCGCAGCCCGTCATCACCCGCGACAACGTCACGATGATGATCGACACCGTCGTTTTCTTTCAGGTGTTTGACGCCAAGATGTACGCCTACGGCGTGAACCGCCCGATCCAGGCCATCGAGAACCTGTCCGCCACGACGCTGCGTGACATCATCGGCTCGATGACGCTCGACGAGACCCTGACGAGCCGCGACCTCATCAACACGAAGATCACCGCCAGCCTTGACGAGGCCACGGACCGCTGGGGCATCAAGGTCAACCGCGTCGAGCTGAAAAACATCGAGCCGCCGGTGGAGATCCGCCAGGCCATGGAGAAACAGATGAAGGCGGACCGCGAGAAGCGAGCCTCCATCCTGCTGGCCGAGGGCGAAAAGCAGGCTGCCATCACCCGCGCCGAGGGCGAAAAGGAGTCCGCCATCCTGCGCGCCGAGGCCGTGAAGCAGCAGCGCATCCGCGAGGCCGAGGGCGAAGCCGAAGCCCTGCTGACCGTCCAGAAGGCACAGGCCGATGCCATCCGCATGATCAACGAGGCGAACCCCAACCACAACTATCTGGCTCTGCGCAGCATGGAGGCCATGGAGAAGGTCGCTGACGGCAAGGCCACCAAGCTGATCGTGCCCAGCGACATGCAGAATCTCGCCGCAACCGTGTCCGCGATCAAGGAGATTTCCGGCGAAGTGACCGAATAAAATTTTACATTCTGTTTTCCCTGCCCGCGGTGTTCTGCCGCGGGCAGTTTTTGTGGGGACGAACGCTGGCGGCAAGGCACGAAAGCCCCTCCGACACTGCTCCTTTCCCGCAATTTTTTCTTGCGTTTTCCACAAAATCAGGTTATAATATAAGCAGAATAGTATGCCTTTTTGCGCATACTACATAAAATATTGTGAGGTGTATCAGTATGAAGGAACCTATGGTCATCACTATGGCGCGTGAGTACGCATCCGGCGGCAGCGAGATCGCACAGGCCGTTGCCGACAAGCTGGGTATTCCCTTATATAATAAGGAGCTGATCACCCTTGCCGCCAAAAAGAGCGGTCTGACCGAGGAGGCCATTGCCGCCAGCGAGAACCAGCGCAGCGGCAGCCTGATCTACAGCCTGTACATGATGGGCAACACGATGCCCCTGGCTGACCAGGTCTACATTTTGCAGAGCAACGTCATCAAGGAGCTGGCCGCCGAGGGCCCCTGCGTCATTCTGGGCCGCTGCGGTGACTACGTCCTGCGTGAGCGCCCCAACGTGCTGCGCACCTTCGTCTACGCGCCGCTGGAGACCCGCATCCAGTTTGCCAAGAGCCGCCCCGACGCCAAGGACATGCCGGACCGCCTGTGGGAGACCCAGCTGGCCAAGCATGACCGCGCCCGTGCAAGCTACTACAACTATTACACCGAGAACCGCTGGGGCGAGGCCAAGAACTACGATCTGTGCCTGAATGCGACCCTGGGCCGCGAGGCCTGCGCCGACCTGATCGTGGCCGCCGCCAGGGCTATGCAGGAAGCCGACAAGTAAAAAGGAGCCTTACACTATGCTGCGCTATGTCAAAAACGGAATGCTGCTGTTGAGCGTCGCGTATATCGTCATCGGTATGCTGCTGCTCATCATGCCCGAGACCAGTCTGCTCTGGATCTGCAACATTTTTGGTGTTGTGGTGCTTGTCACCGGCATTGTCTGCCTAATCCAGTATGCCCGCATCCGCGGCACCGGCTTTACCGCGCCGTTCATGCTGGTGGGCGGCGTCATCACGGCGGGGCTGGGCATCTTCACACTGGCAAAGCCGCAGGTAGTGACCAGCTTTCTGCCCGTTGTGTTCGGCATCTTCATCGTCGTTGACGGCCTGAGCCGCATCGGTACCGCCATTGACCTTGCCAAGCGCAAGGGGCAGAAATGGTGGTTGCTGCTGCTGTTCAGCATCGTATCCGTTGCCCTGGGCGTACTGCTGGTGCTGCACCCGTTTGATGCGGCGGTCAGCGTCGTCATGCTCTGCGGCATCCTGCTGATCGCCGAAGGTGCGCTGAATTTAGGCTGCATTCTCTACGCCGCCATGGAGCTGCGCACACTGGACCGCATGGCCTCTGCCGCCGCCAATGCGGCCTTGGGTGCCATCGGCGACGCCCTGGACGAGGCCGAAGCCGCCGAGCGCGATGTCGGCAGCGACGGCCCTGTGGTGTACGACGCCGAGAGCAAGGATGTGTCGGAGGACGGTGAATAACCGTTCCGTGACGCCGTAGGGGCACATTCTATATGCGCCCGCAGCGCCGTGCCATCAGCAAACGGGCACGGGCGGATATAGAATCCGCCCCTACAAGCTCCGTTTGTCCTTATTTTGTTTCCCGCGCGAAGGATCGCGAGTTATTTTTAAAGGAGAGAGCCCCTATCCATGTATGACCTTATCATCGTAGGCGCCGGCCCTGCCGGCATTTTCACCGCGCTGGAGCTGCTGCGCAAGAGCAGCACCCCCCACAAAATTTTGCTCGTCGAAAAGGGCAAGCCTGTGGAAAAGCGCCACTGCCCCAAGGATAAAACCGGCGTCTGCGTAAACTGCAAGCCGACCTGTGCCATCACCACCGGCTTTTCTGGCGCGGGCGCATTCTCGGACGGCAAGCTGTCCCTGTCCTATCAGGTCGGCGGCGAGCTGCCCGACCTGATCGGCGAGGATTTCGCGCAGGAGCTTATTGACTACACCGATAAAATTTACCTCGAGTTTGGCGCCGACCCGAAGGTCGAGGGCATCTACGAGGGTCCCGACATCAAGGACATCCGCAAGCGCGCCATTCAGGCGGGTCTGCAGCTCGTTGACTGCCCCATCCGCCATCTGGGCACCGAGAAGGCCCAGCAGCTCTACCTGAACATCCAGAACTATCTGGCCGACGCCGGTGTTGAGATGCTGTTCAGTACCGAGTGCGAGAACATCATCCTCGAGGGTTCCGTCTGCAAGGGCGTCCGCCTGCGCGAGAAGGACGGCGTCCGCGACGTCTACGCCAAGCAGGTCGTTATTGCCACGGGCCGTCGCGGTGCGGACTGGCTGGAAAAGATCTGCGCCGAGCACAACATTGCCCACAAGCCCGGCACCGTTGACATCGGCGTCCGTGTTGAGTGCCGCAACGAGATCATGGAGAAGATCAACAAGGTCCTGTATGAGGGCAAGCTGATCGGCTACCCGGCCCCGTGGCGCAACAAGGTGCGCACCTTCTGCCAGAACCCCGGCGGCTTCGTTGCGCAGGAGAACTACGACAACGATCTGGCCGTCGTCAACGGCCACAGCTTCAAGGAGAAAAAGAGCAACAACACGAACCTGGCCATTCTGGTCAGCCACAACTTCACCGAGCCGTTCAACCAGCCCATCGCCTACGCGCAGAAGGTCGGTGAGCTGACGAATATGCTGGGCGCGGGCCACATTCTGGTGCAGCGCTACGGCGATATTCTGGACGGCAAGCGCACCTGGGCCAACGAGCTGGCCCGCACGAACGTCCGCCCGACGCTGAAGGACGCCGTGGCCGGTGACATCACCGCCGCCATGCCCTACCGCGCCATGGTCAACATCATCGAGTTCATCAAGATGATGGACGAGGTCGTGCCCGGCTTTGCCAGCCCCGAAACGCTGCTGTACAGCCCTGAGCTGAAGTTCTACTCCAACAAGGTCAAGATGGACACCGATCTGGAGACGAACATCGCGGGTCTGCACTGCCTGGGCGATTCTTCCGGCTGGACCCGTGGCCTGATGATGGCCTCCGTCATGGGCGTCCTGATGGGCCGCAAGCTGATGGAAAAGCACGAGTTCTGATTTTGGGGGACGCGGGTGTTCTTTTCTTAGAAGAAAAGAACCAAAAGAATTTTAAACATAAGCAAGGGGAGAGCGCCGGGTGTGGTGCTCTCCCCTTTTTTGCAGGCGGCGAGTGGCGGCGGCATGAGGGCATGCCGCCCTACGCACTCACTTTATGTCATTCGTAGGGCGGGATGCCCCCATCCCGCCGCGGGCAGGCATCCACTTTACTGCCAGCCTGTAGAGGGCGGCGTCCCCGACGCCCCACGCCCACTTCCCGCAAAAAAATTGCAAAAATCTCCAAAACACCCGCTCCGTGTGACAACTTTGCAACATCCGGGGTGTAGGATAGGGGCAAACCAGGCACAGAAAGGAGCTTTGAGGATGAAAAAAGTAGCTTTATTATTGGCGGCAGCCATGCTGGCGCTGGCCGGATGCGCGTCTGCGGGCGATACCGCGGCGGCTTCGGAGGCCGCACCGGCTGAGAGTACGGCGGAGAGCGCCGCGGCGGAGGACAGCACAGAAGCGGCGCTGCCGGGTGAGCCGCACCTCCTCTCGGCCAATAGCGCCTGCGCAGTCAGCGGCAGCAGCGTCTATACGGCGGTCTCCCACTTTTCAAGCAGCGAGGACAGTCTCGGCAGCTTTGATCACAGCACCGTCTACAAAACCGACCTTACCACCGGGCAGACCTATGAGATGTACCGCACCGGCTCCCAGCTTGCGTCCGCGCCGCTGATCATAGACGACACGCTGTATTTCATCTGCTACGACGGCGGTATGCTGGCCCTGCCGACGACGGGCGGTGAGGCGCGCGTGCTGCCGTTCTCCTACGACGACTGGATGCCTGTTTTTTACGCAGGTCACTACCTCTACTGCCGGAGCGTCAGTGCCGCGCCGTTCTGCCGTACCGGCGGTATGCGGTTTAACTTGGAAAACGGGGAGACCGCGCCGTGGAATATCCCGGTGGAGACAATGTACATTCCCGATGTCGTCGGGGACGCGCTGCTGCTTTGCCGCGTTGTCTCGGATTATCCGGTGCCCTACCCGGACGACGACGAGATGTCCCAGGCGCTTTTGCAGAACACCACGCTGGAATACACCCTGGCCGACCCCGCGACGGGCGCGGTGCGGCAGACCTGCTTTACCCTCCCCTATGACATACCGCAGCCGGGGAGCCTTACAATCTACACCTACCTTGGCAAGTGCGGCAGTGACTTCTATTTCCGCGCAGACCAGTGCGACGACGAGTACAGTCTGGTTTCCCAGTCCGTGCTGCGCATCGGCACGGACGGCACCCGGACCGACCTTGGCATTACCAAAACGCCGGATTACCTGGATTACTGTGCGGTTTTGCAGGGCGATGAGGTGCGCTGGCTCCTGACCCGCGGCACCGACGGCATCTATCTGATTTACGACACGCAAGGCCACGAGATTGGCCGCAACGAGCGGCCCGCCGGGCTGGAGGCCTTCTTCCCGCTTTGTATGCTGGACGACGGGCGTCTGCTGATGGTCGTCGGCTACGACTGGGAGCACGACAGCGCGGCCCGGTACGCTGTGATGGACGCCGACGAATTTTTGAACGGCGGGTCGGCATATCGCGAGATGACGTTTGCGGAGTGAACGGGCCCGCCCTACAGGGAACGGCACGGTGGGCCGTGCCCGCTGCCGCAGAGTTTTTCAATCACCGGAAAGGACGTGTACCCATGAAAACGAATAAGCTCATTTCCCTCATCCTTACAGCGGCGCTGGCGCTGTCCGCCTGTGCGTCGGCGGCGAATTCCGCAACCGCAGCCGCGCCCGCGGAGACTGCCGCCGCCACACCAGAACCGACGGCGGCACCTGAACCGGTGGGGGAGCTGCACGCCCTTGCCGAAACTGGGCAGAACAAATTCGGCAATGTGATTTGTCAGACCCGTCCCGCCCTTGACGATGAGGGCAACTTTACTGGAACCGTCATTTACAAAACAGACCCTGACGCCAGACAGACAACCGCGCTCTACGAATACAACGATAGCGCGTATAGTACGTTATACCAATTTCTAGCAAACGACACGCTGTACGTCGTCATGTACCGCTATGACAGCGACACCAAGCTGCTTGCCGTTCCGTTGGACGGCGGCGAGGTTTGGGAAATTCCGCTTGGCCCCAACACATGGGGTGCCAAGCTGTATGATGACCGCTATGTCTACTGTATGTCTTACAGCCAAGCGCCGACCTCTCCCACCTGTGGGATGCGCCTTGACCTGAAAACCGGGGCAAGCGAGAAATGGGACATTCCCATCGAAACCTACGATGTACTCGGCGTGACCGATGGCGGCATTGTCACAAGCCGCATCGTTTCGGACTATCCTATCCCACTCCCGTCCGATTCCGAAATGCTCAGTGCCATCCTGCAAAACTCCACCTATGAGTTCGACCTGACGGACCCTGCCACGGGGCGGCCTATCCAAAAGATTTTTGAGTATCCCTGCGACGGCACACCCGAGGGGGACGGCTATATCACCTACACCTACGCGGGCAAAAACGGAAGCGATTTCTATTTTATCGCCGACCACATGACACCGTCTTACTGGACCGGCTCCTCCGTCCTTTGCATCCACAGTGACGGCACGCAGGAAGATTTGGGCATTATGACGGCGCAAAAGTTTATTCGCCCGATGCACCAAAACGAAGCGCTGCGGTGGTTTATGGTTCCGAACGACGACACTCCCCGCACTTACACGTTCTACGACTTACAGGGCAATGAAATCGGACACAACGCCGCCCCCGCGGGCGTTGACGTGGCCCTTATTATGGAATATCTTTTGGACGACGGCCGCGTTGTGCTGACCCTCGGGGGCGACCCCGCGCATAATTATGCTGCCAATTACGCCACCATCCCCGCCGACGCATTTTTGAACGGGAGTACGGAGTATACGGAGATGGAGTTTTTGGGGTGAGTGTCATTGCCCGGGCGGTTTTTACCGGCCGGAAGCGGGCACGGGTCGTCGGGGACGCCGACCCCTACGGGCTGGCCGTGGGGCTGGCGGCTGCCTGACGGCGGCCAGAGGACTGCCCGCCGTGGCCGTTTCCGTTAGCATAAAAAACAAAACCCAGCCCCCGCAATGTTTTCCACATTGCGGGGGCTGGGCTGTTTAAAACTTTAAGACATGAACCGATCCTTCAGGTTCTTGAAGAAGCTCTTGCGCTTCTCGTAGTTCTCGTCCTTCAGGCTGTCCTCAAAGGCCTTCAGGGCTTCGCGCTGGGTGCGGTTCAGCTTCTTGGGGATCTCCACGTCCACAATGACGTACTGGTCACCGCGTCCGCGCCCGTTCAGGTACTGGATGCCCTGGCCGCGCAGGCGGAACTTCGTGCCGCTCTGGGTGCCCTCGGGAATCTTCTGGGCGACCTTGCCGTCCACGGTGGGGACCTCAATTTCAGCGCCCAGCACAGCCTGGGAGTAGGTAATGGGCACGCGGACGTACACATCGTAGCCGTCGCGCTCAAACACGGCGTCGGGCTTGACCGTCACATGGACGATCACGTCGCCCGCGGGGCCGCCGTTCGTACCGGCGTCGCCCTGGCCGCGCAGCGCAATGTTCTGGTCGTCGTCGATACCCGCGGGGATCTTAACCTCCAGCGTCTTGCGGGCACTGGTCTTGCCGGTGCCGCGGCAGGTCTTGCAGGGGTTCTTAATGATGGTGCCGCGTCCGCCGCAGTGCGGGCAGGGCTGCTGGCTCTGCATCACACCAAACGGCGTGCGCTGCTGGGTCACGACATAGCCGCGGCCACCGCACTCGGTACAGGTCTCGGGGCTGGAGCCGGGCGCACAGCCGTTGCCGCCGCAGTCCGGGCAGGTCTGCTGACGGTTCAGCGTGACCTTTTTGGCGCAGCCGTGGGCGGCCTCCTCAAAGGTCAGGATCACATTGGCCTGAATGTCATGGCCCTTGCGCGGCGCGTTGGGGTTGGAGCGGGTCGAGCCGCCGAAGCCGCCAAAGCCGCCGCCGAAAATATCGCCGAAGATGTCGCCCAGATCGACGCCGCCGGTGCCGCCGAAGCCGCCAAAGCCGCCACCGTAGCCGCCGCCGGGCTGGCCGGCCCCATAGTTGGGATCGACCCCAGCGAATCCGAACTGGTCATAGCGCTTGCGCTTGTTCGGGTCGGAAAGAACATCGTTGGCCTCATTGACCTCCTTGAACTTTTCCTCGGCGTCCTTGTCGCCGGGGTTCAGGTCGGGGTGGTACTTTTTGGCCAGCTTGCGGTAGGCGCTTTTGATCTCGGCATCGGTGGCGTTTTTGCCGATCCCCAGCACCTCGTAGTAATCACGTTTTTCTGCCATAGAATCTATCCCCTCTATTTATGGGTTGTGAAAAGGCTTCCCCTTGCGGGGAAGCTGCCCGCGGAGCGGACTGATGAGGTGAGACCTGCCGGATATTACCCGCAAACAGGCAATCCCGGCAGGTTGGCCCTCATCCGGCCTTGGCTTCGCACGGCCACCTTCCCCCGCGGGGGGAAGGCTTTATTTTAACTTTCTCTATAACCCCCAAGGGCCGCCGCCGGGTTTGCCCAGCGGCGGCCTTATTATGGGTTTGTTACAGCTTAGACCTCGTGGAAGTCAGCGTCAACGGCACCGTCGTCCTTCGGCTGCGCACCGGCATCGGGGCCGGGCTGTGCACCGGGCTGCTGGCCCTGTGCCTGGGCGGCCTGCTGGTAGACCTTCTCGCTGATGGCGTAGAAGGCCTTCTGCAGGTCATCCTGCTTTGCCTTGATGTCATCAACGCTGCCGGACTTCAGGGCTTCCTTCAGGGCAGACAGCTTGGTCTCGACCTCGCTCTTTTCCTCGGCGGAAACCTTGTCGCCGAACTCGCCCAGCGCCTTCTCAGTCTGGAACACCATCTGGTCGGCGTTGTTGCGCACATCGACTTCCTCGCGGCGCTTCTTATCCTCGGCGGCATACTGCTCGGCGTCCTTGACAGCCTTGTCGATGTCGTCCTTGCTCATGTTGGTGGAGGCAGTGATCGTGATGCTCTGCTCCTTGCCGGTGCCCAGGTCCTTCGCGCTGACGTGCACGATACCGTTGGCATCAATATCGAAGGTGACCTCGATCTGCGGCACGCCGCGGGGAGCCGGAGCGATGCCGTCCAGATGGAAGGTTCCGAGGCTCTTGTTGTCGCGGGCAAACTCACGCTCACCCTGCAGGACGTTGACCTCAACGCTGGGCTGGTTATCAGCCGCAGTGGAGAAGATCTGGCTCTTCTTGGTGGGGATGGTGGTGTTGCGGTCAATGATCTTGGTGCAGACGCCGCCCAGAGTCTCAATGCCCAGGCTCAGCGGGGTAACGTCGAGCAGCAGCAGACCCTTGACGTCGCCCTGCAGAACGCCGCCCTGGATGGCAGCGCCGACAGCAACGCACTCATCGGGGTTGATGCCCTTGAACGGCTCGCAGCCCAGCTCCTTCTTGACAGCGTCGTAGACGGCAGGGATACGGGTGGAGCCGCCGACCATCAGGACCTTGGCCAGGTCGGAAGACTTCAGGCCGGCATCAGCCAGAGCCTTGCGGACGGGGGTCATCGTGCGCTCGACCAGATCAGCGGTCAGCTCATTGAACTTAGCGCGGGTCAGCGTCATGTCCAGATGCTTGGGGCCGTTGGCGTCCGCGGTGATGAAGGGCAGGTTGATGTTGGTCGTGGTCGCGCTGGACAGCTCGATCTTGGCCTTCTCGGCAGCCTCCTTCAGGCGCTGGGCAGCCATCTTGTCCTTGCGCAGGTCGATGTTGTTCTCGCGCTGGAAGTCCTCGGCCATCCAGTCGATGATGCGCTGGTCGAAGTCATCGCCGCCCAGGTGGGTATCACCGTTGGTAGCCAGAACTTCGGTAACGCCGTCGCCCATCTCGATGATGGAGACATCGAACGTACCGCCGCCGAGGTCGTAGACCATGATCTTCTGGTCGGCTTCCTTATCAATGCCGTAAGCCAGAGAAGCAGCCGTAGGCTCGTTGATGATACGCTTGACGTTCAGACCAGCGATGGTACCGGCGTTCTTGGTGGCCTGACGCTGGCTGTCGTTGAAGTAGGCGGGGACGGTGATGACGGCCTCGGTGACAGGCTCGCCCAGATAAGCCTCGGCGTCAGCCTTCAGCTTGGAGAGGATCATAGCGCTGATTTCCTCGGGGGTGTAGTCCTTGCCGCCGGCATGGACCTTTTCAGCCGTGCCCATCTTACGCTTAATGGAAGAAATCGTGTTCTCGGGGTTGGTGATGGCCTGACGCTTTGCGACCTGGCCGACCAGACGCTCGCCGGTCTTGGTGAAGCCGACGACAGACGGGGTGGTGCGGGCGCCTTCGGCGTTCGCGATGACGACGGGCTCGCCGCCTTCCATAACGGCGACGCAGCTGTTGGTAGTACCTAAGTCAATACCGATGATCTTGCTCATAAATAAAACTCCCTTCAAATTTGCTTTGAATGCAGTGAATGTCAATTTATATGGAAACGAATCGTTTGATTCGGTTCGACGTTATTCTGCGACGACGACCATCGCGTGGCGGATGATCTTGTCACCGATCTTGTAGCCCTTCTGGAAAACCTGCACGACGCTGCCGCTCTCCTGCCCTTCGGCGGCGGGGACCTGCTGGACGGCGTTCATGAAGTTGGGATCAAACGGCTGGTTCAACGCCTCGATCTCGGTGATGTGCAGCGTTTCCAGAGCCTTGGCGGCCTTGTCCAGCGTCATCGTAACGCCCTTCTTGTAGTTCTCGTCCGCGCAGGCGGCGTTGGCGGCCATGTCCAGCGTGTCCAAGATGCCCAGGATCTGGGTCACGGCGTGGGACACACCGTCGTTGAACTTCTGGTCAGCCTCGCGCTGGGAGCGCTTGCGGTAGTTGTCATACTCGGCAGCGGTGCGGAGCAGCTGGTTCTTGAGGTCGGCGTTTTTCTTTTCCTCCGCCTCCAGCTTGGCCTGCAGGGCCGCGGTCTCGTGGTGGTGATGCTTGCCCTCGTGCTTGCCCTCGTTCTTTTCCTCAGCCTGGGGGGCCTCTTTTTCAGGGGCCTCCTGTGCGGGGGTCTCGGGCTTTTCAGCAGCCGCTTCCGTCTCCGGGGCGGTCTGTTTCTTTTCTTCTTGGCTCATTGCGGGTCTCTCCTTCTTCGTTTATTGGCCCTGCCCGGCCATGCTCTGCCCCATTCTGGCGGCAAAGTAGTCCAGGATCGGCAGCAGCCGCTCGTACTCCATGCGGGTGGAGCCGATCAGTGCGACGGAGCCTGTCAGCCCGCCGCCGGCTAAGTACCGCTTGCTGACGATGCAGGCACCCGGCATCGCAGGGTCAAGGTCGCAGCCCAGCGTTGCGGTGATCTTGTTGCCTTCGGGGCGGATGAGTTCCGTCGCGGCCTCATTGTCGGAGAAGATCTCCAACAGCGTGCCGAGGTTCTGGCGGACGTCCGCCATCTTTGCCAGATACTGCGCGCCCTCCAAGCAGGCCTGCGGGCCGGTGGTGACGAGCGCCTGTGCCGCCATGATGACGGGGGCCAGCCGCTGCCCTGCGGCCAGCACCATGCTGGCCATGAGCATCGGGCTTAAATCCTGCGGGGCGACGAAAGTCAGCCCGCGGTTGAGCAGCTGTGCCAGGTTGGCGGCATCGTCCCGGGTCAGACCGGTGTCAACGCGGGCCACGCGGGTCCGCACGCCGCCTGCGCTGGTCACGGCCAGCACTGCGGCGCTGTAGCGGCCCACCTGCACGACCTCAAAATGGGCAATGCAGAGATCCGGCGCCTGCGGTGTGGTAGCGGCAGCCGCGCAGCCTGTCATATCGGCCAGGCAGCGGGTCGCGGCGGGTACGAGCTTTTCCGGCTCGGCATCCATGGCGGCGAACAAATCGTCAATGCGGCGGCGGTCCTTCTCCGGCAGGGTGCCGGACTTTGGCGCGTCGATCAGATGATCGAGGTAGTAGCGGTAGCCCTGGGCGCTGGGCACGCGGCCCGCGCTGGTGTGGGGCTGTTCCAGCAGACCCAGCTTGGTCAGGGCAGCCATCTCATTGCGCAGCGTCGCGCTGGACAGTGCCATGTCAAAGTAGTTTGCCAAAAGACCCGAGCCGACAGGCTCACCGTCGTTGGCATACAGGGCAACAATAGCTTCCAGTATACGCTGCTTGCGCGCATCCATGGCCATGCTGCTCATCTCCTTTGGTTTGCTTTTGTTGGTTTGTTTAGCACTCTTTATCTCCGAGTGCTAAGTTTATTATATCCCCGTTTTGCAAACTGTCAAGAGTTTTTCCGAATTTTTTGTAAGTTTAACAGTTTCGTCACAATCGGATTGGGCAGTTTCCCTATTATTATATATGTAGGGGCCGGGCATGCCCGGCCCGCAGCCTTGCACAAGCAGCCCTTTCACGGGCAGTCACGTCAACCTCCGGGCCGGGCATGCCCGGCCCCTACGCTGCCGCTGCTTTTCACTCCTCCATCCACCGCGCCAGAAACTCTGCGGCGGTGGCGGCGGCGCGGACGGTCTCGGCGTTGGGCGCGGCCTCGCGCAGGGTGCCGTGCAGCAGCACGCCGCCTTCGATGTCACCGTGTACCAGGATCGGCGCGGCGCACAGCAGGTACCGGCTGCCCAGCGGCTCCCGCTCCGCGGCGGACGCCGGGGCCGTGTAGAGCTTGCGCCGGGTCAGCAGCGGCTCGATCTCGGGCGGGAGCGGTGCGCCGAGCAGCTCGCCCTTGCCCGCTCCGGCGGCGGCGACGATATGCTCCCGGTCACAGACGGCCACGGCGCAGCGCAGCCGCCGGGCCAGCACGTCCGCATAGACGGCGGCAGGCTCGCCGAGCTCGGCCAGCGGCGAATACTTTTTAAATATGACCTCGCCGTTGCCGTCCGTGTAAATTTCGAGTGAATCTCCGGTGCGGATGCGCTGCGTTTTCCGAATCTCCTTCGGGATGACCACCCGGCCCAATTCGTCGATACGGCGCACGATTCCGGTTTCTCTCATACAAAATCCCCCCTGGTTTTTTCTGGTAGTATCTGCGGGGGTGCTTAAAAATATGTAAGGAGTTTGGTTATGGAGCTATTGCAGACAACGCTTTGCTATCTCGAAAAGGACGGTGCGTACCTGATGCTGCACCGCGTCAAAAAGAAAAACGACGTCAACCACGACAAGTGGGTCGGCGTCGGCGGCAAGTTTGAACCGGGTGAGGACGCGCTGGCCTGCGCCCTGCGCGAGGTGCGCGAGGAGACCGGCCTGACGATGCACGCGCCGATTTACCGCGGCATCGTGGATTTTTTCTGTGACCCATGGCCCGCCGAGCGGATGCACCTGTACACCTGCACGGATTTTTCCGGCGTGATGACCGACTGCGACGAGGGGTGCTTAGAGTGGGTGGACAAGGCCGCCGTGCAGGATCTTCCGATCTGGCAGGGAGACAAGATATTTTTCAAGCTGCTGGCGGAGGACGCACCGTTTTTCCATTTAGAGCTGACCTATGACGGGGATGTGCTGGTAAAGGCGGTGCTGGATGGGGTAAGCTTGGCGCTGTGATAAACGGGCAGCGGCGGCATGAGGGCATGCCGCCCTACAGGCAGATGGTATACCTGCTACTATGGCAAACGGCCCCGCGGGTCGTCGGGGACGCCGCCCCCTACAACTCCCGGTAGGGGCCGGGCATGCCCGGCCCGCAGCTTCGCGGGAGCAACCCGTTCACGGGCAATCACACCACCCCCGGGCCGGGCATGCCCGGCCCCTACCGTGCGGCAAAAAAAAGAGCGTGTGCTTTTCTGTGCACACGCTCTTTTCTTATGTCTCAATACGTCGTGATCGTCGTCCCAACGAAATAATGCGTCAGAATATCCTGATAGCCCCAGCCGTTGCGGGCGTAGCCGATGGCACCCCACTGGCTCATGCCGCAGCCGTGGCCGTAGCCGTAGACATCAAAGATAAAGCAGTCCAGATCGGCGTTGTAGCTGACCGTGAAGCACTGGCTGCGCAGGCTGCGCCCGTCAACGCTCTGGCGGGCCAGCAGATTCTCGCGGAACCAGCGCCCGCTGACGGTGCCGACGCCCGCGTCCGGGCCGACCTGGATCTTGGCGACCCAGCCGTACTGGTTGGCGGACTGGATCGTGAACCAGCTGTTGGGGTCCACGCCGGACAGGTCAATGTCCATCACATCGCGGATGCGGTCCTGCAGCGTCTGGCGGGAGAAGCGGGCCGTGCCGCTGGAATTGCCGTTCGTGTTCCAGTGGCTGGACACGCTCTGGTCATACGGGCTGTCCACGGCCTGCAGCCAGGCGCGGTCATTGCCCCAGACCTCGGCAGCGGAGGCCGTGCCGGTGCTGGCCGACGCAAAGTACGGCGTGAAGCAGACCTGCCCGTTGTAGGTAACCAGCACATGGGCTACCTCCTGCGCGGCGGCCAGCGCGGCAGCGCCCGGCTCGGCACCCAGCACCGACGGGTAGCCCGACTGGCTGATGATCCAGCAGTGGGTCGCCACGCACTGAGCCTTGTAGGCTTCGGCGGGTGCGTTGGGGCCCAGCTCGTTCTGGGCCACCATGGCCAGGCACTGCACCAGATCCATCGTCTGGGCCGTGCCGTTCATCGTCACGTTGATGGTCTCCCCTGTGCCGCTGTTGTCGGGCTGAGGAGCCTCGGTGGGGGCGGCTGTCGGATCGGGTGTCGTCCCATCGGCGGCGGCGGAATCCGCCGGGGGCTCGGTGGGCGCAGGCGTGGCGCTGGTCTTGATCTGATCCACCGTCACGGTCTGCTCGGGCAGACTGCCCTCGGCGCCCTTGTTCAGGTCGGCCTCCGCGGCGGAGGTCGAGCCGGCCACGTCGGTCAGGCCCGCCAGCAGCTTGTCGGTGCTGGCCAGCAGGCTGTCCGTGATGGCCTGCAGGTCGTCCGCGCGCTGGGCCAGGTCCGCCATGTCCGCGGCGGTGTCGCTGCCCGTGCCGCCGTTCTTGCGGGCGGCCTGGGCGGCGGTGCTCTGCTGGGCGTAGCGGTCCACACTGGCCTGCACCAGCGTGCTGACCGTCGGCATCGGCTGGCCCTTGCGCTCATACTGGGCCGCCGTCAGCAGCGGCTCCTCCGCTGCCGCGATGGCCGAGGTGTTTAAAAGCTCTGCCTCTCCCTCGCGGATCAGCCGCCCCGTGATGCAGAGCAGCACGCCGCTCTCGTCACTGTGGGTCGTCACGGTCAGGAAGCGGGAGTCGTCACCCACGTCAACGCCGGTGTCAAACAGGCTGCGGGCCTGAATGCCCGCGACGAAGGTCAGGTAGTCGTAATAGCTCGACAGGTCGGTGCTGCCGTACAGGTCAAATGCACCCGCGCCCTGCTCGGACGGGTCAAAATAGTAGACCGCGATGGCCTTGAAGCGGTAGGCACCGCCCGCCGTGTACAGCGTGAAGCCGCTGTTCTGCTTGAGCGTATCCTCGTCGGCCAGCGCCTTGTAGTCGCTGCCCGTGCATTCCACCACAGTGTTGCCGGGGGTGGCGGCGTCCAGTGCACTGGGGGTGGCAAAGCGGACGATGGACGGTGCCTCGCCGCTCTCGGGCGTTTCCGGGTCGGGCGTGTCGGCGGCGTAAACCAGTGCGCCGTTCAGCCCGGGCCAGCCCAGATAGCCGACGACGCCGGGGCGGCGCTCCAGCGCCTTGCCCAGGTAGCTCTCGGCGGTCGTATCGTAGAGCGCCGTGCCGTAGCTTTTGGCCGCGGGGCGTGCGCCCAGATCACAGCGCAGGAACAGCCACAGCGCCCCGCCGCCCAGCACAAGCACCAGCGTCAGCACGACAAGCCCCAGAATAACGGTGCGTCTGCGGCGGCGCTCGCTCTTTTCAATGATCTCAAGGCTGCGGTTCTTGATGCTGGGCTGCACCGGCCCGCTCTCGGGCTTTTCGGCCTTGCGGCGGCGCTTTTTGTCGGTTTTCCGCCCGGCCTTTTCTGCGGCGGCCTCCTCAACGGCGCTGGCGTCAAACAGCTGGGTCGCAGCGCGGGTAAAGTCCTCAACGCTGGCGCTCTTGCCCGCGGCCTCGGCGGCGTCATCGGCAGCCTGCGCGGCGGCGATGGCGGCGGGGTCAAGATCCGCGGAGAAGTCGGGGATGTCATCGTCCAGCACCGACGGTGCGGGGGCACGGCCCTGCGGGACGTCGGGCAGAGGTGCTTCGTCCGCCGGGGCGGGCGGCTCCACGGGCCGGGCACGGCGGATGCGGGCGTGCCGCGGCGCTTCCGGTCCGGAGGTCCGGGCCGGCTCCGGGGCCGCTGCCTGCGCGTCCGCGTCCGTTTCAAAGCGGATGACGCCTGTCGGCTCGGAGACCTCGGGCGGCGTCGCGGTGGCGTCGCGGCGGTGCAGCGTGCGGTGCGGGGCCGCGGGGTCGGGCGCGGCAGACTGCTCCGGCTGCGGGAAGCTCGGCGGGCTGACCGGCGCGGGCCGGTCAAAATCGAGCATCGGCTCAAAATCGGCGGTATGGTCGGCGTCCCGCGTGGGCGGCGTGCGGCGGCGCAGCGAGAACCGCACCGTGTTGCCGCGGCTCCGGGCGGCCTCCGACACAACAAGCAGCGGCCGGTCATGGCCGGGGCGGAACGTGATGCAGGAATCTGTCAGCTGCAGGCCGAACAAACGGCGGCGCAGCAGGTCCAGGATCTGGTTGCCGATGAAGGTATCGTTCATATCGGGCGGCAGGGCGCAGGCCACCGCGCCGCGGCGGTCACACACCAGTACAAAGGGGCACTGCCCGACGCTGGCGGGCATGTAGGCGGCAGCGTAATCCGCGCCTGTGACCTGCAGCGCGGCCAGCGCACGGCCCGCTGCGGCCTGCACAATGTCGCCGGGGAAGCGCCGGAGCAGCTGCTCCGGCACGGTGATGCGGCGGGATTTCTGCGGGTCGGCGTAGCTCTCGGTGCCAAAGTCAAAGACGGCCTCGCTGTGGGGCAGCGGCTGCAAAAGGCTGCCCAGCAGGCGGCCCGTCGGCTCGTCCACGGCAACCAACAGCTTGCGTTTTTCCAGCAGCGCGTCCAGCGTGGCCTGGGCCAGGCTGGTCTCCCCCTCGGCAAAGACATCGTCGCCGAACTTAGCGCGCAACCGCGCGGCCCATTTATCGCAGTATTGCTCCGCCATGGCGCGGTTGGGTGCGCTGACCTGCACACAGATGGCAAACTCGCCGTCCCGTTCCAGCAGACGCAGGCCGGGGCAGCCATCATCCCGGATGCCCCGCAGCACGGAGGATACCTCCGCGCCCGTGGGCCCGAAAACACGCAGGATTTTCAGTTGAGTGTTGACCATGGTGGAACCTTTCTTTGTTTGGAAATGTTGCCGAGCTTGTCCGTAGGGGCGGATTCCATATCCGCCCGGGGAAGCTTTCTACAGCCGCAAACGGGCCGGGCGCATATAGAATGCGCCCCTACGGTTTTGCGTTTTAAATATCTAAATCTCTGTCCGCCGTCTCCGGCGTGAAACGCACGCTGTCCGGGACATCGAGGCCCAGCGCCATGCGGCGGAGCATATCCAGCGCGTACAGGGCGGCGCGGGTGCGGATGATCTGGCGGTCCTGATAGCCGCCCAGGGTCAGGCGCATTAAATACCCCGTGTCCGTGCGGGTGTCGGCACCGGCCAGATAGACCGTACCCACCGGCTTGCCGGGCAGTGCGCCGCCGGGTCCGGCCAGTCCCGTGATGCCCACGGCCAGCTCTGCACCGGATTCCCGGGCAGCGCCAAAGGCCATGGCCGCGGCCACAGGGCCGGACACGACGTTGTACTTTTCAATGACAGCCGCATCCACACCCAGCAGCTTTTGCTTGGCGGCCTCGGCGTAGGTGACAAAGCCGTAGCCGAACACCTCGCTGGAGCCGGGCACGTTCGTCAGCCGCTCGGCGATCATGCCGCCGGTGCAGCTCTCCGCCGCGGCGGCGTGCAAGCCGTGCTCCCGCAAAGCGCGTACCACCGTGTATTCCAGCGCGGGCACGTCCACATCGTAGGCGGCTGCGCCGAGAATCTCTTTAAACTCCGCAATGCGGGCATTGCAGGCGGCCTCGGCGGCCTGCTCGGTGGCCTCGCGGGCCGTCACGCGGATCTCGCACTCGCCGGTCTTGCAGTAGATGGCGGCGGTGGGGTTCGCGGCCTCAAACAGCGGTGCGACCTTGCTGGCAATGGCGCTCTCGCCGCCCAGCACCCGCAGCGTGCGGCTGTGGATCGTGCAGTTTTGCCGTTTCAGCAGAATCGGGCGGACCTGCTCGGCCCACATGGCCTTCATCTCCCGCGGGACGCCGGGCATCAGCGCGGCACAGTGGCCGTCGGCGTCCTCAAACCACGCGCCGGGGGCCGTGCCGTGGTCGTTGATGAGCTTGTGGCCCACCGTCGGGCACATGGCCTGCTTGCGGTTGTTCGGCGTGGGGCGTCTGTTTGTCCGGGCGAAAAAGTCGATGATCTTCTGCCACTCGCCCTCGTCAAAGGCCAGCGTATCACCGAACGCCTCGGCCACGGTCTCCTTCGTCAGATCGTCCTCGGTGGGGCCGAGACCGCCCGAAAAGACGAGCAGGTCGCTGCGGCTTTTCGCCTGCAAAACCAGCTCCTTCAGGCGGGCGGGGTTATCGCCGATGACATGCTGGTGCATCACGCTGATACCGAGTTCGGCCAGCTCGCGGCTTAAAAACTGCGCGTTGGTGTTCAGGATGTCGCCCAGCAGAAGCTCCGTACCTACGCAGATAATTTCAGCAGTCACAGCAGCTCGTCATCTCCCATGCGGATATAGATTTTCTCGACGTTCTCGGCGGCCTCGGCTTCCAGCGCGGCCAGGCCGGGCATAGCGGCCTCGGCGGCCAAGATCTCGTCCAGCGTCGGGTTCGTCTTGGGGTGCGGCGGGGTAAAGATCGTGCAGCAGTCCTCATACGGCTCGATGGACGTCTCAAATGTACCGATTTTACGCGAAATATTGATAATCTCGATCTTGTCCATGCCGATGCAGGGGCGCAGCACGGGCAGGTCCTGTGCCTGGTCTGTGCAGGCCAGCGCGGCCATGGTCTGGCTGGCGACCTGAGCCAGGCTCTCGCCGGTGATGAGGGCCTGCAGCTCGAGCTTTTTCGCCACCTGATTGGCAATGCGCAGCATGCTGCGGCGCATCAGAACCGTGAACAGCACGTCGGGCGCGTTGTCACGGATATACTCCTGCGGCTTCGTGTAGGGCACGACGAACAGCGTGCAGTTGCCGGTGTACTCGACCAGCTCGCGGGCCAGATCGCGCACTTTCAGCTTGGCGCGCAGGCTCGTGTACGGCGGGCTGGCAAAGTGGATGTGGTGCAGCGCCAGACCGCGGCGGGCCATGCACCACGCGGCGACGGGGCTGTCGATGCCGCCGGACAGCAGGTTCAGTGCGCGCCCGCTTGTGCCGACGGGCAGACCGCCCGCGGCCTCGACCTTGGGGCCGTGGACATAGGCGGCGTAGTCGCGGATTTCCACCATGATCTCCAGCTGCGGGTTATGCACGTCGACGCGCAGATGATGGTGCTTGTCCAGCAGGTAGGCACCCAGCTCGCGGCAGATCTCGGGGCTCTTCATCGGGTAGGTCTTGTCGGCGCGCTTGGCCTCGACCTTGAAGGTGCGGATGCCGCGCAGCGTCTCGCCGAGATACGCCTCGGCGGTCTCGCATATTGCGGCAAAGTCCTTCGGGCACTCGACGGCGCGGCTCAGCTTCACGATGCCGAACACATGGGACACGCGGCGGAACGCCTCGTCCATGTCGAGGCCGTCCTCCTGCGGCTCGATGAAAACGGTGCTCTGGGCCTGGTAGACCTTGAACTTGCCCAGCGGCTCCAGCCGCCAGCGGATGGTCTTGGCCAGCCGCGCCTCAAACTTGCCGCGGTTCAGGCCCTTCAGCGTCATTTCGCCCTGATAGGCGAGGATGAGTTCTTTCATAAAATGGTTCCTTTCAAAATGGATGTGCCGTTCAAATATGCTGCAATTCCTGTAATCCGTCCCGCAGCCCCGCCAGCAGCGCGTCCACGTCATCGGCGGTGTTATCGGCGCAGAAGCTCACGCGCAGGGCGGTGCGGACGGTCAGGTCGGCGCAGCCCATGGCCAGCAGGGTGTGGCTCGGCTCGCCCTTGTCGCAGGCAGAGCCGCCCGAGACATAGACCGCGCGGGTGTTCAGGTAGTTGATGAAGGTCTGGCTGTTGATGCAGCCGGTGGAGAAATTCACGATCTCCCCCACCGCGTCGTCGGGCGAATTGAGCGTGATGCCGTCCAATTCTTCAAGCCCCGCGCGCAGCTGCCGATTCAGCGCGGCAATGTGTGCAATGCGGGGGCGCAGCTTCTGCTGGCCCTGCGCGGCGGCCACGCCGAGACCCACAATGTAGGGCGTGTTCTCGGTGCCGGGGCGCAGGCCGCGCTCCTGATGGCCGCCGAGATAGGGCGGTTTGAGCGTCTGGCGCTGGCTGTCCCGGATGAACAGTGCGCCGACGCCCTTGGGCGCGTGGACCTTGTGGCCGGAGACGGAGAGCGTATCGACCTCGCGCCATTTCTGCAGGTCGATGGGCATGCGCAGCCACGCCTGCACGGCGTCCACATGGAAGTGGGTGCGGCTGTTGCGCGCCTTGATGCCCTTGCCCAGCGCCGCGATGTCCTGCACGGCGCCGGTCTCGTTGTTGACGGCCATGCAGGCGGCCAGCACCGTGTTTTTGTCGATCTCGGCCAGGAATTTCTGCGTGTCAATGCGTCCGTCCGCCCCGGGCATGACCTCGACGACGGTGAAGCCTTCGTCCTTCAACGCGCGGATGGGGCGCTGCACGCTGGGGTGTTCAAAGCCCGTGACGACGATCTTATTGCCCCAGTGCTTACGCGGGCGGGCCGCACCGGTCACGGCCATGTTGTTGCCCTCACTGCCGCAGGCCGTGAAGTAGATTTCATCGCTGCGGCAGTGCAGCGTTTTGGCCACGCGGGCGCGGGCCGCGGCAATGGCATCCTGCGCGGCAACGGCGGGGTCATACAGGCTGCTGGGGTTGGCCCAAAGCTCAGTCAGCGCCTCGCTGACGGCCTGCGCCACCGCCGGGTCCACCCGGGACGTGGCGGCGTTATCAAGATAATGCAGCTGGGGGTCGGAAAGCATAGCACTCATTCCTCACATTATTGCACAAAATTATACAGATTAAATTATACACGTTCGCCTAGCAAAAAAACAATATTCAGAAACAAAAAAAGGCTTCCCCCGTGGGGGAAGCTGGCCGCGAAGCGGACTGATGCGGGCAGAGTTCATCCTGATTGCCCATTTACGGGCTGTAACTCGGTAGGGGCCGGGCATGCCCGGCCCGCGGCTTACCGGCAAATGTGCTGTAATGGGAAGGCCGCTTTATTCTGTCGACCCTGTAGGGGCGCATTCTATATGCGCCCGGGCAGCTTGCGGCTGCGAAAGCCCCCACGGGCGGATATGGAATCCGCCCCTACGCCTTGTTTTATCTACCCTTACTCCCCAAAATCCTCTGCGGCCTTCTGCATCATCTGGCGGATCGGCAGGTTGTACGGGCAGCGCGGCTCACAGGCACCGCACCGGATGCAGGCACCGGCCTTGGTCTGCAGCGTCGCATAGCGCTCGCGGCCCCACTGCTGCAGGCCGTAGCGGTTCAGGTACCCCTGGAACAGGAACACACTGGGGATGGAAATCCCCACCGTGCAGGGCGCACAGTAGTTGCAGCGGCGGCAGAACTGGGTGCCCAGCGCGTCGCGCACCTTCTGGCAGGCGGCCTCCTCCTCGGGCGTAAGCGGGGCGGTGTTGGCCGCGCCCGCCACGTTGGCGTTCAGCTCCTCCACCGTCGCCATGCCGGGGATGGACACCGTGACTGCCGGGTTGGACAGCACGTACCGCAGTGCCAGGCGGCCATCCTCAATGGCACCGCCCGCCAGCGGCTTCATGTCGATAAAGCCCTTGCCCGCCGCGGCGCAGCGGTCGATCAGCTCCCTGCCCTGCTGCTCCACGATGTTGTACGGGAACATGATCGTCTCGATTTCGGGGATGTCCAGCGCGGCCTCAAACACAGCGGCCAGGTGCGCCGTGATGCCGATATGCCCGACGATGCCCCTGGCCTTTGCCTCGAGCAGCGCCTCCATTGCGCCGCCGGGCGCCAGAATGGTTTTCAGGCCGTCGAGGCTCGGGTTGTGGAACTGGAACAGCTCGATGTGGTCGGTGCGCAGGTTTTTCAGGCTCGTGGCGATCTCGGCCTCCATGTCGGCCTTGGTCAGCGCGCGGCATTTGGTCGCCAGAATGAAGTCATCCCGCAGCCCGGCCTCCTCCAGCGACTGGCCGATCCATGCCTCGCTGACCGTGTAGGCGCGGGCAGTGTCGATGTAATTGATGCCCGCCTTATGCGCGGCGATCAGCAGCTCCCGCGTGCCGGGCTGGTCGATGCGCTGAATGGGAATGCCGCCAAACCCAAGGCGGGAGATTTGTAAGCCTGTGGTGCCGAAATTGACGTATTGCATGGTGTTTACCTCTTATATTGCTCTCCGTTTGCTGCAGGGGTCGATACAAGCATCCGCCCCTGCACGCTCTGTGCTTATTATAGCAAATCCAACGTAAAAATCCAGTCCCCCTAAGCCCTCCCCCGCGTGGGAAGGCAACCGGCTTGCAAGCATGGTGCTATCCTTCTATAATAAACAGTACAAAAACGAAATTTTTGCGGGGTACAGCCACCTCTACGACCCGCTGACCGGGCGCTGGCCGTTTCTTGCGGGGCCGGAGTGCAGCTACGGTGCGTGTGTCGATTTATTGGTGGAGGAATTTTTGCCCAATACAACTGCTGGCGCCTGACAGCAGCCGCGACCACTAGATGCCCGGAAAGTTGTGTCCGCGGTGTCACAATTATCCACAAACAGGCCCTATGAATGTTGAAAATTTCGGCGTTTTTCTGTGCACTTTTCCACCCCTGCCCACTTGCGGCGGGGGCTTTTTTCGTGGTATGATTCATTTTGTAATAGTTTATCGCTTTTTAACTGTGAGGAACAGGAATGTTTAACAAAAAGAACCCCATGCGGTATTTCTCCGGCAGCACCTTTGCGCGGCTGCCGCTGTATAAGCTGGCCGCGGGCGGCACGGCGGTGGTGCTGACCGCCAGCATCGGTCTGGGCGCGTTTGCGGCCAGCGTCGGTCCGCTCTCCGCGCCCGAGCCCAGCCCCACGCCCATCGTGACGGCCACCCCCGAGACGGCGGCCACGCCGACCCCTTCCCCGACGCCGAGCCCCACGCCGGAGCCGGACAAGCCGCTGACGATGGAGGCCAGCGTCATCCAACAGGACGTCGGTGTGACGCTCTACGTCGAGAGCGCCCCCGAGTCCAGCCCCACGCCCGATGCGTCCGCCTCGCCGTCCCCGACGCCGTCCAAAAGCGCGAAGGAGGATGACGCCGAGAACGAAAAGACCCCGCTGCTGGGCGTGGCGGCAACCATCACGCTGACCGACGCCAAGGGCAATGCCACGGATTACGAGCTGGATACCGAGACCGGCACCGCGCTGGCCGAGGACGTGACCCCCGGCGACTACACGCTGGCGGTCCAGCCCATCGAGGGCTACACGCAGCCCGAGGCCCAGACCGTGACGGTCAAAGAAAAGGTCGTCTACAAGGCGGACGTCAAGGCCGTTAAAGAGAAGATCGTCCAGGCAAGCCAGGTCAACGAGAGTGCCGAGGACTCCGGCGTCAGCAACGCGGGCTCGGCCCCCATCGTCAACGAGGTCACCGACACCGTGACCTACGCCGACAGCGCCAGGACCGAGACCGGCAGCAAGACGAGCTACACAGCCAAGCTGAGCAGCAGCGGACATCTGCTGCTGGCCGACGGCACCGAGACGCCCTACCTGCCCGTTTATCAGGACGGCACGAAGGACCTGATCGGCGCAATGCGCGATACGAGCTACGCCGCCAACACGGCCACGGCGGCCTGGCTGCCCGGCGCGGCGGATTCCGTCACGCTGCTGGGTGCGGCCAACACCCGCATGGCGTGGGTACACCGCGCGGACGAGCCGGTGACCGTACAGGAGGACACCGGCTCGTCCGCCCCGGCTGCCGAGGAGACCCCTGTCCCGGCGGACCCCACGCCGGAACCGACCCCCGAGAGCACGCCCGAGCCGACCCCGGAGGCGACGCCTGCCCCCACCGAGGCCCCGACGGAGACCCCCGCCGAAACGCAAACGCCTGCCCCGACAGCAGCCCCTACGGAAGCCCCGACAGCGGCTCCGACGCAAGCACCCACCCAGGTGCCCGACCCGACGGCGGGCTGGCCGGATAACATTGCGGTGCAGGAGCTGGCCAACTACGGCTTTGCCGTGACCAGCGCGACCACCACGATATACGAGTACACCGGCTGGCAGGATATTGACGGCGCAACGTATTATTATGACCCGTCCACCCACCAGCCCGTCACGGGCCAGCAGGTCATTCAGGGCAATGTCTACACCTTTGCGGCGGACGGCGCACTGAACCGCACGGCCCGCGGCATTGATGTCTCGAAGTTCCAGGGCAGCATTGACTGGAACGCCGTCAAGGCGGACGGCATCACGTTTGCCATCATCCGCTGCGGCTACCGCGGCTACGGCAGCGGTGCGCTGGTCGAGGATTCTACATATCGCCGGAACATTCAGGGCGCGATCAACGCGGGCCTGCGCGTCGGCGTTTACTTCTACAGCCAGGCCATCAACGAGGCCGAGGCCGTCGAGGAGGCCAGCATGGTGCTGAGCCTGGTCAGCGGCTACAGCCTGCCGCTGGGCGTTTACTACGACACCGAGAGTGTCGGCGGCGGGCGCGCCAATGCCCTGAGCGCCGCCGAGCGCACGGCCTGCGCCGTCGCCTTCTGCGAGACGATCCGCAGCGCGGGGTACAGCGCGGGCGTTTACTCCTATGCCAGCTGGTTCTATAACGCGCTGAACTTTGCGAACATCAGCAAGTACAACATCTGGATCGCCCAGTACCGCGATACGCTGAGCTTCAGCTACAAGCACAATATATGGCAGTACACAGGCTCCGGCAGCGTCAAGGGGATCTCGAAGCCGGTGGATATGAATATTGGGTAAAATAAAAGCACCTGCGTTTTCGGACGCAGGTGTTTTTGCGTTATGGAAGCCTTCTCCCTCGGGAGAAGGTGGCCGAGGCTCCGACCGAGGCCGGATGAGGGCAAAGCCCGCCATAGCGGCCAGTGAACGGGCTGCAGCGGCAAGGTCTACCCTCATCAGTCAGCGGACGGGGCCGCTGACAGCTTCCCCCCAAGGGGGAAGCCTTATTTGTTCGTGTAGCAGCTCATCTTCGCGCTGCTTCCGCCCCTGACCTGCCCATTGCCGTGCACAATATATTTATACGTACACAGCTCGGCCAGCCCCATGGGGCCGCGGGCGTGTAGCTTCTGGGTGCTGATGCCCATCTCGCAGCCAAGGCCGAACTCTCCGCCGTCGGTAAAGCGGGTGCTGGCGTTCACGTAGACCGCCGCGCTGTCCACGCAGGTCGTGAACCGCTGTGCCGCCGCGGCGTCCGCCGTGACGATGGCCTCGCTGTGGTGGGTCGAATGCTTCGCAATGTGGGCGATGGCCGCATCGACGTCATCCACAACGGCCACGCTCAGCTTATAATCCAGATACTCGGTGTCAAAGTCCTGCGGCGTGGCAGGCACACCGTCGATGATGGCCGCGGCGCGCGCGTCCAGATGCAGCTCCACCGGGGTGATGCCGGCAGCGGCGCGGGCATCGACAAGGCGGGCCTTCAGCATCGGCAAAAACTGCGCTGCCACGTCCCTGTGGACCAGCAGCGCCTCCTCGGCGTTGCAGACGCTGGGGCGGCTCGTCTTGGCGTTTTCCACAATATCCACGGCCATCTCCAGATCGGCGGCCTTGTCCACGTAGACATGGCAGATGCCGGTGCCGGTCTGGATGCAGGGCACGGTTGCGTTCTCGACGCAGGCGCGGATCAGCCCGGCCCCGCCGCGGGGGATCAGCAGATCGACCAGCCCGTCCGCGGTCATCAGCTCGTTGGCGCTGGCGTGGGAGGTGTCCTCGATGAGGCTCACCGCGCACTCCGGCAGGCGCACCCTGCGCAGACCGGCGCGCAGAGCCTCCACGATGGCGTGGCAGCTGGCCCAGGCGTCGCGCCCGCAGCGCAGGATGCACGCACTGCCCGCCTTGATGGCCAGCGCGGCGGCGTCGCTTGTGACGTTGGGGCGGCTCTCGTAGATAATGGCGATGACACCCATCGGCACGGCGGTTTTTTCGATCAAAAGACCGTTCGGGCGCACAATTTTGCGCAGCACTGCGCCCACCGGGTCGGGCAGGGCCGCGACCTCGCGCATACCCTTGGCCATGTCGGTCAGGCGGCTCGGCGTCAGCGCCAGACGGTCCAGCATCACGTCGCTGACCCGCCCGCGGGCGTTCTCGACGTCCTGCTTATTGGCGTCCAGAATTTTATCCTGCGCGGCGATGAGCGCAACGGCCATTGCCTCCAGCGCGGCGTTCTTCGTGTCGGCGTCGGCCAGCGCCAGCGGCAGCTTTGCGCCCTGCGCGGCCCGCAAAATTTCCTGCGTAGTCATGGGGTCAGACCTCCCTTATGCCTTGCGGCCCACGAACCGGGTGCCGACGGGCTTACCCTCGACAATGTCGTACAACACCTCGGCGTGGGCACCGTTGGTAATGATCATGTCCACACCGGCCTCGGTGGCACGCTTGGCGGCGGTGACCTTCGTCAGCATGCCGCCGGTGCCCAGGGCCGAGCCCGCGCCGCCCGCCAGCATCTCAATTTCCGGCGTGATCTCCTCGACCACCGGGATGAGCTTTGCGTCCGGGTGGGTGTGCGGATCGGCGGTGTACAGGCCGTCGATGTCGGACATCAGCACGACCAGATCGGCGTGGATGCACTTGGCCACCAGCGCGGCCAGCGTGTCGTTGTCGCCCAAAGAGTATTCCTCGCAGGCGACGGGGTCATTCTCGTTGATGATGGGGATGGCGTGCAGCTGCAAAAGACGCTCCAGCGTGTTTTGCAGGTTGTGCAGACGGTTTTCGTGGTCAAAATCCTCCCACGTCAGCAGCATCTGGGCCACGGTATGGTTGTATTGGCCGAACAGCCGGTCATAGGTATACATCAGCTCGCACTGGCCCACCGCGGCGGCAGCCTGCTTGGTGACAAGGTCGCCGGGCTTTTCAATTTGCAGCTTGCCTGCGCCGAGGCCCGTGGCCGCCGACGATACGACGATGAGCTGATGTCCGGCGTTCTGAATATCGCTCCACACCTTGACCAGATCCTCGGTGTGGCGGATGTTGAGCAGCCCGCCGGGATGTGCCAGCGTGCTGGTGCCTACTTTAACGACGATACGCATAAAATTTCTCTTTCTATTCCTGTTTGGCAACCGCTTTGTAGGGGCGAGCATTGCTCGCCCGTCAGGCGTCTGCCGTGCGGGGTATTTTCCTGGAAAAGCACTTTTTTCCGTCAGGTCTGCGGGCGAGCAATGCTCGCCCCTACATTCTCGGAAGAGGTCACTTCTTCCCCAAATCCTTTGTCTTTTCAAACGCGGCCAGCACGGCGTCGGTCACGGCACCGCGGAAAGCGCGCTCCTCCAGCAGGCGCACGCCCTGAATGGTCGAGCCGCCGGGACTGCAGACGGCGTCCTTCAATTCGCCCGGGTGCTTGCCGGTTTCCAGCACCATCCGCGCACTGCCCAAAAGCATCTGGGCGGCGTACTCCTGCGCCTTGGCGCGGGGCAGACCTGCGGCGACACCGCCGTCGGCCAGTGCCTCGATGAACTGGTACGCCCAGGCCGGTCCGCAGCCGGACACCGCGCTTGCGGCGTCGATCAGGCTCTCCGGCACGGCGTCCAGACGGCCTGCAGGGGCCATGGCGGTGAGCCACTCGGCCATTTTTTCCGGCTCCACATCGTCAGAGCAGTACTGGATCATGCCGTCGCCCAGCGCCACGGGGGTGTTGGGCATCATACGGATGATGGGATAGCCGCTGCCCGCCATCTGGCGGATCTGCTGCATCGACAGGCCCGCCGCCATCGTGACCAGCACAAAGGGGCGGCTCTCGGCGCGGGCCTCCAGCGTTGGGGTCAGCTCGTCGAGCATATCGGCCATCATCTGGGGCTTTACACCCAGAAAGATGAAGTCGCAGATGCCGGCGACCTCCTCATTCGTGCCGCAGGCGCAGCCGAGCTCGTCCGCCAGCGCCTGTGCCTTGGCAGGCGTGCGGTTGGCCAGCAGCACATCGCCGGACCCGGCGCCCTTGCAGACCGCGCGCGCCACAGCCCCGCCCATGTTGCCGCAGCCGATAAAACCGTATTTCATGATAAACCCCCTATTTTATACTTTATATGCAGTATTTATAGTAGTGCAAGGGAGTAGGTTTGTCAACGGGAAAACGGGCTTTCCCCGGGGGAAAGATACAGAAAGTCCATCGCATCTTTTTCTTGCCCTTATCCTGCAAACGCGGTATAATAAAATAGAATATTTGTAAAATTCCGTCCGCCGCTGCACGGCGGGCACCAGGATAGAGTTTGGAGGCAGTACCATGTCTGAATTTATTCCTCTTTCGGTTCCGAATTTCGGCGCGCGCGAGGCCGAGCTGGCCGGGCAGGCCATCACGTCGGGGTGGGTGTCCACCAGCGGCGGCAAGGTCACGGAGTTCGAGGAAGCGCTGGCCGCTTACGTGGGCATGCCCCGCGCCGTGGCCTGCAACGCCGGTACCAGCGCGCTGCATCTGGCCGCTATGGCCGCCGGCATCACCCGCGGGGATGAGGTCATCGTCCCGACGCTGACCTTCATCGCCGCCGTCAACCCGCTGACCCGCTATGTCGGTGCGGAGCCGATCTTCATCGGCTGCGACGACTCCCTGTGCATTGACCCCGACGCCGTCGAGGATTTCTGTGCGAACCACTGCGAGCTGCGGGACGGCAGGCTGTACAACAAAGCCACCGGCGCACACATCAAGGCACTGGAGGTCGTGCATGTGTTCGGCAACATGGCCGACATGCCCCGCCTGATGGCGATAGCCAAGCGCTACGGCCTCATCGTCATTGAGGATGCCACCGAGGCACTCGGCACCCGCTGCACCGACGGCCCGTTTGCCGGTAAGTTTGCGGGCACCATCGGCGACATCGGCTGCTACAGCTTTAACGGCAACAAGATCATCACCACCGGCGCAGGCGGCATGGTCGTGTCCAACCACGCTGACTGGGCCGAGCACGCCAAGCATCTGTCCACCCAGGCCAAGACCGATCTGCTGCAATTTTTGCACGATGAGGTCGGCTACAACTACCGCATGACGAACGTGCAGGCATCCTTAGGCCTTGCCCAGCTCGAGCGGCTCGAGGGCTTCATCGCCCACAAAAAGGCGCTGTATGACCGCTATGTGGCCGCGCTGGACGGCGTGAAGGGGCTGCGCATCCTGCCTTTCCGCGAGGGGGAGTGCCGCTCCAACCACTGGTTCTTCAGCCTGTATCTGAAGGATTCCGGGCTGGACCGCGACACAGTGATCGAGAAGCTGCAGGCGCAGCACATCCAGACCCGCCCGGTGTGGGCGCTCATCCATGAGCAGGCCGACTACCCCCGCAATGAGGCTTACGGTCTGGACAAGGCGCTGGACTACCGCAAGTACATTGTCAACCTGCCCTGCTCCACGAACCTGTCCTTTGAGGACTGTGACCGCGTGATTGAAGCGGTGCTGGGGCTGTAAAAGGCTTCCCCCGCGGGGCTGCGCCCGCAGGCGCGTGTCGGAGTGCAACCGCCGTAGGCGGCACTTGGCACGGAGACTGAAGCTGTCCGCGAAGCGGACTGATGAGGGCAAAGTCCGCGCCGCAGCCCATTTCCGGGCGGCGGAGACACACTCGCCCCTCATCCGGCGCTTGCGCGCCACCTTCCCCCTCAGGGGAAGGCTTTAATAAACGTCAAAGGGGGACCACCCTTGATAAAAGTAGAAGAGCTTTTTATTGCGCCCACCGCCACGGTGCTGGAAACGCTGCGCAAGCTGGACGAGACCGGCCAGCGCATCCTGTTCATTGCACCGGAGGGACATTTGAAGGCCGTCATCACCGACGGTGACATCCGCAAGTTTTTCCTGCGCGGCGGCACACCGGACCAGACCGTGGACCACGCGGCCAACTATCATCCGCTGAGCGTCTCGGTGTCCGAGCGCGGCAAGGCCCGCAGCATTTTGCAGGAGCATTGCATCGACGCGCTGCCGGTCCTGAACAAGCGCGGCATCATCACCGACATCGTCTTTGCCCACGGCCTGGATCTGGACAACCGCAAGCAGGTCGATATTCCCGTTGTGATGATGGCGGGCGGGCTGGGCACGCGGCTGTACCCGTACACAAAAATTCTGCCCAAGCCGCTGATTCCCGTGGGCGAGCAGCCCATTGCCGAGCTGATCATGGACCGTTTTCGGGACTTCGGCTGCCACAATTTCACGATGATCGTGAACTACAAAAAGGGCATGATCAAGTCCTATTTCAATGAGCTGGAAAAGAACTATACCGTGGACTTTGCCGACGAGGAAGTGTTCATGGGCACCGGCGGCGGGCTCTGCCTGCTGAAAGGAAAAATCAAAGCACCGTTCTTTTTTACGAACTGTGACACGCTTTTGGATGTAGACTTCGGCGACATTTATGAGTACCATAAATCCCACGGCAACCTGGTCACGATGATCTGCGCGTTCAAGCACTACACCGTGCCCTACGGCGTGGTGGAGCTGGGCGAGAACGGCAGCATTGCCGCCATGCGCGAAAAGCCCGAGCTGGACTTTTTGACGAACACCGGCGTCTACGTGGTGGAGCCGCGCGTCGTGGAGGAAATGCGCGACGGCGAGAAGATCGGTTTCCCCGATGTGATCGAGCGCTACCGCCGGGCCGGGGAGAAGGTCGGCGTCTATCCCATCAGCGAGAGCAGCTGGATGGACATGGGCCAGCTGGAGGAGCTGGAGAAGATGAGAAGAAAGCTGGAAAATCAGCAGTAGAAAAGAGATGAGTCAGGAGAGCGGAGAGAGCATCACCGTAAGGCCGAAGCCTTCCCGGTGCGTCATCCCCTATCTCCTCACTATAAAAACCGGAGGTTTTTACCTATGCCTGTAACGATCATAGCTGAGGCCGGGGTCAACCACAACGGCAGTCTGGAAATGGCCAAGGAGATGGCCCGCGTTGCTAAAGAATGCGGCGCGGACATTGTAAAATATCAGACCGCCGTGCCCGAGCTGGTGGTCAGCAAATTTGCCGAGAAGGCCGAGTACCAGAAGCAGACCACCGATGCCGCCGAGAGCCAGCTGGAGATGATCCGCAAGCTGCATTTCTCGTTTGAGGCGCATAAAGAATTAAAGGAATACTGTGATTCCATCGGCATCCAGTATTTAAGCGCGCCGTTTGATGTGCCGAGCGTGAAGTTTCTGGGCACGCTGGGTCTGCCGCTTTTAAAAATCCCCTCCGGCGAGATCACGAACCTGCCGTATCTCGAGGCCATGGCCGCGCAGAAAACGCCGGTGCTGCTCTCCACGGGCATGAGCACACTGGACGAGATCACCGATGCGCTGGGCGTGCTGGATGACGGCGGCTGCCCCGAGGTGACGATTTTGCACTGCAACACGCAGTACCCGACGCCCTACGAGGACGCGAACCTGACCGCCATGATCGAGCTGTACGACCAGTTTGGTCTGCCGGTGGGGCTGTCCGACCATACGCCCGGCTGGGAATGTGACGTAGCCGCGACGGTTTTAGGCGCGCAGGTCATTGAAAAGCACTTTACGCTGGACAAATCCCTGCCCGGCCCCGACCAGAAGGCCAGCCTGGACCCCGCCGAGTTTGCGGCGATGGTGCTGGCCGTGCGCCACGCAGAAGCCGCCCTCGGCGACGGCCACAAGCACCTGACCGCCAGCGAAGCCCCCAACAAGGCCATTGCCCGCAAGAGCATTGTGGCCGCCCGGGAAATCAAAGCGGGTGAGGTTTTCACCGAGGAAAATCTCACCACCAAGCGCCCGGGGGATGGGATTTCGCCCATGCGCTGGCATGAGATTTTAGGCCAGACCGCGAAACGCGATTTTGCCGAGGATGAGAAGATCGAGGTGTGAGGAACGCCTTGCCGGGAGGGATAAATCCCCCCTACAACAGGCAAAAGGTTACTGGTAAAGGCTGTAGGGGGCGGCGTCCCTGACGCCCCGCGGGGGGCCCTCCTCCCCTACAAGCCACCTTAAAAGGGGGTACGTAGGGCGGCCTGCCCCCAGGCCGCCGCGGGAGTTAGTGGGTGGCTGCCCGTTGATGGGCGGCCACGCAAGGCCTGTCGGGACCCTTCAGGCCTCGCAAGCTCGGCCAGCTCCCCTAAAAGGGGAGCCTTTTGCGCGGGCGAAGCCCGCGAGAGAAGCCTCCCCATCAGGGGAGGTGGCCGCGGAGTAGGCCGGAAGGGTTCAGCCCGTTGACGGCGGGCATAACAAGGTTGCGGGCCGGGCATGCCCGGCCCCTACGGACTGCCGTGAATCGTTGTGCACGAGAGGGGCAAGGGAGGGCGGCAGCCCGCCCCTTCCAAGTTGGCGGGTGGTTGACCGGGAATGGGCAGCCACGCAATGCCCGTCGGAATCCCCCAGTCACCTAACGGTGACAGCCCCCTTTGACAAGGGGGCCTCCCTCGCCCCCTGCGGGGGTTCGGGGGAACGCCCGAATTTAAGGTGGAGGAAGGCTCGGCGGCGTTAAGAACGGACAGTAATACTGCGTCCGTTTAGCCGCCGAGACTTCCGACCTCCGCTTTGGGGTTCTTAGGGGCGTGCAGCCCCTTGGTCGCGGGTCCGCTGCGTCGAAACAGCGGCAGTTTTCTTTGCGAGCTTTCTTTTGCTGCCAAAAGAAAGCGACCTTCCGGGAGACTGCCGTTAAAAAAGAAAGCGAGAAGCATAACCATGCGTACCATCACCGTCGTTACCGCCACGCGGGCGGAATATGGCCTGCTGCGCCCGGTGGTGCAGAAAATCGCGGCGTCCGATGTGCTGGACTTGCAGCTCGTCGTGACCGGGGCGCATCTCTGCCCGCGTCTGGGCGAGACCGTGCATGAAATCGAAGCCGACGACCTGCCCATCGCGGCAAGACTGCCGATCTTCACCGACAACGCCGATGAGCCCGTCGCCAAAACCATCGCACGCACGATGGAAATTTTCGACAACCACTTTGCCGCCCACCGCCCGGACGCCGTGCTGCTGCTGGGGGACCGGTTTGAGATCTTCGCCGTGGCCGCTGCGGCAGCGGCGCGGCATATCCCGATTGCCCATATCTCGGGCGGCGACGTGACCTTGGGCGCGGCGGACGAATACTACCGCCACTGCATCAGCAAAATGGCGGCGGTACACTTTCCGTCCTGCGCCGACAGCGCCGCGCGGCTTGTGCGGATGGGCGAAGCGCCCGACACCGTGTTCTGCGTCGGCGGGCTGGGGGATGAAAACATCCGCACTCTGCCCAAAATGAGCCGTGAGGAATTGTGTAAATCGACTGGGTTTGACCTCATGCAGCCCTTCGCGCTCGTGACCTACCACCCCGAGACCGCCCCCGACGCAGGCTCCCCCGCTGTGCAGGTGCAGGCGCTGTGTGACGCTATGGCCGCCGTGGACGGCGTGTTCTGGCTCATCACCGGGTCGAACGCCGACGCGGGCGGGCAGGTCTGCACCGCCATGATGCAGACGTTCGCCGCCGCACACCCGGACCGCGCCGGATTTGTGCAGAGCCTCGGTCTGCGGCGCTACCTCTCCGCCATGGACTGCGCAGCGCTCGTGGCGGGCAACTCGTCGTCCGGTGTCGTCGAGACGCCTACCTTTAAGGTGCCGACGGTCAACATCGGCAGACGGCAGGCCGGGCGCGCCATCTGCGCGAACGTGCTCTGCTGCGACGCCGACGAGTCGGCCATCGAGGCCGCGCTGCGCAGGGCGCTGTCCCCGGCGTTTGCCCCCGTGGCGGCCGGCGCCGTCAGCCCGTATAACGGCGGCGAGACCAGCGAAAAAATCTGCGCTGTGCTGGCAAAATTTGATTTTGCAAGACCCAAAATCTTTTATGACGGCCCTGTGCCGGAATTTGACCCGCAAAGGAGCGTTTTGGTATGAAACTTCTCATCGTCGGTTTAGGCAGCATGGGCAAACGCCGCGCCCGGCTGACCAAAGGCATTGACGCGGCTATTCAGATCGTCGGCGTGGACACCGCCGAGAGCCGCCGCGACGAGGCCCTCCGGCTGGGTCTGGCGGACGCCGCCTATGCCACCATCGGCGAGGCCGTCGCCGCCGAGCACCCCGACGCCGCGCTGGTCTGCACCGCGCCGCTGGCCCACGCGGCGGTCATCGGCGAGCTGCTGGACCACGACCTGCCCGTCTTTACCGAGCTGAATCTGGTCAGCGACGGCTACCGGGAGAATATGGCCAAGGCTGCGGCCAAAAAACTGCCGCTGTTTTTGTCCTCCACGATGCTGTACCGCCGCGAGACACAGTATATTAAACAGCAGGTCGCGGAATTTGGCAAGCCCGTACACTACATCTACCACATCGGGCAGTATCTGCCCGACTGGCACCCGTGGGAGAATTATAAAAACTTTTTCGTCGGCAACGCCCGCACCGGCGGCGTGCGCGAGATCTTCGGCATCGACCTGCCGTGGCTGCTGGACGCCTTTGGCGACGTGGAGAGCGTGACCGTGCAGAAGGACACGATCAGCGACTTAGGGCTCCCCTACCCCGACTGCGTGACGCTGCTGCTGCGCCACAAGGACGGCGTGCAGGGTGTGCTGGCAGCCGACGTCGTCAGCCGTAAGGCCGTGCGCAGCTTTGAGTGCTTCGGGGACGGCATCCAGCTGTTCTGGGAGGGCAACCCCAAAGCGCTGTATGAGTTCAAGGACGGCGACAAGCGGTTTGTCAACACCTACGCCAGCTTTGAGCACGACAGCCGCTACAGCGACAACGTTGTAGAAAACGCCTATGTGGACGAACTGACGAACTTTTTTGGCGTACTGAAGGGCGACGAGCAGCCGAAGTGGAGCTTTGAAAAGGACCTGAAGGCAATTGAGCTGATGGACTTTATTGAAAGTCACTAAAGCCTCCTCCGCTTGCGGGGGAGGTGGCCCGCAGGGCCGGAGGGAGAGAACCTTGCCATAGCCCGTAAAATTTCGGATAGCCGCAGAGTTCTCTCCCCCACCGCCTGCGGGCGGAGCCCCCTCGCAGAGGGGGCCAAGAAAAGCTACGTGCGGCAGTCTCCGGGGTTCCGAGTCGATGCAGGCATCGACCCCTACAGCGTAGGGGCGGATTCCATATCCGCCCGGGCACCTTGCGGTTGCCGCAAGCCCCGCGGGATGCATAAATGCCTCCCCCACAAACCTGCCGTAAACTTGTTATAAAAAGGGGATCTCCTATGCGTACCATCACTGCGCTGTTCGTGGGGCTGGGCTCCATCGGGACGCGCCATTTAAAAAATCTGACCAACCTCTGTGCGGACCGGGGCTGGACTTTACAGGCCGACGCGCTGCGCAGCGACCCGTCCCGCCCGCTGCGGGACGGCGTGGCCGCGCTGCTGCACGCCCAGTACACCGATTTGGCCGACGCGCCCGCACACTATGACATGGTGTTCATCACGAACCCCACAAGCCTGCACGCCGACGCCCTGACCCGGGTCAGGGGCCGCGGCGGGGCACTTTTCATCGAAAAGCCGATTTTTTCTGCCGAGCAGACCGGACTGGATTTGGCCGACTGCCTGCCCGCGGGGCAAAAGGCCTATGTGGCCGCGCCCATGCGGTGGTGCGGCGTCATGCTGGCGCTCAAGGACCGGCTGCCCGGTCTGCACCCCTACTGCGCGCGGGTCATCTGCTCAAGCTATCTGCCCGACTGGCGGCCCGGCGTGGACTACCGCACGGTCTACAGCGCCCACAAGGCGATGGGCGGCGGCGTGACGATTGACCTCATCCACGAATGGGACTACCTCGTCGAGCTGTTCGGCGTGCCGGAGCAGCTGTACAATTTCAAGGGCACCTACTCCGACCTCGAAATCGACTCCGACGATTTGTCGGTGTATATCGCCAGATACCCCACATTGCTGGCCGAGGTGCATCTCGATTACTTTGGCCGCGGATACCGGCGCAGCATCGAGCTTTTCTGCCATGACGGCAGCTATCTGGCCGACTTTGGCGCGGGCACGCTGACCCTGCCGGACGGCACCGTGCAGCACTATGAGGAGGACGTCAACCGCCGCTATGAGCGGGAGATGGAATATTTTGTGGACTACGCGCTGACGGGCAGCGGCGAGAGCTGCAACCCGCCCGCGCTGGCACTGAACGTGCTGAAACTTACCTTGGGGGAGAACGTACAATGAAAAGACTGCTCATTACAATTTGCGGCCGTGCCGGCAGCAAGGGCTTTAAAAACAAGAACCTGAAAAATTTCTGCGGCAAACCGTTGGTTTACTATTCGCTGAGCGCCGCGGAGCTGTTCATTAAAAAGCACCCGGAGCTGGAAATCGACGTTGCGCTGAACACCGACAGCGAGGACCTGGCCAGGCTGGTGGCCGCCGAGTACCCGGAGGTCATCTACCTGCCCCGCGGGGCCGAGCTGGGCGGGGACCGCGTGCCGAAGGTCGAGGTCTACAAGGACAGCTTTGCCCGCATGGAGGCCCGCACCGGAAAACAGTACGATGCTATGATCGATCTTGACATCACCAGCCCCCTGCGCACCGAGCAGGACATTGAGAACGCCTTTGCCAAAGCGCAGGAGCGCGAGGACCTGCAAATCATTTTCAGCGTCTGCGAGGCCCGCCGCAATCCGTGGTTCAATATGTTCAAGATCGTGGGCGACCACGCCGAGATGGTCATCGAGAGCCAGTTCACGGGCCGTCAGCAGGCACCCGAGGTATACGACGTCAATGCGTCGATTTACGTCATCCGCCGCGCGTTCCTTGTGGACAACCCCGACCCGATTTTGTGGCACTCCAAGTTCGGCGTCAGCGTTATGATGGACACCGGCATCATCGACATCGACTCCGAGCATGACTACCTGCTCATGGAGGCCATCGCGCAGCATCTGTACGCCCATTACCCGGAATTCAACGCTGTGCGGGAGAATATCCGTGGCTGATGCACTGTTTGACCGTGCGCTGGAGCTGGTCATGGACGCGGGCCAGACGCTGCTGGAAAACGGCGGCGAGGTGTTCCGCGCGCAGCAGACCATGGAGATCATGGCCGCCAGCCTCGGCGTGCGGGACTTCCATGTCTATGTTCTGACCAACGGCATCTTTGCGTCGGCGCACCTGCCGGGGCGGGATGCCGTCTCGCTGGTGCGGCACGTGCCCACCGTGTCGGTCCATCTGGGCCGCGTCGAGGCCGTGAACGAGCTTTCCCGTGAGCTGGCCGCCGGCAGGCTGGGCGTCGTCGAGGCCGAAGCACGGCTGAACACGGCCCGCACGCTGCCGCGCAGCACACCGCAGCTGGAAATTCTGGCCTGCGTCGTCGGGTCAGCGGGGTTCGCGTACCTGTTCGGCGGCACGCTGGCAGACATGCCGGTGGCCGCGGTGGCGGGCCTGCTGGAGGCGCTCGTCTGCCAGCAGTTTGCGAGGCACGGCATCAACCGGATATTCACCGACATTGTGGCGGCGTTTTGCGGCACGATCTGGGCCATTGCGGTGCAGGCCGTCGTGCCCGCCGTCAACGCCAACGCGGCGATCATCGGCGCGCTGATGGTGCTGACCCCCGGCGTTGCCCTGACGATGGGCGTGCGGGATATTCTGAACGGCGACTACCTGTCCGGTTCCATCCGCCTGCTGGATGCCCTGCTGATTGCGGGCAGCATTGCGGGCGGCGTGGTGCTGGGCTGGATCATGGCCCGTGGATTGGGGGTGGCGTGATGCCGGTCTGGACACATTATTTTGCCCATTTTGTGGTGGCCGTCATTGCAACGATCAGCTTTGGCATCACATTCCAGATGCCGCGGCGGCACTACCTGGCCTGCGGCTTGACCGGCGCGGTGGGCTGGATGGTCTACATCTTCTGCGTGGAGCTGTTCGCGTTAAGCCCGGCGATTGCGACGCTGGTCGCCACGCTGCCGCTGACCGGCTGCGCGCGGTTCTTTGCCATCCGCCACAAGGCCCCGGTGACGATTTTTCTGCTGCCGGGCATCTTTCCGCTTGTGCCGGGCGCGGGCATCTACTACACGGCCTACTACTTTTTGCAGGGCGAGCAGGAGCTTTTCGCCAGCAAAGGCGGCGAGACCTTCAAGGTCGCGCTGGCCCTGGCGCTGGGCATTGCGCTGGTGTGCAGTCTGCCTCTGCCGGGCGGGCATGAGGGAAAGCGCAAATCGTAGGGGCGAGCAGTGCTCGCCCGCAGGCAGCCTGCCGCTGCCGTTGCCTGGCCGGGTCGATGACGAGCATCGCCCCCCTCCATCGTAGGGGCGGATTCCATATCCGCCCGCGGGCGTTACTCATTGCCGCACACAGCCACGGTCGCATATAGAATGCGCCCCTACGGGTTGAAGCTGACAACATACAAAAGCCGCAGATGCGTTTTTGCACCTGCGGCTTACTTTTTTACCACAAATTATACGTCAGGATTGGCACGTTATAGCTTACACCCTGCAAAAGCATGACTAAGAAGCAGACGCCGCTGGCGATGTGCCACGTCAGCGCAGCGGCGCAGACGGCCAGCCGCCAGCGGGGCACGGCCCCGGTGCGCGTCTGCTGCAAAAAGACGCTGACGGACTCGAGCCAGAACACCCAGAAGCAGATGAACGGCCCCCACCAGAGGTTGGCGTGATAGAGCCGCTCACCGCTTTCGACCAGCAGCAGCGCCTCGGCCAGCGAGACGGCGAAGGTGAAAAGGCTGAACCGGTAGCGGAAGCGCTGCCACGCCGCGCGGCCCAGCAGCAGCCCCACTGCCGCCACAAAGACGAAGGACCGCGCCAGCCCCAGCACACCGGCCTCGTTGAACGGCCCCCACAGCATACGGTGGTGGTCAAACGGGACGGTGAAAATCAGGCGTATGCCGGAGCCTTCCTCGGCAAACAGGACGTTGGCCTGGATAAAGCAGAGCGCTACACCGGGGAAAACGCTGCACCCCATGATGATCTCATTTTTCAGATTTTTGGCGTGGGTGCGCACAAAATCGGCAATAAGCAGCACGAGCAGCGCTGGGGCGAATGCAAAGATCAGGCTGGCTTTGAAGCTGGTCGCCACGGTCAGCAGCACCGTGTAGACCGCGTAGGCACGCAGATCCAGGTCATCGCGCATCGTCGGCCAGACACGGTAAAAGGCCAGCATCGCCAGCAGTGCAAAGGGCGCGAGCATAATATACGTTGTGTTGTGATAAATCGTGCCGCCGACAGTGCCCTGGTACCAGTAGCCGCCGCGGGGCATCCAGACCGCCGTGGCAAGATTGACCGCCAGACTGAGCAGCAACCGCGCCGGGCGCGGGGCATCGGGCAGGGCAGTGCGCAGGCCGCAGGCGAACACGGCGACGGCGGCCAGATGGAACGCCGCCAGCAGCACGGCAATGCCGATGCGCCCGGCCAGTGCATACGCCGGGCCGATGAGCAGCGACACGGTGGAGTAGACCATGCCGCGCTGCGCGAAGGCCAGGTGCATACCAAGGTCGGAGGTATAGGGGTCGCTGCCGCCGCCGGGGGAGCAAAGCTGCTGGTAGTGCAGCCAGACCATGGCCGCAGCAAATGCCGCCAGCGCTGCAAGGCAGACCGCCCACAGCAGGCGGCGGGATTTATTTTGTGCCAAGGGCGGCACCTCCTTGAATTGATAGAGTACGCAGGGGCCGCATAGCTGCGGCCCGCGGCGGGAAGATGGACGGGCTTTTGCGGGAGGGCAGCGGGCCGGGCATGCCCGGCCCCTACGGGGTGGCGGTCCAACAGGCTTTGCACTTCCGCAAGCGCGGGCACGGCGGCCTGTGGGCAGGCCGCCCTACAGGCCCCGATTTGCGTTATGCGTAGGGCGGGGTGCCCCCTAATGAGCGGCCAGCCGGATGCTGTCCGCGAGAATTTCGCCGTCCAGCGTGATCATGGAGCCGTTCTTGTCGGGGTAGACCTCTCTGCGCACTTCCTCGCCGTCGGCGGTTGTGTAATAGAGCACATCATAGAGGAAGGTGCCCGCAGGCAGCCAGACCTCGACATCCGTCAGCACATCCGGGTCTGCCCCGTGGCCAAGGCCGCACCAGGCAATGTCGTAGTGCCTGTCCTGCCCCAGCGTGAACCCGACGCGGTACACCGCCTCGTCGTCGGCGTGGTCCTCGGTGCGCCAGACCTGCAGGGCGTGGGCATCGGCGTCCAGATCGCCGTAGCGCAGGAAGAAGGCGTTCTCCGCGACCTCATGGCCGCCCCAGATCATGTAATCGGTCACCACCGGCGTGTCGCCGCAGTCGGCGGCCAAGCCCGCGGCGACGCCGTCGCCAAAGACCGTGTAGGCGCGCCCGCCCTGGTCGTAGGCCGAGCGGGTCGCGGCGCGCTGCCAGACCACCGACCCGGCCATGCAGACGGCCAGCAGACCGTAGAGCACCGCGCGGCCCCCGGGCCACCAGCTCTTGCCGCGCACCCGGCGCAGCAGCATCACCAGCACGGCCAGCGCCATTAAACCGACGCCGAAGCTCTCCACAGTCTGGGGAATGTAGCCATGCCGCCAGTCCACCTGACCGGGCTGCTGGTACTTGGGCGAAAGCCCGATCAGCAGTGCCGGGGCGGACAGCATGGCAAGGCCGCTTAAAAACAGCAGCAGATTTTGCTTTTTGTTCGGCAGCTTATCCAGCGCCGCCAGCGCGGCCACTGCCGCACCGGCCACCATGACGCCGCACAGCACGTCCACGGGATATATTTTCCCGGGGCGCATCTTGCCGAACAGCATCGCGTTCAGCGGGAAGCCCGCCGACATCTGCATGGCCCAAGTGCGCAGGATGGCGGGCAGGTCAAAGTTCGGGGAGATGCCCTCGATCTGGGAGACGCTGCCCGCGAGAATGCCCGCGGCCCGCAGCGTGTTCATGAGTCGTGCGCCCATATTGAAGGCCAGCGTCACGCACTCGCCCAGCAGCGCCGGGATGCTTAACCGCAGCGCGTCGCGGGCCTTGTCGGTGTAGAGCCACGCCAGACCGAAAATCGGAACGATATAGGTAAAGCCGATCTCAAACGTGGCGCAGCACTGGAACATACAGTAGCCCGCCAGCACGGCCCACCGCTTGTGGCCGGTGTCCTGCCAGCGCAGCACGGCCAGCCCGGCGACCAGCGCGGGCAGCAGCGTGCTTTGCACCAGTGCGCCGTAGGAGTAGAGGCTGTTGCCCGTGGAGTCCTGCCAGACGCTGAACATCATCGGCAGCAGACAGAGGCAGGCAATGCCCAGCTTTTTGTTGCGGGACGCCTTGCCGACGAGCCACGCCGTCAGCACAATGTCCGCGTAGGTCCACACAAGAATGTAGAGCCGGTAGCCGACCAGATCCCCCAGGAACCAGCTCGTCAGGCCGCGCACCGGCGGCGACGAGAAGGGCCGGAACCGCCCGTTCTGCAGGCTGAACTGCTCCCACAAATCGCCAAGGTAGTCCAGCACGCTCTGGCCAAACGAGGTGTGCGTAATATAATAGTAGTTCTGCAGGTTGATAAGCTCATCGTCGCCGCCCAGCGGCGCGCAGGTCACAATGCTTAAATACCACCAGCCGAACACGACGGACACCGCGCAGACTAGCGGCCAGAACCATCGCTTTTGCGTTATTTTTTGCAGTTTCATGCGTTACTCCTGCCCCAGCGGGATGTAGCAGAGCAGCCCGCTTCCGCTGTGGATGACATCCTCCGGGCCGCAGCCGGCGGCCTCGGTCAGGGCTGCCAGCGCCGATTGCTGCTCGTCCTCGGGGTAGCCGTCCAGATCCAGATAGATGCCGGTCATACCCTGTGTGCGCAGCTCGGCCACCATGGCATCCGGCTCAAGCTCGCTCGTCTCGCGGTACCAGAGGTCATTCTTCGTGCCGTAGCCCGCGCCGTAGGTGAATTTCAGCGTCTTGCTGTGCAGCGGGCCGCGCAGCAGCGTGTAATCCCACATGTTGTTCAGCGAGCCGTTCTCAAAGTTCTTCATGTACGGCAGCGTGAAAAGCATCGCGCCGTCCCCTGCCGCAGCCTCGACCTCGTTCATGAAGGCCGCGTCCTGATACCACTTGTCCTGAATCTCCTCGTACGCAGGCCGGAAGAGGCCCTGCTGCTCCCAGTAGCCGTAGCCCAGCAGCAGGATGGCCACAGCCGCCAGCGCCTTGCGGCTGCGCCCGGTACGCCGGGTCAGCTGTTTTTCAAGAGCCAGGCCGACAGCCAGCAGCGCGAAGAACGCAATGTACGGACTGATGCGGTTGTACCCGCGGATGAACCGCACAAAGATGCCGATGATGCCGCCGAAGCCGGCAATCGTCGCCAGCAGCAGCGCCATGACGTTGAGGCGGCTCAGCAGCCAGAGGCGGTCCCCCAACTCGGGGCGTTCGGTGCGGCCCGCCTTCCAGTCCCGGCTGCGCAGCAGCATGAGCAGCAGCGCGAGGAAGCCGAAAATGCCCACAATGCCGAGGTAGCCGTAGGCGTTCTCGTTGTACATCGGGCCTTCGTCAGTGGCCAGAACGTGGAAGTAGCGGCCCATCCAGTTGGCGAGCTTCTGCAGGCCGAAGCCGTTGGGCGACAGCAGCAGGCTGCTGATGCGCAGGCTGTAGATGTCCGCGCCGACGGGGCTGCGGTAGACGCCGTTGGTCAGCGTGCTGCCCTGTCCGTTCAGGATGCCCAGCACCATCGGGAAGAAGTCGGGAATCATCCAGGCGACGATCTCGGCAATCGTGACAACGCAGGACGTGCCCGCGCGCCACCTGCGGTCCCGCAAAATCAGGCAGAGCGCCGTGACGCAGAGGAAGAAGCAGGTGAAATACGGGTAGTAGGCTGCGCCGTTGTTGGCGATCCCCCACGCCATGGCCAGCGCCAGCCAGTTGCGCTTGTTTTTGAAGAAGCCCCTGCCCGGGCGGTTGAACTGTTCATCCTCGGCGCACCAGAGACAGAGCAGCACCGAGAACGGCACAAACTCGCAGGCGGCCAGCATCATGTGCCCGGCCATGCGCTGCTGGACGTAGGGCGTCAGGCCAAACGTCAGACCGAACGCAAAGCTCAGCCAGCGGCGCAGCCCGACCATGCGGAACACCGCGTACCCCGCCAGCGCGTTGGCAAACGGGATGACGAGGACATACAGGTTGAACACCGTGCCGGTGTCCTTGGTGAACAGGCCGACGAACCAGACAAAGATGTCGTAGATCAGATCATAGTTCGGGTCGTATCTGCCCGCGACCTCATAGAACGGCCAGCCGAGGGAGCCGGACAGCTCGCCGTAGCTGCGCTGCACCTGACCGACCCAGTAGATGCCGTCGCCGCCGTAGAACATCGGCACATGCCAGTCCAGCCGCCACAGCTGGAAGAACCAGTATTCCGTGGCCGCCACCGCCGCCAGCAGCAGGATAACGGTCAGGATTTCCCGTGTAAGGTTTTGTTTTTTGGTCAGCATGGGGTCTCCTTTGTGTTGCTTACTTGGGCTGGGATACCTTCCCCCTTGGGGGAAGGTCAGCGTGTCGAAAAACCTCCCTCTGCGAGACAGACTCCCCCGATACGGGGGAGGTGGCGCTTGCGCCAGAGGGGGAGCGGTGCCCCGAAGGGGCGGAGGGAGAGAACCTTGCCATAACCAGAAATATTTCGGGCAACCGCACAGTTCTCTCCCCCACCGCCTGAGGGCGGAGCCCCCTCGCAGAGGGGGCCAAGGGGTGAGTACACCTTTTTCGACAGTCTGAGCCTTCCCCCTCGGGGGAAGGTGTCTGTGGCCCCGACCACAGACGGATGAGGGGCGGCTGTGCCGCTGTTGCCCGCCAACGGGCTGCCGCGGAAAGTTTGCCCCTCATCAGTCCGCTTCGCGGACAGCTTCCCCCTCGGGGGAAACCTTTACTCGCCCCGCTCCATCGCGGCTACATAGGCGTTGCAGACCTCCTCCGCGGGGCCGTCGCCGCGCAGGTGGCCGTGGTCGATCCAGATGGCGCGCTTGCACAGCTGCTTGACCTGATTGATGTCGTGGCTGACGAACAGCAGCGTTGTGCCGCCGGAGAGCATCTGCTCCATCCGCTGGTGGCACTTTTGCTGGAACATAAAGTCACCGACGGACAAAATCTCGTCGCAGGCCAGAATGTCGGCCCGGACCTCTGTCGCAATCGAGAAGCCCAGCCGCGCGATCATGCCGCTGGAATAGTTTTTTACCGGCACATCGACAAAATCCCACAGCTCGGCAAAGTCGATGATGTTCTGAAAGTGCTCCTGCATGTAGGCGCGGTCATGGCCGAGCACCGCACCGTTCAGAAAGACGTTCTCCCGCGCGGTCAGGTCCAGGTCAAAGCCTGCGCCCAGCTCGATCAGGGGCGCGATCTCGCCGTTGACGGTCACGCTGCCCGTCGTGGGGTACATAACGCCGGCAATCAGCTTCAGCATCGTGCTCTTGCCGCTGCCGTTGCGGCCAATCAGCGCCACCGACTCGCCGGGCTCAATTTTGAACGAAATGTCCCGCAGTGCGTAAAATTCGTTGAAAAACAGCTGATGCTTCAGCAGCTTGACAGTGTATTCCTTGAGGGTCTCGGTTTTCTCCTGCGCGAGGTTGAAACGCATCGAGACATCCTCCACCTGAATGATGGACATGGAAAGCTCCTTACAGATACAGAATGAAGTTGCGCTGCAGCTTGCGGAACGCAGCGAGGCCGACGCCCATCATGACCACGGCACTGCCGATGCAGGCGATCCAGGTGTTGGGGCCGGGCACCGTGCCGTACATGACAAGGCAACGCATACAGTTGATGTAATGGTACAGCGGGTTCAGCTTGATGACGGGCACCATGAAGGGCGGCAGCGCCGAGATGGGATAAAACAGCGGTGTAGCGTACATCCAGGCCATCGTCAGGATACCGTACAGGTATTGCAGGTCGCGGAAGTAGACCGCCAGCGCCGAAAGCAGCACGGCCATGCCGCAGCAGAACGCCAGCAGCAGCAAAAGCGGTGCCCAGACGAGCAGAATCGTCCAGTAGAACGGCGAGCGGGTGATAAGCATGACCAGCAGGATGGCCGCCAGGCTGAACAGCAGGTTCACAAAGCTGGACACCACGCGGCTGATGGGAAAAATGAACTTGGGCACGTACACTTTTTTGATAAGTGACGCATTGCCCAGCACACTGCCCATGCCCATGTTCGTGCTCTCGTTGAAGAAGTTGAACAGGGTGTTGCCGCAGATGAGATACAGCGGGAAGTTCGGGATGTCGAACCGGAACATGTAGGAGAAAACGAGCGTTTGCAGCAGCATCATGAGCAGCGGGTTTAAAATGCTCCACATATAGCCCAGCACACTGCGGCGGTATTTGACCTTGAGGTCGCGGGTGACCAGCTCGCGGATGAGCGGGCGGTACTTGGAAAAATTGTGCCAGCTGTTGTGCAGCTGACCTGTGGATTTTTGCATGGGGTGTTGGCTCCTTTGCGGTGGATAAAGTTCCAGGGCGGGGTGCCTTCCCCCTTGGGGGAAGGTGTCTGCGGCCCTGACCGCAGACGGATGAGGGGCGAGCTTGCGGGACTTGCCCGCAAACGGGAGACCGCAAACGGTCTCCCCTCATCAGTCACCTTCGGTGACAGCTTCCCCCGACGGGGAAGCCTTTTTACAATTTAAACGGTGCATCGTCGGTCAGGCCGTCGGCGCGCAGCATGTTCTGCATAACGTCGATGTCGGTGCTGACGTCGAGGGCGTCGCTGGCAAACAGGCGGTCCAGCTGGTTTTCAAACGCTTTGACCAGCGTGTCCATCGTCTGCTCAATGCGGTGCTTGGACTCCGAGATATTCTCGCCCTCGATGCCCTGCTTGTCAAGCTCGGCGTAGGTATTGAGCAGCTTTAACGACGTAGGCAGGTAATAATCCATAAATTTGCGCATCTGGGGCAGCTTGTCTGGGTCAGTGCGGGCCTGCTCAAAGATCTTGGCGGACACGGCCTCCAGACGGCTGATCTTGTCGGTCATCTCCTCGTCGGGGATGGCGTCATTAACGCGGCGCAGCTCGTCGAGGATTTTCTGGTACTGATCGGCCTCGGGCATCGGGTCAGCCTTCTGCGGCTTCGGCGCGGGGGCCGGGACGGGCGTCGGCTCGGGCGGGCGTTCCTTGACGACAAGGCATTTGCGGTGCATATCCAGATAGGCGCCCGGGCCGAACAGTCCCTCGTCGATGCAGTTTTCCAGATGCTTGCAGCATTTTTCATAGCTGCACGGGATGGCGTCGGCGATGTCCTGAATGTACATATATTTCGCATCACCGACGATATTGTCGATTTTCTTGCGCATACGGCGGGTGGTGCGGATGTGATTGGCACCGAACAGGCAGCCGATGCCGCCGGTGAGCGACATCAGCATCGGCATCGAATCCTCGACCAGCCAGGTCCAATAGCTGCCGCCCTCCGTCAGGGCCTCGGGCAGCCAGTAGATGGCATCGGGCAGCGCCGCCAGCGCGCAGAGAAGCAGCAGCACGCCCGCCACCGTCAGGCCGGTGGCCAGCGCCGCGCCCTTGAGCTTTTTGCCCGCCGCCCCTACCTGCGCCTGCTGCGGAGCCGCATGGGGGGCTGCCGCCTTCGGCTGCGGTTGGGCGGGGGTATCGTAGATGGGGCGGAACTCGGCATTGTACACCGGCCTTGCACCGGATGCCGTGCGGTCCCGGGTCGCCTCGCGGGCCTTTTGCTCAAAGCCGCCGAGCCTGCCGTTTTTCATAGCGGCGTTCAGGCCGATAAACACCAGACCCAGCGGCCACCACACCACAAACGCAATGACAATGGCCCACCACGGGAACTGGAACGGCCCGTCCCCGGCGTGGTATTCGTTTTTGTTGGTATATTTCGGATTTTCATAATCGTTGGGCATGGGTGAGGCTCCTTTGATGGGGTGGCGAAGATGGCCCGGAGGGTTGGATTTTCCCCTACACATGGCGGAAGGTTTGCGGTGAATGTTGTAGGGGGCGGCGTCCTCGACGCCCCGCGGAGGGGTCAAGACCCCTCCCTACGATGCAAAAGACACATGGGCGGTAATGGCAAGGCTGCGGGCCGGGCATGCCCGGCCCCTACGGACTGCCACAAATGGGTTGCGGACGAGAGGGGCAAGGGAGGGCGGCAGCCCGCCCCTTTGCAGTGGGCGGGGGTTGCCCGTTGACGGGTGGCATAGCAAAGTCGCGGGCCGGGCATGCCCGGCCCCTACGGACTGCTGTTTCCGGCAGCAGGGGTTCGGGGGAACTCCCGACTCAAAGGTGGAGGAAGGGGTGGGGGCGTTAAGAACGAAAAGTAATACTGCTTTCGTTTAGCCCACGCCCCTTCCGACTTCCGCTTTGGGGTTCCTAGGGGCGTGCAGCCCCTAGGTCGCGGGTCCGCTGCGTCGAAACAGCGGCAATTTTCTTTGGTTCTTTCTTTTGTTGGCAAAAGAAAGAACAACCTTCCGGGAGGCTGCCGCTCCCGGTTTACGGCAGATCACTCAGCAGTCCCTTCATATCCTCGCTTAAATAGTAGGTGCTCCCGGCCTGATAGGGGTTGTCCTTGCTGTAGGGCACATGGGTGCAGAGATAGCTGACCCATCTGCTGTAGCCGGAGACCGTCAGATGCACGCCGTCGGGCTGGGAGAACTCCGTCGAGAGATACCCGGCGTCGTCGGCAAACTCGGCGCTGAGGTCAAGATAATAACACCCACGCTCGGCACAAAGCTGCTGAATGGCCGCGTTGATGACCGCCAGACGGTCCGGGGCCAGACCCGGCAGACTGTCGGCGGCCTTCTCCTGCGTGGCGGGCAGGACCGACTGCACATAGAACACCGTGTTCGGCAGGGCGGTGCGCAGGTCGTCCAGCATTTTGCCGTAGTACGCCAAAAAGCTGTCATCGTTGCCGGGCTGGACCAGGGCGTTCGTGCCAATCAGGATGTACAGCTTCGCGGGCTGGGCCGCGGCCAGAACGTCCAGCGGCACCTCCTCGCCGCGGTCCGGACTGGTGACGGTGGTGCGGTTGACGACGGTGTTCGGGCTGATGCCCTCATAGCCGCAGACCAGCGCACCACCCACATCAATGTTGTATTCGTTCACGCAGAAGCCCGCGGTCAGCGAATCGCCGAGGAAGGCGGCATCCGCAAACCAGCTTGTGTCCACACGGCCAAACGCCGGCAGCGCGGCGGGGGCGGCGGGCAGCGCCGTGTAGGTATAGCCCGTGTCGGCGCTCTGGCGCTGCGGGCCGACGGTGCCCCAGTTCAGGGCCTGTGCCGTGCCTGTGCTGCCGTTGCTGCCCGCGTAGGGCACGGGGGCCACAAGGCGCGTGTTGGCAGGGGCATCGGAGGTGAGCGGCGCGTCCGCACCCTTAGCGGGCAGCAGCGCCGTGATGACGCCCGACACGACCAGAATGCCGCACGCCGTACCGATCAGCGCCAGCTGACGGAGTCTGCGGCGCTTTGCCCGCGCGCGGCGGGCGGCGGCGCGGCGCTGCTCCTGCGTGGAGGTGCGGCGCGGCGGCGTCTGCGGCTGGTCGGGCACCGCCCAGCCATTCTCCACATGGTACTGTATATTTGTGCGCGGGCGGTAGGGCCCGCGGTCATTCGGGGTCGGCATGGCACAGCCCCCTTTCGTTAGGATTTGTTAGGATTTGTAAGAACGGCAAATCTTAGGCATTGTAAATCAGTATTGATTATAGCACAAACCTTTTATAAATAACAGTAGGTGCAGGCAAGTTTTTACCTCTTGCTAAATGATATAAACCTATGTATAATAGTAAGATAATCAAAGCTAGCGTACCTATAGCCTTGCAGCGGGTCGATGCAGGCATCGGCCCCTACAACAACGTGACGCTTACTAATTTTGGGGTGTAATCATGGCAGACGAAAAATTTTCCAACTTCCTGACGGATATTATCGATGCCGACCTCGCCGAGGGCAAGGTCGATGTCGTGCATACCCGTTTCCCGCCGGAGCCGAACGGCTACCTGCATATCGGCTCCGCCAAGGCGATCTTCATCAACTACACGATCGCCAAACACTACGGCGGCCTGTTCAACCTGCGCTTTGACGACACGAACCCCGCCCGTGAGGGTGACGAGTACGTGCAGAGCATCCTGCAGGACCTGAAATGGCTGGGTGCCGAGCCGAACGGCGGCATTTTCTACGGCAGCGACTATTTTGAGCGCTGCTATGAGTACGCCGAGCAGCTTATCAAGGAGGGCAAAGCCTACGTGGATGACCTGACCCGCGAGGAAATGCAGGAGTACCGCGGCAACGACGCCGGCAAGCCCAGCCGCCCGAGCCCCTACCGCGACCGCACCCCGGAAGAAAACCTCGACCTGTTCCGCCGGATGCGCGCGGGCGAGTTTGCCGATGGCGAAAAGACCCTGCGCGCCAAAATCGACCTGGCCAGCCCGAACATGAACATGCGCGACCCGACCATCTACCGCATCAAGCATGTCGAGCATCACCGCCAGGGCGACAAGTGGTGCATCTACCCGATGTACGACTTTGCGCACCCCATTCAGGACGCCATTGAGGGCATCACCCATTCCATGTGCAGCCTGGAATTTGAGAACCACCGCCCGCTGTATGAGTGGGTCATCACGAACCTGTTCGGCAAAGAATTCCCGAAGCAGCGCGAGTTTGCCCGCCTGAACGTGACGAACACCGTCATGAGCAAGCGTTACCTGCGCGAGCTGGTCGAGAAGAACATCGTGGACGGCTGGGACGACCCCCGTATGCCGACCCTGTCCGGCCTGCGCCGCCGCGGCTACACGCCGACGAGCATCTTCACCTTCGTGAAAGAGGCCGGCATCTCCAAGGCCGACAACCTCGTGGATATGCGCCAGCTGGAGGCCGTGCTGCGCGCCGAGCTGGAGCTGAACGCCCAGCGCCGCGTTGCCGTGCTGGAGCCGGTCAAGCTGATCATCGACAACTATCCCGCCGACCAGTGCGAGTATTTTGACCTGCCCAACAACCCGAACCGCGACGCCAACGACACGACGACCCGCAAGGTCGCCTTCACGAAGGAGCTGTGGATCGAGAACAGCGACTTCTTTGAGGTGCCGCCGCCGAAGTTCAAGCGCCTGACCCTGGGCAGCGAAGTCCGCCTGATGGGCGCTTACCTGGTGCGCTGCACCGGCGTGGACAAGGACGAAGCCGGTAATGTGGTGACCATCCATGCCGAAGCCGACCTGGAAACCCGCAACGGCAACCCCGCCGATGGCCGCAAGGTGCGCGGCACCATCCATTGGGTCAGCTGCGAGCACTGCGTGGACGCCGAGGTCGAGCTGTATGATAAGCTGTTCACCGAGGCCAACATGAACAGCATCCCCGACGACGCGGATTTCAAGGATTACCTGAACCCCGACAGCGTCAAGGTGCTGCAGGGCGCGAAGCTCGAGGAGAGCCTGAAGGACGCCAAGCCCGGTGACCGCTTCCAGTTCGTGCGCAACGGGTATTTTACCCCGGACAGCAAGCATGAGGGCGTGTACAATCGAATCGTCACGCTGAAGGACAGCTTTAAGCTGTAATTTGCAAAAAATGACCCCCATCGGATGTTGCTCCGATGGGGGTTTTGCTGTAGGAGGCGGCGTCCCCGACGCCCCGCGGCAGGGTGAGGTCACCCCACCCTACGTATTGTTTGTAAGGGGGATGTAGGGCGACCTGCCCTCAGGCCGCCGCGGAGGGGTCAAGACCCCTCCCTACAACGCCATCCTTAAAGGGGCGGCAACGCAAGCCTGTAGGGGCCGGGCATGCCCGGCCCCTACAGGTGCGGCGGCAATTTACGCGGCATCACCCTGCCTGCTTCTTCTCCCACTTCTCCGCGCACCGCTGCATCCAGCCGCCCTTGACGTAGTACAGAATAAACAGCGCGGACGCGAGGGACCAGGTGATGGGATAGCTCATCTCCACCGTGGCGACCTCGTGGCGGATGGGCACGGCGATGAACAGCCAGAGCATCCGCAGACCGCAGACAAAGAACACGGTGATCAGCGTCGGCACGCGGACATCGCCGCAGCCGCGCAGCGCACCGGCCAGCACCTCAATACATACGTAGGTGATGTAGACCGGCGTCAGGACGTGCATCATGCCGACACCGACGGCGACCACCGCGTCGTCCTGGCTGAACAGGCGGAACAGCACCTCCGCCAGATTGTAAAATGTAAAGCTGATGACCAGCGTCGTACACGCGGCCATTGCCAGACAGACCCGCACGCCGCGGCGCACGCGGTCATACTGCCGTGCGCCGAAGTTCTGCCCCGCAAACGTCGTGATGGCGATGCCCAGCGAGTTGATCGTCATCCAGAACAAAAAGTCGATCTTGCCGTAGACGCCCCACGCCGCAATCGTGCTGGTGCCGAAGCTGTTCATGCTGCTCTGGATGAACATATTGCTGATGTTGTACATGGCGCTTTGGGCGGCGGCGGGCACGCCGATGGTGCAGATGGCCGCGAAAACGTCGCCGTGCAGCCGCAGCTTTTCGGTGCGGATGTGCCACGGCATCCCCTGAGAGCCAACGATGCAGCGCAGCGTCAGCACCGCGCTGGCCACCTGACTGAGCACCGTCGCCAGCGCCGCGCCCATGACGCCCCAGCCGAACACCGCAATGAACACGACGTCCAGCACAATGTTGACGAGCGACGCCGCAATCAGAAAGTACAGCGGACGCTTGGAATCGCCGATGGCACGCAGGATATTGGTGCCCATGTTGTAGAGCATCTGCGGGATCATGCCCAGAAAGTAGATGCGCAGATACAGCGCTGCATCGGGCAAAATCTCGTCCGGCGTGCCCAGCAGACGCATTATCGGCGCGGCGGTCACAAGGCCCAGCACGGTCAGCAGTGCGCCAACGGCAGCGCTCAGCACCAGCGCCGTGTGCACCTGCCTGTCCACGGCATCGGGGTCATGTGCGCCCCAGCTCTGGGCAATGACGACGCCCGCGCCGCTGCAAAGCCCGACGAACAGGCCCACCAGCAGGTTGACGAAGGGCCCTGTTGCGCCCACCGCGGCCAGCGCGTTTGTGCCCACAAAGTTACCGACGATCAGGGTGTCCGCCGTGTTGTACAGCTGCTGGAACAGCGTGCCGAACCAGATGGGCAGAAAGAACAGGAGCAGCTGTTTGGGGATGCTGCCCGTCAGAATATCCGTTTGTTTGACGCTTTTCATAGAATTTCTCTCACTTTTCTGTTTCTCGCAACCACATTTTATGCTATAATGGCCCTAATGTAAAGAGGTGATTTTTGTGGGTCTTTATTGGGAGCCCTGTCCCGGCGGTGCGCGGCTGCTGCGGCTGCTGGGCGACACCCCCTGCCCCGCTGTGCCGGGAACAATTGAGGGGCTGCCCGTTGCGGAGCTGGGGCCGTACTGCTTTGCGGACAGGCCGGTCAGGCCCGGGGCCCGGCGCACCGGGGATGACGCGCATGAGATCACCGGCAATTTTGTGGAGGAGGTCACCCTGCCCGACACCGTGCGGGTGCTGGACAGCGCGGCGTTTTACAACTGCCGCAGGCTGCGCCGGGTCACGCTGGGGCCCGGGGTCGAGGGGTTTGGCAGCGATTTATTTACGAACTGCCGCCAATTGCAGACCTTCCGCCTGCGGGCTGCCGCCGATGCCCCGACGGGCTTAAAAAAGCTGCTGGGGGCCGTCAGCGCGGACATTACGGTGGAATTGGACGGTGCGCAGCTGTTTTACCCCGAGTATTCGGAGTTTCTGGACGAGAACACGCCCGCGCATATCTTCAACCACAGCATTGAGGGCGAGGGCTACCGGATGCGGCAGTGCTTCACGCCCGGCGGCGCAGTGGATTACGCCGCGTTTGATGCGTCGTTTGCGCAGGCCTGCGTCGGCGAGAGTGAGGACAAGCTCTGCCGGTTAGCACTCGGGCGGCTTGTGCAGCCGTTTGGACTGGGTGACGACGCCCGCGCGGACTACGAGCTTTACCTGACCGCCCACCCGGAGGCAGCGTTCCGGCGTGCCATTGATGACCGGGACGAGGCCGCTCTGCGGCTGCTGGTGGGGCTGAGCCTGCCGACAGCAGACGCCGCGGTCTATTGCGCCCGCGTCGGGTGGAGCGCCGGGGCGGCGGTGCTGTTAGGCAGGGCGAAGCGAGCGAAAAAAACGTATGATTTTGACGATTTGTAGACCATAAGCGGGTTGTAACGCAAGGCCCGTCAAAGCCCCGCGGGCCGGGCAGGCCCGGCCTGCTCCCCCGCATAGCGGTGAGCCTTTTGCGCGGGCAAAGCCCGCGAGGAAAGCCTCCCCATCAGGGGAGGTGGCCGCGAAGCAGGCCGGAGGGGTTCAGCCCGTTGCCGGGCAACCACGTAAGCCCGCGGGCCGGGCATGCCCGGCCCCTACCATACAGCCGTCATGGAAGAAGGTGTCCACTATAGCCAAACACATCCAAACCCAATCGGAATGGGAACAGACGATGGCCCGCCGGGTCATGGAGCAGCTGCGGGGGGAGCTGTACCTTGACCAGCGCTACTTAACGGCAGCGCTTGGTGCACTGCACGCGGCCCCGCAGGAAAGCGGCGGCAGCTTTGCCACCGACGGCGGGGCACTCTACTACCCCACCGCATGGCTGCTGGACACCTACCGCAGGAACCGGCGGTACCTGCCCCGGGCCTACCTGCACAGCCTGTTCCACTGCATCTTCCGGCATCTCTGGCTGCGGGACAAGCGCGACCCCGACCTGTGGGGGCTGGCCTGTGACATCGCCGTAGAGGCCACGCTGGACACCCTGAACACCCCCGCCACGAAGCGCCCCGTCGGCTGGGTGCGGCAGCAATGCTACACACAGCTGCGCGAGAAGTGCAAATTTTTAGCGGCAGGCCCCATCTACCGCGTCTTAGCACAGACCGACGCGGAGACCTTAAACAAGTGGCAGCGGGAATTTTACACCGACAGCCACCGCCTCTGGCCCGCTGACCCGGACAGCCCCGCCGCCCAGATGCGCGGCAAACAGTGGGAGAACCTGGGCCGCCAGACGGAGCTGAGCATGGAGGAAAGCGGCCGGCGCGCCGGGCAGGACACCGCCGCGCAAGCCCTGCAGGCGCAGGTGCAGGCCGGGCGCAGCCGCCGCACCTACCGGGATTTCCTGCGCCGGTTCGCCGTCTGGCATGAGGAGCCGCACCTCGACCCCGAGGAATTCGACCTCGGCTTTTACAGCTACGGCCTGCGCACCTACGGCAACCTGCCGCTGATAGAGCCGCTGGAAAGCCGCGAGGTGAAGAAAATACGCGACTTCGTCATAGTGGTGGACACCAGCGAATCCACGGCGGGCGAGCTGGTCAAGGCGTTCTTAAAAGAGACGTTCACCTTATTAAAAAGTCAGGACAGCTTTTTCCGGCAGTGCCGCATTTTGGTCATGCAGGCGGACAACGCTGTGCGGGATGAGGTCTGGCTGAACGATCTGGACGCGCTGGACCGCTATACGGCGCAGTTCACGCTGGTGGGCGGCGGCGGAACGGACTTCCGCCCCGCGTTTGCCCGCATTGCGCAGCTGCGGCAGGACGGTGCGCTGTGGGACCTGCAGGGCGTGCTGTATTTTACCGACGGCAAGGGCATCTACCCCGCCAAACGCCCGCCGTTTGAGACGGCGTTCCTGTTTTTGGAGGACGGCACCCCGCCGCCCGACGTGCCGCCCTGGGCCATGCGCCTGGTCTTGCAGCCCGAAGAATTTGACCCGAAAGGACGATGAGCCATGGATATTCAACGTGCCAAAGAGGAAATCAAGCGCGCCGTGCAGGCGTACCTTGCCACGGACGACATTGGCCGCCCGCTGATCCCCGCCGTACGGCAGCGCCCCATTCTGCTGATGGGCCCGCCGGGCGTCGGCAAGACCCAGATCATGGAGCAGATCGCGCAGGAGTGCGACATTGCGCTGGTGGCCTACACCATCACCCACCACACGCGCCAGAGCGCCGTCGGCCTGCCGTTCATCCGGGAGCGGAACTACGGCGGGCGCACCCGCAGCGTGACCGAGTACACGATGAGCGAGATCATCGCCAGCGTCTACGCCGCCATGGAGCGCACCGGCAAGAAAAACGGCATCCTGTTCATCGACGAGATCAACTGCGTCAGCGAGACGCTGGCCCCCACGATGCTGCAATTTTTGCAGTGCAAGACCTTCGGCAACCAGGCTGTGCCGGGCGGCTGGGTCATTGTGGCCGCGGGCAATCCGCCGGAGTACAACAAGAGCGTGCGGGAGTTTGACCTTGTCACGCTGGACCGCGTGCGGCGTATCGACATTGAGCCGAAGCTGAGCGTCTGGCAGGACTACGCCCGCGCCCACCGGCTGCACCCCGCCGTGACGGCCTACTTGGAGCTGCGCCCGCAGCATTTTTACAAAATCGAAAACGATGTGGACGGCGTGCAGTTCGTGACCGCCCGCGGGTGGGAGGACCTGTCTGCCTATTTACAGGCTGCGGACAGGCTGGCACTGCCCGTGGACGAGGGGGTCATCGGGCAGTACCTGCGCCACCCCGAGGTCGCGCGGGATTTTGCGGCCTACTGGGTGCTCTACCGCAAGTACCACGAGGATTACGGCGTCGAGGATATTTTGCAGGGCAAGCCCTATGACGCCGTCATTGCACGGGCGATGGACGCGAGCTTTGACGAGCGCATCAGTCTGCTCAGCCTGCTGCTGGCGGGCCTGAACACCCGCTTTGCCGACGCCCGCGCCACGGGTGCGGTGACGGATGCCTGCTACCAGCAGCTGCGCAGCTTCAAGCGGACGCTGTCCCAGCAGCCCGACGCCGACCCTGCCGACCTGTTTGCCGAGCGGTGCGACGCCTACCGCGCCAAGCTGGAGGCCGACAAGACCGCCGGGGCGCTGCTGCCCGACGAGGCCGCGGCCCGCACCCGCACGCTGGCGCTGCTGACCGCGTGGAGCCGCAGCCTTGACAACGGTCTGGACGCCGACGAGGCGTTTGACACGGTGCGCGGCGCGTTCAACACCCAGGTACAGCGCCGCGAGGAAGCGGTCTCCGCCGCCAGCAACGCGCTGGAATTTGCCTTTGACTTTATGGAGCAGGCGTTCGAGGACGGGCAGGAGATGGTCGTCTTCGTCAACGAGCTGGCACTCGGCCCCGACTCCGCGCCGTTCCTGGCCGAAAACGACTGCGAGCGGTTTGAGCAGTACAGCGAGAAGCTGCTTCTCCACGGCGGCGAGGATGAGCTGCTGGCGGAATTGCAGCGGGATGATGTGCGGGCTGAGGAGCATTCGGCGGAGTTTTGATGTTCACGATGCCCTGTAGGGGCCGGGCATGCCCGGCCCGCGCGTGAAAGGCAAGCGTTCGTCCGCCGTACAGTTGCGGGCCGCACATGTGCGGCCCCTACAAAGCGGCAGCTTGTTGGCTGTTCGCCTAAAAGCCGCGGACGTGACCGCCGCCGTCAGGTTCCGCGGGCGGATATGGAATCCGCCCCTACGGAGCTGTTGTAGGGGGCGGCGTCCCCGACGCCCCGCAGGCAGCTGCCCGCTCAAAAAGTATTACTTCTCATTATATTCTTTACTCTTTTGCGGAATTTTGTTATAATGGCAGTATTCCGTTTATCATCGGACATTTTGAGGGGGTCATTTTATGAAAGCAGTCATCACGGTCATCGGGCAGGACACGGTGGGTGTCGTTGCCAAGGTCAGCGCGGTGTGCGCCGAGCTGAACATCAACATTGAGGACGTTTCCCAGTCCATCATGCAGGATATGTTCTGCATGATCATGCTGGTCGATCTGAGCAAGGCGAACGCCGAGGCCGCCGAGGTCCGGGACCGCTTTGCGGCATTGGGCAAAGAGATGAAGATGCAGGTCACCGTGACCCGGCAGGAAGTCTTTGATGCCATGCACACCATTTAAGGGGGCTGCCACATGAGAATCATCAACAGCCGCGACATTATGGAGACCATTGAGATGCTGACCGCCGAGAACCTCGACGTGCGCACCGTCACAATGGGCATCAGCCTGCTGGACTGCATCGACCCGGATGCGGACAAGGCGTGCGAGAAAATCTACAACAAGATCACCCGTCTGGCGGGCAATTTGGTCTCCGTCGTGGACGGCATCAGCGCCGAATACGGCATCCCCATCGTCAACAAGCGCATCAGCGTCACGCCCATTGCGATGCTGCTGGGCGCCGCGCCCGACGCCGACCCCGTGCAGTACGCCAAAACGCTGGACCGCGCGGCCAAGGCCGTGGGGGTCAACTTCATCGGCGGCTTCGGTGCGCTGGTACACAAGGGCTTTTCCGCGGGTGACAAGCGGCTGATTGCCGCCATCCCCCGCGCACTGGCCGAGACCGATATTGTCTGCTCCAGCGTCAATATCGGCTCGACGAAATCGGGCATCAACATGGACGCCGTCAAGCTGATGGGCGAGGTCGTGCGCGAGACCGCCGAGCTGACGAAGGACAATATGTGCATGGGCGACGCAAAGCTCGTCGTGTTCTGCAACGCGCCCGAGGACAACCCGTTCATGGCGGGCGCGTTCCACGGCGCGGGCGAGCCGGACTGTGAGATCCACGTCGGTGTCTCCGGCCCCGGTGCGGTGCGCGCCGCGCTGGCCAAGCTGCCGAAGGACGCGCCGATGGACGAGGTGGCCGAGCTGGTCAAGCGCACGGCATTCAAGATCACCCGCCTGGGCCAGCTGGTAGCGAACCTCGCCAGTGAGCGCCTCGGCGTGCCCGCGGGCATCATTGACCTGTCGCTGGCTCCGACGCCCGCGATTGGCGACAGTGTTGCGAACATTCTGGAGGAGATGGGCCTTGAGAGCTGCGGCTGCTGCGGCACGACGGCCTGCCTGGCCCTGCTGAACGACGCGGTCAAGAAGGGCGGCGTCATGGCATCCAACCACGTCGGCGGCCTGTCCGGCGCGTTCATCCCCGTGTCGGAGGATGACGGCATGATCAACGCCGCCAACTGCGGCAGCCTGACGCTGGAAAAGCTCGAGGCCATGACCGCGGTCTGCTCCGTCGGCATCGACATGGTCGTCATCCCGGGCGACACGAGCGCCGAGGTCATCAGCGGTCTGATTGCGGACGAGGCCGCCATCGGCATGGTGAACAGCAAGACCACCGCCGTGCGCGTCATCCCCGCCATCGGCCACAAGGCCGGCGACGTGCTGGACTTCGGCGGCCTGCTGGGCCACGCGCCCATCATGCCCATCAGCCAGTACAGCCCCGCGGTCATGATTCACCGCGGCGGCCGCATCCCCGCCCCGATGCAGGCATTGAAAAAACTGATTGCAATACACACCGCCCCTGCCGGATTTGGCATGGGCGGTTTTTTTGTGGTATAATCAGGATGATAAATCGAAATTTGAGAAGGTAAGTGAATGGGATACCACGATACAAGATGCCATGGAGGAATAGGATAATGTCGAAAGATGAGTATTTGATAACCGATACGCCCCTCAAAGCGTTGACGGTTTTTGCAATGCCAATGATTCTTGGCAGTTTTTTTCAGCAGATATACAATATGGCCGACTCTATTATTGTCGGCCAGTTTGTTGGTTCTTCCGCACTTGCAGCTGTCGGTGCATGTGCAGCATTGACCAATGTGTTCATTTGTGTGGCACTGGGAGCCGGTGTCGGAGCCGGTGTGCTTGTGAGCCGTTATTTCGGAGCCAGGGAGTATGGCAAAATGAAAACAATCGTGTCAACCTCCTTGATTAGCTTTTTGCTTCTAAGTATAGTCCTTGGTGTTTTTGGCCTTTTCTTCGCCAACTCGATGATGAGTGGACTGCAAACCCCTGCCGACATACTGGATGATGCAGTACTGTATCTGCGGGTCTATTTTGTGGGCTTTCCGTTTCTGTTTATGTATAACATTCTTTCTACCATGTTCACCTCCATCGGCGAATCCAAAATTCCGCTGGGACTGCTGATTTTTTCGTCCATCCTGAATATTTTACTGGATCTTTGGATGGTAGCCGGGCTAGGTCTCGGTGTGTTCGGTGCGGCTATTGCAACCCTGATTGCACAGGGAATTTCCGCAGTGTTTTCGTTTTTGATTTTCTTTGCACGGATGCAGCAATATAAAAGCCCCTTTAACAGGTTTGAACGGCAGGAGCTGTATTCCATGCTTCGCATTGCGGTGCCGTCGGTTTTACAGCAGTCCACAGTGTCCATCGGTATGATGATTGTGCAGGCAGTGGTAAATCCTTTCGGTACACAGGCACTCGCCGGGTATACAGCAACGATGAGGGTGGAAAATGTTTTTTCATTGATCTTTGTATCCATCGGCAATGCGGTTTCGCCGTATGTTTCCCAGAATCTTGGCGCAAAGAAAATTGATCGCATCAAAAAAGGCTACCATGCTGCGCTGGTGCTGGATCTGTGCTTTGCGGTCATTGCGTTTGTGACCATTGAAACGCTGCATACGCAGATCTCCTCGCTGTTCTTAGGAAAAGACGGAACGGCGTTTGCCTATCAGGTGTCTGGTGATTATATGAGGTGGCTTGGTTACTTTTTCATCTTCATGGGTATCAAGATGGCAACCGATGGAGTTCTTCGCGGTCTCGGAATTATGCGTCCGTTCCTCGTTGCAAACATAGTGAATCTTGCGATTCGTCTGTCCGTTGCCCTAATCTGTGCACCACGTTTCGGCATTGCCTTTGTCTGGCTTGCGGTACCAGTTGGCTGGCTTGCAAACTTTTTAATCTCCTATGTGGCTCTTAGGAGATCATGGTCAACTGATAAAATGGCATCCATTCGTTGACTTCCGGTTTGCCGTACTCGGTTCCAGCAGGGTTTGGGGCAGACGCTCTCCAACAAGAGCACTATCGAAGTCCAACAAATGTCTGAACGCTGACCCCGAACAGTAACGACCAAAGGCAGGGTATCATCATGGCGATGGTATCCTGCCTTTTGTGCTATATCTGCCTGTTCTTTCATGGGAGAGTGTGGTATACTTGACTTAGTTCAACAAATCGGAAGTTGATGGAGGAAACAGTATGAAAAAGTTTATTGCAATAGTTCTTTGTCTTGTGCTGGTACTTTCATTGGTTGGTTGTGGAAATAATAATCAAAGTTCAGATACACATGATACGAACTACGAAGAAGGTTATACCGCTGGCTACGAGGATGGGTATAATGATGGAAAGCAACAAATGACCGAAAACAAAAAGTGCTTTGCACAGTTTTCGGGGGCTTTTACAGCTACCGTTGAGCAACTCTTGACGGATTACTATGTGGCTCCGGGCAAAACGATTGCCGTAGTTCACTTCTTTCAGGACAGACCATTTTTACTTTGGTTTCAGGAAGATTTGACGGGAGAACTTGTTGAAGGAACGTCGTATGTGTTTGAGTTCAAGACATTTGAAGTTAAAATTCCGGTTGATGAGGAAAATCCAGATATTTCGGATTATATGTACTCAATAGAGGTTACTAATTATAGAGTTGCGGAAGAGAATGAAATCGGATTGGCGAGCAAGCTGCCGACTGTTGAAATAGTATCGAAGTAAGTAACCGCATTATTTAATGAGAAATCGCAGTGACAACTTCCGGTTTGTAAGGATAAGCGTGTACTTATTGGAAAGCTGCGGGCCGGGCATGCCCGGCCCCTACGGTGCGGCTGCGCATAAACGCCATCCACTCCGCACATACTCTCCTACAAAGGAGGGTCCATCCATGTCTTGTTTCAAAAAGGTTTTGCTTCTGCTTTCCATTGTCGGCGGCATCAACTGGGGCATTTACGGCATCTGGGGGTTCAACGCTGTGGGGTGGCTGCTGGGCGGCAGCATGAGCTGGCTGTCCCGCACCGTGTTCATCATCGTGGGGCTGTCGTCGCTCTGCCTGATTCCCGGGCTGTTTATGGCCGAGACGAAAACTGCGGAGTAAAAGGTTAAACTTCTGGTAGAGATGAAGCTCTCTCCCCCACCCGCTGCGGCGGGAGCCCCCTCCCAGAGGGGGCCAAGAAAGCAAAAGCGAGAACCTCACGGTTCCCGCTTTTTTCATAAAATCTGCTGCATTTCCAGCTTGCTGCGGCGGGTGTTCATGCCGACGCTGAGCACAATGCCGACGCAGAGATACATCATGACGACGCTTGACCCGCCTGCCGAGAAGAACGGCAGCGTCACGCCGATGACCGGCAGCACCTGCAAATTCATGCCTATGTTTATCACACACTGCAAAAACAGCGCCGCAAAGATGCCGACGCAGATATTGCAGCCCAGCGCGTCGGGGCATTGCAGACCGGTGCGCAGTGTGCGCAGGCAGAGCGCAAACAGCAGCAACAGCACCGCCGCCGCGCCCAGAAAGCCCAAAACGTTTGCCAGATACGCAAAAATAAAATCGTTCCAGGCGTTGGGCACAAAGATGTGCTCCCCGGAGAGCAGCCCCTGCCCCGTCAGCCCGCCGGTGCCAATGGCCATGGCCCCCTTGTTCTGCTGGTAGGTAATGTCCGCCAGCGCGGGGTCATCGGGGGTGAGCACGGCCAGGATGCGCTTGAACTGGTAGCCCTTCAAAATGCCGGGCCGCAGTGTCAGCAGCGCCGCGCCGCCGACCACACCCGCCGTCAGGCCGCCCGCCACCAGCCAGTGGGACAGCCCGCCCGCGTAGAGCATGACCAGCCCGATGCCCAGAAACACCAACGCTGTGCCGTCGTCACCCTGCACATGAATGGCCGCCGCAGGCAGCGCAATGTGCACAAAAAGCAGCAGCAGATTTTTGGGGCGGTTCACCTGCCCGCGCACCTGGCTCAAATGCAGCGCCAGCGTCAAAATAAAGCTGATTTTTGCCAGCTCGGCGGGCTGGAAGGTCATGCCGCCCACCCGGTACCAGCTGTAGTTGGACGTGCCGCCCGCGTCATAGCCAATCGTGACCAGGCCGGTGTTGACGTTGTGCAGAAACAGCGTCGGCAGCACCAGCCCCCACGCCACAACACCGTGCAGCGGCCACGCCCGGGCCAGCGCATGGTAATCCGCCGTGGAAAAGACGACGGCCAGCATCAGCCCCAGCAGACTGGCGATGAGCTGCACCGATGCCTTGTTGTTGCTGCCAAGCTGCGTCTGCCCGATGGACAGCAGCACCACGACGCTGATTGCCGAGCACGCCGCGCAGAGCAGCAGATAGACCACATCGACCCGGCGCAGATACCGGCGGATGAGCGGATACATGGGCAGGCTCCTTTCCTGATAGATGCCTTTATTATAGCGCATTTCGACGAATTTTGCCAAGTTACAGATTAAATTTTACAAATGCGGATTTCTGTACTATAATATATACGTGTGTGGCCGCGCCTTATGCGGTCCAAAACAAGGAGCTTGCTTATGCAGGAATTTGTGACCCATTCGCGGGAGGAAACCGTCGCCGTTGGCCGTGAGCTTGCCAAAACGCTGCCTGCCGGGGCGCTGATCGCGTTCACGGGCGGTCTGGGCGCGGGCAAGACCGCGTTCTGCCAGGGGCTGGCCGAGGGGCTGGGTTGCACCGACCCGGTGTCCAGCCCGACGTTTGCCATCGTGAACTATTACCGCGGCCCGCGGCCCTTTGCGCATTTTGATTTATACCGCATCCACACCGAGGGCGACCTGGCCGCCGCCGGATTCTACGACTACCTCGACATGGGGGCCGTTGTCGCCTGCGAGTGGAGCGAGAACTGCGCGGAGCTGCTGGATTTGGAAAATCCCCTTCGCATCCACATTGAGCGCGTGGACGAGACGACGCGGAAGATCACGATTGGGTAAAGCCTCTGCGGCTGTAGGGGTCGGCGTCCTCGACGACCCGGGAGCTGTGCGGCTGCCGCAAGGTTGCGGCGGCATGAGGGCATGCCGCCCTACGCACCACTTTTCAACAGGATGTCGGGCGGGGTGCCCTCACCCCGCCGGGACCTTGCCATTGCAACCCATTTACGGGCAATCGCAGTACACTCGCCCCTCATCCGCCCTCGGGCGGGGGCTCGGGCACCTTCAGTCTCCGCGCTAAAAGCCGCCTCTCCGGCGGTTGCGCTCCGACACGCGCCTGCGGGCGCAGCCCCAAGGGGGAAGACTCTATACTCTATTACATTTTTAAACAGGTGATCCAATGAATATCCTAGCTGTAGATACCGCGGGCAAGACGGCGGCGGTGGCGGTGCTGCGGGACGATGTCCTGCTGTACGAGGCCCAGTGCAACAACGGCCTGACCCACAGCGAAACGCTGCTGCCGATGATCGACACCGCACTGAAGGCCGCCGGGCTGACCGTTGACGACCTCGACGTGCTGGGCGTGACGAACGGCCCCGGCAGCTTTACCGGGCTGCGCATCGGGCTGGCCGTCGTCAAGGGGCTGGCCCTGCCCCGCCAGATTCCCTGCGCGGGCGTCTCCACGATGGCCGCGCTGGCCTACGGCCTGGCGGGCGAGGGCACCGTCATCGGTGCGCAGGACGCCCGCCGCGGGCAGGTCTACTGGGGCGCATTTGACCTGGCGGCCCATGACCGCCTGACCCCGGACACCGCCGCACCGGTCACAACGCTGGAAAATTTCGTCCAAACCTGCAAAAAACCTCTGTTTTTTGTTGGCGACGGCGCAACTTTGTGCTACAATACATATAAGAATGTTCCGGGCGTGGTCTGCGTGCCGCAGCCGATGCAGGTTTTGCGCGGTGCGGGCGTGGCACTGGCCGCCAGGGCCATGTGGGAGCGCGGCGAGTGTGTGCCGCCTGCCGCCCTGCTGCCTGACTACCACCGTTTGAGCCAGGCCGAGCGGGAGCGCGCGGAACGTGAAAAAACAGAGGGGAAACAAAATGAAGTTTGACAAACCGATTGCACTTGCTGCCGACCACGGCGGCTATGAGCTGAAGGAGGCCATCAAGGCCCATCTGGACGAGCTGGGCGTAGCCTACACCGACTTTGGCACCGATTCCACCGCCAGCGTGGACTACCCGGACTTTGCCGCCAAGGGCTGCAAGGCCGTGCAGGACGGCAGCTGCGCACTGGTCATCCTGTGCTGCGGCACCGGCGTAGGCATGTCGATGTGCGCCAACAAGATGAAGGGCATCCGCGCCTGCTGCTGCAGCGATACCTTCAGCGCCGAGTTTACCCGCCGCCACAACAACGCCAACGCCCTCTGCCTGGGCGGGCGCGTCGTGGGCGCGGGTCTGGGCTGCCAGATCGTGGACGCCTTCCTGAACGCCGAGTTCGAGGGCGGACGCCACCAGATGCGCATCGACAAGATGATGGCGCTGGAAAACCACTAAGTTTCACATTGCCTGCACGGCAGGCTGAATATCTTTAAAATGCAAGGAGATCGTACCATGAGCGTTGTTGAAATTGTTGACCATCCCCTGATCCAGCACAAAATCAGCCTGCTGCGTGACCGCAACACCGGCACCAAGGAGTTCCGTGACCTCGTGAGCGAGATCGCGATGCTGCTCTGCTATGAGGCTACCCGCGACCTGCCCACCGAGGAAGTCGAGGTCGAGACCCCCGTGGCTCTGGCCCGCACCAAGGTCCTGGCCGGCCGTAAGCTGGCTCTGGTCCCCATCCTGCGCGCCGGCCTCGGCATGGTGGACGGCATGCTGAACCTGATCCCCGCCGCCAAGGTCGGCCACATCGGCATGTACCGCAACGAGGAGACGCTGGAGCCGGTCGAGTACTACTGCAAGCTGCCCAACGACATCAACGAGCGCGAGGTTTTTGTCCTCGACCCGATGCTGGCCACCGGCGGCAGCGCCTGTGACGCCATCGGCCAGATCAAGAAGCGCGGCGCGAAGCACATCAAGTTCATCGGTCTGGTCGCCGCGCCCCAGGGTCTGAAGGCTCTGCATGAGGCCCACCCCGATGTGGACATCTATGTCGGCGCACTGGACGAGAAGCTGAACGATAACGGCTACATCGTCCCCGGTCTGGGCGATGCCGGTGACCGTATCTTCGGCACGAAGTAAGACTTTAAAATAAAAACAGGGGCGTGAACCGTTATGGATTCACGCCCCTGTTTTTTCAGTTTTGTAGGGGCCGGGCATGCCCGGCCCGCGCGTATAAGGCAAACAGTCATTTGCGGGAAAATTGAGGGCGGCAGCGCTTTTATCTTCCTACAACCGTATCCGCCTCTAAAATTGCATCGTTCTGCTCTTTATACCGGGCGGCGGTCTCGTCATCCAGCACGTAGACCGTGACAGGGATAACCGCGTTCTCCACCGACTCCTCATACGTCTCGTAGTACAGATCAATGAAAGCCTTTCCCTGCACCAGAGCCGTGCCGGTGTCGGCGGCGTAGGCGTAGCCATAGACGAACTTTCCATCGTCGCTGGTGATGTACAGCAGAGAGCCGTAAGGTATGACGCCCGGATTGATGGCCACTGTGCCGTAGGTCAGTCGGCGTCCGCTGGCACCCTTGGCCGTGGCGGAGGCGGAATAGCCCGTGGCACGCTGCCCCGTATAGGTTGCGGCGACGCCCTCGACGGGTACGCCATCGACCACATCCGGCCCGACAAAGCCGGAAACGGGAGCCTGCTCGCCGTAAATTTTCTGCACGGTGGGCACCATCTCGGCCTCATTCACACGCCCGACCTCATTCGTCTCGGCCCACTCGCCGTCGATCCACTTCTCGCGGTAGACAACGGTGTCCTGCCCATCGTGTCCCTCCTCCAGGGTCATGACCTTGCTCTGCTTGCGGTAGAACAGGCTCGTCGGGATCTCCTCGATCTCGGTGGGGACGACCTCATCGACAGTGTACTCGTTGTAGGTAACGCGCTGCACCGTGATGCCGCTGCCCTCGGGGACGATTTCATCCGCTGCGGGGGTCAGCAGGTCGTCCGCCGTGTAGGTCAGCCCGGCGCGCTCAAGCAGCTCCGCCGTTGTGTGCGTGCCGGTGACGGTCAGCTCCTGCATTGCGCCGTCCGCCGTGACCGGCACCGTGTAGGCGCGCAGGACGTCCAGCCGCTCCCCGTCCTCGGTCTGGGACCAGACGGCTTCGTCGTGCTCGCCCAGCGGCGGCGTGCCGGACTGCTGCAGAACGGCAGCCAGATCGGTGGCTGCCGTCAAAATGCGCACGGTATCGCCGTGGGTATCGGCGACGGTGGTAAAGTGCAGCGCCGACCCGGTAAACGCGATGGCCGCTGCCAGCGCTGCCGCCCCGCCCAGCAGTGCCCCACTTGGGGCCCGCCAGCGCCGCCCAGCGGCGGATATGTTCCCTTGTTTTTACGGATAAGGCCATGAAAAGCCTCCTTTTTTTGCCATAGAAAAGGCGCCGGCCCACAAGGACCGACGCCATAAATGCTGTGGGATAGAGCTTTTGCTGCGCAGCAGAAATCAGCGCTTGCTGAACTTATGCGGCGCAGATGATGTGTTATTGATATTTCAGTCTTTGCGTTTTCGAATTGAAATAATAACACAAAATCGTGGGTTTCGCAAGTCTTTTGACAAAATAGCCGCATTTGTAACAAAAATCGACTATATGCCTTGCTTCTTTTGTGCTTCTTTCCCGGAAAAGGCAGCGGACATTCCCGTTTCCTCTCCGTAGTCATAATAGCCGAAAGCATGACCGATACCGTAAATTTCTTCCTCTGTTATCGACTTGACAAGCATCGTGCGCTTCTCCTATTTATTTGTCTTCTTTTTGTATCCGCAGTCGCAGTAGGGTCCGCCGGAGGCAAGGGTATACTGTCGCACAAAATTTGTCACGCCGCCCGCTTCGCTCATGGTGTAGTCCAGATGGCACAAAGCAGGGGTTAGGTCGTACAGTCCCAGCTCCTTCATCATCACACAGATGCCGCATTTGGTAAAGCGTCCCTCGTAGCCGCTGCCATCCGGGTATTCGTAAAACTCCATGTTCCACGAATAGGGGTTGCGGTCGGCGGCTTTCAGAGCAGCGGTAGCCTTCATGGCGGCAATATCCTTTGCGGTAAACTTGCTTTTTCCGCTTTTGCGGCAGAACCACTGCATGGGCGCTGTCATCATGGATTTTGCATAGTAATCCGTCAGCCTGTCCACCTCCGGGCGCTGCGGCATGGAGAGAATGAACGCCCCGATCATAGCGCAGTTGACAAGATTCATCTTGAAGCGGTCTGCCTTTTCAAACTCCGGCAGGTCTGCAATGATTGCTTTGTACTTCGGCTTAGCCTTTTTCGTGATCGCTTGTGCCGCATCGGCATCATAGCCCAGCACAGCGGTCAGCTGCTTTTGAAAGGAACCGGCAAACAGCGCCCACATTCCAAAGGGCATTCCTGCGTATTTCATTGTCTGTCTCCAAATCCGATCTTCACGATCTGCATTTTCATCCCGTTGTCCCCGACCTTGGCGAGAAAGCGGAAAAAGCCGCTGACGGAAGGGTCTTTCAAATCGTTGTACCCCAGCATATAGCCCTTGCTGGATACTTGCAAACGGCTGTCCCACTCGCCAATCTCCTTGGGAGCATCCGAAACCGCGAAATACGCCCCCACATCCTTGATTTTCGCAGTCCTGAGCCACGTTTTTGCAATCATCTTCACCGCCGTGCGGTTGGCGGCATCAAAGACCAGCACCCCGCCAGGGAAAGCATCCGCCATCCCCTGCACCAGCGCCCTGACCTGCTCCGTCAGGAAGTAATAGAACACCCCGGAGGCAAAGAACACCGCCCCGCCGGAGGCATCGATCTTGTCAAACCATGCGGGGTCTTTCAGGTCGCAGGGGATGTTTTGCTCCCGCTCCCCGGCGGGCAGAAGCTGCTGCCGCAAGGCGATCACATCCGGGAAGTCCAGATTGTAGATTTTACAGCTGCCGTTGTCGCAGGCTCTGCCGGTGTTATCCAGCCCGCAGCCGAGGTTGACCACCGCTGCGCTGGGATGGGTTTTCAGATAATTTCGTACCTCCCACGCGAGGTCATTCTGCCGCACGGCGACCTCCAGCGCACCGAAACGCTGCATCAGGCTGCGGGAATTTTTCTCTGCCTCTGAAAAGTCATAGTCGATTTCATCCATCAGTCGCACCGCTGTTTCGTCCCGGTAAAGGTTCGGATACAGCTCGGTGCACAGCTTCCGGGAATACAGCGGGAGGATCAGCGTCTCCTGCACGGTGTTTTTCTCAATTTTGTATTTCATAAAGACAGCTCACTTTCTGATAAAGGGCAGCTTCGTGCCTGTTATTCTGCTTTCCGGCAGACAAACCATGCCATGCTTTTCAGATTTCCCCTATCCACATCCGTATACATACCTTCCAGCCGCGCCTTCAGGCTGGAAACCGTCTCATAGGGCGGCGTGAAGAACCCCGTCTTTTCATATATGTGCCGGACAAACCAATCCGACTGCTTGCACTCTCCCGCCACATAAAAGCAGCCGCAGAAGGTGCCGCCGGACTTCAGCACCCGAAAGACCTCCCGATAAGCAGCCTCTTTGTCCGGGAAAGCGTGAAAGCCATTCAGCGACAACACAATATCAAACGCACCGTCCGCAAAGGGCAGCGCCCCTACATCCCCCTGCCGGAAGGTCACATTTTCCAGGTGCAGACGTTCCGCCTTTTCCTGCGCCTGCCCCATCATGTCCGACGAGTAATCGAGGCAGGTAATATCCGCTTGGGGCAGCGTTTGGTAAAGCGGCATGGTCAGAATGCCGGTCCCCACCGGCACCTCCAGCAGCTTACCCGAGAAGTTTTCAGGAATACCTGCCATTGCCTTTTCCAGATAGGCGTCGTTTTCCGCCTTGTTCATATCCCACACCAAGCGGCATACCGCTTTTCCGCTAAAGGTTGAGCAGGTGATCATGCCGTCGTAAAAATTGCTGCCGCCTGTCAGCCGATAGGCGCCGCGGATCGCTTCTTTTCGCTCCATAGGGGTTCCTCCTCATCTTTCCGCATTACAATCGCCCTTCTGATGCCGGATGGTTCACCGCTGCATCCTATTTCTGTGCCGTGACGCAAAGCCAGTTTTTTCTTTTGTGTATCTGAATATTTTGAAAACCTGCCTGCTCTAAAAACGCTTTCAGTTGGCTACCCTTGTAGATGGTCATGCCGCCGATGATCTCCGTCCACTTTTCGTCCTTGTCCGTGTCACCGCTGCTCTCATTGCAGATGAGAAATGTCCCACCGGGCTTCAACACCCGCCGGACTTCCCGAAGGCACCGCGGCAAATCCGACCAGAAATAGACCGTTTCAAACGCGGTAACCGCATCAAACCAATCCTTGGCAAAGATGATACGTTCCACGCTGCCCTGCCACACCGCGCAGCGCCCTTTCTGAATGGCAGTCCGGTTTAAATTCCGGGCTTTCTCTACGCTGACAGCAGAATAATCCACACCTCTGACGATGCCTTGCGGGCATTTTTTCAGCAGCCTTTTGATATTGGCGCCTCCTCCGCAGCCGCAATCCAGCACTCTGGCATCCGGCGCAAGCTCTAAAAAGCGAAGCCCCCACCGCGCCACGGGACTGTGTCCCAGATTCATCATAGCAACCATAATTTTCCCGCCAAAGCCCACAGGCTTGCGGGTGTTTTCAAAGAACGACATATCACACCTCCGCTTTCACGCATTCAACATAAGTCAGCGGAAAAGACGCCTTTAGTACATCGCTTTTCCGCACAGTCCAACCATTTTGCTGCAGGAAACACAGGTATTCCTCACTCGTCCACCTGCTGTGTAGGGGAAAGCCCGCCAGCTTCAGAAAAAAAGCCTTCCTGTTTCCGAAAAAGGAGTTTTCTGCGTGGGTGAAGGTAGGCGCGATCAACACGCCGTCATCCCTCAGTACCCGATGAATCTCGGCAAGGGCTTTCTCCGGCTGCGGTACGATGTGCAGGGCGTTGGACACGATCACCACCTCGAAGGACTCGTCCGCATAGGGCAGACAGAACATATCCTGCACCGAAAAGTACAGCTTGGCAGAGTGATTCCTGCGTTTTGCCTCCCGAATCATTTCGGCAGAGGTATCGCTTGCCTCGATATGCGCCGCCGCGTTTACGATGTTTTTAGCAATCAGACCCGTGCCGGTGGCAAGCTCCAGCACTGTTTTGCCTTTCACGACCGGACGGATCAGTCCATACATTGTTTCGTATGCCGCCCTGTCTTTTCGCATAAAGCGGTCATACCGACCTGCATTTCTGTCCCAAAAGTTCTTATGTTCTCGCATTGTAATCCTTCCTCCTCGATGTAAGATTCAGCAAACGATACGCATACGCTTCTGGGTTAGAATTAACTAACCTATCCACTTAAGAAAAGCCGCATTTCTGCGGCCTTTTTGCTTATTCAAATAACTTACTGCAGGCAGTGCCTATCAGCGTCTTTTATTCACCGAGGATAAGTTCCACTCGATTTTCCCTTTTCGGGAAACGTCCGGGGTCCTTTTTGCACCGTTGCAGCGGCATTTATCTTTATTTCTATATTGTACCGCGCTTACTTCTTTTTTGCAATAGTCTTTGCGCAATATTCTGATGAGGCTTTTTTCTCAAACAAAAAAACAGGAGATGCTTTCCTTGCGGAAAACATCTCCTGCGATAAGACTTATGGCGCTGTGGAAGTCTGCTGCATATTCGCTTATTGTGTGCTGCTTTTTCAGCAAGCTCCAAAGCGATTTGCTGCATTCCACGGCTTCAGACGATTCCAACTTTCCGCACACAGTCGTGCAAAAAAGTTGTGAAGCGTTCTGAAAAGTTCGCAAGTAGTACTGATAATCAGCGCTTGCTGAACTGCGGAGCGCGGCGGGCAGCCTTCAAGCCGTATTGAAATTCTTTGATTACCGTTTTTCCTTGATATTCCGGGCTTTTCCGGCTTTCTGCTTCTCAGTTATCCGGTGTGCGGACCACAAAAATTGTCCCGATTCTTTATGAATAGCCAGGCACTTTTCTTGTCAGCCTTCCGTATCTTTCCGCAGTTCACTTTCAATCTCATCAATCGAAGGCAGCGAACCTTTAAAATTCTCCGGTATCAGTTTTGACAATTCATATGCTGACACGCCCAGAGGCTGACTACTTGCTTCCAATGCGTACTGTGCTTTTATATCATCCTTGGATTTACACACTAACAAGCCAAGCGTCGGTTCATCTTTCTCTGTTTTTAGCTGATGATTAACTGCCACTACATAGGTTCCCAGCTGGCCAGCATAGGATGATTCAAATTCTGTGACCTTTACCTCAACTACTACATAGCAATGTAGGCGAATATGGTAAAACAACATATCAATGAAGTTCTCTGTTGAGCCAATTTCAATTCGATATTCCCGTCCCACAAAAGCAAAGCCATTACCCAGTTCCAAAAGAAACTTCTGAATATTATCCATCAGTGCATCCTTCAGTTCCTTTTCGTTATAGCTTTGGGTCAAGGTAATGAAATCAAACTTATATGGATCTTTTGTGATCTCCTGTGCCAAATCGCTCTGCATGGCCGGAAGTGTCAGATTAAAATTTGTGATTGCCTTTCCCTGCCGCTCATAAAGATCGGTATCTAAAAAATTCAGCAATACTGCGCGCGACCAATTATTTTGAATCACTTGATTTACAAAGAACAATGCTTTTTTCGGATTTCCATTGCACTTATCAATAATAATCTTATGATGTCCCCACGGAATTGCAAAAAGCGGCTCAATTTCTTCGCTTCTGAAATCTTCCCCAACTTGGGGAAGATTTGAAACTTCGCTATATAGTTCTGCAAATTTCTGCATATATCGTAAGTTTGTCTCCGAAAATGACTTTACATCCGGCAGTTCTCTACGCAAATCACGACTGATTGTTTTGTAAAAGCTCTGTCCATAAGAGAACTTATCTTTTCTATCATGAAGTTCTTTTCCTAACTGCCAGTAAAATCGAAGCATCTCATCATTCACTTTCACCGCAGCCTTAATCTGGCTTTGATGAAAGCGTTTACTCACTTCGGAAATCCACTCTCTATATTGAGCATCCACTTCTACTAATTTATCCATATCCATCCCTCATATCCGTACCAGAATACTGTGTGCGGCAATTCCTGTTTAAAACTTGAAATGTCAAACTGGCATTTCAAATATATTATTTATCCTGTATAAACGCCTGATTCACTACATCAAAAAGTTCTTCAGGTTTATTGTACTTTACCTTTGCGTAGATGTCCATAGTTGTTTTACTGTTTTCATGTCCGGCAAGGTATTGTACTGTCTTTGGATCGACACCCGCATAAAGAAGATTGGTGATGTAAGTGTGTCGCAGCTGATGGGGTGTCACATCGAAGCCCAGCGTATATTTGATTTTGGGTTGATTCTTCTGGGTCATACCCAGCGTTGGAGTAACCGTATATTTGATACTCTCCCCATTTACATACTTATAATAGTTCCGGGGCTTGGTGGAGCGGACAACGACATACTGCCACACTCTTTGAAACTGCGAAGCAGCCAGCGGCTCCCCTTTGCTGTCAGCAATCACATAATCTGATATGGAATTTTCTTTCGCTTCTCTCAGACAATCCACCAAACACTTCGGTATCGGAATATCCCTTTTTGCCGCCGGAGTCTTTAGCACCGTAGAAATCACGGGTCTGTTATGCTCTGTACGCCATGCCCGCCTCACCGATAGATAAGGTGTATCCTCGTCCAGAAATACACAATCCCATTGCAGTGCAAGAATTTCTTCCCGACGCAGACCGGAATACAAACCGAGCATAATAAACAAATATGGAGGAAGTCCCTTGACTGTATCCAGAAGCACGGCTACCTGCTGATCTGTCAATGCCTCTTCTTTTTTGTCGGTTTTCCGCCTTTACCGGATATTCCTGCACAGGGATTGTGTTCAAGAATTTGATTTCTCTCTGCCGCATAAAAAATGCACTTGAGTAGCATATTGACCTTATTGTATAAGCCTTCCGATTTCTTTGACAATGGAACAAGAGCCAGCCGAATATCGTCAGCAGTCACTTCTTCCATATACATCTCTCCCAGAGGTTTGATGATATAGTTTGTCATATCCCTCGTATAACCTCTGAGTGTAGACGCAGACACCTTTGCCGACTGCATCAGCAGCCACTTCTCGCCATACTCGGCTACTGTCGGGTGCTGCCGGTGAAAGATAATTTCTTCCACCTGCTTCCGGGCCTCTAACTGCTTCTCATACAATTCTTCACAAGTAGCGGCATACAAACTCAACTCTTTGCCATCTGCATCCGTAATCCTGGTTCTGTAATACTGGATTCCTTTCAATGTAATGGTCCCGTACTTCGGGATCTGTGTTTTCTTTTTTGCCATCTTTGATCGTCCTTTCTTGATAATGTGTAGTCTCCGTATCTACACTCTCTTTTTATCAGAAAGCCTCGATTTAATCAAAGATACGGCTGAGGTAAAACAAAGAGCGAGACATCCTTGCCTCGCTCCTTCTTCATTTCCTATTTGTTATTACTGTGCTGCATCCCAGCTTGCAAACGCACAGTTCATTGATCTGACCAGCTCATCTGGTCTGTTGTACTTAGCAATAAACGCCCTCCGGCAGATTATCACGGGCAATCCGCCCATTGGAGAACAGACCGGGTTTATCAAACAGCTCGATCTCCTGATATTGCTCGTCATTGGCAATCTGAATCTTTTTCTGATTGTGGAGCTTGCTGTGGGCAATCTCGTGAACTGTGGCCGAAACCGTCTGCACCTCACTCATGCCCTGACGAATGGCAATTTTCTGATGATCGGCAGAAAAATAGCCGTCCGTATCGGCGGCCATTGCTTCAAAAGTAATCGGCACCGGTGCGCTGCGGCGCAGGGCCTCCATGAATGCCTCATAATTTGGCACATTGCCGGAAAGGGAGGAAGCAAGCTCCGGCAAAGGTTTCCCGTCGGTCTGGCTCACATCAAAGACCTTGACCGGACGAAACATGGGAATCTCGATTTCTTTTTCCTCTGTAACGATCTTTCCGTCTTTATCCAGAATCGGAGCCTTGGTATCTGGGTCCAGCTTCTGCTCCTCGATTTTCTTCTTATACGGTGTGGGAGCGATGATGGTAATGCCATGCTCGCCCTTTTTTACATGACGCTCAAACTGGTCTTTCCACTTATTGTATCCGGCTACCAATGTGGCGTCCGGCTTCTGCATATAGATGAGCATGGTGTTGTTTACCGAATAGCGGTGGAAGCGGGACATGACGGACAGATAGCGCATATACTTTTCACTCTCAAACAGTTCTTTGATGCCCTGCTCGATGCCATCTGTGATTTCCCTTAGCCGCTCTCGGTTGGTGGGTTTGTTCTCAGCCATGATTTTCAATCTCCTTTCCAAGTGTGTGATTTCTGCTGTGTGTTCTGCAATCCATGCCTTTTGTTCTTCTTCACTTTCATAAAGAAAAAGGTCCAGCAGGTACTCTACATAGGCTTTCTTCTGGATTGCTTCCACAAAACGGGGGTGCGGTTCTTCCTCCGGTGTCCTGGGAGAACGGTCGGCTTCCCATTTTTTCAACAGATAGTAGTAATCGGACAGTACACGGTAACAGCGCTGTCGATCCTCCCGAAACTTCTGTGCCTCGGTTTTTTGCCGGACATATCTCCTGCGGGGCGGGGCCTGACTGTCATAGATCAGGCCAAAGTCCTGTGCCAGTTTCTCTGCCGCTTCTTTTGGGGAGAGGTCAAAGAGCTTTGCGGTAAAGTCGATCACATCCCCATCTGCACCGCAGCCAAAGCAGTGGAATCGCTGGTCTACCTTCATGCTGGGGTTCTTATCATCGTGAAAGGGACAACAGGCCATGCCATTTCGCCTGACTTTTATCCCATAAAACTCTGCCGCTTCTCTGGTGCTGACCGACTGCTTGACCGCTTCAAATACATTCTCTGCCATGTGCCTTTAACTGCTGGACTTTCTCACAGGGGGCTGGTATCCGGCAGCTTTCGCACGCTCACTGGCGGCTTTGCGGCGTTCTGCGCTATATGGCTCCCGGACTGATACACACCGCTTGGGGACGGTAAAGTTATGGGCGTCCTTTCGGGTGATCTGGTCGGGGTGCTTTTTTGCCAGCAGTTCCAGCTTCTCCATCAGACGGGGATCGTGGGTATAGACCTCAGCCATTGGTTCTGCCTGGTTATAGAGGAGAATGGTTTCCCGTTCCACTAAAGAGAGCTTCATCGGCTGCCTCCTTTCCGCTGGTCAAATTCCAGCTTGAAGTTGGCGTACTGTCCATCGTCCTCCAAAACCACAGTGGCATCGTAGGTCTTGCCGGTTTTCTCCGAATATAGGCCCGTTACACGGACACGGCCATCTTTCAGCAGTGCAGACACCACAGCCTTGGTCGGCTGTTTTTTCTTGGCAGCCCACCATTTGCTTTGGCGTTTTTCTGCTGTTTCAGCCCGTCCCGGACAGGGCGGGTCTTGGAATAGGCAAGCACCTGTCGTTGCAGCTCCTTTTTCCCGTTCAGCGTCTTTTCCACCTGCTTCAGCTCTGCAAGGCTTTCCTGCATGGCGGCATAGGCGGCAGAACAGGCTTCGTCCAGTTCCTCCGGGGAAGAAAAGCCGTACTGCTGGTAGGCAGTAACGGTAGCCGCCATCTGCTTTAGGTTGTGCTTTGCCGCCCAGCGGTCATAACCCACGCCCTTGCCCTCGGCTCGCTTGGCTTCCCGGTCAACCATGCGCTGCAAGGTGTTGTCTGCCGGGGTGGTTTTTGCGGCTTTTTCCTCCCGCAAGCGTCCCTTTTGGGTGTGGGGGTATTCGGGTATGGCTGTGGTCTGTTCGGCGGCTCTGTTGGCGTTCTGCGTGAGCAGGGCAAGGACAGCAGCCTTGTCAAAATCGTCCCCCAGCTTCCGGGCTGTGATAGGCTTCGTCCTGTCCGGCGTGAGGTAGGAAAGCCGCCCCCGGCTCTCCTTGACGGTCACACCCTCCCGCAGCAAAAGGGAAGAAAACTCGTCAAAGCTGGCAGCTTGGGAAAGTGCCTGCCGTATCGTCCGGCGCAGCTTCGCCTTGTCCGTTTCAAACTTGGTGGGCTTGGTCGGCTGTCCGGCGGCTTCTCTGGCGGCGTTCTCTTTATCAAGGGCAAGCTGCCCTTTCTTTGCCGCCCAGTATTCCCGTTCGGTTATCCGTTCCTTGCTGCCGTTCAAGAGGTCGATTTGGTAAAGCCCCTCCCGGTGGCACATCTCCATGACTTCACTCTTGAAATATTCCATAGCGGCATTGGTACAGCGGTGCTTGCAGCCCTCCCTTGTGTCGGCTGGTCTGTCCATGTAGGGCAGAAGCGGGACTTCGTAAATCCGCAGGGAGTTGATGACGATATGCACATGGATATTCCCGCTGTGGTTATGCCCGTCCGGGTGGGTGCAGATTAGGGCTTGGTGTCCGGGGAAATGTGCCTTGCAGAACTGTTCCCCCAGTTCCTGCGCCCGGTCTGTGGTCAAGCCGTTGTCTGTCCCGTCCCGTGGGTCAAAGCTGATGATATAGTGGTGGCTTTTCACATCTTCCCGTTTTTGGTTTTTCTCATAGCGGAGATTAGCCCGCATACAGGCAACAGCGAAATCCTCGCCCCCGCAGTTAAGGGAAGAAATGCGGTAATCCTCCCTCGGTATCAGCCGCCCGTTTTCATCAAGGGTGGGCTTCATGGTAAACTCGTCATGCTCAAATGTGAGGTAGGCTTCCGCTGCGCCATAGTCCGCATTTTTAGAGCTGATATGTTTGAATGTTGCCAACAGCGTCACCCACTTTCTGCAAGACTTCAAACTTTAGGGCAGCAAGGTCGGAAACCGCCGCCCGTACCTCCCCGGCAAGCTGCGGGTAGGGGCTGTGCCACTCGTTCAGCGTCCGGGCTATCTGGTTTAAGTTGCCGCCGATCCTGCCGTATTCGGCGGTCAGCTTCCCAACAGCGGCAAGCAGCTCATCATTGACGGGAGAAACGGTTATGATGGGGCGTATGGCTGCCCCGGTTATGGCTTGCCGGATAAACTCGGCTTGGCTCATGTTGCAGGCAGAAAGCCTTTCCGCAAACTCGGCGTATTCTTCCTCGGTCATGCGTGTCTTGACTACCCGGCTGCGGTGCGGCGTGTTGTATCGTTTTCGCATGGTAAAACCTCCTTTCTGTGCGTGGTGTCCTCTCACTAATAGGAGAAAAACGGGGTGTGAAGCGGAACTGTTTTTGAAAAATCCGAAAAAATATTTTGAGGGATTTTTAAGCGGCGCAAGCCGCATAAGCAGGGTTTGGGGAAGGCACTCCCCAACAAGATTCCCGCAGGGGCAAAATGAGCGAAAAGCGAATTTTGGTACTGCGGTAGAATCTTGCTCTAAGAAACTGCCGGACTGCCGTTCACTTCCTACTGCCACTTTTTCAGAAAATCTATAACCAGCTTTTTCATAAAAGGCTGCGGGCTGGCGTTCTTCCTCTTACTCCCTACAACACCGCAAAAAGCAAAAATGACGGACTTTCCGGCAAGAACTTTTCCGGCGGCTCGGTCTTTCCCGACAATAAGGCGTTTCGGAAGCTGCGTTTTGCCCGCTGTATGAAAAAATGGCAGCCTTTTTGGGCTTCACTGTCTAATACGGAACTTTTGGAAATTTGCCAAAAATGGGCGCAAAAAAAGCAGCAAATCTTTTTCGGATTTACTGCTTCGTGTGCCGCTGCGGGGCGGCGGTTATTCAGTTGTAAATAAAAGAGGGCGGTAGCACTTTGGGCTATCGTCCTCTTGACTGCACATTTGCAAAGACAGGCGGGGCTGTCAACGGTGGGCGAAGCCCATTTACTTGCCGTTGACTGGCTCGGCTGGATTTGCTATCAATTATTGAATTGAATAGTCTTTACTTTTTCTTCGGAATCAGCACAAACCCACAAACAAGAATATATCCAATAATTGCGATTATAGATGCTTCTATTCCAAACCCTGCTCCTGTAAGGAAAACATTATCTGAAGATATTATTATCGAAAAAATCGGACTTCCATAAGTTCCTTGCGCTGTCGTAATATGGAGAATATCTGTTATCATAATAAAGTTCCATGCGGCGTGTAATAAGGCACTATTACTTATGGATTTTCCTTTGTAGGAAACAAGAGAAAACATGATTCCTACTACTGTACCGCTAATGATTAAAAGCAGAACACCGCTAACAGTAAAGGTTTCCATTGAGGGAATGTGTACTAAACTGAAAAGAAACGATGGAATTAAAATTGCTATATATTTATTCCATCTGCTCTCCAATAATTTCATAATATACCCACGAAACAACATTTCCTCTGTTATTCCCGACTTTAGTGCTATAAGCATGGAAGCTATTATAATTAAACATATTTCACCCGCCGACAAAGAGTTGACTTCAAATTTACCAATCATTGCAAAAATAGCTGTAACGAATACTGGAAGAAAAACAGATATTAGAACACCCCATTTTTTTATGTTCGGTGTAATACCAAAATCTTTCATTTTCAAGTGGAGTCCTTTTGTTGTATAAAGCCAAAAAAGGAAAGCGGTTAGTAATAAAGCCCCCAACATTCTTAGAATTACATATAGTGCATTGCTCGGAAGTTCCACAAACGAAAAAAGCAAATCAAAAGAAATACTGCTAAATAAATCTCCTGCCAAAAATAACAGAAAGTAAACAAGGATATTTACAAGTGTTTTCGATGTCGAAAAATTATATTGTGTTTGATTCAATGATGGTTCCTCCTCAAAAAAATATCTTTTTGCTGTTATATTGTATCATTTTCGACAATAAATTTCTACTAATTTTACGGAATAGCAAGTTGCTGTCTATCAATTTCTTGTGTGTTACTTTATCGCACATGAGCATTGGCGCCGGGGTTGTCGTTGCCGTAACCTTCCAGCAGGTTGATGACACCCCAGATACCAAGACCAGCACCCAGAGCGATAACGAGGGTCTGAAGAACGGTGATTGCCTGTTCAAAAAATGCCATATAGTTTGTTAGCCGGAATCTGATTAAAAAATAGGTTTGTCATGTTTTCATAGGCATACAAAAGCCGGAACAATCTGCCGCCCGGTTTCCGGGGGCACGATTCCGGCTGTCCTCCTTTTTTTTCATTATTTTTTCTGGTGATTGTCCGCTTTGTACGCCAATGGCCCATAGAGGGCAGATGCGGCGAATAGATAAGATCACTCCCTTCTAAAGCGGAACGAAATTAAGCGCCCTTTGTGTCTACTTCATATACATCGCAGACCTCATTGGGCTTGAGTTTCAGCCTTGCGGACAAGAATGCTTCAATATCAAAAGCGTTCTTGTCATCCGCGTCGGCAGTGTACTTGAAATTGGGGTGCTTGGTGATGTCGTACTTATCCGAAAGGAAAGGACGCACACCGCGCAGCTGGAGGATACCCTTGCCTCCATCCATAACAGCAAGCTCATCCTGGCTCATCAGCTCTTTCCCCAATTTTTGATAGTTGAGTGAATGGGAGGTTTCCCTCCCACGGCTCTCTCCGGTGTTGTAGGTGTCGATGGTTTCCTTGCCCAGCACGGCAGCCAGCTCTTTGAGGGTAGTCGGCTCTTTACCGCCCAGGAAGATGGATGTATCCATGTTACCGATGATGGTATCTTTGATTTCACGGCTTCGGATGGTGGCCACCAGCTTTTCCAGTTTCGGAAGGGTAGTCGGCCGGCTCATTTACCGCCCAGGAAGATGGATCAAAATCGACTTCGCGGTCTTGCCAGAGACAAATTGTCAAGGACTTTTTAATATCCAGAGATACGCGTAGTCTGGCAGCTGGTTGATATATGACTCCCAGAGCCGCTTGATTTCGGCTAACTCCAGCGGGTCGGCTGCTTCCAGTGCATGATCGTTGCCAGTCATATATAAAACATCCGTAGCAACATCGTCCAAACACCTGCAGCAGAGATCGGCGGCAGATTCTATCCTGATACCGGTATCCACATAAAGCGGATTTACGCCAATCGTCAGCCAGACATAGCCTACCTTGTCCGACCAGAGCAATTCAAAATCGGGGCTTTGCCGCAGATGTTCCGCAAAGACTTCCTTTACTCGCTCAATTTCATGTTTCTCTTTTTCTGTGTAAAGCATTTTCATGTCCTCCTTGACAAAAATTTTGGTGCGTACCATCATCAGTTTAGCACAAGGCGGCTTAGTTTATCAGTCTGTCACATCTGCTGAATTTCATTTTTGAGCATACGCTTGATTTTATCGCTCATGGTTTCTGTGCTGGTATTGCTGAAATGGACATGAACCTTGTAGGTCGTCTTACCGATTTTCTTTACCATCGCTGGCGTGTTTTCCGGCGCTCTGGCCGCAGCAACGGCGTCTGCCATCTGCATAGTACGGGGTTCTTTGTTCATAGCGCTCCTTTCTCCGAACGGGTCTGTGCCGCCCGGTAAAAAATCAATCGTGCTTACTGTTTACAATGTCTTTTGCTGTCTGTCGGGTAGCACCGGCATTTTCTTCCCGAAAATTCTTCCCGTCAAAAAGGATCGGCGCACACCGTTCCAGAATACGGTCATAGATACGGGCGTGGGCCAGATCAGGCGGATTTTTCAGCTCGGACAGTTTCAAGTTTGTTGTGATAATCATGGGCCTTCGGCTGCGGTAGCGGCTGTCAATGACGAAAAACATCTGCTCCATAGCATATTCGGTACTGCGCTCTACACCCAAATCGTCAATGATAAGCAAGTCATATTCGTCAAAGCTGGCAATAAACTCCGACCTGTCCTCAGCGAACATCCCTGTCAGGCGGTTCAGAATGGTGGGGAAGTTCGTCATCAGCACCGGCACATCCTGGTCAAGTAGAGCATTGGCAATACATCCGGCGAAAAAAGACTTGCCGGTTCCCACATCTCCAAACAGTAAAAGCCCGATATTGCTCTTATATGCCTCTTTCCAGTTCTCCACATAGGCGTGAGCCTTGTCCATCAATGGGTTTTGCCTGTTATCATTGGCAAATGTGTAGTCGTACAGATAGCGGTCTTGCAAGCCCTGTGCCTTTCGGCGTTTGATACGCTCCATACGGCGCTGCCGTTCTTCAGCAGCCTTGCGCTGCTCCTCAGCTTCCCGCTGGCACTGGCAGATGCAACGCGGCATAAAGTAGCCGGATTTCCCGAAGCATGGCACAACGGTCTGCCTCTGGCCGCCGCACTTCTTACAGTGAATGAGACCGTCTGACGGGTCTATATACTCGTCCTCAGCCAATTCCACACCGGCAGCTGCCTTGTCGATGAATGCCCGGATTTCTGCGGTAATCTCAATCATACAGTTTCATCCTCCTTTACGCTGTAATCCCGGTTGCGTGAGGGTGTGACCGTTTTTTTTAGCGTCCTCACCGGCCCAGCGCCGGATGGTCGCTGCATGGCTCTGATAACGCTTGCCGGTAGAAGCCATGTACTCGGACAGTTTTTCGATGTACTGTTCCCATACAGCAGGAAAACTGGCCTGCAAGTCAGCCAGTTCTTCATCCGTCAGGAAAATATTCTGGTAACGGCCATAGGTGTGGGAAGGGTGCCCCATTTCAGGGCGTACCTTCTCTATCTCTCTCTTTATCTTTATCTCTTTCTCTAACTCTATCTCTATCTCTGGTGGACGAATGTCGGACAAATGTCCGCCACTTGTCCGGAGCGCAGAAAGAGCCTTATTTTGAAGCCTTGCAGCCCGCTTTCGCTCGGCCTCGGTAGAGGACTGGCCTATTAAAAGTTCGATGTTGCTCATGTAGAATGTGCCGCTGTCCAGCACTTCCACAAGACCCAGCTTCAAAAAGATTTGCAAGGCTCTCTCCACAGTGCCGATCTGCTGGCGGGTGATGGTAGCGATCATCTGCGCTGTGTAAGGGATGTCCTCGTCAAGCTGGAGCCGCCCGCCATGTTTCAGCGATTTCAGGTACAGCTTGAGCAGAATGTTGGAATACAGCACACCGTCCTGCATACTTTCCAGCAGCACGATGGAATCATCATCAAAATAGTTTTCTTTGAGTTTCAGGTAATAATATTTTCGATTGTCTGACATAGGGTTCCTCCTTAGGGGTTCTTTTGGGATTCTGTACGCATTTTAAGGCTATTTTAGGGGTCAGAGGATAAATCTATCAGACTGCCTTTGACACCCTCAAAAAAAGCCTTGATTTACAAGGGTTTTTCAGCCCCTAAAGCGTGACATTTCTCCCGTTGTTTCCGCTTGCGCTTTGCGGCGTTAATCCGCTTCATGCGTGCGGCACATTCCGGGCAGTATTTAGCCCGGTTAGAACCGGGGGTAAACAGCGCCCCGCATACGGCGCATTTCTTAGCATTCAGCCGGTGGAACAGCGCCGTTTCCAGTTCCTTATCCTGCGGCAATACCGCCGCCCGAAACCACCTGCACAACAGGGAGTAGGAAATGGACTGGACACAGATACATTCCTCCCCATCGTCCAGGGCGATACAGTTTCCGGCAATGTAGTTGCAGCACTCATGCACCAGTTTCCGCGCTCTGCGGTACTGGCGGTAATCCATGACAGGGATAGGTTCAGTCTTGTTGTTCTTCATAAATGATTTCTTTCATAAAGCAGGTAACCTCCTTGAATGAATTTATTGTTAAATATTCGTGCAAAGTATTGTTTTCTTCGTGCAAATGGCATATACTATAATTGCCAGCAGAAAGGGGTTGATCGTATGGCTGGAAATACCACAAACATCAGTATCCGCATGGACGCAGATTTGAAAGCGCAGGCGGACGCACTGTTTACGGAACTTGGCATGAACCTGACTACGGCGTTTAACATCTTTGTGCGCCAGTCGCTTCGTGAAGGCGGCATTCCCTTTGAAGTAAGGCTGGAACAGCCGAACAAAGAAACGGTTGCTGCCATGCTGGAAGCGGAAAGGATTGCAAAAGACCCGTCTGTAAAGGGCTACAATGACCTTGACGAGTTGTTTGCTGACCTGAAAAGATGAAAGAAACCAAATATACCGTCAAGTACACGACCAGTTTCAAAAAAGACTACAAACGAGCCATAAAGCGTGGCTTGAAGATTGAGCTGCTGGAGCAGGTCGTAGCATTGCTGGCAATGGGCGAACCGCTGCCGGATAAGAACCGCGACCATGACCTGTCCGGCGATTGGGCAGGTCATCGGGAATGTCATATTCTCCCGGACTGGCTGCTTGTCTATCGCATAGAGGATGATGTTCTGGTGCTGACGCTGGCCCGCACCGGCACACACAGCGACTTGTTCGGCAAATAAACAGTCTGCCGCCGTATGGGGAAACCTGTACGACGGTTTTTCTGTATGCAAAAGTATGTCGTGAAACGCGACGCACTTGACAGGGGTACGCCAAAACGCGGTAGCCTTTACCGCTCCGGCCCACGGTCGTGAGACTTGTCCCTTTCCTGTCGGGACAGCTGCTCGGCGGTTTTGCGGAGCCGTTCCACTGCTTTCAACTCCTCCCGCATGGATTTCATGGCAAGCGTGTCCGTCTGCTTTCCGGCGGCCAGCTGGTCGATTTCCCGCTGCCATGCCTTCGGGGTGATCCCCTCGCCGCTGTCTTTCAGTTCTTTCAGATACCGGGCTGCTGCATCATACAGGATCAGTTCCCGGCTGTGGCGCTGCTCAAACTGTTCCCGCTTTTCCGGCTTTACTTTGGCAAGCTGTTTGTGGATGGGCTTGTACTGGTTGTACTGTTCCCACATCTCCCCGCGTTCGGTAAGAATGGCGATCCGGCGCTCAGCCTTGACGATCTTTCCGCGCAGGTCATAGTAACAGCTGTTCATATCAGCGATTTTTTCATGAAGCTGCTGCATAGACTGGATGCCGTTTACCTGTAAAAAGCTGAATAGTGTAGCGCTTTCCTGCAAAGCCCGGATTTTGCCGGTGCGGGTGCGGGGAGTGTTCAACTGCTGCCCGGCCTCCCACAAAGCTGTCAAGCTGCTTTGCTGTGTTTGTGGTTTTTCCGCTTCGGCTTTCGACCAGCGATAAAGACGGGTAATGCGAGCTTTGATTTCTTTCAGCAGCTTGTTGTCAGCAACGATCTGCCGGTTTACTTCCCCCTTGTCGGTGCGGATACCGCGCTTTTCCATTTGGCTGGCAGCTGGCCCCAGATGGACAGAGGGAATTTTATCAATGCCCTGCCGCTTGTAGCTGCGGTGGTCAATACGCTCCGGTCTACCGGCAGATTCCAGTGCCTGATTGGTGTAGGCCGCCCACGCTGCCCGCCAAATCTCCACATTTTCTTTATCGTTCCAGTCGGTCGTATCCTCTCTGTGATTTTTCCAACCGCCTTTCCCATCCGGGATACGCTGTCCATTCTCGTCCAGATCGTATGCCTTGCGGCACTTTGCGCCCCACTGTCCATTTTCTTTCAACGGCCGGAGCGTCAGCATGATATGGACATGAGGATTGCCGGTTCCCTTGTCATGGATAGCAAAGTCGGCACACATTCCTTTGTCTACAAAGTTGTCCTTCACATAGGCACGCACAAGGGCAAGCTGTTGTTCGCCGGACAGTTCACGGGGTAAAGCTGCCTCAATCTCGCGGGCAAGCTGGCTGTCTCTTGCTTTCTCGATTTGCTCCACGCTGTTCCAGAGGATAGAACGGTCTGCAAATTCCGGCGGCGCGTGGGCAGGCAGCATGATCTCCGCATGGACAATGCCGCCTTTCCGGGTGTAGTCGTGGGTCATTCCATCCCATTCATTTGTCAGCTTGGTTCCGCTGCGGTAAGCAGCTGCGGCAACGGCAGAACGGCCTGCGCTGCGCTTGATGATACTGACGGGGATATGACAGAAATCTATGGGGAACACCTCCTTTCAGTGAGAGGGGATAGCAGGCTCTGTGGAGCCGGACAAACGCAAAGCGGGTGTCCGACGACTGCGCAGAGCGCACAAGGGGTTTGGGGAGCGTAGCTTCCCATCGCGGACGAAGTACGCAACGCCCCCGGCAGGGCGCACAGCACCGGCAACGGTGTATAAGTGCGCCCTTGTAAACAAGGGACTTATGGCGTATCCCCGAATTTTGACAGGTTTGCAGTTAATTCCGCAGCCCCCGGAAGATGGGACAGGGTAATCAAAAATGCTTTGACCTCTGCACCGGAAAGGTTGGGAGCCAACGGAAAAACCCCCTCCAAAATGGCTCCGCGCTCAATCAGGCGGCGGGTGCGAACCCTGCGTTCTTCGTTCCGCTGCTTGTTCTCCAAAATCTTCTTTCGGTTTTCAAGCTGCCGAATCTCCTTCAGGACTTCCTCCCGTTCTTCTTTTTGTGGGTGGGCTGTAATTTTTTCGTTCATGTCATGCACCTCTTTTCTTTGGAAATACTCATAGATTGACCGTCCATTTCTGTCGAGCAAAGTACCGGCGCAGTCTCCGCAGTGCGGCATGGATGGATTTTCCCGCCTGTGCTGGCGTGATACCCTCCATTGCGGCAATATCTTTCACTTTCATACCCAGCATATAGCGGGCGTGAACACGGCGAGCCTGCATAGGCGGCAGGGAGGAAATGGCTTCATACAATCGCCGTATCAGTTCTTCGTATTCGGCTAATTCTTCTTTTTCTATCAGGTAGTCCTCCGGCGATGGCTGCGCCCAGCCGATGGCGGCATTTTCGATTCCATCGTTACAATCGAGGGAATAAAACGCCTTATACCGGAACATCTTGCGATCTCTGGCGGCCTCGGCTCTCTTGTCCAGAAGAAACGCTTCGACGATCTCATCGGACACCTCCACAAAAATGTCCTCTTTGCAAAATGGATAATATTGTTTGAGATTGATGGTCTGCATAGGCATGCCCTCACTCTGTTTGGAAAAAGCCATCATAGCAGCGGCGCATATTCCGCAGACCTCGACGGATGGCAACGCTGACCTTGCTGCTGTGGACGCCCTCTATCCGAGAGATTTCCGGCTGCTTGATACCAGCAATGTAGTAGGCGTGAACACGGCGGGCCTGTGTCGGAGTGGCATGAGCCAGAGCCACCGGCAAAGCTGCAATTAGGTATAGGCGGGTGGTCATTTCTTCTCGTTCCAGCAAAATATCTTCCGGCGATCTGCTGTGTTCCAGTGCGTAATTTTCCAGCCAGCTGTATGCGTCCAGAGAGTAGTAGGCGCTGTGGTAGACTTTCCGACGCTCATAGTTCTCCATCTCCCGCTTGGCCTGATACATCGCTGCCCATACCTCGTCCGTAACATCCACAAACTCGTCATGCCGGTAGTGGGGATACATCCACCGCAGATTGATTGTTTTCATAGGCTTACCTCCTGAAAATCGGAGAGGCGGGCAGCTCGTCCGCTGTCCGCCCCTCGCTGAGATAAGGGAAATGATCCCTTTCACTTGGTAGCCAGAAAACAGGTCATTCGTTAAGCCTGTTCTCAAAGAAATTTATAAATTTTTTTCTGACCGCCTCCACACTTTGATACACAGCCACTTTGGAGCAGCCGCACAGCACACCAATCTCTGCAAGGCTCAGCCCGTCAAGCGCATAGAGCAGGAACCGGCGGCGCTGGGCCTCGGTACAGGTGTCCAGAACAGCCATCAGCTCATGCAGCGTTTCCATGCGGCAAAGGTATTCCTCCGGCGTTTCGCCGTAGACCCCTACACCCTCGGTGGTAATGATGTACTCGTCAAACTCCCGGCCATCCCAATGCCGCCGCTGTTCATGGAACAGGTTCTCCGTTTTATGATCGGCCCGGTCAAGAAATTCATAGACTTCCAGCGTAACCTCCACATTGAAGAAAAACGCGAACAGGAAAGCAAGAGCTTCCGGTCTGGATATGACGGACAGCATACTTGTACTAAGTGCCGCCGTGTCTACGGTAGCGGATCGTTCAATAGCGCCCAACACTTCCCGCAACAGGGAAGCCATAACGCCAAGAGAAGCCTCCCTTGCCCATAGCGGAAGCGACAAAGCGA